>Ga0334886_1000120_pt1 | contig 130225 bp, 151 predicted proteins | sample GraSluR1_MG_9_FD_207232 | JGI IMG/M metagenome (GOLD analysis project Ga0334886, IMG submission 207232) | Sludge microbial communities from methane-producing bioreactor in Wageningen University, Netherlands - Granular Sludge_27_06-R1 | ecosystem: Engineered > Bioreactor > Anaerobic >...
GGAATGATTTTTGTTTTTGAGAGCATAAGTTGAAACCAGCGATTATCGGTGGTTCTATTTGTCATGCCTTCAATCCAGATAGCTCTCTTTCCAATTTTTTGCTTGACTTTTTATTTGCAGGCTTAATGTCTTTCTATTCATTCTGTCTACCATTTTTTAGATTTCGATCGAACTCAATTGTTCGTAAATTTTATTCTTGTCTGTTTCCTTCAATAATTTATTTCTAAAGTCATCATCCAGTAATTTCTTACTTAATTGCGAAATAAATTTTAGATGCATCTTGCTTTCGCTGTTTTGCGGCACACCGATCAAAAAGACCAAACGAACCATTTCTTCATTTTCTTTCGCCCACTGAAAGGGTTGCTTCACTCGTAAAAAAGCAATGAAAGGCTTCAACACCGCTTCTGTTTTTCCATGAGGAATCGCGATATCATAACCGATCGCGGTGGGTACTTCATCCTCTCGTTTCATCACTGCTTGAAACAAGGTATCTGCATCTTCTACGTATCCGACAAACTCTGCCGTATCAACGATGTGTTGGATTGCTTCTTCTTGATTGTCTAAATCACTATCTAAAAAAATTAAATCAGTTGTAATAACACCTTTACTGTTTTCCTGCACTTTCTCCATCTTACTCACTCCCAAGTTTTCTAAACAACACATCATTTGTCGTTGCCTCGCGTAATTGTTTTAATTGTTCATTGCTATCGATGATGTTATAAATATCGGCTAAAATATTCCGCGTTTGGAAGGTATCCTGCTTCGCGATACAAATCAAAAACACCAGATCAACATAATATTTATTCCATTTGAATTTCTTTTTGTTTTTAACTAGAACGATGATTGTTTGATTGACACAGGTTGAATTGCCATGAGGGACGGCTGTCCCTGTTGGAAGATCCGTGCTGCCCATCTCTTCACGCTCCTGGACTGTTTGAATAAATTGCTGAGTCACAAACCCATTTTCAATCAGGACCTCGCCAACTTGTTCGATCAGCTCTTCCTTAGAAGAAAAATCAGTGTTTACAAAGACAAAATCCTTATCGACAAATTTCATCAGATGATGGGCTCGTACAAGCTTCAACACGTTATTTTCAGCCTTTGGTAAAAGATCAGACTGTTTGATTCGTTCAATATCTTCCTTGGTCAAAAACGGCGAGACCAAGATGACTTGCTTTTTCGGAATATCCACTTTGATCGTAGAAATAATCAAGTCATACTCATTCAGAGGCATCTGTTCTAATTCTGCGACCGAAGCCACCTCAAAAGTATCCAATGAGGGCAAAACATTTTTTATTCGATTGATCAACAGCTCCGAAGTCGCAATCCCCATTTGACAAACGATCAAAATTTTCCGATTCATCCGTGCCCGTTCAATCGCGGCTTGAAAATACATCGTTAAAAACGCAATTTCATCTTCATTAAAGCTGATACCTAATTCCTGCTCATACTCACTTAAGACCACCCAAATGACATTGAAGGTCAAAGAGATTTCATTCTTGATTTGCGAAGTAAACGGATTTTCTGTTTTATTGTTTGAGCGTAATCGATAGATCATTGGTGGAATGTGGTTTTTCAATTGCTCTTCCAGCTTCTGGTCACTGGCAAAATTGATATTTAACGCCGCGGATACTCTTGAAAGCAGCCGCTCGACGATCACTTCATCGACCTCTTCTTCCGGTAACGGTTCAAAACGATTTGAAATGAGCTGTAGTGATAAGTAATGGACATCTTCATTGGTATAAGTAAGCTCCAATCGCAAAGCCGCCTTATGCAGCATTCGAACCGCACTTTCTTCAAAGAAAATCGTTGTTTCACTGGCATCTGTTCTTTTCAACTCTTCAATATGATGCCCCTTAGCGATTCTGAAAACCAAGATAATAAAAATATTCAAGATATTCTGTACGTAATAATCAGAGATAGCGTTCACATTTTCTCGGATATACGTATACAAAATATTTGAGCAAACATTGATCAAGCTCTCACCATAATACGTATCAAGTAATTTGATCTTTTCAGCGAAATCCTCGTCATACAGTTCAGAATTATTTAGTAAATAACGATTGAACTGTAATAACGCTTTCTGGATATCTTCTTCGCTTCCTACTAATGACGTTCCATGAATATCGCTGCATAACTTAATCCTCGAGCCAACATTCAGAATTTTCATGATAAATTCAAAATCCTTGATAATAGAAGTTTTACTAACCATAAAGCTATCTGATAAATGATTGAAGCTGACTACCTTTTCATTAAATAGCAGAATATTCATGATTTCGACTCTTCGATTGAAGGTATTATAGATATCACTGGCTTCTTTTTTTTCCTCGATCGCTTCGACTTCTTTGAAACGTTTTATCGCGATACCAACGCCACGCTTTTTTTCAAGATATTCTCCCGAGCTCTGGAGATAATCTTCAATGATCCTTAATTCGCTGTGAGTGGTTCGTTTTGAAACCCCCAGCTTGCTTGCAAAATACTCCACTGTTTGAAAGTCGCTTTGCTGGGCCAGCAACTCCAACAATTCTTTTTGTCTTTTTGTAAGCATGATGAAAAACACTTCCTTACTATCTAGAATAAAGGCCTTAATCTTTTTGATAGCGTTATCATGATCATGGCTTCATTATAGATGGGCTTTTTGAGATTGACTATTACATTTCCCTGCAACAAGTCGCTACGACATCTCGTTTACTTGTTGCAGAAAATAAGACTAAAATTTTGCAATTAATTTGCGAATGAACTCTTACTCTATAAAAAGATAATGATGTACTTTTCGTGTAAAAACAAAAAAACTCCCACAACTCCAATCATTACGACGTGAGTGGGAAGCTTCTTCTATAAAACATACTTAAACAACAATAATATTCCACACGATGCCATACTTATCCATAACGGATGCATGGAACGGACTATAAAAGGTTTCGGTTGGCGGAAGAAAGACCTCGCCGCTCTCTTTCAGCTCATTAAACATCTCGGACGCTTCCTTCACCTCATGCGGATTGATCGTCAAGTGCAGATTATTGCCGGAAACAACTGGCTTAGCCACTTCATCCGCAAAAGTAAACGGCGTGCCAAAAAGCTCCAGCTCACCATGCAGGACGTAATTACTGACATCCTCCTCCACACCATCTGGGACGTAATCGTTGTATCTAAGAATATTCTTCTTTTCCCCAGAAAAAACCCTTTCATAAAACTGCATCGCCTCTTCGCATTGCTTGTCGAATAAGATATAGGGTGTCACCATGGCAAATACCTCCTCTATACTTCATTTTTATTATTATATCATGTAGGAACTTGCGGATGTTTTTCTAAAAATAAGCTCTATCCACCAATCCAAACCGTATCGTCTTCAACATAATAAAACGTATCATCCGAATTTTCTTCGATAGTGTAGGCAGAGTCTATGATTTGAGTGATTTCCTTTAAAGTCATCAGCTCAGCCTTTAAGTCCTCGAGCATTTCTTGTTTTGACCAAGGTACAAGGAAAATCCCTTGATTCCAGATCAACTGGTCAGCTGGCTCGACTTTCATTTCTGATGGTAAAGTCACGACCTCCTTCACTTCCGAAAACAGGTTATCGTAATTATGTAACGAATCACGATAACTGGCGACTACCTGTGATCGCATAAAATCTTTTTTGAAAATCCAGATTTTTAAATAGTAAGGTTCACCAATTTCCTGTAAAGCAGTTTCCCAAGAATGATAAACATCGAGCAATCCCTGAATTAATAGGCGCTTGTACCAATTTGGTAGAGTGTACTCTTTGAGAGAAAAAAACGGGTGAATCCAAAGTTTTGAATAGTTCATGTTTCTTTCTTCTAACCACTCTAAATCAATGTCTTTGTTGTTCATTACCCAATACTCAACATCCCTTAGCCGACGCTTCCAGCCACGGAACTTTTGCTTTTTAAAATCAAATTTTACTGTCATTATTCCTCCTATTTTCACGCTCTACTGACAAATCAATACTGTTTGTTGCTTTGATCATTCAATTTGCAATAGGTAGCTAATTAACCGTCCAAAACCAAACAGCTCGCATCTCTTCTAAAAATTCTACCGATAACAAGTAGTGTTCACTTCGCGGAATGACCGAATCAATGCCACAATTAGGACACAATGCGGTCAAATCGGGATCACCATCAATCCATTCGTTGATACGTTCATATTGAAAAAGCAAGCAGCAATAGAAACAACCACATAAGCCGGATTTTTTTAACAGTTTTTTATTGTAAATTGAGTACTTATGAGCAGTTTGATAGCGTTCTTCCATCTTTCCTCCTAAATTTTACGATTGATTTAGTTCTATCTTACTATGGATGAACAGACGGTGTGAATCCCTTTATCTAGCTTTCTCTTAAAGACTATCAATTAAATTGATGTCTTTCATTCGTCATGATATACTGGATATACGAGATATACGAAAGGTGGTACTTACGATGGCGATTCAAGAAAGAAAACTTCGAAAAATAGGAAATTCAGTTGTCGTTACTCTCTCAAAAGAATTTTTGGAGAGTATCGGAGCGAGTGAATCAGATATTGTTTACGTTGATGAAGAGAAGCTTAAGGAGGCTTTTGCAAAAAAAGAAGTAAAGGACGAGCATCAAAAAAAATTGGAAATGATGATTGCGAAGTCCGTTCAGAAGCACGATGAACTCTATAAAGAACTGGTAGATAGATGACGATTAACTATTTAAGGGCAGAAGATATTTCAAAAATCAACGCATTTCAAATTGTTAATTATTCACCGGATGAGCAGTTGGGAATCAAAGACATAAATGCTTTAGAGATGGCCGTAAATCAACCTGCTCAACACGTATTCGGTCGTGAACTTTATGTAACTATCGAGGAAAAAGCAGCCATCCTAATGATCAATCTGATTAAAAAACATCCTTTTCATAATGCAAATAAACGTACAGCGATGATGGCAGTGGATATTTTTCTGCAGCTTAACGGCTATTCAATTCAGTTTGATCTACAAGACGGAATCGATCTCGTTGTGTCAATCGCTACCGATGAATCAAGTGATTTTGAAAACTTAAAAGATTCTGTTTCACAGATAATCGGTGCACGAATGACCCTATCTTGAGAAGCCGGCATGCATTTACCAATAAATTTTAACTAAAAAGACCGGTCCTCAGCATTGAGAATCGGTCTTTTATTATATGGAACCAATCATACAAGCCCCATTTTCTCCAACATATAAGCAATCCCGTCCTCATCTGAGCTATACGTGATTTCATCAGCCACTACTTTTAGACGCTCACTGGCATTTGACATGGCGATACCGGTTGCGACTGCTTCAAACATTGGAATATCATTCTCACCATCGCCAAAAGCTAAGCAATCTTCTTTCTCCTGTCCGATATGCGCCAGCAATTTTTCGATTGCGGTTTTTTTGTTGATATTTTTTATTCCGATCTCACCGCTGTCTGCTCCAAAGGCAGGAACAGTGTTTCGCAGCATGTGGAAATCACCATTGTATTTTTTGTGGATGGTTTCATATGGTATCGCATGATTGACAAAGGAAAGCTTGTTAACATCTTCATAATCGATGCGCGATGGATCTTCAATCAAAAGATCTAAAAACCATTTGATCTCGTTTATTTTTGCTTGCCCTTCTACTGAATTTTCCGCTAATCCATTCAACGTCAGCTTGACTAAACAACTACGCAAATTCGCACTTGCGAACAAGCCTTGATTGGACTCAAGATAGTATTCCACACCGTGCTCTTCTAAGAAGCCGATAAGTTTTCTTAATTCCGCTGAATCAAACACCTGATGAAGAATCACCTCACCTTCGACCTCGCAGTAGCCTCCACCTGCTCCGATAATTCCGCTGATAGGTAACTCCAGGACCTCCGCTGGTATTTCTGCTTTTGAACGCCCCGTACATAAAAAGAAGCGATGCCCCTTTTGATGTGCCTGCTTAATTGCGTTCTCAGCACTAGCTGGCACGACGCCACTATCATTGCACAGTGTTCCATCGATATCTAAAAAAATGATCTTCCTCATTTCATATCTCCATTCTAAAAAACCTGTTTATAAGGCTCTAAATAAGCCTCGTTTTTATAATCCTTTCCGCCGCGATCTGTTCACTTATTCACAGGTTGCCTGATAGTTACTCATTATAATTGAAAAAATTTTTAATTCCAGCGTTTATCAAACTTTATTAGCCATCCTAAATCTATCGACGGAATAAATTTCTGTTATCTGTTCAGCTGATTTTTGTTTGTAAATTATTAAGAAAATATTAAGCAGAACAAAAAAGAAAAAATTTTTTCGAAAGATTTACCGTGTAGAAAAGCGATCAATTCAACCTTCTTCTCCAATGCCTAAAACATAAAATGTGTCAAAGTGGGCAAAATTGCATTTGCCCCTGAAAATTGCACGGTTTTCGGAGTATTTTTTTACGTAATCCCCTTCTTATGCGATTTCTTCTAGAAAAGGGAGCAAGAAACGTGCAATTTTGACCCCCAAATGTAATTTTGCCGGTTTTGACCAAGTTTGTGTTTGGCCTTTATCGTTAAATCACCGGCCGGAACAAAAAATATCAAAATATGGACGAAGTAAAATGATCCAAAAACTCGGAAACAAATTGCAGGTACAGATTGATTCAGGGGAAGACAAGCCAAAAAAAGTCAGTTTTCCAAATGTCATCGATGAACCAACCGAAGAGGCTGTTCTGGAATTAGGCGCGATCCTGACAGAACTTTCACCATCAGGCAGCGCCCTAGACGGCGTCTTCTTAACTAGTCAATCACGATATACCAAATAATAAGGAGGAAAATATACATGTTTAAACTTGTCACAGTATTTAGAACCAGCTTAGGTAAACGTCAAACCTGGAGCCTCAATAATCCAGATCCAAATAAATCAGCGGTTGAGGTCAAAGACTTGTTGCAGCGTTTAGCGAAGGTAAAGCTATTTCATAAAGACGGCGCTGATTTATTCGACACGGTTGAAAGCGCGAAATATGTCAAAATTACCGAGATCACTATTTTTTAGAGAGACTATTTGGAGAAGGTGCGATGCTCTCGCCCTTCTCCATTAAATAGAGAAAGCAGGAGGAGAAAAAAATGAATCAGCAGCTTTTGTCGCATCAAAAACTATTTTCGTTAAAACCGGAAACATTAGAAAAACGCATCATAGAGCAGTATCAAGAAACACAGAATAGCAGCCTGATTATCAAATATATTTTAGCTTTACGGGTAAGATTCAAATTAGGTGCGCAGGAGTTTGCCCACATTCTAAAGGATCTCGTCCGCTATCTGTTTATGAATACCAAGGCCACTCGCACCATGAAGCGATTTTTCTATTACTTTGAGGATTATTTTATGGAATCCGAGTGGAAACAATTAAACTTGAGAGTTTTTCCATTACGTAACTTTGGTCAAAAGACCGTGTCCATCGTCCGTTCACTAATCTCAATTGTCCGACCTGAAGAAACAGAAACAACCGAAACCTGATAAGAATAACCTACGCAGAAAAAATGAGAGAAAGGAAATGAAAAAAATGACCCGAGATTTAGTCGCAACATTTGGGAAAAGCAACGGCGGCACCCATGACTGGACCTACAAAGGCCTAAACCCAAATCTGTCAGCACCAGAAATCAAAGAAGCTTGCGAACTATTAACAACACTAGATATTTTTGAACAAGACGGCGTAAAACTATTTGATTCTGTTGTCACCGCAAAAGTCCGCATTTATGAAGAAGAAGTGCTTTTTGATCCGGAACACGATCCTGAAATAGAACAAGCTAATGAACCAGTCAGCTTTTTTAACGCAGCAGACAAACAGGAACCAGCCGTCTTTCCAACAGTGGTTCTTACCGATAAAGTCTCTTTAGAAGAGCAGCATGAAAATCAATCAATGGAGCATCACTTAGCTTCCGTTCAATCGGCGGAGTACCCTACACCACAAGTGACAGAACCAACGAAAAAAGCAGCTGAAGATAGAGGGCTGTTCCAACGGATATTCAGGCGAAGGAGTCGAAATAAGGAAGACCCTAACGATAACTAAATCTCGGCACTTTCTACTCAATCATGCGTAGGAAAATTACAGCTAAAAACGTTAAAAATGTCAAGCTGTCTACGAATAAAAACATAAGAATAAAAGAGGTGATCCAATGCCAAATACGGAAGCAGCCTTACAGTATGGCTTAGCTTTGCGCGGAAAAATCTGTTATTCCATGTCGAATCGTCTTGGAGCAGGTGCCATGGATTGCTCTAGCTTTGTTTTCCGTTCGCTGATCGCAGCTGGCCTTTTACCTAAACATACCGCCATCGGCAATACAGAAACGCTCTTTGGATTGAACGGGACTTTACTGAAGGAAATCACCCGGCAAGAAGTCCGACGAGGGGATTTATGGGTCGCAGGTCACGAAGGTGCCTCGCTAGGATCAGCTGGACATTGCGGCTGGTTCTTAGGAGCTATCAATGGAGATGCCCTGCATTGTACCTACTCCAAAGGCTGTCAAAACAACGCTGTTACTAAAGCAATCGGCTGGATGGGCGATTATTCAGGCCTACCTGTTCGCTATTTTCGCGTAAAGCAGGCGAGTATTGTTGGTCCAAGTGAAAATAGCAGCCAACAACGAATCCTAGCGATTGATGGCTCTTGGGGTCCCGCCACCACTCGACGTTTACAGGAAGTGCTGAATTGCGCTATCAAAGATGGAAATATCAGCGGTCAAATCAAAAACCCTGCAAATCAGTTTATTCCATCCGTTCAGTATGGTTCAGGCGGCTCGAACATGATTCGCGCGCTCCAAGCTTATTTACGTGTGCCCGTAGACGGAAACTTTGGTCCTGTCACCTGTCTAGCATTGCAAAAAAGAATGGGCACAAAACGAGATGGCCTGATCAGTCCCATATCCGATTGTGTGAAGGTGCTGCAAGATAGATTGAATAAAGGACGGGTGTAGATGATCTAAACTGGGAAGAAAGATTCTCCCCTGCGATTTTTGATTGCAGGGGTTATTTGCTTACCTTTTACTAATGAGATTACCTCTCACATAAATAACGCGTGTAAAATGCTCATTCCTCATTGTTATTATGAAGATTAATGAAGGTGTTTTTTTGATGCATTTGCTTTAAAATAATAGTTATCTGAATTTGTGATCTATTTCATTTGCTATCGTTTGGAAAGTAGTAGCGTTCTTCCACTTTGTTCGACTTGCAACTTGATTATCGCATTTTACAGGTAATTTACTAAAAAAGGATTGAGAAAATGTTAAAAAAAATGAGCGGAATATTCCTCCTCGCAATGATCTGTATGCTATTTTTAACAGGATGCAATAACAAAAATGAAACTGCTAAAGAAACAAATCCTTCTGAAACTACACATACAAAACAAAGCAGCACGAGTATCTCTAAAAATAACAACAGTATTAAAAATGCTGAATCGACTACCAGTTCTAGCAGCTCCGCCAACAGCGAATCAGTAGAATCCTCACAAAGTTCTAGCAGCGCAAAGTCATCTTCCAGCAGTACCAACTCATCAGAAAGTGTACCTGTTAATAATGTGGCACCCTATGCGGTAGATATGACTCAGATAGGTAATCCTGCTACCTTTACCCTCAGTGGTGTGAATGTTCCTCCCACGATTATTCTGGAAAATAATGGTTCAATGACTCTGACCTTCCCGGCAAGCAATCCAAATTATAGTAATCAGTTCGCCGCTCAAGTCGCTACGATTCCTACAAAAGAAATTCGTATTTTCTCTAATGATGGCAGCGGCATTCGAACAGTTAAAGTAAACACCCAAATCACACTGACAGAACATCTTGTAGGCAACGGTATGCAAGCTCAAGGCAATATGATGTATCTAATCAATAATAAGAATGGTGGATTATCCCTCATCACTCCTAACTATGCGGGGAATGTAGATCCTGATCAAATGGATGTCATGTTAGAAGCCGTGCAATAAAAAAGAAAGAAATCAGATAAAAAGACGTCCCAAACTCAAATTACGAGTTCGAGACGTCTTTTGTCTACAGTCTGGAGCTGTGAAAATGCTAGTCACAGCTCTTTTTTACCCGCTAAACAATGTTCTCCCCTAAAATTATTTTAGGCATCGTGATTAAGCAGCGGTTCCAACGTTTATAGAATTTTTCTAAAGCCACTTTGGAGATTCGCGCATGCGTCTCTTCATCCTCCAACACCCAATATAAAACGTAGGTTACCTTGCCAACGTTTCTTGTAAGACGAATCGGAGGTTCTCCCGCTTTTACCGCATTGAAATCCTTTTGCCGATGTGTGCGTTTAATATAATGAACATCAATGACCCCATCTTGCTCTAAATAAAACGCCGCAACCTCTTTCATCAACTCTTCGATTTCTTCCTGCTTGATTACTTTGGCTTCATAAATACAGATTTCATTGAACATTTAAACTCCTCCTCAATCTCTTATTTTCTAAAGTATACCAAAAACAAACCAATTGACGTTTTTACGCTCGAACGACTATCCTTTGCTAAAAGAAAAGAGGACAAAAAATGAAGTACGTAATCTTTTGCTTGGAAATCATCGCCATCATTCTCTGGATGTTGTTTGGTCAAAAGACGTTACTCGCAACAATCATTGGGATTATTGTGATCATTCTTATTTCTCAATTATTGCATCAGGTGTTTCACGCAAGGTAAAACGAAACAGTGGATAAGTATCCGCTGTTTTTTTGTGCTTCTGAAAATCTTCTTGTCGATAACTCCTTTATGAAAGCAATTCTGATCTGTATTTAGCAAGGGTATCTATAGTTGATTGCCCTAAAAAATCAAACGAACTAATTTTTTCGAAGCGGTTGTCTCTACCGCTTGTTTCACAGATAATGATAGTAGGTGTTTGTTGAAAGAATATTCATCCAGTTTTTTCTTCTAATAAAATTGGATGACCTATCGTTAAAAAAAATGAAATGAAAAAGGAGTGGTCCTATGTTTCATGTCGTATTGATCCTATTTCCCCTCATTCTTTGTGGTATTATTCTTCCGATTCTTTTATTTGGGTTATCTTCGATTCTGATCAGTATTTTTGGCGGAACGGCCTCGGCGCTTCTGATCAAAAATAAAAAGGCCCGGTCATTGCTATTTATCAGCTTCACAATTCTGTCTCTTTTGGGGGTCTTATGTTTATTTCCTTTTGTCGCGATTTATACACCTTTACCCTTTAGCTACTATCCGTTCTTTTGTAATGTGTTGATTGCTTTGATGGGGATCTTTTCCATTCTAGGAATTACCAGCTCCCGTTCAATCCAGAACAACCTGGTTAAACGGGTGGTCATCGTGCTTTTTAGCATCGTAGTTGGTATTGTCGGCATCGTTTTTTTGCTACAAATTCTCTAACGTAAAAAAGTTTTGAGAAGGACACATGTGTGTTCTCTCAAAACTTTTTTATTAATTCAAATCGTATAATTCGTGATACTTTTGATAATTCACTATTCCAAGTGTCGTGGTGAAGAGGCGTGATTTAGCTTCTAATTCGACACGAATTTTTTCAAATTCCTTGCCTGTATGCTTCTTTGGTTCGTTTTCTTTTCTTCTCGGATCAAATAACTCCTTCATAACAGATTTCCTCCTTTTTCATAACACTGAGAGGCGGACAATTGTTCGACTAGTTTTCAGAAAAAACGGGAACTTCTACTGTTGGCAATGTCTTCATCATCCATAAAAATTCAATCTCATGCTTTTTAAATGAAAACAACATTCGCTGGTAATCACGTTTCATATAAAACAATTGGGCTGTTTTACGTCCTGTTAGAATGATGCGCAAATGTCCATGCTCTTGGGCAAATTCTTCTAAGCTGTTCATCAGTTGATCACCAATGTGCTGGCCCTGATATTCTGGTGCTACTGCCACTTGACGGACACGTGCGATGCCAAAGGGATACAGTTGGATCGCAGCTGTTCCGACAACCTCATCGTTTTCGATGGCGTCAAAAACGTGTAAATTCTTTTCATTGTCCCAGTCAATTTTTCCACCTAAGACTTGTTTACGCAATTTCACTGCGCTAGTGTGTTCCTTGCTAAATAATTCAGCCATTTCGATTTTCATCATCAATGACCTCCTTTTTCATATTAAAGAATTAATTTTTCCGTGGAAAAATTAGTTTGATTTTCAAGCCGTATATGTTTACCAATTTTCCCAATCTTTATCTTTGGGCTGATCATGCGGAGCTTCTTTCGGACCTCTAGGATGCTCTGGACCGAATGGACCTGAGCCAAAGCCGGCTCTGCCGAATTGATTACGCATTTGTTCTCTCCACGCCCGCTTCATTTGACGGCGTTCAGCTTGTGACATTCGACCAAACTCTTTCATATGAGGCTCGAAATGGAGCTTCATCGCTTTTAATGCTTCAATCGCTTCAAATGGATCATTTGGAAATTCAGGTCGACCACCGAAATCTTCGCTCCAGCCATCAATCACCTTACTCAGTAATTGATCCAAAGTATGTAGTTCCTCATCCGTCAAGCCGGCGAAGAATTCTTCCGAGCGTTCTTGTGGTTTGTTTAGATTGGCCTTCTCGCGGCCGATCTCCGTGATATAGATCCGTTTAATCCGCTTATCCTGTTCATCTTCGCGACGTTTTATTTCTCCCCGGCTTTCCAACTTGTTCAAAATTTCGGTGACCGAACTTGGACGCATATCCAAAATTTCTGCTAGCACCCCAGAGGTTACACCATCCTCTTCTGCTAAAATATCTAAAACCAATTGCTGAGTGGGTGCACTCTTCTGACAATTACCTACAACCATCAACTGACGACTGGCACTTCCTACATAGGATAGACGTTTCAATAATTCTTTTGTATACTCGCTCATCGTCACTTATCCTCCCTTTGCTTCGGTACCTATATTTTAGGTACCGAACTTTTTTATTTGAACTTAGTATACTTCGGTACCTAATCATTGTCAATGAATAAAACCGAAAAATTTTTAATTTTTTTTATTATTTTTCTATAAATAGTGCTAAAAACCTCTTACATCAAGGATTAATCGGCAATTATTTTTAGCATAAATACTTCGGAATCATTCAAAAGTAGTCCTGAGCAATAAAATTAGCTAAGCTTAGAAGGGTTTTTCATGGCGCCAATCGTAAAATAGTTTAGCTGCCCCAAAATGATTACAGTTTAAAAAATTACTTGTTTTCACGATGAAATAAAGTGTATAGTGATAAAACATTTTATTTTTTTGGGGTGTAAATTATGGTAAATAACCGTTACGAACAATTGAAAAAAGCGGAGTTGGGTGCGCTGATTAGTATCGCCGCTTATATACTAGTTTCCGCTATGAAACTAGTAGTGGGAAATCTAGCTAATTCTGAAGCCTTACGAGCCGATGGTCTGAATAATTTCACCGATATTCTCGCTTCCGTTGCTGTTCTGATCGGCTTACGGATCGCGCAAAAACCAGCGGATGCGGATCATCGCTATGGACACTGGAAAGCAGAGAATGTCGCTAGTTTAGTGACTTCCTTTATTATGCTGCTGGTAGGAATGCAGGTGCTTTACAGTTCGATTCTTTCCGTAATCAATAAAAAAACTGAAGCACCAGATATCACTGCGGCAATAGTCGGAATTATTTCGGCTATTGTTATGTATGGTGTCTATTTCTTCAATAAACGACTTTCCGAAGAAGTCAAAAGTCCTGGATTAATGGCCGCCGCCAAGGATAATCGCAGCGACGCATGGACCAGTATCGGGACAGCCATCGCGGTTTTTGCGGCTTCCTTCAACTTGGGCTGGCTCGACAGTACGGCCGCCATCGTTGTGGCATTACTGATCTTGAAAACGGCTGTGGATATTTTCAAAGAAAGCGTCTTTTCACTTTCTGACGGCTTTGACCAAACACAACTGAATCAATACAATGAAGCGATTAGCCAGATCAAACAAGTGCAAGCAGTTAAAAGTATCAAGGGTCGCAGTTACGGCGCTAATGTCTATCTCGACGTCACCATTACCATGAAGCCTGATCTAACAGTCAAAGAAAGTCATGACATCACCGATCAAATTGAGAAATTGTTGCAAAATAAGTTTCAGATTTTCGAGACCGATATCCATGTTGAACCGAGTGATTAAACAAAAGACGCTTCGTTCCACCCTTACAAACCCCAGAGGAAACGAAGCGCTTTTATCAGGAAAAATTTAAACCAGCCGTATATTTTTAGCACTGCCGCAAACTAAGCTTGTCAATCTCAGTTTGTATATAGTTTCCGTTAAAAAGAACCTTCCAAGTCACTACTCAGAAGGTTCCTTGATGGCTATTACTTCGCCACTAAGATTATGGTTAAATTTATAGACTAGGAATAAAGAACGCAGGTACAGGTCAATCGCGATCGACAGCCAAATACCAGCGATCCCAAGCCCTAAGTACTTAGAAAGTATGATCACACCCACAACCCGAATTCCCCACATGCCAAATGCTGTGCTGTATAAAGGCGACTTGGTATCTCCCATTCCTTGCAAAGCGCCCGTCGTAATCAAGCTGATCGCCAATCCCGGCTGTGCGAAGGCATCGATCCGCAAGGCAATCACAATCTGCCGCAACGCTTCTTGATCTGAAGTAAACAACGAGGCAAAAAATGGCGCACCGAAAAATAGAATCACGCCCAGCAGTGACATAAAGATCACACCGTATTTAGCCGCCGAATAGCCGTATTTTTTTGCCTGCAAGTAATCCCGTGCACCAACAGCGTTCCCAACCAAAGTCGTCGCTGCTGTCGCCAGACCATATGCAGGCATATATGTGAAACTCTCAATATTTCCGGCAATCGAGTGGGCCGCAAAGGTCTTAGCACTAATGCTGACAATCAAACCAAAATAAAGCACCTGTCCCAGTCGCATCACTAACCGTTCCAAAGTTGCTGGAATCGATAAATTGATCAGCGGACGATAATTCCCCGCAGTAAACAAGGTTGACCAATCCAATGGACTTTTAGAAAGCTGTACCCTTCGATAAAGCAACCAACACCCCAGCAGCCGGGATAAAACCGTACCAATCGCTGTTCCTAAAACACCCAGAGCGGGAATAGGTCCTATACCGAAAATCAAAATATAATCAATCACGATATTCCCAATATTAACCACGACACTGACCTGCATAGGTGATTTCGTATCTCCGGTTGCCCGTAAAATACTGCCAAAAATCGTCATCAAACCCATGAATATCGCGCCACCACCTACAACAGTGAAAAACCGCAGCGACTCTTGCAAAACAGCTGCCGATGCTCCCATCACACGCAATAACGAGCTACCAAAAAATATCGAGAGCATACCAAGCAGCGCACTGATTGCAACGGTTAAAAGAACAGATTGATTGGTAACCATTTGCGCCTCGTCACTTTTCTTTGCCCCAATTTTTTGAGCAATCAAGGCTGAAGCCCCGACACCTAGCGCGATGAAAAGGGCCAAATACACATTCAAGACCGTGTTAGCAATGCCGACTGCACTCACCGCCACTAAGCCGATCTTTGAAATCATCAGAGCATCAATAAATCCTACTGTCGTCTGCAAAATATTTTCGATCGTCGCTGGAATCGCCAATGCTAAAATTTTATTTTCTTTGAGTGAAGGCATCTAATCACCTCACTTATAGCATCTTGCTGTATTGATGAATCGCCCGCCTTAAACTTTCCAATTCCTGTTCGGTCTTCCCGCTTTCCACAGCATCCATAAAAGTATGATCTGCATGTGCTTCCAATAATATTTGAGAAATCTTTTGAATCGCTGCTTTAGCAGAATTCAATTGAATGATCACTTCGTCAAAAGGCTTTTCATCAACGATCATTTTCTTGATCCCGCCAATTTGTCCTTCGATCCGATTGATTCGTTTTACAAGGTTATCCACCTGATGATCCGGTCTATGTGACATGTTTGTTCCTCCTTATTTTTCGTATATGCTATATACCCCCATACCCCATATGGTTATTGTAAAACTTTCAAGTAATAAAGTCAAAAGCCGCAGTTAACAGATGGAGGGCATAAGAATGCTAATATTTTAGTCTCGTTTCTCCAAAAACTCTGAAAAGTATACATGCTTACCTACTTTCGGTATACTATTTTATGCGGATGTTCGTTCAGTAATTTACTATGGCCCAAGCTGCTGATATTTTTATTAGCTATCCCATTGAGACCTTGACGACGTTCGAATTAAACATAGAAGGAGACTCATCCTATGGAAAAAGAGAAACCCTCAAAAATCATTCAATTTTTTGGCGGGAAAACATCGTATTACATTATTGGACTGATTATTTTGAGTTCCTTGGCCATCTATTTATTAAATACTGTGTCATTCATTTTTAAACCACTGGTGGTCATTATTACAACGGTGCTGCCGCCGATGATCTTTGCTTTGCTGCTGTATTATTTACTGAATCCAGTAGTCAATTTTCTGAGTAAAAAAGGTGTACCACGCACCCTCGGCATCGTTCTCACCTATGTGGTAATTTTCGGAATGCTTTTCTTTGGAGGTGCGCGGCTTATACCAGTAATCCAAAATCAAGCGCAAGAGTTGATTAAGCAGTTCCCTTCTTATGTCGATGATTTCCAAAAATCGATTCGGAATATTTTGGATGCCACACCATTTGCGACTTCTTCTGATCAGGCTTTGGATTCGTTGGACAAGCTGGCAAAAGAAGCCCTTACCTATCTAGGAAATAACTGGCAAGACGGTGCCAAAGGTTTGGGAACAATCTTTTCAGCAGTTTCCAGTACTGCTATTACCTTGTTTACCGGACCGATTATCGCCTTCTTTTTACTGCAAAGTCCGCATAAATTGTACAATGCAGTAATTGAACTGATTCCGCCACGTTTCAGAAAAGACGCTAGTGCCTTGATCCGAATAGCCAATCAACAATTAGGCGCCTTCTTAAAAGGACAAGTCATCGCTTCCTTGCTGCTAGGCTTGATTTATTGGATCGTCTTCCTGCTGTTAGGGCTGGAATTTGCGACAGTCATTGCACTGGCTGCAGGGATTTTGAGTATCATCCCATATATCGGATCATTTTTGGCCTTCTTACCAGGAATGTTCATTGCCTTTCAGGATTCGAATCTGATGGTGGTAAAATTCGTGATCGCTTGGTTTGTTGTTCAGCTGCTTCACGGGGATTTGGTTGTACCGCGGGTCATGGGAGACAAATTGAAGATTCATCCAATCACGATTCTAGTCGTATTATTGGTAATGGGGGATCTATTAGGATTAGTCGGTGTAATCTTCGGTATCCCGATCTACTCCATGATCAAATTGTTCGTCGTCTTCATCTTTCGCAAGTTCAAGCAGCGCTATAATAAGTACTTCGCTGATGAAGGAGCCTATCGCAACACTGGCTTTTCCGAAGATGATTATCTATAAAAAAATGAGTTGTCTCCGCAATTTGGAGACAACTCATTTTTGATTATTTTTTATAGATAAATCGAAAAGAACATCAGCATTGCGCCAAGCATCACGAACAAATGCCAAACAACATGCATATAGCGGCGATTCTTCATACTGTAAAAGACCGATCCGACGGTATAAGCAACGCCTCCGCCAACTAACAGCAGCAAGCCCTTCAATCCAACACTATGATAAAGACTTGGCAAAGCAATCACAACTGCCCATCCCATCACATTGTAGATGATCGTAGACAATTTCGAGACCGATTTAACTTTGCTTAGCGTCAAGCTTTTGTAGACAATCCCGACGATCGCCGCCAACCAAATGACACTTAACAAAACAATTCCGATCGTTCCTTTAATATAGAGCAAACAATATGGCGTATAGGTTCCAGCGATCAACAGATAGATCGAACAGTGATCAAAGACCTGAAAAACTTTCTTCGCCTTGGTGAAAATCAAGCTGTGATACAACGTTGAAGCTAAAAACAGTAGTAGCAGCGAGACGCCATAGATAATAAATGATACATAATGCAGCCCGCTATCCGCCTTCTTCAGCAAAAAAACAAACCCAACAATACTCAACACTACCCCTATACCATGCGTCACCGCATTCAACACTTCATTTGTGATCAGATATTTCCGGCTAAACTGTGTATTCATTTATTTGTCACCTCGAATAATTTATTAAAGATACTATATCATAGTTAACAAAATAATTCAATCTAGTTTATAAAACTAGATGATAGCTCATCCTAAGGAAATCCCCTGTTTAACCAATTTATAGCCAAAAACCAGCTCGTCCTCTACATAAATCTCTGATTCCTTGGCCGTATTCAATACCTTGATCAGCTCATTCAGTGTTAATACCTGATTTTGCTGTTTCTGTAAAATAATCTTTGACTCTTCTGTTTTGATCCTTAAATGATTCGTCTGTTTATCTCCATCCTTCACAAAAACATAAGTATATGAAGACAGTTTCTTCAGCTCACCCGCCGCATCTATCTGGATTGCAGTCAATAAATCTTTGGCTTTCAACGACCTCACCTCCACTTTTATTATAGCAAAAAGAAAACGATGAACCCGGGGAAAACGCTCCTTCGGTTCATCGTAATATTCTTAACTTCGATCCAAGCTTTTAGCGATGGTATTGCCTAACGACTGAACAATCTGAACCAGTACAATCAGTAAAATAATCGTGGTGTACATCACTGCCGGCTCATTGCGTAAAAAACCATATTGATAGGCAATGCTTCCTAGTCCTCCTGCTCCGACTAGACCGGCCATTGCGGTAGCTCCGATCAAACCAATCATGGCGATCGTTAAGCCGCGAATAATTCCGCCCCGCGCCTCTCTCAACAGCACACTGCGGATAATATGAAAATGACTGATTCCCATTGCTTGGTAGGCTTCGATCACCCCGCCATCGACTTCTAAAAGCGACGTCTCTACTAACCGAGCCAGATAAGGCGCCGTGTAGATGATCAGTGGCAAAAGGACGCCCTGTACACCGATAGTGGTGCCCATAATCAGCTTAGTCACTGGCAATATCAAAAATAATAAAATGATAAATGGCAACGAGCGCAGCACATTAATAATACTGTTTAAAATCGAATATAGAGGCAAATTGCTGTTCAAACCGCCAGGACGAGCAATGACTAACAGTACTCCCAATGGTATCCCAATAACGATTGACAGCCCTAACGCCACACACACCATCACAAGCGTTTGACCCAATCCTTCTATTACAACATTGCCCCACTGATTCCAAAATTCGCTCATTACACAACCCCCTCAACAATGATTCCTTGATTTTCAATATACTCCTTCGCCGCTTGGAAATCGGCTTCTGTTCCGCCGTCAAACTGAACCAGCAGCTGACCATGACGCTTGTCCTTCAAATAGCCGATGTTCCCGCTGAGAATATTGGGACATAAAGGAAAATCCTTCGCGACCTTTGCCAAAACAGGTTCCGTCGCCTCTTCTCCAATAAATTGCAGCTGAACCAGCCTGCCAGTTCCCTTATAAGACGCTAGGACCTCTTCTGGGACGTTGTAGCCATCATTTGCACCAATGAACCGTTTCGTCGTTTCCTCTTCAGGACGGGTAAACAGATCGATCACAGGACCTACCTCGACGACCTTTCCTTCTTCCATCACCGCTACACGATCACAGATACGCTGTACCACGTCGATCTCATGAGTAATCAGAAAAATCGTGATCCCCAGCTCCTGATTGATCTTCGTCAATAACGTCAAAATGGATTCTGTTGTCTCAGGATCTAACGCACTGGTAGCCTCATCCGATAATAAGATCTCAGGTTCATGAGCCAATGCGCGGGCAATTGCCACCCGCTGCCGCTGACCACCGGATAACTGTGCAGGATAATTGTCCTTTCGATCCGTTAAGCCAACTAGGTCTAAATACCTGTCCACACGCTCTGCAATCATCTCTTTGGGCACTCCCTCCAGCTTCAAGGGCTTGGCAATATTTTCATAAATAGTCGCTGTCGATAGCAGATTGTACCCTTGAAAAATCATCCCAATTTTACGCCTAGTTAACAATAATTCTTTTTTGTTAAGCTCGCCCAAATCCTGATCATTGATCAAAATTTGTCCTGTTGTTGGCGGCTCCAAAAAATTAATCATGCGAATCAATGTTGATTTTCCAGCACCAGAATAACCCACCACGCCGAAAATCTCGCCCTGTTGGATCGTTAGGCTCACCTCTTTTACCGCTTCGATTCGACGCTTTTTTTGTTGGTAAACCTTTGACACATTTCTAAGTTCAATCATGTGAAGCTCCCTTTCTCATTCATCTATCTGGTATTACTAAAAAGCTGGAACCACAGAGCCTTTGAATTTTTCCTCAATAAATTTCTTCGTTTCGTCTGATTGGTAATATTTCTTAATCTCTTTAACGATCTTGTCATCTTTGTTTTCTGTGCGAATTGCGAAGACATTGTAATTAGGGTTATCCTTTAATGGCTCGTGGTAGATTGCATCATCATTAATTGTCAATCCCGCACCAAAGGCAAAATTGGTATTGATTGCTGCTGCCGCCAGCTCGCCTAGCTGAGACGGAATCTGTGAAGCCTCTAACTCAACGATCTCAATATCCTTAGGGTTTTCCGCAATATCATTCTTGGTCGCTTTAATTTCCACGCCCTCTTTCAACTTCAGAACACCAGCTTCTTCCAATAGCTTCAACGCCCGATACTCATTCGTCGGGTCATTCGGTACACCGATTTTATCCCCCTTTTGAAGTTTACTTAAATTCGAAACTTTTTTAGAGTAAACCCCTAATGGGAAAGCCACTGTTTTAAAGGCGGATTCAATTTTATAATCCTTATCCTTCACCTGCTGCTCAAGAAAAGAGAACGTCTGATAGCTATTTCCATCCAAATCCCCATCGCTTAATGCAGTATTTGGCGTATTATAATCGTCGAAGCTTTTTACTGTAATATCAAGTCCGTCTTTTTTCGCTTGCTTAGCAACCTCTTCTAAAATCTCCTGATGAGGACCCGAAGTCACACCAATCGTTACTTTCTTTTCATCCAACGGCTGCGCCTCACTTTTTGTTCCACAGCCTGCCAAGATTCCGCTAACTGCCAATGCCGCTACACTTAATAAAATTCCTTTTCCTAATTTTTTCATCATCATTTCCTCCTAATTTTTGTCCATTTTGCCAAAGAAAAAAGCCCGCCCTCTTCCACACATTATGTGTTGGAAAAGGACGAGCTAACTCGCGATACCACCTTCATTTGCAAAAGCCTCACGACTCTTGCCTCAACAAGTACAATCATACCTGAGCGTTTGTAACGAGCGCTGCCCCGTCATTGCCTACTTATCGGCAATGCCATTCAGAGACCATTTTCTAAATTCTTCCGCATATCCGCTCTCACCTGCCCGGACTCTCTTTGATGCTTCGTCATTTATACTTTTCTCTTCATCACGTTTCTTTGTTTAGCAAATTGTTAAATCGTATCTTACAGGTTAAAATAAAAGCTGTCAACACTTTTTATCATTAAAAACACAGTTGACTTTAATTTTAACAAAGCATAAACTAGTTGAAATCTCACAAAACGAATAGATACCATGTTTCATTTAATCATCTCGGTATTCGTTTAAAATGGAGCAAGTCTTCCACTGACGGCTTGTTCTTCAATATAAAAAGGAGTTGAATTCAATGGACATCACTACCGAAGTACGCCCTGGCGCCAATCGCTATGCCAGCGGTGCAAATATCCTGCAAAATTTACCCAGCTATTTAGCTGACTTCAAGAAAATCTCGGTTATCACCGGCGAGAAATCCTCTGAAGCATTCAAAAAATACTATCGCAAGGAACTACATTACCCAACATATCGTTACGATGGCAGTTCAAGCCACGAAAACGCAGTGGAATTAGCCACTCAGATTGGACATGCCGAGTTGATTCTTGCAATCGGTGGCGGACGTGTCATTGATACAGCAAAAATGGTTGCTGAAGAGCTAAACGCCGAGCTAATGGTGATTCCTACATTGATCTCTAATTGTGCTCCGTTTACTCCAATTGTCGCAGTCTATCATCCGAATCGGACATTTAAAGCGATGGGATTTATGAAACGCGCGCCCTTCTTAACACTCGTAGATTCAAATTTCCTATTAGCAACACCAAAAGATTACTTTGTTGCCGGTATCGGTGATACACTAGCAAAATGGTATGAAATTGAAGGAATTACACGAAATCTAGACGAAGATGAAAAATCCGCTTATGTGCGACTTGGGATCGCCAGTGCGAAAGCCATTCAGCAGCTTCTTTTAGAAGATGCCATTCCTGCTATCAAAGACCTTGAAAATCACCAAGCAACCCCTGCCTTCAGTCGTGTTACCGATACAATCATTGGTTTAGCTGGAGAAACAGGCGGGTTTGCTGCATCCTATGGCCGCTCTGGTGGAGCTCATGCTGTCCATGATGGTCTATCTTATTTAGAAGCAACTCATAATCAGCTTCATGGCATGAAAGTCGCCTATGGTATTTTGGTCCAACTAGCACACACAAAAGACCTAGAGGAAATCGAAAAGCTTAGACCCTTTTATAAAAAAATCGGGTTGCCTTTAAAACTGAAAGATCTGGAAGTCTTCGACACATCAAAGAACGCTTTAACACCAGTAATCGAACATGCCGCCTCGTCAAATGAAACCTTTAATATGGTTGATCCTCATATCACCGCCGATCAAATCTATCGAGCGATTCAAACGATAGAATTTTTATAAAGTTTACTTTTAAGCCATTGAGGTATACCTCAATGGCTTATTTTATTTAAGTTAACCTTTTATCACCCCCATATAGAGTTTACTTTAAATACAATAAGTTTCTATCTATTAATAGAGTTTACCTCTAATAACGCTATTAATTAAGCATTTTAATTAAAGTAAACCTTTTTGTATTTCAAATAAAGGTTTACTCTAATATCCTTACGCTAAATCAATTTCTTAAATTTAAAGGTTACTTTATCAAATAGATTATTTTCTTTTTAGGTTTACCTTAAATTTCCTAATGAAATATGCCTCTCATCACTGTTTCAATTACCGCTATTTCTAAGTAGTTATTTTAATCTCATTTTCTTTTATATAATAGATAAAATTTACAGTTTACTTCAATTTATTTTAAATGAAGTAAACCCTATTAAATATTGAAGTTTACTCTAATTAAATAAGGTTTACTTTAAACTTATATTATACAGTTTACCTTAAACGTTCGATTTAAAGTTGACTTTTTATTTATAGGTAAACTTCAATTTAGAATATTTAAGTAAACTTTCTTATTCAAAAAAGTTTACTTAATTTCACATAGAAAAAGTTTACCTTATAATAATGATATTTTTAGAGTTAACTTTTATAAGAACAAATAGTTTACCTTAATCATGATAAATGCAGTTTACTTTAATTTAAAGCGGTTTACTTTATTAAGATTAAAAATAATATAAGGTTTACTTTTTATTAAACATTGGTTTACCTATATTCTTTTTAAAGTAGACTTTTTTGAAAGATAAATACTGATATTAAAGGATATTGCTACAGATAAAGTTTACTTTTTATTAAATTCAAGTATACTCTTATATAGAAAAACGTTAACTTAAATAATCAAATGAGGTAAACTATATATTAAATAAAGTTTACCTCATTTTATACAATAGAGTATACCTAATTTATTAATTAAAGTGAACTCTATTTTATGTAATTACAGTAAACTTTATCTCCATAGCCAATTATAGTTTACCTCATTTAATGAATTATAGTAAACCTTATTGATATTATTATCGTTTTATAGTAAACTTTAAATTGAGAAATTACGATTGGAGAATTAGTATGCCAAAAAAAGCTGAGACATATGTAGTAGGAAATTTTAAAGGGGGCGTAGGCAAATCGACGACCGTTCAAATGCTTTCCTTCGAGAGTGCTTTTCGGAAAGATCGAAAGACATTAGTTATTGATTTGGACCCTCAAGGGAATACAAGTGACGTATTGTCGCTGACTGCTGAAAATTTTGGCAATGATACCTTGCCTGACGAATTTGATGCAACCATTTGGGAGGCTGTTCGTTCTGGTGATATTCAGTCCTCAATTTACCAGATCATTCCGAATTTGGATCTGATCCCGGCGAATATTTCATTTTCTGATTTTCCTGATTATATGATTGAGAAATATCCTGGCGATAAATTGTCTCAATTTAAATACATGGAGGAATTGATCGAACCACTTAAGAGTATTTATGATGTCATCTATATTGATGTTCCTCCGACAATCAGCACTTATTCAAATGCCGCCATGTATGTAGCAGAATATGTTATCGTCATTTTGCAAACACAGGTGAAATCACTCAAAGGAGCGCAAAATTACATTGATTACATGAATTTCTTCATTGAACAGTACGAAACAGATCTTGAAGTCGTAGGGATTGTTCCATTTATGATGCAAAAGCGGGACTCCGTTGACCAAGAGATCTATACTGCAGCAAGAGAAATCTACGGTGCGCATCTTTTAGATACGGTTGTGTTAAATCAAAGCCGTTTGAAACGCTACGATGGGTCCGGAATAACCTATGAAATCAACAAAAACGGTAAAGTTGAGCAATGGGACAAGCGCGCACACGAGGTTTTCGTCAATATTTTGGACGAAATTGATGAACATCGCCTCATATTGAGCGGTGAAGAGTAGGGGAGACGTTAAATGGCGAAAAAAATGAAGCTAGATTCGCTTTTAACGGCGAATAAAAAGAATAAAGGCATTGAAAAAATGTCTGAGTATTCCAATCAAGATAAAGAAGAGAAGAAACCTAGCTCTCAAGACCTCTTAGCAAAACGCACGCTAAGCCCAGAAACAGATTTTCGTCGTTCTTCATTTCACGATGAATCGAGACAATTAAATGAGAGAAATCAAATTCAGCAACATCCTCCTCAACCCCAAGAATCAGAAGCAGGGAAGAGAGGTCGGAAACGTCAATATTACGATCCACGTTTAAAAGCTTTAGAAATGCAAAAAATCTCTGCCCGAACTAAGATTCGCATGCAAAATTTAATCAATGCAAAGTTTGATGGGTATACACCAGATAAAATGATTGACTTCTTATACGACTATTATCTTGAAAAAGGTCTTTCAAGAGATGATCGAAGTTTCTTAAATCAACTTGAAGAAGCCTCGATGGAAGAGTATAAAGAGAAGCCAAAGTACCAAAAATTATTCAAAGAATTAGAAAACGATGAGAAATAGACACAAAAAAAGTAAACCGTAATGTAGAGTTCATCTTGCATTACGGTTTACTTTTTTAAAAGTTATCTGTTATTTAAGTTTACCTTTATTATTGTTTATTATTTTTTAAAGTTTACTTTTTCCTAAAGACGAGCTTTCTCTATGTAAGCTGTGGATAACTAAAGAAGTCCTTATCCACATTACTTTTTATCCACATTACAACTCGAACAGGGGGAAGACAATACTTAATCTAAGGTTTACTATAAATACTTTTATATCCTTTAATAAAGTAAACCAAAATTGTTTTTATCTCTATATTATAGTAAACCTTAATTTGTTTTATAAACATAATAAAAGTTTACTCTAAAAAAAGATGGTAGGGAATCGCTTTACAACAGGCTTTTAATCCATTATTCTATACATGTAGAAAAAAACGAAAAAAAGAGTTTAAAGATTTGGCGATCTTTAAACTCAAAGGTTTGAGCTAATTTTGGCGAATTAGCCTGTCACATTTAGATAAACGTTTAAGGGTTAGAAAAATTGGCGTTTGCCTAACCTTCTATTAAGTATACCATATTTTGGATACTTTCTCAATCAAATATCTTGTGACAGTAAGCATTCCTTTAAAACTTTCGTAAATAATTTTGAGAGTGAACAAGGAGGTTTTTTGTCGTGTCCACAAATTTAGAAAATATCATGACAGCAACAAACTTACCCAATGGAAATTATATTCCGATTGATATGAATTTAATTAATAATCCACAATATGAAAAGCTTTCTATTGAAGCAATGATGCTCCATGCCCTTTACACAATGCGCATGACTTGCAGTATTTACAATTCCCAAAAAGACGGAAGCTGGCTAGATGAAGCAGGGATTCCTTATATCTATTTTTCAAACGAAGAAGCGGCAGCTTTGTTACGTGTGTCTGAACGAAAAATAACAACTTTGAAAAATGTATTGATAAAAGCGGGCTTAATTCAGGTTCTGCGTCATGGGTTAAAGAACTATCGTATCTATGTTTCTAATCCTAAAGCCCCTGAAAAGGGAATGGTTGTTCAATTGTCTTTTAAAAATTATATGAGCACAAAAACCTTAACTCCTGTGGAAAACTCAGTTCCCGAAAAAAAAGCCGAGTTATCCACTGTGGATAGACAAGCAGAATCTGCGTCTAGGAGCTCGCAAGATTTGCTTACAAGTACACAAAAACATTTAGCAAAACAAACCACAAATGCAACAAAAGTAACCAGCAAGTCGCCGCAAAACACAGCTACTTCGCAGGATCAAAGTTTAATCGAAGGCCTGAATGCTCGTTACGCTCATTTATTACCACAGCAAGCTTTTCAACGATTTCTACCATTTTGCGAGGGAAATTATCAAAAGGCACGTTGGTTTGTTGATACTATTTTCAAAGCTAAATATGCCAGCACACAGCAATATATCCAAGCAGGATTACCAGCAGAAGCTGAAGTATTAACCTTTGAACACAACGAATATTTCAAGGCTGACATTGGGGATGCAATTGCTAAGGCTATCGAACAAATGTATCGTTATAAAACGGTTAAAAATCCAGAAGGGTTCTTTTTTGCCTTCATGAAGGGCTTCTTTACCGAGAAAACTCGACAATACTTAATTGATCATTACGAGCTAACCGCTGATCTTAAACAAACGCTTTCATCGGTTCAATTAATTATTCAGCAAAAAAATCTGCGGCAAAAGCTTGAAAAAACGCAAAAAGTCTCTAAAAAGGTCTCCTAAGAACGAAAACCTTTGATATAATGTAGCGGAGTCTATCAGTATAGAAAGGTTAATTTTATGAATAAGTTTAAACTAGCACTTTTTGGTTATAGTGGGCTTTTAGGATTAGCTGTAGGAGTCATTATAGCTTTATTTATGGGGCTGGCAGAGGTAGGTCATCAACTTTTATGGCAGACACTGCCTAAAGCGCTGGGTGATCCGCGCTTTTATCCTTTGATTCTTTGTACGATTGGTGGGGTAGCTATTGGTTTTTTTGTTAAAACGTTTGGACGGTACCCCCGAACCTTGCAAGAATCTTTTGATGAGTTTCAAGAAACACAGCGAGTCGATTATCACGATGGAAAGCTGATTCGAAATTTACTAAGCGCTTTGATCGTGTTGCTATTTGGCGCAAGCTTAGGGCCTGAAGCGGCTCTGGTAGCAATCATTGGTGGTCTCGTCACGTATATGGCTGATCGGAGGAAGCTCTCCGCTGACCTGCGAACCGATATGATCGAGTTTAGCATCGGGACATCCATGGGTGTTATCTTTATGACACCATTGTTCGGTGTGGGACGTTCGGTGGAACGTGATAATTGGCAAGTGGTGACGGAAAGTAAACTTAAAAAATACGTTTTATACATTTTTACGACGTTTACAGGTTTCATTGGTTATCTTTTAGCGTACAATCTCTTTCCTAACCAAGAGCAAGTGTTTGCGATTCGCAGAATGGAGAGCAGTTTTACTTGGCAAGGTTTGCTGCTGGTTATTCCCATGATTATTTTAGGCGCGCTTTTTGGGAAATTTTTCTTAGTTTTACAAGAAAAGTGCGATAAGCTGAATCAGCGGATCAAAAATCCACTGCCGTTAGCTATTTTAGCGGGAGTACTTCTAGGATTATTGGGAACGATCTCTCCATACTTTTTATTTTCCGGCGAGCATAGTCTCTTGTCTTTTACTCGTCAGGCAGAAACGATGAGTTTTTTCATTCTGCTATTAATCGGATTTGGTAAGGTAGCGATTACGATGATTTGTCTGGCCTGCAACTGGCGTGGCGGAACAATCTTTCCGATGATTTTTGGAAGTATCGCCGTTGCATTGGCTTTTGCGAATCTATCGCCGTACTCACCTGGCTTATTGGTAGCTGTTTTTACAGCTAGCGCTTGTGCAGTAATCTTGAAGCAGCCATTTGCTACAGCCTGTTTATTTTTATTACTGTTTCCAGTGGAATTATTTTTGTGGATCTGGTTAGCGGGATATCTGGGCAACTTGTTTTTACAACGAATTCCCTTTTTCCACGAAGAGCAAACAATTAAATCCTTTAAATTTCCTGAATTGCCGAAGCGAACTAAAAAACCTTCAGTAAAAACAGAAGAAAAGAGCGCTACACGAGATGTTTCAGAATTAAGAAAAGCAGCAGATCGTAAAAAGGCTGAAAATTCAGATGTGCAGCCGCGTGTTGCCAAACCAAAGCAAGAAATTTTAACCCGAAAAGAAGCTCGTCCGTCACGTGAACCAAAACGAACGGTTGAAACCAAAACAGATAGACCCTCATCTGATGCACCAATGACTCGGATGAGTCGCCATCGACGTAAATAAAAAGCAGCAGAAATTTTCTATTGAGAATTTCTGCTGCTTTTTGGTTGTTCCATTTTATTAAGGTTCAATAATATTGAAGTAACGTTCGTCAGGATTTATTTCAAATAGCTGACGCCATTCTTTTAGTTCCTCTGTTTTCGTATAGAGAAGCTGATTCATAAAAGGTATTCTGTTTCCACGATAAAGATATTCTGGTGAAGCTAAATTGGTTGAATTAATTGGAAAGTAAGTTAAGATTCCTCGCCAATAATCAAGTTGGTAACAAGAGCTTCGTTGTTTGTATGCGCCATTTTCAAAAGTCCAATCATCTTCAAAAACAACTATACCAGAAAGCTGTTTGTCGCTAGGGATAGTGAGTAAACTTAAATAATTGAGCACCATTTCCCCAGTGAGATGACTGATCAGATCCTGAGATCCATTGGCATAATGATCGGGATTTTTGATTGTTCCCTGCGCGAGCTCCAGAGCACCAGTTAAGTATTCATTACGCCAAGTACCTGACTCTGCCTGATACCCCAATTGGGTGAGAGCCTTATTGCAAAGAAGGCGCGCATCCTGATTGTCTGGTTCTGCGAAAACGATCAGATTGGTTACTTTAGCTACCCAGCGATAGTTACCGTTTTGATAGTCTTCAGCGGCTTTTTGTAAAATTTTCTGTGCGCCACCCATATAATTGATGAAATTTTTAGCTTCTTCAATCGGCGGCAGCGGGTCCAAATTAACTGGATTCGAATCATACCAGCCCATATATTTTTGATAGACGGCTTTGCTATTATGACTCAGTGTTCCGTAGTAAGGTCTTAAGTACCATTTTTCCGTTAATTCTTTTGGCAGCCTAATCTGACTTTCAAGTTCGTTAATGGTGTATCCTTTATTGATAGCGGATAACGTCTGGTCATGGATACCTTTATATAATCGAGCTTGAGAGATTAAGTAATCTTTAATTGCGTCGGGGTCTTCGGCTGTTGCATATCGCGGCCAAGTGTGAGCATGAAACATTACCCGAGCTTGTTCTCCAAATAATTGCTGGGCTTCTAGAAGATATTTTGCCCAAGCTGTCGCATCACGAACCTGAGCTCCTCGTAGTGTATATAAATTATGCATGGTACAGGTACAGTTTTCTGCCATCCACAATGCTTTATACTGAGGAAAATATGTGTTCATTTCGGCGGGAGCTTCTGTACCGGGAGTTAATTGAAAAACCATTTCTAATCCATCTATTTCCAGCGTTTGATTTTCAGTAATCTCTTTTGTCGGCAGCTCAAAACTAACCGTTCCTAAAGACTGTCCTTGACCGATCCCGATTGACAGTGAGCCAGTGGGGGAATTTTCTAGCAGGGTGCCATATTGGTAGCCTGCTCTTCGTCCCATGGCTTTGCCGGCCATCAAATTTTCAGCAATCGCGGCTTCAGTAAAACCTGTTGGAGCAAAAATAGGTATCTCTGGCTCTAACGTGAAATCAGGAAACAACCCGCGAATTCCGCCAAAATGATCCACATGAGAGTGGCTGATAACAATTCCTGCAATGTGTCCGTCAACAATTGGATAGTCATTTTCTTCAAACCAGTGATTAGCAAATTCAATCGCTGCTCGGGAACATTCAATACTCATCAAGGTGTCAAAAATCACCCAAGTATTTTGCGGAGTCAAAATCAGACTCAAGTTCGCCATATCAAAGCCGCGAAGTTGAAAAATCTTATCCGTTACACGAAATAATCCTGTCTGATGATTACAGCGGGCATTTTCCCATAGACTGGGATTTGCGGAAGTAGGGCAGTCCTTCTCCAAAAAATCATAAGCTTTTTGACTCCAAATCACTTTGTTTTCTTGGATAATTTCAAGTTTGTTAAACGAGGCAACACAGTTTTGTCTGGCAAGGTTCAACTCGTGATTATGATTGAAAGGCAAGCTGGATTTCACATGTTGATTATGCTGACAGGTATGATGACTAGCTTTTTCCATAAGTACCTCCTTTTAAAAATGTGATAAACCAATGGTAAGCGATTTCGCGATAAACTGTCAAACTAGAGCTGATGGTCAGAAAGACTTAGAGGAATGAACCGCTAGAATGGTTATTTATGGTTGTTGCTGAGAGTATATTTTTTTGAAAGCGTTGACCAAAGTTCCTGCGACTGCTACTCTATTCTTTAGAAGGCTAGAACTTCAAAACAGAAAGGAACGTGTGACAATGTTAAACGAAGCAAAGATTCGTGCGTATTTGGAAAAAGAGAAATTGGACGCTTTTTTTATTGCTAAAAGAGTAAATGTTCGTTTTACTAGCGGCTGGACAGGAGACGATTCATTTATTTTGCTCACACAAGAGGGACAATACTTTTTGACTGATCCGCGTTATACCGAACAAGCGGATATTGAAGTACCAGATTATGAAATCATTAATTGGCGTTTGCCCGGACGGACTGTCGGGGACACAGTGGCACGCTTAGCAAGTGAGAAAAACATAAAGACAATCGCTTTTGAAGCAGATTATCTGACCTATGATATGTATTCTGATTTCACCTCGAAGACCAAAGCGGAATTTGTTCAAGAGGGTGGTGTAATTGACCGCATGCGTGCCATTAAATCACCAAAAGAAATTCAGTACATGCGCAACGCTTGCGAAATTTCATGTCGTGCACTTAATCGGCTATTACCGGAAATTCGCATTGGGGTAACAGAAAAAGAATTAGCAGCTAAGCTTTCTTTATACATGGTACAAGAGGGTGCAGATACGCAGCCATATGGAAATATTTTAATTTCTGGCGCAAATACCTCTTTGTTACATGGCATTCCATCGAAAAAATCAATTGAATATGGTGATTTTGTCTTAATGGATTTTGGCTGTCAATACGAAGGTTATATGTCTGATATGACACGTACGGTCGTTGTCGGAAAGGCGTCAGAAAAACAACGAGAAGTGTATGAGCTTGAAAAACAAAGTCTAGAAGCAGCAGAAGCAGTTATGAAAAATGGCGCCGCAGTGAAAGACATCTATCAAGCATCATTGAAACCATTGGCGGGAACAGAATATCCGCAATATACGTATCGGAATATTGGTCATAGTATCGGGTTATTTGTTCACGAATTACCATACATTGACGAACAATATGATGATGTATTGGAAACGGGTATGGTCATGACCATTGAACCTGGAATCTATATTCCGGATTGGGGTGGTGTCCGAATTGAGGACCAAGTCTTGATCACGGATGACGGCTATGAAAATATGATCAGTATTTCTCATGATTTGATTGAATTATAAGATTGAGATAGGCTATACTAAGACGACGACGGCAGAGGCTGTCGTCGTTTTTTAAACAAGTAATCACGTTAAACTATTGATGAAAAAAACGTATGATTTGGCAGATTATTTACGTAAAAAAGGGAGTGAAACCGATGAATGAACAGGAAGCTTTTGATTTCGTCTATGATATTGGGGAAACACTATTAAAGAATGGTGCGGAGATCAAGCGGATTGAGACGACCATACGCCATATTGCGGAAGCTCTGGATTTGAAGGAATTTGATAGTTTTGTTTTAATCAATGGGATTTTTATGACAGCTCGGCTGAAGGATCAAACAGTCCAGGCTCGTGTACGGGATATTCCGATTTCTCCAATTAATTTGGGGCGGATTGAACAGATCAACACCTTATCGCGTCGCTTAACAGAAAAACGTTTGAGCCCAGAGGATGCCAATGAGTGGCTGCAGGAGATTAAAAATGAGTCCTTTGCTTCAAATCCATTAAAAATTTTTGCCTATGCTTTTGGCAGTGCCAGCTTCTGTTTTATTTTTGGAGGAAGTCTTTGGGATACCATCGGTGCATTCATTTTAGGTGTGCTATTAGCCTGCTTTTCTATGTACTTATTACCGAAATTTAATATGTCGGATATTATTTCAACAATTACCAGTAGCGGCTTTGTCAGTATTTTAGCTTGCTTGTTTGTTCATTTTTTTCCGGTACTGCAGCTGACTAGTCTAGTTACTGGTGGAATCATTTCATTGCTACCTGGTGTGGCGGTTGTTAATGGTATACGTTATTTATTTGATGGCGACTACAGCTCTGGCTGGGGGCAGATGATCAATGCTCTGATTACCGCTCTTTGTGTTTCTGTGGGAGTTGGACTTGTCTTGCAATTATTTAGCTAATTTATTTGAAAATTGAAAGGAGTGAAAGCAATCATGGTAACTACTTTGCTTCAAATCCTAGCTGGGTTTTTAGGAACAATCTCATTTGCGATACTTTTTGAGGTTCCCCGTTGCTATTATGTTCACTGCGGAGTAATCGGCGCTTGCGGTTGGGCCATCTATTTGCTGATCATGCATTTTTGGGTTGCACCAGTTGCTGCGACATTTATTGCTTCAATGGCATTGATTTATCTTTCACGAGAAGCGTCCTTTGCTTTAAAAGCACCGGTGACAATTTTTTTGATTTGTGGTATTTTTTGCCTTGTTCCCGGAATGGGAATTTACAATTTTACTTATAATTTTTTCATCGGTGATTCCATCAAAGCCGCACAAATTGGTGTTCAAGTTTTGAAGATCGCTATCGCAATTGCTGTAGGGATCACAGTGGGTTATGAGTTATCACCTAAATTTTTCTATTCCTATCATAAAATGCAAAAGAATAAAAATTCACTCTCGTGAATAAAATGTAGAAACAATTTTGTTGTATAACAGAATTGTTTTTTATTTTATTTCCATTCGAAAAAACAAACTAATTGTTTTAGAAAGTGTTATTGAAAATCCCATTATTTTAATAGAAAAACAAAACCATGAGAGAAAGATAAGGAGCAGAAATAACTGGAGAAATAATAGATTTTGGGACAATTTTTTTGATAATTATTCCAATCAAATGGCGATTTAGAAAAAAACTTTAAAGAATTGTTTAAATAAGCCGAAAGATATAGTAAACTAGTGGAAGCGGATACCTATAATTTTAGTTGATTTTATTCTGTGAAAGACTTGAAATTCAAATGATTTTATGGTTATTTTAAAACTAGTGATAGGTGAATAGCTGCACAATTTTTTTGTGTTGTTTTCGAACTGTTGCATAGCAGTTAGTTTCCGCGAAAAGGATTATTAACAGCTACGTGAAAACAGAGCTGTTTTTAATAATGCCGCCAGGCTAAGAATATCAATAGAAGGAGTGAAACATTTTGAAAGAACGTCGCGTTGAAAGAGTAATTGAGAAAATGAAAGAACAAGGTTATGGCCAACTGCTAGTTTCAGATCCAACAACTATTTTCTATCTAACTGGTCGCTGGATTCATCCTGGTGAACGGTTGTTAGTATTAGTAATTACTCCAGAAAATAAAAACACATTGATCGTTAACAAATTATTCCCAATCGAAGAAGACTTGGGCGTGGAAAAAGTATTTATTGATGATACCGACGACGCTGTGAAAAAAGTACTTGAGTATGTTGATACTGACAAAAAAATTGGTGTAGATAAGAATTGGCCTGCGCATTTCTTATTACACTTATTAGAGCTTGTACCTAATGCTAAATTAGGCAATGGTTCGGAAGTCACTGACGCGGTCCGTGCGATCAAAGACGAAGAAGAAAAACAATTAATGCGTGATGCGCAAGCAGATAATGAGATCGCGATTGATCGTTTGAAAAAATTATTGCCACAAGAACTAACAGAAGCTGAAATGGCTGAAAAATTAGGCGAGATCTACAAAGAGTTAGGCAATACCGGCTTCTCATTTGATCCAATCGTAGGTTATGGCGCAAATGCGGCAGACCCTCACCATGAAACGGATGATTCAAAAGTTAAACCGGGTGATTCAGTCATCTTAGACATCGGCGGAATCAAAAACTCTTATGCTTCCGACATGACACGGACATTCTTCTATAAAGAAGTATCAGATAAAGGTCGTGAAGTGTATGAAATCGTTAAAGAAGCTGCCCAACGTGCGATTGATCTTGTGAAGCCAGGGGTTAAATTTTCTGAACTTGATGCTGCTGCTCGTGATTACATCACGGAAAAAGGTTACGGAGAATACTTTACTCACCGTCTTGGCCATTTTATCGGGATCGATTGTCATGAAACAGGGGACGTTTCAGGAGCAAATGATGCTGTCGCAGAAGTAGGCAATGTCTTCTCGATTGAACCAGGAATTTACATTCCAGGCGAAGTCGGTGTACGGATCGAAGATTTAGTAATCGTGACAGAAGATGGCTGCGAAAACTTGAACCATTATCCGAAAGACTTAGAAGTAATCGGTTAGGAGGCCGCGCAACGTATGAAAATCGAAGAAGGATATATGCCTTATCTAGGGCATCAAACTTATTATCGAGTTGTTGGAGAACAAAGCGGGAATAAGAAACCATTGATTGTCATGCACGGCGGACCTGGATCAACCCATAACTATTTTGAAGTTCTTGATGAAATGGCGGTCGATGGCCGCCAGATCATCATGTATGATCAACTAGGTTGCGGGAAATCTGCGGTACCTTCACAGCCGGAACTTTGGACGGCGGAAACATGGGTCAATGAGTTGATTGCTTTGAGAGAGCATCTAGGTTTGGACGAAGTTCATTTACTAGGCCAATCTTGGGGCGGAATGTTAGAAATCATTTATGTTTGTGATTATGCACCAAAAGGCATCAAGAGTATGGTACTTTCTAGTACATTGCCTTCTGCCAAACTTTGGGCGCAAGAACAACATCGGATGATCAAATTTATGTCAGAAGAAGATCAAGCAGCCATTGCAAAAGCAGAAGAAACCGGCGTTTACGACGATCCAGCTTATCTGGCGGCAAATGATCGCTTCATGGTACGCCATGCGGCTCCAGTATTTACTAAGGATGATCCTGAACCATTGTGGCGTGAAAAAGTAGCTGGTACTGAAAGCTATGTCACGGCTTGGGGGCCAAATGAATACTCGCCGGAAGGTACTTTACAAGGGTATGATTATACCGAAAAGCTGCGTGATGTCACTATCCCGACACTTGTTACAAGTGGCACAAATGATTTGTGTACACCTTTAGTAGCAAAAACCATGTATGATGCGATTCCAGGCGCAAAATGGGAGCTGTTTGCTAATAGCAGACACATGCCATTTGTAGAAGAACGTGAAAAATATATGAAGTTGTTGGAAGAATGGCTCGCAGCGAACGATTAATTTTTTAAAGAGAGAAGGAATGATAGTGGAAACAACTCCAGTAAAAACAAAGAAACCTTTTGGGTTTTATGTCTGTGCATTAGGGTTCTCGTTTGAACGATGCGCATTTTATACGGTAAAATATATGTTGGCGATCTGGATTGCGGTTAATGTGGGCTCTGGAGGTCTTGGACTTTCAACTGCAAAAGCTGCATCAGTATCAGCTGCTTTCGTTGCAATGACTTACATTACTCCAATTTTTGGTGGTTGGTTAGCCGATTATTGGTTAAGTCCACGCCTTTGTGTGGCTGCCGGAATGATTTTGATGGGTGTAGGTTATCTATTTACTTGGCAGGCAGATTCCCTGACTATGGTTTGGATAATGATTATCTTAGTATCGATTGGTACTGGATTATTCAAAGGTAATTTATCCGGGGTAAACGGGTTGCTCTTTGATGATGAAAAAGCACTGAATGAAGCTTTCTCTGTTCAATACTCATTCGTAAACATTGGTTCATTCATTGGAACGACTTTCTTAGTATTGTTAATTCCCACATTTGGCTATAATTTTGTTTTCTTAATTTGTGGTATTTTACTATTGGTTGATGCACTATGGTTTATTTTCAATAGCCGTTCATTAGGTGATGCAGGAAAAAAACCATTTAAAATTGACCAACGTAAATTTGAATCTGCCGGTAAAAAGGAAGAAGGCGCGGATGCAAAATTAACTTCGGGGGATAAAAAACGTATCCTAGCGATTATCTTAGTTACAATTTTTTCTATTGTATTCTGGACAGTTTGGTATTTAGCTTATATGCCAGCTTACTATTACTTTGGATATGGTGATGGCGCAGGCTTCTTAGAACGAGCAAACTGGCTAGTAGGTAGCTTTAAAGTTCCAACTTCTTATTTTGACTCAATGAATGCATTAACTTGTATCATTTTAGGCCCACTATTAGGTCGTTTGTGGACTAAAATGGCTGCCCGTCCTAAAGGTGATATGAGTATGTTTAAAAAGACAGCATTGGGTATGATTCTAGTAGGTGTCTCTTATGTTGCGATGGTTTTAGCAGATATCATCGGTAAAGGACAAACATCAATTTTATGGTTGGTATTAGTAAGTCTGTTGATGTCTGTGGGTGAAATGATCTTCTCTCCACTAGGCAACTCATTTATCGCGAAGTTAGCACCAGCTAAAGTAATGGGCCTATTATTAGGACTATGGCCAATCGCGGTATTCTTTGCGACTATGATTTACCCTAAAATTTATGCAATTTTAGAAACAAGTGATCCTTCTCGATTCCAGATGGGCTATGGTATTTTAGCCGCAGTTGTTATCGTGTTAGGTTTAGCGTTATGGTTTGGAAGTAAAACTCTTGATCGATTAGAACAAGATGATTAATCAATTTTTAGCACTTGCCTCAATCTGGCAAGTGCTTTTTTTGTCTTTAATAAAATAGTTTGAACCGTGCCAATTATGAGATTGTTAAAGAGAATAATCAAGATTCTTTAATGTGAACCTATATACATATGAATGGAGAAGATTTATTTTGTTGGAAGGGATAAAAATAGTCCTAAAACTTCATTTAAGTTGCTGACAAGGCTAAATAAAATAACGAATATAATTAATTAGTGTAAATGTGAAATAACGATTGAGGTTTCTTAATATTCAAATACATAACTTGTGTTGTCGACAATCCACAATCGTTAAAAATATTATTGAATCAGTCTTTGTAAACGATTTTTGAGGAATTGATATTTTTGATGAAAATTTAATTAGAGAATCCAAAAAAATCTACAATTTGTCAAGTTGTTTGTCAGAAAATATCAAAATAATCGAGAAACGACCTTTTACAAGGGAGATGAGTGTGCTATGATTTACTTGAACTACGGGTGGCTGATTTGCTCAAGTTCGAACAAACAAAGAAGCAAGGAGGTGAAATAATTTGACACAAATTCTTATACCATTAAAACAACATGTCGGCGCTCCTTGTAAAGGGATCGTACAGGCTGGTGATCAGGTCCAACGAGGACAATTAATCGCTGAGCCTAATGGTTTAGGTGCCAATATTCATGCCAGCTTTTCTGGGAAAGTAGTGGATGTAGATGGTGAAAATATCGTTCTGACGATTGACGAGGAACAAGATTTTTCAACATTTGTTCCCATTCCTGAAACGGATTCTCATGCAAAGGCAGTGGAAGCTGCGGGAATCGTCGGTGCAGGAGGTGCGGGTTTTCCAACATTCTTGAAACTGGCTTGCGAGATTCCAGAAGGTCTTTTTATTGCGAACGGTGCAGAATGTGAGGCGTTATTAGCTCATAATGTCAAACAAATGAGTGAACATATCGAGCAACTGATCCGCGGAATGAAATACTGCATGGAAATGACGAAGGCGCCAAAAGGTGTAATTGCTGTAAAAGGTAAACACCGGATGCTGGTCACACGCTTGCTGAAGGCAGTGGACAATGAACCAACACTGGATGTTTATCAATTGCCAGACATCTATCCAGCAGGGGACGAGCGTATGATCGTTCGTGAAGTAATGGACATTGTTTTGGAACCAGGTCAACTTCCTACAGAGGTTGGTGCTGTGATCGACAATGTGGAAACGATTAAACGTATCGCAGAAGCAATTGAAGACCGCAAACCGTTCATTGACAAAGACGTGACCGTTTCGGGTCGTGTAAAACAAAAAGAAACAGTTTTCGTAGATGTACCTATTGGCACACCAGTTAAAACATTGATTAACAATGTTGGCGGATATGTCGAACCTCATGGCGAGATCGTAATTGGCGGACCAATGACAGGAAGAAGTGGTGACGAGATGACACCGATCACTAAGACAAGTGGTGGTGTGTTAGTCGCTATGCCTTTCCCTCAAGAAAGTCGGAAAGTCGGTCTTTTGATTTGCGAATGCGGCGGCTCTGCCGAACGCATGACCGAGATCGCTAATAACATGGGCGCTGAAGTTGTCGCTGCAGAACGCTGCAAGCGAATGGTAGAAGTAAATGGAAGATATAGATGTGCCCTGCCAGGTATTTGTCCAGGCCAAGCTGCAACTGTGATGTCCTTGAAGAAGCAAGGAGCAGAAGTAGTATTGACTGGATCCTGTTCCGATTGAACGAACACCGTTATGGGTGTAGCTCCTAGGTTAGGAGTTCCGGTTTATCATCATACAGATCATGTACTGCGGGCAGATGGGCATAGACTATATCGTCGATTACCTACAAATTAATTTTAAAAATTTAGGAGGATTTAACGAATGTCTATTACAGCAGAAACTGCTAAAGAACATGCCAAAGACCCTGCAGTATTATGTTGCCGTGCAGAAGCAGGCAAAGTAATCGCACCAGATGATTTAGAAGATCCAGCGATCTTCCCTGATTTAGAGGATTCAGGTTTATTAGAAATGCCTGAAAATACTCTAACAATCGAACAAGTACTTGGCACGACATTGAAAGAAACAACGGATGCGTTGGTTCCATTGACAAAAGAATTATTAGATGGTGTTTCTGAGGACACTGAAGAAGCAGCAGAAGAGGAAGCTCCTGTCGAAGAAGCACCTACTCCAGTTGCTCCTATTGCTCCCGTGGCACCAGTTTCGCCAGTGGGCGGACAAACAATTAAAATCCATATTGCTGAAGGACGCGGTATTGATTTAGAAGTACCGATGGCTATTGCAGGTCAAATGGGTGTAGCTCCAGCAGCCCCAGTGCCTCCAGTTGCAGCAGCGGCTCAAGCGCCAGAAGCGCCAGTTGCAGAAGCTTCAACAGCTCCAGAAGCAAAAGTAGAAGAAAAAGTCGTTCGTTCTGTTCGTCGCGATCACATGAAGATTGAAAAAGTTGTGTTTGGCGATGAAACGAAAATCGAAGGTACGACATTAGTTTTACGTAAAATGGAAGATATGTGTGCGGAAGCGGCAGAACTAGAAGAACTAGTTGAAAGTGTTACTTTTGAAATCATTACACCAGATAAATACAACGAATATAGTGAAACGATCATGGACGTACAACCTATCGCTGCTAAAATGGATGGCGCGGATATCGGCCATGGTGTTACACGTGTGTTAGATGGCGTCGTGATGGTTCTTACAGGAACAGATGCAAATGGTGTTCAAATCGGTGAATTCGGTTCATCTGAAGGTGAATTAGACCGCAACATCATGTGGGGACGTCCTGGTGCACCGGACAAAGGCGAAATCTTCATCAAAACACAAGTAACAATTAAAGAAGGCGCGAATATGGAACGTCCTGGACCATTAGCCGCTCATAAAGCATCTGACTACATTACACAAGAAATTCGCGAAGCAGTGAAAAAAGCAGACGAATCTCTAGTTGTAGAACATGATGAAATCGTACAAAAACGCCGGATTGGTAACAAACGCGTGATCATCGTTAAAGAGATCATGGGTCAAGGTGCGATGCACGATAACTTGATCATGCCGATCGAACCAGTTGGAACATTAGGTGCGAAACCTAACGTTGACCTTGGAAACTTACCAGTCATTTTAGCGCCAACTGAAGTATTAGACGGCGGAATCCATGCATTAACATGTATTGGACCAGCATCAAAAGAAACTTCTCGTCACTACTGGAGAGAACCATTAGTACGTGAAGCAATGGAAGACGAAGAAATCGATTTAGTCGGTGTTATGTTTGTAGGTTCTCCGCAAGCGAATACTGAAAAATACTATGTTTCTAAACGTTTAGGTATGACAATTGAAGCGATGGATGTTGATGGCGCAATTGTTACAACTGAAGGATTTGGTAATAACCATATCGACTTTGCTTCACATATCGAAGAAATTGGTAAACGCGGCATTAAAGTTGTCGGAGACTCTTATTCAGCTGTACAGGGTGCGTTAGTTGTCGGTAACCCAGAGATGATCGCTATGGTTGACAACAACAAATCAATGCAAGGGATCGAAAATGAGATCTTGTCGAACAATACCCTATGTAAAGAAGATGCAATTCGTGATCTAGCAATGTTGAAGACCTTGATGGGCGGCGGCACGATCAAAGCTGCTGAACGTAAATGGAATCCAAACGTGAAAGCCAACAACATCGAGATCATCGAAAAAACAACAGGCAAGAAAATTGACCTAGTAGATAACGAACAAGTCTTACCTAAGAGTAAAAAACGCCAAGAAATTTACGAAGTAGAATAAGGTGAAGTAATGGATGGAATGAATAAACTCAAATATATTTCGACGGAACAGATGTTTGAAGGCATCATCGTTGAACTTCACGATGCCAGTGTGACAATCGACTTAAAAGGTCGTTTAGGTCAACTTAAAATCCCCCGTCGAATGATCATTTCTGAGTATAATTTAGAGATCGGTCAAGAAGTTGGGTTTCTAATGAGCTATCCAGAAGTTTTGGCGGAAGAGCCAGACGAACATTATAAAACTGCTATTTATGAGCATGAACGTCGTCGGGCCGAAGCCAGAAGAAAACGTGAAGAAGCAGGAGAGGAGAATTAACACATGGGCTTAACAGTCTTTGAAGGGTTACAGTCAGAAATTTTTGTGCCGATTACGCCAAAATCTGTCTTTACCCCTGTGAAAAAAGAGCTTAAAGAAATGCGCGTGGCGTTAGCAACAGCAGCTGGCGTACACTTAAAATCAGATAAACGTTTCAATTTAGCGGGTGATACAACATACCGCGAAGTACCAGATACTTCAAAAGTAGAGGATTTGATGGTTTCTCACGGTGGTTATGATAATGCCGATGCGAACCGCGATATCAATTCGATGTTCCCGTTAGATCGTTTACATGAATTAGCTGCAGAAGGCTTTATCAAAGAATCTGCACCTGTTCACTACGCATTCATGGGCGGCGGTGGAGACCAAGACGCATTCCACGATGTGACTGGACCAGAAATCGCTCAAAAATTAGTAGAAGAAGAAGTCGACGCTGTCGTCTTAACCGCTGGCTGAGGAACCTGTCATAGAACTGCCGTGATCGTGCAGAGAGCTATTGAGGAAGCGGGAATTCCTACTATTTTAATCGCCGCATTACCACCAGTTGTACGCCAAAACGGGACTCCACGTGCCGTTGCGCCGCGTGTACCAATGGGTGCCAATGCCGGTGAACCACACAACATTGAAATGCAAACAGGTATCATGAAGGATACTTTAGAAGCATTAGTATCAATCGAAACGCCAGGGAAAATTGTTCCATTACCTTATGAATACATTGCCCACGTCTAAGTCAAGAGGCTGATTTAATAAGTGTTTAGCGTCGAGAAATAAGACGGGAATTCCTAAAATTGCCAAGAAACACAGTGACGTAGGAACTGATGTTGATTGGTACCTACTTGGTGCTTTTCAAATTTTTGTGAATTTTCGACTTATTTCTGAATGCTAGTTCTACTTAGCGTAGCTTGCGTAGAAGACGCTACTTATTAATCGCCGTTTACATTGAAAGTAGGTGTGAATGATGCGAGGCGAAACTTTAAAGATCAAAGTTTTTCATATGGAAGAAGTCACTACAGGTAACGACTTCCGTATTGAACCAACTCGTTTACAAATTAAGCAAGACTTTGACTGCGAGGACGCCACTATTCAGAAGCTGACGATTCGATTGCTCCCACCGCAACAACATGAAGTTGAAACCAACACCATTATGGATATCATTCCGATCTCCACAAAGGTGTTGGGTGCGTTGGGTACAGGGATCACGCATACACTTACAGGAGTTTCAGTCGTCATGACTGGAGCTATTGAAGATGGAGAACAAATGCATGAATTTGGCTCCTCTGAAGGTGTTTTGCGTGATCATTTAGTATTGGATCGAGCAGGGACGCCTAAAGCGGAGGACTACATTATTCATGTAGATCTCTTAGCGAAAAAGGGGACTCCTTTTAATCGTGAGCTTTGTCTGAAAATGTTTGCGATCGTGGACGATTTTGTTCAAGAAATTCGCGAAAGAATGAAGATGCTGGAGGGTAAAGACGCCTGTGAAGTACATGTTTATGAAGAGCGTAGTAATCCTGGTAAGCCCAAAGTTGCTTTAGTCAAGCAAGTGGCTGGTCAGGGAGCAATGTATGATATGTTGCTCTATCCGAATGAACCTAGTGGCTTTAAAGGTGGTTGTTCGATCATTGATATGAACAATATGCCGGTCTTTCTAACAGCAAATGAATACCGCGATGGGGCGATTCGTTCCATGGTTTAACGTAAATAATGGATAGGTGGTGGCGTTATGGGAATTGGCCCATCAACCAAAGAAACATCACTGCATCATTTTCAAGATCCGCTCGTCGATCTTCTTGGTAAAGATCCAGACATTGACTTTCAAGGAGTCGTTGTCGTGGGAACACCGCAAAGTAATGCAATGAAATATCTAGTCGGGCAGCGAACGGCTGCGTGGTTAGAAGGGATGCGCACCAATGGTGTGATTGCTTCAACAGATGGCTGGGGAAACTCAGATGTGGATTTTGCGAATACCTTAGAGGAAATCGGGCGCCGAGATATTAGCGTGATTGGACTCAAGTTCATTGGTACACAAGCGAAATTTGTGGTGGAAAATGACTTTACGGATCACGTATTGGATTTTAATAAATCAGAAGCCGGAGTCGAGACGGAGGTTGTTGGTGAAAATACCATCAATCATCGAGATGCAGTTAAAGCGCTTGCGTCAATTAAATTAAAAATGCGAAAAGATAATCAACAAATACGTTAGCGAAAAATTTTATGAGTATGAATCATCAAAGTCCTATTTATTTTTAAAATTAGGTAACAAGGGAGGATAATCATGAAAGTATCAAAAATGATTTCAGCGATCGATACACATACAGCAGGCGAAGCTGCACGTTTGATCATCGGCGGAATTCCAAAATTCCCAGGTGAAACAATGGCTGACAAGAGAGCTTATTTAGAAACGGAAGCAGACGACTTGCGTAGAATGTTGATGCTGGAACCACGTGGACACCGTGATATGTTTGGTGCCTTTATTACTGAGCCCGTTCATGAAGAAGCGGACTACGGAATTATCTTTATGGATTCTGGCGGCTATTTGAACATGTGCGGACACAACACGATTGCAGCGATGACATCAGCAGTTGAACAAGGCTGGGTAGAGGCTAAAGAAGGCGAACGTGAAGTAAAAGTTGTTCAAGATACACCAGCAGGAATCGTACGCGGAACAGTTCATTTGGATGAAGACTATTCAGCAGAATCAGTTTCATTCGAAAACGTGGAATCATTCCTTTATAAAGAAAATGTAACGGTCAATGTTCCTGAAATTGGTGAATTGGCCATGGATATTTCTTTTGGCGGAAGTTTCTTTGCAATCTTACCAGCAGCATCTGTTGGTTTAGAAATCAAGCCAGAAAATGCTTCTAAATTTAATGATTTAGGCATGATCATTCGTGATGCTGTAAACGAACAAATTGAGATTCAACACCCGACACTGGATCATATCAAAACAGTCGATCTTGTTGAATTTTATGGACCACCAACCAGCCCGGATGCAACATATCAAAATGTAGTTGTTTTCGGTGATGGACAAGTTGACCGTTCTCCTTGTGGAACAGGTACAAGTGCGAAGCTTGCGACGTTGTACGGCAAGGGCGAAATGAAAGTTGGCGATACTTTTGTGTATGAAAGTATTTTATGCACGAAATTTAAAGGTGAAATTGTTGAAGAAGCAGAAGTTGGAGGATACAAAGCCATCATTCCTCGAGTAACAGGTTCTGCTTATGTCACTGGATACAACTCATTTTTAGTTGATCCGAAAGATTCCTTGAAGGATGGTTTCCTTTTAGGATAAAGATGAAGGAGGGGTAATATGGTAACAGTATTATTAGCTGTATATGTTGGTTTGATGTTGCTGCACACGGTCAACATGGGACGTGACTGTATAAAACACAAAGATGATCTTGGAAAAGGAAATTGGATCGTCTCAGGGATTATTGGTTTTGTTACTGACTTTTTGGATACATTGGGAATTGGAAGTTTTGCGCCGACGACATTGCTTTTGAATATGACCAAACAGTTGAGTTCTGACCGTTTATTACCAGGTACATTAAATGTAGGTCACGGAATTCCCGTGTTGGTAGAAGCATTTATCTTTACAACGGTTGTCGACGTATCACCAGTGACTTTATTCGCTTTGGTTGGTTCAGCAACAGTTGGTGCGTTTATTGGATCAAAATTTGTTACAGGCTTACCAGAAAAGAAAGTTCAGCTTTGGATGGGCTGGGCATTGATCATCACAGCTGTTTTGATGTTCGCTCGTCAACAAGGTTGGATTGATGTTTTAGGTGCAGATAATACGGCAACTGCTTTGACTGGTATCAAATTAGTGATTGGTGTGGTAATCAACTTTATCCTAGGCGCGTTGATGACGATCGGTGTTGGGTTGTATGCACCATGTATGGCGATGGTTTATATGTTAGGTCTAAGCCCGCTAGTTGCTTTCCCTGTAATGATGGGTTCTTGTGCTGGCTTGATGCCGGTTGCAAGTTTGAACTTCGTTAAGACAGGTGATTATGCACGAAAAGTAAGTTTAGCGATTACAGTCGGTGGGATTATTGGGGTAATCATTGCTGCTAAATTCGTAACTGGACTAGATTTAAATGTACTTACTTATATTATTATCGTAGTTATCATTATTACTGGTGTAATGTATATTCGCAAGAGTATGAACGTAGCTCAGACTGCACAGTAAAGTTCATCGTCAAAACTACCTGCTCGATTTGAGTAGGTAGTTTTTTTGGTATACAAAGGAGTTTTAGACGCGGAAGAAAATCTTAATCGGTTTATTCTAATAAAAAATTAAGAACTAAATGATATTATTTTCATTTTTTGATAGAATGATTCAAACGCTTTCGTGAAGGGGGAATATCGTTGAACGTTCAGGATATATTGAGATTGTCTTCCATGAAGGGAGCAAAGATAATCGCTGGTGCATCTCAAAGACAGCGTTTGGTCACTACGATTTCTGTTTTGGAGGTTTCTGAACCAAAACTGTATGGCGGAATGCCGATAAAAGGGGAATACTCCGGAAACGAACTGGTTCTTACTTCTTTTGCTCAAATCGCTCAAGATGTTGATAAGCAGCTTGAGATTATCTCGATCCTTCATCAACACAGCCAGTTAGGGATTATCTTATACTATGTTGGTCTGATCATGCCCGAAGTTTCAGAAAAAGTAATTGCTAAGATGAACGAATTGGAAATGGTTTTGATTTTAATGCCGATCAATCGAATGGATCTGAGATATAGCGAGGTAATTTCTGAAGCTTTGTCTTATATCAGCAAAGAGGAAGCGGATTTGGACCCTCAACAAGAGGTTTTGCTTGAGACGATTCGACAATTGCCTGCACCGAATCAGATTGAAACAGGATTAAGTATTTTATCGGACAAGTTCAAGTGCAGCTTATTCATTAAAAGTCAGGAAGACGAGGTTTTGCTATCAAAGGCGTGGCCGCGAAGTCTGGATCATAATTTAAGAGAGGTCATTGCTAATAAAAGGGAGAAGGAAGCTAAAAAAAATACTCCTGTAGAGGTAAATCAAAATTATTATTTTCAAACGGATATTCAGTTATCGCTGTCTTCCTTGGAGCACCATTATTATTTAGCAATTTTTAGAAGAGAACCCTTGGCAGACAAGCAAATAGATGGAATAAAGACAGTCGTCGAAAAAATGATTAAGTATTTTGGCGAGGGACAGCTGCTGAATACTGGCCAACAGTTTTTCTCTGCCTGTCAAACAGAGGATTTTCATACGGCTATGCTCTTAGCTCAAAAAGAAGGAATTGACGTGAATCAGCCTTTAAAATTGTATTGTATACAAAATGGAACACCTAAAAGAGGCAGAACTGCTTATAAAATGAAAGGGATTTATTATCAGGAAAAGGATCTGGAGTGGTTGATTAGTAATTCTTTGGACCTGACGGCTACGACAATTTTTCCGTTATATGATGCTAAGACGGACTATTTTTATATTGGTAGAGAGTTTTTAGGTTTATCATCTGTTTTTAAACAGATGTCATTTATTCTTGATCAGATCAAAGACAGTAAAAAGGTTTTTCCGAAGAAAAGATGTTTTTATCCAGAAGAGCTATATCTGTTGAAAGATGTGACGCAGGAGACGGAATCGATTTTTTTAGAGTCGTATTTAGAGGAGGATTTCATCGAGTCGTTAGCAGTTTTCTTTTTAGATTGCGATGAGAATATTAATGATACAGCGAGACAACTTTTTTTGCATAATAATACGATTAAGTATCGATTGAAACGAGCACAAGAACGCTTAGGAATGTCCTTTTCACATACAGCTTCGCGTTATTTGTTGATTAAAAATCTAATTTATTACCGAAAATACTCGGATAAAGACTGATGGAAAGCCGCTTTTGTCAATATTGACAAGACGGCTTCTTCTATTTTGTCAGATTAACATAGTCAGAGAATTCTCATTTAGCTATAATGATAAAATATTTATTTGTCAGAATATTCAGAAATGAGGGTGTTAAATGGAAGAAACAGTGGAAACAAATTCGGGAAATTATGAAAGAGAACGTGTACCAGAAAAGGACAGAAAGCGCTGGTTATCCATTAGTATGGTGTGGATTGCTATCGGTATTGACTTGTCTGGAATGTTTATGGGGGTTGCATTATCGCAGGGGATGGCGTTTTGGACGGCTATCTATGCAGTGATTATTGGATCGGTTATTCTAGGAATATTGGCAATTGGTGCGACCTACATTGGCGCGAAGGCTGGACTATCAACGGGAATGATTTCCAGAATCTCTTTTGGAAAGAAGGGTGCTTCATTGATGGGGGCAATCATGGGGATTTCTTCTTTGGGCTGGTTTGGTGTGCAGATTGGGTTCTTTGCTGAAAATATTGGCGCGGCGATTAATCAATTGACGGGTGCTAACACACCTTCATGGCTGTTGTCATTGATTGGCGGGAGTTTAATGATGCTCTCGGCCTTCTGGGGATATCAGGCGATTGAGAAGTTATGTACTTATTCTGTTCCATTATTAGCTGTATTAATCATCGTTGCAACCCTCATGTCCTTAAATCGGAATGGGACATCTGGCTTGGCTAGTGCACCTCAAGGCTCCAGCCTCTCTTTTGGCTTAGCGGTTTCTCTTGTTATTGGTGTGTATATGGTGGGAGTTGTTATGGCACCGGATGTTGCACGTTGGGCACAAAATCCAAAGCAGGCAATGATTGCTGGCTTTGTTGGCTTTACCATTGGGAATAGTTTTATGATTATTATTTCACTGATTTTAGTGAAGGTAATGAATACCGCGGACCTTACGGCTGTTTTCTTTACCTTAGGTCTAGGTATCCCATCAATCTTGGTCTTAACGCTTGCCCAATGGACGACGAATACAAACAATCTTTATTCCGCTTCTTTGGACTTTTCGATAGTGTTTAAAAATATTAATCCTAAACTAATTACCATTGTTTGCGGTACATTGGGTATTTTAATGGCGATGTTTGGGATTTATGGCATGTTTGAAAATTTTCTATCGATCGTGACGGTTTTAGTCTCACCAATTGCTGGGATATACATGATTGACTATTTCTTATACAAAGAGAAGTATGATTTCTCTTACGAAGAAAAGCTGCAGGATTATTATCCGATATCTATTTTTTCTTGGGTAGTCGGGAGCACAGTAGCCTTTATGACTAGTCAGCCGCCAGCAGGTTTTGGTTTGTTTGCGCTGACAAATGTTTCAGCGCTAGATGGTATTTTGGTGGCAGGGCTTTGCTATTTTATTGTGACAAAATTGACTAAAGGACGGAAATAACTCATGGAATGGATTACGGTAGAAGATTTAGAAAATATTTCAATCGGTGCAACGTTGCTGGGAACCGGTGGTGGCGGCGATCCGTTTGTCGGTCGATTGATGGCGCTGCAGGCGCTTCAAAAATATGGTCCAGTGAAGGTTTTACAGGTAGAAGACTTGGATGATGATGCTCTAGTCATGCCTGTCGGCTCGATTGGTGCACCTTCTGTTTCGAACGAGAAAATTGCTTCCGAAGAAGAACTCTATGCTCCTGCCGAAGTATTAAAAGAAACCTTTCCAGAACGAACGCAAGCGATTATGCCGATTGAAATTGGCGGCGGAAACTCCTTGCTGCCGATTGCCTGCGCTGCAAAAATGGGATTGCCGATCGTGGATGCTGATGCCATGGGTCGGGCTTTTCCAGAATCACAAATGGTTACCTTCTTCTTAAAGGGTTATCAGCCTGAGATTGTAGCAATGGCTGATAGCCAAGGAAATCGAATCATCTATTATCCAAAAGATGGAGAATGGTCTGAAAAAATTGCTCGTGCGATTACCGATGTGATGGGTGGCAGCGCCAATATGGTGGATAATGTTTTTCCTGGAAAAGTCGTGAAAGAATGTGGGATTCGCGGAACTTTGAGCTTAGCTAAAAAAATTGGTGAAGAATTAACCGATCCGAAAGAGACTACAGCTCCAGTTAAGCGTCTATTATCTACGTTGAAGGGGTATTCCTTGTTTGAAGGGAAGATCAAGAATATTGAACGGAATGTGGAAGGCGGCTTTACACGCGGCAGTGCGACGTTTGCCGGTATCGGTAAGAATAAAGGTGAGGAGTTAGAGGTTCTTTTTCAAAATGAATTGTTGCTAGCTAAAAAAGACGGAAAAGTTCTTGCTTCGACCCCTGATTTGATTTGTGCATTGGATTATGAGACCGGCCGTCCGATCACTACAGAGACCTTGCGTTACGGCGCGCGTATTCATGTGATCGCCTTGCCTTGTGACGCTAAATGGCGAACAAAAAAAGGCATAGAAGTAGCCGGACCGAACTATTTTGGATACGAAATAGAGTACAGACCGGTGGAAGAACTGATGGGAGAAGAAGCGATATGTATAGATTAGGGATTGATGTTGGCGGAACGAATACGGATTGCGCGATTTTAGATGAGAATTTAAACTGTATCGGAAAAATCAAAAGCCCTACGATGGAGAATGTTAGTCTAGGAATTGATGCGGCGATTCAAAAAATTTTAGCAGAAACGCGTATCCCAACGGATAAAATCAGTGTGGTCATGTTAGGGACTACTCATTGTACGAATGCGATTGTTCAGAGAAAAGAAATGAGCAAGGTGGGAATCATTCGTTTAGCCAAACCAGCCACCACTGCGGTTGCTCCCATGGTTGGCTGGCCAGAGGATCTTGCCGAAAAAATGAACGCGCAGACAGCTATTGTCTCAGGCGGCTATGAATACAATGGAAATAAAATTGCTGAAGTTAATGACACGGAAATCCGTGAAGTTTGTCAACATATGAAAGGCAAAGTAGAAGCCGTAGCAGTAGTTGGTGTGTTCTCACCAGTCAACAGAGAGCAGGAAAAACAGGTTGCCGCTATTGTAGAAGAAGAGTTAGCAGTTCCGGTAACCTTATCTAGCGAGATTGGTTCTATTGGACTATTGGAAAGAGAAAATGCTAGTATTTTAAATGCTGCCTTAACACAAACGATTCAGCAAATGATTCGTGGATTGAAGCAAGCGTTAAGTAATAATAATCTGACTGCCGAGGTTTTTATTTGCCAAAATGATGGTACATTAATGAATTTAGAAAAAGCTTTGCGTTATCCTGTATTAACGATCGGCTGCGGTCCAACTAATTCCATTCGTGGAGCCGCGCATTTAAGCAACTTGGAGAATGCGTTAGTTGTCGATGTCGGCGGAACGACAACAGATATTGGGGTTTTGAAAAAGGGATTTCCCCGCGAATCGTCACTAGCAACTGTGATTGGTGGAATCAGAACAAATTTCCGGATGCCAGATGTTCTATCGATTGGATTAGGTGGCGGAACGATTGTACATGTGGAAAACGAACTTAGAGTCGGACCAGAAAGCTTAGGCTATCGAATTTTGGAAGAAAGTTTATCTTTTGGTGGCGATGTCTTGTGCACGACAGATATCGCGATCGCTAATCAAAAGAATCATCCGGTAGATGGAGCTATTTCACCTGATTTAGAGGTGAATCTAGTGAATCAAACAAAGGAAAAAATACGAGAACTGATTGAAGATGCGATTGATCAAATGAAGACAGATCGCAAAGAGGTTCCTGTTATTTTAGTTGGTGGAGGCAGCATCATTCTGCCCAAAGAAATGAACGGGGTGTCAGAAGTAATTGTTCCAGAAAATTATGATGCCGCTAATGCGATCGGAGCTGCTTTAGGGGAAGTCTCAGGTGAAGTAAATTCGGTCTATTCATTAGAAAATCAAACACAAGAGGAGGCAGTGAATCTGGCGATCGACACTGCTCGAAAAGAAGCGATTGATTCAGGCGCGTCCGTTGATACTTTGAAAACAATTTTTGTCGAAGTCATTCCTTTGGCGTATCTGCCTAAACAGGCTGTTAATATTAAAGTTAAAGTTGCTGGTAAATTGAGCTTCTATGAGGTGTTTATATCAGTAAAGAGCTAAAATCATCCGGCTAAATGAGCATAAATGCGTTTCCTATTTTGTTTAGGAAACGCATTTTTTAATGCTGTTCTCATACTCAAGCAATAAATCATTCTATAAATTAAAAGCGTTTTTATGAGAGATTAAAATCGTTATAAATTGGATGGAAATATACGTAGAGAAACAAAAAGTAAACTGTTATAATAGAGAACGTGAAGGATGGTGGAAAGCATGGAGACAGCTCAACAATTGATTGTCTGCGGTGGCTGCAATGCGAAAATCGGACCAGGGAATTTAGGAGAGTTGCTGGCGGATTTACCAAAAGCGACCAATGAAAATTTACTGGTAGGATTTGACTCGACAGATGATGCTGCTGTTATTAAACTGCGTGATGACTTAGCAATTATTCAAACGTTAGATTTTTTCCCAACGATGGTGACCGATCCTTATCTTTTTGGTAAAATCGCTGCAGCAAATGCGCTAAGCGATGTGTATGCAATGGGTGGCGAGGTTTTGTCCGCTCTTAATATTGTCGCTTTCCCAGAAGAAAAGGACTTGAATATATTAAAAGAAATCTTACGAGGCGGCGCTGAAAAGGTGCAAGAAGCTGGAGCAATCTTGGCTGGCGGCCACTCGATTCATGACCAGTCGGTGAAATACGGCTTGTCTGTAACAGGGACGATTGATCCGAATAAAATTTATCAAAACAATACCTGTCAGCTAGGAGATCACCTGATTTTGACGAAGCCATTGGGCGTCAGCATCATCACGGTGGGCTACAGTGCTGAAGAAATCAGCGAAGAAGCGTTTGTGAAAGCTACCACGAGCATGGAGACATTGAACAAGTATGCGATGGATATTATTCGCAAGTATCCGATCAACAGCTGTACCGATGTGACCGGCTTCGGCTTAGCTGGACACCTACATGAAATGACGAATGGACGCTACAGCGCGGAGATCCATTCCAAAGATCTACCGTATTTTGAAGAGGCCTATCAAGGCGCGAAAGAGTTCATTTTAACTGCTGGTGGTCAGCGTAATCGGAATTATATGGAACAGAAGATGGATTTTCAGCTTGATGATTTTGGGATTGAAGAATTGTTGTTTGATCCACAAACTTCTGGGGGATTATTAGTCAGCGTTCCTGCAGATCAAGCGGACACGCTAGTACAGGAATTACAAGCTGCCGATATTCCAGCACAAGATTTCGGTGTTGTCATCGAGAAGCAAGAGAAGGAATTGATCGTTTATTAATCGCAAGAAGACGAAAGTCAATTGAGGATCGGAGTGAAAGAAATGTTTAAAATTGATGCGTTAGGCAAAGCATGCCCGTTACCAGTCATCGAAACAAAAAAAGCACTGCGGGAGCATGAAGTTGTGCAAACACTGGTGGATAATGAGATCGCGACGCAAAATTTGAAAAAAATGGCGGAGCAGCTTGGCTATATCTATCAAATGGATCAGGATGCACCGAATCACTATACAGTGGTTATTTCAAAAGGAAATGCGGATCTGACTGAAGAAGCACCTCAAGCAGCTGAACCAATGGTTACAGCGGACGATTATATCGTGGTCGTAGATACGAATGTCATGGGACGCGGCTCAGATGAATTAGGTAAAAATCTGTTGAAGGGCTTTATCTATTCATTGACCGAACAAGATGTATTGCCGGGAAAAGTCATTTTTTATAATGGCGGTGTGCATTCTGTGGTAGAAGGTTCTGATTCGCTGGAGGATTTGAAAGGCTTAGCAGAACAAGGTGTGGAAATTTACGCCTGCGGAGCTTGTCTGAATTTTTACGAGTTGACCGCAGCAGTTGGCGAAGTGACGAATATGTATCGCATCGTGGAAATGATGCGCCAAGCACCGAGAATCGTTAAACCATAGAGGTACAGAGCATCATTAGAGGGATATGGCTTGAAGCTGTAGCTTATTGATTACAGTATTATGAAAAAAGGAGCAGTTTTTATGCAGACGTACGGTGTTGCGTTGTTTTATTCAACCCGGGAGGCCATGAAAGCTGAGGAAATCGCGAAGGAAGCCCAACTTGCCGTTCGAATCATTCCCACACCGGAAAAGATTCATGCTAGTTGCGGCTTTTCTTTGAAATATCCGTTGAAAGAAGAGGAGGCGTTAACGTCTTTGCTTACAGCGGCAGAGATTGCCTCAGAGGGCTATTATCATGCAGCCCAAGAAGGCCTGAAGACAAACTATATATTGGTTCAGAAAGGATAAGCAGATGGCAAATATTGTGATAGGAACGGCTGGGCATATCGACCATGGAAAAACCACGTTGATTAAAGCGCTGACGGGTATCGAAACGGATACCACCAGTGAAGAAAAAAAGCGCGGGATGTCGATCAACTTGGGATTTGCTTATTTGGATTTGCCGAATAAGAAGCGAGTCGGGATCGTAGATGTGCCGGGGCACGAAAAATTTATTAAAAACATGGTCGCTGGTTTGCCGGGTATTAATCTGGTTCTGCTGGTGATTGATGCTGCGGAAGGAATCATGCCGCAAACGAAGGAACACATTGATATTTTAACGTTATTAGGGATTCGTGATTACTTGATTGTGTTGACCAAAGTGGATACTGTTGATCCTGATTTGAAGGAGTTGGTCGTGGACGATATCCGTGAACAATTAGCAGATACACCGTTAGCTGAAGCGGATTTAATCGAGACAGATGCGGTGACTGGTACAGGAATCAAAGAACTGCTGGCCAAAATTCAAGAGCACTCAGAAGAAGCACAAGAACGTACAGCTAGCGGCTCCGCGCGATTGAATGTGGATCGGGTCTTTAGCGTAAAAGGTTTTGGGACGGTTGTTACAGGGACCTTATTAGATGGCTCCATCAATGCTGGGGATGATCTGTACCTTTATCCAAGCCAGAAAAAAACGCGAGTAAGAAACATTCAGGTTCATGAGACAGATGTGAAAAGCGCTCAGCCGGGGCAACGAACAGCTTTGAATTTAGCGAATATCGCAACTGATGAAATCCAACGAGGCGATGTCTTGTCTGTTTCAGAGAAGCTGGAGGACACCTGGATGCTGGATGTAAAAGTTACCTGCCTGCCTGAAGTAGAGGGCGGGATCGGCTTATGGGATCGGGTTCGCTTGCTAGTTGGTACGCGGGAAGTAATGGCACGAACAGTCCCATTAGGTGTTGACTGGATTGGTCCGGGAGAAGACGGATTCCTGCAACTGCGGCTGGAAGAGCAGGTAGCAGTAAAAGAGCGGGATCGCTTCATTTTACGAACCTATTCTCCAATGCATACAATTGCTGGGGGTGAGGTTTTAGATGCGGCACCACATAAGCATCGCCGTTTCAAAGTTGAAATTCTGGAAAGCTTAAAGGCTAAAGAAGAGGGCAGCTTAGATGAACTAATCGCAGATTTCATGATTAATAAAAAGCAGCCGTTTACGAAAGAAAAAGAATTATTAGAATACTTAGGTGTGGGTAAAGAAGAGCTGCAGCCGATTTTAACGGAGATGTTAACAGCAGGTCGTGTAATTGAAACCAAGGTCGGCTATCTAGCTCAGACTAGCTATCAAAAATTGGTGGAGCAGGCAACCGAAATCCTGTCAGCCTATCATAAGCAATATCGGTTGCGCTATGGGATGCCGTTAGAAGAATTTCGTTCGCGGATGCGGGGTGTTTTAGCGGAGAAGGAAATCTCCGCGCTGATCCTGTTGATGAAAGTGGATCTTGTCAAGGAAGCCAATGATAAAATTGCTTTAGCCGATTTCGAAGTAAGCTTCAACAAATATCAGCAGGCCGCGAAAGAAAAAATCGAACAGACACTTGCTAAAAATGGCTATACACCTGTTAAAAAAGAAGAATTATTCGACTTAGATAAAAATGCAGAGGAAGTCTTGGAAGCCTTAAACGGCGATACGGTGGTCTTCTTAACCCATGAGTTTGTATTGTTAGGGAAGGTTTTTGATCAATCAGTGGGATTGATTCAAAAATATATCGCAGAACACGGGCAAATGACGCTAGGAGATTTTCGCGATTTGACAGATTCCAGTCGTAAGTCTTCCATGCTGATTCTTGAATATATGGATAAGCAGGGAATTACAAAACGTGTAGAGAACTATCGTGTGCTAGGAGAGAAGGGAAAATAAATGAGCATTTATTTGGATAATGCCGCTACGACTGCTCAAAAACCGGCTGTCGTGGCAGAAGCGATGACGACGATTTTAACAGGTGAATATGGCAATCCCTCTCGCGGTGCTCACGGGTACTCTCTAGCGGGTTATCGTGTGGCAGAAAATGCTCGTAATCAGCTGAAGGAGCTATTCAAAGCAGATAAACGGTATGAGGTCGCTTTTACAAATAACGCTACGGTCTCTCTGAATGAAGTTTTGAAGGGCTTGATTCAGACGGGAGATCATGTAATCACGACTGCTTGGGAGCATAATTCCGTTCTGCGGCCGCTGTATCAGCTGGAAGCTCAGGGTGCCAGCTTTGATGTTGTTTCTAGCGAAGCATTAACTGGTCGTCTTAACTATCAAGAATTTGCCGAAAAACTTCGTCCAGAAACGAAGGCTGTGATTTGCAATCATGCAAGTAATGTTACAGGGAATCTACTGGATCTAGAATGGGTCAAGGCATTTTGTGCAGAGCACAAGCTTTATTTGATTATTGATGTTTCGCAAACTGCCGGAGTAGTTCCAATTGATCTCAGTGATGGGAAAATCGACGCCGCTTGTTTTACGGGACATAAATCACTTTATGGTCCACAGGGGACTGGCGGAGTTTGCCTACTAAAGGACCTGCCTTTGGAGCCAGTGCTCACGGGCGGCGATGGGATGCAGTCTTTTTCAAAGGTTCAGCCGAAAGAACTTCCTACCCTATTAGAAGCTGGAACTCTGAATATTCCTGGCTTAGCGGGTTTGGCCGCTAGTGTTCAATGGGTAAAAGAAAAAGAAGAAAAAGCAACATTGGGTGATTATTTTTATCAAGAGCTCAAAAAAATTGATGGTCTAACAGTTTACGGTGATTTCAGTGGCCCGCGAGTGGATGTTTTTTCGATCAATATCAAAGATGCGGAATCGGCAATTGTCAGCGATTTATTATGGGAAGAGTTTGAAATTGCGACCAGACCGGGGTATCATTGTGCGCCCTTAATGCACGAAGCATTGGGTACGGCTGATCGCGGAACGGTGCGTCTGTCATTTTCGAGTTTCACTACTAAGGCTGAAGTCGATACAGTCTTAGCAGCATTACAAAATCTGGCGTTACGCTAAGAAAGCAGGTGACCTATGTCAAAAGAGATTCAGAATATTTTAGCAAGTTTGCCTTCCGTAGATGTTCTATTGAAGCAGATTGATCCAAGTTATCCTCATGGAAAAGCCAAAGAAGCTACGCAGCAGGTTTTAGCAAGTTTTCGAGAAGCAGTCGTTGACGGGACTAGAAAAACCGTGATTGACCAAAAAGAGGTCATAGAACTGATTCACAAGCAGCTAGAGGAAAAGCAATTTTCACTACGACGCGTAATCAATGCTACCGGAACTGTAATCCATACGAATTTAGGGCGTTCTTCATTAAGCGAAAAAACAAAAGAACAGCTCCTAGCAACCAGCTTTCATTACTCAAATCTAGAATTTGACTTAGAGAGTGGCAAGCGCGGGTCGCGTTATAGTCACCTAGTTTCAATCGTGAAGAAGCTCACAGGAGCCGAAGATGTTCTGGTAGTAAATAATAATGCAGCAGCCGTACTACTCGTTTTAAGTACCTTGACACAAGAAAAAGAAGTGTTAGTTTCACGGGGCGAATTGGTGGAAATTGGCGGAGCATTCCGCATTCCTGATGTAATTACGTCAAGCGGTGGCACGATCGTGGAGGTGGGTACGACCAACAAGACGCATTTAGCCGACTACGAAAAAGCCTTAACCGAAGAAACGGGTGCGATTCTAAAGGTACACACCAGCAATTATCGCATCGTTGGGTTTACCGAAACACCGGTGTTAAATGATCTAGCAGAGCTAGCCCATGCCAAGAACTTACCATTGATTAATGATCTAGGCAGCGGGTTACTGATGGATATGCGACCGTTCGGATTACCTTACGAACCTACAGTGAAGGAAATTCTAAATCAGGGCTGTGACATTGTAACCTTCAGCGGAGACAAGCTGTTAGGTGGTCCACAGGCTGGCATCATCGTTGGGAAAAAAGAATACATTGACAAGATGAAGAAAAATCAATTATTGCGAGCTTTGCGTATCGATAAAATGACTTTAAGTGCACTGGAAGCAACTCTGTCTTTATACCTTGATGAAAAAGAAGCTTTAAAATCCGTGCCGACCTTACAAATGATCGGACAAAGTGAAGAGGACTGCTTAGGTAAAGCAGCTGAACTAGCAGCGATGCTGCAATCAATCACTGAGCTAAGTGTGAAGATCGAAAAGGACAGCAGCAAAATCGGTGGCGGTTCTTACCCAGAGCACTTATTGCCGACTTATGCTGTTGCTTTAAGCAGTAGTAAATTCTCTGCGGATACACTGCAAGAAAAACTGCGATTAGCTGCTACACCGATCATTAGCCGGATCAAGGATGATTGCAACTACTTGGATGTGCGAACAATTGCTATAGAGGAGTTCGCAGCAATTCAGGAAAGCTTGCAGGAGATTTTTAACTAAAAGAAAGGAGGTAGGATTATAGAACCACAGAAGCAATTAGTAGCCGTGTCTCATTGTGTTTTGAATCAAAATGCTGTGATTCACGGCTGGGAAAGAGCACGAGGAGCCTTTCCCTTTGCGATCGAGTTGCTGCGCAGTGGGATTGCGCTGATACAGCTGCCGTGTCCTGAGTTTATCATCTTAGGCGGAGATCGTCCGCCGATGACTTATGAAGAATACCGTGATTTGCCTGATTATCGTCATCAATGTCAGACAATGCTGCAGCCGATCATTCAGCAGATTCAAGCGTATCAAGCAGAAGGCTATCAGTATCTAGGAATAATCGGCATCCATGAAAGCCCGAATTGTTCCATCAGTGGGCAACGAGGTGTCTTAATGGAAGAGTTTTTCGCAGAATGTCAGCAGGCCAAAATCGGTACGAATTATTTGGAGGTGCCTACGTCTTACAGTGAAGAGGATCAAGGGGATTTTGATGAACAGTTGCAACGTTTTTTAGAGAAAGGATTAGACAATGAATAGTAAAGCAAAAGTGATCGCGATGTGTGCCATCGCGGTAGGATTAAATGTGGTGTTAGGAGAAGCAGTGTCGATGCTGCGGATTCCGTTATTGTTCTTAGATACGATGGGGACGATTTTTATCGCGGCCAATTTTGGAATGGGCTATGGAATCTTAACCGGTGTGACCACCAACTTATTGATGGGGCTGATCGGCGGAGTGACGGCGATTCCTTTCGCATTAGTGAATGTGGCTGTCGCGATTATCGTCGCCTTATTAGCGAAAAATGGTTTTGGTTTTGGAAAAGCAGTAATCGCAGGTCTTTTGTTAGCCTTTATTTGTCCAATGATTGGCGCACCAATTCGATTGGCCCTGTTTGGCGGTTTTACCGGATCAGGAACGGATGTCGTCATCATGGCATTGCGAGCGTCTGGTAAGGAAATGATTTCTGCAACCTATTGGGGCGCAGTGACGGGTAATCTAGTGGATAAAATTGTTTCTTGTCTGTTAGTGGCCTGGTTTATTAAGCTACCGCAGATGAAACGCTTCGCCGTAAAATGAGCATGAACAGCTTCTAAGACTAAGGTGCTTAGTCTGGAAATCTTAAAGTGAGCTAGAATCAACGGAAACAGTGTTGAGGCTAGCTTATTTTTTATGTTCATTTTTGTCATTCATGTAACTTTAAATCAGTGTTTAAGGGAGAAGTCTGTCTAAGGTATCTGAATTTAAAGAAAAAGCATGATCATGCGGTAAAATCCTTTTTTTGGAATTTCAAAATAATAAAATGCTGTTTCAAGTAAATAATATTACGAAAAAGTTTAGTATAATACCTGTTTTTAAAGATTTGACGCTGACCATCAATAAGGGGAACAAAATTTGGTTAGTTGGGATGAAAAGCTGGTATCAAAAAAGTTGAGGGAAGCTTTTTGTCGGCGAAAAATCTTCAAAATGACAAAAATGTTAGGTGTTTTTAGTAGGTTTCAATGGTTGGATTTTCAGAATTTTTGTATAGTTGCTCTAGAAATCAAAAAGGAGCAATCAGTTATGAAAAAATTTTTAATCGGTTTAGTTAGTTTAATTGTTATCGCCTTTGTAGGCTTACAAATAGCAGATAAAGTCGTCAAAAGTGGAGATGAGTATTTCGTTCAGATCACAACAGATGGTCAACGAGTGGAAGAAAAAGATGACAGCGGCAATAATTACGTTGATTACAAATACTCGTTGCCAGGCTATGACAAGGATGGAAACAAAAAAGAGTTAGATTTTAATGCAAATAAAGACCGTCCGCTGCGTCGGGAAGCGTTTCTTAAAGTTACCTGGAACAAGAAAAAAGGAGTGACTTCCTATGAAGAGGTCCAACAAAAAGATCTACCTAAAAAAGCAGCGGATAAATTAGGTGTTTAATTTAACCTTGACTGTTGCATTGAGGAAGAAGACGGGTCATCAAAAATGACCCTCTTAGTTTAATTACGAGGAGTGGAAGTATGGAAAAAATCGTATCAGTAAATGAGGTAAAGAAAACCTACGGAAAAGGCAATCAGAAAAAAACTCAGGCCTTGAAAGGTATTTCATTTGAAGTAGAAAAGGGTGAATTCGTTGGAATCATGGGAGCATCTGGCTCTGGTAAATCAACCTTATTAAATTTATTAGCAACATTGGATAAACCAACTGACGGCAAAATTCAGATTAATCAGGCGGATGTAACCAAATTATCGGGCAATCAATTAGCCGATTTCCGTAGTCGCGAGATTGGTTTTATTTTCCAAGATTTCAATTTGTTGGAAAATTTAACAGCAGCAGAAAATATCGCAGTTCCATTATCCTTACAAGGGGCTAAGAGCAAAGTCATCCATCGGCGAGTTGCTGAAGTGGCAAAACGTTTATCAATCGATGGTATTTTAAATAGCTATCCGGCCCAAATCTCTGGTGGTCAAAAGCAACGGGTCGCTGCTGCGCGCGCCTTGATTACCCAGCCAACTATTCTTTTGGGAGATGAACCAACAGGTGCGTTGGATTCTAACAGTGCAAGGGATCTGTTAGACACGATGGAGGAATTGAATCAAAGGGACCAAGTATCGATTTTATTGGTAACACATGATCCGTTTTCTGCTAGTTATTGTCAACGGATCTTGTTCATTAAAGACGGCGTGATCTATCAAGAAGTAAAAAGAGAAAACCAAACTCGGGAAGCTTTTTATCGTCAAATTTTAAGCATTCTCGGTAATTTGGAACAGTAGGAGGTCATTCGATGCTTTTAAAATTATCACTTGCTGGAATCAAAGGACGCTTGCGTGACTATGTGGTCTTATTTTCAGGACTTGTAGTAGCCTCAGGAATCTTTTATATGTTTGAGGGTCTAGCAACGAATAAGACCTTTTTGGAAAGTAATTCAATGATCTCATCGGTAGTAATGATCTTTCATTTAGGAACCGTCCTACTTTCAATTATTACCTTCGTCTACATTTTATACGCCAACTCCTTTCTGATGACGATGCGTCAAAAGGATTACGCGATGTTTATGATGTTAGGAGCAAAAGGCCGTAAAATCGCACAGTTGATTTTTATTGAAACTTTTGTGGTAGGTGTTGGCGCGACTGTTGTCGGCACTTTGCTTGGTATTGGATTAAGCGGTGTTGTGCAGCAATTATTGGTCAAACAATTAGACATTAAAATCTCTCATTTCACCGCTGTAAATTCTTCAGCCGTGCTATTTACATTGATTTTTTTCACCGTGATTTTCTTATTGGCAGCATTCGTAAATGCCATGACGATTGTGAAAAAGCCAATCTTGAATTTGCTAAAAGCTAGTGAAACGCCTCTACCTGCTAATCGTAAGCTTTTTACGTTAGTATTGGAGGTTCTGGCAGGAATCATTTTCCTAGGAATCGGCTACTTCATGATGACGCAATTAATGAAGCTAGCTTTTCTGGCCTTGATTATTGCCTTGATTACCATTATTTTAGGTACGTATTTTGTTTTTCATTCAATTTTGATTTTCGTACTGGATTTACTGAAACGACGTGATAGCATCGCTTTAAAGAAGCTGAATAATTTTACGTTGTCGCAATTAAGCTTCCGGATTCAAGATTATACGCGAATTCTATCGATGGTGGCGATGCTTTTTGCTCTAGCTCTCGGTGCCATTACTGTTGGATTAGGCTTCCATAATGAAATCATGAAAATGACTGAAGCAACTTCTGCTTATGACTTAGTATTAAACAATGGACAAAGCTTTAGTGAAACTGAGCTTGATAAAATCACACCAACTTCTGATGCTGTTTATCAACAAAAAGAGGATAATGAGACCGTTTATTATGATCGTTCACAATTTGATCAAGCCCCTTTGAAGGTCAAGGAGTTTACGGCTAGCCGTCAAACGAAAGAAGTGCGCTATACGGGAGAACAGTTGGCAAACGATTTGTCAGCCTCGGATCAATTAAGATCGTTGGAATTACCAGAGCAAAGTGCGAAGAAGCATCAATTTTTATCTAGTGAAGCATTCTCAGCATTACCTGGTAACACAACGGAGATACGGTTGATTACAGTGGCTGATTTTGCCAAAGATAAGGATGCTTTGAAAAATTTAGCCGAAGAAAATTTCCATAAAAATCCGACGTTGGATAAAAATTCAGCAGGCATGAATCAAAAGGCTCTGGTTTATGAGCTATACAATGCGCTGTTCTCAGGCTTTGAATTTATGGGCTTCTTCTTGGGAATTGCCTTTCTAACCATGTTAGCCAGCTGTTTGATGTTTAAAATTTTATCTGGTGCAAAAAGTGATATCCAACGCTACAGCATGCTGGAAAAAATCGGTGCACGCCGTCAGTTGTTGAAGCAATCAATTCGCAAAGAGATCGGTATCTTATTTTTGGTCCCAGGCTTGTTAGGAGTCACGCATGTCTTGTTTGGACTGCAGTTATTCACTACACTTTTGTCTGAACCTTACAGCAACATTTGGCTGCCATTTTTGATCTTCTTTGTTTTATACTTTATCTATTATGTATTAACTATATGGATATATACAGGGATTGTCATGAAACGCGAGGCCTAAAAAACACCTTCCAGTTAGTCGCTGGAAGGTGTTTTTTGTTATTTTATGGATAATTATTAAGAATGTGAAAATTTTATGTCTTAGGAAATTTTCACTTGACCTGAAAAAGCGATAAAATTCGCGGGTCTTTCCTTAAATTTTAAAGGAAAAACCGCTATTTAAGTCAAAAAATAAGATTGAGCCTTCAATACAAATAAATATGCATTTTTTTATATTCTGCTCTATAGTAGAAACGGACAATTTAATAGAGAAAGAAGTGATCCGGATGAACCGGGTAAAAAAAGCGTTTAGCAATCGTTGGCTGATCCTACTGACAGTTAGTCTGCTATTTTGGGCAAAAACAATTTTAGCCTATTATGTAGATTTTTCATTAGGGGTGGAAGGGTCCATTCAGACCTTCATTTTGTGGATCAATCCAATTGCTACAACCTTGCTGTTGTTTGGCGTTTTCCTTTACGTAAAAAAATTTAAGCCAGCCTTGATCGTGTTGTTTTTAATGGATCTGTTAAATACCTTGATCTTATACTTGAATGTGATTTTTTATCGTGAATTTACTGATTTTGTTACGATCAAATCAATTCTTGGTTTTTCTAAAGTTTCACAAGGAATTTCAGGCAGTTCTTTTGCCTTAATGAAAGTGCATGATATTTTTTATTGGCTGGACGTAATTATATTTTTAGGCATTCTGATCTATCTCTTTGCTAAACACAAAGAAATTGCCAGTAAGCCGATCAAAAAAACATTTGCAGTGGCAGTTAGCTGTCTAGCAGCATTGACCTTCTCAATCAACTTATCCTTAAGCGAGGCCAATCGCCCACAATTGCTGCAGCGAACCTTTGACCGTTCTTATATCGTTAAATATTTAGGCCTAGATGCCTTTACTGTTTATGATGGGATTAAGACTGAGCAGACCAACAGCGTGCGGGCTCACGCTTCAAGTAATGGTTTAACAGACATTCTAAAATATACGAAGAGTCATTATGCAGCGCCCGATCCAAGTAAATACGGTATCGCAAAAGGCAAAAATATTATCGTGATCCACTTGGAAAGCTTCCAACAATTTTTGATTAATATGAAAGTGGATGGACAAGAGGTCACCCCATTCTTAAATAGTCTGGAAAATGACAATAAGCAAACCTTAGCCTTCGATAATTTCTTTCATGAGGTAGGACAAGGAAAAACCAGTGACGCGGAAAATATGTTGGAAACAGGCACCTTCGGATTGTCTCAAGGTTCTCTTTTCACCCAATTAGGTTCAGATAATACCTTTCAGGCCGCTCCGGCAATTTTGAATCAGGAAGCGGGCTATACAAGCGCTGTTTTCCACGGAAATGTCGGCAGCTTCTGGAATCGCGATCATGTATACAAAAATCTCGGTTATCAAAACTTCTTTGATCGCTCTTACTTTAACCAAGCTGATGAAAACTTAGGCTACGGAATTTTAGATAAGGATATGCTGAAGGAAACGGTTGGTCATTTAGAGCATTTGCAGCAACCGTTCTATACGAAATTCTTGACGGTAACCAATCATACTCCTTATTTGACTGACGATAAGAATTTTAATTTTCCTGCCTTAAAAACAGGCAATAGCACGGTGGATGATTATGTTCGAACCGCGCATTATTTGGATGAATCGCTGCGTCAATTTTTTGATTATCTTAAAGCTTCCGGTGTTTATCAAAACTCAATCTTTATGATTTATGGGGATCATTTTGGTATCTCCGACAGCAACAATAAGGATTTGGCCAAAGCATTAGGAAAAGATCCAACGACTTGGGACAAATTCGATGACGCTCAAATGCAGCGTGTACCATTGATGTTCCATATTCCTGGCTATACAAATGGTGGGCTTCAACATCAATATGGTGGTGAGATTGATGTCTTACCTACATTGTTACACTTAATGGGCATCGATAGTCAGAAATATATTCAATTCGGTACAGACCTATTTTCACCAAAACATGATCAAACGGTTGCCTTCCGTAACGGCGACTTTATTACACCAAATTATACCGAATTAGGTGGCGAGACCTACGAGAATAAAACGGGTGAAAAGGTTGATGCGAAAGCTTTAGGTATCGCATCAGAAATTGATAAGGAACAAAAACAAGTCAAACAAGCATTGAGTCTATCTGATAAGCTGAACCAAGAAAATCTCTTACGTTTCTACACGCCAGAAGGCTTTACACCGATTGATCCGCAGAAATACGATTATCATGATCTTGATAAGAAAAATACGGCAATCGAAAAGGAAAAAGGCAATCAATCAACCAGTCTTTTTTCAAAAAATGGCAACAAGACAACAGCTGCATTGTATCCGCCAATTCAATAGTACACGTAGAGGTTGTGACAGAAGTGGTCAGCTTCAAGAAATAAGAAGAAATTTCCGAAAATTGTTTCTCAAATTTTTGTGAAATTTCGGCTTATTTCCGAAGAAGCTACTTCTGGAACACCGTTTATTCGGAAAAAGAAGGATTGTATTAGGTGGTTCAATTCCTACACATTCCCGCCATTTAGTTTATTAACTGAGTGATAATTTGGTAGAGTAAATGGGAAATAAGCAACACCGTTAAGTCATAAAACGTGTCTTTCAAAAGGTTTGCCGTATTTTTCTTTAACGAGTTCATCATAAGAATCATCCTTTCGAATCAATAATGTCCTTACCATAAGCAGCGAAACTTACGCGCTACTTAAATAGAGCTAAGAAAGTCTAAATTATTCAATAGAAAATCCGATTGCTTCACGATCTATTTCAGATTAAAATAAAGATATAAAGTTTAAAGGGTAGGATGATTATGGAAAATTTTGAACAGATACTTCAGCTTATTTTTCATCCCATCGTTTTGGCACTGGATGCCATTTCGATTTTTATCATTTTATACGGGGCAATTTTTTCCTTTATCAAATTAATCCAATCAAGAAGTGAGCAGGATTATTCTTCTGTGCTGCACAAAAACAAGTGTATTAAAGCCTATTTAGGCAGTTATATTTTGTTGAGCCTGGAATTTTTGATTGTTGCAGACATTATTGAATCAATCATCAATCCCACCTTTCAGGATATTATCAAGTTAGCGATGATTGTGCTGATCCGAACAATGATTTCTTATTTCTTAAATAAAGAAATAAGTGAATTTTCCGACGATCAATAAGATTTTGAGGAAAAGATCATCCTACTTTGAATCCAATAATTTAGTAATTTTTAAAAAGAAAGAAGCATTTAAGATAAGGTGAATTCTTTCTTTTTTTTCTTTACAATTTGTTATTGATTCCAACTTGAAGGAGTGGTATGATTATTTTGTTTCGGGAGTGGATGGGTTCTGGTGTTCCCTCTGGTCTTCAAAACCAGTATGAGGAGTTAGGAGCTTCTTGGGTAGGTTCGATTCCTACACATTCCCGCCAATTAAACTATTATGTCTGACAAACACTGATTTGACGCCAATCTCTACAGTGTTTGCCGGACTTTTTTATATTTTAGAAGTTTATAATAGAAATTTTCAAAACCTAAGAAAGAGGAGTTTAGAAATGAAGGAATACAAGTTTGATTCTAAAATCTATGCATCAGAAGTAGGAAAAGGCGGTGCTTACGTAATCTTTCCCTATGATGTTCGGGAAGAATTTGGTAAAGGCCGCGTCAAGGTACATGCGACGTTTGATGGTGTTGACTATGATGGAAGTATTGTGAATATGGGGGTAAAAAATGAGGATGGCAGTATTTGCTATATTTTAGGAATTCGAAAAGATATTCGCAAGGAGATAGGAAAGGATATTGGAGATGTGGTAGAAATTGTGGTTCAGGCGCTATAGATTAACTTAGTATATTTTCTCGTGTAATGCACAATATTGGAAAAATAAGACAATAAGAAAGAATGTAGAACGAAATACGTTTAATATTTTTTATTTTAAATGACTGTTTAGCTTCAAAAGTTATTGTTCGTGTTTTCTGCTATTTCTAAATTTATTTAAATAGAAATTGAATGCGTTAGGCTTATCTTAATAAGTCAAGATAAATAACCTCATGTCCAGATCTATTAAGAAAAAAACTGAAAACTTAATATTTTAGATGTTATAGTTGGTAAATGTTCATATTAAGTTTGCTTTTACTCTCCATACGTGGTAAGGTAACTAAGTAATACTTTGATATGTGACTAGTTGGTTATCTATATTTATTAAGATACTTTTTTATTACACGTCATTTTTTATTACAAATAAACACATTTGATGTGTAATTGGAGGTACTTTACATGAATAAAGGTACAGTAAAATGGTTTAATGCAGAAAAAGGTTTTGGTTTTATCACTGGTGAAGATGGCAACGATGTGTTTGCTCATTTCTCAGCTATTCAAGGTGAAGGTTTTAAATCTTTGGATGAAGGCCAAGCAGTGACTTTTGATGTTGAAGAAGGCCAACGCGGCTTACAAGCTTCAAACATTGTAAAAGACTAAAATTTGTTTAATTACGGATGACTAAGAAGATCGGAAACGATCTTCTTTTTTTAATATTTGAAGGAGGATGTTCACATGGCAAGCACTTATGGATTTAAATCTCCAAAGCCCTCTTTTTTAGGGGAGCGCTTCTCGGTAGGCCAAGAGGTATTTTTCGAATATAAAAAAGAAACACAACGAGGCATTGTAAAAAATAAGTTGAATAACTCGGCAATTGTTCAAATCATAAAAAGCGAAACAGAGGATCTAAATGATTTCACAACAGTAATTAGTTACGATAGCTTAGTTGATCCGAAAACAGATTTTTAAAAATGAATGATTTTTCCTTGAACTAATTACGATTACTGACATGAAGATAGTTAATTGAAATCGCTCAAATAAACGACCCTAGTCTAGGATCGTTTATTTTTTATTCAAAAAATTCAAATACTCCAATCGTACCATTTGCTCGAAAAAGGATGCGGTAATTTTGATAGGATAACCCCTTTTCATACATTCTTGCATAGACTTTGACCGCATGTTCAAAGGACTCCTTATTTACTCCTAAAAACTCCGCGCATTCCCATACGTTTGAAAAACGCTCTTTGTAGCAAGCAATAATATCTTCTGGAGTGACGACCAAGGTAGCGCCAACATCCCTTGCTCGTTGTTCTTGTTTTCGCTGCTCAGCCGTATCCTGACTTATTAGATCGCCTGAGCTAGTTAAATAATGGGCAATTTCTTCGGCAACCGTATCTGTCAGCTCTTCGGAGGTTTGACGAGGATTTAAGTAGACATGCTTGTCAATATACAATCCTTTTTGTCCATCTGGCATGGAAGAATCGAAAATATAGTTGATTCCCTGAAAACTGGCCATAAGTTTTTCTGCTTTATCCATCTGCTCAATCCTTCTTCACGTGCTTTTGCTTAATAAAATCGATGTAATTCAAAATATCTTCCATCTGTTCCTCGGTCACTTCATCGTCAATATGAGCTGCGACAGTCATTTGTTTTGCTGAAAAAGAGTTCTTCGATTCTCGGCCATGCAAGTAGTCCAGCGAAACGTTAAAGAAGTCCGCAATTTTATTTTGTGTTTCAATATCAGGTGTTCGTTTTCCTTGTTCATAAGAAGCGTAGGTCGTTTTCGCAATTCCCAATTTTTTTGCCATATCAGTCTGAGTCAAACCAGGTATTTTTTTTCTTAAATCCTTCAATTGTTGGGCAAACATAGACACACTCCCTTTCACTCTATAATAACACGATTCGTATTAATTTATCTACAAAATAGAATAAATAAATTTACAAAGTACGCGAAATGTATTACCATTAATTTAGAAAAAATAGTTAACTACGTTTTTAAGCTATGTATCATTAAAATTAATCCGAAGTTCCCTGTAACCAGTGGGGATCGTTAGTTATTTTAAGGAGGAGAGACGATGGAGAAATGGAAGAAAGATTACTTGAAGGGCATCCTACAAGATTATCCTAAGATGGAAGACTATTACTTGGAAAGAAAAGAAAAGCTGCTTTTGCATAATAAGAAAACACATCAACGATCTAATACAGATACTAAGGATAAGAAGTTATTAATCTCAATTTCCCTTGATCGGCAACTGATTAACTTGGAGCGAAATCAGCGAATCATTTCTTTGTGTTTAGAAAATTCGACGGAAGAGACAAGAAAAATTATCAAATTGCTTTATATGACGAATCATCGAAAGGTTAATCTCGATTGGGTAGCTGATCAAGTTTATTTAAGTAAACGGCAAGTTATTCGTTTACGGGATGCTTTTTTTGAAGAACTAGCCGAACATCTAGGGATATGATGTCTTTTTTTTGGCACTAAAACAAACGTATGTTCGTATATAGTGTAAGTAGATCAAATGGAGGGGGATGAACAGGCAATATATTTGATGAATTTAACAGCGTGGGCTTTGATTGTTTGGAGGTTTTTTGACAGGTGGATTTCCTACTCTTTGACGGCTATAAGTTGTTCGTATAAGGAAATAAAGAAATTTCTGTAGAGTTTAACCCTTCTGAATGAAATTGAAGTCTAGATGGAGATAGATGATTAATTTTTAAAGGAGCGATGAAGCATGGATAACTTTATTTCAACAGTTCTTAACAACCCGGAAAGCATCGGATTTCCAGTGCTTTTTGTATTTTTATTAGTTTGGGTGATGAAGCAAAATAATGCACGTGAAGAGCGCTACTTGAACACGATCGACGATTTAACAGAGTCACTTAAACAAATTGAGAGAATCGAGACAATTGTCAATCGAATACGTGAAAGGATAGGTGAAAATGGATGAGATTTTGACACATATTTTGGCGACAGGGTTGAGCTTTGCACCGATCATGATGATCATAACAGAGGGTGTGAAGCAGACAAGATTAATAGCTACACGGTATTTACCAATAGTGTCATTAATTCTTGGCACAGGGTTAGGAGTAGCGATGGGGCTTCTTTTCAATCAATCGCTAGGGAAATTGGCGCTCGGAGGTCTTGTTGCTGGTGGTATGGCTTGTGGGTTGTATGATGCTACGAATAAATATGGACACAACAGAGAAAATCCCTGAAGACCTATTATCTTCAGGGATTTGTTTTTAGTTTTTCTCCGCCTTCACAATCAGCATCATGGGTCGGCGCATTTCATCTTTCATTCCAGGGATATCCAGCATATTCCCAGGCGGTATTGGTTCGACAATGCGTTTAATTTGAAAGTTATTCGTCATCAAATCATCTAAATAGGTGGTTAAAGTGCGATGATATTTCGTGATATTACTACCGAGAAAATGCGCGTTGCGCTTTCCTTCATAAAAGTAATTATCGACAGGAAAGTGTACAATCGTACCATTTGCATCATAAATCCAGTCTTGAGAACCTTCTGCCGTAAAAATCGGATGCTCAACGGAAAAAATGAATTGTCCGCTGGAAACCAACCAATCTGCCATATTTTTTGCCAATTTTTTGAAATCTTCAATATAATGGATTGCTAGGGAGCTAATGATGACATCAAAGCTATTCGGCTCAAAAGTGATTTTATCAATGCTGTCGTGAAGGTAGCAAATATTGTCAAAGGTATTTTTTTTGCGTGCGACCTCTAGCATTTTTTCGGAGATATCAACACCAATGACTGAAGCTGCGCCGTGTTCTGCTGCGTAAAGACAATGCCAGCCATAACCGCAACCCAGGTCCAATACACGCTTTTTCTTAAAATCAGGCAGCAATCTTTTTAACGTCTGCCATTCGCCAGCCCCATCCAAGCCTTGTTGACTGCGAGTCATCTGACTGTAGCTTTTAAAAAATTTCTCATTATCATAAATGTTTTTCATTGTAATTCCTCCATGTAATTTGTATTTGGTTAAACTACATGGAGAAACTCTCTCTTATGTGCGATCATTGTTAGTCCTCGCTTTCGTTAGATTTCATTCATCCAATAGGTGCGATCAATCGGTTCGACGAAAATCTCGAATGCGATGGATTCGTTTTCAATAATATGAGTAATTCCATGAACCAGCAAAAATTTGTCAGGCTGTCTTAGCTGCAACGTGTCACCTACATTAGGAAGTAGTGTAAGGTCAATGGTTCGTTCTTCTTTTCGAGTGAGGATATTTTTTAAACTAGCTTTATACATGTCTGTTCCTCCATTTGTACTTTGTGTATCACAGTACATAGTTTAACACACAAAGACCGGAGAAAAAGAAGTGATTTTCGTTTAAAAAATCCTTTTCGGTAAAGAAAGAAGTTGAACTTCACCGTGCTCAGGATCTAGCTAGATAGTATCTCGTAAGTAGTCAAACTGAGAAAATGAGGACCGAAAAAAAGACCGGCCAAAGATGGCAACGGTCCACAAGTGAAAAAAACAAATTCTATAAAGGATGGGTAATACCCAGTTTTTACTATAATAGGAAAAGGCTTTCTTGGCAATTTTTTTGCTCAAAAAGAGCCGTCGCAGGGCAACGACGGCTGGAGTCCTGGGAAGGAACTCGGATAAACAAATGAACTACTGTAACCTTAATGGATTGTCGAAAAAGATACAAGAAAAATGCTCAGAGAATAGCAGAATAGTATAAACAAATGATTTATTTAAGTAGATAAGATTGAAGATGGTAAAACGGTTAGTTATGTCGATAGGTTTCTAATAGTGATAATTTTGTACGCAGTTCAACGAAGGAGATACTAAGTAAAAAGTTGATTTCGTTTCACAGATCGTCTATTTTCCTTTATAATTTAATAAAGGAGGCGGTTACAATGATGAGTAAATACAAAAATATTTTAGTAGCGATCGACGGATCTGAACATTCAGAGCATGCTTTTGATGAAGCCGTTGAAGCAGCCAAACGTCACGATGCCAAACTGAATGTTATTTCAATCATTAATGACAGTGAACTCTCCACCAGCGCTTTTTCTTTTAGCAAAATCTATGCGGCGGAAAAAGAGCAAATTGAAAAAGAAATGTTGAAAAAAGTTCATGACGCAGCGCGTAAAGAACTTGAGAATGTGGAACCATTTGTTGAATTGGGCAGTCCAAAAGAAAAAATTATTGAGTTTGCAAAAGACAATGACATTGATATGATTTATCTTGGTGCTACCGGAAAAGGCGAAATTCGCCTGTCTCGAATTGGCTCCACCGCAGCTTATGTTGTTAACCATGCCCCATGTAGCGTGACTGTCATTCGTTAGTTGTAGTAATAAAATGATATATGACAAGAGAATACATTGGCTAGTTTGAGTAGGGATTTCAGTTCCTCTTTTCCCAAATTTGAGTAAGGAGCAGATAATATGATCAGTAGATATAAGAATATTATGGTTGCTGTGGATGGATCTGATCAATCGGAGGGCGCTTTTTTTGAAGCGATCGGTGCAGCAAGACGAAATGAAGCTAAATTGTACGTCGTTCAGGTGATTGATGATTCTAGTATTTTAATGAGCAGCGCGCAGCCGATGGAGGATATCCTAGCCGAGGAATCTCAACGAGCTAAACAATACCTAGAGAAACTAAAGGAACGTGGTCGCTATCAAAACATGGAACTTATTCAATACATTGGTAATCCCAAAAAAGCATTAACAGAAGAATTGCCGAAGCAATATGGTATTGATTTGATTTATGTGGGTGCAACAGGTAAGGGGCGCTTTCAACGTCTACTAGTTGGTTCAACTAGCGGATATATTGTTAATCATGCTCCATGTAATGTGATGGTCGTACGATAAAAAAAGGTTTTGACGAAGGAGTTATTCGTCAAAACCTTTTTTAAATTGTTTTTTCAATAAAGTATAGTGATTCATATCTCTCAATTTTCCATGAAGCAGTGCATCTTGAGGTTCAGTACTAGTTAGGGTAAAACCGCAGCGTTGGGCTATACGATTGCTAGGAGCATTGTCGACATCGACACAAATTAACAGTTTATTCATTCCGAAATTATTAAAGGCCAAATGACAAAGGGCTTTAACGCTTTTTGAAATGATTCCACGTTTGGTAAAAGAGGAGTGCAGCCAATAACCGATTTCGCCTTTCCCAATTTTGGGGTCAATATTATGAATATCGATACAGCCGCAAATCTTTTGGCCCTGTAGAATGAAAAAAAGATAATCGGTACCATCCGCATATCCATGCAATTTCATTTTGATAAAGTCCTTTTCATCCTCAATCGTTTTCGTTTCCGCCATGACATCAATAAAGGCTTCAATGTGCGATCGATCAGACTCAATCAAAGCTAAAAGTTCTTCAGCAGCTTCTAGCTGAGGAAAGGCAAAAGCTAAATGATCATCAATTTGATAAGTAAAGGCATTCATAGTCGGATCCTCCAAAGATTATTTTATCCAACATATCAGTCTTAGAAATGAATGTCAAAAAGTATCTAGCAAATCCTTATTTTTATTAATTGAAAGGTTAAAACAATTTAAAATTTAGCTGTTTCGAGGGCTTTTCTTTGTTGCTTTTCATTATAAACCGTATAATTTCGGATGGACTATTAATGTTAGGTGATGAAATGAAGAAAAAAAGAATCGTGGTTCTGCTAATTTTCCTAGCAGTGGTTAGTGGAGGAATTTATTTTGCCCAAGGGAAGAATGAACTGACGGAACGGATTGTGACACCTCAACAAAAAAATAAAATCGTGTTAGATGTTCCCTTAGAGAGCCAGTTTGATGATGTTGCCTTGGAAAATGGTTGTGAGGTTACGGCTCTTTCGATGCTATTGCAGTATTACGGTTACGATACAGACAAAAATGAATTGGCAGACGAACTTGATTATCAGCCGTTGTATACAGAATCTGGTAATCATGGAAATCCCCATCTAGGATTCGTAGGGGACATTACCGGTGGAGATGAAGCGATGGGTGTAGCTGTAGAGCCGATTGCAAAATTAGCTAAAGAATATGTGGAGGATGATTATCGTGTAGTCGCGAGCAACAAAAAATCATTCAATAAAATCATGGCTAACGTAGCCGGCGGTACACCAGTCTGGATCGTTGCGACGGTGGACTTCCAAGTGCCAAAGGACAATGACTGGTTGTTGTGGGAGACAGATCAAGGAAGTATGTATGTCACGCCATTAGTCCATTCAGCCGTTATTACTGGCTTTGATCGTAAGGAAAAAATTGTTTACGTTAATGATCCTTATGGGTATCAAAATCGTGAAGTTGATTGGTCTGATATGAAGCAAGTCTATGAGGAATCTGATCAGCAGTCATTGTATTTAGAAAAAAATTAGTCATTTTTTACCACGTCAAGTCATTTTGAGGTGGTTTTTTAATGTTCTGTGAGTAAAATTTTTCGTTGTGAGGAACATTGGTATTATAGGCTTATCACGGTTAAAAAGAGCTTACAAATGCTTGCCCGCTTGTAATACTAGAATAAAAAGGGGAAAGGCTTATGAATGAACGCTATTACAATATTTTGGCTGCAGTAGATGGATCGCCACAGGCTCATCAAGCATAAATGGAAGCTGTTGAAGCCGCACGTCGAAATAACGCACGTTTGTATATCGCACAGGTGATTAATAGCAGCGGCTTACTACTAAATAGTGCAACGCCAATCGCCCAAATAATCGAAGAAGAGAAGAAAGCCGCACTCAAATTGTTAGAAAAAGAGTTTTCAGGAATTGAATATTACAATAAACAAATGATCACTTGTGTGGGAAGTCCTAAAAAGGCTCTTTGTTTTGAACTACCTGAGGTATATAAGATTGATCTGATCTATATTGGCGCTACTGGTAAGGGAAGACTTGAACGAATGCTTGTCGGATCAACCACCGATTATATTGTCAATAATGCTCCTTGCGATGTCATGGTCGTGAGATAAAATAGATTTATAATCCAAATTAAACAACCAAATTAAAACATCTAAAAAGGGCTGATAGATTATTCAACCCTTTTTGTGTTAAGTATTATTAGTGATCGTTGTGCCTCAGAAATAAATTGTTCTTCCTCCACTAAAAGTGCTTTACTTTGGGGAAAAGCTGAAAAGCAGATCAAAAATTTCCACTGAATCAATAAGTCTGATTTATATGAATTTCTAATTTCAAGTAGAGATTGATAATTTTGTACAGTTGCCAAACTGGGATTATAAAAAGCCATATAACCGATCGCATCAATCAACTCCCGCAGCTTCGAATTTGGAAGCTGTGTTGCAGCTTTTAAAAGAACTGGAAAAATCTCTGGTTTCATACGTCCCAGTGATCGAGCAATCAAATCTCGCGGCAAGGGAAAAGATTTCTTTTTTGAAGGAGCCACTGGGAAACGGTGCTGATTTGTTCCAATTTCGGCAAGAAAAGGAATCATTTGCTGAGCAGTCATTGAATCGCCGCTTTCTAGTTTTTCCGTAATGGCTAATCGAGTGTAGAGGGCTGGTTCCTTCATCAAAGAATGTAATAAAATGTTTACTGTCTCACAATTTATTGGCAAAAGCTTTGCAGAGATAGTCCTTTCGTGGGCTTCTTTTGAAGAAAGTAACTCTATTAATTCTGCAAGTTGTTTCTCTTTATATGGAAAGAGTTCATTATTTTCAGCCCATCCACGTCGTTTACGCTGCATATATTTATCCAAGTGATCCACTCCCTTTTTAAGAGTATAACAGAAATTCTCGTTATATAATTTTGTGTTTTTATTCACAAAATCGTTGATTTCTGATACTCTCTATGATATTATCGAAAAAAGAAGGAGTGATGGGTATGAAAAAAGTAGTCGCGAATCCAATGGAGCTGCGAGATGCTATTCGTTGCGAGAAAAGAAATATTTCAATCACGGGCGGCTTTGCTAAGATGATGCAGCCATTAGCAACGGAGAAAGAAGTGGACGTTGAAAAACTAGATTTACCGACTTTTGTTAAGTTAGCTTTGGATCCTACCACCATGGAGACCTTATCTACTGCTTATCGAGTTGCTACCAAAAATGGAAATGCTGGTGTTGAACTAGAATACGTAAAAATCTAATTTTTTTCATTTTTCTTGTGAAAATAATATCAAACTAGAATAGTAATATCCTTGTAGTAATATGCTTCAAGGATATTTTTATAAGAACTAAACCGGTTAAATATATCGATAAAAGTCATTTTTATAATTTGTTTCTAATGTAATTAAAAAAAGGGAATACTTTCATGGGATAAAAATATTTAGTAACATTCAGAATAAATTTAAAAATGTTAAAAAAACAATTCGTAAAATCACCAAAATTGCAAAGAAATCTGTTAAAATATGAATATGAGGAAGACCTCTCTCAATCTTTCTTAGCTAGTTTTATTTGACTAGCATCCCCTTTAAGCACCTTGTGATCAAGGTGCTTTTTTGGTTATAGGAAAAGTATTAAATTTTCACATGATTGAATCGCTTTACAACAAGTAAATGCATGTTCTGCTTTTGTGGGTGGTATATGAGGAAATGAACCAATGATTTTATGCTGAAGTAATTATTAACGATAATTGATCTGTAGGTTTTCTTATTAAAAAAGGATATCTAGTAAAGTCGTCGTGTGCTAAAAGATTTTAATGAAGAAAGCGTTTACTATTTACTGTACAATTATAGCCTGAATTCGTTACAATAGAAAAAAGGGGGTCTTATTATGAAGGAATCATACAAAAAAATACTTGTCGCAGTTGATTCATCCGAACAGGCACGTCGAGCCTTCCAGGAAGCTATCGAAGTCACCCGCAGAAATGATGCACATTTGTATATTTTAATCGTATCTGACACCAATCATTTAGGAGCTGAACCTTACGCTGTAGATCATATTGTAAAGGAAGCACAAAAAGCTGCAAGTACTGTTGTGGAAGCATTAGAAAAAGCGATCCCAGAGGATATATCCTATAACACTGTCGTTGATGATGGAAATCCAAAAGCTAAAATTGTTGCTTTTGCAGAAGAGAAAAAGATTGATTTGATTTTGATGGGCGCTACCGGAACGGGAACTTTCTCTCGGTTATTATTAGGTTCTACAACAGCATATGTTGTCAATAACGCACCATGTAACGTAATGGTCGTTCGATAAAAAAGAAGCCAGCACATTTTATGCTGGCTTTTAGCTTGCTGTTTGATAGTTTTGAATATCATTCATTAATTTGGTTCTGCCTAAGACCGCGTATTTTGCGACAATAAATTGTCCTCGGGTATTTCGTTTTCCTAATACAACAATTTTCATACCAGCTTCGACATCTGCCAAAAAATTTAATGAATGGGTGGCAATCAGACAGTTGATGTTTGCGAGTTGAAAATAAACTAAAGGCTGTTGCGAGAATTGAATGATTTTTAGTTTCGTGACAGTTCCTTTAATTGACTCCATCCTTTTTCCTCCTTGTATGAATGCCTTTGAAAACGAGCTCGTCATTTCTACGTTCAAACTGAAAATAGATATCCTTTTTGCGACCGGTCTTTTTAGCAGGGATGACAAAATAATCACGATTTTCGGCATCCATCTTGGCGGTAATTTGGCTTAAAAACAAAGCTAGTGGCAAGGAGTCTTTTACTAAAGAATCATACGTTCGGTAAAATATTTCAACAGAATCCGGACTAATCATAGACATGGTCATCACCTCAAGATTATTATACGAACATTTGTTCGATAAGTAAAGTATTAAGTTGAAGTTTTTTAAAATAAAATACGCAAAGACACGAGAAGTTCTGCTTTAAGTAAATCATCTAAAAGTTAAAGCTGGAAAATAAGAGAAGCACGCTTGCAAAGGACAAGCGTGCTACGTATTTTTAAAAGTATTTAGTGTCTACGTTTGGTTCTTTTTCCCATTTTTTTCAGGACTAATGCCCCTGTTATAATGACTACCCCACCGAAAGCAATCCATAGAGGATAGTTTCTTTGTTTAGTAGGTTCAGAGGTTGCAGTATTTTTTACCGCGCTAGATGTAACTTCAGCTGCGGTATTCTTTGTGCTGTTCGTTTTGGTTGCGGTGCTTTTGTTGGTAAAGGAGGTTGATAAATGATAATGCTGGTCAAAGTCTGTTCGATCAATAGATGGTTCGCTTAATTGGTTGTTCTCATTTAAATTGGTTTGAGTCGAGTATGTTCCAGTGACTGTTAATGTTGTTGAACCAGTTCCTTCTACGACGGTTTCGCCATCTGCTATGATCGTCGCGGATTTTCCATCCTCGTCAACAATTTCGCCGCCTGTCTCCAAATTTAAGTTGGTTATCTGTGAATCGGCGGTCATTACCCATTTAGACGTTTTATCAATTGTTACAGTGATCGGGGTTTCACTGGCTGCGGTATTCACTTCGTTTGCAGTGATTTCGGTCTCGCCGTTGTAAGTCGTTTCTTCGGTTAGAACGAGATTGAGACTGCTAATAGAGTTCACACTGATCTTACCGGACAATTCTTGATTGATTCCAATAAAGTTCACTTTGCCGCCATTACTGCCGGCTGTCCCCCAATTATTCGCATTATTTCCCTGAATCGTTAATAGCGCTGCCTTATCGCTATCAAAATCTAACGTATTATCCTTCAAGATAATGTTGGCTTCAGTATTTGTTACATAAAACATCGTTCCTTCAGTGGCACTTTTCAAAGTGGAATTAACGGCTTCAAAATTTGCTGTTTCACCAGTGGATGCTTCGGCATCGCCTGACGTGGATTGATAGATAATTACACCGTTTGCGACAGGATCACTGCCTGTTGTTCCGGTTAACTTGCTGATTAATTTAGAATTGTAGATTTGAATGGAGTTATAGCCTTCCATACCAGCAATCTGGCTGCCCGTAGCCGTACCTTTGACATTACTCACTTCAATGTCACCCGTGGAATATAGGAGAGGAGAGCCTGAGCCTTGTGTTGCAAGCTGGCTATCAGTGACTGAAACATTTCCGCCGCCGCGATCTGTTGCCAACGCCGCGCTATGATCGCCGTTGGTATTGACGGAGGTTTTGTTGGCAATAATAGTGCCGCCATAGGTTGCATCCATCCCGCGGGAATTGTCCGATTCTGTCGCGATGGTATTGTCATTTGCATAAATCGTTCCGCTATCTGTTGCGAAAAGCCCATTACTTCCTTTATCGTTAGCAGTTAATTGACTGTTAGAAAGATACGCAAAGGAATTCTCGTTTACTGCCAACAGGATTGAATTCAATCCATAGAAATTGCTGTTGTCTTCGTTAGCACTTGCGCCGGCTTTTTCTAATGTACTTTTCTCAAGCGACAAGGTTCCGCCATTTTTTACTAAGGCAGTATTTTCGTCATTGCCATCAGAGCGTTGCTTTTCGGAATTAGCTTCTATTTCCTGATTATCAGCGATTAAGCTGCCCTTCATCTCTCCTGTATAATCATAAGTCATAGTATCTGCGCCACCCATTCCACCGCCATCTGGTGGAGCGGCGGGAACACTGCTTTGTTCATTAGTGAATCCGATAATAGGGAATGTGGTTGTACTTAACACTAAAGTGCTTATTAGTGTAATGATTACTGACTGCTTTTTTTTCAAAAAAACGCCTCCTACTAATTTCTTCTTGTGTCAATTGTAGAAGGATAACCTTAAATGAGCCTAAAAAGGTTGAATCATTGATTTTTTCCGAAAAAAAAGAAGCTTCTCAGCTTCTTTTGAATTATGTGGATGACAGGAATCGAACCTGCACCTCTATCTTAAATGCGGACTACATCATTGAACGAGTAAAACACCAAGTTTAAAAAATGGCTTTTTTCGTAATTCATTTCTCATCAATGAAGTAATTAAAAACACTGATATAATCGGCTTTTAAGCCTGTTTTTTCTCTTTGTGATAGTCAATCACTATCACTATTTTTCAAAATAATCTAAACACAAATCTAAACACTTTTTCTAATTTATGATCTCAGCCAGTAGCTTAATTGTGCTGGCTTTTTCCGTCTCGTAGACTCCTGTGTAAATATCTAGAGTGAATGCGACTGATGAATGGCCTAGCAATTCTGAAACAGTTTTAGGATTCACGCCTTCACTAATTAAAAGAGTCGCGAACGTATGACGTAATGAGTGGGGAGTTAGTACCGGTATATTGGTTCTTTTGCAAATTCGAACCATCCAACGATTGGGAATATCCATATTAATAAATTCATTGAATGGTGAGCTAAAAACCAATTGCTTAGCACTCATGGTATTTATTCCCACTTGTAGCATTGTTTCCCTTTGAATTTTTCGCCACGCCTTTAGAATAGAAATAGTTTCATCTTCAAGCGGAATCGTTCTAAAAGAGTGGGAGGTTTTCGGCTCTTCAAGATATAACCGTCTATTCTCGCCTCTAGAGAGCGTTTGGCGGATTTCAAGGGTCTTATTCTCGAAGTCGATACAATCCCACTGTAACCCCAAAATTTCCCCTTTACGACACCCTGTATTAGCCATTAGATAAAGAAACGCATAGATTTTATATGGTTCATTTTCTTTGGCATCCGTGAGCAAAGTTTTTAATTCATTTTTAGTGAAATACTTGATTTTTTTCTTTTCGAGATTCGCTTTCTTTTTAGGGATCGTAATCATTTTTACAGGATTACTGGTGATAACCCCTTGTTTGATAGCAAACTCGAAGATGCGTGAGATATTGGATAACTGTAACCGATACTCTTGAACTTCTTCACTCTTTTTGTTTGCGTATTGTTGCAAATCAACTGGCTTGATCGTTTTTATACTCTTTTTACCGAATGCCGGAAGAATGTGTTTGTTGAATTGTAATTTTAATCGGTTATAGCTGGATTCTTTTACAGTCAGCCTGTACGTTTTTAACCACAATTCGTAGACTTCTTTAAAAGTATCAACACGTTGCTTTTTGAACCCGTTTCTTTCAATTTCCACAATCTTACGATTATAAAAAAGCTGGGCTTCCTTCTTATTGGAGAAGCCTTTTTTCTGTAAATTCACTTGTTTATTTGTTGCGGGATCAATACCCAGATAAGCTCTTACGCTCCAGAGTTTTTTTCCCGATTTGGTTGTGTAACTTTGAAATGTTGCCATAATTTTTCCTCCTGGTGCAAACCGTGGGGGCGGTGGAGGAGAGAATCGGTTAAGTTCTGAAAGTTTTCTCTTTAACATATTCAAGAATTTTCTTCTGCTCAGAAGAAAGTTGCTCTTTTTGAGAAAATATATCCTCTAATAGCTCTAAAAACATTGAAACTTCAAGGAATTCATCCGGCGTAGTATTTTTATTTATAGCTATGAGTGATTCAATTGCGGAATTAAATACTGGGTTTAAGTTGTTCCTAATACGTTCAAGAAAACTATCCATATTATTACTATAAACGTTATCTAATTTAGAAATTTGTTCAGAAGACCATCCTTGAGATTTTGCATAGTCATTCATAGACATTCCTTGGTTAATTGCATCTTCTAGTGAAAGCTCTCCATTTAACAGATATTGAGTTGAGATTTTCAATTTATTAGAAATAGTTTTAATTCTTTCATTGCTAGGTACGCTTTTCCCACTTTCCCACCGAGATACTATGCTTTTACTAGCTGGTGGATCGAATAGCTCACCAAATTTTTGCATGGTCATTCCTTTTTGTGTACGTAATGCTTTGATACGTTTTCCAATTTCTATTTTCTGAGTTTTGTCCAAGATACACCTCCTGAAAAAAGTTTCGTAATGTTACTTGACATTATTTTAAATCAGTTCTAGAATATAATCAAGATGTTACGCAAAGTGACGTCTAAAAAAATATTTCTTTGTTACGCAAAGGTACGCAAAGAGAGAGGCGGATAATATGCAGTCAATGGAAGAAACACTAGCAACATGGCGGAAAGAAGAATTTAATCAGGCTATGAAGATGATGGAGAAGGCAATTGAAGTTCTAAATACTGATAAAGATATTGTTAAGCAAGGTGAAGCAGCAAAGCATTTCTCAATTTCCGTGAATACGTTAAAGGACTGGGTACTGCAAGGTGCACCGGAAATTAGGCTAGATTCAGGTATGCCGCTTTATTCAAAAAAGGCAATTACAGAATGGTTGTTATCAAAACAAAAATAATTGCAAACCGTGGGGGCGATGGAGACGCAATAGTTGAAAGCTTGTCACTAAGGATTTAAACACGGAAAGGAATAATCGATGAAAACAGAAATTTGGAACGGGCATGAGATTAGATTTGTTGAAGTAAACGATGAATGGTGGGCAGTTTTATCAGATGTTGCTAAAGCACTTGATCTTAGAACGGATAAATTAAACGTCCGTTTGGAAGATGACAACCTTTCAAAGGTTCCCATCAAAGATGAAATTGGGAGATTACAATTAATCTCGATTGTCAATGAATTTGGAATTTATGAAGCTGTATTTTCCAGTAGAAAGCCTAAAGCTAGAGAGTTCAAAAAATGGGTTTTTAATGTAATCAAGGAACTACGACAGTCCTTAAGGGTCGAAGGCTTCCAAGTATTCAGAATGCTTGATAAGGAGCATCAAAAAGATGCAATGGCCAAGTTGAATCGATCAATCAAAAATCCAAAACAAACAGACTTCATCAAAGCAAATATGATTGCGAATAAAGCCATATCTAATTTGTATGGCCATCCAAAAATGGTGAAAAAAGGTGCCATGACCCCGAAAATGCTAGTTGATCGTGAAGCCATTTTGGATGAGACAGTGCAGCTTATGATGATGAAAGAAAAATACGGCTTGCATTTTTCGGTCAGTGAAAAAATTTATAGCCGTCAAGAATGGCCAGAAATTGCATAGGAGGAATTTAACATGAGTGAAGGACAAAATGCAGCAATGAAAAAATCATTATCGGAAGTTGTTACAGAGGAAACGGCTCAGGAGTTAGCCAGTTTGGAAGGTGAAGCGCTGGTAAATACATTCAACGATCTGTACGAGCAAATGGACTACAAAAATTTACTGCCAGAAGAGCCAACTGTAAAAAGCGTTGTGCAAGAGCTATATGAATTGAGCATGGCACGATTTGATGAGGATTTTGATCGCGATTCGATGCAGGATTTGTTTTACTCACGAATTGACTTGCTAGCAGCGCTTTTAGGAATTGAACTGGAGGATTAACTCATGAATCGAAGGGCAAAAGAAAATGCCTTATCCCTAATTGTCTTGGCGGACAGGATAAAGGCAAAACGATTGGTGTAAACCAATATTCTTTTGTCCTCATTATATCAGATTATTAGGAGGAATCGCAATGCGTAAACAGGCACAATTGACAAATGATGATTTATTGAAACAGGCTGAGAAGCTCACATCTATCGCACAACAGATTAAGATGTTGCGTAGACTAACCGAAAACTTTGAATACACACGATTAAGTGGCGATCAATTCGCGGTGAACCATCAAATTCAAAGCGGATTAATGGACGATATGACCAACTGCTTACAAACGGTTGAGGAAGCTGTACAGGAAATTTCAAATGAAATTTGTCCAGATTGAGGTGGAAATATAGTGAACAGGAAAATTAATCTTATCTTAGCAGCCGTTTTGTTCGGTGGTCTGGCTACCGTATTACCAAATTTACTGAAACTATGTTTCTTTGTCGGTATCGGATTAGTGCTATTTATGAAATACGATGAATTTGAATACAACGAACGAATTAAAGGAGAGAACCGATAATGGATAATAATGATTTGATTGTTGAAGCAGGATATCTTGCTAATAGTATGGTAGGATTGGAAATTTTTGTAAGTGATCATTTCACTTCTTCGGCTAACATAACCCGAGAGGATCTTTCAGCATTAAATGGGCTGGTTGCTTCAATAAGATTGCAAGGATGTACTCACAACGATCATATTGTCCGTTATTTGGAGGATTTCGAATGATAAATATTGCCTTAAAATATGCTGAACTCGGGTATAAGGTCCTTCCTTTAAAAGCTGGAAGCAAAGTGCCAATGACTACCGAAGCTTTTCCTAGTGGATTTAAATCAGCTACGAGAGACAAAAACAAAATTCAGCAACATTGGAAAAAATTTCCATCCTCTAATGTTGGGCTTCGTATCAGTGAAAACTTAGTTATCGTAGATATTGATGTTCACAAAGAAAATGGATTTGATAGTCTAGCGGTTTTAGAAAAGGAGTTCGATCCATTGCCGAATACTTTTGCAGTCGATACACCAACCGGTGGAAAGCATTACTATTTTAAGCTACCGGAAGGCTTAAAAATTGATAGGCAGATCAACGCTTTTAAAGGAATCGATTTATTAACCAATGGGTATGTAGTGGCTTGTCCATCATTGATTAATGGCAAGGAATACGCTGTCTCTAGCGGTTCAATTGATGAACTGGCATATTTGCCCGAATGGTTACTAAAAGCCTTTGAAACGCATAAAAAGCAAGCTCCTAGCAATTACCATCATAATCAAGGGTATAAGCCCGGAAAAAAATACACTGGGGTTTTGCTTGATGAGTTGGTAGCTGGTGCGACAATCGGCAAACGCAATGATTGGATTATGCGCATGACTTCTAAAATGTTAAATGTTGGTGCTGAACTAGATACCATTTACCGCTTGTTATTAGTGATCAACGATAATTTTCTATCCGAACCCTTACCATTATCAGAAATTAACGCAACGTTTAAAAGTCGAGTGAAAAAACACATGAAAGGGGTGTAGCCTTTGGAGGAAGAAATCTCAAAATTTATTGCAACAGAACAAAAGAAGATGGACAACGTTGTCGAATTGAAATCTTGGCAATCCAATTTTAGAAAGAATAGTAATGGCTCTCCATTGGCCAACAGTGTATTTAATATAGAGCTGGTTTTGGAAAATGATTTGAAGTTGAAAGGCAAGCTTGTATTTAATGCTTTTACATTCGAAGAGAGTATCACGGAGGAACTAGATCTTGACTCTTTAAAAGTAGCTGCTGGAACTATCGATGATTCGTTTACTCATGCCTTGAAGAGTTATATCGAGAAAGAATATCACTTTGTGCCGAAAGAACAGCATATTCAAAGTGCAGTGATCAACATTTCAAGAAAAAATAGTTTTCATCCAGTTAAAACGTACCTAGAAGAGGCAAGAAAGCAATGGGATGGTACGAAACGAATTGAGACACTGCTTCATACCTTTCTAGGCGTGGAACAAAGCGAATATTCCTATAAAGGGATGCTGTGTTTGATGATTGGAGCAATTCAGAAAGTTTACCAGCCAAAAGGAAAATTCGATTTTGTGTTTGATTTTGTCAGTGGTCAAGGATCGGGGAAAACGACTTTCTTACAAAAACTGTTCCTTGAAGACAAAGATTTTTATACGGATAGTTTCTCAAGCTTCAAAGAAAAAGATGATTTTTCCATTATGCAGCGTTGCTGGTGTGTGAATGATGACGAAATGGCGGTATCTGATAAAACAAGCTTCAAAATCTTGAAAAAATTTGCTTCACAAAAGGAACTGGAATACCGACTGCCTTATGCAAAGCGTTCTGTTCGAAGAGCTAAGACGTTTGTCCTCGTTCGTACAAACAACAATGAGGGCCACTTAAAAGATAAAACGGGTAATCGTCGCTTTATTCCTTTTAGGGCTAGCAAAGAAAAGCAAGTGTACCATCCGTTAGATCGTAAGGGGCACGGTATGACGAGCGAGCTAGTCCAGCAATTGTGGGGTGAGGCAATGCAGCTTTACAAAACGATGGACCGTCCAGCCTTTTATGTAGAACTGGAGCGAATGGCCGTAGAATATCAAGAAGAGTTCCTAGCTGTAGATAGTATTGATGAAATCGTATATGCAGTGTTGGAAGTGCCTGTACCTTATGATTTCTATGAATATAATGACGATCAGCGGGCCAGCTATGTTCAAGGGTACCTATCAAATAATGGGACACGTTTTACCATTGGTAATCGGTCGGTCAACATTAAGGACACCAGTCCGAGAGATCGAATCCGAATTAAAGATATTTCACTGGAAGGCTTCAATGAACAATACGGTAAAAATAACAAAAGAGACAACAAAATTCGCTTAATCATGGATAGCCATCCGAAATGGGAACGATCTAAGAAGAATGGATTACGTTTTGGAAAGCTTGTGGCAACAGGATATAAGCGAAATGAGGTAGACAAGTAGACAGGGAGGTAGACAACAGGGTAGACAAGATAAAAGCCGGTATATCAATGGTAATAGGAGTTTGTCTACCTTGTCTGTTACTAGTAAAGAATAAAATCATTAAAAAATAGAATATACGTATATAGATGTTGCGACGCTTTAGGGGTAGACAGGTAGACAATCAGTATGAAACGCTTGTGACTCTAAGGGTTTAGCTGTCTACCTATGCGAGTAGATGTGGGTAGACAAGGTAGACAGAATAAAAATAACGAATAAGGAGAAGGTATATGAACCAATTATCAATTATTGAAATGGGTGTTTTGGACTTGATTCCTCGTGGATCTGAAACAAAAATCTCCATCGATTATATCAGCCGAATGACAAGTTTAGATGAACGTAGCATCTATGAAGTGATCAGTCGATTGAGGAATAAAGGAATCCCCATTTGTGCTAAAAGAAACGGTTTGAAACAGGATCGAGGGTATTATATTGCAAGGACAATTGAAGAACGTAACGAAGGATTGGCAGCATATAAATCCCAGATTTTAGATATGCAGAAGATGGTCCGTCAAGTAGAAAGTGCCAATCTTGAATCATGGGAAAGAGAGTTGCACGAAGGCAACAAAAAGGATGTATCCTAAAACCGGCCTTTAAAATCGCATAAAAATCTACGGAATTCAATTTAGAGTCGTTGTCCGACCAACACGTTCATATTTTTGAACAGAGTCTTTTTTAGACAATCAACGGCTTGGTTTAAAAAAAGAGAGGAGCTTTTTAAATGGATAAGGTATATATCGATAATAATCAACGAGCAGAGGTAGTGGAATTGCCAAATTTTGGAGAAGTAAAATTGATTGTGAAAAATGGCAAAGTGGTTCAATATTACACCGTTGAATCTCACGTTATGAGTGACGTAAAATAGATAAAAAACCTTTTGAAATACTGATATATCAACGTTTTATGGGCGTTTTTATGTTATAATAAATGTAAACTTACTATCAATATCTTACTAGGAAGAACCAGAGGATATGAGACAAAACCGCAATTATTGCGAGCTGTCTTGTGTCCTCATTTTTATTTATTGCAGGAGGAAACGAGTGACGATCAATCTGAAATTGCTAACAGGGAAAACAGTTGGAATTTATCGAAATGAAAAACAATCAGCTACCTTATATCTTTATGGACCGGTTGGAAATATCTTTGGCGAGGACTGTATCACCGCAAGCAAAGTAAAAAATGAATTAAACGAGATGAATTCAAAAGAAGCCACAATCCATATCCATTCATATGGTGGAGATGCCTTTGAAGGAATCGCTGTTTATAATGTTCTGAAACAATCAGGGAAAAAGATTACGGGTTGTATGGATGGGATTGCTGCCAGTGCTGCATCGATCATTGCAATGGCTGGAGATACGATTCAAATGCCTAGAAATACCCAACTCATGATCCACAACGCCGCAACCGGACTATTCGGCAACGAAAAAGAATTCGAAATTGTCAGAAAGCAACTAGAATCCACTACCCATTCATTGAGAAACACCTATATGCAGCGATTCAACCGAACAGAAAATGAGTTGAAAAAATTAATGGATGAAGAGACCTTCTTTAGTGCAGAAGAAGCTTTGAGCTATGGGCTAATTGATGAAGTCTTGAAATATGATGCAGAACCAATTGGTAAGGGTTCTAATACACAGAATCATTCCAGATCCTTTAAAAACAACAATGATATCAGAGTAACGGAAGAAACTTTAGAAAAAAGAAACCAACGCTTTGTGGCTTTTGTTAATGCTTTAGCCAAAATAGCTGGACACGAAGGAGAATAAACAATGGCATTCGAAAATATTATCCGTGAGATGGACAAAAGAAGAAATGAAGACGATATGGCTTTGAGTTTCAAATTCCAACCAAGATCCCTGAACGATTATGGGAAACACATCGAAATCAAAGACCGTGCGTTAAAAAAGGCGAAAACCACCGCTGAATACCAAGAGGTCGAAGAAGCTGTTCGGCTAGAGAAAATTGAATCAACCCTCAACAATGATTCGGAATTCAAAAGTATGAAACGTAAGGAATTAACCGATGAATTATCTCCAATCCTAGCCCAAGACTATCAGGAGGCAACAGAACGGTATACAGCCTTATTTACTGAGTATGAGGAAAAATATTCTGCAGCAGAAAACGAATTGAAGAAATTGCTGGAGAAAGTATCTGATGAGTTACTACCAATCACTAAAGAGCTGGCCAGTATTGAAGCAGCAAATGATTATCTCTTTTATTCGGATGGTCCTTATGCAGCTTCCTTAAGATCAGGCATTAATGAACTAATTGATACAGATATCAAACCAATTGCTAAAATTGCCAAACCATCTATCAGACAGCATAAGCAACCAACGGTAGGCGAGATCACAGAAACGACTGTCTATCCTTTCTGGAGTCGACGAGACAGCAAAGGCAAACTAATCCGTAACCTAATCGAAGGAGTGTACACAAATGAATAGATACCAAAAAGAAGTAGCACAATACAATCGACGGATTCCAGTTTATAAATACCCAGTGAAGTTTCGTCTGAAAGAGAGTGACCGTGTAAAGCTCAAAGACGAAGGCAAAGGGCTTGTGGCCTCGATTAAACAGTTTGTTAATGCAATGGGTGGCGTATCACTTACAGACAATCGGAAAGAGTTTGAAGTAAGAGAAGATAGGTTGACTGATTACTACTTCTATTATGATGATCCGGATGAGACAGACGAAGAGCGCAAGGCAACTATCCTAAGAGCATTCAACAGTGGGTCAACAACTGTATATCATCCAGTACTAAAGAACCTGAGAAAAGGAATTGACTATGATTTAGTTATTGGGGAAGGCGAGTATATCTATAAGCCGAGGTATCACTATTAAAGTAACCCCCCCTTAAAATATTTTGCGATTTTTATGGAAACCATGAAACGGGGAAGGCTAGCAGGAAGAAATATTTCTTCAAATCTTATCATGAATAGGGGGTGGGTAGTAGTGAAGATTCCTTTAATATCAGGCGTTAAGAGAATATTTTACTATAAAAACCCTCTCGATTTTCTATCAAAAACAGATTAAAAGAGGGGGGGAGCCCCCTGAAAGACTACTAAAGAGTATATGGAGAGAAGGTATTTTATGATTAATGGAACAGTAAAATGGTTTGATAGCAAGAAAGGCTTTGGATTCATTGCCGGAGAAGATGAACAAGATTATTTTGTCCATTACAGTAATATCTTAGGTGACGGTTTTAGAACCTTAGAAGAAGGGCAGTCGGTTGTTTATACAATTGGTGAGAATGAAAAAGGCAAGATTGCAATAAATGTAGTTGTGGAATAACTGTGAGATAGCAAAAATTTTGCTGTCTTTTTCATATATAGATCAGGAGGTATATCGTGTGGATGTAATGGACAAATTAGTGATTAGAGAATATTTCAACCTGGACAAGACTATCAATCGCCTCAAACATTATCAGAGGATCAAGCATTGGGAGTTTTACCAGCAATCCATGACCACACGGTTAGAATATACTGATTTAGGACTTCATTCAGCAGGTTTTAGAGCGGATCAAGAAGTAACTAGTCTTTATGAAAAGCTTGGGTGCATAGAACGAAGAATAATTAGAAATACCTTTCGTTCAGAGCATTTTAAAAATTGTTTGGGTCAATTAACAGCATCAGATTTAAATCTTTTAGAATCGAAGTTTGTTGGCAATTGTACAGTTTATATTCCAGATAACTTACTAAGACAGTTAATAGTCGAAATTCAAGAAATAGAAACAGCAATATGTTTTAGAGAAGGTCTGGAGATTGATCCAGAAGAAGTTACTTCATCTGGAGATGTGATGAAAGATATTACCAATATGACGGAGGTGTTCGCAATATGATAAAATGGCGAACTAAACATCTATTAACTCATTGGCAAGGCTATATCGAGCTTTCAGCAGAACTAATAGAAGTAGACAAAGAATCGGCTACTATCTTTTTTAATGCTTTAAAACGATTGCCTAAGGAAGATATTGAGTTTCTAGCAGATAAGTATCTGAAATACATTAAAAAGCGAACAGTAAGCCCATGTTATGGTGTAGCCTTCAGCAATGTTGCAGCAACTGAAAAAGAAATGGCTGAGATATACGGCATGAATCAAAGTGATTATTCAAAAAAGCGTATCGGAATAGAATCAAAACTTCAGAACTATGTTTATGATATTGCCGAACAGTACAACGATAAGCGACTTGAGGAGTTAGCGGAATTCAAATTAAAGACTGGTCGGTTGTTTTTGAAAAGCTACCATCCTTCTGTCTTTGGTATTATTCGAGACGAGATAGTTTTTACAATTGATCCCCAAAAAGCGAAGGTGTTCCAAAAGGATGATAAGAATGCTGCTGTTTTTATGCGTTCATTAGGGCTAGAAAAGCATGAAATCAGCCCAGATGATTGGTTTACGGATATATGGCTAAACTGATTGCTTGTGGTCCGGTGCTGCTATTTTATCCATAAATAAATAATCAAGATGAATTTGGAGGATAACCATGGTTGAATTAGATAAAATCAGGCTTGAATATTTAGAAGAGCAGTTTAGATCCTATCCAGAAATCCCAGCAAAAATTGCTAAGGCGTTGGGTGTTAAAAATCTAGACTATCTACCAAGAGAAAATCAAGTAAACCTTAATTTAGATGAACTCAATAAGGAAAATGAGGGCTATCTCTATTATTCAAAGCTCTATTCAGATGTTGGTCAAGCTTACTTAATGCTAAACAAGGAATTACAAAATCTTGTTGATGTGTATTTTTGGGGTGAATTTTCTGATATTGATTGGCCTGAAATTGCAATCCGTATTAAGTGTTCTAAGACGGGTGTTTTAAAGAGAAGATATAAAATCTTAGAGACCTTAGCTATTCAACAAGGGATAGTCTTTTAGTGATAAAAAATTGAAAACATGATAGTTAAAGCCTGATGTTGAACGCTTTTTTTTGAAATAAGTAGTAGCAAATGATAGTTACTAAACTTGAGATACTACGTAATTTGAATGTATTCATCTATGCCTATGTTGCTAGGGGGCAAGTAGGATTGCCAACCAAACCAGTTCTGAATGATGATAGTCAAATAATCCATGACGAGCCAAAACCGCTAAGAAAGGTTCTCACGCCTCAAATACAAGATATAGAGAATCGCTTTAGAAACAAGTATTTAGAACTCGATGAACTATTTTAGCAAGGGATGGATGTAATTGTTGCTAGTGACCAGGAATCAACTACTTTTCGCCGACGTGTATTTATTCTAAAACGATTCTACGGACTAAATACAAAACAGATTTCAAGCAAGTCGGTAAGTGGGGCAAGGTGATCACTGAGGAAGTAGAAGCTGCACAAGTTGCTTTCTGCCAATCGCTAGGTATTATGGAATAGAATGTGGAAATTTGATATACTAAAAATGTGAATGCTTAGTAGTCGGTCGGGGAATCCCCGACTTTTTTGTATATATAATTGAATGAATGATGAGGTGAATTTGAACATGAAAATAATCAAGTGGTTGAAAAATCATAATATACAGTCATTTCTTTGTGGCCTCTTAGGCGGATTTACAGCATTTATACTTAGGGGAATTAATTATACATTAACAGGCTCACTTGCTGAATGGATGGCCGCTTTTGGTACAATAGGAGCTGTATGGATTTCATTGTGGTTGATCTTTAAAGAAAATAAAACAAATATTTCTATTTTAGTTCGAGAAGTACCTCTAGAAAAAAAAGTAGATGATGGAATTGGGGGGATAGATCCGTCAGCAACTATTATCGAGGTAGGTGCATATAATTTAGGGCCTAAACCCGTTTCTATTTCGTTTCTTGGATTTAGAGTTCAAGGGACAAAGACTGAACAAAATGAAGGTGAATACATACGCACATTAGATGAAATTTTTGATATGCCAGAAATGAGTTTTATTCAGCCAGGGATGATGGGTAATACATATGGTAGCGAACGGAATTATCTATATAGTGTTGGACGAAAGTTTATAAAAGAAGACCATAGTTTATATCTTGAAGCGGTGTTTATAGATTTTGAGGGGAAAGAGCACATAGGAAACATTGTTTTGTCAAAAAAATAAATTTTTCATTGATAGTTAAATACGGTAACTGTTCTAGATCAATCGATTACAGAGGACTCTAACTTGTGCTAATAAATTGGGGTGGTGGTCTGCAAAAATGTCTATAGCTACAGGTCCCCTTATAGCTTTTGTACGAATGTATTTTACCTATTCTATACAGAAGATATTTTTGTTATACTGTGGTGTAAACAACGCTATATGTTTTCGAATGGAGAAATCAGATGACAAGGAAACCGAAATTAACCATTGATGGTTTAGTAGATAATCACTTGGCTATAAAAAAAGGCGTGCAATTTAATTTAATTGATATTGATGAAGCTAAACAAATACTAGCACATACTAACTATTATTATAAATTAGGTAGTTATCGAAAAAATTTCACTAAAAGAGCTAATGATGATACTTATATCAATTTGGAATTTGCTTATTTAGTGGATTTGGCTAAGATTGATATGCAACTTAGATATGTTATTATTAAGTTTTGTTTAGATATAGAGCATTCATTAAAGACACGTATTCTCAACGATATTACCAATTCATCAGAAGATGGTTATCAAATTGTTGATGATTTTTGCAAATGGTCGAAAACAAACATAGAAGATTATATCGGTTTTTTGAACAGCTCCATATATTCGAAAGATATGTATAAAAAAAATCATGATGATCCAAGTATTTGGTTTCTAGTAGAAACCTTTAATTTCGGTAATTTTTCTAGGTTTGTTGAATTTTATTACTATCGGAGTAACAACCCATTTTATGAAATTCCTTCTAAAATACTAAGGTATGTAAAAAATATTAGGAATCGTGCAGCGCATAATTATCCTGTAATCTACGATATATCTGAGAATTACCAATTAACAAGAAAGTCTCAATATGTATCTAAATTCTTAAGTAATATCGATGGCATTTCGAAAAATGTGGCTTCTAAACGCATAACTAATGCTAAAGTACACGATTTAACTGCAATGTTTATATTATATGGTCACTGTGTGGAATCTCCGTTTATGAAAAAATATCGTTTACAAGATATACAAGAAGTGTTAGATAGATGTAATTCTGATAAAAATAAAGGATTCTATAAGTCGCACGCTAATTTAGAGCAAGTGTACAATTTCTTTTGCAAAGTTGTTGACACTTGTAAAAATGAGTGGTAAATTTTTAATCAAGGAAAAAACAAATTATTGTTTGTAGGACTAGCGAGCCTGAGTGGCGTTAGTCCGATTTTTTTATTAATGAAGAACCGTCTACAAAGTGAACGGCCGTCCCATGTTTAATGAATATTTACACGTCCTCTATGGGCGTGTTTTTTGGTATAATTGAACATAGGGGAATCATGATAAAAAACAGTGTGAGGATAATTGAATGGGAAAAATATTTTTCGATTTTAATGGTGATTTTCAATGGGCAAGTGTAGCTGCTATTGTGGCAGTTTTTGGAGCTTTAGTGTCGTTAATATTTTCTTTTTTAAGCTACCGTAACACCCAAAAATCAATACTAATTCAAAAAGAGATGGATCAAAAGAAAATTGATGCTGATATAATTTCAAAATCTAGAATGCACTGGATTGATAACACAAAAATGATTACATCAACTTTTATTACTGACTCACTATCGCTAGGAGCCAATTTTAAAATGTTTACAGAAAAAATAGTTCAGTATAATGAAATTTTAATTAATATGAGAAATTTACGTGAAATGAGCATAAATAAGAAAATTCCACAATCCGAGAGGAATAAAGCGAAAGAAGAATATGAATACTGGATCAATGAAGGATCAAAAACATTTAATAGAGATATGCAAAATAGAGTGAATGAACTAAATGAGTTATTAAAGAAAAACTCCAATAGCTATATGTTGATTAAACTAAACTTTAGTAACAATGATGAGAATAATGAGGTAGTTGAATTAGCATCCAAAATATATGAGGGGTTAAAAAGGCACTCCTTAAAATCTGGATGGGATCAATTTGCATCAAAAGAAGAACTCGTTCAAAGTCAAAAAAATGTAAACAAGGTTTTTAAAGAAAATTCATTGAATGCTGAAAAATTTACTGAACTTTTAAGAGATTACTACAAAAGAGAATGGGAAAAGTAAAAATAGGCAAGTGATTTTGGTATTCGACTTAAAATAAATAAGCCCCCACGGTTTATCGAAGTTTTGGTACTAAATCTAAACACATATCTAAACACTTTTAAAAATGAGCGATTTTATAAAGCATTATTTTTTAGGAAAAACGTTATTTAATCGCTAGTAAAATTGGATGTTTTGCAATAAAAAAAGCACTGTTGACCAATCAGAAACATTGGTTTAACAGTGTTTTTCTTTGTTCTCGCATTTGTATTAGTAAATGTGGACGGCAAGGAATCGAACCTGCACCTCTATCTTAAATGCGGACTACATCATTGAACGAGTGAAACACCAAGTTCATCCACGATTACAAGTATAGCGAATCTTGTGTGGATTTGAAAGAGGCCTCTCAGCAATTTAAAAAATATTATACTTTGAGTTTTTTCTCGTATTCCTCTGAAAATTCCTTTGCAATGAGCCAGCCGTAGCTTTCAGTGATGGCGGCAGCGGTGGAGCCATTAACAATATTACCTGCAACAGGAAGTTTTCCGGCAAGGAAGCGTGCGGTCATTTGTCCAGCTTTTTGAGCTAGAAATTGGGTGGCAAGAGCTTTTGCGGCACCTTGTTCGAGTTTAATATGAAAAATTTTTCCCAAAGCAATCACCATAGCGGTTTGGATTGGTAATAAAACGGTGGCATCAGGAAAAGGCAACTGTGCCATTCCTGCCCCAACACCTGCTGCGGCAGTGGATGCGCTATGAATAATGAAATGGGCTTTTCTTCTTTGGGTTTTATTCATCTCTGATTCTCCTTACTTCTCTGGATAATTCATGTAAAAAATTGGATTGAGGCAAGTCTAGCATTTCATCACAAAAAGTACAATTTTTCAGCTGGTTTTTTAAGCAGTTTTAATGATTAGTCAGTGAAAAAATAAAGAGAAATGGTCATTTTCATTTTTCGAAGAATCAGTAGAATGATAAAATAAAGGTGAAAGGGGCGGCAAAAATGGTTGATGAATATAAAAATATTTTAGTTGCTGTAGATGGTTCAAAGCAGTCAAAAAAGGCGTTTGATGAAGCGATCAATATCGCGAAGAGAAATAGGGGTAAGTTAACTCTGGCAACTGTGATTGACACGGCTAGTTTCAGTGGAACAACCGGGGGAAATTCAATTCCATTGATGCAGGAAGTCCATGAAAGAGCGAAAGGGATTATCACAGAACTAGAGCATCATCGGATGGCAGAGGAGCAGGAAGTTCACCTAACTTCTCAGATCATCGCTGGTAATCCTAAACGAGAGATTGTTGAATTGGCGAAAAAACTGGATACGGATCTGATTGTGATGGGGGCAACCGGATTGGGCGCACTTTCCTTATTACTGGTCGGTTCTACAACTGCTTATGTCGTTAATCAAGCACCTTGTAATGTAATGGTCGTAAAATAAGCACAAAAAAAACGCCTGACTTAGTCGGACGTTTTTTCATCTAGTGTCATAATCAATTCATTTCCATCATCAAAGACATACATGATTTTAGGAAATTCGATCTCTTCGTATGCTTCAACATAAGGTGCAGTGATCCCGTCTGAAAAGTAAGGTTCACTTTGGGAGTAAACGACACTTAAAGTACGAGCAATTTTGTTTTTAAAAAAGTGAAAACGTTGTGGTGAGGTAAGCGGCAACCCCTTCATCGGACGCATAAAAATCATATGCCATATTTCCTGCTGCATATGTTCAGGAACAGTATTAAAAGGAACCTCACTTCTTCGTGGTTTTGTCGGTTCAAACATTTTTCTCAACCCTCTCTTAGCTTTATCATATCAGGTTTTACGAAGAAAAAAAGTCAAAGCAATCAAATTCTTACAAATTAGTTCGTTGAAACAGTTTTTTTAGGTTAAAAATGATAAGGTGAAAGGGAACAGATAAAGATTGTTAACCGATAAAAAAATTCTTACTTAACAAATGAACGAGGGTGAAAAAAATGCGTTATGGAATTTTTTTTAATCCGAATGCAGGAAATGGGAATGCTGAAAAATTAGCAAAAAAAATGCAAGAGAAATTTAAACAGGCTGGACACGAAGGAGAATTTTTGACTGCCCCTGATCCTGAAAAGGCAGTTGAAACAGTGAAAGAAGCCATTGAAGAGTATGACGGAATTGTGGCGATTGGCGGAGATGGTTCGCTGAACATCGTAGGGACAGCGTTTGTTCAAGCAGGGAAGTCAATACCTCTAGGAATTATCCCAGGCGGAACCATTAATAATTTTGCCAAACGCTGGCATTTGCCAATGGATGAAGAGGAAGCGATGGATATAATCATTGCAGGGTATCAACGCAAGGTTGGGATCGCAGCCTGTCAAGATCGGCAAAAAGCTGTTATCAGCTCTTTTACTTTCGGATCGTTTGCGGATATTTCCAATGAGGTTCGACAGAGCGAAAAAAAGAAATTCGGTTTGATCGTTTATCCTTTAAAGGCCTTGAAGCAGCTCGGCAAAGATAAGTCTTATCCAGTAGAGATTAAGACGGATAATTTTCATGAGAAATTGGAGGTCTGGTTCTCCTTGGCGACGACTACTCATTCAATTGGCGGAAGGACTTATGTGGATTCAGATTATGATGAACTTCATGTCAGCATTTTGCACAACATGCGTTTTCGTAAATTATTCCAGCTTATTCGACTTATCTTTACGGGACGTTTAAAAGATTCAGATACGCTGACGTATTTAGAAACCAACACGTTGGAATTAACGCCTTTAACAGATAAAAAGATCTATTCTCGAATCGATGGCGATAAAGGCCCAGCTTTACCGTTAACAGTGGAATTTTTGGCAGATTTTGTGCCGCTTTATGTACCAGAAAATAAAAAGTAAAAGATAGGAGGCTTTTGGAAATGGATAAAAATATGGAAACATTATTAGCTAATGCTGATACATTTACACTGATCACGATTGATAATCGCGGTTTTCCCCATGCAATTGCTGTTTCACCGCCGCTTGAGCGGAATGGCTTTTACTATTTCAAGTTCTATATTAATGGGGATGGTCGAACTGCTGAAAACATTCGACACAATCGTACTGGCAGTCTCTTCTGTTTTGACAAAAACAAGCATGAAAGTATTGCATTAAAGGGCTATTTGTTTGTTGAGGAGTTAGTTGAGTATAAAAAATTGGCCGCCCAGCTGAACGAATTTCAAAAAGATTTGAATTATGAACATCCAGTTATTGCCGTTTTTGAGACCTTGAGTGTCAAACACTATGAAAATATGCATGGAGAATTTCTAGATGTACCTGAGCAGTAAAAAAGTCTCTCCCGTCAACTAGGTTGTGGGAGAGACTTTTTTGTTTAATCGACCTTAGCTGCAATTGTACCTGAAGCTTTTGCTTTTTTAATGATTGTCGTGAGGATGACAGAGAAGATAATACAGCCAATCCCCATGGCGATCGCATACATGAACATCATGTTGAAACCTGCTTTACCAGGATTTGCATCTAGCCAGCCACCAATCATGGTATACATGAATACATCTGGCAGATAACCTAAACAAGAAACAATTCCAGAAACTCTACCAGTCAGTTCAACTGGGAAACCAGCGTCATCAATGATCGCAAAATATTGACTACGTACTACATAGATTAGGAATAATCCGAAGATGAAGTTCGCAATGATAGCGGTCAAAAGACCAGCGCTGTCTGGCAATATGAGAAAACCAGCGAAGCAAAGCGTCAGCAGACCTGCACCACCAATAATTACACGGATTCGAGAGCCCATTTTATCGGCGATAATCCCACCAATGATCCCGCCGGCCGCTTGAACTAAATAACGTATTCCACCAAGTGTCGTTCCACCTGCTACAGACAAGCCGTACACATTGATTGCATACGTATTAATATAGCCTAAAATTCCGTAAATACTGTAAGCAAAGAAAACAATAGCCACTAATACCCAAGTTTGAGGCATTTTCAATGTTTTGAACATACCGATGACGATTTTAGAGAGTGGTTCTGTATGTGTTTCTGCTGCTGTGTCTTCAATAACAAACCAATTTAAAATACCAATAATAAAAACTGTGATCGCACATACTCTAATTGCCCAAGTTGTCCCTAGAATCTCATTTGAAAAACGACTGTAAACAGCGGTCATTCCAAATACCAATAAGGCATTTAAAAGTCCACGTAAACCTTCCTGCCAACCAAACAAACGTCCTTGTTCGGAACTGTCACCCAACATTCGTGTAGCCTTGATTGCGGCTGACCAATAGGTGATGATTGTAGAAATTCCCATCAAAATGAAAATAATCCGACTGATCTGAAAACCTGGAAATGTCGAAAACCACCACCCCAAAACACCAGTTGCTAGGAATGAAACCGTCAGTAATTTTCGAGCCGAGAACTTGTCTGCAACGACCCCACCGACAAAGTAAGAAAATGTTGCCATTGTAGCATAACCTGACGAGAGCATCCCCATTTGTGCATTGGTCAGATCCATTGCTTTTTGGATTGGCACATAAAAGGTTTCCCGAATGTAAGGAAGCTGAAAGATAATCCCAGCACCGGCTGAAAGTAGTAACAACGTTCCCCATTTTTTTACTGCTTGCTTGTTCATATAACACCCTCCTGCTTGTGAATTGTTCTGTAAAAAAACGCAAAAAAGAAGCAACGCTTAAATAAGCGTTACTTCTCTCTGCTCTCCAGTAACACTCAAAGTATAGAATTTTATGAAAGCGATGTCAATGATTTTTGAAATAAAAAAGAATCGATGTGCTAGATTCTATTAAATTTTTTTAGAATAAAGTCTAGAAAATGCTGATGTTTCAATGTGTTTTCTAGGTTTCTTTTTTTATTATAGGATTGACGAAACTAGCGTTATCCATTAGACTGTGAAAATACAGAGATTCAAAAAGAAATAAAATCGAAAAAATGAAAAAATATGCTTTACAATATTCATAGCTTGTATTGTAAATTATTATGAACGAATTTGTGATATCATCTTTAATGAAAGCGTATTAAATTACTTGATGGGGATAAGGATGGAAATGAAAAGAAAAATTATTCAGATGATGGAGGACAATCCATTGATTGCTGCCATCAATAATAAACGTAGTTTTGAAAAGGCCTTAACCTGTGATAGTGATATTATCTTTGTCTTGTATGGAGATGTTTGCAGTATTGTTGACATTGTTGATCGCTTGAAAGAGGCAGGTAAGATCGTTATGGTAGATGTTGATTTGATTGATGGCTTAGCCACGAAGGAGACGGCTGTCGATTATTTGAAACGAGCCACCAAAACCGATGGGATTATCAGCTCAAAATCAATCTTACTAAGAGCGGCGAATGCGCGAGGGTTGTTTACGATTCATCGATTCTTTTTAATTGATTCGAAATCCTATCATAATCTGCCGAAACAACTGGGAACCTCAAAAGCGGATGTAGTGGAGGTTTTACCAGGAGCGATGCCGAAAGTTTTATCTTGGGTGCAAGACGTCGTGGATGTGCCGATCATCGCTAGCGGGTTAGTATGTGATAAGGAGCTAGTAATGACCGCCTTACAGGCAGGAGCAGTGGCGATTTCAACAACCAATATGGATGTTTGGGAAATATAAAAAAATAAAAAACGGTAGTTGATGCTAAGAGGACAGAGAAAAGCGGACACCAGCTTATTTGGTGTTCGCTTTTTTGTTTTGGATTATTACTAACGGAGGGATACAAATGGAAATCACAGAATTCAGTATGGATTTTTTCTCATTAGCAGGAAAAGTAGCTATTGTAACAGGTGGAAATACTGGGATCGGCCGAGCGTTTTCACTGGCTCTGGCAAAATGCGGAGCAAACATTCTTGTTCCAAGTTTGATCGATGATGATGGAACAACACAAAAAATTATTGAAGAGACGGGTTCCTGTTATGTTTTTATGGAAGTAGATTTGACAGAAGAAGGGGTACCTCAACAGGTTATAGAGCATTGTGTCGAAGTCTTCGGTACAGTAGACGTGCTAGTAAATTGCGCAGGTCTCTATTTCTCAGACGATGTACTCAGGTTTGACCGCTCAAAATGGGAACCGATGATTCAGTTGAATTTAACGGCGGCCTTTGAGATGTCCCATGAAGCAGCGAAGGTAATGATTTTACAAAAAAGCGGCAAAATTATTAATATCTGTTCATTGTTTTCGTTTTTAGGCGGACAGCAATCCCCAGCGAATGTTGCAGCCAAACACGGATTAGTTGGTTTGACCAAAGCTTATTGTGATGAACTTGCTGGCTATAATATCCAAGTCAATGGTATCGCTCCAGGGTACTTGACAACGGATATGATGAAAAATGACCGTGAAGATCCAGAAATAAATCAACAGATTTTGGCTCACGTTCCGGCCAATTACTGGGGGAGCCCAGCAGATTTGATGGGAGCATTAGTCTATTTAGCAAGTTCTGCCTCAAATTTTGTTAATGGACATATTTTGCCTGTTGATGGCGGCTACTTAGTACGTTAGTTGTACGTTAACTTCAAACATTGCGACGAATTATCTTCGTTGCAATGAATTACATAATGGATGGAGGAATCATTGCTATGATCGAGTTCGAACAAGTAGAAAAAAGGTATGGAGAAGATGCGATCGCTGTCCATCCTTTTGATTTGACGATCGAAGATAATCAATTTATCTGTGTTATTGGCACTAGCGGGAGTGGGAAAACAACGTTGGTACGAATGATCAATCGGATGATCGAACCGTCAAAGGGCAGTATCAGGATTAACGGACAGGATGTCACAAAACTAAACGAAGACGAACTACGGCGACAAATTGGGTATGTGATTCAAAATATCGGACTATTTCCCCACATGACAATTCTAGAGAATATCATGATTGTACCGAAGCTGCTGAAATGGAGTGATGAAAAAAAATCGGGAATTGCTGAACGATTGATTCAACGGGTTGATCTACCGTTGGATTATTTGGAACGCAAACCGAAAAATCTTTCAGGAGGCCAGCAGCAACGGATTGGTGTCATTCGGGCGTTAGCAGCTAGTCAAGATATTATTTTGATGGACGAGCCTTTTGGTGCGTTAGATCCCATCACTCGTGATGCGCTTCAGGAGATGATCAAAGGCTTGCAGCAGGAGATGGAGAAGACAATTGTTTTTGTGACGCATGATATGGACGAGGCGATCAAGTTGGCTGACAAGATCATTATTATGGATCATGGAGAAATTGTTCAGTACGACACTGTTGAAACAATCTTAGAGCATCCAGCCAACGATTTTGTGGAAGAATTGATTGGGAAACGAAAACGTAATAGTTATTACAACAATGAAATGACGGTTTCAGATCTGATGGTAGATCGCGTGCAAGCAATTTCTATTAGTAAATCAATCACTGATGCGATTCGGCAGATGTCGGAAAATAAAGTTGATACACTGCTGGTAGTGGATGATCAGTACTGTTTGAAAGGTTTTGTCGATATCAATTTTATTGAGCGGAATATCTCCAAGCTGAAACCAAATACCTCTGTTTTCGAGGTAATGGAGACAGACACGGCTAGTGTAAATCAAAAGGAACGAGTAGCTGATGTGATCGGCCCATTAATTAATCACACGTATAAGTATTTGCCAGTAGTGAATGATGAGGATCATCTTGTGGGAATCGTTACTCGTTCGTCGTTGGTCTCGCTCGTACAGGAACAATTGCAATAGGAGGTGGTAATGTGAATTTTTGGTCTGAATACGGCAGTGAAATCTTAATGAAACTCTGGGAGCACTTTTATTTGTCTTTTTTGGCAATTTTCTTGGGTATTCTTGTTGCCGTTCCTCTAGGAGCAGCGCTAACTCGTTTAAAAAAAGGCTCTGAAACCGTCATAAAAGTGGTGGGGGTATTTCAAACAATCCCGTCATTAGCATTGCTGTCAATTATGATTCCTTTTTTTGGAATTGGCAAAATTCCAGCAGTGATCGCTTTGTTTTTGTATTCCCTCTTGCCGATCCTGCGAAATACTTATGTCGGAATAAGATCTGTTGATGCGACTTATTTAGATGCTGCTAAAGGAATGGGTATGTCGCAAATGCAACGCCTTTTACAAATTGAATTGCCCTTAGCGATGGGTGTCATTATGGCGGGGATTCGCGTGTCGACAGTTTATGTGATCTCTTGGACGACTTTAGCTGCATATATAGGCGCAGGGGGATTGGGTGATTATATTTTTAATGGTTTGAATCTTTATCGAATGGATCTAGTGTTGATGGGGACGATTCCGATCACGCTATTGGCCTTGCTTTCTGACGCATTATTGAAACACTCTGAACAAAAACTGACGATGGATCGAGGGTGAGTCGATGAAAAAGCGAATAGTACTTTTAGCAGCAATACTTCTGCTTTTTGGAAGCTTTATTGTGAGTAATTATTCCGCCAAAGATGACACACTTACGGTGGCTGGCGGAGTAACTTCAGAGTCGCAAATTTTAGGCAATATTGTGGTGGAACTGCTGCAACATTCGACCGACCACAATGTTGTTTATCTAAATAATTTAGGTTCAGCCAACTTAATGCATGAAGCAATGTTGCGAGGCGATTTAGATATAGCGTCAACTCGTTATACTGGAACAGACCTGATTGGAACCCTTGGATTACCCACGGAAAAGGAGCCGGATAAAGCCTTAGAAATTGTTCAACGAGAGTTCGATCGACGCTTTGGTTTTGACTGGTTTCCAAGTTACGGGTTTTCCAATCAATTTACGTTTATGGTAACGCAAGAAACGGCGAAGAAGTATGGCTTAAAAAAAGTTAGTGATTTAAAAAAATGTGCAAGTAAAATGCGGTTAGGCTCCGACCAAACCTGGTATAAACGAGAAGGTGATGGATATAAGGGATACACGGAAGCCTATGACACGAAATTCCAACGAGTTTATCCAATGCAGGTGGGCTTGCTTTATGATGCTTTAGTTGCTAATGAACTGGATGTGATTTTAGGCTATTCGACCGATGGAAGGGTCGGTAGCTATGACCTTGTAATGCTAGAAGACGATCTGAAATTTTTCCCGCCTTATACTGCGAGTGTCGTTGTTTCGGGAGAGACACTGAAAGAATATCCAGAACTCAAACCGATCTTGTTGAAATTACAGGACACGATTGATACCAAAACAATGCAACAGCTGAATTACGAATCAGATAATGAATTGTTGGAGCCGAAGATTATCGCACGTCGTTTTTTGGAGAAGCATAACTTTTTTGAGGAGGGAAGCTAATGTTTGATAATTTAGTGACATATTTAAGTGAGAACTCCTCGTACCTAATCACACAATTCGGTGTTCACGTTTATATCTCAGTAATTGGTGTTGTGTTGACCTTCTTGATTGGGTTTCCTTTAGGAATAGTATTGTCTGAACGGCCAAAAATTTCGGATATCGTAATCGGAATTATCAACGTAATTCAGACGATTCCTTCAATCGCGATGCTGACTATGTTATTGATCTTGATGGGGCTGGGACAAAATACAGTGGTGGCAACAGTTGTTTTGTATTCGTTATTACCGATTGTGAAAAATACTTATGTTGGATTAGTCAACGTCGACCCGATGTATATTGATAGTGCCAAGGGTATTGGGATGAATCGCTATCAAATCTTGTATATGATCAAAATTCCTTTGGCCATGCCGGTAATTTTTGCTGGTGTGCGCAATGCGTTGGTAATCTCAGTCGGGATCACAACAATTGGTTCATTTGTCGGTGCAGGTGGCGTCGGCGATGTGATATTGCGGGGGATCGCGATCACGGATGGCGGACCGATCATTATTGTCGGCGCTGTTTTATGCGCCTTTATCGCCATGATGATGGATTGGCTGTTTGATTGGATGATGAAATAAAAGAAGACGGTCGCGATTATTAGCGATCGTCTTCTTTATTTATACTTAACTTTCGAACAACTTCCTCGATATACATCAGCAGGATTGTCCGCGTTTTTTCATGAGATTTTAGTTGTTCGTCTTGATGCGACTTGGTTAAAAAGATAATCTCACTGGCATCTAAAGATAAATTCGTGTTCATTTCTTCCATCACCAGTAAGGATTTTGCATGGTGCTTTTTGGCTTCCTCAAACAAGGGATTAAAGCTGGCGAATTTCCCAGCAACTGAAAAGATTAGCAGCAAGGAATTCTCCGTCAATAAATCTGGAATTAGTGAAGGTTGGCTGACGCGGATGACATTTTTGTTCAAGGTGAAATTGAGCTTGTATTCAAAGTATTCCATACAGAAATTGGTCGGCCCATAGCCAAAAAGCAGGATTTTCTCTGATTGCTGGATGAGATCGGCTAGATAGTCGACCGAGGATTCGTCGAAATTCTCCATGAAATTTTGAATACGTGCAAACTCGCTATTTAATTTCTTCTGTTTGATTAATTCTTTGCCGGTCAGAAAACGAAAATATTCTTTATAGCCGGAAAAGCCCATTTTCTTAACCAGCTTAGAAATCTTTGAAGGGGAAACCTCCGTTAGCTTCGCTGCTTCGGTAATTGTCAAGTTTGGCTGAGACTGACTTTCTTTTATCAGACGGTTATGGATTTTTATTTCCAAATCGTTTAAACGATCCAATTGAATTTTCATTCTGAATGGGCTCCTTTACATTCTATGTCTTGACAATAGAATAGCATAGTCTATTTAAAAAAAGCAATCATCTTTTGGAAAATTTTCCAATTATATAAATAAAATCGCTAAAAAATAGAAAATCTAATTAAATTTTAATGTAAAATGATTTTCCGCCCTTTATACTAAATTCAAGAAAAGCGCTTTCTAAAAAAGATGAATGGAGTTAATTGAATGAATTCTGAAACATTGGTGAAAGAAGCAATTATCAAAGATATAAAAAATATTGTTTCTGACAAACAAGTCGTCACAGATCACGAGACTTTATACGACGCGGCCTCTGACCGTTATCGTAAATACATGAAAGCAAAAGGTGTTTTAGATAATCCGCTACCGACTGCAGTCGTTTATCCAAACAATGTCGAAGAAGTCAAAGATTTATTGATGTATTGCAACGAGAACGATATCAATGTGATTCCGCGAAGTGGTCAGACTGCGACTGAGGGTGGCTTGGAAAACTGGAAGGACTTGGCATTAGTGATCGACGGTTCTCACATGAATAAGATATTGAAAATCGATCCTTATAACATGCAGGCGACTGTTCAAGCAGGTGTGCCGCTGCAGGCGTTGGAAGATGAGTTAAGAAAAATCGGCTACACGACAGGTCATTCGCCACAATCAAAACCAATCGCACAATATGGCGGATTAGTCTCAACACGTTCAATTGGACAATTTTCAACGTTATACGGCGGGATCGAAGATATGGTGGTGGGACTTGAATGTGTCTTCCCGAATGGTCACATTTCTCGCATCAAAAATATTTCTCGTCGTGCAGGCGGTCCAGATATTCGGCACATCGTGATTGGAAATGAAGGAACGCTTTGCTATATCACAGAAGTTACGGTGAAGATCTTTAAATATTATCCAGATAATAATAAATTTTATGGCTATCTAGTAAACGATGTAGAAGATGGTGTAAAAGTGCTTCGTGAAGTAATGGTCAACGGTTATCGTCCATCGGTTGCTCGGACCTATTCGCCAGAAGATGCGCGTCAGCATTTCTATCATTTCTATGAAGGAAAATGCGTCCTGATTTTTATGGCAGAAGGACCTGCAGGGATTGTCGAGGCAACTGGTAAAGGAATCGAAGAAGCGGTTGAAAAATTCAAAGACGGCATCGTCAAGCAGGTCGATTCTCAATTGATCGAAAACTGGTTTAATCAATTAAACTGGACACAACAAACGATTGACGATGAAATCCAAGGTATGATTGACAACGATAAGCACGACGGCTATACCACCGAAGTTTCAGCAGATTGGGAAACAATCACAAAAATTTACAACAACGTCATCAACAGAATTCGCAACGAATTTCCTCGTGCAGATGATTTAACGATGTTGGGTGGGCACTCTTCTCATAGTTATTTGAATGGAACGAACATGTACTTTGTTTACAACTACGAGATCAACTGTGAACCAGAAGATGAAATGAAAATCTACCATCATCCGATTCAAGCAATCATTGTGGAAGAAACACTGAAATTAGGCGGTTCGATGTGTCACCATCACGGGATTGGGAAATATCGAAATGAATGGACAAAAGAAGAACATCAATCGGCGTACTACATGCTAGAAACCTTGAAGGAAGCATTTGATCCAAAAGGTGTTATGAGTTTCGGAAATATCTACCCAGTTCAAGAAGGTTATAAGTATCAAAAATAAGTAAGTGATTCATTCAAGGGCGACCATTCGCCCTTGAATGAAAGGAAAAGAATGACTGTTCTGCTTTTGCAGTATATGCAGCCCAAAGAGTGCTAAAAATCTATGTTAAGCCAAACGAAACAATCGAATAGTTTAGCAGAATGATATACGGCGTGAAAATCAGACTTATTTTTCTGGAGGAAAAATAAACCCATTAAAATGAACAAGGAGAGGTTGAATGAAAATCATTTGTTTAGTCAAATTTGTGCCAGATACGGAGAAGTTTGAATACGATTATGAAACGGATAAGATCAATCGTGAGACTTCTCGTATGATTCTAAATCCAGATGATAAAAATGCCTTGGCATGGGCCATGAAGCAGAAAAAACAAGATCCCTCCACATTTGTAGAAGTCGTTTCGATGGGACCATTGAAATTGGAAGAGGAAATGAGGGATTTTGTTCGCTTAGGTGCTGATAAAGCTGTTCTGATAAGTGATCGACGGTTTGCTGGGAGCGATTCACTGGCGACTAGTCGGATCATTTCCAGTTATTTGGCTTCACAAGAGTATAATGTATTGCTTACTGGTACACATACTTTAGATGGGGGAACCGGACATATTGGTCCGCAAATCGCAGAAATGTTGGGATTGAATCAGTTTTCTAATATCATCGCCATCAAAGAAGTGAAGCAGGAATTTTCGATTGTGGAGGCTTTGCAGGAAGAAATGACTTACCGTTTGAAAATTCAAAATCCCAGTGTATTAAGTGTGACGCATCAAATGAACTTGCGTTTAGGTTTTGTACGTTATGAAAATATAGGTAGAAACGTGGATGACCAATTTGCATTGGTAGATAATGAAGTTTTGCAGTTGCCGGCAGAGCAGATTGGCGGTAAGGGCTCGCCAACGAAGGTAAGAAAAAATATCGTGGTAAAACGTGAACAGGTAGAACATAAGGTAGTGAAGGTCGACGACGAAGGTATCGATGAAGTGGTTTGTTTTCTCAAAGAAAAGGGGTACTTATAATGTTTAAAGGACTCATTTTGATTGATAATGAAAATATAAACTACTCATTGGACTTGATTGATGTAGTGAGACGTTTGGCCGGCAATGAAGAAGCCTATATTTATGGTTTAGGAATCAATTTGTCTGAAAAAGTTAAGGGGCTTGATGCGGTGATCAGCGTTGAGGCACCAGCTATCCAAATGAAGGATAGTCGCGTATTGACGGATATTATTCAGCAAGTCCATGAAGAATATCAATTTGACAGCATCATTATTCTCGCAACGGATTTTGGACGAATGGTAGCACCACGTTTGGCGATGCGGCTTGAGGTAGGATTAGTGGCTGATATTACCGATATCGATGTCGACAAACGTGGGAAGAAATTGATCCGGCCAGCTTTTTCAGGCAATATCATGGCAAGTATCGTCTGTGAATCCTCACCGATCATGGCTAGTGTCCATCCGAATGTTTTTCACACAGAAGACTTGGGTACAGAACCAGAGATCGTCAAATTTATACCGACAGATTTGAAAGCGTCATCAATCGAAGTGCTTGAAGTCATAGAGAGTGAACAGACGGCAACAGATATTCGCGAGGCTGACGTGATTGTTTCAGCGGGCGGCGGTTTTACCCAGCCGATCGAACAATTGCAGGATTTAGCGAAGGAATTGACAGGCGTTGTCGCCGTATCGAAACAGCTTGTGGATCGTAAAAAAGCACCGCGGGAAATCCAAGTGGGACAATCGGGAAAGACTGTCAGTCCGGAACTCTATATTGCTTTAGGGATTTATGGATCGACCCAGCATATTGAAGGGTTAAAAAATGTAAAAGAGATTATTTCGGTGAATACGGATCTTGGGGCACCAATGAATTATTTAGCCAGCCTCGTCGTTCATGGCGATGCGGCGGAATTTGCAAGGAAACTAAGTACCAAACTTAAGGAATAATCCCAATCGGGTAAAAAAATAAAAGGAAAAGAAGGTAAACAAATGGAAATCAAAGACTTTAAGATGGACATGTTTCATATCAAGGGGAAAAATGCAATCGTAACTGGAGGGAATACTGGACTAGGGCAGGCATTTTCATTGGCATTGGCAGAAGCAGGCGCAAATATCTTTATGCCGTCGATCATGCCAGATGATCCAGAATTCAATGCGATCTTAGCTGAACGTGGCGCGAAAACGGCATATATGGAAGCGGATATTACCAAAGACGGCGTATGTCAAGAAGTCGTCGAAAAATGTGTAGCTGAATTTGGTTCGGTGGATATTTTAGTAAACTGTGCCGGCATTTGCCCCTGTGATGATGTAGTGAGCTATGGCCGTGACAAATGGGACCCAACCATTAATATCAATTTGACAGCCGCTTTTGACATGAGTCATGAAGTCGCGAAAGTAATGATTCCTCAAAAGAGCGGAAAAATCATCAATATCTGTTCTATGTTCTCGTTTTTAGGAGGACAGTGGGCGCCAGCATATGCAGCTTCTAAACATGGTTTAGCTGGTTTGACCAAAGCTTACTGTGATGAATTGGCTCAATACAATATTCAAGTAAACGGTATCGCACCGGGGTATTTCAAGACCCATGCGGCAAAAGCGTCGATCGAAAACCCAGAACGCAGCAAATGGATCGTGGATCACACACCAGAAGGACGTTGGGGAGATGTTGCAGATCTGATGGGTGCCACGGCCTTCTTGGCTTCGGAAGCCTCACATTTCGTTAACGGACATATCTTGGCTGTCGATGGTGGATTCTTAGTACGATAGTTCATCTATATAATAGAAGAAAAAATCAAAAAGGAGAGACTATGGAAAAGAAATATATCGTCGGTATTGATGGTGGAAGCCAGAGTGCCAAGATCGTCATTTTTGATTTAGAAGGCAATATTGTGGGTGAAGGAAAAGAAGCATTGCGTCCGATGCACTTAGGTGATGATGTGGTTGTGGAGCATCCTGGTGATGATTTATGGGATGCGTTATGCAGTGCATCAATGAAAGCGATGGATGAATTTGGTATTCGGAAAGAAAATATTGTGGGAATCGGCTTAGGTTTTATCCGCTGCTGCCGCGTGCTTTTGAAAAAGGATGGTACATTAGCTCAGCCAGTCATCAGCTGGATGGACAAACGTACGTCTACACCTTATGTCCATGACAATCCTGAGGTTCAATACGTGACGTCAACGAGCGGATACATCACGCATCGTTTGACGGGTGAGTTTAAAGATAATATCGGCAATAACTTTGGGCAATGGCCCGTTGATTATCAGACATGGGACTGGTCGACAGATGAAGAGGTATTGAAACAATACAATCTTCCCGAAGACATGTTATTTGAAACAGTGAACCCAGGAGATCAATTAGGAACAATTACAAAAGAAGCCAGTGAGAAAACAGGCTTGCCTGAAGGAGTGCCTGTTTTTGCGACAACCAGTGACAAGGCTGTTGAGGCATTAGGTGCTGGATTGATTCAGGATTCAAGCGCGGTGGTATCTCTAGGGACATATATTTGCAGCATGATGATGGGCAAAGAAATGCCTCCGAGTGATGCGGTCAATTATTGGGGCATCCTATCCTCAATGCCGAATCGCTATATTTATGAAGGCTATGGTATTCGGCGTGGGATGTGGACCGTCTCTTGGTTCAAAGATCTTTTAGGCGAGAAAATCAGTATTCGTTCGAATTATCAAGGGATCAGTGAAGAGGAATACTTGAATGAACAGGCTGCCAATATCCCGGCGGGTAGTGATGGATTGATGACGAAATTGGATTGGTTGGCGAATCCTTGGGAGCCATTCAAACGCGGTGTGATGATCGGCTTCAACGCTCATCATGACTATCGTTATTTATACCGTTCGATCTTGGAAGGTATTGCCTACACAATGAAAAATAATGTGACTAACATGACGGACGAAATGGGCCATCCAATCGACGAAGTTATCGTAACTGGCGGTGGTTCAAATAGTGATTTACTGATGCAGATTTTTGCGGATGTTTTCAATTTACCGGTCAAACGAAATGTGGTGAACGGTAGCGCCAGCGTTGGGGCTGCGATCAATGCCGCAGTTGGCTTGGGAATCTATGAAACCTATGAAGAAGCTGTTGAAAAAATGGTAAAAGTAAAAAATGTGTTCACTCCAAACCCAGACAATGTGGTGGTCTATAAACAGTTAAATGAAGAGGTTTATCAGAGTTTGACGGATTACACCGATGAAGTGTTGAAGAAAACCTATCATGTATTGCATCCAGAAGGCTAATTTTTTGATATATAGTGTGTAATTTACGAAGAAGCGGTTCCGTTCAAAAGGGAATTGCTTCTTTTTATTATAAGTAGGGATGCAAGCATATCTGAAATATGGATATATTTGTGAAAAACAGAGAAATAAAAGAAACGAAATTTCTCAATTAAGAATTATTTTTAAAATAACACATTTGCTAGTGATTCGTATCCTCAACCCTGATATAATAGAAAAAATATTTACAAAAGGGAGAGAAGCAAGTGGATAAAAAGGCGTTAAAACGATTGATCGATGTAGCAGCAGGTCGTGAACCGGCTGATTTAGTTTTAAAAAATGCAAACGTGATCGATGTCTATCAAGCAGAGATGATTTCTGGTGATTTAGCGATCATTGATGGCAAGATTGCAGGGATCAATGGGGAGTATCATGGTAAAGAAACCATCGATCTTAAAGGAAAAATTGTAGCGCCTGGGTTTATTGATCCCCATATCCACGTGGAGTCCTCTTACGTGACACCTGAGGAATTTGGTCGCTTGCTGGTCCCTCACGGAACGACAACGGTGCTAGCGGACCCGCATGAGATTGTTAATGTTCTTGGCCTGTCAGGATTGGATTATATGATAGAGGCCGCAAAGGAAACGGCGCTGGATATACGCTATATGATGCCTTCATGTGTACCGGCTACGAATATGGAAAATGCTGGTGCTGTGATAGAAGCGGCAGATATGATCTCTTCCTTTGAAAAAAATCAGGTAGATGGATTAGCGGAGTTCATGAATTTTCCCGGAGTGATCCACGCTCAAGATGAGGTTCTGGATAAACTATTAGCCGCAAAAGAACGAGGATTGCGAATAGATGGACACTCGCCGATGGTTTTTAATGAAGAATTAAATGCCTATGCTGCAGCGGGTATCGCCAATGATCATGAATGCTCTACAGTGGAGGAACTTAAGGATCGGATTGCTCGTGGAATGTATGTCTTCTTACGAGAAGGATCAGTTACGCAAAATTTACGGACGCTATTAAACGGAGTAACGGATAATAATTATCAGCGTTGTGTCTTATCAGCAGATGATCTGCAAGCGAAAACGATACTAGAAAAAGGACACTTGGACAATAGCATTAGAATTTGTATTGAAGAAGGTGTTTCACCTTTGAGAGCAATCCAAATGGCGACCATCAACGCGGCTCAATGCTGCCAATTAACAGATCGTGGAGCCATCGCACCAGGCTTAAGGGCGGATTTAGTTATCTTTTCTGATTTGGCTCAGCCAGAAATTGAAGCGACCTATATTGAAGGGAAGTTAGTTGCTGAAAAAGGCACCTATCTACCAACTGTGAAACGAATTTCAACGGAAAAGGTGCAATCAAGTGTTCATATCGACAAGTTTCGAAAGGAACAGTTGAAGTTGAACCTGACTAGCGATAAAGCACGGGCGATTGAAGTGATTCCGCAAGAAGCTTTAACTAATGAAGCCATTGTTTCTGTGAAAAGAGATGACCAGGGTCAGTTTGTTTTTGATCCAAAGCAAGACGTTACAAAAATCGCGGTTATTGAACGCCATCATAATACAGGCAATGCTTTTGTGGGATTATTGAAGGGGTATGGTGTGAAAAAAGGTGCGATTGGGCTATCAATTGCCCATGATTCTCATAATTTGATTGTAACTGGAACGAACGACGAAGATATGGCGGCAGCCGTTAAAACCCTCAAAGAGCAAGAAGGCGGCGTAGTTCTGATTGAATCAGGAAAAATCATTGGTAATATGGCGTTACCGGTCGCAGGACTAATGAGCGATCTCACTGGTGAGAAAGTAGCCCAGCAAGAAGCGAAAATTAATCGACTAGCTCATGAAGTATTAGGAGTTTCAAATAACGTTGATCCCATCATGACATTAGGCTTTATGTCTCTAGCAGTCATTCCTAATTTAAAAATTACAGACATTGGGTTAGTAGATGTAACGAAGTTCGAAATTGTACCGGTCTCGGTAGAAGCATAAAAAAACTAGGACAAAGATTCATTCGCGAATCTTTCTCCTAGTTCTATTTTTTTGCTTTAAAAAGTACGGGTAAGAAAATGAAGAATGAAAGAATTAGTACGCTCGCTCCAACTGTCATTATTAGTTTTGGTAAACCTAGTTGCGATATACCAGAAAAATTACCAAACGAGTTTCCTAAAACAATGACGAAACTGATTAGCATAGTTGAAAGGATCGCCTTACCTCGTTCACCGCGTTTTTCAAAGTAGCTAATCACTGAATAAAGTCCCCAGCCCAACAAAACAATCGTAAATGTATCCATAAATTCCAACTCCCTTTCTTTGATGTATTCATCATATCAAGGAAGTCGAGGCTAAAATACTTACAAAAGCAGTGATGGACTTACGATTGTGAAAGGTTGAAATAAATGGTGAAAAAAAACTAGAGCCAATGCGATAAGTAAAAACGCTGCCTACTTCTCTTTTAAAGAAAAGTAGGCAGCGTTTTTTAATCTAATACTTCACCATTATCGCCAATGGAATCGTCTGAAGTTTCCCCTTCCGGTTTTTCATAATGGAAGTTTGATGTATCGTATTTGAAGTTGTATTTATTTCCTAAGAAGTACTTCGCGATGTGTAATGTGCGATCGCTGGAACGTTCAAGGTTAGAGCTGATATCGATCAGTAAAACACCATCTGCGGCACGACCTTCGCCCTTGGTCATTAGGCGAATGTATTTTTTACGCAGTAATTCTACGAGTTCATTGATATTTTCTTCACGGTCTAACATTTTTTGTGCAAGTTCGATATCGTCATTTTCTAAGACTTGCAGGGCATCGCGTATATTTTTTAACACTTTATCAAAAAGCAATTCAAGATGTTCATCGTGAAGCAAGAAGGTCTCACGGTTGCTATTGGATTTGGTTCGATTCCGCTTATCTTTTGCTCGTTGTTTCTCCTCAAGAGCGATTGATTCCTCAACGTAGCGTATAATATTCATTGAATGATCCCCGATGCGTTCGAAATCCTTAGTGAACTCCAGCAGCATTGCTTGTTCTTGACTTTCCAATGGTGTAAGAACAGTCGCAGAGATTTTGACTAAATATTCGGTTAGTTCAATATCGCATTGGTTGATTGCATCTTCGTATTGTAAAACATCATCGCGCCATTCTTCTTTTGTATCGTTATAGTATTTGCGCGCAGACTTTACTGAAGAAAGAACGTAGCGCCCCATTTGAATGACTTCTCCTTTGGCTTGCTCAATCGCCATAACTGAAGATGTATGAATGATTGGTTCACTCAAAGTGACAGAACGAATATTTAAATTCTTCTCACTACCAGGGACAATCTTCTTCACCAGCATTTCAATTTGAGGGATGAACCAGAATTGGATTGCTAAATTTGACACATTAAAAAGCCCATGAGCGAAGGCTATCTGCATGGCAGGATTCAATCCCAATGAATTTGCGAATAACATAACCAGTTTTGTAAATGGTGACAGTAGCAAGGTGAAAATAATCGCACCTACAAGGTTAAAAATCACGTGAGAGGCTGCGGTTCTCTTTGCGGAAACACTGGCGCCAAGACAGGCGATGATCGCTGTAATAGTCGTTCCAATATTATCTCCAAAGAGGATTGGAAGTGCAGCAGTTAGCGTGACGCTGCCTTGCATGTACAATTGTTGTAAAATACCAATCGTGGCACTTGAGCTTTGTAGAACCATCGTCAAGAGCGTACCGATACCAACACCCAAGACAGGATAATCAGCAACACTAAGCATTAATTGATTAAATTGCGGCAAATCTTTTAGTGGGTCCATAGCAGTTCCCATTAATTTTAAACCATAAAAAAGAGCACCAAATCCGAATAAGATCTGCCCAATTGATTGTAAAGAGGTTCGTTTCGAGAAAAAGAGCAAAATCGCCCCCGCGCCAATGATCGGCAGCGCATATGCACTTAAATTAAATCCAATAATAAAAGCGGTGACAGTCGTCCCTACGTTCGCCCCCATGATAACTCCGATAGCCTGTCGTAAGGTCATAAAGCCAGCGCTAACCAGTCCAACGGCTAAGACAGTGGTACCTGAGCTGCTTTGGATCAAGCCAGTCACAATGATTCCGGCCAATACAGCGCGAAAAGGGGTTGAAGTGAAGCGATTTAGAATTTCTCTTAGTCGGTTTCCGGCAGCTTTTTGTAAACCATCTCCTAAATATTTGATCCCGAAAAGGAAAATTCCTAGTCCACCTAAGAAGGTGAAAAGCATTTCTTGATAAGACATAATGCGTCCTCCGCTAATTTTTTTTGCATGCTACTACCAAAATAATAGATTCACAAGTAAAAAGAAAGTCTTTTATTTAAAAAAGCGCTATTTTTTTGAAAAAACCGATTTATTTTGTCGGAATTGAAATAAATACTAGATGAAGCAGTTAAATGGATGGAATTCTTTTGAAATTTTTAGCGCTTTCAGCTACTCTTAAAGTAGTAAGAAGTTTTTTCAATCGGAATGGAACGCGCATTTTTTATAAATAGAGGAGATGTAGTCGAATGCTTTATGGAAAGAAAGATCGACGCGAGGCAAGTTACTTGGAACCGATTTTTGGTTCAGTGAATGAAGATGAATTATTACCTTCTTATCAGTTAGGTGAAAAATCAATTGAGCCGCGAATTGCATACCAAATGATCAAGGATGATCTATTAGATGAAGGAAATTCTCGTTTGAACCTAGCAACCTTCTGCCAAACCTTTATGGAGCCAGAGGCAGTCAAATTAATGAGTGAGACACTGGATAAAAACATGATTGATAAATCGGAGTATCCTCGGACTGCAGAAATGGAAAATCGTTGTGTAAACATTATTGCTGATTTGTGGCATGCGCGAGGACCAGAAAAATACATCGGTACTTCAACGATTGGCTCATCAGAAGCCTGTATGTTAGGCGGTATGGCGATGAAATTTGCTTGGCGCAAGCGAGCAGAGAAACTCGGGGTGAATATCCAAGCGAAGAAACCCAATCTGATTATTTCTTCAGGCTACCAAGTTTGTTGGGAAAAATTTTGTGTCTATTGGGATATTGAGCTGCGAGAAATTCCAATGTCAGAGGACCACTTGTCATTGGACGTTAAAAAGGCGTTGGAAGCTGTAGATGAATATACGATTGGAATTGTGGGTATTTTAGGAATTACCTACACAGGACAATATGATGATATCAAAAAATTAGATCAATTAGTTGAAGAATATAATCAGCAAACGCAACACAAAGTCTATATCCATGTGGATGCAGCTTCAGGTGGGCTATATGCGCCATTTGTCGAACCAGAGCTAGAATGGGATTTTCAGTTAAAAAACGTGATTTCTATCAACACTTCCGGACACAAATACGGCCTGGTCTATCCTGGCGTTGGTTGGATCGTTTGGCGAGATGAAAAATATTTGCCGGAGGAGTTGGTTTTTAAAGTTAGTTATCTAGGTGGAGAAATGCCAACGATGGCTATCAACTTTTCTCACAGTGCAGCTCAAATGATTGGTCAGTATTACAATTTCGTACGTTTTGGTTTTGATGGTTATCAGAGCATACATCAACGAACGCATGATGTAGCAGTTTACTTAGCGAAAGAAATCGAACGTTCACGACATTTTGAGATCATCAATGATGGTAGTCAATTGCCGCTAGTCTGTTATAAATTGGCAAAAGATGAAGCGCGCAGGTGGACGCTTTATGATTTATCAGATCGGTTATTAATGAAGGGGTGGCAGGTTCCTTCTTATCCGCTACCTAAAAATTTGGAGTATCAAGTTATTCAACGAATTGTGGTGCGCAGTGATTTCGGGATGAATATGGCTTATGATTTTATTGAAGATCTGAAGGAAGCGATCAAAGAATTAGAAAATAGTCACTTAGTTTTTCATGAAGAGACTGAAATAAAAAATTATGGATTTACCCATTAATTGAATCAGAGGAGGCGTTACAAATGAAAGTCGTTTTTCATGTTGATGAGTTGGGAATGATTAGAGAGGCCCGTCATGATATCGAGCATATCCTGTTGTCAGAGCCAGATGCGGATATCGTACTATTGATGAATGGTGAAGCGATTCAAGGATATTTACTGCCGCGAGTGATCAAGTTTATGAAGGAGTATCCGAATATCACTTATCAAGCCTGTCATCATTCGATGCGCACATTCCATGTCCGTTCAAAACAAATGCACGATCAAGTGGAGATCATTGAATCTGGAGTGATCGGTTTAGTAGAGTTGCAGGAGCGTGGGTATTCTTATATTAAGTGTTAAATTATCGATCAAAACGTAAGTCCTTCCAAAAGAGGGGCTTATTTTTTTACTTTCATTAGTAAAGAGTTGCTTCAAAGTTAAAGTTCCCGTGTTTGTTATTCTAAAATATGAAATAGGGTACACCTACTATTGAAATAAGTTATTTTATTAAGTAGTATGCAAACTGTAACTTTATTATTTAATACAGATTTAATGACGAGAGAATTATTCATTCAGTCTAATTTTGCATGTTTAATTTGTAAAAGTTGCCGTTTTAAGTAAAGGGCTTACATTGTATAGTTTATTTGTAAGCGGGAGGTAGTTATGAGACAAGAAAAAATTGTTGAATACTTATATGCAAAGAAGCAAGCGATTGCTCCCAGGGCATTAGCCGCTAAATTTCAAATATCAGAACGAACTTTGGCGAATGATATTAAATGGCTGAAGGAAATCGGGTCAAATGAAGGATTTACGGTCGAACGGGTTCGTTCAGCGGGCTATCAGTTGAGGATTCTCGACAATGTTAGCTTTAGAAGCTATCTGTCGAAATCGAAAAAGCAAGAACAGGTAGATAATTCCAGTCCGCAGGAGCGAATTAAAAATATCGAGCTATTGCTACTGTTCCATGAAGAGTACATTACGATGCAGCAGATTGCGGAATGGCTGGATGTCAGTTTGTCGACGATCAAAGCGGATATCAAACAGGTCGAACAGTTTTGTGACAATTATGATCTGACACTCTTTAGTAAAGCCCATTACGGCTTGAAGATCATGGGTACAGAAAGTAAAAAACGACGAGCAATCTTATACTTAATTCGTAATACGATTCATACACCGGTTTTGACGGAAAAGTACAAGGAGTTCAATTTTGTCTTCAATGAAGAAGAGCTTCGGCAGCTTTTAAAGGAGCAATTGTTAGAAAATCAATTGAAGATTAGTGATATCGTTTTTGAAAACATCGTTCAACATATTCGCTTATTAAGCTTTCGCATCCTGCAAAACAATACCTTGAACAGCGAAGAGTTGGAGGAGCGTACAATTAGCGATGACTATGATCGTTTGACGGAAAAATTAGTCGGCTATTTAGAAGAGACCTATCAGTTGAATTTCTCGTGTGTGGAAAAAAATTATTTAGAAGAACAACTGCGTGGGAAATTTGCTGTTTTAGATGATCCTGCTAGTAATCAGCAATTGAGACAGGCAATCGATAAATCCTTGGAATTGGTGGATCGACGTTATCATACGAGCTTTCGGCAGGATCAAGATTTAGCCAATGCGTTAATGATGCATGTAGCCCCATTATTGCAACGTCTTTACACCGGTCATCAGCTGGAAAACCCGATTATTGAGGATATTTACACGCAATATGCCAATGTATTTAATGTAGCAATGGTCTTTATCAATGAACTGAATAAAGACTTAGATGCGGATATCAGCAAAGATGAGATTGGTTATGTAGCGATTTATTTCGCGGCGAGCTTGGAAAAACAATCTAATCAAGTGATTGATGACTATCAGAAAATAGCAGTGATCTGTTCGACAGGTGGCGGGGCGGCTTATTTACTAAAAGTCAATTTGGAGCGATTGTTCAGTAATGCGAAGGTTGAAACATTTGCCCTCAATGAAATTGAGCAAATTGATGCTAGCTTTGATCTTTTAATCTCGACTGTACCGCTGAAGCAAACCGATTTTGGGATACCGATCATTTACACTAAAACGATTTTAAGTCAGACAGAGATCACAAAGATTGAAAAAGATTTGTACCTGTTAAGAGAATCGAAAAATAAAGTCTTTGATGTACACCAATTCATTCTCAGTTTATTTGATGAGGAATGGTTTCAGATTAATGAAGAATCTGATGATTATCTGGAGCTTTTGGAAAATGAAGGTGCTCATCTTGAAAAGTGCGGCTGGGTTGAGCGTGGCTTTAAAGAAAGTGTTTTAAGTAGAGAAAAGATGATTGATACGATTTATCAGCAAGGTGTTGCAGGGCCCCATCCGATGGAGCAGGCAGCCATCAAGGAAGTCATTGATGTGATTTTACTGAAAAAACCGCTGATTTATCGGGAGAAACAAGTAAGGATCATTTTTCTAATCAATATCAAAAAGGATCACTTGAGCCTGCATAAAGAAATCAGTCGTTTAATGATCAAGATGATGGATGATCCACTTTTAGATACGCAACTAACAAAAATGACGAATTTTCAAGACTTCAAGTCTTATATGAAAAGTTTAATGAAAGAAGGATAAAACAATGACCGATCAAGAAATGGATATTTTTAAAATTATTTCCGCAGCAGGAGATTCACGAGGTTCTGCTTTTGAAGCGCTACGTCTCGCCCGCAAAGGAAAATTCGAGGAAGCCGAAGCGAAAATGCAGGAAGCCAAGGAAAAAAGCATCGATGCACATGATGTGCAGACCAAGTTGATCACCGGTGAGATCAATGGAGATAAAACGGAGACGAGTTTACTGATGGTACATGCGCAGGATCACTTAATGACCAGCATTCTGGCTCGAGATTTGATTGAGGAAATGATCGGTATGCTAAAGGAACAAAGCGAAGCCAAGGCTTTGCAATAAGATAAAAATTTATTAGGAGGATTTAACACATGAAAACATTACTCGTTTGTGCAGGTGGCTTTTCAACGACCATGATGATGGAGTCAATGAAAAAAGTAGTCAAGGAATCAAAAAGTTTAGATGAAAAGGATTATCCGATGGAAGCGATCGGTGTCGATAAGTTAGAACGTTACATCGATGATTACGACGTGATTTTAGTCGGTCCACAGTTGAGCCATAAATATGATTTCATTAAAGGAGAAGCTGACAAAAGTAATAAACCAACAGTGTTGTTAACGTCAGATATCTATGGGTCAATGGATGGTGCCACGGTTATGAAGCAGGCATTAGTCGCATACAGAAAAAATCAAGCATTAAAAATAAAATAGTTAGGAGTGTAAAAAATGGAAAATCCAAAGAAACAGGGTGCCTTCGAAAAAGTTGAAGCATTCATTCGTAAGACACTGGTTCCAATTGCGAACAAGGTTGACAGCAATCCTTACTTAACGGCGATTAAAAAAGGAATGGTCGTTATGACGCCAGTGCTGCTATTGGGTTCGATCGCGGCGATTTTTCCGTCGATTCCAGAGTTTATCAAAACACCAGGCGTTGCGAGTTGGTTTGAAAATTATGGGTATATCTTTGGCATTATTTCAAAAGTTTCATTAGGTCTTGTTGGGTTGTATGCGGTATTGGCGATCTCTTATTTTTTAAGTGAACATTACAAGCTGTATACAGTTGGTTCTATGATGCTATCAGCCATAGCTTTTCTAATTGTTGCAATGGATGTTGACGACAACGGCAATATCGTTGCTAGTTATCTAGATTCAAAAGGGCTCTTTACTGCCATATTCGTAGCCATTATTTCCGTTAAACTCTATCAGTTCTTTACGAAGCATAAATTGGTGATTAAGATGCCGGAAGGGGTACCGGATTTTGTCTCTAGTTCATTCGAATTGATCACACCAACCGCAGCGATCGGAGTTTTATTTATTGTGATTCGTGCGGTGACAGACAGTCTATCTGGTGGGGGTTTACTCCCACAAGTAATCATGGATGTTTTAGCACCTGCTATTGGCAGCTTGGATTCATTGTGGATCATTTACTTTGTATTAGCTTTGCGTTTGGTTTTCTGGTTCTTTGGGATTCACTCAGCCGTATTATCGCCGATCTTATCACCAATTGCGGTACAGTATTTGTCAGAAAACATTGCGGCTCATGAAGCGGGGGAACCACTACAGCACGTAATTACAAATGGAACATTGTCAGCTTTTGCAAACTTCTCAGGATCAGGCGTTACGATTGGGTTAGTTTTAGCAATGCTGATCAGTAAATCTTTACGCTATAAAAAAGTCGGAGCAGTTGCTTTGCTGCCTTCACTGTTTGGGATCAATGAGCCGGTGCTCTTCGGTGTGCCGATTATCCTGAATCCTGTGTTGATGATTCCATTTATTTTCGGCGGTGCCTTAGTGGGAATGTTTCCGATGATCTGTATGAAACTTGGTTTATTGAACTTTCCAATCTTTGATCCGCCGTATGTTCCAGTATTTATGGAGGGATTTCTGACTGGTTTTGACTGGCGTGCGATCATTATTCAAGTGATTCAGGTGGCAATGTCCTTTGGTTTATACTTGCCATTTTTCAAAGTTTTAGAGAAGCAAGAATTAGAACGTGAAGCATTATTAGAAGCTGAAAAAGCCAATTCTGTCATTTCAGATGACGATGAACAATATTTAACCGATATTGATTTCTAGCCAAAAAGGACAGCTTGGACTGTCCTTTTTGCTTTAAGGAGCACAACGAATGAAAGTAGAAAAATTACGTAGAAAATTAGCTGAAGAAAAACTAGATGGATTACTGGTAACGGATAAAATTAATCGCCGCTATTTATGTGGCTTTACTGGATCGAACGGTCTTTTGTTAGTTACTGAAAATGCGCTGCACTTATTTATTGATGGACGGTATACGCAACAGGCTCAGCAGCAAACGCAAGGGGTCGAAATTTGTGAAATTCCTGTTGGCGGCAACATAATTGAAGTATTGCGACCTTTTTTTAAGGGTTCTGTATTCGGTTTTGAAGCAGGGACGATTACTTATCAAAGCTTTATTAATTTTCAAGCTTTAATGGGGGCAGTCGGCGGACGATTAGTTGCAACGAAGAATATGATCGAAGAATTACGCATGCTCAAAACACCAGAGGAACTATCAGCAATCAGACAAGCGGCCAAAATCGCAGATCAAACATTAGAAGTGATTTTACCATTGATTCGTACAGGGATGACCGAATTAGAATTAGCCAACGAGATTGACTATCTCAGCAAAAAATTAGGCAGCGAAGGCCCCGCCTTTGAGACAATCGTCGCTTCTGGCCCACGAACAGCTTTGCCTCATGCCCATGCAAGCAATAAAAAAATTGAGGGCAATGAATTGATTATGATTGATTTTGGTTTAATCTATCAAGGCTATTATTCAGATATTACACGAACTTTTGCATTTGGCGAAGTAGCCAACGAAATCATAGAAACGTATCAAAAAGTTCTAAGCGCTCAAAAACAAGCGATTGAGACAGTCGCTTTAGGGAAGCCATTAGGAGAAATTGATCAGGTTGCGCGCCTTGTCTTAGAACAAGAAAATCTGGTTCAGTATTTCAGCCACAATCTTGGTCACGGAATCGGACTATCTTGTCATGAATATCCAGCCTTAGCTCCAAGCGAAACACTATTAATCGAAAAAAATATGAGCTTTACCATTGAACCAGGAGTGTATTTACCAGAGAAGGCTTTTGGTATTCGGATTGAAGATGACGTCGTGGTAAACGAATCGGGGCACGCTGAAATCCTAACGCATTTTAACAAGGAGTGGATGACAATTGATTGCAACCGATAAATTATTGATGCAATTATCTGACTTAGATGCATTGCCAGGACAAGAAGCGCAAGTCCAGCAAGCATTGCTGGAAACGATTCAAGGTCCGGTAACAAAGGACTCATTTGGCAATCTGTATTTTGGCGATTTAGAGACCAAAAAGAAAAAAATCGCGCTCTATGCACATATGGATGAGGTAGGATTTTTCGTTCACCATATCACGGAAGATGGGTTCGTCTATTTTTACCCAATTGGCGGTTGGTGGGGGCATGTGGTTTTAGGACAGCAGGTCAGGGCAACATGTCGTAAAAATGGTGCAATTTTGGAAGGAATCGTGGGGTCGTTACCCAAAACTAGCCACAAACTGACAGAGGTTGTGCCGATCAATCAAATGTATATTGATTTTGGTGTTCATTCAAAATCAGAATTAGAAGAAGCAGGTATGCAGATCGGTGACATGATTTTACCGAATACAAAAGCAAGAAAAAGCTTTAATCAGAAGAAGATTATGGGTAAAGCGTTGGATGATCGAGTGGCATGTACGATCATGGCGCAAGTCAAAAATCAGGCAGAAACAAAGAAGATCGAAGTGATTGGTGTAGGGACGGTTCAAGAAGAAGCAGGGACTAGAGGGTCTAAAGTCGCTGCCGCTCAAGTGGATGCAGACATTAATATTGTCATTGATGTTGCCAACGGGAAGGATACACCACATGCTGCAGATTTTCCAAATCGTATCCAAGGAAATGGTCCAGGCTTGGTTTTAGCAGATAAAACAGCGCTAGGAAATATCAAATTATTGGATTACTGTAAAGAAATTGCTGAAAAAAATCATCTTCCATGGCAATATGACCTACTTGGCGGTGGTGGCACGGACGCTGGTTCCGTCCAATTATTTGCTGGAAAGCCAACATTGGTCTTCTGCGTACCTGTTCGTTATTGTCATTCATGGAACTCGATAGTTGAAATTTCTGATGTGGAAGCAACGATTGATTTACTTTCAGCAGTTATCCGTTCATTAGACGAAGGAGGAATTGAGCTTGAGCAATTTTAATCAACAGCGTTCGCGATACGGTACGTATTCTACCCAATGGGATTATGTTCAAGATCGCTTTGGCGAAAAAGATCTATTGCCATTTTCTATTTCGGACACAGATTTTATGCTTCCTGATGGTACGGTCGATGTTTTAAATGAAGCAGTTACTCGTGGCTTCTTCGGCTATACTCGTTGGAATCATTTGGATTATAAACAAAGCATCAGTCATTGGTTCCGACAGGAGTTTGATTGTTGGATCGACCCCGAATGGTGTGTCTATTCTCCCAGTGTGATCTATAGTCTGTCGGTATGTATCCAATTATTGAGTCAAAAAAATGATAAAATTATCACCTTAACTCCCTGCTACGATGCTTTTTTTAACTGTATCGGCGGTAATGATCGTGAATTAATCACTTTTTCACTAACAAACGTCAACGAACAGTTTACGATTGATTTTGCGGCACTGGAAAAAGTTTTTGCAACTGAAAAACCAACGATTTTTTTATTGTGCAATCCCCATAATCCAACTGGTCGAGTATTTACTCAAGGTGAGCTTACCCGCTTGATTTTCTTGTGTAATCAGTATCAAATTGCCATCATCAGCGATGAGATTCATATGGATGTGCGTCGTCCAGAAAAAAAACATTTGCCGATCTTAGCATTTATAGAGAAAATAGAGACTCCAGTGGTTTTATTATCTTCAGCGTCTAAAACCTTCAACTCTCCTGGGCTAGGAGGGTCTTATGGATTTTTTTTTGAAGCTGCATTACGTGAAGAATTCTTGAGTATTTTGAAGGGGCGTGATGGCTTATCTTCGATTCCGTATCCCGCATTGCTTGCGACGATGGATTGCTATAACAATCAGAAAAAATGGGTGGAAGAGTTGAATCAGACCATTGATGCCAATTTCTTAGAGTTGAAAAGAATTCTTGCTAGCGATTCACGAATTCAATTTGAGATTCCCGAAGCTACTTATCTTGGTTGGATCAATATTGAGCAATTACCTTATACAATGGAAGAACTACAAACAGTTTTAGTCAAACAGGAAAAGGTAGCGATTATGAAAGGAGAGACTTACGGCCCAGAGGGTGAGAGGTATCTTCGGTTTAATTTAGGTGCTCCAAAAGAAAAAATTATTGATGGCGCTGTACGTTTGATGCGAGCAATTCAAAGTTTAGATCAAAAATTCTCTTAATTTCTTCCCTTCATTTGTTAAAATGGAGTAAAAGTAAGGATGATTCTAATTAGCACAGCCATTGTAATTCTCCATGAAATCTATGGCATTAATGATTTCATGCTAGATCAAATCAAGTATTATGAACAGAGGGGCTTCACTATTTATTGCCCTAATCTTTTGAAGCGGGCCTCTTTTTCTTATCAGGAGGCGGAACAGGCATACGAGTATTATTATGCTCATTATTCGGAGATCGAAAATTTCACTTTCAATTATATTGAGAAAATATCTCAGCTCCATGAAACGGTCTATCTTTTAGGCTTCAGCGTTGGCGGCACACTTGCTTGGCTTTGTAGTGATGAGCTGGAGTGTACGGGTGTGATTGCCTGCTATGGTTCGCGAATCAGAGACCATCTACAAATTATGCCAAAATTCCGGACATTGCTGCTTTTTTCTCAAGAACCTGCTTTTTCAATAGAGAAAACAGTGAAAAGTTTAGAAGGAAAACAGAACACAACTGTTCGTCTTTTTACGGCTAAGCACGGTTTTCTAGATTCCTATTCTGCAAATTATCATCCTGAGACTGCAAAAGCGGCACAGCAGGAAATTATTTGCTTTTTGAATGAAACATTTGAGTAGGTAAAGTAAAAGCAGAGAAGCGGCCAATACTCCTTGGCTTACTTCTCTGCTTTTTCGTTCCATTTTTTTGGACTCCAAATATTTCCCTCTAATGCGACTTGTAAACTTTCATTGTCATCTTCTAATTGTTCGATATATTTAACTGCCTCATCGATGATAAATTGGTACTTCTCATCAGAAATTGCAGTCAATTGTTCCTGTAACCATGTATTTCGCATTTACTTCACCTCAAAAGCAGTGTAGCATAGAATTAGTCGATATCTCGTGTGGGATGCTTGGGAGGAATTTTACAATGAATATAAATGAAAGCGTTCTTATTGAAGCGAAGGCAGAATTAGCTGCAGCAAAAATCGAACTGGAACGATTAGAGCATTTAACTTTTTCCAGTGAGTTGAAAGAAGAGCGGATTAAATCACTAAAACAAGAAATTCAACAGGCAGAGCGTTTGTTGAATACGCAAGCAGATATTTAGCCTTCTCATTTCTTCGATGGTAGAATAATTTTAGAGATATTTGGTGCCTATTTTATCAATAGAGGAGGATTTGTTATGGCAAATAACGACGAACTAAAAGGTAAAGTGAACGAGGCAAAAGGGAAAGTAACAGATGATGAAACGACCGAATTAAAAGGCAAATTTCAACAAGGATTCGGTAAAGCAAAAGACAAGGCAAAAGAAACAGCAGATGATGTTGCTGGTAAAATCAACAAAAAGCTCGATAAAGAAAAAGAAGATTAATACATTAAGACCTGCTGCGGCGGGTCTTTTTTTGGGGTCAAATATTTCTTATGATCAACAAAGCAATTCATGAAGTCAGCAGTTTAAAGCGATCAATCAGCTGGGACTATTGGATGAAAGCCTTCTTTGTTTGCTATATAATACTATTAAGAAGAAAAATGAAAGGTTGAGGTTGACGTGTCGCAAACTGCATTATTGGTCGTGGATATACAAAAAGGAACATTAGCACCATTGATTGGCAAAGAAAATTTTTTGAAAAATGTGAATGGATTGATCGATTATTTTCATAAAGAGGATCTTCCGATCGTTTTTATAAAAAAGGCTGGGTATGGTGAACTTTCGCAGAAATTACACCGTGAACCGGATGATCTAGTGATTTCAAAGGTTCAAATGAATACATTTAAAGCATCAGAATTCCGATCGATCATTTCTAAACATGATTTTCGGAAGTTTGTGGTAGTTGGCTTAATGAGTAACGCGTGCGTCCAAAGTACGTGTAAAGGGGCTTTGGCAGAAAATTATCCTGTGACATTAATTGAAGATGCTCATGATTCTGTTATTAAACCAATGCGAAATATTTGGAATAGGAGGTTACATGATCTAGGTGTAACGATTATGACCACTAAAGAGTATATAGAAAAGTAAAAGGAGTGACTAGTTGTGCGTATTTTAATAGTTGGTGGTAAAGGAACGATCGGTCGAGCAATTGTTGAAAAATTGAAGGAACATCACGAGCTGATTATAGCTGGAAGAACAAGTGGCGATGTACAGGTGGACCTAACATCTGTAGAGAGTATCGAAACAATGTTCAAGAAAGTTGGACATGTAGATGCGATCGTAAATGCTTCAGGAACAGCCAAATTTCAATCAATAGAAGAAATGACCCCTGAGGATAATCTAGTGGCGGTCCAAAGCAAGCTGTTAGGGCAGATCAATCTGGCATTAATTGGACAAAAATATTTACGACGTGATGGCAGTATTACATTAACGACAGGCATCATGAAGGACGATCCGATTCCAGGCGGGGCTTCGGCAGCAATGGTCAACGGTGGTGTGGCAGCTTTTGTAAAATCAGCAGCCATTGATTTTACTCAGGGTATTCGCATCAACTGTGTCAGTCCCAATGTTTTAGTAGAGTCCTATGATAAATTCCAAGATTCCTTTAGAGGGTTTGTACCTGTACCAGCAGAGCGCGTGGCAATGGCATTTGTAAAAAGTGTCGAAGGAAAACAAACAGGGCAGGAATATCAGGTGTATTAAAGGGTGAGAAATGATATAGAATACAATAATAGATGGTTATTTTCACTTGAAGCCAGTATTGTTTTAGAAATATTAACTTTGACTGAGCCGAGCTGCGCGCCGAAAAAAAGCAGATAGCCATTTTTACTAAAGCGAATTATCAGATTTTTTCCTAGGATAATTCCGTTATTTTACACATATTGGAATCTAAAGTAACAAAACGCGAAAACAGTGTGTTTAAACGAGAGTGTAATATAAACCGTGTAAGTAACCATTAATCCTAGGCAGGTGGTTGCTTCGCGGTTTTTCTTTTTCTACAATAAGATCAAGAGGTGAGTACACGATGGCTAGAAAGAAAAGAAATCCTGATGCCGAAAAGTTATCTGAATCCATTCTGAATGCCTATCAACCTGAATCTGTCGATGACATGCAAGATGCTTTGAAAGATGTGTTTGGTCCCCTTTTTGAAAAGATGCTTCAAGGAGAATTGAATAATCATTTAGGTTATGATGCCCATTCTAAAGAGCCTAAGGAACACGATAACCGTCGAAATGGCTATGGAAATAAAACACTTAAAACCAGTTTTGGTGAAGTAGCTATTGATGTTCCTAGAGACCGGGAGGCTTCCTTCGAACCAGAGTTAATTCCTAAGCGAAAACGAGATGTTTCCGACATCGAAGGGAAGGTTCTTTCCATGTATGCACGAGGAATGAGTCAACGAGATATCGCCGCAACCGTCGAAGACATTTATGGCTTTGATATTTCCCATGAAATGATTTCAGACATCACTGACGCTGTTCTTCCTGAATTGGAAGAATGGCAAGCCCGTCCATTGGCCAAGTGCTATGCTTTTCTATTCGTTGATTGTATGTATGTTACTTTAAGAGAAAATTATGAAGCCAAAGAATATGCTGTATACACCATTCTTGGCTATGATCTCAAAGGAAATAAGGAGATTTTAGGATTATGGTTAAATCAAACAGAATCTAAAAATCGCTGGATGCAAGTGTTCGATGAATTGAAAGCACGTGGTGTCGAAGATGTTTTTTTCATTTCTATGGATGGGGTTTCTGGTCTTGAAGAAGGCGCAAAAGCGATCTTTCCATCGGTAATTGTTCAGCGCTGTATTGTTCATCTTGTTCGAAATGCATTGCGCTATATTCCAAGTAAGGATTATAAGGAAGTCTGCCGAGATATGAAAAAATTCTACGGTGCTTCGTCTCTAAACGCTGCACATGCTGCTTTTGACAGTTTTCAAAATCGGTGGTCTCATTATTCTGGTGCTGTAGATGTCTGGAAACGGAACTTTGCACATGTTGAACAACTATTTGATTATGGTAGTGCCATTCGAAAAATTATGTACACTACCAATGCGGTTGAAAGTGTTCACTCCAGCTTCAGAAAAGTCACAAAAAAAGGAGCGTTCTCTAATGAGAATGCACTCCTAAAACTACTTTATTTACGCACGAAAGAATTACACGCGAAGTGGTCAGGTGGTCGAATTCAAAACTGGGCTATGGTGCTTAATCAGTTAATGATCAACGAGACCTTCTCCTCTAGAATTGAAAAGTATGCGATTTACCTTCCGTAACAACGGTAGGTTTATTCAACTACGTGTCCGATCAAAATTTATCTGATTTCAAAATAGCCAAGAGAATTATGGTTGTTAAAAACTCTTAACTATTTAACTTCCACAGTTTAGTTGACAAACCCGTTTAAACTGTTTTCGCGTTTTTGTTAGTCATTTTTTTCAGTGGTGTATTCTTTAAAGGATTTTGTTTTGTACAAATCTTCTGTTGATTGCTGATTATTCTTCGAAAAGACGCTGGTTGATTGATCACCTAGCTTTTTCTCAATCCCGTTTAAGTTTTTGATGGAATTTTTATAATTGATTTCCTCTACTTTAACCGGGCTCAATCCACTGTCGTAATAAAACCGCAACAGATCCCCATTATTGATCTGATCGGAGATATTTAGCTGTTCCTCGACTTTCTTTTTAACTTCTTTGGCTTCTTCCAGTATTTCAGGCTGACTAAAGTTCAATAGAGCCCCTGTTTGATTATCGTAAACATCACCCTTATGGTAAGAATAGTCCTCCGTAACAAAATCTCCATTGCGAAAGGCGACTAACTGTTCTCTATTAGGAGAAAGCAGGTCGTGTCCCAGCAGCATTAAATCATTAGAATCATAACCAACTAAATGCAACAACGTAGGCAATACATCGATTTGTCCACCATAAGTATGATTGATCGTTCCCTTTTCTTGGCCCGGAAGATGAATGATCAAAGGCACCTTTTGTGCTTCGATGGTATCAAAGGTCGTCCAATCATCTTTGCCAAATAATTCTTTAGTTGCCTCAATTCGTGAGTCAGAAATACCGTAGTGATCGCCATATAAAACGATCATAGAATTTTCGTAAAGTCCGCTGGCTTTTAGATAATCAAAAAATTCTCTGATGGCTGTATCAGTGTAATTCGCTGTTGCAAAATAGCCGTCGATCGTTGAGTCGCCGGTATCTACTTTTGGGAAACCATTCTCCGCTTCAGGTAATTCAGAAAACGGGTAGTGGTTAGAGACAGCTAAAAATTTCGCGTAAAAAGGCTGCTGCATGTGCTCCAAATATTTCACTGATTGCTGGAAAAAAGGCTTGTCATGCAACCCGTATTGGAAAGAATTCTTATCATTTAAGCTATAATAACTAGAGTCAAAGAAGTGCTGGTAACCAAATCGTTTATATGTTTCGTTGCGATTCCAAAAATTTCCAGCATTACCATGAAAGGCGGCAGTTGTATAACCTAATTTTTGATCAAAAATGGCGGGTGCGGCATTAAAGGTATTCTTGCCACCTAACTGTGAAAATAGAGAGCCTTGATTCAGCCCAAATAAAGAATTTTCCAATAATGTTTCTGCGTCACTGGTTTTTCCAGCACTGACCTGATGGTAAACATTGTCAAAGCTGAAAGAGCTTTGACTGTGATACAGACTATTTACAAAAGGCATGACTTCATGTTCGACACCGTTTTCGTCTTTCAGCTTGTAATCAATCAAAAATTGATGGGCACTTTCTAGATGGACATAGATAATATTCTTATCTTTAGCTATACCAAATGTTTCCTTATTCATTTCTTTTGGCTGCTGCTTGAGTTTTTCCGCTAAAACTTCTATATCATTGGGGCTGGCCTGTGCACGGATTTGTGAGACTTGGTAGGTTTTGACGCCGTCGTAAACGGTATAGGCGTTAATTCCTAAATATTTCACTAGATAATCTCTAGAAAATGTTCTAGTCAATAAGCCTGGACGACTTGTTTCTGCCAGTGCAATATTTCCAGCAAGAAACAATAACGAAGCCATCGTGACTGTAAAAGCCAGCTTTGCTCGAACGGGACGAGTATCTAATGGGAGTTTCTTTAGTAGTAAAGCGGCTAGTACAGCAATACAGTCCAGAAAATACAGAACATCATGAGGCTTAAATAGTCGTATAGCACTTTCTCCAAGTCCGCTGGCGACTTTTCCCGCACCTAATATTGTATCAATGGTAAGAAAATCGGTGAATTCTTGATAATAAACCACGTTAGCAAAAAGTAAGGTGCTAAGTACCAAGTAAATGAGATATCCTGTAATATAGGCGGCTTTCGTTCTCCGGATAAACAAAAAGATCGACAAAAAGAGCATCGTGGTCGCTATCGGATTGATTAGCAGAATAAAAACCTGAAGCGCATTATCTAAACGCAGGTCGAAATCGACCAGATAGGCAAATAGATTTTTGGCCCATAATAATAGCGTTAATATGAGAAAGAAGCCGAATCTCGAGTTCAGTTTTTCTTTGATCATGTCATAACCTCTCTTAGTCTTTGTTCTAATTAGTTAATTGTATCGAAAAAACGGTTGGTATGTAAAGGCTATCAATACGAGATATAACAAAATTTAGAGAAAAAGCAATGATCCGCGAATATAGTATAAATTGGCGAATTTTAAAATGAACTTAGCCACTTCATAAAACAAAAAAACGTCATTGCCCAATTTCATGTATTATTGAAGTTCCTACACAATCAATAAAGGATGAAATGACAATGACGCAAACTGAGAATA
>Ga0334886_1000127_pt1 | contig 128323 bp, 135 predicted proteins | sample GraSluR1_MG_9_FD_207232 | JGI IMG/M metagenome (GOLD analysis project Ga0334886, IMG submission 207232) | Sludge microbial communities from methane-producing bioreactor in Wageningen University, Netherlands - Granular Sludge_27_06-R1 | ecosystem: Engineered > Bioreactor > Anaerobic >...
TGTTCATTTGGCTACCTCCCTTTCTTTTAGTCGTGGTGTTCCTGCACCACTGTTAAGATCCAAGAAAGATGGTAGCCTTTTAACTGTCTGTCGGGCAAGGCCGTTCTATAACATAGTCACTCAAACGGTCTTTCGGGGTGGGGTCTTGACCTTTTTTTTCGGTTGCGCTTAGAATTGATGTAATGCATGTTGCCGATATTCTTCAGAGGTGCAGGGACGAGGTTGTCGCCGAGTGGGTCGACCGGCTTCATGCCGAAATGGGCCCGCATTACGGCCGCAGGCCTTCGGAGGAACTGAAGATCACCTGCGCCTCGGCTTATGACGCGAGCTACGCGGTACTCGTCGACCAGGACTACCGGATGATCGATTGTCATATCCGGTGGATCACGAGGTTGAGGCTTCTCGGCGGGTTTACCCTGTCAGAGGTTCAGGGCGCGTATGAGATGTTCAGGAAACTCGTGACCCCGATCTTGACGCGCCGGCTTGAAGGTCGTGAGCTGCAGAATGCCCTGGAGCGCGTCAATGAGTGTCTCTACTACACGATCACAAGGTTCAGCGACTATTTTCAGCAGCTCCATGAAAAGCAGATCAGGGACCATGCCCGGGACCTGAAGAAGCAGGTGGAGGAAAGGACCAGCGAGCTTGCCGAGTCGGAGGCGCAATACCGGGTCCTCGTGGAAGACATAAACGACGGGTACTTCGTCAACCAGAACGGAATCATCGTTTTTGCGAACAAGGCCTTTTGCGATCTCCACGACTATACGGTGGCCGAGGTCATCGGCAGACCCTACATCGATTTCGTAGCCCAGGAATCGCGCAGCGAGGTGAGGAGGATCTATGAGACCCGGGTGGAAAGGGGGGCGGCCCAGGACCTCTACATGTATTTCCGCCGGACCCGGGATGGACGTTCTCTGCCGACGGAGAACAAGGTGAAGCTCATCATCTACCGGGGTGAAAAGGCTGCCGTCGGCATATGCAGGGACATAACGGAACGGGTCGAGATGGAGAAGAAGGTCCGCGAATCGGAGAGTCTTGCGCACATCGGGCAGCTCACCACTTCTCTCGCCCACGAGATCCGCAACCCCCTGTCTTCTGTCAAGATGAACATCCAGATTCTCCTCAAAAAGATCGAGTTCAAGGGGAACGATAAGCGGCGGATGGAGATCATGACAGAGGAGATATCCCGTCTCGAGAGGATACTCACGGAGATGCTGGATTTCGCCAAACCCTTGAGGCTGGACCTCAAGCCCGCGTCCATCAGGTCAATCATCCTCTCCTGCCTCGAGATGATGACGGTGAGGTTCCAGGAAAAGGGTATTGAGGTTCGCAAGTCGTTCTCGAGGGAGACCCCGAGGATATTCATGGACCGCGACAAGATCGAACAGGCCATCATCAATGTCCTGCAAAACTCCATCGACGTGCTTCCCGAGGGGGGAAGGATCGGGATAAGGACGAAGTATGCCGCCGGGAACGGCAGGTTCGTCAGCATAGACGTCGATGACAACGGGCCGGGCATAGCGGACGGAGACCTTCCCTATGTCTTCGACCCCTTCTTCAGCAACAAGAAGAAGGGCACCGGCCTGGGATTGTGGAATGTGAAGAAGGTCATCGAGGCACACGGGGGGACGGTGGGTATCACGACGAAACGAACGGGGGGTGTTCATCTCTCCATGACGGTACCCGTCAGGAGGCCTAACAATGAAAAAGAAGATACTCATCGTTGACGATGAGAAGTCGCTGCTGGAATCCCTTGAGATGTTTTTCAGCGAGAAGGGCTACAAGGTTGCCTGTGCCATGACGGCCGCCGAGGCGGTCGAGAAGAACAACTCCTTCGAGCCCGACGTGATCGTTCTCGATATCCGTCTCCCCGACAAGGACGGCCTCGAGGTACTCAGGGAATTCAGGGAAACGACGAAGAAGAGCAATGTCATCATTATAACCGCTTTTCACGACATGGACACCACGATCAAGGCGATGAAGTTCGGCGCCTGCGAATACATCCCGAAGCCCATCGATATCGAGGAGCTTGAAAGCGCCGTCGAGCGCGCGGCACGGGCCGGAGCCCCGGGGCCGGCCACGAACGCCATCTCTCTCGACCCCTCCCTCATATATGAAAAGGGGAGGATCATCGGCAAGAGCCGGGAGATGAAGGAGATATTCAAGGCGATCGGGATTCTGTCGGAGAACAAGGTGACGGTCCTGATAGAGGGGGAGACGGGGACGGGCAAGGAGATGATAGCCCGGGCCATCCACTATCACAGCCCGGTGAAGGACGCTCCGTTCATCGGGATCAACTGCTCCTCCATCGTTGGAACCCTCCTCGAAAGCGAGCTTTTCGGGCACGAGAAGGGTTCCTTCACAGGTGCAATAGCAACGAAGAAAGGGAAGTTCGAGCTTGCCGGCGAGGGCACCATATTCCTCGACGAGGTGAGCGAGATACCCTTCGAACTGCAGGCCAAGCTGCTCCGCTTTCTCCAGGAGAAGGAATTCGAGCACGTCGGGGGTGAGAGAAGCCTGAAGTCCAATGCCAGGGTCATAGCCGCGACGAACAGGGACCTGTGGCAGATGGTCCGCGAGGGGCATTTCAGGGAGGATCTGTTCTACAGGCTGAGCGTTGCCATGATCAGGGTGCCCCCTCTTCGCGCCCGGCGTTCCGACATACCGCTGCTTATCCAGTACCTGCTCAAGAAGATCAACGCCGATCTGCGCCACAGCGTCAAGAGGGTCGAGGAAAGGGCCATGGAAAGGCTCCTTGCGTATCACTGGCCGGGCAACGTCCGTGAACTGGAGAACGTTCTGACGAGGGGCGTGATCTCCACTCCCGGCGAGGTGATCCTTGACGAGTTCATCGTCACCCTCCTCGAGAAGACCGCCTCCGAAGAAGAGGCGAAGGATGGGCCGGGCACCATGACGACCCTGCAGGATGTCGAGAAGGTCCACATCCTCAAGGTCCTGCAACACACGGGATGGCATTTCGGCAAAACCTGCGGCATCCTCGGCATATCAAGACCCACGCTGCGGCAGAAGCTGAAGGAGTACGACATTGCCCTGCCATCCTGACAGCTTCCCGTTGCTGGCACCTTAATTGCATTTAGCATTTTCGTGACCCCTTCAATGAAGACGCTTCAGGAGATACGGAAAGAGCACATCTGCAAAGTGCTCGAAAAGACACATTGGAACCTGAAAGAGGCCAGTGCCATCCTCGAAATCCAGGAGGATGCTCTTGTGAAAGAGATCAACAGTACGGGCATCACCAGAGCGAAAGTTCCCCACCGGAAGTAAAAGTTCTTTTCAATTTCCCCCGGAGAGAATTGAAAGTCTTCTGCAATTCTGCCTCGTGTCCAATCCCCGACATTGTTCAGCATGTCCCGGGTTGATTGACGTGCAACCCGCCGCAAACGGCATTCTGAAGCGCCCGGGGGGAACGGGGACCGGCGGACATGGCATAAATATTGCTCACTCCGTGGGAAAGGGTAAAAAAGGGGTATCAAAAATATCCAAAAGGGGGAGGTTAGCATGAGAAAGCTGGTGTGTATCATCATCGCTTTGTTCGCGATGGGGTTTTTCGTGCCCGGTTCTGTGAGCGCGGCGGATCCCATCGTCATCGGCGCCCCGCTCTCAACAGCATTCCTGTATGGATGGGATGCCGAGAGGGGTATCAAGCTTGCGGCGGAAGAGATCAACGCCGCGGGCGGAGTAACTGTGGGAACCGTGAAGAGGCCGTTCAAGGTCGAGGTCATCGACACAAGAGACCTTGAACCTGGCGTGCCTGTCAGCGAGGCGCTACTGGGGTTGGAAAAGCTGATACTCGAGAAGAAAGCGGATTTCATCGTGGGTGGTCCGGTGCGGTCGGAGGCAGCCCTTGCGGCAATGGACCTCCTGAGCAAATACAAGAAGGTGAGTATCCTCACTACCGGGGTTCTGACTCCCGCATACCACAAGAAGGTCGCCGACAACTATGCCAAGTACAAATACTGTTTCAGGAATACGAGCCATGTCGGCGTCATGATGCCGGAGTTCGTCACCCTTCTTGAAGACATGAGGAAGAGCTATGGGTTCAAGACCGCCGCCATCATGGTTCAGGATGTCGCGCATGCCCGCGCGGGTGGAGAGGCGATGGAGAAGGCCCTGAAAGCCAAGGGCTGGACCGTGATGGCACCGAAGATTTACCCCACGGGGACCACGGACTACTCCGTTGGACTTTCGGACGCCGGCAAGAACGGCGCCCAGATCCTCTTCCTGTGGATGGATATGCCTGAAAGCACCATTCTTCTCAAGCAGTGGGCGGACATGAAGCTCAAATGCATCCCCATCGGGTTTGTGAATGCCGCCGAACAGCCGGGGTTCATGAAGGCTTCTGGAGGCAAGGGGGAGTATCTCATAGTCAACCTCGTCAACGGAGGCAACGCACCTGCCAGGATCACTCCCTGGACGATGGAGTTCGTAGACGCCTACAAGAAGAGGTGGGGTCTCGAACCTGAGGGTTACGGCACATCATCGAGCTACATGGCTGTCTACCAGTTGAAAGACGCCATCGAGAAGGCCGGAAGCATTGATTCCGAAAAGGTCATTACCGCTCTTGAAAACCAGGATCTCATGGGCGTGTACGGCAGGATGAGGTTCGATAAGACGTCACACCAGATAATTCCGTCCCTCGACCCGAAGGAAGGTGCCGTGACAGGTATCATACAGTGGCAGCACGGCAAGAGGGTGCAGATCTTCCCACCGAAAGTGGCTGAGGGCAAGATCATACTTCCGCCCTGGATGAAGTAAACCAAGAAAGAGGGGACATATGGATCTTCTCGTATACGGGATAATCAACAGCATCACCCTCTCCCTGGTGTCTCTGGGCTTCACCCTTGTCTACAGCATAAGCAGGGTCCCGAACTTTGCTCACGGGGCCCTGTATGTTGCCGCGGGATACCTTACATGGCTGTTTCTCAATGAGTTCCTCGGGATCCCCTATCTTCTGGCGATCCTGTTGGGGGTCATCATTACAAGCCTGGTGGGGGCGGCGATCTACCAGTTCATACTTGTGCGTATCAGGGGTATGGAGATATCGGAGATAATCGCGACATATGCGATCGGGCTCGCGATCCTTGAGGGGCTAAGATGGGGCGGTCTGCGGGGAGGAACATTTGTGCTTCCCGCTTTCTTTCCCGGCTCCGTCAATATACTCGGCGCGAGCGTCGATTACCAGCGCCTGATCATCGTCGGGGCAGGTGTACTGACCTTCATCATTCTCTATCTCTTCACGCGTTTTACAAAGGTTGGCCTTGCATTCCGCGGAATAGCCCAGGACGAGAGGGCGGCGATGATGCTCGGCATCAATTCCGATATGACAGCCGTTCTCTCCCTGGCCATAGGCTCGGCTCTGGCCGGTCTTGCCGCCGTACTCCTTCTGCCACTGGGGAACATAGTTGTGGAAGGAGGATACAACGTTCTCGTCTTCGCCGTCGCCGTCTGCGTTATCGGGGGGTTGGGCAGCTGGGCAGGAGTGATCGTAGCCTCCTTCATTATCGGCTTTGCCCAGATCCTGACGGAGCATTTCATATCCGCCCACTACCAGATGGTCGTTGCCCTTCTCGCCATTATTCTCACTCTTCTCATCAAGCCATCGGGAATCTTCGGTAAACAGAAAGAACTGGAAGAGCGGGTGTGATCATGGATACGATGATGCGAAAAGAGAGGATCGACCGGGGACTCAAGGTGAGGACGGAAGGTATCTACGCGATAACCTCCGCGCGGGAGATCCTCTATCTGATGGGGCCGAGAGTTCTGCTCATCGCGGGGCTTCTAGCCCTTCCTTTTGTATTCGAGCTTGCGCCATACTGGAAGAAGGTTATCAACATCATGTGCGCCTATGCCCTGCTAGCGTTGTCCTTCGACTTCCTGGCGAACTACGTGGGCCTTGTTTGTCTTGGAGGCGCATTCTTTACCGGAGTCGGAGGGTACTTCGCGGCTATCTTCAACGTGGAACTGGGGTTGCCGGTTTGGATCTCGATGCCGTTGGCCACCGTCTCTGGGGCAATGTTCTGCACCTTCTTCCTTCTGCCGTGTCTGCCGCTGAGAGGTGTCTATTTCGCCATAGTGACCCTCATGTATCCCTTGCTGTTCACGAGGATCATAGAGGCGTTGAACATATTCGGCGGCACGAACGGCATGACCGGGGTCGCGGCCCTCCCCAATGCCTATGTGGAGAACTACCTGATCATCATTGTGGTCCTTGCGTTTCTCTTCGCCATGCGCAGGTTTGTCAACGAAGACATCGGTCTCGTCCTGCGGGGGGTAAAAGACAACGACCAGTCGGTCAGGGCATCGGGCATAAGCGTTACGCGAATGAGGATCATCGGTGTCTTCATCGCCTCCCTCCTCGGGTGCTTCGCCGGTGCCTACATAGCCCATCTGTACATGTGGGCAGGCATCTCGCTCTTTGCCCTTGACTTTTCGATCATCCCCATTGCCGCCGTTGTCATAGGAGGCGGGGGGACCCTGATAGGGGCGTTGATCGGCGCCTTCATCCTGGTGCCCCTGTCGGAGATACTAAGGGCATTCGGGACCTTCAGGATCGTTATCTATTGCATCATCCTCACAGGGTTCATCGTGTTCAAAAGCGAGGGGATCATGATCTTCCTGCAGAGGAAGTATCACCAGTTCGAAAGGTGGGTGAAGGTATGAGCGCACAGCCGGTACTCTCCGCACAGGGAATCACGAAATCCTTCGGGGGCCTGAAGGCGCTCATGGATGTGAGCTTCGATATTTACCAAGGGGATGTCTTCGGCATAATAGGACCGAATGGGTCAGGAAAAACGACGCTGATAAACTGCATCACCGGGTTTATCAAAACGGAAGCTGGCAAGGTGACGTTCAAAGGCAAGGACATCACGGGCTGGCAGCCTCACAAGATAGCGGATATAGGGATTGCCCGGACCTTCCAGATAATGCGGCCGTATCATTCGCTGCCGGCGTACAAGAACCTGATAATACCGCTGTGGTCGCCGCGGGCCCGCAAGACCGGAGGGTGGCGCGGTGGCGGAAAGCATGGAGACAGGGACACGGTGGCCGTCGACATCCTCGAGGAGATCGGTTTTGAGCGCGATTCCCGGGTGCCTTACAAGCTTGCATCAACCCTGCCCACGGGGTATCAGAAACGGCTTGAGCTGGCGAGGTGCATGGCACTGCGCCCGGAGATCATATTTTGCGACGAGGTCTTTTCCGGATTGAGTATGAGCGAGATCGCAGGCATGGTCCCTCTTATCGAAAAGATGAAGATGGAGGGAATCACGCTCATCATGGTGGAACACCGCCTGCGCGAGCTTTTCAAGGTGGCGACAAGGGTCATGGCCCTCAATTTCGGAGAGAAGATTACAGAAGGTGAAGCGCTCGATGTTATCGAGGACAAGAGGGTACGAGAGGCATACCTCGGAAGCGAAGGAGTGTAGCCCATGTTCGAAGCCTTTGAATTGATGGTGTTTTTTGAGAATATGATCGCCCTCAACAACATGAGCATGACCTGCAGCGAGGGTAAGATCATCGGGATATTCGGTTCCAACAGCGCGGGGAAGAGCACCTTCATGCATGCCATCTCCGGGATCATCCTGGATATCAAGAAGAAAGAGGAGATGCGTGGCGGTGAACGGATATCGGTATTCGGCCGCGTGTTCTTCAACGGGAAGGATATATCGGCGGTGAGTCCCCACAACCGGGCGAAGGCAGGCATTGTCCTGTGTCCCGAACGAAGAAGGATATTTCCCGAGAGCTCGACGCTGGAGAATCTGAAGATCGGTTCCTATTTGGTGGGAAGCCGTGAGACCAAAGAGAACCTGGAATATGTCCTCAATCTTTTTCCGCGGCTCAAGGATCACCTGCATCGACAGGGAGGGTTTTTGAGCGGCGGCGAGCAACAGATGCTCGCCATAGGCAGGGCTCTTATGGCATCACCGAAGATGCTCCTCCTCGACGAGCCTCTTCTGGGTTTGAGCCCGGCCTACCAGGAGATCGTGGTCAACGGCACCAAAGCCATCCGCGACTCGAAAGGCATCTCGATCATCATCACCGAGCAGTATGCACGACCCGTCATGCCCATTATCGACTACGGGTATATACTCGAGAACGGCTCCAGTGTGCTGATGGGGACAAGGGAAGAACTGATGGACAATCCCGATGTGAAGTCGGCATATTTCGGAGTGTAAGGGGTGAGGCAATGGCATCCTTAGAAAAGCAGTACACATTCACACGCTTCGAGGAGGTGTGCAAGGAGCACCCCTCCAAGACTGCGTTGGTGTACCTTGGTGAACGGTTCACGTACGGGCACCTGGAGACCCTTGTTCACAAGTTCGCGAGGGGTCTTTCCGATATGGGAGTGAAGCAGCAGGACAGGGTAATGCTCTACATATCGAACTGCCCGCAGTGGATAATAGCGAATTTTGCCATCAACCGCATCGGTGCGGTCACAGTTCCCGTGTCGCCCATCTACACGGCATTCGAGATCGAGTACATGATCCAGGACGCCGGCATAGAGACGGTGATCTGCCTGGACACGAACTTCGTGTACGTGAAAGAGGTTATGGACAGAACCAACCTGAAAAGGGTCATCGTCACGAACCTTGTCGATTTCATCTCGCCCTTCAAACGGGTGGTTGGCCATCTTTTCGACAAGATTCCCACGGGCAAGGTGGAAAAGGGAGACAGGATACACTTCTTCAAGGATATCACGGACCGGTCAGTAAACATCCCGCCGGATATCACGATAGACCCGATGAGCGATCTTTCCTATATCATGTACACGGGAGGCACGACCGGGTTTCCAAAGGGGGTCCCGGGCAATCATGTCGGTGAGGTTACCTACATAAACGACATCATGGAGGATGTGATCAAGGACTATGTCGATCCCGGCAACGATACCGTCCTTATGATCAACCCCCTCTTTCACATCATGGCGAAGGGTTTTTCCATCGCCTTCGGATTCAACTACGCCAATACCGTGGTGCTCATGCCCATCCCGGAGGTGGACCCCACGCTTTCCGCGATAGAGAGGTACAGGATCAAGTGGATGCTGGGCGTCCCGGCACTTTACAGGATGATCCTGGAGAGCGACCGCGTCGACCAGTATGACCTGAGTTCACTGAGATATTGCTACTGTGGAGGAGACGTCCTTCCCGTCGAGGTCTTCAAAACGTGGCAGGAAAAGTACTCCATACCGCTGTACCAGGTCTACGGTTCGACGGAGATAGGCCACGTGACCTACAGTCTGCTCAGTCAGGAGCCGTCACCCACCGTCATCGGGACTCCTCTCAAGACGAGGAAATCGATAGTCGTCGACAGGGAAACACTGGAAAAACTGCCACCCGGCGAACTGGGGGAACTGCTCGTGACGTCCCCGTACACGCTGAAGGAATACCTGAACAAACCGGAGGAAACGGAATACTCCTACGTGCAGTTGAACGGCGACATCTATTACCGCATGGGCGACTACGTCAAGATGAACGAGAGAGGAGAACTGGAGTTCGTCGAGAGGACCGCCGACATCATCAAGTACAAGGCGTACCGTGTCTCGGCGTCCGAGGTGGAGGCCGCCCTTCAGGACCATCCGACGGTCATCGGTGCCTGCGTCATCGGAATTCCTGACCCGAAGGTCGGCGAAAGGATCAAAGCGATCGTTGTCTTGAAGGAGGACGCAAAAGGGATCGGCAGCACCGAGCTTCTCAAGTGGTGCAGGGACCGGTTGGCCCCTTACAAGGTCCCGGGCTATATAGAGTTCCGTGACATGCTGCCGAAGTCGAAGGTTGGCAAGCTTCTCAGGCGCGAGATACGGGACGAAGAGAAACGCAAGCTCGAAAAGGAGAAGAGGAGGTAAGGTAGAGAGAACCGTTTCAAACAAAACCCTTAGTTTCAGAGTTTCAGGTTTCAGGACAGAAGTGGTTTTACGGCTGCAAGGATTCAAGAAAGGGACAACTTCTCTTGTTTTGCCACACAAGGGGGATTTACCCCCCCTCCTTGATGGCAAGAGGGGGCAAGGGAGATTGTCCCTTCCTCTTTTCTGGGTTTTCTCCTTAAAACTCATGGCATTGGTTTTAATTCTTTATTTAAAATCACAGGAACGTGTAAAATAGTTTACAGAACTTCAGGTGTAATATTGAATAAAGTCTAAGACAAAAACAGAAGGAGGCCGGCATTCTGAAACGTTCTGACAAGGGCTCGGCTCCCGTGTGCGGCGGGTCATGAAAAGGAATCACACAGCCTATGGAATAGTGCTCCTTGCGGTCGTCATCTGCCTCGTGTTCCTTGCTTCACCGGGGCGTAATACGCGCAAGCCCGTCTTCAGCGATCAGACGGCGGCGAAACTCCGAAAGGTATCGGGTACGGTTCGGAAAGGAGATGTCCTCTCGCATCTTTTCCAGCGCAACAACCTCCATGTTGCCGATCTCAGGCGTGTGAAAGAGGCCGCCGACGGCGTCTATGACCTTGGCAAACTCTCCTCGGGACGTCCGTACAGTATAACCATAGACGCCGACGACAGGCTGAATTCGCTCACGTACTGGATAGATGATGACACGTATCTCAACCTTTCGCGGGACGGGGAATCGTTGACCGCGGCGATTGAGAAGGTGGAATATGAGAAGCGGCAGCTTTCATTCAGTGGTATAATCAAAGATAATCTGGTGGCTTCTCTGGGTCCCGGCAGGGACTCGGTGCTCCTCGCCCTTGACCTGTCGGATATCTTTGCCTGGGACATAGATTTCAGTACCGATCTGAGGGAGGGAGATACGTTCAGGATAGTTGTCGAGGGCCTCTTTTCAGGTAATACTTTCAGAAAGTTCGGCGATATCCTGTCGGCAGAGTTCATCAACGACGGACACAGATACATGGCCTACCGCTACGAGGTGAAGGAAAGTGCAGGTTACTATGACGCCGAGGGGAGGCCCCTGAAAAGGGCTTTTCTCAAGGCGCCTCTCAATTTCCGCAGGATCAGTTCCCATTACACAGGCAGGCGCCTCCATCCCATACTTAAGGTCCACAGACCGCACAGGGGCGTCGACTATGTCGCCGCGTCAGGAACCCCGGTCTCTGCCCTGGGTGACGGTGTTGTCCGTTTTGCCGGCCGTCGGGGGGGTTACGGGAAACTCGTCATCATACGGCACCGAAACGGTTACAGCACCTGGTACGGCCACCTGTCGCGCATCGCGAAACACCTCCGGTGCGGGACAAGGGTCGCGCAGGGAGATGTCATAGGCCGCGTTGGTTCCACCGGTCTTGCGACGGGCCCGCATCTCCACTTCGAGATGAGAGTGGCAGAGAGGGCGGTGAACCCCCTTGCGGTCCGCTCCGTTCGCGCGGAACCTCTTGGTGCGGGGCATAGGGCCCGTTTCAGGGAATTCGTCGCCTCGATGGACCGTCGCCTCGGCGAAGCGACTGCGGTGACGGGCACGTCGATACCGTCGATAATGGCGGCGGTGGAGAGGGAATAATGGAAGAAGGCGAGCGCTCGTCCACGGCGGAACGATACATCTGCATTCACTGTCATTTCTACCAGCCGCCGCGTGAGAATCCCTGGCTTGAATCCGTCGAGATACAGGATTCGGCCTACCCATTCCACGACTGGAACGAGCGTATCACCTCCGAATGCTACGCGCCGAACCTGGCCTCCCGAATGGTGAATGGCTATGACTGTATCACCGATATCGTCAGCAATTATTCCCGGATAAGCTTCAATTTTGGCCCGACGCTTCTGGCATGGATGAAAACCTTCGCGCCCGCCGTGTACGAAGGGATCCTGGAGGCGGACAGGTTGAGCGTTTCCCGGCGGTCGGGCCACGGGAACGCCCTTGCCCAGGTTTACAACCATATCATCATGCCGCTGGCGAACGCCCGTGACAAGCGGACACAGGTAACCTGGGGGATCAGGGATTTCCGAAAGAGGTTCGGACGCGAACCGGAGGGGATGTGGCTCGCGGAGACAGCCGTGGACCTGGAGACGCTCGAGCACCTGGCTACCGGTGGTATCCTCTTTACCATCCTTGCACCCCACCAGGCCATGAAGGTCAGGAAGATCGGATCGGGGAAGTGGAAAGACGTGACCGGAGGACGCATCGACCCGACCCGCCCTTACGTCGTGCGGCTTCCCTCCGGCCGCAGGATCACCGTCTTCTTCTATGACGGACCCATATCGAACGCGGTCGCCTTCGGGGGCCTCCTGAAAAGCGGCGAGGACCTGGCGATGAGACTCGTCTCGGGTTTCCGCAGTGACAGGAAGTGGACCCAGCTTGTACATGTGGCAACCGACGGCGAGACCTACGGGCACCATCACCGGTTCGGGGACATGGCCCTCGCTTTCGCCCTGCATCACGTCGAGAAAGAGGGGCTGGCTCGACTCACCAACTATGGCGAATTCCTCGAAAAGTCTCCCCCGACGCACGAGGTGAAGATCCACGAGAACACCTCATGGAGCTGTGCTCACGGCATCGAGCGCTGGCGCAGCGATTGCGGGTGTAACTCGGGAGGGCACGGTGGCTGGAATCAGGCGTGGAGACGTCCCTTGCGTGACGCATTGGACTGGCTGCGTGATGAACTGGCCGGGGAGTACGAGAGAAAAGCCGGACAGTATCTCCACGATCCCTGGTCGGCTCGGAACGACTACATCGATGTGATCCTTGACCGCGGCAAAGAGAGCATTGATGGCTTTTTCGCGAAGCACGGCCGGAGGGCGCTGGCCGGCGATGAAAGGACCGTCGTTCTGAAACTCCTCGAATCCCAGCGCCACGCGCTGCTCATGTACACGAGCTGTGGATGGTTCTTCGATGAGATATCAGGGATAGAAACGGTCCAGATCATTCAGTACGCGGGAAGAGCCATTCAACTGATCGCGGAGGTGAGCGGCGATGACAGGGAGAGGACCTTCCGGTCCCTTCTCGAGAAGGCGAAGAGCAACATCCCGGAACAGGGGGACGGTGACACGATATTCGACAGGTTTGTCACGCCCGTGGTGATAGATCTCAAGAAGGTCGCAGTGCATTACGCCGTTTCCTCGGTGATGGAAGACTTCGGCGATCGCACGGAGATATACAGTTACACCGTCGACAAGGAGGAGTATTTCAGGATAACGGCGGGCAGGACGACGCTTGCCATCGGCAGGGTCCTCGTCGCCTCCCGCATCACAGGCGATTCCGAGCGGATCAGTTTCGCGCTCCTTCACCTGGGCGGACATGCCTTCAACGGGGGGGTGCGGGCATACCTCGGGGAAGAGGGTTTTCAGACAATGAGAACGGAGATGGCCGCCGCCTTCGAAAAGGCGGATTTTGCCGAGGTGTTCCGCCTGATGGACCATCATTTCGGAATGCACAACTACTCGTTCACCAGCCTCTTCAGGGACCGGCAGCGCGCGGTCATGAACCTCCTTCTGAAGGATACGTACGACAAGTACGAGGTGGTCTACAGGGACCTTTTTGAAGGCGAACGGATCCTCATGAACTTCTTTCGCGAGGCCGGCATGATGGTTCCCAATGCTTTCAGGGCTGCTGCCGAGTTCATCCTCAACCTTGATCTCAGAAAGGCCTTTTCCCAGGATACTCTCGACGCGAACCACATTTACGGACTTGTGAAGGAGATCGAGAAATGGGGTCTCGGTTATGATACTGTTCAGATAGAGACGATCATCAGGAAGAGATTGGAGGACCAAATGTCCCTCCTTAAGGCGAACCCATCGGATGTCTCGCTCATTGACGCCGTGAAGACGAGCACTGAACTTTCCGGTTTGCTGCCCCTCAAAGTCAATCTCTGGGAGGTCCAGAACATGTACTACTCCATGGCGAGGACTGTCCATCAAAACATCGCACGGGAGGCTTCAGGGATCACACCGGAGGTGGTTCAATGGGTAAGGGCTTTCGTTGACCTTGGGGAGAAGCTTGGTTTCGACACCGGGTCCATCCCGGGACGCTGGAGTGGATTTCGGTAAGGACAGGTCCGTCCGGTCCTGGAACTCGCACATCTTCAGCAGGCGTCACCCTTTTGCCGACAATGCTCTCACTGTTATTGTTTCGCTGGCTGGTTGTTCTTTGCGCGGGGCGTCAATGAAGCCCGCCCCTGTTGCTGGCACCGCTGAAACGTGAGTCCCCGGCTCTAGACCGTCTCTTCCTTTTCGTCGGCCGACTGGTCTTCGCCTTCAGTTTCCACTTCTTCGGCGTTTAGCGTTTCGTCAAGCTCTTCTTCGGGTTCCTGTTTCTTGTGACCCTGCCTTCTCATCATCTTTTCCTGTGCTTTCTGCTGACGCTTGATCTCCTTCTGTCTTTTCAGAAAACTGTTTGGATTGCGTTTTGCCATTCAGGCTCCTTTCTTCTTCCTGGTCTGCCTACCCGGGTCTCAACACAGTATCGCCGGTAACCTGCCCGGGAAGAAACGGGTCTTGTGAAGATGCAGATAGTGATTATGACGTGATTTGAAGGGTTTGTCAAGAGAACCGGTGACAGGTTATAGGTAATGGGTCATGGGGGCGGCGGAAATCAGTGTCTCAGGCGAGGTTGCAGCGTCGATGATACCAGGTGGCGCGATGACGGAATTGCCCTCAGAATATTCCTGCATTCACACCTTCGGCGATGGTTTCGCCGAGTTCTTTGCACAGGGCCAGTATGTCCGGTGTGACGGGGCCCTTGCATACAAGGGGATTTTGCACCTTCTTGAAACGGTAGCCCTTGCAGATACGTTCCATGTGCCTGACGGCTCCGCTGCCGTCATTGCCCGCGCTGATGACAATACAGCAGGGTTTCTTTACCGTCCGCGGGTCGTCTTTCAGCTCTTCGTACGTCCTGTCGAAGAGGTCTTTCATGGCGCCCGACATGTAGCCGAAATACTCCGGGGAGCAGAAGACGACGGCGTCGCAGTCCCGGATATCCCCGGCGGTGGTCTCGAGAGCCCTCTTGAGGTTCACCCGAGCGTCCCGGGTGAGTGCGGCGCCATCCGCGACCGCCCGTGCCATCTTCTCTGTGTTTCCCGTCTGTGAGTGAAACGTGACAAGTATATGGGCCATTACAGGAACTTCCGGGATGAGTCCCGCCCGAGCCGGGCTCTCCCCTAGGGCTTGATCGTCTGCGGCGGGTTGCAGCCCTCGATACTGGGGCAATCCTCGGGGACCTTCGCGGGCTCCGGGCAACCCTCGATGCTTTCGCAATCAGCTAAAATGCACATGCAAGACCCGTTCGGCTGCAGGTATGCCTTGTACCCCGGACCGCATACGGCATCGGTGCAGGGCACTTTTGACTGTGCAAGCGAGACACCCTCCGCCATCGGAAACAAGAGGGTCATCGCAATCAGAAAAAGAACAAGAACCCGACAACACATACCCACACCTCCTCAACACGACCTTGACACGATTGATATTATCCTAATTCGAGCAGGGCAAAGAGTAAAGCACAAAAACCAGTCCAACGGCTCTAACGGCTCCAACGGTTCTAACGGTCTTTAGAGGTATTCCCTCCTCATCTCTTCTATCATCTCCGCAGTGAGCTTCTCCTGTTTTCTCAGGTCCGCGAAGCGGTCGAGGAGGTCGGCGGTGGTAAGATGCTGCTTGTCCTTCCCGGAGATCTCTTCAATAACCTCGCCCTTGTGCATGAGAACGGTGCGCGAACCGAAGGCGAGAGCCTGCTGCATACTGTGGGTGATCATGATGGTTGTAAGGTGGTAGCGGGCGACGAACCGTTCCGTGAGGGCCACGATCTGGGCGGCGGACTTTGGGTCGAGGGCGGCGGTGTGTTCGTCGAGGAGCAGGACCCGGGGTTCGTTCATCACGGCCATCAGAAGGGTAAGGGCTTGCCTCTGGCCGCCGGAAAGGGTGCCTATCGTGTTATCGAGCCTGTCCTCCAGCTGCATCTCCAGCATCCGCACCTCTTCGCGGTAGATGGCCAGGCGCTCGCTGGTGAGGCCAGGTACGGGATAGCGGGGCTTACCCCTCATGGAGGCGAGGTGGATGTTCTCCGCTATGGTCATGTCCGGGGCCGTTCCCATGAAGGGGTTCTGAAAGACGCGGGAGATGAAACGGGCGCGCTGAAAATCCTGTTTTTTCCCCATATCCTCACCGCCTATGGTTATCGTGCCGCGGTCGGGGAGGAAAGTGCCGGCGATGGCGTTGAGAAGGGTGGACTTTCCGGAACCGTTCGTCCCGATGATGGTGAGGAATTCCCCCTCATCAATGGTGAGATCGATCCCCCGGAGTGCGTAGACCTCGTTGAGGGTACCGGCATTGAAGGACTTGTGATAATCGACGATCTTGATCATAGGCTATTTCACCACCCGTGCTGCCCTCTTCACCAGGTCATCGGGTATCCTGATGCCGTATTCCTTTGCCAGGGAGAGGTTGAGTGTCAGCTGTTCCGGCACGTAGGGGACGATGGGCATGTCGGCGGGTTTCTCTCCCCCGATGACCCTGACGGTGAGCTCTGCGGCCTTGAGCCCCACGTCGTAGTAATCCGCACCGAGGCACATGAAGACCCCCGAATCGATGTCCGCCGGTGTGTTCGTCATGTAAGGGATTTTCTTCTGACGGAGCCTTTGGGCAACGGAAGGGATGACTGCGGAAACCGTCGTGTCCCCCGAGGTGAAGAAGATGTCCGGCTCGCTCGCGAGGATTGAGCGCAGCGCCTGATCGATCTCCTGGGTGCCGGTGATCTGGACCTCCACCACCTTGAATCCATATTTCTTTGCCGCCTCACGTGTCATTACCGTGCATATCTCGGAATTCACCTCGGCGGGGTTCCAGATCATACCGATGACCTTCGCATTCGGGAAGATCCTGCGCATGAGCCGTACCGTCGGCTCCACGGGCTGAGGGGTGGCAAGCCCCGTCAGGTTCGGCAGGTGGTCGGTGAAGCTTTTGGCAACCCCGGCCTTTATGGGGTCCGTGACGGCCGCGAAGATATGGGGTATCTTCTTGTTGTGGTTTGCCGTTACCTGGAGTGCTACGGTCGACACGGTGACGACGTAATCATATTCCTTGCTCACGATCTCCTGAGCTATGGACTGGGCTGTGGGAAACTCCCCGTGGGCCATCTTGTGGTCGACGGTGATCTTCTCCTTCTCAAGGGTCCCACTCTTCCTTAATCCGTCGAGGACGCCTTTGGCGCAGGTGTCGAGGATAACGTTGTCGGTGAACTGGAAAAGGGCGAGCCGCTTGCCTTGCCCGGGCGTCCCTTCGGAAGAAAGACCTCCGCCCCGTCTCTGTTTGTTGCCTCCCTCGTCGATGATCACCGTGGCCGCATCGATGAGTTCCCGGGGTATCGTGATCCCCAGCTGTTTCGCGACCTTGAGATTGATGCCCAGCACCGTTTCCCTGTATCGCTCAAAGGGGATCGAGGCGGGGTTCTCTCCTTTGATGATACGGTCGACGAGATTTGCGGCCTGCCTGCCGCTTGCTTCGTACGCGTATCCGAAAACCACCAGGGCGCCACCTTCGGGATGGTCGACGTCGTTGCAGATAATGGGTACCTTCCTGCTCTGCGCCGCCCTGGCGACGGAGTCGAAGGCGGAATAGACAGTATTGTCCGTGCACAGGACAAAGGCGTTGATACCTCTTTGGACGAGGGACGCTGCGACCTGGTATACCTCCGAGGAATTGGCGATGTTGCCGCCGACGAAGGTGACGTCAGGATAGTGTTTCAGCGCTTTTTTCAGGTTGTTGACGTTGTACTCGGAATTTGCCTGAGAGGGGTCCCAGATGACCCCGATCTTGATCTTTCCGGGAAGGATCTTGCTGACGATCTCCATCGTCCTGTCCATGGGTACTTCGCCGTAGACCCCTGTCACGTTCGGGAGGTGGTCCGTGTCCGATTTGCCGGCCCCAATGACGAAAGGGTTTGCGACGGTTGCGAAGACGACGGGGCGGTCCTCTATCCTGTTGGCTGCCACCTGCGTGCAGGCCGTGGAGATGGGAACGACGATATCCACCTTTTCGCGGAGAAACCTGTCGGCTATGGCGTTCAGGGTGGCAAGCTCTCCGCTGGCGCTTTCGACAAGAAAGGTGGCATTCTTTCCCTCCACGTAGCCGAGGTGTTTCATCTCTTCGAGAAAGCTGTTCCGGGTGATGTCGAGAATGGGGTTTTCGCTGACCTGGAAGATACCGATCTTGACCTTCTTTTGCGGTATGATGGTACCCAGATCCCCGTATTTCACGGCGGTGAAGACGCCCAGGATAACAGCGGCCGCCACCGCAGCCGTCACGAGGTGCCTCTTTCCCGGTTTTACCCTTCCCCTGCCGATCCTTGCCGTGATAACGAGCGTGATGAGAACGAATATCGCCGTCATAAGCTTGAGATCGATGGGGTCCATCCCGGCATAGAGGGCGGTGGCGATCATGAACCGGAAGATCACCGAACCGATTATCGCGCTTGCGATCCAGGCGTAGACGGAATGTCTCCTGAGGATCGATTCCCCGATGATGACCGAGGCGAGGCCTGTGACCACGGTCCCGATTCCCATGCCGATATCGGCAAAACCCTGGTACTGCGCCACGAGGCTGCCGGAGATGCCCACAAGCCCGTTGGCGATGGCGACGCCGAAGATCTTGACGCGGTCCACGTTGATGCCGGCCGCGCGTGCCATGGTGGGGTTGTTGCCGGTTGCCCGCATCGAAAGGCCGAAATCGGTCTTGAAGAAAAAGGAGACGGCGAACCAGGATGCGGCCATGATGAGAGTGAGACACAACGCTGTCCACGGTTCGTGGGGAAAACCGGGGTTTGCCTTGTTGAGGAGCGTGAAGAACCCGGGTGTGTGAAGAAGAGGTATGTTGGAGCGCCCCATAATATGGAGGTTGATGGAATACAGCCCTGTCATGACGAGGATGCCGGCAAGCAGGCTGTTGACATTGAGACGTGTGTGAATGAGTCCCGTGACGCTGCCCGCCGCGGCGCAGGCAAGAAAAGATGCGAGAAGGGCTGCAAGGGGATGGGTGCCTGCCACGACGAGAACGGAGGTAACCGCCGCTCCTGTCGTGAATGTCCCGTCGACGGTGATGTCGGGAAAGTCGTGGATACGGAAGGTTATGTAGATGCCGATAGCGACGAAAGCGTAGAGAAAGCCGAGGTTGAGAGCGCCTACCCAGAGTTCCATTGCTTAGCTTCCCAGTTCCACGATCCCCATGAGGCCGGGACCGATGTTCGATCTGCCCATAAGGTGGATCACCCTCTGCGGTTCCATGCCGGTGACGACCCTCCTGAGCTCGTTGGGAAAGTTGTCCATTATTCTGTTGAAGGGTTTCTTATCGAAAACGACGGCGTGCACGTGTGCGCGGCCCTCCCGGGGGATGGCCCTGTCTGCGTCTGTGGTTACGCGGTCCCTTTGACGGGCCGAGATGCCCGCGACGACAACGAGGTTGTAAATGTCCTCGGCCTCGATGGAGTAATCGACCCACTCGGGGAAGTTCTTTCTCGAAAAAATATCTCTTTCGCCGAGGTCACGGTTCTCCTCGAGGGGGATCTTCCTGAGGCGCATGCCGAAGAGGCCCTTGCTCTCGAAGATGGCCGTGATGCCTATCACGGATGAGGACGATACGGCGTGGGCACTTTCGAGGAGAGCGTCGAGCGTGAAGGAATTGTCCCGGGGTTCGAAGGAGACGATGTGGGCGAAGTCTCCCGCGAAGGAGAAGCCGTGGAGAAAATGATAGACCGTGTCCATCTCGCCCTCGGTGTGCACGATGAAATCAACGGCGGACCTTCTCAGGGCGGGGTAGACAAAGATATTGCCCCCGATCACCACGGATTCCCCGAAATAGCCCTTGTAATCCTCGAAGGTGTGGCCCAGGGCGGCAAACCCGGCGGCAAACCGGGTGTCCGTGGCCCTGACGGGCACGACGTCCTCTTCACCGTAGGAAGCCGACGGCAGTTTCTCTTCGCTGCCTATGAGGGTGAGGGACCCGGCGGGGACATCCCGTGACAGGACGCGCAGTGTCGCGCGGTCGGATGGGACCTCCCTTATCCCGGCCTCTGCCGGGGGAGAAGCGAGGAGCCCCGTTATGTCATTTTCGGAGGAAAGGAACCGGAAGATCTTTGTGAATCCGCTTATTTCGAATATGGAATAGACGGCGGATGCGCATCCGAAGAAGCAGACCTCCCCTCCCGCCTTCTTCAGTTCCTTCTGAACGGACAGGAACACACGCAGTCCGGCGCTGCTCACGTAGTTGACGCCCGTCATATCGGCGACAATGAGCCTCTTGCCCGCCATGACGGCATTCCTGAAGAGAGCCTCGATCTCCCGACTGGTTATGCTGTCGATCCTGCCTGTGAGCAGGAGCCTCTCGACAGTCTGTACTGGTGACAAAGAATCGTTCATCCGGAAGGTCTCATCAGTAAGCTATCACCGGAAGTCCCGCTTTGCAAATCTTTTGTGTCTGACGGGACGCCGCGGGGGAGGACTCTCGGTGTCTACGGTCTCTTGCGGTTGCAGTGCATGCGGATCGGGGCTTTGGGGGTGTAACGTGTTACAGGGTTTTACGTGAGCGGGTCAGGCTTTGATCTTTTTCGCCTTTTCCCTGCCGAAAAGGAAGATGAAGAGCCCGATGAAGATGAGCACGGCACCGGCGGCCAGCACCGTCGTGCTCCGTGTCAGGAAGATCATGACGAACCCTCCGACCATGACGGCGAAAGCAATGATATACAGGATCAAAGAATTCTTATCGCCCATGCCAACCCCCATCGCTTAAGATACTCTACTATAGCATACATTCCATTTTTATCAAAAATAATACTGCATTATTCCGGGCCATTCAAACGTCTTCAACAATGAAAAGTATTAAGAAGTCATCACAGGTGCCGATAATATCGGTGCATTGGCACGCCGGGATGGAAGGGCCTGTCTTGAGTGCCAGCCGGGAGTGTCGCACAAGGTCTGTCCGGATGGTCCTGGCCCGGGGCACGGACAGCGGATGATGAGAGCAACAGGCGAAAGGCGGGAAATCGGTAATGGACATTAAGAGTGCCAGAGACTATCAAACAAAGGAAAGCGGTCTCCCGGCACGGCGCACCGTGGCGTCGAGGACAAGCGTTCCGGTGGCGGGATGTCTATTCCGCGACATGATGAAAGACCGTGGGGTGGATGCCTGCCGGAAGAGGACCTGCGATTGCCCCTTTGCCGGGAAGAAGAGCCGGGAGTCGTACTGATTCCCGACAGGGGCCCCAAAGGAAGAAACAGCTTGACAATCGTTTCTCGGTGGTCCTGATATGTAGTAGGTGACTACTTGTGCAGGGTGCGAAAAATGGCTGGGGACGACATATCCGTCACTTCCTGGGAGACGATCCTGCCCGGCGTCAAGCGTTTTTCCAATCTTGTTCAGAACAGAGGTTACAACACGACATGCGCTAAAAGCCGGTAGGCAGACCGGCCGGGAATTGCAGGGAGAGTAATGTATGGCTCTTTCCCAGGTATTAGGGTGAGTTACCTGAGTGGATCCAAACGCGCCGACAGTTAGCCGGCGTACACTCAGGTTCTTTGACGGTACACAGGTGGCGGTCAGCAATCTCCACGAGATAATGGCGGAATTGCACTCTGTCGGCAAAGAGCCGAACAGGGAAACCGTGGATGAGATCATTGCCGGACTGGAAGCCATGGGCAATTACATACCCCCTTCCGAGGCCACTCGAAGGGAATACAGGAATATCCTCCTCACGGAATACAGGGATTTTATCGAGACGCACGACAGGACGGAATCCGACCCCACCAACCTTTCGGAAGGAACCTGAATGATCGAAAGGGTCACCCGGTGAGGGAGCTCTGTCAGTGGCCGTGCGTATCTTCGTGATCGCAGGGCTCCGACAGGCAATAGAGGCTGCCTCCGCACTCCACTGAGTTGCATTCCATCTGAAGGGTGCTGTGGCGAACGCCCGCCTCCTGCAGGATGTTCTCGATGTTCTTCCTCGTTCTTTCAACCTCTCCAAGGGTCCTGTCGTCGACAAGGATGTGGGCCGAAAAGGCGACGTTGTTGTGGGCCACGGGCCAGAGATGAACGTCATGGACGTCTATGACGTCGGGTATCCCGGCTATCCGGGCCACCAGCGACTCCACATCGAACCCTTTTGGCGTGAGGTTGAGGAAGATCGCCATCGTGTCCCGCACCAGCCTCACACCGCCCCAGATGATGACGCAGCCGATAAGGGCGCTGGCAACAGGGTCCGCGTAGGCCCAACCGGTAAAATGGATTGCGATGCCGGAGACGATGACGCCCACGGAAGAGAGGGTATCGCCGAGAACATGAAGCCAGACGCTTCTGAGTGTGATATCCTTGTGCCGATGTCCCAGTATGAATACCATGACAAGGTTTCCGGCAAGACCCAGAGCCGCTATGGACAACATCACGGGGACATCCACGGCGGGTGGCACAAGAAAGCGCCGGTAGGATTCGTGGAAGATGAGGACGGCGATAACGAGCAGGCTCAGCCCGTTTATGAGCGCGGCAACAAGACCCACACGCTGATAGCCGAAGGTGGCTCTTCTGTCGGCCGGCTTTCTGCTTATGCGGACCGCCACGAGCCCCAGTACTATCGCAAGGGCATCCGTAACCATGTGGCCGGCGTCGCTTAGGAGCGCAAGGCTGTTGCTCAGAAAGCCGCCCACCATCTCGGCGGCCATGATGATAAGGGTTACGAGAAGTATCAAGACAAGTCGCTTTTCGCCCGCGAGAGTCATGATATAGTATAGGACCTTTTTTGGTGTTCCGGGATGCTTTCCTCCACATCTCCGCTTGTTACTTCCCCAACCTTGTCAGGGCGTCGATCGTGTTGCCGGGCTCACCGCGCTTCCTTGCCTTCCTCTCTGTAATGTTGTTCTCCCCGGGACACAGATCACGCAGGAGGTGGGGAGGTCACGCCTCCTGCGTGTCCTCGCGTTGTTCTTGGTCAGGCACCGTGCGGTCTGACCTGGATCTCACCGAGGGTAACCTTGTGTTCTCGTGCCAGTCTCACGATAAAGAAGAGGGTGCTCTCCTCCGAAATCTTGAGCTTCGCGGCGATATCGGGGAGGCTTGCCTTTCCCTTCTCTTTGATGAAGGCCACGATTTCTTCTCCCACGGTCCGTGACCACTCGTCAAAGAGTCCTCCTATCTCGGAAGTGGAGGAAGGCGCCGCGTCTGAGGAACCGCTGAAGGCACCCGCCATCTGCTGCATCATCTTCGCGCACATGTCGGGCATACCGCCCATATTCTTCATCATTCCTTTCATCATATCCTGCATAGCTCCCATGTTCATCGTCATGTCCTCTTTGTTCATGACAGAACCTCCTTTGTGTGTTTCTTCAATGCTCCGGATTTGCCCTGAAACCTCCGCATTATCCGTTCTCTTTCATCCACTGGCGCATGAAGCGCATGGGAGGGAACGGAAAATCCTGCTCCTCTTTCTTGCCCTCCTGTGCTAACCGAACACCCCCGAGGGATGTCAACAAGTCTATCAAGGCGGGTTCGGCGAGGCGGTAGTAAATGAACGCCCCCTTTCGCTCCGCCGATAGTATGCCGCTTTCCCTGAGAGGCCTCAGGTGGAACGAGACGAGGGTCTGAGACAACTGCGTTTCCCGGATGATCTCTGAAACAGGCTTGTTCTCTTTCCCTACGGCAAAGATGATCTTGAGACGGTTCGGATCATTGAGGAGCTTGAACAGCCTCGACAGCAATTCAATTGTCTGTTCATCCATATGAGTGTCTCCTTATATGAGGCAATACTAATATAAGGAGCCATGGCCGATATTGTCAAGTCTAAAAATAATACCTTGCCCGGAAGTCGATCCGGTAGTCGTTCTGCTTCTCCCCGTATTCGCTGCCTCTGGTGCCCGCGATGATCCCCGTCCTCAGGCGCAGTTCCAGGTTGGTTATCCCGGTGTACGTGATCTCCGGTGTGAGGGAGAAACTTTTGTCGTCAATATTGGCGATGAGGGTGACGGCCGGGGTGTAGTAGAGGATGTCGAAGGGGTCCTTCTGCATGACACGGATATAGAGGTAGTTGACGGCGGGGTTTATCCTGCCGTATGCTCCCTGCTGATTGAGGTTCAACGCCCTGGCCAGAAGGTCCGTGCTGCCGGTGGTTATATATCTTTCGTACGCCCTGTCGGTGAAGGAATAGAAGTCTCTCATCTCTGTGGTGCTGTACCCCGTTCCGTTCCGGTAATACTCGACAATATACGTTGTGTCGCTCTTTGTGAGGTACCGCAGTCCGACAAGGTAGTTTTTCGCCGTATACGACCTCTTCGACACGGTGCCGGCGGTGTCCGTGTATGTCTGCTCGTATCCGTTTATCAGGGAGAATTCCCCGTGTACCTCCAGGTTCGTCGTGATGTTCCGGGAGAAGTCCATCCCGTAGCGGGTGGTTCTGCTCCCGCCTGTGAGAAACATGACGTCGATGTCCGTGTCCTGGAAGAGGAAGTAGAACTTCGAGGCAAGGTTCACGTGGTCCACCTCTCCAAGGTCGTCGTTGACACCTGAATAGACGGGCACGAGGACAGGCGTGAACGAGAATGTCTTGAGAGCGCCTCCCGTGAAGCTCCTCGTGTAATCGATGGAGCCGACGATGAACCCTTCCCGGGAAAGCTCGGGATCGTTGGGGTCCTTGGGCCTGTCGAGGAACGCGGCCGGGTTCCAGGCGTATCCCTTCCCCCAGTTCATGGTCTTCTTTCCGGCATCCACGATAAAGGAGGAAGACGGCTTGACGGAAAGGTATCCTTCGAAGATATGGGTCTTCGTGGTCTGTGTCTGCCAGCTGTCCGTGTAGCTGGTGAACGTCTTCATGTAGGCACGTGATATGCCTTTTTCCAGGCTGGCATCCACCTGGAGGTTGCCGTTGTACTGCTCGGTTGTCCCGGCCATGTTCCGGTCATAGAAATTGAGCTTATACATGGCGGAATTCTTGTCGAGGCCGAAGAGGATGGGGTAGAACTCGATATACCCGCCGATGTGGTACGGTTTCTTCTCCACCTCGGACACGTCGAAGGTGTACTCTTCAGCAAAGGAAGGGGAAGCGAGGATGGGTACGTGACAGAGGACCATAAAGAACAGGCAGACCGTTACGATGTCGAAGCGGCCGTCACTTTCTTCGACGACCCGTCCCGGTTTGTCATTCCGGCCCAGGCCGGAATACAGGAAGACCTTTGTCACAACAGACAGAATGTCCGTAACGCTGCGGCACACGCATAAAGCGGCGATCATACACCCCCGAAGGACTGTGGTACCCAACCGTGTTCCCTCCACCTTTTCCTACCTCAGTGACTCCATCTTGGGCATGAAGGTCAGCGTGAAGATCTCGTCCCTGAAGTCCCTCTTTGTGATCTTCGCGAATATCATGACCGACTTGTAGCCCTTGTAGAGGGGGCTGTCCGTTTCGAGAACCGCGGGTCTCACGATGCCACCGCCAAAATCCTTTATGTCCTTGAAATGGAGCGTCTTGACGAGCATGCCCGCCTCGGTGAGACACTCGATCCTTGATGGCAAAGACCTGTCTTTCATCACCCACATCCTGAGCCTGTCGTAGGCCACCGTCCTCGTCTTCGCCTTGAGATGCAGGAGGTATTCCTTTCCTTGTTCCTCAACCTTTTCCACGTTATACTCCACGGCATAGTCGAGGCTCAGTATGTCGGAGTTGTTGAAGACCCCTCCCACCACGGACTGGAGGCTCGTGATACGGACCGGTTTTCCCACGTTTGGTATGTACAGCCACATATTGTCACCGAGCCTGAGAGTGGTCCTTCCCTTCTCGCTGGCAGGTGCAATAAAAAGCCCGGCGACCTTCTCCCTGCCCTTCTTCACCGTGTAGTAGGTGAATTCCTTCTTTCTCCCGTCAGGCTCCACGTTGATGATCTTCCGATACGATTCGTATGATTCGGGACTCAAATTCCTGTCCACCTGATCGAGAAGCTTGGCGCCGTCGACGGCGAAGACGGGCACGGCCAGGAAGATTCCGACCAGCGCTGCGATTATTGTTCCGACCATAGTTCACTCCTTTCATGTCATTTACCGGCGCTTGCCGCTATGCTTTTACACATGCCGCAGTGCCTTGATCGGTTCCATTCTGGACGCCTTAAAGGCTGGCTGCAGGCTCCCCAGGACTGCCACGACGATAACAATGAGGGATATCATTAGAATATCCTGAAGTGCCACCTCGGGTGACAGCACAAGGCCCGTCTGCCGTCCGAAATCGAAGGTGATCTTCACGGCCTTCAATATGTAGATGATGCCGATCCCTATCACATTACCGGCCACGGCACCCAGGATCCCCAGGAGAAAGCCCTCGATGACAAACATGGACAGGATCTTTCCCGGCAAGGTGCCGATTGCGGCGATGGTCCCTATCTCCCGTATTCTTTCGTAGACGGCCATGATCATCACGTTCATCACGCTGATAAGAACAATGGCGATGAGCATGATCTTTATGAAGATGGTCATGATGTCTATCATCCTGACAACATTGTAAAATGGCGTCAGGCTTTCCCATGTGTGGACCTCGAAGACAGGTTTGCCCTGTTTGTTCTGCTCGCCCGCGAGCATGGCCGTCAGTGCACTGTGCACGGCATGGACCCTTCCGAAATCCTTGAGACGTATGGCGATCTCGCTGATCTCGGACTCCTCCATCCTGAGTATCTCCATGGCGTCCTCGATATGGACGTAGCCGTCCCTGCCGCCCGGCCCGGTGATGCTCTCGATGATGCCGCTTACCCGGAGTTGTTTGCCGTTCACGGAGCCATCCTTGTTGTTCGCGATGACCACGATGGTGTCTCCCACGTTCACCTTCATCCCCCTGGAGAGGAGTTCGGGAATGACGATCGCGCCTTTCCTGACGGTCTTTTCCCCTTCCGTGATCCTTGATGCGAAAAGGGGCAGCGTCTTAATCTCCATCTCCGGGTACACGCCGTTAAGCCTGATGTTGGTTGTCTCTGTGAAGCTGCTGAACATGCCGCCGAACTTTATCCGGGGCGACCAGGATTCGATCTCCGGCATCCCCTGGAACGTTGTTTCGAGTTTCTTGACAGCTTGAGACTTCATGTTCATCGTGAGGGGAAGATTGTCGATGGATGCCATGTACCCCTTCCGATGGATCTGGATGTGGCCGAGCATGGAGTCCGTCATCTGCCCCGTCATCATACTCTTGAAGGAACCGGTGACGCCCACGAAGAGAAGGACGAAGATTACCCCGATTGCCACAAGTGAAGCGGTAAGCATTGTCCGCCGTTTGTAGCGCATAAGGTTCCTGATGGCGATTTTGAAGAGATTAGCCACGATCGCTACCTCCCTTTTCCTGCCTTCCGCTGATCTGCCCGTCTTCAAGCGTATAGACTATTTCCGCCTCCCCCACGATCTTCGGGTCATGGGTGGAGAAGATGAAGGTCGTTCCGAATTCGTCGCGCATCTTCTTCATCAACTCGATGACCATGTATGCCGTCTTGTGGTCAAGGTTGGCCGTGGGCTCGTCGGCGAGGACGAGCCTGGGTTTCGTGACAAGGGCCCGCGCAACCGCCACACGCTGTTTCTGCCCTCCCGATATCTGATCGGGATATTTCTTTTCCTGTTCCAGCATCCCCACTGCGTCGAGGAGCTTCATGACCCTTTCCTCGCGTTCCTTTGCCGGCACGCTCTGTACCATGAGAAGGGGGTATTCGATGTTCTCGTACACGGTCAGGACGGGAAGAAGGTTGAAATCCTGGAAGATGAAGCCGATGTTGTTCCCTCTGAAGACGGCGCCCTGTCTGCGGTCCAGTGACGCGACATCCGTGCCCGCGACCGTGAGGGTTCCCCCGGTCGGTTTGTCGAGACATCCGATGAGATTGAGGAGAGTGGTCTTCCCGCTTCCCGAAGGACCCACAAAGGAGACAAAGGAGGCGGGGTCTATGGTAAAGCTCAACCCGTTGAGTGCCCTGACCGCGACCTCGCCGACCATGTAATCCTTGACTATGTTCGCTGCTTTCATAAGTTCCATGACCTTCTCCATGGCGGCAGGTCCCGCTTAAGGCTTAAAAGACGGGGCCCGCCGCAGGTTGCGCTACCTTCTCCACCCTGACCAGACGGGTATACCCGCGCTGTCCCGGAGGACCAGAACGCTCTCTCCCTTTTTCACCTCTCCGGCGATAATGGCCGGCTTATCCGCGAAAGTTACCCGGGAGCCCTTTACCTCGATAGCGTCACCCTTTGCGATCTTTGTGTCGAGTCGCCCGATATACCATTCGGGACCAAGATGTACCGAAATGGTCTCCTTGTCGGTCTTCACGGTCAGAGTCGTCGCCGCGTACATACCTTTCATGGGAACCGCCGTACCCACGCTTTCGACGGTGCCGGAGATCGTCTCGACCTTTGCGGGATCGTACATCCTGTTGTATGGTGTTCCCTGACCCCATCCACCGCTTCCCTTCCATTTCATGGGACCCCTCTGGGCGAAAGACTCTACCGCAAGACCGAGGGTGACTATTGAAAGGACAATAAAAATGATAACGGTTTTCTTCATGGTTGTTTCCTCCTGTTATGTTAGTAGCTTGCCGAGCCCTTAATATTCAATTATACTCCTGTTCATGATGTCTTCCCTTGCTTCTTGCGTTCGCCGATCCGGGTAGACAGCAGACCCGGTTAAGGCCGTTCTCAAGGAAAGCGATTGGTCTGTACGAGAAAAAACGACTAACAGCGAAGGGGTATTGTTTCCGGGAAATTATCTGAAGCGATAATGACAACAGGATCAATGTTTTCTTCGGAAAGGTCGGGCAGGGCCAGGGTGTCAGGCGGGGCCGATGGTGGAACAGCTGCAAAAAGATCCCCGGTTTCGATGGGAGAGGCCACCGCGCGATAGATACAGGGGTTACAACAGTTCAGTGCCGTCTTGCTCTGGGCGAACGGGCAGCCTGTCGGGAGCTTCTGAACGAACTTCATTGCGGGAAGCCCGATCACGACTACTACCAGCACCATTGCCGTAACGAATAGCAACGTTCTGCGTTTCCTGTTCATGTGATGTCTTCCATGGGGCAACCTTAAGCAATGCCCGTGCCAAGCCGGATTTTTCTGCGTTGCCACCTGTGGGATTATCGCACATACGAGCCTTGTGTGGCAAACATTCATGCATGAAAACAGCCCCCCATCATCCATAACCGGCGACGGGACAGGGCGGCCTTTTCGACGAATGCTTCCTGCCGGTATCAGACTGCTCGACATAATTGTCGGTCCATTCGAAGACAGGCATCGCCGACACAGGGGAGAATCCTGTCGACGGCATAACCAAAGGTCGTTGCTCCACCCCTGATAGCGGAGAATGGGTGGGTTGTTCAACCCGTAATGTCCCCGGGAGCAAGACCCTGATGCTGGGCATCTTATAGACCATTTCCCGGGTCAGGGCCAATGGCGAAGACAAAATGGTTTTGACATACTATATGAGATGATGTAGTATTCGTTATAATGATGGTCTATATAATATGACTGTTTATAATTAAGGGGGTTAAACAATGGATCTTACTGATTTGAACTACTGGAAATCATTGATTAACATTGGTCTTACGAAGGTCCTCGTTCTGAAGGTTCTGTCCAAGGGTCCCAACCATGGCTACGGGGTATTGAAAGAGCTCGAATCCATTACCAGCGGTTGCTGCGTTCCCACCTTCGGGACCATATATCCCATCCTGAAGGAATTGGCAAAGCAGGGCTATGCGCAGGTCAGCGAGGATAAACAACTCAAGGGCGCGCAAAAAAGGCAGGTCTATACGATCACCCCATTGGGTGTCGAAGCCTACAAGGTGGCACTCGAGGCATGGAGGTCCACGATTCCGTATATTTACAGGGCGATCGAGGATGATGGTCTTCTTTTCGTAGACGATATCAGAGCCCGCCTTTCGCGGAAATAGACTGCCCGTCAAGCTTGCAGGAGGTACTCAGCATGTTCGCCATCAACAACTTCGTCACCGCCGGAAAGTTCTTCCTGATAATAGCCGGTGAACTCATTCTCATTTTTGTAGCCGTTTCCTTCATTATCGGGCTCCTGATGGAGTATCTCCCGCCTTCCCGGGTTCGCGACTTCCTGGCGAACAGGCTTACATGGGTGCAATACGTGCTCGGCTCCGGCCTCGGCGCCGTAACCCCTTTCTGCTCCTGTTCCACGGTCCCCATCACCGCGGGCCTGCTCAAGGGTGGCGTCCCATTTGGTCCGACGATGGCGTTCCTCTTCTCATCACCTGTCCTTAACCCCGTGATAGTCGCCCTGCTCTTATCGCTCTTCGGGCTGAAGATCACGGTAATCTACGCGATCGTTACCTTTCTCGGGTCCATGGCGTTGGCTGCCATCCTGTCCAGAATGGGAATGGAGAGACAGGTCAAACCGTTCATGGCGTTTCAGGCCCCGTCGTGCTGCGGAGGTGGCACCCGGCCTCAGCAAACGCCGGTTAAAACGCAGCCGTCCACGGCAGGGTGCTGCGCATCCGGGGCAGGCCGGCCCCTTTTCGCATTCACCACGATCCAACCGACAGGAGGTTGCTGTGCTCCCGAACCAAAGGCTCCTGTCCAGCCGACCTTGCAGTCCTCGTGCTGTTCCGCTGATATTGACGGTGACTCGGATCCGAAAAACATTCCTTTCAAAGAAAAGATGAAAAAGGCCTCGTTGTCGGCGGTGGAGACTTTCAAGGGGGTGTTCTGGTACCTCCTTCTCGGTGCGGGCATAGGGGCTTTCATATACGGGTTCTTCCCCCAGGACCTGGTGGTCAGACTGGCGGGACCGGGGAACCCCTGGTCCATCCCCGTCGCCGCGTTTATCGGCGTACCAATGTACATCCGCGCAGAAACGGTGATCCCCATAAGCGCCGCCCTGGTGGGCAAGGGTATGGGAGTGGGCACGGTTCTCTCCCTTATCGTGGCGGGCGCGGGGGCGAGCATTCCGGAGATGATAATTCTCGGCTCCATGTTCAGGAAGAAGCTGGTGATCGCGTTTCTGGTGAATGTCTTTCTGGTTGCCATCGTGGCTGGATATCTTGTGGATTGGCTGGTATACTGATAACAGCGGTTGCTTGAATTGAAGACAGATCCCCCCGGGGCGGGCTGAAGAGAATCAGGAGGATGCGTTATGTCCATTTTTAAAGTGATGGGATGAGTTACCTGAGTAGATCCCAACGCGCCGACAGTTAGCCGGCGCACGCTCAGATTTATTGACGGAACACAGGTCGCACTCAGTAATCTCCATGAGATAATGGCGGAAGTTTACTCTGTCGGCAAGGGGGCAAACAAGGAAACGGTCGAGGAGATCATCGCCGGGCTGGAGGCCATGGGTAACTATATATCTGACTCAGAGCTGGTTCGGAGAGAGTACAGGAATGTTCTGCTCAAGGAATACGAAGAGTTCGTTGCAACGCACGACAGAGAGGGAAAGAGCACGATATCTTCAAGCGCTTCCGAAGGAGAAAGCCCGTGACAAACAAGATCATTATCTATGGCACCGATGGATGACCTTTCTGCAGACAGGCTCGGGAAGCCTATGGTGACAGGGCGGTCTTCATCAACGTGGAGGACGACCCGGACCGGTTCGACGAGATGCTCGCCCGTTCCGGAGGGAAGGAACAGGTTCCGGTTATCGTGGATGGAGACAGGGTAGCGGTCGGCTTCGCGGGTGATGTGTCGATGCGTGGAGGTACCCCTATCTTCGGGGGCGTTTGAACGGCAAAAAAAAGTCCCTCGGTGAGGGACGATTACTCTGATTAAAGGAGGGCGGGCAACTTCCTTATCCCCCGTAGGGCAGATCGAGGTACAGGCTTACATTGTCACCGTCTTTCAGAACGGTATGTATGCCTTTCTCGCACAGGCTAAGAGGACAGCCATTTATCATCACCTCGAAAATAGGTTGCAGCGCCGTGCCTTCACTATTCAGGTATTCAAGGTTATCCGATGTCGTTGAACGGCCCGATATGATCCGGACGAGGTCCTTAAGCGTGACCTCTACCGCGTCGACATGAATGCTGTCGATACTCCTGTCCCCGAGAAGGAGATAATTGGCGGTGAGATTGATCTTCATGGGAACTCCTTTTCTTTTTGTCAGCGGCAGCTTCGCCGATCGTTTTATGTTCGCAGGCCGGCACGGACGCGCTGATCCTGATCCGGTGCCCCGGCGGGTGCGGGCAGGATCGGTGCCGTTGACGCAAAGCATCCCCGGCAGTAAGTGTCCAGAAGGTACTCGTGATCGTGGAAATGTTGCTTCGCCCGGTATTTTTGGATAAGGCCCCTGAGGTCCTGGATTCCTTCGAAGGGCTTCCGTGTGTTCAGGGGTCCCTCCGGACATCCCCCGGGGCAGGCCAGAAGCTCAACAAAATCCCTATGAACTGGCCTTCCCCCTTCCATCTCCCCGAGGAGACGGATCACGTTGTGTATGCCGCTTACCGTCATGCTGGTTGTTAGCGGTCTATTTCCGGCAGAACGATGGGTTTCCGTGCCCGGTTGCGCCGTTCCTTGTGCTTCTTCCCGTCCCTTCTTTGCGGCTTCCCTTGAGAGCCGGCTGACGATATCCCCGTAGACCAGGTTGACCCCGATGACTCCGTCCACCGCGGACCGCGTCGTCAGGATAGGGTCTCTCGCTTCCGCAACCTTCGCGGGACAGGGAGAGATGAAGAAGGCGCCTATCTTCTCGGGGGAAAGGCCCGTTCTCTTTACCGCCCTTTCTTTTGCCAGTCTTGCGGCCACCTCCATGGGGCTCAAGACCGGGGCGACATGCTTCAGCAGACCAGGGAATCTCGTGCGGATGAGTTTCAGAACAGCGGGGCAAGAAGAAGAGAACAGGGGCCTTGCGCGGAGTTTTCGCAGGACATGCTGTTCGATAATGAACGTGACCACCTCGGCGGCCGCGGCAACCTTGAAAACCTCGCTGAAACCCATGTTCGAAAACGCGCCCCGAAGGTCTTCGAAAGAAATTGCACCCGAAAGACCTTCGGTGTCCAGAAACACTTCCAGAGAGGGGGGCAGAAGTGCGACGCTGTAAGGATACGGGGCACGTGCCGCAAGCGTGTCGGTGCCAGCGGTCCTGGCCTGATTCGGACACGTTCGGATACATTCACCGCAATCAATGCATCTTTTTCTCAGAGTCTGTACCTTACCAGACCGCACCCGGATCGCGTTCACCGGGCATGCCTCGATGCACCTGCCGCAGCCCTTGCATTTTCGACCATCAAACCGTACCGTGTGAAGACTGTCAGCCATTATATCGGGCTACCTTTGACCGATCACAAAGCATCCTTTAATTATACTTGTACTCATTATAGGTATAGTCGTTATATTGATAGTCAATATAACACCGGCAATGCCTCGTGTCAAACCGATTTCGGCAAGACAAATGGGTGTTCTGAGCCCTCATCAGAAAGCTTGTTTCGATTGCCCTCCGGCGTCTCCGAATTGCCTTCCTCGGAGTGCGGCCAGTGCATTCTTTCCTCTCGAAACTGGAATCGCCTTTTGTGCCAGGAAGTTCAGGTGCTGGACGGTCATTTCGAGCGTAGCTCCGGGAAACCCGAGGACCGCTTCATCCGTGCCTATAATCCCTGGCTGTGCATGTCTCCACGCTGATCAGCTTTTACCTGGCAGTAAAGGTGTTTCCGCAGTCCCAGTTGTACTCGGTCTGGAGGGCACTGTGGTTCATGGCGGCAAGCCTCTTTTCTACGCCCGACCGCATTAGGGTATAATGCTTTCCCTATCTCTTTGTGACCAGGGGCAGCCCTGCCACCTTCCAGCCTTCGATGTCGCCTGCAACCTGCATGATCCTCCTGAAGCCGAGTCCTGTCATGATGTCTATGGCCCCGGCGGTGCGCCTGCCCGTCCTGCAGTAAACGAAATACGTCCTGGACCTGTCGAGCCTGCCTATATCCCGGGCGAATGCACCTGAACGGTAATCCATGTTGATGGCGCCCTTGATATGTCCCGTGGCAAATTCTCCGGGGGTGCGTATATCGAGTATGACAAGGTCGCGCGCCCTGCCGCTGAGCAATTCATAGGCCTGTGCCGGTGCGAGAAGGGTCACCGCGGAGTTGTACCCGGCGTCTGAAAGGCCCTGCCCCTGGGAGTACGGGGAACACAGGAGGACAATAGCCAGGACTGCGATCCCGGGAAGAAGCCCTTCTCTCAGGAATTGTTTTATGCGCAAGAGGTGTAATGCCATTCTTTCATGTCGCCAGGACGCTGGGGTTGATGCAAAACCGCTATTTCGCGGTGCCCTTCAACTGGTTGAGGGCGTTGATGATATCGCTGGCCCCGACGTACTTGTTCTTCTTTCCATTTTTTTCAATTATGCATGAAGGTGTCGCATCTATCTGGTCTTCCTTGAGATGGTTGGTGAGAGCTGTGAAAACCGGTTTGGGATCGAAGGGTTTCAGCTTGATGCCTTTTTCCTTGAGAATGGCCTCTATTCTCTCAGCGCTGTCCACCCTTTTCTTTGTCGCCTCGATGAGGGACCGTCTCACGAAAAAGGCGTGCTCCAGATCGTTCTTTTCATTGACGGCATACAGGAAGTATCGTGCATAGAGCGATGAGTGCCTGTGGAACGGTGTGTCGGCAAAGATCAAATTGATGGTCTTTTCCTTGACCAATTCTCTGATGACCGGTTCGAGATCCGGCTCCATCTCCGTGCAGGGGGGGCAGAAGTAATCCGTGTACAGCCTCACCTTCACTTTCCCTTCGCCAAAGGATGGGATAGGACTTTCTGTCGAGTGGCCCGTGGACGGTGCGAAGACAAAGATGGCAATAAAGCCGCAGAGCGCGACACCCGTCGCGATAAGTTTCTTGTTCATGGTGGTGATTGTTCTATATCCCATTGTACTGTCCTCCTCGTAATGTCGTTCCTTCATATTGGGGGCTATTCTATTATCGCGAGATGATAAGACGTCTAACATCGCAGAGGAGGCGACAGGACGGGGGGACCTTCAGGAACGGTGGCGCACGGGACCATTCTGAGAGGCGGAAATGTCGCCGATTCCGGTGAGGTCAAGAGAGAAGGCACTTCAGCTACCGTCATATCGTATGCCGGTCTGTTGATGGAATTGAAGGGGCACGGATTGCACCGACCAAGCTCCTTCCCGTTTGGAACCGGATATTGACCTGCAAATTTCTTGGCCAGGACGAGGGGCACCGAGATCAACAGTGCCCCTGCCACGACGAGCGCAATCGCGCACCACAGAGTGTTGTGGCTACGTCTCGTACCTGCTATGTTGTAAGGGGTTCCGGCGATTCGCAAAGAGACCTCTCTGTGGGGTTGGTTTGAAGCGTATAGGAGTACGTGGGTGCAAGGGAACCCTTGAAGAAGATGGAAAAGAGGATGAGGGCGACAACCATTGAAACGACGCAGAGCATTGTCCTGTCCCGTTTGAAATTCATCACAAAGAGGATGAAAACGATCGCCGCGAAGGCCAGGCAGTAAAGACAATACGTATTGTGCCATACCTGGAACCCTATGAGGTAGAATTCGATCCCCACTCCGGCGGAAAGAAGAACGAGCAGAAGCGTGTCCTTTTTCAGAATGCTCAGGAGAATGATGCACGCCATATATCCGATGCCGACATACTGCAGACCGATGCCGAAAATGGTTCCCTCGAGGTACGAACATGCGCCGGCGCAGATACTGTAGTATATCTCGAGAGCGACGGCGATGCAGGCAAGGGCGATGTTCATGACGGTTCTTCGATGTCGTGACCAGACCGAGCCCTGCCGCGCAATGCCTCTTTCCTGCAGCAGATTCATTTCTGTGGCGTCTCCCATGACAGCCTCCCTCCTATTTTTGTGGTCCGTCGGCCTCTGTCATGTTGAAGGAGTATGTTCTTGGCGCAGACGGCGGCACGGGACAGGAGGTACACGCATACAGAGACAAACCTGTCATTGCTACGATGATTAATAGAAGAAGTCGTTTCATCAGTCCTCGCAATATGGTGGAATAGACTACACTATAAACTCACAATTTTTCCAGTACGGCTTTCAGGGCAATGTCTGTCTCTTCCGGCAGTTTATCGAAGTTGTGAGCCTTCGTTACGCCGAGGTCGGTGACGACAAAATACAGCGACGGCTCGATGCCATACTTCTCGAAGACTTTTTTCGCACACCCGGTGGGGCAACCGTCGATGACGACCGTTCGAGCCGCCTTCGCGCTTTCGATGAAACCCGAAAGGGCCGCTCCGATGCCGGCAAGGCAGTAGGCATTGCCGACACCCTTCCTGTCAAGCTCTATCATCATACTGTTCGAAACCTGACCCGCGTTCGATCCACCCGAACAGGCGACGACAAGAGTGGGAGCTCCCGACCCGCAGCAGGTGTCGCCGGGGCCGGCACCTGTGGTGGAGCATCCGTTCTTTTGTTCCGACATAACGTTACCTCCTTTTTCTACAAGAACTTCTTGATCTCTTCCACGGAGAGGACCTTTCCGACGCTCTTCACCACGCCATCGACAGCCAGAGCCGGCGTCATCATAACCCCGTAGTTCATGATATCGTTAATGTTCTGGACTTTTTCGATCTCGAACTCCACACCGGCATCTTTGGCCGCTTTCTCGGCGTTCTCCGTAAGCTTCGTGCACTTGGCACAGCCTGTGCCGAGAATCTGAATCTTCTTCATCTCCTCCACCTCCTTGTTGATCGGATTTTCATCCCTCATCGAACATCATGTATAATGCACCCCGCTATCCAACCATCCATCCGTACAGCATTCCTGCAAGGGTGGAGAGCAACACCACGTACACTATGAAAACAGCGGTCTTCTTCGTTCCAAGGACACTCCGGATGACGATCATGCTCGGGAGGGAAAGAGCGGGCCCTGCGAGAAGCAAGGAAAGAGCGGGGCCCTGTCCCATGCCGGAGCCGAGAAGTCCCTGGACAATGGGCACCTCCGTCAGTGTAGCGAAGTACATGAAGGAGCCAACGATGGAGGCGAAGAAGTTGGCAAAAAAGCCGTTGCCCCCGACCATTGCGGAGATCCACCGTGACGGTATGATCCCGTTGTCTGTCCCGGGCATGCCGAGGAGAAATCCCGCAACCACAACACCGCCCAGCAGCAGGGGTGCTATCATGAGAGCGTACATCCAGGTTGAATCGATCCAGCTCCTGGTCTCATCCGATGAGATCTTCGTTACCCACACGACCCCCGCGATGCCGGCCGAGAAAGGAAGAAGAGGCCACTTCGGGAAGAGGAGGGCAAGGATGAGAACGACGGTCCCCGTTATCATGGTCGGGATGAGTTTCGCCTCGAACCACCTCACGATGACAAAGCCGAAGAGGATCCCGAAGAGACCGGTGACGTACCACTTTGCGGTATATATGGCGTACCACAGACCGCCGTCTTCCATGGGTCTTCCCCAGTTGGCGAAGACGAGGATGCCGATCATGGACGCCATGTAGACGACGTCCTGCCAGAGTTTCCTCTTTGGCTCTTCCTGCGGCATGCAGACCGCCTCTTTGGCGGCCTCTTCCTTGCGAAAGGTGACCGCCATGAGAAGTCCTATCACGTAGGCGAACAGGACCGCGCCGATGGCCCGTGCCAGACCGATCTTCCACCCCAGGACTTTGGCGGACAGAACGATGGCGAGGACATTGATGGCGGGTCCCGAGTACAGGAACGAGGTGGCGGGTCCCACGCCTGCCCCCATCCGGTATATGCCGGCGAAAAGGGGCAGAACGGTGCAGGAGCAGACAGCGAGCACGGTACCGGAAACGGACGCCACGGAATAGGAAAGGCATTTATTCGCCGCCGGGCCAAGGTACTTCATAACCGATGCCTGGGAGACGAAGACGGAGATGGCACCGGCAATGAAGAAGGCCGGCACGAGGCACAGCAGGACGTGTTTCTGAGCGTAGTCCTGAAGCATGTAGAAAGACTCGAGGATGGCCTTTTGCACCGATGCACTTTCAAAGGGGATGAAATAGGCGGCGATAAAGGCTCCGAAGAGTATGAGAAATTTGTATATGTCTTTCATGTGTTTACCCTCTGTCCCGATCTCTACCTCTTACAGAGGCACACCTGCTGTCTGCGAACATTATTTTCAATAACGGCGGTGACGCAGCCAAAGAAATCAGTCACACAGGGAACCTCCAGCCGGTATATCGTGTCCGCACCGGCCTTTTGAGACGTGACGATGCCGGCTTCTTTAAGGACCAGCAGATGCTTCGAAACAGTCGACTTGTCGAGGGTGAAAAGACCGAACATCTCTGAAAAGGACCGTGTACCGTCTTTCAGGAAATCTATCATCATGAGTCTTACGGGGTGCCCCATGGCCTTGATGATGTTGCTTCGTATTTCCGCTTCTTCCATGGTTATCATGGCGTCTCCTCTTGCATTGTTGGTAAACATACCAATCAACCAACAAACAGTCAAGGACTTTCTTCGCTGGATTTTTGCATTGACAGGAGGAATATTTTGGTCTTTATTCTTATATGCGTTTAGGCAGATGAATGTGGACGGTGAAACATGGAAGACACAGCACAGATATACAAAGCACTCTCCGAGAAGATGCGGTTGCGCATACTCATGCTTCTCACACACGGGGAACTCTGCGTGTGCGACCTGATGGCGGTCCTCGGGGAACCGCAGTCGAAGGTGTCCCGTCACGTGGCGTATCTGAAGAACTCGGGGCTCATAAAGGGCAGGAGGGTCGGCACGTGGATGCACTACTTTCTGAAGGAGTCCCTTGAAGGGCTGGCCGCGGCCCATGTCGAGTTCCTCAAAAGGGAATTGTCCGGTCTCGACTGGGCACGGGATGATGTGGAGAAGATGAAGGAGGTGCAGGCGAGGAAGCTCTGCGAAGCGAAGCCGCCTGTAACCAACAAACGTGCTTCAGGGATAACAGGGACAACTGCCGCAGGTAAGACGGGTGTCAGGAGAAAGGGAAGAAAGAATTCGTAAAGGAGAGGTGAAACGATGACCGCCGAGCACTTGAGCAAGAGACTTTCGTTCCTTGACAGATTTCTGACGTTGTGGATCTTTCTTGCCATGTTCATCGGGGTCGGTTGGGGGTACTTTTTTCCGGGAGTTGTCGACTTCTGGAACCAGTTCCAGAGCGGGACCACCAACATCCCCATAGCCATCGGCCTTATCCTCATGATGTACCCGCCGCTGGCGAAGGTGAAATACGAAGAATTGGGGGAGGTCTTTAAGAACTGGCGGGTCCTTGTCCTCTCCCTCGTCCAGAACTGGGTGGTCGGTCCCATCCTGATGTTCATTCTGGCCATCGCATTCCTGAGAGGTTACCCCGAATACATGGTCGGCCTTATCATGATCGGCCTTGCCCGATGCATCGCCATGGTCATCGTCTGGAACGACCTCGCGAAGGGCGACACCGAGTACTGTGCCGGTCTTGTCGCTTTCAATTCGATCTTTCAGGTCCTGTTCTTCTCTGTCTATGCGTATATTTTTATAACCGTCCTGCCTCCGCTTATGGGACTCAAAGGCGTGGTCGTGGATATCACCATCGGCCAGATAGCGGAAAGCGTTTTCATCTACCTGGGTATACCCTTCATCGCGGGGATTGTCACACGCTTCGTCCTTATAAGGGTCAAAGACAAGACATGGTACCATGAGAGGTTCATACCGAAGATAAGCCCCATAACCCTCATCGCCTTGCTTTTTACCATACTTGTCATGTTTTCCCTGAAAGGCGAATACATAGTGAAGATCCCCCTGGATGTGGTACGCATCGCCGTGCCGCTTCTCATTTATTTCGTGTTCATGTTCATTATCTCCTTCTACATGAGCGCGAAGGCCAAGGCACATTACGGCCAGGCGGCCACCCTGTCCTTCACCGCCGCGTCGAACAACTTTGAGCTTGCGATAGCGGTTGCCGTCGCCGTCTTCGGCATCAACTCGGGGCAAGCCTTCGCCGCCGTCATCGGCCCTCTTGTGGAGGTGCCCGTGTTGATCAATCTTGTCCACCTGTCGTTGTGGATCAAGAAGAAGTATTTTCCCTATGCGGTGGAAACACCGAAGGGTGTTTGTTATATGTCGTGCAAGGAATGAATGGAAGCCATGTGCATTGTCCCGCAGGACGTTTGATCCGCCGGGCATGCCGGTTCGATATTCCATGTATCCGTTGAGAGAACGAGGAGAGGAGGAGTCTCATGCCTATGGGAGGAATCTATGGAGCGCGCACCCTGCTGTGTGTCAACCTTGACCATGTTGCCGAATTGCGCGAGGTGCGCCCGTCAGATGGGTTTGATCCGGGTGTTTATGCGGCGATATGCGACAAGAAGGGTTGTAAGGGGGTCTCCGCCCACTTCAGGGAGTATAGGAGCTACATTCGGGAGGAGGACGTCCGTGCGATAAAGGCTGCGATCCGTGGAGAATTCAACCTTGAGATCGGTTTGGCGGTTGAAATGATCGATCTTGCAAGGGAAGTGAGGCCCGATATCGTCACGATCGTACCGGAACTGGCGGAAGAAATGACCCCCGGAGGGGGCTTTGACGTAAAGACACATCGGTCCGCGGTCCGGGATACCGTGAGGCTCCTCCACGACGATGGAATACAGGTATCGTTCCTCATTGATCCGGACCTCCAAATGGTAGAGTATTCGAAGGAATGCGCCGCGGACCGCGTCGAGATATGTACGGCGGGATACTGTGATGCCCGGGAGAGGGATGAGATCGATAAGGAGATAAAGAGGACCTGTGCCGCCGTTGATCATGCCGCAAGGATGGGGTTGCAGCTCACGGCCGGCCGGAAGCTCGGCTACGCGAATATCGAACCCCTTCTCGATGCCGCGGGGCTGACGGAGGTGCATATCGGCCGTTCCATCATATCACGGTCCGTTGAAGTTGGTCTTCCCCGGGCGCTCGATGAAATGCTGGAAATTCTGGAGTAGTATATTGTAGTATCCTGCCGGGATCGGCGGGCAGGTGAATGGGCCGGTTGTGATGGACCTATCGTGGTGAGCAAAGCCGCCGGCGCCTGATAAACAGCAAGGAGTCAAGAATGACAAATAGATCCATGATATTGTGCGTGATTATGTTCACCATGTTTTCGTCGGCCATCATACCATCGACCGCCGTCGCGGCGGGTGAGGCCATGGCAGGTCAAAAGGCCTCCGCCACGACGAAGAGTCTCGCGGTATCCCCCACCGCCGTGCGTTACCCCGCGCTCGTCGATGTCGGTGCGAAACAGTGCATCCCCTGCAAGATGATGGAACCGATCCTGGAGGAACTGAAAGCTGAATACGCGGGCGTTCTCCGCGTGGAATTCATCGACGTCCAGGTGGACCCCCAAACCGCCACGAAACTGGGGGTGAGGGGAATACCAACGCAGATCTTCTACGATGCGTCCGGGAAGGAGCGTTACCGCCACATGGGTTACATGTCGAAGGAGCGCATACTGGCGACATTCAAAAAACTCGGGATCGAACTGGCGAGAAAGGACACGGGGAAAGAGACCCGATGATAGAGACCATCTTCATAGGGTTGACGGCGGCCGTCGAGGGGACACCTGCCATCGCGCTCGGGGCATCCTTCCTCTGGGGAGTCTTGAGCCTTGTCCTGAGTCCCTGCCATCTATCGAGCATCCCTCTTATCGTGGGCTTCATCGACGAGCAGGGCCGGACGTCGCCGAAGAGGGCGTTCTACACGGCCTGTCTGTTCTCGTCGGGTATCATGCTAAGCATCGGACTTATCGGGTTTATCACCGCAACGGCGGGGCGGATGATGGGCGACGTTGGCCACTACGGCAATTATTTTGTTGCCCTCATCTTCTTTGCCGTGGGGCTCCATCTTGTCGGCTTAATCCCCATGCCCTTGTCCGGACCGGGCAACATAAACATGAAGAGAAGGGGCCTTCTTGCCGCCTTTATCCTGGGCGCCCTCTTCGGTGTGGCGCTGGGCCCCTGCACCTTTGCCTACATGGCGCCCATGCTCAGCATAACCTTCCAGCTCTCGGCAACAAAGATGTGGTACGGGGTCCTTCTCCTCCTTGCCTACGCGGTGGGTCATTGTTCAATCATCGTCTTCGCCGGCACCTTCACCGAGGCCGTCCAGAACTACCTGAACTGGAACGAGCGGTCCGTGGGAGCGCGGATCGTGAAGATAGTCTGCGGGGTCCTGGTCATATGCGGCGGTATCTACCTGGTCTACACGGCATGATACAGATGGTGAAAGTTTTCAGGGAAGACCCGGGGTTGAAAAAAGGGGGAGGAAGGCTTATTGTGAACGCAGAACATGCTTTCACTGCGCGTTTCTCGAAATCGACCAGAATGGAGGTGGCGTGATGGATAAGACAAGGGTTCTTTTCGTGTGTGTCCATAACAGTGCAAGAAGTCAGATGGCGGAGGCCTTCCTCAATACCCTGGCCGGCGACCGGTTCGAGGCCCAAAGCGCCGGGATGGAGCCGGGCGTGCTGAACCCTCTCGCCGTCGAGGTGATGAAGGAAGAGGGGATCGACATATCGGGCAACGAGACGAAGAGCGTTTTCGACAAGTACAGGAAAGGGGAACTCTATTCCTACGTGGTCACCGTCTGCGACGAGGCAAGCGCCGAGACCTGCCCGCTGTTCCCCGGTCTGAGGACCCATACGCTCCACTGGAGCTTTGAGGATCCCACCTCTTTTGCCGGTTCTGCCGAGGAGAGGCTTGAAAGGACGCGTCGCGTTCGGGACGCCATAAAGGAAAGGGTCCTGCAGTTCATGGAAGAGGCGGGGTCTGAGAAAGGCGAGGGAGGCCCGCGATGAAGAAGATAGCCCTCTTTGCCTTCAACGGGGAGCCCATGTGCTTCATCCACGTGCTGCTCAATGCCCTCAACATGAAGACGGCGGGGTACGATGTCAAGGTGGTTATCGAAGGGGCGGCCACGAAGCTGATTCCGGACCTGGTCGAAGAGGGCAATCCCCTCGCGGTACTCTATCGCAACGTCAGGGAAAAGGGCCTCATTGAGGGGGCTTGCCGGGCCTGCGCCAACAGGATGGGGTCGCTCAAGGCAGCGGAAGAGCAGGGGCTGCGCCTCCTCGACGACATGTCGGGTCATCCCGGCATGGCCCGTTATATCAACAACGGGTACGAGGTCATAACGTTTTGACCTCATCCCGGCGGGAGCGGGTCCGGCTGTTCTTAGCCGGAACAGCAGCCGCCCGGGGTGCCGCAGGAGCCGGGTGAACCGCAGCAGCCTCCGAAATTGGGCATCGAAGCCGAACCTGATGACGTGGAGGTGTTGTGGGCGGACATGAGCTTTGTCAGCTTCGTGCCGCTGCATGACCGGCAGGCCATCTCCTCCTCGTCGGAAAAAACGATGAATTCGCTTATGGTCCCGCAATCTTCACATTCATATTCGTAGATCGGCATATCATGTTCTCCTTAATGATGGGCACATCCGCCGGCATGTCCCGCGCAGGTACGGTCGATGGTCAGTTCGGGAAGCTTGTTCTCGCTGAAAAGGGCAAGATTGTCTCTTATCGTGGCCCCCGTGGCCTTGAAGACCTTGATGCCCTTTGCGTTGAGTCCCATAAGGGCCCCGGCGCCGATGCCTCCCACGACAACGGCGTCCACCTCTGTCCCGCCGATGGCCTTCATGGGATTGCAGGCGCCATGGATGTGGTCGGCATCGCGGTTGACCACCGTGGAAACGTCGTTCCCTTCCGTATTGACAACGACAAAGGCCGGTGCAGAGCCGAAATGATTAAAAACGGCGCTTTCAACGCCTTCGTCTTTCTGAACCGCAAAACATATCTTCATGTAGTTCCTCCTCTGGTTGTTTCTTCCGATTCTATCCTCAAAGCCTTGCCGTGAAGGATGGCGTCGGCGACCTTCCGGTGTGCCGCCTCCACGATCCTGCCGAAGGTTGCCCGCGAGATATTCATCTGCCTCGCCGCCTCTTCCTGGTAGAGTCCCTCGACATCGGCAAGGCGCAGAGCCTCCAGCTCGTCCATCTTGAGACTTACCTCGTCAAGGTCCGAAAGCGGTGTGCCCCGGGGTTTGAAGTAATCCGATTCGAGCTTGCAGCACACGCATCTGCACTTCTTCGGGCGAGACATGGAATTATTATAAGCATATGCTCAAAACAAGTCAAGGGGGCGGAAACTTGAAACGGTCTTCACACCATCTCACGTATCCTCTCTTATTGAACACTGCGGGGGCTCATTTTCATTGGAATCGAGATAATCGACGGCGCAGTCGATGTCCTCGCGGCTGCCGATGAAAAGCAGGACATCGTCTGTCATGAGGCGCAGCGAGGGAGAGGGCATCCTGTGGACCTCACCGGAACGCTCGATGCCGATCACGGTCACGCCGGTCTTTGACCGGAGGTTGAGGTCTTTCAGGGTCTTTTCGTCGGCGACCGAGCCCTGTCGTATCCGGTAGGTCTCGATCACGATGTTGTTGAGTATGTCCTCGCGCTCCACGAGGTATTTCCTTGGGAGCTTCACCACCCTCAGCGCGAGATAGTTGTCCTGCCGTATCTTGTCGATGTGTTCCCGAATGTCATTGACGGGTACCTGCAGCCGGTTCAGCACCTTGGAGAATATCTCTACGGAGGTCTCGAATTCCTCGGGTATGACATCGTTCGCTCCAAGATGCTTCAGCCCTTCCACCTCAGCCACGTACTTCGTGCGGGCAATGATGTACAGATGAGGGTTCGAGGCCCGTGCGAGCTGCACTATCCTCCTGGTGGAAGGGGCGTCGCTGATGGCGACTACAAGGACACTTGCATGTCGCACTCCTATCTTGTGGAGGACCTCCGTGCTGGTGCCGTCGCCGAAATATATGGGCTCACCTTTCTTCTTCCCTGCCCGGACGGTCTTGCTGTTGAGCTCGAGAGTCACATACCTGATATCCATCGAGCGCAGGACACGCGCAAGATTTCCCCCGTTGAGACCGAACCCGACTATGATCACGTGGTTCTTTATGCTCTCGGGATAGCGTTCGGAGCCCCTTTTGCCTCTCCCCTTTTCCAGGAGGCGAAGGGGGCTTTTCCTTGCGATCCATTCCGCGATGGACGACGAGCTTCTTATAAAGAAGGGTGTCATGATCATAGTGATGATCGAAGCCGACAGGAAGGCCTGGTAAAGATCGTCGGTGATGAGGCCGTGCTTTCTTCCTTCCAGGGCGAGGATGAATGAAAATTCGCCGATCTGAAAGAGATGGAGGCCTGTTATGAGAGAGTTCTTGAGGGAGTTGCCAAGGACCATGCCGGTGATGGTTATGGCCGTTACCTTCAGGATCACTATCACGAAGACCATCGCCGAAACGCCGACGACGTTGCCTGCAAGCACCCTGAGATCAAGGAGCATGCCGACGGAGATGAAGAAAAGCCCCGTGAAGCTTTCCTTGAAGGGAAGAACATCGGAGACGGCCTGGGCCGCATACTCCGATTCCGAGATTACCATGCCCGCCAGGAAGGCGCCGAGGGCAAGGGACGGGCCCATGGAGGAGGTGAGCAGCGCCGTGCCGAGGCACATCGTGATGATGGATATCACGAAGAGTTCGCGGCTCTTCATTCCCACCACCTGTTTGAAAATGAACGGTACAAACCAGCGGGAGGCGAAGAGGATGAGAGCTATGACGAGTGCGGCCTTCACAACGGTGAGGAGTATGTTCCCGCCGGCCGAGTTGCCGGCAAGGACGGGGATGAGGAGCATGAATGGCACGACGCAGAGGTCCTGGAAGATGAGGATGCCCACCGAAAAACGTCCATGGGGGCTGTTCATCTGAGCCCGGTCGAGGAGAATCTTGAAGACGATCGCCGTACTGCTCAGCGCCACGAGAAAACCGTCGAACACTGCCCCTTTCAGCGGCTGGTTGTAAAAGAAATAACCTATGCACACGACAAAGACGATCGTGAGCGTGACCTGCATGGCCCCGCCCCCCAGCACGATCGACTTCAACTGGAAAAGGTTCTTGAGGGAAAACTCGAGGCCGATGGTGAACATAAGCAGGACGACCCCGATCTCGGCGAGGAGCTCTATCTGGTGCGGGTCACCGACGAGGTTGAAGGCAGACGGCCCGATGAGAATGCCGGCCAGGAGGAACCCCACGACAGACGATATCCGGAACTTCCCGAGGACGAACACTATGAGGGCGCTTATCCCGAGAACGATCACCATCGCCTGAAGGTATTCAACTACCATATTCCTCCTCTCACCCGTGCCTGTGTTTGTGCATGCCGGGCCACGCCGAGCGAGTACGGCGCGGCTCCTATATGATACGCGTATTCTCTCAGAAAACCAAGGGTTCTCTCGGAAACGGACGGCAGAAGATTACTGACGGGAACCGCTTCTTGATTTTCCTTTCCATGGATGGTAGAAACCGGTAGGAGGAAGACGATGGTAGAAAAATGGATGGAAGAAATAAAGAGATCGGTGGACCCCGGTGAACTCGGGATGATGCTCGTGCACAACGGGGTCGTCAGGGCGACCTCGAAGGAAGGGAAACCGGTGAAGGCCATGCGGCTCTCCTATGACAGGGTGCTTCTCGCCGCCGCGGTGGACGAGGCCAGGAAGCATGATGGGATAGCGGACGTGAAAGTCTGGATCAACGAAGGGGACCTGAAGGTGGGAGACGACATCATGTACGTTCTCGTGGCCGGGCGCTTCAGGACCGATGTGCTCCCTGTTCTTCAGGTACTTCTCACGAAGGTCAAGGGAGAGGTCGTTCACGAGGAGGAGGTGCTGCCTTGAGGAAGAAAGTCGAAAGCACATGCGCTGACTGCGACATCCCCCTTCGGGAGCGGACCTGTACCAGCCCCGGAGGAAAAGGCTCGAAGGGATGCCCCACTGTCCTCAAAAAAGAACTTGCCGAGAAGGCACGGAAGGAATACGGAAAGAGATCCGTGCACGAATTTGCACGTCAGGCGTCCATCCAGGAAGGGGAATGCTACGTTGACCGCGACAGGAAGCCCTACCGGATACACGCCGCAAAGCCGAGGATTCTCGAGATCTGCGAGTTCGCGAAGAAGATGAAGTACAGGAAACTGGGGCTCGTTTTCTGTGGAGGACTCGCGAAAGAGGCGACCCTCGTTTCAGGATTACTCGCCCGAAAGGGCTTCGATGTGGTCTCCGTCATGTGCAAGGTCGGCAGGGTTCCGAAAGAAGAGCTCGGCCTCGAAGACGAGCACAAGATGTTCCGGGGTGAATTCGAGGCCATGTGCAACCCCATCCTGCAGGCCTTCGTTGTCAACGACGCGAAATGTGACTTCAACGTCCTCCTCGGACTTTGTGTGGGGCACGATTCACTTTTTCTGAAATACGCCAAGGCGCCTTCGACGGTGCTTGCCGTGAAGGACCGTGTCATGGGGCACAACCCCCTTGCGGCGGTGTACCTGTCGGAAGGGTATTACGCCTGGCTGGAAGAATGAACGAAGCCTCAGGTTTCACGTTCGAAGTCTGGAGGAGCTATCCTCTCAGGCTCGACATGTAACATGCAAGATGGTTCATGATTGCCTTCTTCAGTCCCGTCGCGCCGAGATTGGAGCAATGGAGCTTGTATTCCGGGAGGCCGCCCAGGGCCTTGACGATGTCCATATCATCGATCATCATGGCCTCATCGAGGTCCTTGCCGACGGCAAGCTCCGTCATGACGCTCGCGCAGGCGATGGATGCGGGGCATCCCCTGATCTGGTATCGTATGGCTATGATGATGTTATCTTCAACCTTTATGAAGACTCTGAGAAAATCCCCGCAATTCGGGTCGCCGATCTCTCCCACCCCGTCATGGTTGTTGATGACGCCGACGTTGCGGGGGTTGTTGAAATGGTCTATGACGATCGCAGTGTATTCGTTCATTGATGCCCGTGTCCTTCTCTCATCATTACGATGACCTGTTTCTGTTCGGGGGCGGAAGACGCGGTTTGTCCACCGCCCCCGGAGGTCCTGCCGGTATTCTTAATGGTCGCACGTGTTCGCGCCGGTGGCGAGCGTTCCTTTCAGGTAATTCTCCACCGCCTTCTTCGGGTCTGCCTCCTGCGCGCCTGTTACAACCCTGACACCCTGCTGGGTGAAGAGTTGTTGTGCCCGGCTTCCCATACCTCCGGCAATGATGCAGTTTACACCCTGCTGCGCAAGCCACGGCGGGAGAAGTCCCGGCTCGTGGGGCGGCGGGGTTACGTATGTTTCGTTCAGGATCCTACCCTGCGCGTCGGTATCGATAAGGGCAAAGGCTTCGCAATGGCCGAAATGCATGCAGAGCTTGCCCTCGTTCGTAGGTACGGCGAATTTCATGGTACTTCCCTGACCGGCAATATCCCCTTGGCCCGCGCCACTCAAGGGTGGTATGACAGAGCTTTCCGAGTTGCCTTCTTTTGCCGCAGGCCGGGGGATATCGGTATCAATTGAATGAGTCGCGGTGATCCTGTCTACGATCTCGTCAAAGCGTTTGGCCGTCTCCGAAGTACTGTAGGAGAGTATATAAGGCGTGCCGCTGTCACCACTCCTGACGATGTCCGGATCCAGGGGCACCGCTCCCAGGAAGGGGACGTTCATGCGCTCCGCCAGTTCCTTTCCGCCGCCTTTCATGAAGATGTCGACTTCTTTGCCGCAGTGGGGGCAGATGAATCCGCTCATGTTCTCCACGATGCCCGCCACGGGAAGGTTGAGCTGGTTGCAGAAGGTGATGCACTTCGCCACGTCGATGGTTGCCACCTGCTGTGGTGTCGTCACGATGATGGCGCTGGCGCGTTCCTTGATGAGCTGCCCCACGGAAAGCGGTTCGTCGCCCGTGCCCGGAGGGGCGTCGATGACGAGATAATCGAGCTTTCCCCACGTAACGTGCTGGAGGAACTCCTTGATAACGTTATACTTCAGAGGACCCCTCCAGACGACAGGCTGGTCGTCGTGTTCGATGAGAAGCCCCATGGAGACAACGTGAAGTTTTCCAAAGTATTCTATGGGGACTATCTCGTTGTCATTGCTGACGCCCACCTTCTGGCCGTTGAGCCCGAGCATCTTCGGTATGCTGGGCCCGTGAATATCCACGTCGAGGAGGCCGACTCTCTGTCCCCTGGCGGCGAGGCTCAAGGCCAGGTTCACCGCCACCGTGCTCTTGCCGACTCCACCCTTGCCGGAAAGGACCATCAGGGTCCGGTTGATCCGGCTTAAGCGTTCCTGGAGGAAAAGGTCGTCCATATCCTTGTCCTGTGTTGTCTGCCCACACTCTGCCATACGTTACTCCTTATATATTGATAATATTTGCTCCGATATCTCCCGCAAGGCCTTGCTCACGGGAAGATCCGGTGCATATTCAACGATCGCCTTTCCCTGCCGCTGGGCCTCCGATATGATCCTTTCGTAGGGAAGGCGGCCGAGAACAGGTATATCATTCTTGCTGCAGTACCGATCTATCGAGTTGGTGCATGCCGGATTGATGTCGCTCTTGTTGATGATCACGGCGGCGGGAAGCGAGAAATGCCGGGCGAGCTGCGCGATCCGTTCAAGATCGTGAATTCCTGAAGCGGTCGGCTCGGTAACGATGAGAGCCAGCGATGTCCCCGTGATCGATGAGATAACCGGGCATCCGATGCCCGGAGGTCCGTCGATGAGGATCCGTGACAGGCCGGCGCGCTCCGCCTGTGCCTTGGCTTCCGTCCTTACCATGGTTACCAGTTTACCAGAATTTTCCTCCCCGGGCGAGAGTTCCGCGTAGACAAAAGGGTCCCCTGCCGGTGTGTCGCATATGTAGCAGTGTCCGGCAACAGGTGTTTCGAATTCGACAGCGGATGCGGGACAGAAGAAGAAACAGGCTCCGCAGCCTTCGCATGCCACGGGATCGATGATGAAATCGTCGGAAATGGCGTAGAAGCGACACATGTCTTTACAGATCCCGCAGGCGGTGCATTTTTCGTTGATTATCCGCGCTTTTTTCCCGGCGGCGAACTCCTTCTCCTCGATAACGCGGGGATTGAGGACAAGGGCAAGGTTGGCGGCATCCACGTCGCAATCCACCATGGCTTTACTGTCAATGAGGCATGCCAGAGACGCCACGACAGAGGTCTTGCCTGTCCCCCCTTTTCCACTCACAACAACTATCTCCTTCATGATTTCATCCTCCCTGCGTGCGCACCGTGGGCGTCGAGGAGCTTTTCAAGGTTTTCCGCCAGGGACCGGTAGACCTCGACGAAGTGCGGGAGTGCTTCGAGGATGATGTTTCCCTGCGAATAGTGACGGGCAATGTCGGCATCCTCGGGGATCACCGCTAGCACAGGTACACCGGCCGAGTCCAGATAGTTGGTCAGGGGTGGATAGCCTCCCTGGTCCCTGTTTATGACCACTCCGGTGGGTATATTGAGGAGCCTTGCCACATCGATGGCTATCTTCAGGTCATGGAGGCCGAAAGGCGTCGGTTCGGTGACCATGATGACCACGTCCGACCCGTTCAAGGTCGCCACGACGGGACATGATGTCCCCGGCGGAGCGTCGATGATATGCACGTAAGGATCCCTTCTTCCGTCCTTCACCCTCTTGATGAGGGGTACCGCCATGGCCTCACCGACGTTCAGCACGCCGTGGACGAAATCGATCTCCTTTGTTCCCGTGCCCTTCTCTATGATCCCGATCTCCCTTACTCCCTCGCTGATGGCACCGACGGGACAGACGGCACCGCAAAGACCGCAACTGTGGCACAGGCCGGGAAAGATGAGCGTGTCGCCGGGGAGATTGACAATGGCGTGGAACTGACATTTTAGCCCGCACTCACCGCAGGATGTGCACTTTTCCTGATCCACGACGGGGACCATGACCTTCGACGGGAATGACTCGGTGACCGAAGGTCGGATGAAGATGTGGCCGTTGGGCTCTTCCACGTCGCAATCGAGGTACTGCACACGCTGGCCGGCCGAGGCGAGGAACCAGGCGAAGTTGACGGCCACGGTTGTCTTGCCCGTTCCTCCCTTGCCGCTTGCCATCGTGATGTTCATGCCCGTAAGGTCGATCATGAAGCCCTCACCATCTTCGATCCACATTGAGGGCACACCTGTTCGTAGCACGGGACCCCGCGCGTATGAGGGGACCTCGTCCCGCATTTAGGGCACTGGCATTCTCCGCCGGCCCCGAGGCCGCGGCCTCCCATTCGGCCTCTCCCCATACCCGACTGACCACCACCGCGGCCCGCGCTCGTACCCAAACCACCTTTTCCGGTCATTGGTCCTTTGCCGGTTGGACCTGTTCCATCTCTTCCTGGCATGACGTATACCTCCCTTGGCCTTTTACCAGTGTCCCTCGACATCCGCTCCGGCAAGTTTTGGCAGCTTCCCGTTCTTGTATGCTTCGAGGGCGTCACGAACGGTCATCCCTGACGCTGTGTATACCTCGACACCCGCCGTAGACAGCACGCGAAAGGCATTTGGCCCGAGATGGCCGCTTATCACCGTCTTCGAGCCGGCTTGAATGACGTTCTGGGCCGTCTGGATCCCGGCGCCCTGGGCAGCGTTCATGTTCGTCACGTTATCGACGGTCTCCTGGTTGTTTGTGTCATTGTCCACGACAACGATCTTCTTTGCCCTGCCGAAACGTTCATCCACCATTCCGTCAAGCGTCCCGTCTATGCTCGTTATGGCGATCTTCATGGGAGTTCCTCCTTCTTCCTGTTGTGCCACGGGGATCCGGGATGCAACGGCTTCGGCGGAAGAACATCCCCGGCCCCAGTTTTTTCTCCAATGGCATGGGCCGGCGGTTTCTTCGTGGACCGTTATGTTGCCCCCCTCTATCCTGAGGGCCTTGCCGTTTATTATGGCATCCGTTATCTTCTGATGGGCGGCGTTGATCAAACGATGGAAGGTCGGCTGGGAGACGCCCATCTGATTCGCGGCCTCTTCCTGGGGAAACCCGAGTAGGTTCTTGAGCCGCATGGCTTCCACCTCGTCGTGACCAATCAGGATCTCTTGGACAGCCCCCAGTGGTATGCCCGCGGGTTTGAAGAACACGGTTTTCGGTTGAAAACCTATTCGTCTCTTACAGGTTGGCCTTGGCATCCTTACCTCTTAAAGTTGTTGACCTCGCGTCTCACGTAATGAATATATATTCACAATGATGTGTTTGTCAAGGGGGAAAGAAAAGTTTCATGTTCCATGTTTCAAGTTTCAGGAAAGAAAAGAAGAAAGACAAAAATAGCGCAGCGTTAGAGGTCGCTGGTGAAGATCTCGGTGATGTCCCGGTCGCGGCAGATACCTTTCTTCCACCTGTCGAGATGGGGGATGATGTGGGGAAGGATGCGCATGGCGTAGAAAGGGGGCAGTACAGGGACTCCGACGAGGTCGCCGAAGACGATGAGCATGAAGAGGTTGTTGAGATGACCTTTGTCCTTGCGTATCTCCAGGTCGAGTTCGTGGACGGTCATGCCGTAAAGGAATTCGCCGACCGTCCTACGAAGCGATGCGAGAATCAATGGCAGGTCTTTGTCCGTCATGAGAAGCGTCTGTCCGCTGGACGCGAATAGCTAATCTCCCCCTGTTCTTTTCATGGTCCCGGGCATTCTGACGGCCACAACCTCGCCGCGGGCGCAGACCCTTTTCTCCGCCAGCACCTCGACGGCCACGACGACCTTGCGTTTCCCCACACTCTTGACCGTGCCGCGGGCTGTCAGTTCGGGACCGAGCGGTGTAGGCAGGAGGTAATCCACCCTCAGGGAAGCCGTGACGAAGCGGATGCCGGGCTCGGTGTCCATCGCCCTTTGTTCTGAGCGACAGGCCGCCGCCGCGGCTGTTCCCGTGCCGTGGCAATCGATAAGAGACGCGATCACACCGCCGTACACGAAACCGGGTGCCGCTATGTGGCAGGCCTTCGGGGTGAAACGGGCTACCGACGTCTCCCCGTCCCAGTAGCTCTTGATATGAAGGCCTTCCTCGTTGAGGCGGCCACATCCGTAACAATGGCTGACATCATCAGCATAGTAATCCTGAAACGCCTTCTCTTCCATCAAACCGTCCTTCCTGAACGAATCCAATTGAAACGGAGCACAGGATTATTTGTATCATTTTGCTGGAAGAAAAACATCCACGCAATTGAAAAAAGGAAGAAAGACCCGTGCCGGGAGCCAGGCGGCCGGGTCTCGCCAATCCTGGTTCATCAGTCCTTCGCGATGGTTATGCGGAAGGTTTCCCCCTCTTCCACAATGCCCTTGAGAGTCCATCCCTGGGCTGCTGCGGCGCGGGAGACATTTTCTCTGGAAGTGACCGTGTCCACGACGACGGTAATCTCACCCCTGCCGAGCTTCTTGATCTCGTTCATGGTCAGGATAACCGGCTGGGGGCACGAAAGACCTGTTGCATCAACGATAGCACTCATTATTGATCCTCCTTGTTCAGGCAGTCTTCTGTCTCATGGTGAACCCGATGAAGAGGCAAACGAGAAGACCTGTGATCACCGCGGCGATACCGTAAGGTCCCACGCCTGTGGGGGAACTGGCGAGACCAAAATTGTGGGCAAAGGCGGCACCGACGATCATTCCCATGACAAAGATGGCCGCGTCGCCGTCACCCTCGCCCGCGAGAAACAACTGTCTCCCCGGGCAACCGCCCGCCAGGGCGAAAGCCAGGCCCGCCAGGACCATTCCGCCAAAGTTCCACAGGGACATCGTGTGCGCCACGGGTTGGTTCGCAAAGCCGGGATTGAATTGTCCCAGCGCCAGGTTCGTCAGAAAGGCAAACACCACAAGTGAAACAAATCCGGATAGAAGATGGGTCTGCCCGAAGAGGACAAGGTCCCTGATGGCCCCCATGGTGCAGAACCTGCTTCTCTGGGCCAAAAACCCGATGATGAGGCCTATCGCCAGGGATAGGAAAAGAGGAGCGTGCATCGAGCCGGGGCCCTTTACACTGTAGAGCAGGACGCCGCTCTTGTCCTGTCCGGGTACCTGGGGAAAGACAAACATGAGGACAAGAAAACCCAGCATCGTCAGAGGCAGCAGCCATCCAACGGAGGTGTGGGTTGTCTGAGAGCGTCCGAGGTTGTAGCCGCCCTTGAAGAAGAGAGTGCCCACCCATATGCCGCCGATGAGACCGAGGAGCCCGAATATCGCGTTCCAGTCGCCTCCTGCAAGGCGAAGAGCGGCTCGCCACGGGCAACCTAGAAAAACGAGCGCCCCGATCATGGCAAAGGCCCCGAGAATGAACCGGACAATGGGGGCTGACCCCGCACGAGCCCGGAACTCCTTGAAGGCATGCGCCGCGATCAGCGAGCCCAGGACGAACCCGATGATCTCGGGCCGCATGTACTGGACAACGGCCGCGCGGTGAAGCCCGAGCGCTCCCGCGATGTCCCTCTCAAAGCAGGCCACGCAGACGCCCATATTCGCCGGGTTTCCCCACTTCTGCAGAAGCACGGCCAGTATCCCGATCAAAGCCCCTACTACGATGATTCCCCACCGAGTCGCAAAGATCTGCACGAATTTGGACATAGACCCTTCCTTTATCAGATTATTTTCACCGCTCTGTTTGAATTCACTATGAATTGTGAGTATATGTCAAATCAATAATTTGCATGAGAATTTGCTTAGTTATTAAACGATGCTATGGAGTTTGGTATATACTATCGGCAATGATCCCGTTCGATCGCCTCGGTCTCGTCTTCAAAGTCTTTTCGTCTTTGATCTATCCCCGTGCTTTCGGGAGGGTCTTCGCGTCATCTCTCGAGAGGGTTCGCGGGAAAGGGACGGTACTCGATGCGGGTTCAGGGACGGGGATACTTTCCCGGTTCGCCTGCAAGGTACGGGGCGACCTTGAGTTCATCATGATCGATCCCTCAGCGGGCATGTTGAGTTTTGCGCCGGGCTTCGCCCGCAGGGTGATGGGGAAGGCGGAGGACCTGCCCTTTCGGGAAGGGTCCTTTGACGCGGTATTTGCCGGCGACTGCATACATCATTTCAGCGACCCCCGCCGGGCTATTATGGAACTAAGGCGCGTCATGCGGGAGGGCGGTGTGCTTGTTGTTTTCGAGATCGATTCAGGGAGCGCGCTGGGAGCCGTGATAGCCCGGGGTGAGAAGATCCTCGGGGAACCGGCGCATTTCTACAGGCCGGATGAACTTGCGGAGAGTCTAACTGAGGCGGGTCTTGGATGCACGATATCCAGGTATGGCTGGAGATATGCGATAACAGCACGCGCAGGCCATGGGCGACGGGTCATCGGCTGATAATGCAGAAGGCCGCCCATGGTGATACCGGCGATTGGCCGTTGTTTTGTGGAGCCGTTAACGTTATAGTTATTTTGGTTGACGCGGCAGGGACAAAAAAGTAGAGTGTTATCAAAAACGAATTCGTAGCACTCTAGGATAAAAGGAGGGGTTATGGCGAAGGTGAACCTGAAGCGCTACGGGCTCTATCTCATAAGATGGCAGCTCTCGACGCCCATTCTGGCCGTGGTTCTCTACATGCTTTCCGGCACGGGCAAGATAATGGCGACTACCATCGCCAATCTCATAGGAGGCCTCATCTTCTTCTGGGTCGACAAGTTCATCTTCACGTCGGAGCTGCTCTCGGTCCAGTGGGAGGTTAAGGACGCGGTGACGTGCGTCGATTGCGGCAGAGAGGCGCGGGGCTACCGGATTGTCAGGGCGGCAGGCTACGACAAGAGCCGGGATGCGAAGCCGGAATTCCGGTGCGAGGAATGTTCCAAGAAGAAGACGGAAGAATTGCGAAAGCAAGGCATAGAAGTGTAGTTTCGTTGAAATAAAGGAGACACATTTTGGAGTCAGAATTGAAGGTTGTTCTCATCGCCCACACACCCCACCCCGAGGAGACGGTGGCCGCGGCGGCGAAGCTGTGCTACAGCGCGTCGGATGTGGACGCCATTACCGAAGCGGTCCGCGACAAGGACCAGCACCTGTTTATCGAGAAGTTGGTCGACATGGGGCACTTAAGCCCCATCGAACATGCCTCCTTTACGTTTGCCGTGGAAGGTATTTCAAGGGCCTGTTCGCACCAGCTCGTCAGGCACCGGCTTGCATCGTATAGCCAGCAGTCGCAGCGGTACGTCAGCGTGGAGGATGGATTCGGATATATCATTCCCCCGTCGATCGGGGCCGATCCCGTTCTCAGGGAACGCTTCGGTTTTTTCATGGAAGGGATACAGGAATTCTACAATGAGCTTCTCCTTGCGATGAAGGCGCGGGGTATCGAGGGTGAGCCGGCATACGAGGACGCACGGTTTGTTCTTCCCAATGCCGCCGAGACAAAGATCATCATGACCATGAACGCCAGGGAACTCCTCCATTTCTTCGCTCAGAGATGCTGCAGGCGCGCCCAGTGGGAGATACGCGCCATGGCCATGGAGATGCTGAAGCTTGCAAGATCGGCGGCCCCGGCGATCTTCCGCGAGGCCGGTCCGGCATGCCTTTCCGGTCCCTGCCCGGAGGGGGCATATTCGTGCGGCGGGGCGGAAGAGGTGCGCGAAGTGTTCCGTGCCATTTAGAAGAACTCAACATTGCGAGGTGAAACATGGGAGACGTCAAGACATACAAGGACATAGACAGATCGATCCTCAAATCCATACCCAACCCCACGAAGGAGGCATACGAGATCAAGATAAAGATCCCCGAGTTCACCTTCCTCGGTGTGGGCGAACAGCCGGATTTCGCGGTCGTGTATCTGACGTTTTATCCGAAGAAGAAGGTCATAGAGCTGAAATCCCTCAAACAGTACGTCTTCCAGCTCAGGGACATCATTGTTTCCTATGAGCGGCTCATCAACATAATGTACGACCACATCATGGAGACCTACGAGCCTGACCGCGTCCGCATCGTTATGATATGCCACCCCCGGGGCGGAATCAGTTCCAAGCTGACCATCGATTCGGATTGGGGCGCCAGGGGCGGTGAGGAGAAGTACCGCGACTGGGTTGGTATAGAGGACGGCTGGGGAGTATCCATGTGAAAAGAGAATGACCAATTCACCAATAGCCAATTGAACAAGGGTCAGGGCAGAACGGACTGTCTGTATCAGTTTGGTTATTGGGTATTGTTCGTTTCTTTGGTCATTGGAATTTGATCATTGGTCATTGCTTTCTTGCCTCTGTGGTTCACGAGCAGCGAGAAGAAGAACGCCACGATGCAGACGATCCCGCCAAAGATGTAGGCGTTCCTGTATCCCGTTAAGGACCGCGGCTGTAGCGCGGAGGACCGGGACATGATCATCTCGAAGAAACATACCCCCAGCGCCAGTCCGAGGCTGTTGATGGTGTTGAAAACACCTGAAGCGCTGCCCTGTCTTTCGGCGGGCGCGAGGCTCATCACCTGGTTGTTGTTCGGTGATATGAAGAAGCCGAAGGAAAACGCTATCCATATGAGAAACACGACCACCGCGAGAAGACCCGGGGCGCTCAGGGTGAAAGCGAAGACAAAGGAACACAGCGCGGCGGAAAGCATGGCGAATCCACACAGTATGCTCGGGGGTACCCTGTCTGATATCCGGCCGGCAAAGGGGCCGACGGCCATGTAGATGACGGAGTAGATCATGAGGACGAGCCCGACGGCTACCGTCGGAAGTCCTTTTCCCAGCTCGAGATAGAAGGGGAGAATGAAAGAATTGCCCGCGAGCAGCATGTAAGCGAAGAGGGTGGAGGCAACAGCTGCGCTGAAGCGAAACTTCCTGAACAGCGTAAGGTCCAGCAGCGGTTCATCACACCTGATCTCCCGGATGAGGAAAGCGGCGAGCAGAAGGAAGGCGACGGCGAAGCTTCCCATGATCCTTGGAGACGTCCAGCCGAACTCCCGGCCCGTGTTGAGCCCGTAAACGAGAAGAGCGAGACCGGCAAAACTCAGGGCCGCGCCAAGTATGTCAAACCCCGCCTTTTTGAGGTCCCGTCTGCGAGACCCGTCCTCATCGGGAATGTATCTGTTGACTGCATACATGGCAAATACGCCGAAGGGCACGTTGACGAAAAAGACCCATCGCCAGGAAAGAAAGCCGGTGATGATGCCGCCCGCAGGCGCCCCGACAGCGATGCCGAGGGCGGCCCCCGTGGCCGCGATGCCGAAGGCCCAGCCGGTCACTTCAGGGGGCAGGAACCGTGGTATGACGGCGAAGGCGATGGCGGTGAGCATGGCGCAGCCGATCCCCTGGACAAACCGCGCGACTATGAGCATCTCAAGCGACAGGGCCACGCCGCAAAGGAGCGATCCGATGGTGAAGAGGAGATAGCCGAGGAAAAAGACCCTTCTGAGGCCGAACCGGTCACCCAGCTTGCCGAAGAGGAGCAGCGTACTCGTTGAGACGAGAAGGTAGACAAGGACCACCCAGGAGACCTCCGCGGTGGTCACGTTGAAGCGTGCCGCTATCGTGGGCAGGGAAATGTTGACGATGTAGCTGTCCAGTTTTGACATGAAGGCGCCGAAGGCCACGGTGACAACGATCCAGCGGAATGCGGCGTGCCGTTCGGATGGGGAGGGCATACGAGAACCATTCTGAACGAATTGCCTCCATTTTTCAATACATTTGTTCCGGGGCGGTGATATGTGGAAGTGCGGCCCCGGGGCATGGTAACATGTGCGGGGAGGATCCGACCCGTGCCGTATAGTGAAGACGCCGATGCATTGAAGGAAAAGTACTATCACTCCATGGGAGCTGCCCTCACGGAAGAGGGCGACCTCGAAGAGGCCGTCGTGTTCTTTCAGAAGGCCATCGATATCCGCGAAACCCCCTACGCGTGGTGCGGGCTGGCTCGGGCTCTTTACGCCGTTGGCGACGTTGCAGGCGCCGTCGGGGCGATGTCGAGGGCCATCAAGCTGGCTCCGGCCGCCGCCGATTACTATCACGAGAGGGCGGCATTTCTCGAAGCGCTCGGCAGGCCGGACCTTGCCGGTGACGACGTGGAGAAGGCCGTTTCCCTCGACGGAAACTACGGACGCGTGGACGAGATCAGGTGGGCCGCGCGCGTCGTGGAAGGATCCTTCTCCCCTCCGGCCGGCCCCGCCCCGGATGCCTCCCGGATCAGGTCCGGAGAACTGCGGCGTCTTCTCGAGGAGAAAGGGGGTGCCGATATCTTTCGCAAGCCATCCTGCCCCGTCGTGTCCTGCCCGGCGTATTGCTGTCATTTCACCGGCAGACTTCTCCTGCACGGGGTGACGATAGGCCCCTGGAAACTTCAGGGCCTGCGCAGGCATTTTCAGGAAAAGGGCCTGCGGGAGGAAGAATTCCTCGATGTCTTTCCCATGGCCGAAGCGGAGCATACGGAAAGCCTGTTCTCGCCGCAGGACGTCATGAAGCTCGGCGGGGTCCTATCCGTCACATTTCCGCGGCAGGGAACATCCCCGCTGGGTCGAGACCTAGCAGGGCATATACCGAAAGACAAAGACTACCGGACCGTCATGTGGATAGGAGAGGAAGCCAGACCCTGCGTCTTCCTTTCCGGCGGCCGGTGTTCGCTCTATGACGTCGGCGATGAGGCGAGTCTCGATCCCTGCGCATCCTTTCTCTGCATGACCGGTTTTGTCTTCGTGGTCTTGAGGTCCCTGGGACTCATCGACGGGGAGGCGATGGGCGCAAGGTCAATGGCGGAGCTCAACGGGATAGCCGTCGAGGCCCTCATCATCCTGGCCCGAGACGTCTATGGCAGTGACGATACCCTGGCATCGTCGAAGACCGTGGCCGACGAACTGCAGACCGCTGTCGAAGGTGATATTTCAGGCGATGATGTCATGCGGGACGCGGCCATGGAACGGTACCGCCTGCTGAAGACCCGGCACGAGGATCTGATAGGCGGACTCGCTGCCTCGGCGGGAAAGAGGATCGCCCGGCTTCTTGCCGGTGGGGTGGGATGAGACGTCAGTGAGACCTGCGCGAAAAGGCCAGCGAGAGCGCGAGACCTGTCAATATTCTTTCAACGCTCAAATGGCTGTTGATAGACTCATCTTCTCCGTCATTCCGGCGAAGGACAAAATCCAGAGGTCTCTCTAACCCCCCGTTTTTCCTAGATTCCGGCCTTCGCCGGAATGACGAAAGAACACGAACAGCCTTCAGAAATCACTTTGTCAACAGGCTGTCGTGCGGTTCGAGCTGTTCAAGCGCCTCTTCTCCTGTAAACGTGGTCGATGATGGCTTCCTGAAGGGCCCTTGCCGCACGATTTGAACAGTAGAGCTCGTTCTCGGGCAGTCCGCCCAGGGCATTGGCGATGTCTTCGCCTTCGATCGCGACAGCCTCGTCGAGGTCCCTGCCGATGGCAAGCTCCGTCATGACGGAGGCGCAGGCGAGAGAGGTCTGGCAGTCTTTGATCTCGTACCTGACATCCGTTATCATGTTTCCCTCCACCCTGATGAAGACTTGCAGGTGGACATCGCTTGACGCACTGCCGATCTTACCCATGCCGTCAGGGTCCGTCATGCCGCCCCGGTTGCGTGGATGTTCGGAATGTTCGATGATCCTTTCCCTGCGATCGTCCATGGCTGGCGCCTGACCTCCTTCCGTGAGACTGGTCCCTACTATACCATAAACGGGCAAAAATCACTTTCAATTGCTCTTTGTTTTGTGATACCTAAATGGTTGAAAGGCAGCAATCACACGGGAGCGTTGATGGAAAAGATACGGACTTTGCGGGGATTTCGCGACATCTCGGGGGAAGAGCTCGACAAGTTCAGACGTATCGAAAGCGTATTTCGGAAATACAGCGCCCTTCTCGGCTTTCGGGAGATCGAACTGCCCGTTCTCGAGAAGACGGAGCTCTTTGTCCGGAGCATCGGAGATACCACGGATATCGTTGAAAAGGAGATGTTCACCTTTACGGACGTGGGTGGAGATTCGCTGACCATGCGGCCGGAGGCGACCGCGGGCATGGTGCGTTCCTATCTGCAGGAAGGCCTTTACGCGACGGAAAGGATGACGAAGGTCAGCTCCATCGGCCCCATGTTCCGCCACGAGAGGCCCCAGAAGGGGCGCTACCGCGAATTCCACCAGATAGACGCGGAGGTTTTCGGAGTCAAAGAGGCCCTCGTTGATGCCGAACTGATATTCATGATCCGGATGATCCTCGATGAACTTGGTGTCGGACGCTACCGGATAGAGGTCAACAGCGTCGGATGCAAGACCTGCCGGGAATCCTTCCGTCGCGTGCTCATCGATTATTTTGAGACGAGAAAGGACCAGCTCTGCGAGGACTGCCTGAGGAGGCTCGAAAGGAACCCGCTGAGGATCTTTGACTGCAAGAACGAACAGTGTATCAGGGTCACCGGTGATTCCCCCCTCCTTTTCGATTCGCTGTGTGGTGAATGCAGGGACCACTTCGCGCTTTTCGAGGGATACCTGAAAGACTTTGGGATCGATGTCGAGATCAACAAGCGCCTGGTGAGAGGCCTTGATTATTATACCAAGACGGTCTTCGAGGTCACGTCGGAGGATCTCGGTGCCCAGAAGGCCTTCATAGCCGGCGGGAGATACGACAACCTCGTCGAAGAGATGGGCGGGCCGGCCACGCCCGGCATCGGGTTCGCGATCGGTGTCGAACGGTTGGCGATGCTCGTTCCCGTCTCCGCCGTGAAAGATGAGAAACGGTGTTTCTTTGCCTGTGTCGGTGATCGGGCCAGGGGTCACCTGGTCTTATTCCTGAAGGCCTGTGTCGCTGCGGGAATAACCCTGAAATACGCCTATGACGCAAAATCCCTCAAGGCCCAGATGCGGTACGCCGACAATCTGAAGTGTGACTTTGTCCTTATCCTCGGCGATGACGAGATCGACAAGGGTATTATCACCCTGAGGAACATGGCGGACAAGAGCCAACGAGAGCTTCCTCTCGACCCGAAGAAGGTGGTGGAGGAGTTGGGGTCGCCGACCTAGTGCGCCACGTCCCGGGTGGCACGCCACAAGCTGCAAGCGCAGAGCCTTAGGACAGAAAAAAACTTCTGGTCATTTCCTTCTTTATTTAATACAATCACAATAATCAATGGTATACACCGTAACATTGGATCCTCTTTTGGAAAGGGTTGTCGGAGTGGAAGAACTTGTCTACGACGACGTCAACCGCGTTACCGATGAGAACAGGAGACCTGGCGGCAGGGGGATCGATGTATCACGGGTCATCAGGGAACTCGGGGGCCGGAGCGTGGCACTGGGTTTTGCCGGTGGATATGCGGGCCTCGAACTCACGGATATGCTCGGCAGGGAAGGTATTGTCACGGATTTTGTCCGCATCGGCCAGGAAACACGTTCCAGTATAACGATCTATCAGCGAAAGAAGAAGACCCGGACGTTGTTGTGCACATCGAGCCCGGTGATAGGCGAAGATGAAGTTGCTTCTTTCTTCGACAAGGTCAGGGGCATTCCCGATGGCAGTTACATTGTCCTGAGCGGCACGACGGCTGGTCTCCGCGATGGGATCTTCGCGGAGCTTATCGCCATTCTCAAGGAGAAGGGGATCAGGACCTTCCTTGATTCCGATCACCAGGCCTTTAAAATGGGGGTCGATGCCGGCCCCTTGCTGATCAAACCGAATGTCTTCGAGTTGAACAGGCTGGCGGCGGCGAAGGCCAAAGAGGTGAAAGAGATCACCGAAGCTGTTAAGCACCTCCGCGATAGTGTCGAATATATAGTTGTATCTATGGGGGCGCGGGGCGCCCTCGGATTCTCCAGGAAAGGCGATTATTGGGCTAAACCACCGAGGGTGAAAGTGCGAAATTCACTGGGGGCCGGCGATTCACTGATGGGAGGAATTGTGTCTGTGATGAGCGATTCGGGTAGTTTCGAAGAGGCCTTGAGAGTTGGCGTGGCGTGCGGTACGGCGACGGTTCTTGCCGTTTCCGGAGACCTGTGCAAAAAAGCGGATGTGGATTCTATCAAAAAAGAAGTAATTATTGAAAAATTTTAATTTACATATTAGGATGGTTGGTATATATGTATTCTTAATAGACGAATATCAACAAGAAAGGAGGTGAAAATAGATGAAGAAGCTCGTCGCGTTGATGATAGCTATCGCTTTTTTTGCAGGTTTTTCCTTGATAGGATGTGGTCCGTCCGCAGAGCCTCCGAAACCGGCACCACCGAAGGAAGAGGCAAAACCGACGCCGCCTCCCGCAGAAGAGAAGCCGGCACCCGCACCGGAGAAGCCCGCGGAAGAGAAACCGGCAGCAGAAAAGCCAGCACCGGAGAAAAAGTAATGTTGTATGCGAGGGTATATCCGGTGTAAGGGTATACCCTCTAATTTTTGAAGGAAGGGGTGGAACATGAAAATAAGATCATTGTCTGTTATCCTACTGGTTGCCCTCATTAGCGTTTCGCTCGGTGGATGTGGATGTTTCTGGCAGCAGATGAAAGGTGAGACCCCGCCTCCGGCAGCCGAACCGGCAAAGGTTGCACCACCGGAACAGAAGGTTGAAGTGCCCGTGGCTGTTTCTCCGCTGCAGGACATCAACTTCGATTTCGACAAGTATGCCATCAGAGACGCCGATGCCGCCATACTGAAAGAGAACATGAAATGGTTCCAGGCTAAGGCGAACGCCGGCAAGAAGGTCAGGATCGAAGGCCATTGTGACGAAAGAGGCACCGTGGAGTATAACCTTGTCCTTGGGCAGAAGAGAGCCGATTCCGCAAAGAATTTTCTCGTGAACCTTGGCGCAGACGCAAGGCTTCTTGAAACAGTCAGCTATGGCAAAGAGAAACCGGTTGATCCGGGCCACAACGAGGCAGCCTGGGCAAAGAATAGAAGAGCCCATTTTCTGGCGCTGCAGTAAAACGAACAGGAAAAGTGAGGAGGAGGGTACTATAATCAATACCCTCCCTTTTCTTTTCTCCCTTAGAGACTTAAACCTCTATTCCGCGCTTGATCCGGGGACCGCAAGGTCCCTTGAGAAAGTCGCGGCTCTTCATACCTTCAGGATTCCCCGGTATTATTTTGACCTTATCGACTTTGCGAATCCCCTCTGTCCCATCAGGGGGCAGGCCATTCCCTCCGTGCTGGAAGACGGTCAGGGAGGCAGCGAAGACCCTCTCGGCGAAGAAGGGATATCGCTGACCCCGATACTGCTGAGGAGGCATCCCGACCGATGCGTTTTCCTCGTAAGCTCCGAATGCGCGATGTATTGCCGGTTCTGCAACCGCAGGCGGTTTGCCGGAAAGCCTGTGGACCCCGAACCCTATCTTGAGGAGTCCTATACGATCATAGAGAGGGATACCTCGATCCGTGAGGTCATCCTTTCGGGGGGCGATCCCTTCATGCTTGAGGCGGCAAAGCTGCGCTCCATCCTCGAGCGGTTGAGGTCGATGGAGAAAAGCCTCGTTATCAGGCTCAGCACGCGTGTTCCCGTTGTCTGCCCCAATATCCTGTCCGTGGATCACCTGAAGGCTATCGAGGCTACTTCCCCGGTTTGGGTTGTCCTCCATGTCAATCATCCGCGGGAGATAACGGATGGATTTCTCGCCGCGATCGATGGCATCCGCAAGGCGGGGGGCATTCCCGTAAGCCAGACCGTGTTGCTCAGGAACATTAACGACTGCCCGCGCGTGCTCTTGAGGCTTTTCGAATCCCTCGTCATGGCCGGTGTGAAACCCTATTACCTTTTCCAGCTCGATGACGTCCGCGGGGCATCGCATTTCAAGGTGAGACTGGAGCGTGGCCGGGAGATCATGGCCTTTCTGGGAAGAAACGCCTCGGGGCTTGCCGTTCCGCACTACGCCCTCGACATCCCGGGTGGTCTCGGCAAGATCCCGGTCAACTCCGAACACGTGCGGTATCAGGAAGGCACAACGATGGTCGAGCTCTCAAGCCCCTCGGGTGAGATCGGTTACTATGACAACAACGCCCCGGAAAGCACGTGCATGAGGTGCGGAATATGTGGAAAGACAGGTAATGGGTAATTGGTCATGGGTAATGGGAAAGGGCCTCCTATGACCTATAACCTATGACCCATTACCTGTCTTCTTCGGTCTGAATATCGCCATTATGTACTTCACTGCTGAATACATGCTGAAGAGAAGTGCGGCGTAGATGATGTACAGGCCTATCTGCTGCGCAAGGGGATGTCTGAAAAGAAGGCAGGATATGGCTACGATCTGGAGGGTGGTCTTGAGCTTTCCTGCAAAGGAGGGGTAGATGGTGATGCCCTCCAGGGCGTAGAAGGATCGCAGCCCGTTGATCACAAATTCTCTGCATACGAGAAGGATGGTTACCCATAACGGCACCAGGTTGTGATAGGTGAGCGTAATGAGGACCGAGGAGACGAGCAGTTTGTCGGCAATGGGATCGAGGTAGAGGCCGAGCTTTGACGTGAGCTTAAACCTGCGCGCCACAAAACCATCCAGCCCGTCCGTTATGCCGGCCAGGATAAAAAGGACGAATGCGACATAGAATAGCCCCTTCTCTATGAAGATTATGATCAGGGGGATAAAGAGTATCCTGAGGATACACAGCCGGTTAGGTAGCGTCCAGAGAGGGAGCTGTTCGTCTTTAGCCTTCATTAATTCTTCTTGAACGAGTTATAGTAAGATTTGACCCGCTGAACGTAAGTACGTGTCTCATCGTAAGGCGGGATGTTCATATTGTATTCCCTGACCCGAGCCGGCCCGGCGTTGTAAGCTGCCAGCATGAGGTCAAGATTGCCCCCGAAAGTCTCACCAAGATACCTCAGGTATTTCGTCCCGCCCCGGATGTTTTCCTCGGGATCGAAAGGGTTGTCTACCTTCATCAAGCGTGCCGTGTCCGGCATGAGCTGCATGAGGCCCTGAGCGCCTTTGTGCGACATGGCGTTGGGGTTGAAATTCGACTCTGCCTTCATGACCGCCTTGACGAGCGATGGATCTATCCCATGCGTCTGCGCATGGCGTTCGATGATCCCGTCGTAGGTGGTGTTGTTGAAGACCCGTGCCACGACGTGCTTTATCCGTTCGGAGATCACGACCCTGAATTTCTTGCCAATAGGAAGAATGTTCGTGAAATGAGATGTGCCGCTTTCATCCACGTAAGTGTAAATTGCAGGGTATCCCGCAATCGGCAACAGGCACAATCCCGCTATAAGTGCAACCTTGATACTCATATTTAATTTTCTTAAACTTTTTTGTCCTTGTCAAGACTTTTGGGTTGTAATATGCTTGATAGTCATGGATTCGCAAGGGATTCTCTATGTCGTGGCAACTCCCGTCGGCAACCTCGGGGATATCACCCTCAGGGCCATAGATGTCCTGAAAGAAGTCGACCTTGTTGTGGCGGAGAGCACGTCCAGGGCCTTGAAACTCTTCAATAATTACGGTATCAAGAACACCATCCTTGCTATCAGCAGCTACAACGAAGAGAGAAGGTCGGCCGGAATAATCCGCAGCCTCAAGGCGGGCGGGAAGGTCGCGCTTATAACGGCTGCCGGGACTCCCTGCATCTCCGATCCCGGAAGCATTCTTGTGAGCAAATGCGTCGAAGAGAGTATCGATGTCTGTGCCGTACCGGGAGCCTCGGCGGTTGCGGCGCTTGTCTCAGTGTCGGGCCTGTTCGCTGACCGCTTTGTCTTCTATGGTTTCCTTCCCTTGAAAAAGGGAAAGCGGAAGAAAGCTCTGGAAGAGCTTTCTTCCTTAGTGTATCCCATTGTTTTCTATGAGTCGCCGCGACGTATCGAGGAGACCCTCGGGTACGTTCTCGATATCATGGGAGACCGGAAGATGGTCATGGTGAAAGAGATGACGAAGCTCTTTGAGAGGACCTACCGAGGCACCGTGAGCGAAGTCATCGAAGAGATCTCGGGAGAGGAGAAGAGGGGAGAGTACGCCTTTATGGTCGCCGGGACCGGAACACGGCGCGGCCGCACCCCGTCGGAGTCTTGTTGAAAGCTGGCCCGTGGCCCATCATAATGGTGACAGGTTCATGAGATCGAGGATCATGCATAATGCGGTCGCCTTTGTTCTGGCCGGCGGTGCGGGCGAGAGACTGCATCCGCTCACGCGGGACAGGGCGAAGCCTGCTGTCGTCTTCGGAGGCAAATACCGTATCATCGACTTCACGCTGAGTAACTGCGTCAACTCGGGCATCAGAAGGATATTCGTTCTTCCCCAGTACAAGTCTCATTCTCTCATTGAGCATACGCGTGACGCCTGGAGCATTCTGAACCCCGAACTGGGAGAGTTTGTTTCCAATCTTTCTCCGCAAATGAGGGTGGGAGAAGACTGGTACAGGGGCACCGCCGACGCGGTGTATCAGAACCTTTACCACCTGAGGCAGGTGGATGCCGACAATGTGGTCGTCCTGTCCGCCGATCACGTGTACAAGATGGATTACAGTCATTTCGTAAGATACCACCAGAGCAAGAGATCGGACATGACCATCTCCGGTATCGAGGTCGATATCTCGGAGGCTTCCCGGTTCGGTGTTATCCGCACAGGTTCCGATTCGCGGGTCACAGGGTTCGAGGAGAAGCCGGCAGACCCGCACCCCATGCCCGGATTTCCCGACAAGGCCTTTGTTTCCATGGGCGTCTATGTCTTCAAGCGTGACGTCCTCATCGATATGCTCACGAGGGACGCCCGGTGCGAGGGATCCTTCCACGACTTTGCACGGGACCTCATACCCTTCATGTATCCCCGTAACCGAGTCTTTGTCTACCGGTTCGGTGCCGGGAAGGGACGGGACAGTGCGTACTGGAGGGACATAGGCACGATCGAGGCGTACTGGCAGGCGAACATGGACCTTGCTTCGGTGACCCCGGAGTTCAATTTTTATGACCGGAGCTGGCCCATCAGGACGTACGAAGGACAGTACCCGCCGGCGAAGACCGTCTTTGCCGACGAAGTGGGAGGCAGGGCAGGCAAGGCGCTTGATTCCATCATTTGCAGCGGGGTCATCATAAGCGGAGGCACGGTGCGCAGCTCCGTTCTTTCTCCTGGTGTCCGTGTCAACAGCTATGCCGAGGTCGATCAATCCATTCTCTTCCACAATGTGGTCGTCGGCATGAGGGCGAAGGTACGAAGGGCCATAATAGACAAAGGCGTCCGCATACCCGACGGCATGAGAATAGGCTACGACCTGGAAAAAGACCGGCAGCGATTCTTCGTCAGTGATGAAGGAATAGTGGTTATACCCAAAGGAGAGATCCTGCAAGGAAGGTTCAAGGGTTCAAGAGCTTCCTTATGACCGATCACCCATAACCCATAACCCGTCTCTACTACATCTCTCTCTTCAGCATGTAGTCGGCCAGTTCGAGCAGGGCTGTCTTGTAGCGTGACGCGGGGAAGATGTCAAGATATCCCTTTGCCTGTGTGAGGTGTCTTTCCGTTGCGTCGAGGGTATAGGCGATCCCGCCGTTCTTCTCTGTGATGGCGAGCACGCGGTCGAAGTCTCGCTGTGTTATCCTCTGTTTGGTGAAGATCTTCTCTATATAGGCCTTGTCTTTTTCGCCGGCCTTCCTGAGAACGTGGATGAGCGGAAGAGTCACCTTGCCTTCTTTCAGGTCCGTTCCGACGTGCTTGCCGAGGACGTCGTTGTACGATGTGTAGTCCAGGACGTCATCCATGAGCTGAAAGGCTATGCCGAGGTCGTATCCGAAATTTCTCAAGGCCCGCCGTTCACTGTCGGGTCTCCCACCGAGGATGGCGCCTATCTCGCAGGCGGCGCCGAAGAGGACGGCCGTCTTGTTGCCGATTATCTCGTAGTAATCCTTCTCGGTCGTTTCCACGTCGGCGGTTCTGACTATCTCGAGAATCTCTCCTTCGGACAGCGCCGTCGTCACCTTTGAGATCGTCTTGAGAATCTCGTTATTGCCGTCCCGGGACATGAGCTCAAAGGATCTCGAATAGAGGAAATCCCCGACGAGGACACTGGGTTCGTTGCCCCAGACTGTGTTGACTGTGGACAGGCCCCGCCTGGTCTTGGCGTTGTCCACAACGTCGTCGTGAAGCAGCGTGGCGGTGTGGATGAACTCAATGATCGCGGCATAGGGAATGTGCTTCCTTCCCCGGTAACCGCACAGTTTGGAGCAGAGCATGACAAGGACGGGACGAACCCTTTTACCGCCGGATTTTATGATGTAGGTGACGATCTCTTTGATGTAGCTGACCCGCGTGCTGATGAGCTCATCGATCGACAACTCGAGCTTATCGAGGTCCTTCTGGATGATCTTCGTGAATCCCGACATAACTAATCTCCGAGTGAATAGTATTCTCTTACTTCCGCTGAGATCCCTTCTCTGTCGTACACGTAGAGCGGTCTCTCGATCGCGGCCCCGACGCCGCCATCCTTCATGAATTCCGCCAGGACAAGGTTGGCGCCCTCGTTTCTTCGGGGATGGACCGCGCGCAGTCTCTTGAGTGCCAGTTTCCGCGCCGCCGCCGCGTGGATGAGCTCCCCGACACGACGGGCCGGATAGATCACGTAGAAACGCCCTTTTTTCATCAGGAGAGATGAAACGGTGTCCACAAGGGCCTCGAGATCGAGAGTCTCTTCGTTGCGAGCCAGGAAACGTGACCTTTCCGGACACGCCCTGCCGCTTTTGCGCTTTGTGTACGGGGGGTTGGATACGACCACGTGAAAGGGTGTTCGCTTCATGTCCCGACGAAGGGTGGTGATATCGGCGTTGATAAAATGGACGCGGTCTTCGCAATGATTCATGAGACTGTTCTTTTGTGCCGTCTCAAAGAGGTCCGTCTGAAGTTCCACGCCTATCATCTCGTTAGTATAACCCTTTTTCGCAATATAGATAGGTATGATACCACAACCGGAACCGATATCCAACAGCCTTTCATGCCTTTTCAGGATCACGAAGGCGGCGAGGAGGATCGCGTCGATAGAGAACCGGTATCCCTTACTCTTCTGTATGATCCGCAGTTTTTCATCGCACAGGATCTCGAGGGTTTCGTCCTTTCCTACGATGTCACGCATACCTGTAGAACACAAGGCCCGTCAGGATCTTGGGGTAGAAGAACGTCGATTTCGGGGGCATGTCGAGGCCGTTCTCGGCAATATCCCTCACCTCGTCGACCGTTGTGGGGGGCAGAAAGAATGCCAGATCGCTGGAGCCGTTTCTCACGGAATCGACAGACCACCCATGGTCCTCCGTGAAGGATATCTCATCATCCTTGATTTCCATGACCCCGCGGATGACCCCGCTATGAATGGCGTTTACCTTCAGCCTTTTCAGGCCGTCGTGGAGGTCCGGGATGCCGTACATGGGGAGCGGGGACTTCTCAGCGGCCACATACAGGTGCTGAAGGTCGTCGGCCGAGAAGAAGGCGAACGCAGGGTGTGGCGACGCGGCGACGGCCGTGAGGACGCTTTCCAGCGCATCATTGCCCGTGAAGGGTCTTTTTTCGATCGTCATGCATGTGTCGAGTGCCGCGAGGAGCTCCGCGAGCGGGCGCTTGCGCGCGAAAGTGACCAGCCTGTGGTAGGGAAGGATCACGATGCCCTCATCATACATATCCGTGAGATAAAAGGGGGCGTAAGGGACTCCCAGGCGGTAGGAGACATCGAGTCTGTGATGTCCGTCCGCGATGTAGATCTGTTTTGTGTCGAGAATGGAGGCGATGGCGGCAATTGAGCCAGGGTCCACGATCCGGTGGAACCTGGTTACTATGGACTGCTCATCGGTGAATTCGAAGACCGGCTGCGCCGGCGCGGTGTCGATCAGGCCACGGATCCTCTTCTCCCTATCTTCATAGAGGCCGAAGATGAAACTGGTATAGGTCTTCAGGGTGCCGATGAGTTGTTCTCTGTCGGCCTTGGCCTTCTTTCGCGTCTGTTCGTGCGTCAGAATGCGTTCCCTGTCGAGCCGATGAAGCCCGATGAATCCCTTCCTGAGGAATGTCGACGAATGAACGGTGAACTCCTGCTCGCAGACATAGATGGACTCGCCGGGATCGGGCACGAGAATGCCTTTCGAGAGCCAGTCATCGAAGGTGTTTTTCGCGTTCCGGTACCTGTCGAGGCCGGGCAGATCCCTGGGAAGCTCCAGCCGTATGGCATTGAAGGGGCTCCTCGCGTAATAGGGCTCCGTATCCTCGATCACGTCATAGGGAGGGCAGACGAGATCGGCGATGCCGTCGGTCTTTCTGGTATTATAGAGTATTCCCTTGAATGGCTTCATCGGTTTATCCTGCTCGGGAGTGTGCTGAATCTGTGTAACATACGTTGGCGGGTCCTGTCAAAGGTTTCAGGCCGCGCATTTTCCAACGAAACTGTTGACAGGGCGCGGCGGGTTATGTTTTAAATTTACACATTGCCGAGGTAGCTCAGTCGGTAGAGCAGGGGACTGAAAATCCCCGTGTCAGCGGTTCAATTCCGTTCCTCGGCATTTCTTTTTGCTTCATCCCCCTGTTTTTTCGAGCCCGTCCCCATGTCTTTCGATTGTTACAGAACAATGGTTGTGCTACAATAGCACTTGCGGCGGTTTAAAAGACGTTTCCGACGGATAAGATGACGCGAGCTCGTTTCATGAACCTCAGGACAATGTGTTCGACAGGACATGTCCCGCTATGGCGGGTGGTATGCTTCTTTCTCATCTTCCTTGTTCCCGGGGCGGGTCTTTGCATCACCCTCGACGACGCGATAAGAAACGGTCTCGGCGAATCCTATGTCGTCAAGGAACAGGAAGAGTTTGTTAAGAGATCGCGGTTTTCCTACATATCGTCCATAGATCCTTTTCTGCCGCAGGCCCAGATCGGGTCCTCGTATATACGGACGATTTCCCCCATGACGCCGATAAGCACGTACACAGGCAATCTGAGAGACACCAGCGATTCCCGTGATGCCTTCACGTTTACCGGCTCAATCTCCTGGCGGGTCTTTGACGGCGGCGAGCGGTGGGCGAAAAGAAAGGGTGCTTTCTCGGTCTGGGAGCGGGAGAAGGAGCGTTTCAAGAGCGTTCGGGAGGACGTGATATTCAATATCCAGAGCGCCTTCTATGTGGCGCTTGGCGCAAAGTCCATCGTGGCGAAGAGGCAGGAAGCGCTCAAAGCGACGGAGAAGATATACAACCTTACCAGGGGAAGATATGAAGAGGGGGTTGCGAAGAAGAGCGAATTGTTGCAGGCGGAGGTTCGCCTCCTGAACACCAGGATCGATCTCCAGAGAGCCAGGAAGGAGTACGAAAAGTCCCTGGAATCGGTAAGGTCGCTCATCATCGTCCCGGTGCCGGACCCCTTCGATGTCGAGGGTTCGCTCTCGGTTCCGTCGTTCACGGCCGATTACAGCAGCCTGAACGAGAGGGCCCTCACGACAAAGCCCGAGATCATAACGCAGCAAAAGGAGATTGACAGGCTGATGACGGTGTACGATGAAAAGAAGAGCGCCTGGTACCCCAGAATAGACACCACACTTCAGCAGACGAGGCAGGACAGCCGGTTTTTTCCTGACGGCAGGACGGATGCCTTCATGGTCAGCTTTTCCTTCCCCCTTTTTGACGGGGTCGGCAGGTATTACAATATGCAAGGCGCCATGAGCGACGTCAACGCGGCTCGCCAGAGACTCGCCGAGACCAGGAGGGCCACCAGCCTCGACATTGCAAGAGCGGTCAAGGATTATGAACTGAGCGTCGCGGATGTGAAGATGTACGGGGAACTCGTCCGGGAGGCGACATCGAACTTCAATCAGCTCTACGGGGAATACATAGAGGGCAAGGGTGACATACTGAACCTGCTGCAGAGCGAGAAGGACCTCGCTTCGGCCAACGAGAATCTCGTCAGTTCCCTGGCAAAGGCCCAGGTTTCCCTGGCCTACCTCGAAAAGGCGGCCTACCTCCGGGGTGAGCGCCAATGAAGAGAAAGGTCCTGTACGCGATCGCGGCCCTTTGTATCATCGCCCTCATTGTCTTTCTCATTACCCGGAAGGGTGACAGGCAAAAAGAGGGGGCAACCTTCACGGTAAAACGGGCCAACGTTGTCTACTCCACGGAACAGACGGGTATCGTCAAGGCACAGGTGGGGGCCATTGTCAAGGTCGGCACCCGCGCGACGGGGACCCTGAACAGGCTCAAGTTCCAGGTGGGGGATTACGTGAAGAAGGGCGACCTCATCGTCGAGATCGACGACCGGGAGATCCTCGCAAATATCCGCAACGCTGAGGCCGCCGTGGAACAGCAGCACAGGGACCTCGATGCGAAACGTGCTCAGCATCTCTATAATCAGACGAATTACGAGAGGGAACAGCGTCTTCTCGCCAGGGAGTACACCACAAAGGACAGTGTGGAAAGGGCCAAGCGCGAGCTTGACGTCTCCCGCGCCCAGGTGGAGCTTGGCAAGGCGAAGGTGAGGGAAGCCGAGGAGAAGCTGAAGGCTCTCAAGGTGAGCCACAGCTACACGAAGATCTACGCACCCATATCGGGGTACATCTCATCCGTGGCGACCCAGGAAGGGGAGACGGTGGTCTCGGGTCTGTCGGCTCCCAATCTGATAACCGTAATCGATCCCACGAAGCTGGAGATGTGGATATACGTGGATGAGACCGACATCGGCAGGGTGAAACCGGGCCTCAATGTGGAGTACTGGGTCGACGCCTACCGGGACAGGACATACAAAGGTGTCATAGACCGCATCTATCCCCAGCCGGAGATCAAGGAGAACATTGTCTACTACCTTGCCATCGTCAGGATCGATCCCGACGATGCCCTTACGCTGAAGCCGGAGATGACAAGCCACGTCCGGATCATCATCGAACAAAAGGCCAATGTGATCGTCGTGCCCAACGGGGCGATACGCTTTGAGGACAGGAAGAACGTCGTCTACGTGAGATCGAAGGATAAGACCGTCCGTCAGGAGGTCGTACCCGGCGTGCGTGACCAGAGTTACACCGAGATAACATCGGGGCTCACCGAGGGGCAGCAGATCGTCGTCCCATCGATGGCACCGGCTGCAAACAAGCCGCAGGGCAACGCGGGCCCAAGAAAGTGATCGTTCTGACGGACATCAGGAAGAGCTACTTCATTGGGGACCGTGAATTGCCGATCCTCAAGGGCATCAACCTCACGGTGGAAAAAGGGGAGTTCGTCGTTCTCATGGGTGTTTCCGGGTCGGGCAAGACGACGCTCATGAATATCATCGGGCTCCTCGACAAGCAGACGGAGGGCAGATACATCTTCGCCGATACAAATGTGGACGGCCTTGACGATGAAAGTCTTGCCGACATGCGGAACAGCCACATCGGGTTTGTTTTTCAGCAGTTCTTTCTTCTTCCTTACCTGGACGCCATCGAGAACGTTCTGATACCCATAGTCTATTCCAGGAAGGATATCAAGCACCCCCGGGACAAGGCGAAGGGGCTCCTCGGGAGGTTCGGCCTGGAACACAGGATACACAACAAACCGTCGCAGCTCTCCGGGGGGGAGCAGCAGCGCGTTGCCATAGTACGGGCGCTCGTCAACGACCCGGATCTCATTCTTGCCGATGAGCCAACGGGGGCCCTTGATTCGAAGACGGGCGGCGAGATCATGGACCTCTTTCGGATGCTCAATGACGAGGGGAAAACGATCATCGTCGTAACCCACGATCCCAAGCTTGCGACCTTTGGTAGACGCCTTGTCAGGATAGAAGATGGCGCTATTTCAGAAGATAGGGCAACTTAGAGAGTTTGTCGAAGAGGTCCTGAAGATCCTTTACTATTACCGGGGCAGGGTTATCTTCTCCTTCTCGGGTGTTGCCCTCGGTATCCTCTCCATCTGTATCATCATTACCACAATCGATGGAGCCAACAAGAAGGCCCAGGTCATCTTCGAGACCCTGGGGCCCAATGCGATCATGGTCTTCGGGGGCAGCGAGAGACAGCGCGCCGCGAGGGTACGGGTGAGTACGATCAAGGTGAACGACGCTGATCTCATTGCCAGGGTGGAGGGCGTCTATGACATCATGAAGGTGTTCTCGGCCCGAAATGTCATGATGCGATACAGGGACAGGAACTGGCAGACGCAGGCCATAGGGTCCACGACGAACTACTTCGAGTCCTTTTCCTGGGGGTTCCAGGCGGGTTCCCCTTTTACCACAGACGACTATGATCGTGCGGAGGCCGTCTGCGTCATCGGGGCCAAGGTGTATGAAGAGCTTTTCAGGGGTGAACCAGCCCTGGGAAAGACGATCCTCGTGGGCAAGCTCCCCACCAGGGTCATCGGCGTGCTGGAGGAACGGGGGGGAAGCGTCGGAGGACCGCACGTGGACGACAGGGTGATCATGCCGCTGACAACGGTAACAGCTCGCATCGTCAACGAGAGACGGTATCTGAGCCTGGTGCGCCTGAAGACGAACAGAGACCTCGACAGCACCATAGAGGACATACGGGCCACGCTCAGGGCCAGTCATGGGCTGAAAGGCAACCTCGATGACGACTTTACCATCAGGAGTTCAAAGGACATTCTCGCTTTTGTGACGGTGATCTCGGGATCGCTCCTTCTCTTCCTGGGGACCGCGTCGATCGTGGCTCTTGTAGTAAGCGGTTTTGTCCTTGCCAACCTCTTCTATCTTACGATACAGGAGCGCAAGAAGGACATCGGTATCAGGAGGGCCTATGGCGCGACGCGCAAAGGCATTCTTCTTTCCTTTCTTTTCGAATCGATCCTTATCACCTTTCTGGGGGGGATCGCGGGCATATTGCTCAGCGTCATCCTCGGCGGCACTTTCGAGAAGCTCTTCGACATTCCCATGATGTTCTCATTCAAAGTGGTCTTCTTTGCCCTTCTCTTCAGCTTTCTCACGGGACTCCTGTCGGGGCTGAGGCCGGCTTTGAGGGCGAGCAGGATAGAACCGATAGAGGCGATCCGGGGATGAGATATACTGTCTCCTTCTACCTGAGGATAGCTCTTCAGAACCTGGTTGTCCACAAGGCCAGGATGACTCTGGCGCTTCTGGGTATCCTCTTTGCGGTCATGAGCCTCGTTGCCTTCGGGAATATCAGCAGCGGCATGAAGAAGAAGATAGAATCGGAGATAGGAAAGTTCGGCAAGAACCTGGTGATCGTCCGGGCGGGTCTCGTCCACGCGGCGGGAAGGAGCACGCGGCAGTTCTCGGAATCGAAGACGCTGAAGCTGAAGGATGCTCAGCTTGTGAAGGAAGCCCTTGCCGGTGTCATTGAGGTGGTTCCCTATTACGACGTCAACTATCCCGCGCGATACAGGGACGGCATGCTCAATGTCAGCGTGGCCGGGGTATCGAACAAAGTATTCGATATACGCAACATCGATCTGGCGGCGGGAAGGTATTTTACGGCAGAAGAGGACAGGAAGGCCGAGAAGAAGGCCGTCATCGGGTACAAGGTCTTTGAGAGCCTGTTTCCCGGTGAAGACCCCATAGGAAAGAATATTCTGATCTTTCGCGTCCCCACGGAGATCGTTGGGGTCATGACGGAAAAGGGTACGGACTTTGCGGGCCAGGATCAGGACCTGCAGGTCTACATCCCTCTCAACACATTCATGCGCCGCTACAGCAACGTCGATTACATAAAGGGGATGTACGTGCAGGTGCGGGACGGTTATCCCCTCACCGGCATGAAGTCGGAACTGAGAGGGTTTATTCGAAGGATCCACAACATGAAGCCGGAACAGAAGGACGACTTTACCATATTCACCATGGAAGATATACTGAGGACGCAGGAAGAAGGCATACGGCTCGTTTCGGTCCTCACTGTCATTGCCTCTACGGTGTCCTTTCTCATCGGCGGTCTGGGAATCTTTGCCATCATGCTCCTTTCCATATCGGAGAGAAAGATGGAGATCGGCATCAGGCGGGTCGTGGGATCGAAGAAAAGGGACATCATAATCCAGTTCCTGTCGGAATCGGTCATTGTTGCCCTGGTGGGCGGCATCGGCGGCATTCTTGCGGGGCTTCTCATAACCGTGATCGTCAATATCATCGGGGGTTTTCCCATGGTCTTCTCCATGAACATTCCCCTTGCCCTCGGTATCAGCATGGTCATCGGCATTCTCGCGGGCTTCTATCCGGCCATGGAAGGAACGAAGTACGAGCCGGTCAAGGCGCTCTACTCCTAGAAACGGTCTCAGGTCTCAAGGGAAAAGACCCAATCCGGACACTGCATAGTCCGCAGTTCGGGCAAGACCGGAGCCTTTGACTCGAAACGCGCAACCCGGAACCCGCAATTTCCTTTCTCCTGCGACCTCAGACCTGGAACGGTTTTCTACTTTTTTTCGAGGCTCTTGATCCCGTTGTTGGCGAGATAGGTGAGTGTCTTGTTCGATGAATTCTTAAAGACGTCCTGGTAGAGTTTCAATGCTTCATCCTGTTTGCCCCGGGCCATGTTGATGTTTGCCAGATATAGCTTTGAGATGTAGCGGGGTTTGCCGCTCGCGCCTGAGGCGATGCTCTGAAAGATACCTTCGGCCTTGTCGATGTCTCCGGAGGTCCTCGTCTGCTCGTAGGTCTCCCAGGCTGCTATGCCCCGGGCCAACTGGTACTGGACCTTGTCTGCCTGGTGGTTCGCGTAGGCGATGTATGTGGCGACCGCGGCAACAATGACGAGAAGGGCAACGAGTCCATAGATGCACTGTTTCCTGTTCTCCCTGATGTACAGGGAAACCGACTCGAAGGCCGTGATAAGCATATCAGGCTTGTGAATGAGTTCTTTCTCTTTTTTTCTTACCATTTCTGGCTGCTATTTCACCATAGATGCGTCGGGTATGTCAACACTCAATGTGCCCGCACCGTTGACTGGCAGATGTGTAATGCTCAGGGACCGTGCAGAACCATCGGGAGGTGACCTGAAAATAGCTCGTGAGGGCGTCAGGACTTCATATGAGTAGGTGACCCTCTATTCTCGGATGGGATTCAGGAGTTGTTGCTGGGTCTTTCTGCGGGCTGTGTCGTCTCGGGTCGCCAGCTGCTCGTTGCATCGGCATTTTCCTTGACGCGTGTCGCGCCGATGTAGGCCCCGGAGTAGTAACCGGAGGTCAGTGTGTCTATCTTCACGCCAAGCCGGTTCTTTCCGGAAGAGGCGTGAATAAAATTGCCATCGCCTATGAAGATACCCACATGGGTTGGATACTTCGCGTAGCGCCGTGTCTTGAAGAACACAAGGTCGCCGACGGCCAACTCCTCTTTGGAGATCCTGTTTCCGACCATGTATTGCTCACGGGCGCTTCTCGGCAGTTCCACATCAAATATCTCGTATATCTTCTTCACGTACGCGGAGCAATCGAGGCCGCGCAGGGTGTTCCCGCCGTACTTGTAGGGGGCGCCCATGAAGCTCTTCGCCACCTTTACGAGCATGTACTTCTCATCGCTGTTCTTCCAGGTTTTTACCGGGACGCTGCGGAATGACGTGATGGTATCGCCGTTGTCGCCGTCATCTTCCATTACCTTCGGAATGAGGATGGTCTTACCGGGGGAGAGGAGTTTCCTGTTCTTTTTTGACGTGAGGTCATTCGTGGCGATAAGTTCATCTTTTTCGACGTTGAACTTGCTGGCTATCTTGTCGAGCGTGTCGCCCCGCTTCACCCTGTATTCCACGAATTCGTCTTCATTCTCGGAGATGACGGGTTCGGCCGGCTCTTCCTGCCGTACCTGAGCCCGTATCGCTTTGGGGGACGATGTCTTGCGAGTCTCTCTGACGGCAGGGGTCTCGTCGGTGTTCTTGATGATGATCGTTTGTCCGATGGATAGTTTGTTTGAGCGGAGCCCGTTGACGTTCTTGAGATGGCTTACGGAAACATTATGCTTCTTTGCCAGGTTGTGAAGGCTGTCACCGCGCTTCACCTTATGTGTGACCTGAGCCGCAGCAGCGATCAGGGGGATTGTCAGGAACAGGATGCCGATGCAGAGTACGCAGAATATCAGCCGTCTTCTCATAGAGCCCCTTTGTTCGGTATTATAGGGTGTACAATACCAAAGAGGGTGAAAAAATGTCAAGCAAAATTTCTTTCTCGATGTCGCTAAATGGTCGATTGGCGGGGTTTTCACCTGCTCCGGCGAGAGGTGCATCAGCCGACAATGGAGGGGGTTCGTGAAATCAATCACATTTTTGTTGATTTTACTGGTCTTTTGAAATGATAATATACAAAAAAATCCTTCAGGAGGCAGAGTTTATGGTCGATGTCGGACGAGAGATCATGTGGAATGTGGGACATGCTGGTCAATATGTCAGTTATGCCTTCATGGTCATTGTTGCTATCATTCTGATCTTGGGATTGAAGAAGCGCTATGCCATGTGGAAGATAGGAAAGCCATCCCCCATTCAGTTCACGAGGAGGCTTGGTGAGAGGATAGGGTATTTCATCGCGAACGGGATCTTCCACAAATCCATTCTGCGTGAAGCCTTCCCGGGATGGATGCATTTCTTCATCTTCTGGGGATTCCTTGTACTTACAGTCGGGACGGCTCTTGTCGCGATCCAGGCGGACTTCACGGACCTCTTCTTCAAGGTGCAGTTCCTGAAGGGCGGGTTCTACCTCATCTTCTCATTCCTTCTCGACCTGGCAGGCCTTATGGCGATCATCGGCATACTGATGGCTATGTACCGGCGCTATGTGACGAAACCGACACGCCTTGACAACAAGCCCGATGACGCCATAGTGCTGGTCTGGATACTCGTAGTCCTCGTGACGGGCTTCCTGGTGGAGGGCGCGAGGATCGCCCATTCGATGCCGGATTATGAGAAATGGAGTTTCGTCGGCTACATCACCGCTTACATGTTTGCCGGCATGCCCAAGGAATCCATCGAAGTGACGCACAAGGTGTTCTGGTATTTCCACATGGTCATTTCCTTCGGCCTTCTCGCCTATATCGTTCATTCCAGACTGCTTCACATCATCACCTCTTCACTCAACATGATGTTCCGCGGTGTCGAGGACGTTCCCGAGGGAGCACGGGGCGCGATAGCACCCATCGAGGACTTCGAGAACGCCGAGGAGTTCGGCATCAACAGCGTTGACGGTTTCACCTGGAGACAGATCTTCGATCTCGATGCCTGCACCCGCTGCGGACGCTGTCAGGACCTCTGTCCCGCATACAACACCGACAAGCCGCTCTCTCCCAAGCAGTTCATACAGGACCTCAAAGCCGAGTGGGAGCGCCACTGTGCTGGCGTCAAGAATGAGGATGGCATGATCGATACCACCATTCAGGAAGAGACCCTGTGGTCGTGCACTGCCTGTATGGCCTGTCAGGTGAACTGTCCGGTTTCCATCCCGACCTTCGACAAGAATATCGAGATGAGGCGCTACCTGACCCTTACGCTCAGTAAGACGACGTCGGAGACGAAACTTCTCTTCAAGAACCTCCAGAAGAACAACAACCCCTATGGAATGGGCAAGAAAGAAAGACTGGGATGGACCGAGGGCCTCGAAGTCAGGAACGCTATGGAGCAGGAAGTGGAATACCTCTACTGGGTGGGCTGCGTTGCATCCCTCGACGACAGGAACAGGAAAGTGGCGAGGTCCTTTGCAACGATACTCAATCAGGCTGGCGTCAACTTCGGCATCCTTGGCACCGACGAGATGTGCTGTGGCGATCCTTCACGGCGCTGCGGCAATGAGGAACAGTATCTCGGCACGGCTCAGGGCAACGTGGAGCTCCTCAACGAGATAGGCATCAAGAAGATAATAACCACCTGTCCCCACTGCTACACCACGATCAAGAAGGAATACGCACAGATTGGCGGCAACTTCGAGGTCTACCATCAGGCGGAATTCATCAACAAACTGATCGGGGAAGGGAAGCTCAAACTGAACCCCGCCCTCGAAGGCAAGGTTACACTCCACGATCCCTGTTATCTCGGCCGGGTCAATGGCATCTTTGACCAGCCCCGCAATGTTCTCGGCAAGGTTAGCAAAGGAGCCTACGAGGAAATGGGCAGGAACCACAACCAGAGCTTCTGTTGCGGCGGCGGCGGCGGTCGGATATGGATGGAAGAGCACCACAAGAGGATCAACCATGCCAGGATCGACGAGGCCATAGCAATAGAGGCGAATACCGTCGTGACGGCATGCCCGTACTGCCTGATCATGATGGAAGATGCCATCAAGGACAAAGAGAAGATCGAGACCATGAAGGCCATGGACCTTTCAGAGGTAGTGGTAAAGGGTCTGTAAGCGAAAAGAACGAGGGAATGAAACACGATAAAAGGATGGGGTGTCACCACCCCATCCTTTTATAATTTGCGTGTCAGTTGAGCGGGGTTACTCTTCCAAAGTGATTGCTTCTACGGGGCATTCTTCTGTACAGGCACCACATTCGGTGCACAGTTCAGCGTCAACTTTTGCCGTGTCATCGACAGTGATAGCATCGGCGGGGCAGATCTCAGCACAGGCGCCGCATCCCGTGCAGGAATCTTGATCAACTTTTGCAGGCATGTATACTCCCTCCTTTCAATTTTTACAATTTCCTAAACGAATCAATGAGGAATGTCAACAAAAAAATCGAGCCCCAATTTCCATTGACATGGCGGGATACTTTGCATAATATGTTCGCATGCAGGAAATCATGAAGTTTTTTCAGGATATGTTCCTGGATCTTTTTGATAATTTTCAGGAAGTTTTCCTCAGTATCATCGTCATGGTCATCGTGATGATCCTGGGGTTCATTATAAGCTGGTTCATCAAGAAACTGCTCGGCAAGGCGCTCGTCCTTTTCAGGTTTGACAGATGGGCGCAGGACGCGGGAATGATCGCCTTTCTCGAAAAAGGCGGCATCAGGAGCCCACCTTCCCTTATCCTGAGCAAGATCGTTTACTGGATATTCATTGTCCTCTTCCTGTCGTTCGGACTCAATTACATGGGGATTACGCAGTTCTCCGAGTATGCTTCCAGGATCTCCTCGGCTCTTCCCAACATCATAGTCTCGGTGGTCATCCTCATTATCGGCATCATATTTGGCAATTTTCTCGGAAGGATCATCTATCTCACCTGTGAGAATGCCAGGATCAAGTATGCCGACTTCATCGCCAAGGGAGTGAGGATACTCATCATCGTCATCACCTTCGGAATAGTCTTTGAATACATAGGACTCGGAAACACGATCGTGACGGTCAGTTTTCTCATAGTCTTCGGCGGTATCGTCCTGACCATGTCCCTCGCTCTTGGCATCGGCCTCTCCAATGTCCTCGGCGACCTGATCCGCGACAGGGTCAAACTGAAGAACGACAAACATAAAGAGTAAAGACGGCTTGAATGGCTTGAGTCGCTTGAATAGCTTGAGAGTTAAGAGATAAACGAATCTTCTTTGTTGTTATCCCGGTCTGATCGGGGATTCAGAGGTGTCTTCCAACCCCCATATTTTTCCTGGATGTTACTTCCGCGAGTGAAAGCACTGGCCCAAGGCCGGAATGACGGGAGATGGCCGGCTCTGGTCGAGCCGCCTTCAGGCCTTTCACCCTCAAGCGACTGCCATTCAAGCCCTCAAGCCCGATCGTTTGTTCTCAAGCCGTCTTTTCGTTGTCCGAGATGAGGTATCTTCTGAACCAGTTGAGGGCGAGAGTAATGGCTTTGATCCGGTGGGCCTCCGCTGAGAAGATGTGGTCACCTCCCTTGATAACCTCGATGGCCTTGGGTTTGCTCAGGCGTTTGTAGATGGCCTTTCCTTCCGCGCAGGGGACGACCTCATCGGCCTCTCCGTGAATGACAAGGGCCCGGAACACCCTTTTGGCCTCACCGAGTATGTCATATGACTGAAAGTCCGTGAATATCGTTTCCTTGAAGGCAATGTCGGAGATGGTGCTGTCGTCTTTGTTTTCCAGCAGGTGAGGGGTGGCCCAGAGGGAGAGACACCGGATCCGTTCGTCGCGGGCAGCTTTTAGTAACGCTGTGGAGCCCCCGAAGCTGCTTCCTATGATGCCTATACGCGCGGGGTCCACGGAAGGGTGGGCAAGCACGTGGTCAACAATGGCGTTCAGGTTGTCGAGCCTTATGGTCAGGGTTGTTTCCTCTATGTTCCCACCGCTCTCACCGCAACCGTGGTAGTCGAATCTGCAGGAGGCTATCCCCGCCTCGGCGAACCGTTCGGAAAGTGCCATGTGTTTTGAGCTTTCCTTAGAACTTACCAGTCCGTGGGAAATGACGGCGCAGGGGAACCTCTTCCTTGACCTGGGTATGATCATAATACCGCTTATCCGGTTGTACCGCGAGTCTATCTCAAAAGACTGTTCCATCATAGCGCGCCGCCTCCGAGCTGATCGATGATCTCCTCAAGCCGGGTCAGGTTGACGACATCCTCCTTGTTGTACTCAAGGAGCAGTTGCAGAGCCTCCCGGTTTCCGTGCCTCTTGTACTTTTCCCAGAGCCACATGGCCTGATACCCGTTTACGCCTTCCGTCTTGCGTTCGATGCCGAACATCTTTTCGAGCTGTTTGAGTCCACCCTTGATGCCGAGTTTCTTCTTATCCTTGAAGAGATCCCGGGAGATGAAGTTGGATTGCAGGTCAATGTTCAGGCATTTCTTCATCTGTGGCAGATCAAAGAGGTCGCCATTGAAGGTTACAATCGTCTTTACCTTTGAAAGCTCACGTTCGATGGTCTGAGGCGAGATGTTGTCGCCGTACCACTGGAGGAAACCGTTGTTTTCGACGAGGAGGCCGATGACGCAGATGTTCCCCCTTCTGTCTGTCTCAATATCCAGATATGCTCGCAAAACAAAACTCCTTTCCTGTAGCCAAACATGCGCAAAACGGGCCTATGTCCTCAATGTGACAATACCTATGACACCGGAGGCAATAAAAAGCAGATTCGAGAACCATGCCGAAAAAAGAGGAGGAAATATCTCCGAGTAGCCGAGCGACAGCGAGACGGAGTGAAAGAACCAGTAGAGGGCACCCACAAGAATACCGGAGAATATTCCCTTGGAGACGTGCCGGGTTTTTGCGTACCTCAAGCCCACCGAGAAGGCGGCAAAGACCATGATGAGGTTGATGAACGGAAATGCAACCTTGTTGTAGAGATCCACCAGGTAACGCCTCACGTCGTGCCCGTCTTCCCTCAAACGCGAAATATAGCGCGACAGCTCCCTGTAGCTCATCTCCTCGGGGTTCCTTTCGACGATCTTGAAAACGGAAGGCTGTTCGGTGATGATATTGCTTATCCTGGGGTATTCCTCCTTCGCTATATGGCCGTCCTGGTCGAATGTTCTGACGGCGACCCCCGTAAAATGCCAGGTGCCGTCCTTCCAAATGCCTTGCCGGGCATCTGTCCTCTTGACGACGGCGAAGTCTTCCCCAAGTTCCAGAACGGTGAGTCCCTTGATGATGTCCTTCTTCGTATCAAAGTAATCTATGTTGCAGATTTTGTTGTCTCTCTTGAACCATATTCTGTCGTTCTTGATAAAGATATGGGATTCCTCACCCCTGATCTTGACCTGGTATATGTAGTTTGAGGCGTTTGCCGAAAGAGGAACTATCCATTCCGCCAGGAGAAAAGACAGCAGTATCAGCACCAGGGAGAAGCCCAGGAATGGCTTCATGAGCGACAGCGTGCTGATCCCCGACGTTCGCGCCACGATCATCTCGTTGCCCCGTATCATGAGTATGAGCACTATCAGCATGGACACCAGGAAGGCGAGGGGAAGGATGAGATTGAAGTAGTAAGGGAGCAGGAGCAGTATGTAGAGCGTGACCATCGTGAAGGCTTGCATCGATTCGGTGAAGCGGTCCGTGTGCTGAAAGAACTCGATGACGAGAAACATGCTGATCCCCGCCATCTGGGCGATGAGCAGATACTTTATAGCGCTGGAAAGCAGATATCTATTTAGCTTTTTCAAGGCAGTATGTCCACATGTACTTCATTCTTTGCAGCAGGGTAATGTGCTCCTCCTTGTTCAGACTCCTCAGGAGGTAAAGGCCCATCGCCGCGATGACCGCGTTGGGAAGGAACGTCACGATGTAGGGCGGCGCGTTGAGGTTCTTCCCCAGACTGTCCGTCATGGCGATGAGGACATAGTAGAAGATAAACAGCAAGAGACTGTAGAGGGTTCCGGAGAACTTCCCTTCTACCTTTCGCCTCACCCCGAGGGGGATAGTCAGTATTATAAATGCAAGCGAGGACAGGGGCAAGGATATCTTCTTGTAGATTTCCAGGAGCAGGTCGTATCGATGATCCTCGTTGGTTGTCGTCTTTAGAGCCTTTTTCAACTCGTCCCGGTCCATTTCGTATGCGAGCTTTCTGCTGACTCCTCCCGTCTGTACCATCTCGGAGAGGTCCATGGTGAAGGTATAGTCCTGAAAGCTGACGCTCCGGTAGGTGTCCGTGTCCTTTTCCCACCGATGGAGCGTGCCCTCCTGCAGCATGAAATAGAGCTGAAAGGTGTCCGGATCGATATTGACGTATCCTTTGCTCGCTGAGATCGTCTGTTTTACGCTCTTGTCGCGGTCGTCGGACACTACGATGCCCGTGAGGGTTCTCTTGGCATTGTCGACCTTGTTGATGTAGACGACCACCCCCGGCACGCTGTCATTGAACACACCCTCCTTGTCGTCGACGGAGATGCCTTTCTTTATCACGTTGATGAGGGTTTCCCTGAACAGGCCGCTGCAGCGGGGCAGAAGGAAATTGGTGTTTAGAAGCCCGCACGTAGTCACTATAAGGCCCACGAAGGTTATCGGGACGAAAAGCCACATGAGGTTGACCCCGCTGGCCTTCAGTGCCAGTATCTCGTTCTCTGTCGAGAGCCGTCCGAGGACAACGATAACGGAAAGGAGAAAGGCCATGGGGAGAGTAAAGGTGAGGTACGGGGGCACCGAGAAGGCCACGAGAGCGAAGATATCCTTGAGCCCCACACCCTTGTTGATCACAAGGTCGGCGATCTTTCCAAGCCTCGACAGGACGAGGATAAAAGTGAGGATGCCGAGGGAGAGAAGCAGGATGCCGGCAAGCTCTTTCAGGAGGTATATATTGAACTTCAAGGGAATTTTCTTCAATAATTTCATCACTTAGTCTACCACCCCGCGCGGTGTCCTGTCAATGCAGATGGGCATCGGCCCGGGGTGCGGATGCGGAGCGTGTCAGAAGAAGAGGAAGCGCTCCGCATCCCCGGTGCCGGGCAAATTTGTTTTTGACAGTCCTCCTGTTTTCTTATACAGTTATTCATCGAATGAAGATCGCCGTCATTTCAGACACGCATCTCGCTCACCCGACAGAGGGTTTCAGACGTACCATGGAGGCCCTGTTCAGTGACGCCGATATCATACTCCACGCCGGCGACATGACGTCGACGAGCGTCTTCGACTACCTCTCGAACTGGGACCTCCGGGCGGTCAGGGGCAACATGGACGATTTCGACCTGGGAGCCCGCCTGCCCGAGAGTCGTGTGGAGGAGGTCGCGGGAAGACGGATAGGGATCATTCACGGGTGGGGTTCACCTCAGGGACTCGAGGACAAGGTCTTCCGCGCGTTCCGGGAAGTCGATATTATTGTCTTCGGCCATTCACACCTCCCCCTCAATACGAGGAAAGGGGGGGTTATCCTCTTCAATCCCGGAAGCTACAGGGGAGGGTACTCGACGCCGGGGACCGTCGGCATCATTGAGATCGCCGGGGAGGTAGCCCTGCGGCACCTTCAGGTCGAAGGCCATTAACCATTCGGAATTGTGAGCGATAATACTATATGGACGGGATCTGCATTTCATTCCTCTGGCACATGCACCAACCATTCTACAAGAACACTTATACCGGGGAATACCTCCTCCCCTGGACCCTTTTGCACGGAACCAAGGACTACTACGACATGGGAGCGATGCTAAAGGGTTTTCCCGGCATGAAGCAGAACTTCAATTTCGTTCCCTCTCTTCTCGAACAGCTCGTGGACTATGAAGGCCTTGACGTGAAGGATACCTATCTCGATGTGTTCAGGAAAGACCCGTCGGACCTCACTCTAGAGGACAAGGTCTTTCTGCTCGGTAATTTTTTCAATGCCAACTGGGAGAATATGATCCGACCCTTCCCGCGTTACTATGAACTCCTCGCCAAGCGGGGATTCTATTGCCCCCGGGACGGCCTGTCGAACGTGATCGGCTATTTCAGTGCTGATGAACTTCGGGACCTGCAGATGCTGTTCTTTCTCGCCTGGACCGACCCGAGCTTCTTCGCGGCCTTTGAAGGTCTCCGATACCTCAGGGAAAAGGGGAGGAAGTTCAGCGACGAGGACAAGAAGATCCTCATGGACGTTCAGAAGGACATCCTTAAGGGTACGATCCCCCTCTACAGGGAACTCGCCGCGGAGGGGACCGTGGAACTGTCGACCTCTGCCTTCTATCACCCTATCATTCCCCTTCTCATCGACAGCGCGTCGGCGAGGGAAGCGATGCCGGGCGTCAACCTGCCGGAGGCGCCCTTTGCCTGGCCTGAGGACGCGTCGCACCAGATATCGTCAGGCCTCGATTTTTTCGAAAGGGTCATGGGGGTCCGGCCCACAGGCATGTGGCCCCCCGAGGGCTCCGTGAGCGATGCCGCCCTGGAGCTCTATATGCGGCACGGTGTCCGATGGCTCGCCACGGACGAGGACATTCTTTTTGAAAGCTTGAGATGGGGGACGCGCAGGGACGGGCACGGCTTCGTCATCAACCCCGAGGTCCTCTACAAGCCATACCGTTACGAGAGGAACGGCCGCGAGATCACAATTGTCTTCCGGGACCAGTCCCTCTCCGACCTCATATCCTTTCACTACTCGCGGTCAGATGCGAAAGAGGCTGCACGGGACTGCCTGAACAGGTTAAGGACGATCCGGGGCTCCATCGGGAACAGGATTGCGAGGCCCCTTGTGACGATCGCCATGGACGGCGAGAACGCCTGGGAAGGCTACAGGAATGACGGAAGAGATTTCCTGGGCTATCTCTATGAGGGAATCCTGCGTGATGGCGGCATGACGCCCGTCACCTTATCCGAATACCTGGAGACAGCCAGTGACTACGGAAGCCTCTCCCGCTGCCATGCCGGCTCCTGGATCGGACACAATTTTTCCATATGGCTCGGCCACAACGAGGACAACTCCGCGTGGTCGCGGCTTGCAGAGACGCGCAGGTTCCTCGAGGAAGAAGACCCCGACCACAAGAACAGGATGGCCTGGGAATCCATCTATATAGCGGAAGGAAGCGACTGGTTCTGGTGGTATGGAGACGAGCATTCCTCGGACAGCGACGAGATATTCGATCTCCTGTTCCGTGAGAACCTGGCGAATGTATACCGCTATCTCGGTAAAGAGGTGCCGGAGACACTGTCGATTCCGATCATCGTGGAGGACCGCGTGGCGCGGCCCGCGAGGGAGCCCGTCAATTTCCTCCGTCCTGTCATAGATGGCAGGGTGACAAACTACTTCGAATGGATAGGCTCCGGTTTCATCGAAGGAAAGGGACACGGAACGGCCATGCATGAAGCGGTCTCCGCCTTGAAGGACTGCTGCTTCGGGTTTAACGAGACCAGCCTTTTCCTGCGCGTCGATCTGGATAAGAGGTTCATGGACGAGATGGACGGTGCCGTCTTTGAGGTCTCCATCATGGGTAAGGATGATCACAAGATAGAGTACCATGTCCGCGATGGGTCCATAAACGCTGACGTTTCCGTGCAGGCCGCCTTTGACGAGATACTGGAACTGTGCATTCCTTTCGGCGACCTCGGCCTCGGTCCGAGGGACCAGGCGGAGGTCTGGTTTTCCCTGAAGATCAATGAAATGACAGTCGACAGAATACCCCAGAGAGGCTATCTCGTCATCGCAGTACCCTCGGAGACCTTCGAGGCGGAAATGTGGTACGTCTAGAAGACGGGTCATGGGTGATGGGTAATAGGTAATAGGAAGAGAAAGAAGAGAAATTTTCCTGCAGCCGGTTGCCTGGCATCTATGATCTATGTTGTTACGGGATCTTTCTGTTTCTTCGGAAGTAATACTCATGCAATGAGAGAGTCTGGCTTTAGAGAACTCCATGTATGGAAACGGTCAAGGGATCTGGCAGTTCTCATTTACAGGATCACGGAGAACAGTTCTTACAAGCGGGATGCTGGGTTGAGAGACCAAATGCGTCGGGCTTCGGTGTCCATAGCCAGCAATATTGCTGAAGGAGATGAGCGAAGCACCAATAGAGAGTCTGTAAGATTCTTCTATATTGCGAAGGGATCTGTTGCCGAATTAATGACGCAATTGGAATTGTCCAAGGCGGTGGGCTACATCAAAGATGATGATTTCAAGAGGCTCTTGTGTAAATGTGAAATAATCGGAAGGATGCTGGGCAAATTGATCAAGGTACGCGGTTCCCATTACCCATGACCCATCACCTAGTACCTGCCTTTTCAGTTACTACCGTTTCTGAGATCCAGCCTTCGCGGCCTTCGTAGAGCTTTATCTTGTACCACTTCGTTTTGTCGGCGCCCGTTTTCTCGGCGATGACCTTGAGAGATTCATCCTTGACGATGACGCCGATGCGGGCGGAATTGACGTCCGGTTCGGACCTGACATTCGCGGCTTCCTTGTTGACGTAGACCCTCTTGAGGATGATGTCGGTCTGTGGCGATGGTTTGGCGGCATGAGCCTGGTGGGCAGGGTTGGACGGTGTTGCGGCTGCGGTGGGCTGGGCCTCCGGAGCTGCCTGCGCGGGAGGCGTTGTGTGGGCCGCCGCCGCTACCGGTGCCGGCTGTGCAATGGATGCCTGTCGGCTTTGAGGTCGTGTCGGTGAGAAGAACTTGAGGACCCCGGTGATCATGAAGTAATAGCCGGCCGCGCCTATCACGACCACGGCTATGGTCCCTCCTATGAGGAGAGGGCGCCTTAAGGCCAGCCTCCTGGAGTCTTCGGAATGTTTGGTCGTGGAAAGGGGAATGCTTTCCTCGATGATGACCTTGGAGACCACGTGACCGTCGACGGAGAAACTGGACTTCGCGTACAGGACGAGGAGACAGCGGTCGCAGATGTAGTTGATCAGGCGGGGATAGCCACGTGAGGCCGTGTGGATGAGTTTCATCGCCCTGTCCTGAAACTCGAGCGGTCCCTTGGCCCCTGCCTTGAAAAGGCGGTAGTTTATATAGGCCTTTGCCTCGGCGAAGGTCAGGGGTTCGATGCGGTATGTGACGGTTATACGCTGGGAGAGGTGGCGCATTGCCGGGTCTTTCAGCTTGTCGAGGAACTCGGGCTGGGCGAAGAAGATGGTGTGGAGTATCTTCTGTTTGTCTGTTTCTATGTTGGACAAGAGGCGGATGAACTCCAGAAGATCGTAGGAGAGAAGCTGCGCCTCGTCGATGATGAGGACATTCGTCTTCCCTTTCTGAAACTCTTCAAGGAGATAGCGTCTAAGCCTGTCGTAGAGTTCTTTCTTCGTTTCCGGTATGTCGGCGACGGAATACTCGCCAAGGAGCTCCTTCATGAACTCCGCCTCATCGGCGACGGGGTTCAGGATGAGGGCCGTGTTGTAGGTATCGCGGTCGAGGCTGTTGAGGAATATCCGTGAGATCGTCGTCTTTCCGGAACCCACATCGCCATAGATCAGGGCAAACCCTTCCTTCTGGGCGAGGAAGAATGTGAGATGGTCGATGGCCTGCCTGTGTTCCGCGGATTCATAATAGAAAGACGGATCCGGAGACATCCCGAAGGGCTTTTCCGAGAAACCGAAATATTCAAGATAGGGTATTTCCATCTTTTAGAGAATATGACACAAAGAAGGAAAAAAAGAAACAGGTAATGGGTAATGGGTCACAGGCAATAGGTATCTGTCTGTCTTCTTCCCATGACCCATAACCTATTACCCATCACCCTTTCTTCTCTTTTCATTCTTGAATTTTTCCAGGTGTCCATATAACATTACGCTATGCTCTTATCCGTCATCATCCCCGCCTATAACGAGATCGAGTTCATTGATGAGATCCTCCGGAAGGTGAAAGAGACGCCCTACGAGAAGGAGATCATCGTTGTCGATGATTGTTCGACAGACGGTACGCGGGAATTCCTCAAGAATCAGGAAGGCATCATCACCATCTTCCAGGAGAAGAACCAGGGGAAGGGTGCGGCATTAAGGCGCGGGATGGCGGAGGCCACCGGGGACATCGTCCTTATTCAGGACGCTGACCTGGAATACGACCCCAGGGAATACCCGGTGCTGCTCGGCCCCATCCTTGAGGGAAAGGCCGACGTTGTCTACGGGTCGCGCTTCCTCGGCGGGCCGCACAGGGTGCTGTATTTCTGGCATTTCGTGGGCAATTCCGCGGTCACGCTGCTGTCCAACATGTTCACCAACCTTAATCTCACTGATATGGAAACGTGCTACAAGGTCTTCAAGAAAGAGGTCATAAAGACGATAACCATCGAATCCGACCGCTTCGGCGTGGAGCCCGAGATCACCGCGAAGGTCGCGAAGGGGAAGTGGCGCATCTACGAGGTCCCCATCTCCTACTACGGGAGGACCTACGAGGAAGGCAAGAAGATCACCTGGCGCGACGGCATCAAGGCATTCTTCACGATAGTGAAATACAACGTGTTCAGGTGAAAGACGGCTTGAACCGCTTGAGCAGCTTGAATCGCTTGAGGGTTGAAGACCAAAAATGAATGAAAAGGGCCACCCTGTTGGGGTGGCCCTGGTTTTTGCGGTGGCTGTTATGCTTTTTCCTTTGCTCCGTTCTTGCCAGCGATGCGGCCGAAGACGACGCATTCTGTTGTGGCGTTGCAGCCCAGACGGTTTGAGCCGTGGACTCCTCCGGCCACCTCACCCGCCGCGTAGAGGCGAGGTATCGGCGCGCCGAAGATATCGATGACCTGGGAGCTCGTGTCTATCCTCAGGCCTCCCATGGTGTGGTGCACGGCGGGCCACATCGGCAGGGCATAGTAGGGACCCTTGTCCATGGGGACCATCGTCTTTTTCATGGGTTTGTTGAACTCCGCGTCCTTTCCCTCTGCTATGTACTTGTTGTGGTCATTTATCGTTTTTTCAAGGACATCCGCGGGGGCCCCGATCTTCTTCGCGAGCTCGGCTATGGTGTCGCCTTTGATGAAGCGGCCCTTCTTCAGACCCGCTTCGATCTCGGCGGGTTTGCCGCCGAACTTGGGTGGTATCGCGTCGGTGAAGATGGCGTAGGCGGGTTTCATGTTCGGTCCGAGGGCGATCTGGGCGAAGGCGCACACGTCCCTGCGGTCCAGTTCGTTGACGAACCGTTTTCCTGCCTTGCTCACGTAGATGATCCCGACGCCGGGGCCGCTGAAAGCGTAGACGGCGGGTCTGTCGAGCGTGCCCGCTTCAGGTTCGGCGAAGGGGAAGAGCTGGATGAAGTTCATGTGCAGGGCGTCAGCTCCCACGGCCTTGGCGTAGCGTATCATTTCGCCCGTGGCGCCTTTCTGGTTGGTGCAGTTGAACTCCTTGACCAGCTTGGGCCAGTGTTCGAGGCGCATCTGCACATCATTGCTGAAACCTCCCGAGGCGAGGATCAGAGCTTTCTTGGCCTTTATGTTCACGACCTTGTTGCCTCTCTTCACCTCAACTCCGAGGACGGGGCTCTTCGGATCGGCGTCTTTGCGCCAGATCCACGTGACCTGGGAGTTCAGGACCATCTTTGCCCCGCGTTTCTCAGCGATCTTCTTGAGCGCTTCGGTATAGTCCTTACCGGAGTTGTGCGCCGAGAAATGCGCGCGATAGGCGGTGTGTCCGCCGCCGATGACGAGGACGTCGCCGAGCTGGGCTCCTCCCTCATCGATCATCCAGTTCAGGGCATCGGGGGCATCCTTTGCCATGATCTCGACGAGATCAGGCATGTTGAAGTAATCGCCGCCTTTCAGGGTGTCCTGAACGTGCTGCTTGACACTGTCCTCGCCGAGGTTCTTCTTCTGGCGAAGATGCAGTTTCTCATCCCATGCGGCGTAGCCGCCGCCGTTGATGATCGAGTTTCCGCCGTAAATGGGCATCTTCTCCAGGATGACGGTTTTCGCCCCGTTGCCCGCCGCTTCCGCCGCAGCCGCCAGACCCGCGAACCCTGAACCGATAACGACAACATCCCATGTCTCATCCCATTTCTGGGGCAGCTTTTTCGTGACAGCCTCTGCGGTGCCGGGAGCCGCAAGATTCAACGCTGCCCCCGCCACTGACGCCAGCGCCCCAACGGCCGCCGCACCCTTGAGCAGCGACCGCCTGCTCATGCCTTTCTGCTGTGCATCTCCGTCTCTCATGTCTCCTCCTTGTGATGTTCCCCGCTCCCACCGTAAAACATCGCCCCGAGACACTATTAATAATGTAATAGAATTTCTAAATGTACTTGACATCTGTCGTTTTTGTCAAGAATTCTTTTTGATTTTGCGGTTGTTCGCAGAGTGGGTCGGGGGAAAGAAGGGTTTCTCTTCCCTATCACCTGTTTTGCCTCTTGCAACAGTTCTACAGCAGGAAATCCAGATAGTTATCTCTGTTTATCAGTGAGAAGGTTGAGTTTTTGTATTCCCTGACCCAGTCGGAAGGGGCTTTTGGTTTCTTTTTGTCGGACCATTTGAACTCATAACCGGCCAGAGTGTTTTCGCGTTCTTCCACGAGGTCAAGTTCCTGACCGCTGTATGTGCGCCAGAAGTAGAAAGAACCATAGGTACCCTGGTATGTCCATTTCTTTATGCGCTCGGTGACAAGGAAGTTCTCCCACAATTGTCCCGCGTCATTGCGGCTGTCGAGGGGATTAAAGGCCGCTATGACCGCGTTGCGGATACCGTTGTCGAGAAAGTAATACTTGGCCTTCGTGACGACCTCTTTTCTCAGGTTCCTGCTGAAACCCCCGATCCGCCTGATGACGAAGGCCTTCTCGAAGATATCCAAATATCGGCCGATGGTCTTGACGTCAAGCTTGACCTGTGCGGCGATCTCGTTGAGAGAGACCTGGCTGCCTACCTGGAAGGCGATCAGTTTGAGGATGTCGAGGAGAACACCGGGGGCCTTCACGCGGTCGAGTGCAAGGACGTCCTTGAGCAGGTAGGAACTCACAAGTTCTTCGAGGATGGCCATCTTATCCTTGCGGTTTTCCGCGGTCACAACCTCGGGATAGGAGCCGAAAACGAGATATTTCTCCAGGCGCTCTTTCAATTCGTGACGATTATGGATGGAGAGAAGCTCCTGCTGTGCTATCGGGTAGAGGATCACCGTATTTTTCCTTCCCGTCAGGGGTTCCCCCACCGCACCGGCAAGATCGAAAGACGACGACCCCGTGGCTATGACCATGACGCCGGGCATCTGGTCTATGATGATCTTCAGGCCCTTGCCGATATTGGGTATGTACTGCGCCTCGTCAACAGCGATAAGCTCGTATCCGGCGGCATACTCCAGTATCCGGTCGAAATCCTGAGACCCGAGAATCTGCTGGACTTTGATATTGTCGCCGGAGTCGAGTTTGCTCTTCAGCTTCGTTCCGGACAGGAATTCGGTAAGGAGGGTTGTTTTTCCGACGCGCCTGGGCCCATAGATGATGAGCGCCTTGCCCGGCCTAATTAGTTCGTTCACCTTGTACGCGCGGTCTATCATAGAGGGCATTATATCTCAAATCCATAAATTTGGCAAAATATGTGGAGTGAGAATCCATAAATTCAAGGAAAAAGGGTTATAGGTAAGAGGTGATGGGTGATGGGTCAAGCGTTTATGGTTTGAAGGTGAGTCTGAATTTCCATACATCCGCCCTCTGGGTGGCTCCGCCCGATGCGGTGGTCCAGCCGAAGAGGAATTTGCTGAATAGGTTGTTGTAGGTTGAATCAAGCGTGACGGTCCTGTTCAGTGTTGGGCTATCAGCCGTATAGTCGGATTGCACATCGCCGAGAGTCCCGTTCGTGTACTTGTTGCATATGCTCATCTGAACGGGTACCCACGTGACCGTCCCGTCGGTAACTCTGCCTTTGTTGGGCCAGGTCGTCGGTTCGGCAGCGCCGCTTGTTCCCGCCGTTCGAGCGGTGTAATAGTAGCCATTGTTTACCGTGGGCCTGATCACGGCATCGACTGTGTACGCGGTCGATGCGCTCCATGCGTCAGGGATTCTGGATGGTGTCCACGTAACCGTTCCATCGGTGATTGTTCCGCTTGTAGACCAGGTCGGTTGGGTAGTACCGCTTGTTCCGGCTGTCGTGGCAATATAGTAATACGCATTGTTTCCCGCGGGCCTGATGAGGTCATTGATCGCGTACGGGGTTGATGCGCTCCATGCGGGATCGCAGGTTTTGATCCAGGATCTTATCTGATATGTTCTCGTCGTGCTGTTTCGGACCACCTCCATTCTGTAGGCGTATGTACGATTCACCGTTGAGGCGTTTGCTGTATCTGCCAGCCAGGCCGACGGATTGGCTGAGCTTGTGTAATAACTGTCACTTGATGTTGTAGATGTTGCAGGTCTTGTGTTTGTCGGGCCGGTATTTGTTGTGCTGTTCCCCGCGTTGGTCCCGATACCAGCCGTATGTCTGTTGTCATCGTAAGTGCGGGAGTTTGTGGCATAATTAACGGAAATCTGGGGAGAATCATAATACTTTGCATTCTGCCAAGCTGCCCAGGAGTCGGAACACTCATTTCCAGACGACACACAGTTTGCCCAGTTTGGCTCTGATGAACCCGTCAGCGGGAACCAGGATCGTGTTTCCCGGAAAAAAGCTCCATTAGCAGTAGAGATATAGGAAGAGTTTGGAGCAACAACGTCACCCGACGTAAAGAGTGTAGACGCCCTCCACGAACACTCCTGCCATTGTACACCTGATTCGGCAACAGCGCCGCCTTTTCCTGCGGGCCAAGGTGGCTCGGTTGTTCCTGTCGTTAGATCGCCCCATAATCTATACAGATAGGTATTCCCTCCCGTCGTCGTTCCGTAGACTACCGTATTGGCCAGGAACGAAAATGAACTCATCCATCTGGTGTAAGCATCCTTGCAGCCAATTGTTCTATCATCGCCCCAGAAGACATATGCCATATGCTGGTTTGAAAGGTCACACCTGTTGTTCGAACCGCAGACATCATTGGTGGGACAGCTGGTGTTCGGATAGATGTCAAACTCGACGGCAAACTTTGGCGGTCTCAGACCCTTTCCGGCGCCATCCAAGAATGAGGTGATGTAACCGCCACTGTACGACCGCGAATCACCGCCATACGCCATGAGTTCTCCCATCTGGCTATCGCCGCCGATAGACGTCGCGGTGTTGTTATTATCGTTACCGGATGTTATCGCGAAGGTGAAACCATCACCCGTGGAGCCAGGGGCATATTGAAGCACGAAATAGGCCCTGAAACCGCTTCCGAAGTCACAAACCCCGTTCACGCAATTCGCGGCGGTACTGCTCCCTCCATACCAAACAGCGCCGGCAGTGTTTTGCGTTTTGAGGCCCAGGTGTATTATGCCGGTCTTGTCCACGGCGATCGATTGACCGGTGGTCGATTCCACCGGTTTGAAGCTGTCCATGGACAGAGCGAAGCTGACATCGGGAATCTTCGAGTATCGGCGGAAATTTGAAAGGGTTATTCTTTGTGTGGTTCCCTGATACGTGCCATCAACGGTCAGAACATTCCCATCTTCACTCACACTCGAGCTGAATGAGCCTTCTTTAGGATCATTCGGATTAAAAGGCATGTTGTTAACGTTCACGTCATGGCCTTCGTATGCGAAACGTATGGCCCACTCAACTCCTGCCCTGGCTATCATGGTCGCGCGGTGGCCGTTACGCAAAAGAGTAAAGCCTTGCTGTTTTGAGCCCACGATAGATACGAAAGCGGCGCCAAGAACCGCTATCACCGTCATGGCGATAACGAGGATGACGAGCATGCTGCCTTTATCGTTATTGAATCGTTTCATAGTAGTTGCCGTTTCCACTGGCGCCAAACGATCTGCCAGTTTCACCGAAGTTGCTCTCGTAGTTGTTCGGAATAACTGTTGTTTTCAGCACAAAAGAGATCGAAGTATCGCTGGGACTAACCAATTCGAGTTCAACTATAATGGTTCCGTCAGGTCCAGGCTTCGGATCGAACGCTTTTATGTTTCTGCCAATAATAGTGTTGTTTCTAAGCAAATCTCCTTTGTTGCTATCGCTCAGTCGATAAGTCACTGTTGTGGCTCCACGTTCCTCGGGCAGCAGCGGAAAAGGAGGATGTCGTGGTGTAGTAAACGTCAACTCACTGGACGCCGCGGTGGTGAGGGTAATTGCATCGCTCAACTCCCGGGTGATCCTTTCCATAATGAAGGCTCCGTCCGAATAAAGAGGACTTTGTTCCCTGACGAGCCTGTAAGTCCTTATGGCATTATCGAGAAAAGAGAATGTGAATGCTCCCAGAATAGAGAGCACGACAATGACCGTAACAAGTTCTATAATAGTAAAGCCTCTATCTTCATTCCGGATAATCATGGCATGTTCGGTCTTCTCGTGATAATGGTTGAAATCTCATCAATCAGCAGGTCAGAATACTTGACTCTTACCGTGACCCTTTTATAATAACTGCTCGTCGGGGGTTTTGTGCTCAAGTCAAAGGGATTGATCGTCTCAATGCGGCACGCGGTCTTGTACCTGTCGTCAGAGGCCCATTCTATTCTAAAATCAGAATCAGCGGGAGAAGAAGTGGTATAGCATGCTAAGCTTACTGCTGTGATGTTATCATACGGCGTACTCGTGATCTCCGCCATTCTCTTGTCAGCATAGAATCTCGCCTTCACATAATAGTCCGGCCTTGAATAATTGTTCATGACGCTTGTGAATGCAATCATGGAGGCAGGCAAGAAGATCGCTCCGATTATTATGAACATGATGAGTTCGATCAGCGTAAAGCCTTTATCGTTCGTTCTACTCAATGATTGCTTTCCCCGTGGAAGCGTACACCTTGATCGTCTTTCCTCCCGCCGTCTTGCCCCCCAACAGGTCTATCGTGCCATAGTAGTTCGGCTCTCCAATCGAATTGAATGTTATTGAACCGGCAAAGCCGCTGGTTCGTGTCACTTTTACATTACCAGGCAATGTTTTGCGTGCTCCCGCCACGTTGTATACGCCATAGTCGCCCGCATCAACACGCAGTTCGATGGTCTGAGGTGTTCTCGTCCCCATTGCCCGCATCTGCACGTACTGTATGTCCGCGATGAGCTGGTCGGCGGCCATGGAACTGTAGTCGCCTATGGTGAAGGGGTTCTTGATGATGATGGATGCGCTGAGCAAACTCAGGACCACGATGACGATGACAAGTTCTATGGATGTGAAACCTTTTCCTCTTGTCCGTGTCGGGTTTATCCTGCCTTTCTTCATCCCTCTCCGACTATCTTTCCCTTGTTCCGTTTTCTCATCTCTACGATCTTGCCCGTACTCGAGAGCGGCTCTTTCGGGATCGGAGAGTTGACGGACTCCAGTTTTTTCGCTCCCGTATTGCTCATAGACATTTCCTGCATGTCATGTATACAAAACATACCTGTCATTTCAGGTTATGTCAATGTGCTTGGGATAGGACGCAGGAGCTGTTCCGGTTCAATGATTCGAAATCCTTTGAGGCGATGATCCGGTCGATACGCCGGCAATCCGGGGCCGGGATTTTCCTGTTGACATATTTTTGTGAAAACCATATAAAAGTACTTATAATTATGGGAATTATCGGCAGATATGGTCAACTATTGATTAGTCACCTTGGGATATTGAAGCAACTAGTTGATATAACTAATCTTTGCAGTATTAGTACCATGTGTGGCATGAGGCTGGTCATACCGTTTCTGCCAGCCAATAATTTGGGGTGAGCTTGGATATCCTTGGTGTGGATATAGGGACCGTCAGCGTCAAGTACGTGCGGTGCAAGGGCTCGGCGGGCAACAGTGTTATCAGCTCACAGGGTGATTATCCCTATAAGGGGGATTTCGAAGACTTAAGGCTCATCCTCGAAGATATCCGGATGAAGGAAGGCACGGATCTGGAAGTGGCCGTGGGTGTCTCTTCGCCGGATATCATCAAGAAGACCTTCACCATACCTATTCTCCCGAAAAAGGAACAGAGGGACGCCCTCAACTGGACGTCTGCAAAGGTTCTTTCCATGTCCCTCGACGACATGGTGTACGAGCACATGATGCTGGGGAGGATGGAGGAGAAAGGCGTCATGAAGGATGAGGTCCTCTTTGTCGGGACCTCGAAAGGTTTTATTCAGCGAATCCAGTCCGCTTTTCAGCATGCCGGTTTCCGGGGCCTCGTTCTTATTACCGATATTGCCTTCGGCTATGTCTACGCCCTGGGGGAGGTGGGCGAGAGGTCCGTTGCCGTGGTCGATATCGGAGGAAGGCAGACGGGACTCTACATAGCGAACGGCCGTCACCTCATGTTTGCCCGGGAGATCCTGACCGCCTCAGAGAGCTTTTCCGACGCCCTGATGAGCGGACCGGGATTGTCCTACGACGAGGCGGAGCAGTACAAGCGCGAGCGGGGCTTCGACGCCGAGCTGACGGAGATACTCAAGATACCCTTTGAACGTCTTGCCGGCGAGGTCCAGCGCACGTTCAGCGTCTACAACCAGCATTATCCCGACAAGGCGGTCACACAGGTATACGTGACAGGACGGGGCGCGAATATCCCCAGGTTTGTGGAAAAGCTCGAGGATATGCTGGTGGAGCAGGTGGAGCGTCTCTCGGCGCTTCACCCGATCGAGGAGAAGTACATCCCTGCCCAGGCGCTCTGCATGAACCTTGATGTCCTGCCCAATCTGTTGCCGGAAGGTGCGAAGAGGCGCGAGGCAAGCAGAATCTTCAAGCGTTTCGCCATGCTGGGGACGGTGATGATCACGGCGATTCTGGTCTTCCTCTCCCTGGGGATGTGGCACACCTCAAGGAACGTCGACCTGAGACTGAAGGCGGAGAAGGGAACGCTGGAGCAGATCAAGAAAGGCATCGAAGGCCTGGGGCTCAAGACGGTCAAGACCTTCATGGACCCCGCGGATATCGGTTTCATACGCAACGAGATCCAGAAGAAGGACATCACCTTCGTGACGCTCCTCAAGTATCTTTCGTCAAAGACCCCGAGTGGCGTCTACCTCAAGTCGGTGGAATTCGGAAAACAGTTCCCTGCCGATGCGGCTGCGGCCCCCGGGCAGGGTCAGCAGGGTGCCGGTTCCGCACCCGCGCCGTCGCCCCCGGCCAGAACCGCGGAGGCGAAACAGGATGCGGGACAGAAACCCGCGGAGGACGAATACCCGGTGATACTGAGAGGATACATTTTCGCCGAGGCGGATGCCCTGGAACTCAAGCTTTTCGACTTCGTACTGTCACTCAACGGGTCAGGTTTCATCCGGCACGTCGAGGTTTTGAACAAGGAAGGCAAGACGGTGAGGGGAAGACCGGTTATGGAGTTTGCGTTGTCCGCGAGGTGTGTCAAGCATGAACTATAAGAACCTCCTGTGGTTGATGGGCCCCGCCGTCGCGATCATTCTTCTGTGGGTGTTCGCAGTCTATGTGCCCATGAATGCGCAAGCGAAGAAGGGGCAGAGCTCACTTGCCGCTGTGTTGCAGGAGCAGAAGGCCCTGGAGGCAAATATACTGACCATGACCCAACAGGTGCAGAACCAGGAAACTTTGAAGAAGTACTACGATGAGTTTCTGACCCGGGCCCCCGCCATAGGCCGGATGGGAGAGTACGTGGCGGGTGTTGTCAACTCGGCCAAATCGAGAGGGATGAGCCTGGAGAGCTTAAGCGGCCAGTACGAATCGATGCAGGTCACCAACAGGAATGTAGTGCATCCCGTTTTCGAGATGGGTATAAAGGGGAGATTCCTCGACATGGGGATGTTTCTCGAGGAACTGTCGGGACGTACGGCCTACGGAAGCATCAAGCAGGCGAGGATCACCTACGATGAGAAGGAGTACCCGGTCCTTTCGGGCCGTTTTGTCATAGAGTTCAAGGCCCTCAAGGAGAGAGCGATTGAAAGTAAGTAAGCCCGTCCTTATCCTGTGTATCGTCTTGCTTCTTGTCGCGGGGTATATCCATTTCTTCACGGGCAAGAAGAAGCCGAAGGGGCCCGTCCCTCCAGCTCCGCCTGCCCAGGCGCAGACGCAGCCTGCGCAACCGCAGCAACCACAGCCGGCAGCTCAGCCCACTGTGCCGACCCCTGCCGGGCAGCAGGCCCCGGGGCAGGTCCCGGCGCAGCAGACGCCGGGGAAACCGGAGGCGGCTGTACCCGCTGCGAAACCGCAGTTCGACAAATTGGCGTTGAGCTGGTCGTCGGATCCTTTCCTGCTTCCCGTCATCAAGGGGAAAAAGGGCCGGGAAGAGGGCACCGCGGTGAGGCTTGCCGCGATCCTCGAGCGGGGCGGCGACAGGGTTGCTGTGATAGATCGCGATGTGGTCAGAAAGGGTGATATGATCGGAAACGAAAAGGTCATGGAGATAGGCAGGGACAGGGTGGTGCTCGCCCGCGGTGCCGTCAGGCGGACCCTGACACTTGCGGACCCCGATGCCGTCACCACCGAGCAGACACTCGCAACAAAACCAAAAGCCACTGAGAGGGCCAAATGAAGATGAGATGGATCCCTTTAGTCCTGCTCTGTTTTTTTCTTTCCTGTACGCATTCCGACAAGGCGACACAGAAGACTGCGACGAATCCTCCTGATATACCCAGTCCGGTTTCGTTCCAGGTAGACAAGGAACCAAAAGCTGCCGCAAAGCAGGCCGAAGACCTCTATTCCTTTTCGCTCCGCGAAGCCGACGTGAAGGACATCCTTCGTGCCATCGCAAAGCAGACGGACTACAACGTTGTTGTCGAGCCCGACGTGAAGGGCTTTACCACTGTCGATCTGAAACAGGTTACCCTGCCGAAGGCCCTCGAATACATACTTGAGCCGCTCAACTATGCATACAAGATAGAGGACAGAACTGTCTACGTCTCCAGGCCCAAGGTGGAAACGAAGATATTCACGATCAATTATCTCTCCCTGAAAAAGACGGCAACGAGCAAGGTGACATGGAGAGAAGGAGGTTCGTCCAGCACCACGACGAGTGCGGGTACGACGAGCAGCGAGGACAAGACCCTCGAAATAAAGAGCGAGACCGAATCGGACCTGTGGAAGAGTCTTGAAGACAACCTCAAGCCCATGCTCTCCGCGGACGGAAGATTCGCGATAAACAGGCAGGCGTTCACCATCATGGTGGCTGACTACCCGAAGAATCTGAAGCGGGTTTCCATGCTCCTCGACGGTCTTGAAAAACCCATGCACCGGCAGATCCTCATCGAAGCGAAGATAGTTGAGGTGATACTGAACGTGGGATCGCGGCAGGGTGTGAACTGGAGGCTTGTGAACGCACGGGTCGGAAGCTTCGCGAACATCAGCGTTACGCAGAGCTTCACCACGCCCGCCGATTTTTCCATCACGCAACCGGTTTTTCGTTTCTTCGTCGGGTCCCCCTCCTCCGGACAGTTGGATATCTCCAATTCCTACGTGGAGGCGCTTCAATCCGAATACGAGACGCAGGTGCTCTCGAGCCCGAAGATATCGACGCTCAATAACCAGAGGGCCGTTATCAAGGCGACGACGCAGGAGGTCTACTTTGACGAATCCCTGGCGTATACCAGCGGGAGCGCCACGCCCGTCGCCACCTATACCCCGAAATTCATGAACGTGGGCATTGTGCTCGACGTGACCCCTCAGATCGACGAGGACGGCAACATCATACTCAGCGTGCACCCGGTGTACTCGACTATCTCAAGCTATGTCAACTCTCCCAACCCCGACTCGCAGGGCAGAGTGCCTGTGATCACAACACGGGAGGCCGATACGATCGTCCGGATAAAGGACGGTGAGACCGTGGTGATAGCAGGGCTGATCCAGGAGAGAAAGTTCAAGGACAGAACGGGTATAAAAGGCCTGAGTTCGGTTCCGATCCTGGGCCAGCTTTTCAGGATGGACACGGAAGAGAAGAGGAATACCGAGCTTGTCGTGTTCCTCACCCCGAAAATCATCTACGTAAAATGAGGGCACACTATAGATGAGCATAATCCATGACGCCCTGAAGAAGGCTCAGGAACAGAGAAAAGGGAATGCCTTTGACGTTCCCGTCGGCGGTAACCAGCCGGGAGCTAAAAAAAAACCGTCTGTCGTGCTGATCGCGGTGGTTCTGGTGGTTGCCGTGGCGGTGATCGCCTACCTCTACATCCCGTCATTCCACAGGACAAAACTCCCGGCTCCGCAGCAGCAGAAGGCCCCGGCAATCTCAACCAGGGGAGTGGCAAATGCACCCGCTTCGGCGCAGAGTGTTCCCGGGCCGGAGGCGAAACCACAGGCCGCCGGGACGGCTGCACCCGCAGTGGAGCCTCAAGCGGTGACCGAAAGGAAAGAGGCAGGTCCGTCGCAGCAGCAGAATCTTCCCGCGAAGAAGGATTCACCTCGACCGGATACCGCGAAGGCACCATCTGTCCTGACGCCTGCCGCGGGTGGCAAGAAACCCGCACCGCCATCTCCGGCGGACCGGCAGGACGTGAAGACGGTCCGGAATCCAGGGGTAGTTGCCGGCACCTACCAGAAAGACAGGGAGGACCCCGGAGAGGAGACTATCCGGCGGACGAGGGCAAGAAGGACCGATGACGAAAGGATAGACGCTCAGTACAACGAAGCTCTCAGGGCGATAAACGCCGGCCAGACCGGTGATGCCCGGAGGATATTCAACGAGATTCTCGCCAGAAGGCCGAACCACGTGGAATCCCTCAACAACCTGGGCGTCATCGCGGCATCGCGGGGGAACAAGAAGGAAGCCCTCTCCTATTTCAAAAAAGTCCTCGAATACGAGACCAACTACCCGAAGGCGTACAACAACATCGGCCTCCTCATGATGTCTGACGGGCAGCCCCAACTGGCGGAGGAGTATTTCCGCAAGGCCATCTCCCTCGACCCGAACGGTCTCGAACCCTACATGAACCTCTGTGCCGTCCTGCGGGCACAGGGCAGGTTCGAAGACGCGGAGAAGGTCATGGAGGTTCCGATTCAGAAGAACCCCAAAGACCCGCTTTTCCTTCTCTCCTACGCGGTCATCAAGGACAACCTGGGCCGGACCGGGGAGGCCGTGAAGTACTACAGACAATATCTCAGCCTGGCGAAACCATCGGACGCGCAGAGGAACGGAGTTCTGGAGAGATTGAAGTATCTGGAAGGCAAAAAGTAATGGCTCGAATGCGCAAAAGACTTGGGGAGTTGCTTCTTGATGCGAAGAAGCTGACGGAGAAGGACCTTCTTCGTGCCCTCACGGAGCAGAAGAAATACGGCGACAAACTCGGCAAGGTCATCGTCAAGCTGGGGATGCTCTCTGAGAAGGAGATCATCGATACCGTCAGCAAGCAACTCAACATTCCCATCATCGATCTCAAGGAACTGGAGATCCCCGAGGACATCGCCACGCTCATTACCACCGATATCGCCAAGAATTCCATGGTGATCCCTGTCATGCGAAGACACAATGTCCTCAAGCTCGCCATGGTCGACCCTCTCGACATCGACGCCATGGACAACGTGGCGAGAATGGTCAAGATGGAGATAGAACCTCTCATCGTCACCGAGGATGAACTGAAACAGGCGCTCGAGAAGTATTACGGCCTCAAGACCATCGTCGAGGAGACCCTGGACAGGATAAAGGAACAGGCGCTGACCCTCGAAAAGGACGAAAAGGACGAGGACGAAGATGAACGGATATCCATGGACCTTGTCGAAGAGGAGCCCGTTGTCCGTTTCGTTAACAGCCTTCTGGCGCAGGCCCTTGCCGACAACGCCAGCGACATCCACGTGGAGCCTTCCAAGAATATCATGCGGGTCAGGATGCGCGTGGACGGCCGTCTTCGGGATGTCCCCAGTCCCGACAAGAAGATGTTCCTGCCCATCGTGTCGAGGATCAAGATCCTGGCGGGCATCGATATAGCAAGAACGAGGACGCCCCAGGACGGCAGGTTCAATATCCGTGAATCATCCCGCGAGGTCGGAGTCAGGGTTTCCACCTTTCCGACCATCCATGGCGAAAAGGTGGTTCTCCGTCTTCTCGACAAGAGCACGGCCCTCTACGGCATCGACAATCTTGGTTTCCTGAGGGACGACAAGGAGAAGATTAAGAGCGTGCTGAAGAGGCCCTACGGTTTTATTCTGTCAACGGGCCCCACGGGAAGCGGAAAGTCAACGACGCTCTACGCCATTCTGAACCACATCAATTCGCCGGAGAAGAACATCATCACGATAGAAGACCCCGTCGAGTATACCCTGGACGGTCTCGCGCAGGCGCAGGTCAATCCGCGGGCGGGGATGACATTCGAGAGCGGTCTTCGCTCCATACTGAGACAGGACCCCGACATCATCATGGTCGGTGAGATACGCGACCGCGAGACCGCCAATATCGCCGTGCACTCGGCGCTTACCGGACACCTGGTTCTGTCGACTCTCCACACCAATGACGCTGCAAGTGCCGTCACGCGGCTCGTGGAGATGGGCATAGAACCCTTCCTCGTGACATCCTCCGTGAGCTGCGTCATCGGCCAGAGACTCCTGAGAAAGATCTGCCCCGAATGCAAGGAGTCCTACTATCCCACACCGTCGGTGCACAGGACCTTTCAGATACGGGAGGACGTCCTGCTCTACAGGGGAAAAGGCTGTCCGGCCTGTAAGTACAAGGGATATCGCGGCAGGACGGGTGTCTACGAGGTCCTCGTCATGGATGACGAACTCAGGGAACTTATCATCAGCAAGGCCCCCAGCGAGGTTCTGAAGAAGAAGGCCCACGAAAAGGGCATGAGGGTCATGCGGGACGACGCCATCATGAAGGTCCTCTTCGGCACGACAACACTCGAAGAGGCCCTCAACGTGGTGCAGGAGGACTGATACTGATGCCATCCCGCTTCCCACATCCTATGCCATCCCGTTCCACCTCCACCCCGTCATCCCATGTCGCTCTCACCCCGTCATCCCATGTCGCTCTCACCCCGTCATGCCATGTCGCTCTCACCCCGTCATCCCGGCGAAGGCCGGGATCCAAGAATATATTTCAAGACACAGCCTGTGCAAACATGAGGTGCAAAGCATAATCATGCCGACATTCGTGTATAAAGCCAGAGACGAACGGGGCCTTTTGGTTCAGGGCAACATCGAAGCGGCAAGCCAGAGGGACGCCATGACCCAGCTCGATGCCATGGGGTATATCCCGGTTTCTGCGAAAGAAACCGGGTCCAGGAGCGCAGCCTCGGTGGACGATTTTCTCTTGCGTTTCCAGAGGATCAAGCATGACGACCTCATCTTCTTTACCCGCCAGTTCCAGACGATTGTGCGCTCGGGTATTCCTATAGTATCCGGGCTTCGTGCCCTCGAGGAACAGACTACGAACCAGAGGCTCCAAAAGGCGATCAAGAACGCTGCACAGGAGATCGATAAAGGCGCAAGCCTGTCTGACGCTCTAGGCAGACAGAAAGGAGTTTTCTCCGAGATCTATGTGAGCATGGTTCGTTCAGGCGAGACAAGCGGCAACCTGGAAGAAGTGCTTGAACGGTTGTCGGGGCTCCTTGAGTTTCAGATGCGAACCAAGGAAACGATCAAATCAGCCATGAGATACCCGATCTTTGTTGTCAGCACATTGGTCATAGCGTTTATCACGCTCGTGAATCTTGTTGTTCCGAAGTTCGTACCCGTGTTCAAAAGCTCAAACGTGGCGCTGCCTCTTCCCACACAGATACTGCTTGTCATTAACGACATCTTCCAGAAATATACGATTGTGGTGGTGATCGTCGTTATCGCTCTCATTGTTGGTTTTCTTCTGTACAAACGGACGCCAACCGGGAAATATACCATCGACGTCATAAAACTCAAGATCCCGCTTATCGGTGTCGTTGTCCTGAAGACATGCATGAGCAGGTTTGCTTTCACCCTTGAGAACCTGGTCAGTTCGGGGATTCCCATTATGCGAACTCTTGACATCGTATCGCGCACGGTGGGCAATGAGTACATCGCAAAGAAGGTTCTCGAGATATCCGCCAGCATTGAAAAGGGAAAAGGCATATCAAGACCGTTAAGGGATGCCAAGATATTTCCTCCTCTGGTTATCCACCTCATAGCGACGGGCGAAGAAACGGGTTCGCTGGAAGAGATGCTCAAGGAGATCGCAACCCATTACGATCGTGAGGTGACATATACGGTGAACCGCCTCTCGGCATACATAGAGCCGATTCTTACGGTCGGTCTTGCAGGAATGGTCCTCTTTCTCGCTCTCGCTATCTTCATGCCCTGGTGGGATATGATGAAAGCCATGCGGGGTGGCGGTTGAAAGGTTTTTTCAGGGATCCCAGCAATCTGCGGTACAGTCTCAACACCATAGTACCTCTCGTGGCTTTTCTGACGAGCCTTTTTTCCATCGCCATCGCCCTCAACGTCATCGCTTCGACCAGGGGCAACGTGATGTGGTTCTGGGTCTTCGGCGTTTGTTTCTTCTCCGCTCTCTGCGGCCTTGTGGTGGCGAGAGCCATGACACAGCCCATCAACGACCTTGTCAAGAAGGCGGAGCATTATGTCAGGCTCGAGGAGTTCAGAAAGGAGCGGGGGCAGATGATGGAGGTCTACAAGCTCATAGAGCGCCTCATGGACCATATCCAGACCCGGGCCGACGAGGGGGAGCGCAAGACCCTTATCGAGAGTATGGAGAAGCTGGACTACATAATCCCCCTGGGTTACATGTCGCTCATGGTCGCCCATGAGGTGAGGAACCCGCTCAACACCATTACGGGCATGAGCGAGCTCCTGCAGCAAAAAGTGACCGATGAGTCCCAGAAACGGTACATAGTCGCCATGCTGGAGGCCTCGAAGAAAATCGATGCCTTTACCCGTGAGCTGCTTGACTTTACGGACAACGAGCTGGCACTGGAACGGTTCAACGTCTATGAGGTTATTCACGATTCCGTCAGTGCCATAAAGGAAGACTACCGGGACGTTCAGATAGACTATCCAAGGAAGGGCAATCTCATCTGTCTTGCCGACAGAACCAAGCTTTACCAGGTGGTCCACAATGTCCTCAAGAACGCAGCCGGCTACGAGAGGGGAGGCGGTACCGTAAAGATCGATGTGAAGCGCGATGAGGCAAAGATCTCGATAACCATTTTCAACAGGAGTTCAAGGGTCCAGGAAGGCGAATACGAGTCGATATTCAAACCGTTTTATACGACAAAGAAGGGCGGCAAGGGTCTCGGGCTCTTCATAGGCATGCGGAATATGAAGCTCCACGGGGGAGATCTCACGGTGGACAGTGGAGAGCAGGGTACGACCTTTACGATAGAATTGCCGGTGGAGGAAAAAGGGCGGACGAGCGGGAGCAATGGAGCTTTCGCAGACCAATAGGAATACAGGTATGAACGAGCGGATAATAATCATCGAGGACGATCAGGGCGTAAGATTCTTTCTGGAGGAGGCCTTGAAGGGGGAAGGCTATAAGGTGAGTTCTTTTGAGAGCTACGAGGATGCCATCAAGTCCATAAACAATGGCACGGGCCTCGTGATCATGGACATCAGCCTCCCCGGCATGGATGGCCTTTCGGCAACCACGCAGATCAAGAACAGTTATGACGTACCGATCCTGATAATAACCGCCTACGGGACCAAAAAGAACGCGCTGGAAGCGATAAAGAGGGGTGCCACGGACTTCTTTGTGAAGCCTATCCTTCTCGATGAGCTGAAGGTCATGCTGAAGAGGGTTCTGGGCACCAGGAAGCTGAAGAAAGAAGTGGGACAGCTGAGGGATAGGGAGCTGGAAAACCGCGTTTTTCATGGTGTTGTGGGCAGTTCATCACAGATGAAGGCGATATTCAGGGAGGTCGAAAAGGTCGCCGGCAAGGGGCTGAGCGTCCTGATAACGGGGGAGACGGGTGTCGGCAAGGAAGAGATAGCGAAGCTCATCCATCTGCTGTCAAAACGGAAGGGGGAATTCGTTGTCGTCAACTGCGCCTCCATCCCGGACAACCTCCTGGAAAGCGAACTCTTCGGGTATGAAAAGGGTGCGTTCACCGGGGCTGTCCAGCAAAAGGCGGGAAAATTCGAGGTGGCCCACAGGGGAACCATCGTTCTTGACGAGATTGGAGAGATGAGCCCCTACCTCCAGGCAAAGCTCTTGAGGGTTGTGGAGAAGCAGGAGATCGAGCACCTGGGTTCGACGAAGACGAAAAAGGTGGACATTCATGTTATTTCCACGACCAATCGGATCCTCGAGAATGAGATCAAGGAAGGCAAGTTCCGGGAAGACCTTTTCTTCAGGCTCTCGCAGATCCATATTGATATACCTCCTTTAAGGGAGAGGCGTGAGGATGTCGAAGTTCTTGTCGACTATGTCCTGCACAAGATCGAAGAGGAAACGGGCCGCGTGATGACGATATCCGAGGACGCCATGGGACTTCTCATGAACTACCCCTGGCCGGGCAATGCCAGGGAGCTGATAGGCGCGATGAGGAGGGCCTCTGTCATGAGCGACGGGGACATCATCGGTCTTGATGACCTGCCTTTGCATCTCCGGGCGGAGCAGCCTCTCTCGAGCCCCGTATATTCCGACCAGTCTCTGGACGACGCCATATCGATCCTGGAGAAGAACATGATCATTGACGCGCTCAAGAAGGTTCAGGGGTCACAGGCGAAGGCGGCAAAACTTCTCGGGGTATCGGAGCGCAGCATGTGGTATCGGGTCAAGAAATACGAGATAGAGACATAAGAAAGCTACAAAAATTGTTGCTCATTCTTTACAGAAATTGTTGTTCTTTCATACAAGGCCTCTTCGGCTTGTTTGTGGAACAGGGAATACTGCTCATGGAAACAGTTGCTGATCGCATGCCGATGGTTGATTTCATTATATCTGTTGCAATTTGCGGTACGCTGAGGTATAAGACAACAATTGCAAAGCATCGGCTGTATTAGGGTATGGGAGGAGCGGTACGGGATTTGCATATAAACAATCAAGTCCAGCAAAAGCCAATAATCAGGAGGGTAGTGATGAAGACTCTTAAGAACAATAAAGGTTTTACCCTCATAGAGTTGATTATCGTTATAATCATCATAGGTATTCTTGCGGCCGTTGCATTGCCGAAATACTTTGAGATCAAGGAACAGGCTGGTGACGGGGCGGCACGCGGGGTTCTGGGTGCACTGCGGGGCGCCAACAGTATCGTCTTTGCGCAGGAAAACCTGAAGACAAATCCAAGCAATTACACGATGGGCGGCCTGGTTACCGCTGCAAACATTCAGGGAGCCACCTTTGCGTACGGTGATGCCGTTTTCACATTGACGGTACCCGGGGCTGGCACTTACACATTCACCATGACGGGGCCGACACTTCCAGCTACACCGGCGGTTATCTACTGTGATTCCAAGTCTACAACAACTGAGGGAAACTGCAAGGATTGGTGAGTCCTTTAGATAACTCCATTAGGAGGAATTGGCTGGTTTCCCTCTGGTTCGATGATTGCGGTCTTTAGTTATATAGCGATCGCTTTACTGTATTTCCATCCCCTCCTTTCGTCGCGAATCATCTTTATCGAACGTGATCTATCGGGCTTTTTCCTGCCGCCGCGCCTGCTTTGGACCTCCATGATGAAGTCCGGTGCGGCACCCCTGTGGAACCCCTGGAATTATTCCGGCATACCGCTTCTCGCAACACTTCAACCCGGGGTTTTCTACCCTCCCCACCTTCTCTACTTCCTTCTACCTTTTAATGTTGCCTGGAACTGGCTCATAATACTTCACTTCGTCTTCGCTGCATTCAGCGTGTATCTTTTCCTGAGATACCTGAACGCTTCATGGCTGGCTTCCTTTGTCGGCGGAGCCGTGTTCATGCTGTCAGGGTATCTTCTGGCCGTGCACAATCTGATTACGCATCTCTTTGCGGTACCCTGGTTTCCCCTGGTCCTGCTTTCGTACCTTAAGTATTTCGATAACAGGAAGAGACGAAATCTGGTTTATTCAGCGGTCTTTCTGGCAATGGAATTCCTGGCGGGTGCCCCGGAGATAGTGCTGGGGACTGTGCTTGTTCTTGCAGCATTCTCGGTTCGAGAGGTTGTATTGTCATGGACCCGCAAGAAAACATTTTCTGACGGTGGTCTTGATGGCCGGGGCCTTTGTTTACGGACCTGGAAAGTGATCGTCCCCGCGCTCATACCGATTGTGTTGGTGGTGACACTCTTCGTTCTTGTTGCAGCGGTACAACTCATTCCATTCGTTGAGTTGAAACTTCATAGCATTAGAAGGTCCGGCCTAAGCTATGAAGAGGCGACGACCTGGTCTCTTGCATGGAGAGATTTCGTGCTATTCCTTCTCCCGGATGCCTTCGGGAGCATTTCCAAGTTTGATTACATGAAGTTCTGGTCTGATCAATCATGGCTCAAGACCATGTACATAGGAATTATACCGATTATCCTCTCCGTGTTCTATTTTGCGAGGAACAACAGGTTCAGGATAACCTTTTCTGTCCTTGCGATACTCTCTTTCCTTCTTGCTCTGGGAGGAAGCACGCCATTCTACAGGTTTTTACACTATTTCCCTCCATTTGACAGCATCCGATATCCCGTGAAGTTTCTCTTCCCTTTCTTCTTTGTCATTGCCGCCATGTCCGGGATGGGGTTGGACAGCTTGATGAACGGAGTTGCCGGCAGGGACCGCAGGACGAAGGTTCTCGTGGAGATAATCTTCTACATGGGATGTTTCTTCATGCTCCTGTGGGCGTACGTGAACGTTTATGAGTCCACCGCACACAGATTTATTGATCATATGGGATGGAAACCTGAGGCCTTCAACGATATTGACTTCAACCTTCATAATCTGAGGAGACTGCTGTTCTTTGCCTGGCTGTTCTGTATGGTTCTCTTCTTCTATTTGCGCCTGAACCGTCACAGAAAGACGCTTCTTGCTTCTCTTGTTCTTGTACTGTTATCGGATTTGTTCCTGGCGAGCTTCGGGTTCTATAATTCCCTCCCCTGGCAGACCTACATGAAGCCTTATGGATTTGCGGACAGGTTGTCTCAAAATAGTGACGCAGGAGGGAGGTATCTGCTGACATTGAAGACCATGAAGGATCTGGAGGTTGTTTTTAACAGGCCTCCGCTTGATAGGATGGCGTTTGCGCCGCCCTACGCCTCTTTGTACAGGGCATACTCGATGGACGGCAGCGAGGTGATGCGTATAATGCATTACGACCTTTTTATGCAAGTCCTGCTTTTCAGCCCCAACCTCAACTACGCTAAGAGGTTTTTCAATATTTCCGATCTAAAGTATCTCATGACCTCTTACGAGATACATGACCGCGACTTTGCTTTTTCCGGTAAGATGACGCTGAACAACAAGGACATATTTCTCTATGAATACCTGAGAAGACCCGGCCGTTTTCTTCTCTACTCAGGAGCGACAGTCGTGAAGAGCGACAAAGAGGCGATTGAAAAGCTTGTCGATACGAGGATAGACTTGACGAAGGACTTGATTGTTCTTGGTGACAAGGAGCAGTTTCCCGGTCCCCCTGGTGATCATGGTGGTCGTGTCGAGCTGGTTTCCTATGGCCCCAATCAGATGGAATTGGAGTATGAGGCTGGCCGTAACACTCTTCTCTATCTGAGTGACACCTACTACCCGGGTTGGAGGGCATACGTGGATGGGAGGGAGACGAAGATCTACCGGGCCAATCTGGCGTTCAGGGCGATTGAGGTGCCGGAGGGTAGACATACCGTTGTTTTCAGGTACGTTCCCATGTCCGTTTACATCGGGCTTGTACTGACGTTGTTGGGGATTGGGCTCTGCGTCTGCCTCTGGTGGAGTGACAGGAGGAATCCGCATGAGATTGATGATAACGGGTGTGTCGCCGCTCTGGGGAGCAAGGGTGGTGATATATGACCGCTCTTCACAGGAATGCAACGCGTGGCCAGGGACGTCTGGAGGATTTTCTGGCCCGCAAACGAGCGGCCAGAGCGAATACTCTTGTACCTGTGGAACTGAGAAAAGGCAGGGTTCTTGATATCGGTTGCGGTTTCTTCCCGTATTTCTTAACAAAGACAGATTTCTCTGAGAAGTATGGGCTCGACAAAGGGATTGAGAGAGATTTGAGGGTAGAACTGAAAAGAAGGCACGATCTGGCTCTCGTCGATGTTGACGTGGAGTGTTCTCCCCGGATGCCTTTCGCCGCCGATTTCTTCGACGTTGTTACCATGTTAGCCGTCCTTGAGCATATCGAGCCCGCCAGGATTCTTCGTATCGTGCAGGAGATAGAGAGGATTCTAAAGCCCGGAGGTGTGTTCATCATGACGACACCGGCGAAATGGACAAAAGGCCTGCTGAAACTCCTTGCACGCACGGGCATGGTCAGTCGGGTTGAGATCAATGAACACAAAGCTGCCTATTCACGGAAAGAGGTTCGTGGAATACTGGAACAAGGCGGGTTTTCCAGGACTGCCATGAAGCTGGGATATTTTGAACTCTTCATGAACATATGGGCAAGGGCAAGGAAGGTGCATAACCGTTTTGAGCTTGAAGAGTTCGAGCTTTCGGAGAACCAGAAGCAGAGGCGGCGAAAAAACCTCTTTAAAAAACGTCTCCAATAGTACTATTATACAGGTGTTCGGGATGATCGTTCATGGAAACCATTCTTCTTACAGAGGATGACGTTGCTCTCAGGGCGCAGTTGCGGTTTGCCCTGGAGGAGCGCTTCGAGGTCCTCGAGGCCGGGGATGTCCGGAAGGCCATCAACCTTCTCGGAAAGCACGAGGTCACACTTGCCGTCCTGGACCTGGGGCTTCCTCCTCACGAGAACACGCCCGATGAGGGGTTGAGGCTTCTCCATTACATCCTCGAGAACTTCGGCATCAAGGTCATAATCCTTACGGGACAGAAGACGGAAAGCGCCGCCCTGGAGGCCATCAAGTCGGGGGCCTTCGACTATCTTGTAAAGCCCGCCTCCATCGAGCAGGTTCTCTTTTCCATAGACCGCGCTATTCTCTTCCGCGACACGGAGCGAAAGTTGGAAGAGCAGGGTCTGGCAAAGATCACCTTCGGCATCGAGGTGGGCAAGGGGCTTCAGCCCGCCCGCGAGGAGGCGGAGAAGAACATCATCCTGAAGGTGCTAAAGGATACCAACTTCAACGTATACAAATCCGCCAAGCTGCTTGGCGTGAAAAGGGAGAGTGTCTACTACTTCATAAAGAAGTTCGGCTTCCGCCGGGAGGACATCGATGATAACGCTTAAGCTTATCCAATCGATGTACATGCTTGTCATCGTGTCGGGCTTGATGGTCCTTGTTATCCTCCTGTACCTGCGATACCTTACGAACCGTGCCTTCACGGTTCAGTTGAAGATGGTTGAGGCCAACAGCGAGTGCAACTACGATATCGGTCTTTTTCTGCCCAGGGCCCGGGACCTAATGAGGAAGGCCGAGATAGACGACGTTTTCTATGACATAACCTACGGGGAGAAGACCCTCTCGAAGCCGGGTCCCAAGCACAGGAGAGTGATCACCAGGAAGGTCACGCGACCCGATTACTCCATAGGCCTCGGTATCGTAACGGTCAGTCCCCGGGGTTACCAGCGATACATCTACATGATCATCTTCGAGACCCTCTTTCTCCTCATAGAGATGGACCTCCTGATGAAGATAAAAGTCGCCAATGACGCCCTCTACAACTTCTCCAGGCTCCAGGCATTTCTGCTCCACGACGTGAAGAACGTGACCCAGTTCATCAAGGGGCTTCTTTACAACATCGCAAGGATAGGCGGGGCCGAGCGGGAGCACAGGTTCGTCGAATACCTGCGGGAATCGGCTCCCGCGCTTTCCGTGAGAACGGACAAGATACTCGCCACCCTGGAGATGGGTTCGGAAAAGGAGGGTGACGAGGAAGAGGTCGAAGAGGTCGATGCTCCCGCCATGATAGGGGAAATCCTAGATCTCTACGGCCTGAAAGGCGAGGTGACAGGTGAAGGCAGGGTCTTTATCAACAGACACAAGCTGGTGACCGTGTTCGACAACATAATAAAGAACATGCACGAGAAATCGACGAATGAGCCCGAACTGGAGTGCCATGCCCTTGTCAGGGAAGAGGGGGAGACGGTCACAGCCGTCATCTACGATACCGGCAGTCCCATCAAGGATATCGACCGGATGTTCGAGCCCTTCTTTACGACAAAGAAGTCCGGGCTCGGTATTGGCCTCTTCCAGGCGAAGCACGTCGTAAAAAAATTCGGCGGCAACATGACGGTGGCAAACACCGACAGGGGCGTCGAATTCACCATCACTCTCATGAAGGGTGCGCCGCCCGCTACCCTTGCCCTGGAGCAAACCTCTTAATATCCTTGATTGTTCTATTTCCGGTGTAGACATCCTTTATCCGTAGACCGGATTTACCTGTAAAATCAACGTATCTGTAAAAGAAAACTACCTGTAAAACCACCCTATCTGTAAATTGAACCTACATCTTGCGGGGCTTTTCGGATCCCGATTATATTGACTGTAGACATGATGAGAGAAGACCAAAAATACGACACATTCAGGACGCCCGGTATCGGAGGGAGGCCCGCTGGCTTCACCGTTATCGAGCTGACCGTAGTGATGATCATCATCGGCATCATCATCGGTCTCGTCATAAAAGGTCAGTCCCTGATCGTGAGAGGGCAGATGAAGCAGCTGTTCCAGCAGAAACAGGATATCGCTGCCGCCTTTTCCGGCTACTACAGCCGCTTCGCGTATTTTGCCGGGGACGACCCCAACGCTTCCTCGCGATTTGGCGGTGCCACGAACGGTAACGGGAACGGGCGGGTAGGTGTCGGCTCGTCATTGACGGCCCCCGATTTCTCCTGCGCGGCGACGGGGACGGAGCAGTGCGACCTCTGGTTCGGGTTGAGAGAGGCGCGTCTGCTTGGTGGAACAGGTTTTGCGAATCCCAGGCACGTTTTTAACGGGAACGTGGCCCTCACGTACTACGCTCCCGGAATGGCAGAGGCAGGCCACTGGATGGCGTTCGAGGGCGTGCCTTCCGACGTGTGCCGGGGCCTGGACAAGGCTCACGATGACGGTGTCTGGAACACGGGCAGCATACAGGGCGCTTCAAATTACGACGCCGCTGAGAACGGAAGCTTCACACTCTTTTTCACGTTGCGATGAGGTGACCATGCACATATATTTCGCTCATCCCTGTTTCAACGAGTCCCAGGAGACCTTTAAGAGGGAGTTCCTGGGGAAGTTGAGGACTGCGCTCGGACAGAGCGAATACGGCAAAGCGGTCGGGATCGTCGATCCCTTCGAGGACACGCCCAATATCGAGGGGAACAAGGAGACGAAACTCAAGCTCAGCCGGACCGTGAAGGAGACGTGCCTTCGGATGCTGGAAGACTGTGACATCATTGTTGCCCTCGTTGATGACTGCGATACAGGGGTGGCCTTCGAGGCCGGTTATGCCCACGCCATCAATGTCCCCATCATCCTCATATCAAAGGGCAATTGCGATGAGGCGAACGCGATGCTCATCGGCGCGGCCAGGGAACGGATCGACAATATACTCCAGGAGGAGCAGATTGGAAAGCTTGCCCGGATGTTTGAATGGTACTACATATCAAAGGAGCGTTACAGCCATGAACCCGGAAAGAATTGAAGCAGACTTCCACGAAAGGACCACGATCTACGGATACCGGTGTAATTCCTGCGGGTATATCCTCGACGAATCGAACGGAGGGTATCTCTACCTGCAGAACGACAGGGGCGACAGGATACCCCTGAAGGACCATGGTGAACGCGAGATAATCGCCCAGATGCTCCGCATGGAAGAGGAATCCCTTCGTGACTGTGAAGCCCTTGCCGCCTCACAGGAGGCGATGATCGACCTCATGGAAGAACGTGTGGGCTATCTTTCCGCTTGCGTGTGCATCGACTGCCTCGGGCAGTTCGGCCTCGACCTCAGAAAGGACGCACTTGCTTGCCCCCACTGCAGATCGGAACACATCAGGACCCTGCTGGAAATGACCGACAAACGATGCCCGAGCTGCAGCACGGGAAGGATGGAACACTTCTAGGGTTCGTACATTGATTTAGATGTTGCCGGATAACCTGAAGGTTTCCCGCCATTCCGGCAACTTACCCCTCAGTTATCCCCGCCACTTCCTCCTCCGCCATTCCGGCCTGAAGCCGGGGTGGCGGACCGCGAGGGTCCGGGTTCGGAGCCGGAACGATGGGCCTTACGGTGTCTATGATTCGTATATGTATTCAACGAGCATCCAGTCCGATACCCGCAGTCTGTGGCTGATCATCTGGGCGAGCCTTCGGAAAAGGGCAACCCCCAGTTTGGGGTTGTCGTTGAGGAGGAGTTCGAAGTTCTCCTTGGTGAGGACAAGGACGGTCGTTTCTTCCACCGCAACCGCCGACGCTGACCGGGGCAGGCCGTCGATGATGCTCATTTCGCCGACCGTCCTGCCGGGGCCGATCTCGCATATCGTCTTGACGTTCTTCTTGGAGTCTCCCTTGGTGACCTTGACGAGCCCGTCTGCCACGAAACACATGTAGGGTTCGATGGCCCCTTCATTGAAGATGGGTTCACTCGGCCGCGCTCTGGCGACGTAAAGGTATTGTGCGAACCGCTCCATGTCCTCGCGGCTCAACCCCTCACCCCACTGGGACTTTTCGATCATGGACATACGTTCTTCAACGGATGACAACGCGTGGTGCAGCATAACCTCTCCTGGCCCTCAGCATTCTCGAATATTTCAGTCCTTATGTTCGTGCCGTGTTATTATATCAACTGTATACTATAGTTGTCTTTCTTTTTGCAATCTTTTCAGAGCCACATTGGCCGCAACAAGGATCGGGTCCCACACCGTGGCGAATGGCGGCGCGTAGGCAAGGTCCAGCCGGGCGATATCATCGAGCGTCATCCTGCTGTACAGAGCCGTCGCGAGCGTGTCTATCCTGTGTGCGACGCCCTCGTTGCCTGCCATCTGGGCGCCGAGAAGCCTGCCCGATGCCTTATCGACCACGTATGTCACCGTGATCGGCTTGCCATCGGGGTACGCGGTGCTCCTCGACCTGCCCTTAATGGTGGACACGAAATGGTCGATGCCTTCCCTTTCCGCCTCCAGGGGCGACAGACCCGTGCGGGCCACTTCGAGATCGAAGATCTTTGTGACGGCCGTTCCCACAACGCCCTCAAAGGCGTTATTCATGCCTGCCGCGTTCTCGCCCGCTATCCGGCCTTGCTTGTTGGCCGTGGCCCCCAGGGGGATGTAGGCTTTCTTGCCGGTGACCATCTGCGTGGCCTCGGCACAGTCGCCGGCGGCATAGATGTCCGGGATGTTGGTCCTCAGATGATCATCAACCTTTATCGCCCCGCCCGCGCCAAGCTCGATCCCGGCATCGACGGCGATCTTCGTGTTCGGCCTTGCGCCGATCACCAGCAGGACCATGTCGGTGTCAAATGTCCCCTTATCCGTGATAACACGGGTAACGAAGCCACTGTCTCCTTCGAAGCTCTGGACGGACACTCCTTTCATGAGGTTCACGCCCTCGGCCGCCAGCCTTTCCTCGACGATGTTCGTTATGCTCGTGTCCATGGTGCCGAGGACGCGGTCCATCTTCTCGAAGACGGTCACCTCGACCCCTCTTTTCCTCAGGGACTCGCACATCTCCATGCCGATGGAGCCGCCCCCGACGATAGAGGCCCGCATGGGTCTTTTTTCTGCCCCGAAGGGGTTCACATAGAGGCATTGCGGTCCGATGCAGGGTTCGAAGGTTGTCCACCGGTCTATAAACCTCTTGATCTCGATGCCGTCGTGGAGGGTCCTCAGGGTGAAGATGCGACCGAGGTCAATGCCCGGAAAGGGGGGGCGCACCGGCAGCCCTCCTGTCGCTATGACGAGGTGGTCATAGGACACGGTCTTTTCCTCCTTCGTGTCGAGGTTCACGGCGGTCACCGTCCTCTTCGCCGGGTCTATGGACATGGCCTCGTGACGGGTAAGCACCGTGATGCCCCGCTCCTTCGTGGCGACCTCCGGGGACAGGGATACAAGCCTGTTGATATCCTTCACGTCATCCGATATGTAATAAGGAAGGCTGCACGCCCCGTAGGAGATGAAATGGTCATTCTGCAGGACTATCGCCTCCGCCTCGGGTTTCAGCCGCTTGAAACTGCTCGCCGCACTCATCCCCGCGGCAACCCCGCCGATAACAACAAGACGCTCAACAGACATGGCACTCTCCTTTAAAGGATCGGGTTATGGGCAATAGGTCATAGGTCATGGGAAAAGCAGATCTATCCTTCCCATCACCCATCACCCATCACCCATCACCCATCACCCATCTTCTACAGTCCTTTTTTCTCGAAGAACCGGAACATCAGGACCGCCAGTATTACCATTATAACGATGACGATCCAGTGGTTGATGCCGAGGATGCCCGGGATGGTGATCTTGCCGAAGTTGCCCCAGGTCAGGACCGTTCTTTTCATGAGGGGAAAGAGCTCGGCGAAGACGGCGGCTCCCGTGAGCATGCCGACTATCCCCCATATGGAGTCGTAGCGCCCTTCACCCAGGGCGCCGAGGGATGTCCCGGGGCAGTAACCGAGAAGCGCCCACCCCGCGCCGAAGATGAGCCCGCCTATTATGTTGCCCCCCAGGATCGTTGTCTTGATGGAGAGTTTCACCAGCCCCAGGTCGTTGAGGAGGTAGACGCCCACCATGGCAACGAGCACCGTTGTGAACATGAACTTGACGATGGTCATATCCATGAGCCGCAAGGCTGCCAGTTGTTTGTCGTAGCGTATGACCCGGGCCTTCTGAAGGAGAAAACCGAAAATGATACCTGTTATGATGCCATAGAGGAGATCGTTCATTCTTTGGCACCTCCCCCATAGAGGATGCGGGCGACGATGAGACCGCCGACGAAGAAGCAGATGAGGGCAATGAAACCGCTTACAGCCAGCTGGAGCGAACCGCTCAGCCCATGACCGCTCGGTCACCCGTCGGCGAGGCGCGCCCCGAACATGGCTATCGCGCCCCCGAAGAAGGCCGTGACGGCGCGCTTCGTCCTCCCCGGCCCGAACCTTCCTTCCCACATCGTGGGAACACCCTGCCACCGAAAGGATTTCGACGTCGTCGAGGCGACAAGGGAGCCGAAAAATATGCCGACGACGAACATCCACTGCCAATCGATCTTTGGAAGCTCCTTCACGAAGTATTCCATCTGCGCGACCCTCTCCTGGGAGAAGACCTTTTCGACAAGTCCGGCGCTCCTGACAAAGGTTGTGGAAGCCCCGAAATACTTGCCCGCCATCCACACGGAAAGGACAAGGAGGAGCCCCGTCAGCGCGCCGGCGAGATAAGGATTCCAGCCCTTCAGTCTTTCATTGTTGTCCATAGCCGCAACCTCCTTTCCTGGTTTTCATACTGCAAGATCGTCGGTAGCCTTGATGAGGTACATTATAAGGCCGTGCAAGAGTTCCCGCAAGGGGTTGGATGGCCAGAATGACCAACTACCAGAGAAGAAGATAATGACCAATTGACCAAATTCCAATAACCAGATAAGAAGAAAATGACAAGTTGACCAAATTCCAATAGCCAAAAAAGAATGATACTGGCGGTCCGTTCTGCCCTTTTCGTTGTTCAATTGGTCGTTTTTGTTTCCCTCAATTACTCCGGAGGGTCGGCGTTTCCTTCGCTGTGCACTTGGTTTTGGACAGGCGTGGGGATTTGGTCATTATTGCCTTTTGAATCGGCGGTCTTTTTCTGCTACAATGAGGGGGCTTTGAAGGCAGTGGTGTAATAGCGAAAATGGACAGTATATTCGTAAAGGGTGCGAGAGAGCATAACCTCAAAGGCATCGACGTAACCATTCCCCGTAACAAGATGGTCATTATTACAGGGCCGAGCGGTTCCGGTAAGTCGACCCTTGCCTTTGACACGATCTATGCCGAAGGCCAGCGCAGGTACGTGGAATCCCTTTCCTCCTACGCCCGGCAGTTCCTGGAGTTGATGGAGAAGCCCGATGTGGATTACATCGAGGGGTTGTCGCCGGCGATCAGTATCGAGCAGAAGAGCATCAGCAAGAACCCCCGAAGCACGGTGGGCACCGTCACCGAGATATACGATTATCTCCGGCTTCTCTTCGCCCGCGTGGGCCACGTTTTCTGCTACGGCTGCGGCAAGGAGATAAAAAGCCAGCACGCCCCCCAGATCGTCGACGCGATCCTCGCCCTCGGCAAAGGGGAGAGCCTCACCATCCTCGCCCCCATCGTCCGGGGCAGAAAAGGGGAGTACCGCAAGGAGATCGACGAGCTCAGGCAGCATGGTTTCACGAAGGTCAGGATCGACGGCAGGATCATGGACCTGGCGGACGATATCGAGCTCGACAAAAACAGGAAACACGAGATTGAGGTGGTCGTCGACCGGATCACCATCCGGGAGGGCGTGGAGCGCAGGCTCTTCGAGGCGGTGGAACTGGCCCTTTCCCGCGCAGGCGGGCTCGTGAAGGTCGAAGCCGGCAGCCAGTCGCGCGTCTTCAGCGAGAAGTTCGCCTGTCCTGACTGCGGTATCAGCTACCCCGAGATCGCTCCGCGGATGTTCTCTTTCAATAATCCCTACGGGGCCTGTCCGGCGTGCGCGGGTCTGGGCGTCAAGGAGTATTTCGACCCCGCCCTTGTTGTCCCCAACCAGGACCTTTCACTCCGTGACGGGGCGGTCGTGCCATGGGCCGAGAAGAATCCCGTTCATTTCCTTCCCTTCCTCGAGGCCCTGGTCAAACACTACCGTATCGATATCAGGAAACCTTTCAAGGACCTCCCGAAAGACGTGCGGGACGCCATCCTCTTCGGTTCGAAGGGCGAGGAGATAGAGTTCTTCTATGATCACGGCGGACGCCGGAGCTTCAGCCAGAGGCCATTCGCGGGCGTTATCGGCGAGCTTCAGAAGGACTATGAAGGCTCCGACTTCTACGAGCGGGAAAAACTGGAGAGGTTCATCAATCTCATCCCCTGTCCCGAATGTGAAGGGGCCCGGCTCAGAAAGGAAATGCTCTGGGTGAAGGTGGGCGGTCTCAACATCTTCGAGATATCCAGGATGACAATTGAGGAATGTCTTGGCTTTTTCGACAGGGTGGAGCTTTCCGGGAAAGAACAGGAGATCGCCCGGACGATACTCAAGGAGATAACATCGCGCCTGAAGTTCCTCCTGGATGTCGGTCTCGAGTATATCAGTCTGAGCCGGAATTCCGCCACACTGTCCTCCGGTGAATCGCAAAGGATCCGCCTTGCCACCCAGATAGGTTCGGGCCTGACGGGTGTGCTCTACGTGCTCGATGAACCCAGCATCGGGCTTCACCAGAGAGACAACGACAGACTCCTGCAAACGCTGCGGCGACTCCGCGATCTCGACAATACCGTCATCGTTGTCGAACACGATTACGACGCGATCGTTTCCTCCGACTATGTCGTCGATCTCGGTCCCGGTGCCGGTGAGACAGGTGGTTACCTTGTCTTTGAGGGAACCCCCGCGGAGCTGAAGATGCATCCCGATTCGGTAACGGGCCTTTATGTATCGGGACGCCGTTCCATAGAAGGGCCGGCCGCGAGGAGGCAGCCGCGGGGTTTTCTCACGGTAATGGGTGCCCGGGCGAACAACCTGAAGAATATCGACGTTGCCATACCGCTCGGGGCTTTTACCGCCGTGACCGGCGTCTCCGGTTCCGGCAAAAGCACCCTTGTCGTCGATACCCTTTATCCCTCACTAAAACAGAAGCTGTATAGATCGAAAGAAAGGGTGGGTGAATCTGACGGTATCAACGGGTTCGAGGCCGTCGACCGCGTCATCGACATCGACCAGTCACCCATAGGAAGGACCCCAAGGTCCAACCCCGCCACCTACACGGGTATCTTCACACACATCCGTGAGCTTTTTTCAAAGCTTCCGGAATCGCGCATGAGGGGATACAGGGAGGGCAGGTTCAGCTTCAACGTCAAGGGCGGCCGGTGCGAGACCTGCGCCGGAGAGGGCTTCGTCAAGATAGAGATGCAGTTCCTCCCCGACGTCTACATAGTCTGCGAGGCATGCAAGGGGAAGCGCTACAACCGGGACACGCTGGAGATCCTCTATCGCGGAAAGAGCATAGCCGATATCCTGGAGATGACGGTCACGCAGGCGATGGAGTTCTTCGACGCCCATCCCCATATCAAGGCCAAGCTCAAGGTCCTCTTCGAGGTGGGTCTGGGGTATATCCGCCTGGGCCAGGCGGCGACCACCCTTTCCGGCGGGGAGGCCCAGAGGATCAAACTCTCCCGCGAGCTTTCCAAACGGGACACGGGAAAGACCTTCTATATCCTCGATGAACCGACGACGGGGCTGCACTTCGTCGATATCGAGAAGCTTCTCCACGTCCTCAACGAACTTGTGGAGCGGGGCAACACGGTGGTCGTCATAGAACACAATCTCGATGTAATAAAGAGCGCCGACTACATAATCGATCTCGGTCCCGAGGGCGGCGGACGGGGAGGGACGATCATCGCTCAGGGGACCCCCGAAGACATCATGTCTGTGAAGAAGAGCTATACCGGTCTCTTCCTGAAGCGTTACCTCGAAGCTGCCAGGGAACAGTCGGGCGGGGAGGGGACGGCCGCAAAAAGTGTTTCGAGACTTCCGATCTCCAGAGTCACAAGGTAGGGCCGGCCGGGCCGGCCGCCTTCCGCTTTTCCTGCCATCTCTGTCTAGACCGACCAGGTCTTCTTGACACCCTCAAGAAAAAGAAGCCTTTTCTTGATCTTTTCCCCCAGACTGAATCCCCCCAGGGAGCCGTCGTGGCGGATGACCCTGTGGCAGGGGACGATGATGGGAATAGGGTTCCTCTTGACCGCCTGGCCGACGGCCCGCCCCCCCGAGGGGCCCTCGGCGCATCTCGCGATGTCGAGATAGCTTCTCGTTTCGCCATAGGGGATCTTGCGAAGCTCTTCCAGGACCCTCTGTGTGAACGCCGACAGGTCCGATATGTCGATCTCGACATCACGGAAATCCACAGGCTGTCCTTTGAGGTACCGATGGAGAAGGGTCCGTACCGTCTTGAATGATTGGTCCGACTCCACACCGTCGGGAAAGCGTTTCAGTACGGCGCGGTGTTCCTGGTACATATCGTTCTCCGAAAGATCGAGACGTACGATCCGGCCCTCTCTCTTTACGACGGAGATGGTGCCGAACCAGGACTCAAATATGGCAAATTCGATGAGATCCAAGGGCTTTCTCGTGCTATGTACCCGGCGCTCTCTGAAGGGATGGGTGCCCCCTGTTCTTACCCGCCGGACGTCTGCGGGAAAGCGGCGTTAGCGTAATAGTATTCCATCTTCTCCTTGTGTTTCAGCTCTTCCTGAGCCATTTGCAGGAGCATGTCCTTTGTCGGTCCCGCCGGATGAATGGAAGCAAGCCCGAGGTAGAACTCGTGAGCGCTCTTCTCGCGATGGGCCGCTATGAGGAAGACGTCCTTGCTTTCCATGCCGGATTTGGGCTCAGGTGCCTCGAGATGTTCCGCTATCTTATAGTCGACGACGGATGTCATCCTCAGGCCCGTATCGCCGTAACCCTTGTCGCGGTAGTTCACCAGAAACTCCCTGTGTTTCTTTTCCTCACCGGCGACGACCTGCAGTGCATCCTTGGCGGCCCTGTCATCGACCATGTTCATAAGCTCCATATAAAAGTCGTAAGCCTCCTCCTCCTTTAATATCGCCAGATCGATGACGGCTGAAAAATCTCTTGTTTCCATAACCCCCTCCTCATTTTTGTTGTGCCTATAGAATGACACATTCACCCCGGGCGCGCAAGGTCTGAAGACAACGGACCCCGCACCATGCATGAAAGAATAAAGCCCCCGAGGGGTGGATTTCGGGGGCTTCGAGGATTTTCATGACGGCCGTGACCGCTATGTTGTTCGCATTGTTCTAGATCTTTTCCAGTGTAACGGCACACGCCTTGTACTCCGCGGTGAGAGTCACCGGGTCGTACACCGCGTTGGTCAGCCAGTTTGCCGACGCCTCCCTGAAATGGAAGGACATCCAGACCATGCCGGGGGGCACCTCTGCGGTGACCCTGGCCTTGACCTCCACCTCTCCACGCCGGGACCGCACCTTAATGCGTTCTTCGGGCTTGATGCCGAGTTTTTCGGCATCGGCAATGGAGATATCGGCGGTTTCTTCGGGCATGAGAAAATCGAGCCCCGAGCGACCCGTCTGGGTCCTTGTATGGTACTGGTAGAGCCTGCGGCCCGTGCTGAGGACAAAGGGGTACTCCCTGTCGGGAACCTCCGCCGGCGCCTTCCAGTCGACGGGATTGAATATTCCTTTGCCATGGGTGAACACGCCGTCGCGATGGAGAAAGGCTGTTCCCGGGTGGTCCGTGTTGGGGCAGGGCCATTGGAGTCCGTCGTTCTCGATGCGGCTGTACTTGACCCCTCCGAGTGCCGGAGCCAGGACAGACACCTCGTTGTCCCATATCTCGGGTCCACTGTTCGATGTCCACTCCTGCCCCATTCTCCTGGCTATCTCCTTGAATATCCACCAGTTGGGTCTTGCGTCGCCGGGGGGGTTCTTGATCTTGCGGACACGGCTCACCCTTCTTTCGCTGCTCGTGAAGGTCCCGTCATCCTCGCACCACGATGCCGACGGCAGGATGACATGGGCGAAGCGTGTCGTCTCCGTAGGGAAGATGTCCTGGCAGACAAGGAATTCCGCGGAGGAGAGTTCGTGCTCGACCTTGCGGATGTCGGGCTCGGTGTTGGCCAGATTCTCTCCGAATACATAGAACGCCCTGATCTTCTTGTCGACGAGGGCTTCCATCATCTGGGGCATCATCATGCCATTGTTCTCGGGGAGTTTCTTGACGTTCCAGGCCTTCTCGAACTTCTCCCGCGCTGCCGGGTCGATGACCTTCTGGTAACCGGGGAAGACGTTGGGCAGCGCGCCCATGTCGCAGGCGCCCTGGACATTGTTCTGGCCGCGCAGGGGGTTGACGCCGGCGGAGGGCATTCCCATGTTTCCGAGAAGAAGCTGGAGATTGGCCGTGCTCATCACGTTGTCTTTGCCCGTGGTGTGCTCGGTGATACCGAGCGTGTAGCAGAGCATGGCGGGTTTTGTCGTGGCGAGCATGTGGGCGACCTTGCGGATCGTTTCCACGTCCACGCCGGATATCTCGGCGGCCCGTTCGGGCGGGTACTCCATTATCTTTGCCTTGAGGGCCTCGAAATTGTCGCACCTGTTCTCGACAAAGTCCTTGTCGTACAGGTTTTCGTTGATGATGACGTACATGAGACCGTTGAGGAAGGCGATATCGCTGCCGACCTTGATCTGGCAGTAGATGTCGGCCAGTTTTGCGAGAGGCTGCCTGCGGGGATCCACGACGACAAGCTTTGCTCCCTTGCGCAGGGCGTTCTTCAGGAACGTCGCCGCCACAGGATGAGCCTCGGTCATATTCGTGCCGATGCAGAGAAACATCTTTGCGTCAGCGAATTCGCCAAAAGAATTTGTCATTGCTCCGGAACCGAATGATTGCGCCAGACCGGCGACGGTTGGCGCGTGTCAGGTTCGGGCGCAGTGATCGATGTTATTCGTGCCGATCACCGCGCGAAAGAGTTTTTGCATCTGGTAGGAGTCTTCGTTGATGCTTCGGGCACAGCTGACGCCTGCTATGGCGTCGGGGCCGTTCTCCGCGATTATCTGTTTGAACTTGCCGGCCACGAGGTCGAGGGCTTCATCCCACGATGCCTCCCGAAAGGATCCGTTCTCGCGTATGAGCGGTGTCGTCAGACGATCTCCCGAGTAGATGAAATCGTAGCCGAAGCGTCCCTTCACACAGAGTCTTCCCTTGTTTGGCGCCCCGTCCTCAACCGCCGTTATCCTGACTATCTGCTGGCCCTTGAGGTGGAGTTCCAGCTGGCAGCCGACACCGCAGTAAGGGCAGGTGGTGCGAACCTTCCTTGTTTCCCAGGCACGTCCCAGGCCTTTCGCTTTCTTCTCCGTCAGGGCCCCCACCGGGCAGGCCTGCACACACTGTCCGCAGAACACGCAATTGCTGTCCTGAAGGGGCGTGTCATAGGCGGTTGCCACCTTTGTATCGAAGCCGCGCTGGATGGTCTTGATCGCCTCGATACCCTGGACCTCGTTGCAGACCCGCACGCATTTGAGGCACAGGATGCACTTGTTGTAATCCCTCACGATAAAGGGGTTTGAATAGTCGACGGGATAGTCGTATTTCTCCCCTTCCATCGGGGACCCCGTTACCCCCAGTTCGTACGCCAGGTTTTGAAGGGTGCAGTCCCCTGTTTTCTCGCATGTCATGCAATCCAGGGGGTGGCATGATACCAGGAGCTCGACAATAAAACGCCGGGCAGCCAGAACCCGCTCCGTATCTGTCCTGACAACCATACCTTCCGTTGCCGGTGCGGAGCAGGAAGCCACAAGGTTACGCATACCCTCGACCTCCACCACGCAGATGCGGCACGCCCCTGTGGGGGTCAGATCTGCCAGATAGCACAGCGTGGGGATGTAAAACCCGTTAGCTCTCGCCACTTCGAGGACTGTCTGCCCCTCCACGGCCTCACAAGTTTTTCCGTTGATCGTGATTTTCATCAAAGGTCCTCCTTATAACCCCTCTGTCTTAGTTATTGGATTACGCAATGGTACAAGCACGACACATTTTGTTATTGATTGTTCTATTAGAACACAAATCTATGAGATAAACCACCATAAATTTGAGAAAACATTGGGAAAGAGTCAGGTTTTACGCAGTGGCACGGCTCACGAACCTTAAGGAGGCAAATTGACAATGCTCCGCTCCTTCTCTAGAATAGAGGCGACACCAATTTGAATACGCGCCGAGAGAATACCCCGAAGACGCACAGCAGGGAAGGTACCGACCATGGAAGGATCGATAAAGTTTTTCGGGACCGGGGGCGCCCGGTTCGTGGCGCTCAAGCAGCTTCGAGCGACGGGTGGCCTGTGGCTGAATTACAGGAAGACAAACCTCTATATCGACCCGGGACCGGGGGCCATTGTCCGCATCCGGTCGGCGAAAGAGGACTACGACCCCACCCGGCTCGACGGGATCGTCATAACCCACAGGCATATGGACCACGCCAACGACATCAATATCCTCATCGAAGCCATGGCAGACGGCGGCTTCAGGAAGAGGGGAACCCTTTTTTGCCCGGCGGATGCACTGTCGGGTGATCCGGTGGTCTTCAATTTCGCCGGCAAGTATCTCGACAACATAGTTGTCCTTCAGGAGGGCGGGGAGTATACCCTGGGGGACATAACCTTTCGAACGCCCGTCAGGCACAGGCATCCCGTTGAAACCTACGGTCTCTTCTTCCATCTCAACAAGACCATCGGGCTCATCTCCGATACAAGGTTTTTCCCCGAACTGGCTGACCATTACCGGGCCGACCATCTCATCATCAATGTCCTGCGTCAGAAGCCCATCGAGAACCATGAGATCGTCGAGCACCTGGCCCTGAACGACGTGAGGGCCATCATTGAAAAGGTACGCCCCGAAACGGCCATCCTTACCCATTTCGGCATGCATATCATCAACGAGGGCCCATGGCGCGCGGCACGGAGACTGTCCAGGGAAACAGCGGTGAACGTGATAGCGGCCCGGGACGGGATGAAGTGGGAATTCTAAAACCGGCTTGAGTGACTATGTTATAGAACGGCCTTGCCCGACAGACAGTTAAAAGGCTACCATCTTTCTTGGATCTTAACAGTGGTGCAGGAACACCACGACTAAAAGAAAGGGAGGTAGCCAAATGAAC
>Ga0334886_1000133_pt1 | contig 124383 bp, 124 predicted proteins | sample GraSluR1_MG_9_FD_207232 | JGI IMG/M metagenome (GOLD analysis project Ga0334886, IMG submission 207232) | Sludge microbial communities from methane-producing bioreactor in Wageningen University, Netherlands - Granular Sludge_27_06-R1 | ecosystem: Engineered > Bioreactor > Anaerobic >...
TCATTTGGGTGCCAAATGCCACCGAACAGCCGGATTATCCCATAATTGTCTGCATCGGCTGGCAAATCTGACAACCAGCCGTTGTTTACGGTATTCAAAACTGCGGATTATTCAACGGGCTGTTAAGTTACGAATAATAAGATAATAGGCGATGGATAGCCATTTTTCAATGAGATAGAGCCGGCTACATTGAATCATTCCGTATTCGATGAGAAGCGTTTTCAGTTTGAGTCAAGCAGCGGCTTTACTTTATTGCATAAACTGATAATACTGCTTCTCTTATTTCACCAGTGGAATATTTCTATCTCTCCCAGGAGCTGATGATGTTTGGGCCAGCCCGTCTACGCAAGGCTGCACATCCAAACCACACCAAAAGATCTTGCCAAGGGGTATAACAATTCTGTCCTTTTTCAACAGTAGCCAGGCGTTGCGGACTGCGTACATCTGAAAGCTGTCATTTTAAACCCGCTGCATCTAATAAAGCTCCATCTGCGCAGCTATAGCTCCAATGCGTTCAAGCTCTTCTGCCAGCAGATCGGTCTTGGCGCAGCGTTTGAGAGCCATGGCCGACTGCTCGCGGGCAGCTTGACGGAACGATGCATCTCCTTGATGAAAAAGGGCCAACAAAACTTTCTGCAGCCGCAGCATGACGGAAAAATCGCCCGCACCGTAACGGGCTAGACCAGCAAAGGCATCTTCAAACAGGTCGGCACTGTCCAGTGGCGGCACAAACACGTGGGGATATTTCGGTTCAGGCAACTCTTCCAATTGCCTGCGTGCCCAAACCGCCAAGACCTGCTCCTGCATGGCCAGCACCTGAATGGCAGTCCCCGGATCGTTGACGCCGGGAGAAAGGGCTTTCATGCCAATTTCCGCAAGCACTACTAGGCCGTAGCGTGGGTCTTGTTCGTGGGTGCGGAAGGATTCCACAATAAAGCTCTCCCGCAGACGATTGCTGCTTTGCTCATCTGGCAAGATATCCACGCTGAGCAAGGGACTACCCGTATAAATCCATGAGCCAGGAGAAACAGACAGGTATATTGGGGTGTTCATTGCCTGCGCACTGGTCTCAAGGGTGGCCACATCAATAGCTGCAATATAACCCGAGCGATCGGCCTGGACAGTGTAGCGACCCTTGGTTGCGCCATTTGCAGCCTGGCCGCCAAGCAAAGGGTTTTGATAGCGATTCTCCAGGGCTTGCCGTGCGGTTGTGGTGATCAGGTGAATGGATTCTTCAACCCGGCCGAGCCTGGGTAACATGTGAATCCATTTGAGAAAGGTAGCCACCAGCCAACCGACAACAATCAGGGTCACCAGGAAAAGTACCAGCTTGCCACTGTCGTTGTACAGTCCTGCTCCCATACCAATGATGCCGGCAAGGCTGAAGAGAAAACCTCCCACAAAGGTGCCCAGGGCATTTTGCGCGCTGCTATCCTGGCGCAGCAGGGTGGTAATGCGGGGAGTGGTGCTGCTGGCGGCCGCATTGTAGCTGGAGATAAGGGTAGACAGGGAAAAGGTGGCAATAGCCAGCAGACTGGAGGCCAGGATGGTAAGAATCTGGCCCACAGATTGTGCGCCCATTTTCCAGGCTATATCGGGTGGCACCAGGGGGGCCAGCGGTTGCGCCACCAGGGCGCTGGCAACGCCCAACATGGCGATGAAGGTTACCCGCACCCACAGGCGGCGCATCCATTTTTTGATTGTCCAACGCAGGCGTGCAATCATAATTCTTTGTGTAATAATGCCTGGTTATAGGCCTTTCTTTTCAAAAAAGTAAAACATGAGCAAGGTTATGGCCCAGAGTATGACAGCCACCAGCCAGTGGGAAAGGCCCAAGGCGCTAGGCAGGGAGATCTTGCCGAAATCTTTCCAGGTCATCAGGGTGTTGCTGAGCCAGGGGTACAGTTCGGCATAGATGGCAGCACCAACCACCATGCCGGCAATGGCAAAGAGCGCGTGCCAGCGGCCTTCGCCCAGGGCACCGATGGAGGTGCCGGGGCAGAAGCCCATCAAAGCCCAGCCCATTCCGAAGAGCGAGCCGCCCACTACCACTGCCCCCACATTCATGGGCTTATGGCTGATGGTAAATACCCCTGCATCAGCCAGGAAAAGAATGCCCAGCATACCCACCAAAATGGCAGACAACATGAATTTGAGGATGGTCATATCTTTGAGGAGCATGGCGCCTACCTGTTTTTCAAAACGCAGCACCCGTCCCTTTTGCAGCAAAAAACCAAAAAGAATACCGGTTATCAGGCCAAGAATTTGTTCTGTGCCCATGTCTACCTCCTGTAGATGAAGTGAGCTGTCAGGATGCCCAGGCCAAAAAAACAGGCCATGGCCACAAAACCGCTCATGGAGAGTTGCATCAGGCCGCTCAGGCCATGGCCGCTGGGGCAGCCATCGGCCAGACGGGCTCCGATCATGGCGACAATGCCGCCACAAAAAGCCGCAAGCGCCCGTTTAGCAACTGATGGGCCAAAATATGATTTCCACAGGGGTGGTACTGCCTCCAATTTAAAGCTGCGGTCGCTGAGCGAAGCTATAAAGGCTCCGGGCAGGATGCCCAGAACCAGCATGAATTGCCAGTCCACCTTGATTTTTGTTTTCGTGAAGTAGACATTGCCGGCGGCATGTTCCGGTGCAATCCCTTCCTCCACCAGCCCGGCCGCGCGCACAAAGGTGGTGGATGCGCCCAGGTAATTGGTTTTACCCATGAACTGGGTAGTGGCCCAGGCCGAGGCAATGGCCAAAAGGCCCACTAAAGCGCCTGCTAGGTATGGGCTCCAGCCGTCTTTTTTCTTGCGTTCAAGATACATGACGTTCCTCCAAATTTTTCTTTATGTAGGGTGCAATGCGTCTGTGTAACGACATTAGCTGATAGAAAGGATGCGTGGTGCTGTTTGTGCAAAGTGGTCCAGGATGCGGGCATCCTACTTAGGACGCGGTTGCCGTTGTCCGCCGTGCAATTTCCTTTGCCGGAAGCAGGCCGGTGGCGCTGGCGGAAACAATATTGCCAGCCACTCCTGGTCCGTCGCCAGCCATAAAAAGTCCTTGGACGGCAGTTTCCAGTTGTGCATTTGTTTCAACTTGGGTGGCGAAAAACTTGATTTCCGGGGCATAGAGCAGGGTTTCGTCGTTGGTTACCCCTGGCACCACCAGGTTGAGTTGCTCCAGCCCTTCCACCAGATTGGTGAGAATTCGTTCTGGCAGGGCCATGGCGATATCGCCGCAGGTCACGTTGGTGAGGGTCGGTTCGATATAGCTGTTCTTGATGCGATTCCAGGTGGAGCGTCGTCCGCGCCGCAAGTCGCCGAAACGTTGCAGAATGGGCTTGCCGCCGCCAATGAGGCTGGCGAGTTTACCAATGGATTCTCCGTAGGCCTGGTTGTCTTCCACAGGGTCTGTGAGCACCACTTTGGCGAGAAAGGCAAAGTTGCTGTTGCTGGATTTGCTGCCCATGAGGGCATGGCCGTTCACACAGACGAAATTCTGGTAGTTTTCCAGGGCGACATAGCCACCGAAATTGGTGCAGAAGGTACGGGTTTGGTCATCATAGCGGCTGGTACGAATGAAAAAGGTGGGGTCGTAAATAATGGAGCAGAGGTCCTGCATGATTTCATTATGTACTTCCACCCGTACCCCCACCTCAATACCGCGCTGCGACACGGGTATGCCCAGAGTTCTGGCTACAATTGCTGTCCATTCCGCACCCACCCGGCCGGGTGCGAGAATGACATGGGGTGCACAGTACTGCCCCTTGTTGGTCGTAACGCCAGTGACCCGGCCGTCTGCTGTACTGATCTGTTCTACGGTTTCCGACGTATAGAGCTGCACACCCCGACTGGTGATGTACTGTGCCATGGCAGCGATATGCCGGGGTAGATTGTCGCTACCCAGATGCTTCTGGCGAATAAGCAGTAGATCAATGCCATGCTTGCGAGCCTGCTTGCGCAGAGCCCGCGCCGCCTCCATGTCAGTGGGGTAGACTTGTCCATCCATGCCGAAGCGGGAGTAGATGGCTTCTGTTTCTTCGATGAGCTGTATGGCCTCGCTTTCACCAAGGAACTGGGTGAGATCGGTTTTACCCAGTTTGTGAATGAAGTTGAGCTTGCCGTCGGAAAAAAGCCCGGCCCCACCCACGCCACAGAGGATATTGCAGGGTTGGCAGTGGATGCATCCCCTTGTACCGATGGGGCATTTGCGAGCCAGTGGCATTTTGCCCTTGTCAATGAGCAGGATTTTGAGCGAAGTATGCTCACTGAGATGGTAGGCGGCAAAAAGACCGGCCGGGCCAGCACCCACAATGATAACATCAAAGTGGGGAAGAAGGGAACTTCCTGTCCTGTGCTCCATGGCAGGTAACCTCAGGCGAAAGCCGATTGACTGCGGTGTGTGGCCGCATTGACCGGTGCAGGGTGCCCCCTGGCATACCCCACGCTCAGCCTTGGTGATGTGTTGCATGCAAAATGTTTATTGTAACTTGCCACACCTGGTGATAACTGGAAAGCTTTTCTTGGTGTATGCAAGGGGCTTCACTATAGTTGTAGTGATGTTCCGTTCTTTTAAGCTGGCGGTGCCGTCAGCACTGATGTAGTATGCAAAAGTTTAGTTCTCTGTCGAAAAAAGAGGCACCAGTTTGTGCAATTCGGTTGTGCCCGCCTTTTTGATATCCGATTCCAGTTGCAATGAGGTTATCCATGAAAAAACTCCATTACAGTGCATTAGGGCTAGTGAATACCAAAGACATGTTTGCCCAGGCCTTAAAAGAGCAATTCGCGGTGCCCGCTTACAACTTCAACAACATGGAGCAGCTGCAGGCCATTGTTACCGGGTGTGTGCGTACAGCCTCGCCGCTTATCCTGCAGGTCTCTGGTAGCGCCAGAAAATATATTGGTGTTTCCTTTTTACCGCATATGGCCAAGGCAGCGGTGGACCTGGCAGCGGAACTTGGCACGCCGCTTCCCATTGCCCTGCATCTGGACCATGGTGGCACGGTTGAACTGGCCAAGGAGTGTATTGATTCGGGTTTTTCCTCGGTAATGATCGATGCCTCGCACGAATCTTTCCAGGAAAATATTCGTATCACCAAGGAGGTGGTGGCCTACGCCCGTGAACACGAGGTGTCGGTCGAGGCAGAGTTAGGTGTTCTGGCAGGCATTGAAGACGAGGTCAGTGCCGAGCATTCCACCTACACCCGGCCGCAGGAGGTGGAGGAGTTTTTGGAGGCAACCGGAGTCGATAGTCTGGCCATCTCCATTGGCACCTCGCACGGGGCCTACAAATTCAAACTCAAGCCGGGCGAGGAGCCACCGCCATTGCGCTTTGATATTCTGGAGGAAATCGAGCGTCTGGTGCCTGGTTTTCCCATCGTACTCCACGGAGCGTCGTCGGTCTTGCCTAAATATGTGGACATGATCAACCAGTATGGCGGCAAGATGGAGAATACGGCTGGTATCCCGGAAGAGCAATTGCGCCGGGCAGCGGCCTCAGCAGTCTGCAAGGTCAATATCGACAGCGACGGTCGCCTGGCCATGACCGCAATGATCCGCAAGGTGTTTGCAGAAAAACCTGGCGAGTTCGACCCGAGAAAATATCTTGGTCCAGCCCGTGAGGCCCTGATCGAGCTGATCATGCACAAGAACAGCGAAGTTTTGGGCAGTGCCGGCAGAGTCGGCTAATTTTATTAAAGGGGGATGTACCCGGCTCTTTGCTGCGTCTGCGACGTGGCTGGCAGGGCCGGGTATAGTCTTGTGGTGCGCCTGTCCGGAATCTTCTCGGTGTGGCGAAGCGATGTTGGCACAGAAAAAACAGAATGGATAGGACGAAAAACCTGATTTGGCTGGACATGGAGATGACCGGGCTCACCCCGGCAGACAATGTGATCTTGGAGCTGGCCACCATCGTCACCGACAACGAACTCAATGAGTTGGCCCAGGGGCCGGTTATCGCCATTCACCAGCCAGAGGCTGTGCTGGCTTGTATGGACGACTGGTGTCAGAACCAGCATGGCGGTTCTGGTTTGCTTACACGGGTGAAAAAAAGCGTCTACACCTGTCGCCAGGCCGAATTGGAAACCCTGGAATTTGTCAAACAGTGGGCGGAACCCCGCACCTCGCCTTTGTGCGGCAACAGCGTCTGGCACGATCGTCGTTTTCTGGCCCGCTTCATGCCGGAGCTGGAACGCTATTTCCATTACCGCAACATCGATGTCAGTACCCTGAAGGAACTGGCCTACCGCTGGCGGCCACAGTTGAAGCGTTTTGAAAAGGGTGGCCAGCACCTTGCCCTGGAGGATATCAAGGAATCCATTGCTGAACTCCGCTACTATAGAAAACATTTTTTTGCAATATAGGCAGCGCCTGTGCGTTGCGCGTATGTTTTAGTTGTTGGCGATTTTTTGCCAAGAGCCAAAACAGCTTGCAGCCAGCTTTGGCTTGACACTACCTTTTTGTGTAAGATCAGCTGGTTCTTCAAAAAAGCTTTGTGTGCAGAGCCCCAACAACTGGCGAGTCTCCCACAGGGGGACTTGTCGATATCAAAGAGAAGTGTTTTAGAAGTGGACCACAATTTTCTCGTGTGGGCCACTGCCCGGCCAAACCACATGTCTCGCCTTCGCGCTCAGGTCAGGTGAGTGATCAAGCTTACCTTGCTAGCCCACGTAAAATCATGTAACCACCGACCAACAGCATTGCGGTAAAAAACCAACGCCGGAACCGTAAGCTTGGGGAGAAACAATGCCAGCAGGGCATACAGGACAAGCACCGCGCCAAGCGCTACAGAAGACCATCGCGATGGCCCTGTGAGGAAGGAAATACCGAACACGGTACCAAAGCACACGAACAGCATCATGCTGGTCAGCCGGCGGATGATCGGTAGTTTGGCAGGTCCGGTGGCGAATTGCCAAATATTTGTGACAAGGGAGGGGATAACCAGTAGAGCTACCGCTTGTCCGGCAGCATGACAAGTCCGAGTGCACCCATCGCGACAGTTGGTAATCCCAGGCCAACGACTCCTTTTACCCAGCCAGCCAAGGAACACGGCAGCAACAAAAATGATCGATTCGACGTGCGGCACAAACCTTTGATGAGGTTCAGGAGTCTTTATCGGTTAATTTCTTCAGAATTTGTCAGACACAAATTTTGATAAATTACAAGGAATTGCAGCATTTTTGTGGTTTTGTACGTAAGGAAAATGATTTTTAAACCAGGATCATGTGAACACGTTGGATAGAACAGCAAATAGTACACGTTCCATCTGGCAGGTATGGTGGCTGGCCATCCGGCCCAAAACCCTGCCTGCTGCTCTTGCCTCGGTCACTGTTGCCTGTGCCTTAACCTGGTTTGATGGTGCCTTTCGTCCAGGCCCAGCCCTGGCCGCCATGGCGGTTGCCTTACTCTTGCAAATCGGTAGCAATCTGGCCAACGATGTCTTTGATTATGAACGCGGAGTCGATACCGAAGAGCGCAAGGGGCCTTTGCGCGTCACCCAGGCGGGTTTGCTCGCGCCAGCGCAGGTCAAGCTGGGCATGAAGCTTGTGTTTCTCGCCGCCCTGCTCGTATGGTTGTACCTTGCCTGGGCATCCAGCTGGCACATGCTCTGGGTGGGGCTTTTGGCCATCCTTGCGGCGCTCAGCTACACGGGTGGCCCCTTTCCCTTTGGTGCTTACGGGTTTGGCGATCCGTTTGCCTTCCTCTTCTTTGGTCCGGTTGCGGTTGCGGGTACGTATTTTGTCCAAGCCTTGCAGATCAGCGCAGCTGCCTGGTGGATGTCTCTTCCCATCGGGTTGATCATCACCTCGATTCTGGTGGTGAACAATCTGCGGGATATTGCCACAGATAGCGCAGCAGGAAGAAAGACCCTGGCCGTACGCTTTGGCGCCACATGGGCGCGGCGGGAGTACCTTGGCTGTTTACTGTTGGCCTATGTACTGGTGCCGCTGCTTATCTGGAGTGGTATTCTGCCCTTGGCAGCCATGCTGAGCTGGGGTTCGCTGCTGGTGGCCTGGCCAACCTGGCGGATTGTGCGACAAGAAGATGGTGAGATTCTCAACCTTGCCCTGGCTGGCACCGGCAAGATTGCCCTTGCATACAGCCTGCTCTTTGCCATGGGTATGGTGTTGACCAGGCTATAACCATCCCTCCCTTGAGATGTTGCGATTGAGATACGAGTGAACGCTGACGTTTGTCCAGGTTGCCTCAGGACCGCATTGGACTGTGTTAGGTGTGGAAACGGAAGGGTAGTATACTGATTACTGATTCAAAAATACCGTCTGTGCGGCCAGGAATGTAGGCAGTGGTGCACTGCTGCCAAGCATTATTCATGTTGAGTACACTGGTAATTGGCCGGTTTTTTTGTACCTGACATAGTCAGCCAGTATCTGGCCATGATCAAAGGCAAGCGCTGGTAGCTCATTTAAGCTGAAGAGCCGCGCCTCTTTGGCATCATCGTCGGCAATTGGCGTGCCGCTGGCAAAAGCGATGAACACGGTTGAGGCGGTGTGCTGGCGTGCATCCCGCCCAGGGTGGGAATAGGTATGGAGCTGGCGCACAAGCTGTACCTCAAGGCCGGTTTCCTCCAGGGCTTCCCGACGGGCGGCATCTTCAAAAGATTCACCATAATCGACAAAACCACCGGGCAGTGCCCAGCCCGGTGGCGGATTCTTGCGTTCGATCAAAACAATGGCCTCCCCAATTTCGATGATGATATCCACCGTGGGCAAAGGGTTGCGGAATGTGCTGCCTGTGGGTGTTGCTGGTTGGCTCATGGCTTGTTTGCCTGGGATCGATGGATGTGTTGTCCAAACAGGTGGCTGATTTCCTTCCAGCCACTCAGGGTGGGTAGACCGTGTGCTCCGCGGTTCCAGGGCTGGGCAAAGACTCGGGCATCAATGCCTTGTTGCGCAAGGGTTAGACAGGTTTCAGCCCGATCGTCGATGAAGGAGTGCAGGCCTGCCCGACGAATGAAGCGTTCTTTGCCATCATGGTCGCCCACTGCCAACACCTGTATGTTGGTGCAGATTGCATGGCCGCAGGCATGTTCCAGCCACTGTTCCACGGGCTGTGGGTCGGGTCGTGCGGTTACTATCGTCACCCGGCCGCGTTGGCCCAAGCTTTGTAATACCTGGATTGCACCGGCCATGGGTTTGAGCCCGGCAGCTAGGGGCTCAAAGGTGAGGTGGTCAAAAATGGCAATGAGAGTACTTGTTTGAATGGGAAGACATTCTTCCACGCAAAACGAGGTAATGTCATCTGGGCTGATATCGCAAAGGCCGTATTCCTCGCAGGCAATACGCAAAAAGGCTTCAGCTGTATCGGCAATGACACCGTCAAAGTCGAAGCCGGTTCTGGTCGGGTCAAGGGGACTGAGCCCGGAGAAAGACCTGGCAGCATCCATGGGAGGCATCATTGTCCTTCCAGTTTGGCGTTTTCGATCAGCACCTGATAGACGTAGCCAGAACCAAAATCACGCTGGGACGCAACCACCCCTTGCACGATAACAATATCCCCCTCTGCTGGGTCATCCTGGGTGGTCACCACCAGGTCATGCTGATTTTTGGCCGGATCACCTGTGCCATCCTGCAGATGCAGCCAGTTTTTGCCCATGATCATGCGCGAGTTTTTCACCACCTTGCCGCGCACGCGCACGGTTTTGCCGTCAAGCGCTTTGGCCTGGTCAAAAACTTCGCCGACACTGTAACTGTCACTGCCCGGGGCCTTGTCCACTGCCACCGAAACCGAGGGCATTACCGCGCCTGCACTACCACTGCTCGTGCTCTGGCCCAGCACCTGTCCGTCGGCGCCTGCTGGACGACTTGTGGCACCACTGCCTTCAGCCTCCAGAGCTTCGGAAAAACTGCCAGGAGTACTGGCATGAATTTTGGGAGACAGCCGCTTACCAGGTTGTTCGGCCAGCACAGCGCCGAGTCCTGGAGAAAAAACAATGCTTTCAAAACTACGGTTTAAGGTTGTCGAGGTGAAGTTGCGCATGACCATGCCCGGGGCACTGCTCACCTCATCGCCCACAGCAACCTTGGTTTCCGGTATGGCCACCCAAACTTTTCCCAACTGACTGTCGAGGTGCAGATAGGTGTAGCCGCTGGCGTTCATGGTTTCCACAATCTTTCCATGCAAGGCCACATCTTCAAGCACCGGAGTAACACTGCTTGTCTGCACACCAGTACTTTGACCCGGGCTAGCGTCAGCAGCCGACAGTAGTGCTGGTGCGCCTGGTGCGCACAACAAGGTGAGGAGTGAGATGGAACAAATTTTTGTATATGTGTGCATGATCCTCTCCTGGGATTAGGTGACTTGGTTGAGTCGGCTTGAGCTGCAATTTCGCAGTTAATGTAGATGTAAACTTTCAGACTGTAGTTAAAACTTAATAGGTAGTAGGGCAGGGCCTGTCAATTCTTGTCTGCTGCGGGGAAAATACTTGCCAACTGTTTGCGGATTTCCCCGGCCCATACCTGATAGCCCCTGGTACTGAAATGCACCTGGTCGTTGAGAAAGCCTGGATGGGTGATGGGCAGGCACTGGCTGATGAAAGGTTCCACCAAGTCAAGGAAAAAGCAGTTTTCCACTTCAGCGGCCAGTTGGTGCAGTTCCTTGTTGACCGCACGGATACGCGGTAAAGGAATGAGCGGCATGGGCGCCAGGGAGCAAAGGATGATAGGGCACTCCTCTTCCATAAGGCGCAGGCGGGGCAGCATGGTGGTGTAGATGGATGGGAAGCCGGCATTACCGCTCAGTATGTCGTTGGTACCTGATTGCAACAAGATAACATCGTGTCCCTGGCTTGCCGCCACTTCTTCGGCCAGGCGCAGGGAGAGTTCCGGCAGAAACTCTCCGGCCCGACCCCTGTTGAGAACCGTTATTTCCGGAAGGAGTGCCTCCCAGTTGCCCCATTCAACCAGGGAATCACCCAGCATCAGAATGTGTTTCATGTTGGCCTCTTTTTCATAAGCGTCTGCAATACCATGCAGCCCATGGGCGGCACGAACAGGTTTTGTCCCTTCAAAACAGACATGCCCTGTTCGGGCAAGCTGATATCCAGTGGCGGTTTGGCTGCACTGTCAATAATGCGAACCCAGCGCCGTTCTTTGCTGGGTGGAGCTGGCACAGTGAAAACTGCCGGTGTATTGCTACTGCCGTTGAGCATGACGAAAAAATCGTCTTCCGGACTCAGGGGCATGGATGCACCTTTGAGCAAAAAGGCCAATGTCCGGCTTTCGGTAGACCAGTCCGGTGCGCGACCACTCTGTCCAAACCAGCAGATATCCGGGCTTGCGGTGAGATGCTTGGTTTCCCCATCCTGCGGATAAAAAGTGGTGCGCCGAAAAATTTTATGGTTTCTGCGCAGGCGGATGAGCATGGTGAAAAAACGAAGTAGATCCTTGTTTTTTTTCATCAGGCTCCAGTCGATCCAGCTAATGTGATTGTCCTGGCACCAGGCATTGTTATTACCCTCCTGGCTGCGGCCAAATTCGTCGCCTGCCGCCAGCATGGGCACGCCATGGGAGAGCAAAAGGATAACAGCAAAGGTGCGGATGCGTCGTTGGCGCAGGGCGAGAATCTGCTGGTCGGTCGTTGGACCTTCCACTCCGCTGTTCCAGCTGATGTTGTTGTTGTCGCCGTCCCGGTTTTTTTCGCCGTTATCCAGGTTGTGCTTGGTGTTGTAACTTACCAGGTCTGCCAGGGTGAAACCGTCGTGGCTGGTGATGAAATTGATCGAATTGCAGGGGCTACGGCCATGGGCTCGATACAGATCAGAGCTGCCAGCGATGCGGGTGGCCAGTTCCGGCACCTTGCCGGGATGGCCGCACATGAAGGAACGGACATCATCCCTGAAGCGACCATTCCACTCTGCCCAGCGGTTGGAGGTGGAAAAATTGCCCACCTGATACAGGCCGCCAGCATCCCAGGCTTCGGCAATGATTTTCGCATCGCGTAGAACCGGGTCTTCCGCCAGCATCTCCACCACCGGCGGATTGGCCAGGATAGAGCCGTCCACACCTCGGCTGAGAATGGAAGCCAGATCGAAACGGAAACCATCCACATGCATCTCCACCACCCACCAACGCAGCATGTCCAGGATCAGCTTGCGGGTGATGGGGTGGTTGCAGTTGCAGGTGTTGCCGCAGCCGGAGTAGTTGAGGTAGGCCTTGGTCCAGGGATCGAGCAGGTAGTAGATGGTATTGTCGATACCGCGAAAACTGGTGGTTGGGCCGTCTTCGCCGCCCTCGGCAGTGTGGTTGAAAACCATATCCAGGTAAACTTCAATGCCAGCCCGGTGGAAAGCCTTGACCATGTCTCGAAATTCGCGGAGCACAGCCCCGGGGTTGCTGCTATAGGCGGCCTTGGGTGCGCCAAAAAGGAGCGGGTTGTAGCCCCAGTAATTTTTCAGTGGCTCGCCAGTTTTGGGGTGGGTGAACAGGTTTTCGTTTTCATCGAACTCTGTGACTGGCAGAAGTTCAACCGCAGTTATCCCGAGTTTGCGCAGGTAGTCGATTTTTTCAATCAAGCCGAGAAATGTACCGGGATGCGCCACCTGGGACGATGGATGTTTGGTGAATCCACGCACATGCAACTCGTAGACGATCGTGTCTTGGATGGGCGTTTTCGGGGGTTGGTCGTCTTCCCAGTCATACGGCACATGGTCGATGAGGCAGCAGGGTTCACTGCCGAGATACGGCCGTATCTCTCCCCAGGGCCCACTGGCAAGCGCCCTGGCATACGGATCCAGCAGGATGTGGTTGCCATTGTAGAAATGGCCGCTAACCTGCGGTTCATTGGGGCCGATTATACGGTAGCCGTAGCGTAGTCCCGGGGGAGCACCCTGCAGGAGAATATGCCAGATATCCCCGGTTTTATGAACAGATGGATCCAACGGGTAGATCAGCGGTGCCTGATCGTGTGCGTCTGGCAGGGTGATGGCCAGAGCCACGGAGTGGGCGTGTCTAGAAAAGATGGCAAAGTTAATCCCTTGTGGAGTGGGCTTGGCGCCCAAGGGCAATGGAGATCCGGGTAGGGAATGTATGGTACCTTTCATTTTTTCTAGTAATGTATAATGTTTGCTACTAAGAAAAGTATGCTTGATATATAGCGTCTTTTCCCTATTCTTCAACCTTCACTGGAGGGTTTATGAGCCTTTTTAAACGTTTAAACCTTACACACGCACCTGGCATAGACTGGGAAATGACCCCGGACTATACATTTGGCACCTTTGAGAGCTGGGGCGGCAAGGAGCGAGTACGGAGCAAGGAAGAACGGATCTATTATTTTTTCATTGATGGCTGGGAGGATCCGCCCAAACTGTGCCTGATGGAGCGCGGCATCAAGCATGCCCGCGTGGTGGCGGAGATCCTTGCACCAGAGGAAATGGTACGCCAGTGTGTCAGTGAGCAGGGTAAGGTGGCCTTTTTTGAACGGACGCATCCGATCAACACGGAGTTGAAGGAGTGGCTCATTGCCAATGTGATTGAATCGGAAGACGACTCTCTGGTTGTTCCGTTGGAGACGGCCAAAGAGCCCGAGGATTTGACCACCGGCCTGCCAGGACGCGATGATGCGGTTGAGGCAGCTGCCAGGGTGTGGTTGCCTGAGGGATTTAAGGAAATGAGTGAAGAAGATGTGGCTGCGGCGATCACTCAGTACAATTTTACCGACCAGGAGCGCAACCCTGGTGGCGCCTTTCCCCACACCTTTATTGACAACGGCGATGGCTTGACCATCAGTGACCGGGTGACCGGTTTGATGTGGCAGCGCAGTGGCACGGACATCATGAGTTACCGATCCTTGAAGCGGGAGGTGGAGCGGTTGAACAAGGAACGCTTTGCCGGCTTTGATGACTGGCGCATCCCCAGTCTGGAGGAGGCCATGTCCCTGCTTGAAAGCGACAAGCTGGCTAATGACCAGTACCTGCATCGCTGTTTTTCCGGCAATCAGCCTTTTATTTTTGTGGATGCTCCAAGGAAGAAAGGCGGGTATTGGTTTGTTGACTTTAAACAAGGCCGGGCCTTCTGGGCCTCGGGTACCATTCCCGGCGGCTTTGGCAGGTTATGCCGCACGGATGAGGCAATCCGCTAGCAGTCGATGGCATAGTGATCCAACGGTAAGGGTCGCTGCCAGTTTATTTGCGCAAGGCTACTGTCCCAGGATCTTGAAACACAATCCTCAATAAAAAACCTGGTGCTGAACCTCCCAGCACCAGGTTTAAAGAGCAGCAGCCACCTTACGCTCCGGCCTGCTTCTTTTGCCAGCTAACGTGGTTGTTGGATCATCTTAGTCGGTTCTGGCTGCTCAGCCTGGCCATTTCTTGTTTTTTTCGTTGAAAGCCATAGTCAACCAGTTTTTCCAGATCAGCCCACATGGTTTCACTGCCCATGATGGCCACCACAATGGTGTGTCCCTGCCGGGTGAATTGCCCCACATAGGTTTGACGAGCAGCATTGGTATAGCCGGTCTTGCCGCCCATGGCACCATCAAGCCGCCAAAGGGCCTTGTTGTGGTTCACCAGTTTCTTCCCAAATTTGGTGTTGACAGAACGCTCCCGCATACGCTTGGCGAATTCGCGATCCTGCATGGCAACCCGAAAAATCTGCGCCAAATCGCGGGCCGTACTGTATTGGCCTTCGGCGGTCAGGCCCGAGGCAGTGCGACACACCGTATTTTTGGCTCCCCAACGCTGGGCATTGTAGGTCATTAGTTGGGCAAAACGGTTTTCATTGCCGGCAATACGTTCGGCCAGGGCTACACTGGCATCGTTGGCCGAAGCCAGCAGTACCGAGTCGATCAAATCGCAGGCCCGGTAACTTTTTGCCGGCTGGAGGTGTACTTTGGAACTGGGCATTCCCGCTGCCTTGCGGCTTACTTGTACCACATCGTTGTTACCGAGTGATTTCAGAGCGATCATGCCGGTGAGAACCTTGATGGTGGAGGCGGGTTGCCGGGGGGCATCAGGGTTTTTGGCAAGGAGGGTGCCACCTGAAACTGCATCCATGACCATATAACTTCTCGAAGTCAGTTTAAGCGGAGCTTCGATCGGGTTGAAGATGGTGTCGCATGGTGCGGGTAGCGTGGAGCTGGCCAGGGCTGCCATGGATGGGATTTTTTGAGGTGCACCTGGACGGACGCGGGTAACGCGGGTATTGGCTGCTGACTGTTTTTTAGATTGTTGGGGTTTGGCGGCCACAGTCGCTGTCCGCTTGATGGGCTGCTTGTGCTTTGCGGCAGCCTTGATGTTTGTTCGTTGTTGGGCCGCTTTTGCAGCAGGGGTCTTTTTGGAGCTTACGACTGCGGGCTGTCTTTTTTTGGCTGTCTTTGCCTTGATGACCGGTTTGGCTGCTCGGGCTGTCCTGGTTTTGGAGGTGGATTGTGTTGAAGTTCCAGCTTTTATTTTACTCTGCACAACCAGTCGCTGCTTCTGGGAGGCGTTGAGGTGGGTGGGCTGCACAAAAGCGGCTAGCAAAAAACAGAGCAGGCTTATTGCCGTGACTTGTAGGACGCGCATAATTGCTGGAAAGGTCTGAGGTTACAGGTACGACATGTGTGGTGCGAAGTTGAATGAAACTTAAACTTCATTTTTTGGGCATGTCAAGGAAATTGCTCTGTTTTTTTGAGAAAATGCGTTAATTGTACCGTATGCAAAGAGGCTAAATGTTTGTTAGGGAGGCAGGTGAGTGGTTGAGACAAAGGAAAACCCTGTGGCAGCTGGGGTAGAGTTTTCTGGGCAACATATTGAAATGAATGATAATAATATAGACAATGCCAATTTGCCGATTGTGCGCAGCGATGCGGCCACCATCAATGATTTGCTTGATCTGTGTTGTAGCCAGTTCAGTGCACTGCCGGCCATCGGCCTTGCTCTGGAAGAGCCCATCAGCTACCGTATCCTGCACGACAATGTCCTTGCCTTGGCGTTGCGGCTGCGGCAGGCAGGGGTACAACGGGGAAACCGGGTGGCCATTTTGGGTGAAAATTCCCATCAATGGGCCTGTGCCTACCTGGCAGTGGTGCGTGTGGGGGCTAGCGCAGTGCCCATTTATCCGGAAACACCCGAGGCGGATGTACACCATATCCTTGGTCAGACCGCGTGTGAGGTCATTTTTATCACCAGCCGCCAACTTGAAAAAATCTATGATTTGAAAAAACCACTGGCAACAGTGGTCACATTAGATAATTGCCTCGATAAAACAGGGTTGCTCAACCCGATTCCCTACAACACCTTTCTGCAGGAAGGTCTTGCATTGCAGGCGCTCGACCAGGAGCAGGAGCCTTTCCCTGAACTCGGACCAGACGAATTGGCGAGCATCCTCTACACCTCCGGCACCTCCGGTTTTTCCAAGGCAGTGATGTTGAGCCATGGCAATTTGTGCGCCAATGCCCATGCAGCGGCCAAGCTTATTCAGCTTGAGCCGGGCACGGTTTTTTTGTCGGTGCTGCCCATATCCCATGCTTACGAGTTCACTGTCGGCTTTCTGCTGCCACTTATCCGGGGTTGCCGCATCGCCTATGCTGCCAAAATGCCAACTCCAGCGGTTTTGCAGAGAATCTGTGCCCACGAACAGCCCCAGATTATGCTGATTGTGCCGTTGATCATGGAGAAAATCTACAAAAAACGCGTGGTCTCCCTCTTAGATAAAAACAAGGTTGTGGGTTTTGTCTGTCGTTTTGGCATGGCCAGGAGACTGGTCTTCCGCAAGGCTGGCGTTAAACTGATGGCGTTTTTTGGTGGTCGTTTGCAGGTGCTGGGTATTGGTGGTGCTGCGCTGAGCCCAGAGGTGGAACGCTTCCTCAGGGAAGCGGAACTGCCTTTTCTGGTGGGTTATGGCTTGACCGAAGCCTCGCCCCTGCTCGCGGGCGGACCCTTTGGCGACAGCAGCATTGCCCCGGGCTCTGCCGGCAAGGTTGTTCCTGGGGTGGAGTTGCGCATCAACGATCCAGACCCGGAAAGTGGTGTGGGCGAAATATGGGCTCGTGGTGCCAATGTCATGCAGGGCTATTTGAACGATCCCGAGGCAACCCTGGAGGCGCTGACCTCCGATGGCTGGCTGTGCACCGGCGATCTGGGCAAAATGGATGGGGCTGGTAACCTGTTTGTCTGCGGACGCTCAAAGTCGGTCATCGTCCTCTCCAGCGGAGAAAACATCTATCCCGAAGCCATCGAGCACCGGCTCAATGCCTTGCCCCTGGTTATGGAGTCTCTGGTGGTGGAAAAAAATGGCCAGCTGGAGGCGCTCATCTATCCGGATTACGAGTACTTAGATAGTAAAACCCAAGGACAGACCATGGGGCAGCGCCAGGAATATCTGACCCGCCTCTTGGGCGAAATGCGGCGGGATGTCAATGAAAACCTGCCGCTCAGCTCTCGCATCAGCCGAATGGTTGAGCGGCCAGAACCCTTCATCAAAACAGCCACCCACAAGATCAAACGTTTTTTGTACTAATTGATTTGTGTTGATCCATGGTGCGCCTGTTTACAGACAGGATGGTTGCCCGTAGCAGGTCAGCATTGCTACCCCAGCAGTAAGTTGTTCGAGAAATGGATGATCGGCATGATTATTTTGCCGATGACTCCGGTGTAGAAGAGAACGAGCACCAGCACAAAGCCAAAGGGCTCAAGCCTGGCGTAGTTGTAAGCCGCCTGCGGCGGCAGTATGCCCATGAGAATTTTGGAACCATCCAGCGGCGGAATGGGCAGGAGGTTGAATACCGCCAGCATCAGGTTGATCCAGACGCTTGCCACCAGCATGTGCGCTAAGGGTTGTATAATTGCAAGGGGAAGAAAAGGGAAACGCACCAGCACCTGCAGAAGGAGCGCACTGGCTATGGCCAACAGCAGATTGGAAGCCGGGCCGGCCAGGGCCACGCTGAGCATGTCTTTGCGGGGGTTACGGAAGTAGCGAGGGTCCACTGGTACTGGCTTGGCCCAACCAATCTTCATGATGATAAAGGCAAGCACCCCGAGGGGGTCGAGGTGTTTGAGCGGATTCATGGTCAGCCGGCCCGCTTCCTTGGCCGTGGGATCGCCCAGGCGGTAGGCAATATAACCATGCGCCAGCTCGTGTACGGTCAGGGCAAAGAGAAAGGGTGGCGCCAGGATGATTATTTGGAGCAAAAGCGCTTGGAGATCAAAATTCATGGGTGATCAACTCTTCCAAGGGTGGCAGTGTGGAGCGAAGCAGCTGGCAGGCAGTTTTGTACGCTGCTCTACTGGTTCGCCAGTATGACTAAAGGGTAAGAAGTATTCGGGAAAAGACGAGAACAATTCAGCATTTTCCTGTTTTTATGTGGGTAAGGGATACTGGTGGCGGATGAAATCCTCAGCTTGCTTGGGCGTGAGAATTTCTCCATCAAGCTGTTTTTCAACAAGATGTTTGAGCATAACGCCAAACTGTGGCCCTGGCCGGTAGCCCATGGCTTTGAGATGGTTGCCGCTGATCAGCGGACTTGTCCCCCGTAGACTGGTGACATACAGTGACACGGCTTTTTGAATGTATCGCTTTCTGGCAATGGCCATAAGATACAAAAGGCCTTCGTTGTTGAGCTGTGCCAAGAGCCAGTAGATTTCACTTGGCCGGGCATAGGGACGTTTGAGCAGATCTTGGCTTATCCTCTCTGCAGCCTGCTTCTGCTGCACCAGCACCTGCCGTTGTTTTTCCGGCATTTCAAAGCGCGCACAAAACTTGTCCAGATCCTTGACGCGGCAGCGGTTGGTGATGGCCAACACGTAAACCAGCCACTGTTCAAAATGTTCTCCCAGGTAGAGCAGGTGAAACCAGGAAATTGCCTGGCGTGCCAGGGTCAGTACGTGGAGAAAGCGCCGGTCGATCTTGAATTCCGGCTGTAAATCCGGCCAGAGAAACGGAAAGAGCTGCAAATCTTCCATGCGGCGCAGGGCTGGTGCTGGGTCGTCTTCGCTGAGGATCAGTTGCAGCTCGTGGAGCAAGCGGTGGCCTTCGATGCGTTCTGGCAGGTTGAGTCGTACCGCGTTTTTGATCAGTTTCTCCGAATGTCGGGTGATTTGGAAATCCAACCGGCTTTCAAAGCGGATCGCCCGGAAAATGCGGGTTGGATCCTCGACAAAACTGAGGTTGTGCAACACCTGGATGCGCCGTTCCCGCAGATCGTTTTGGGAGTTGAAGTAATCAACCAGAATGCCAAAACGTTCGGGATTGAGGTGGATGGCCATGGCGTTGATGGTAAAATCGCGTCGAAACAGATCCAGTTTGATGGAACCGAGTTCCACTGTGGGCAGGGCAGCCGGATGGTCGTAGAATTCCAGGCGGGCGGTGGCCACATCAATACGCATCTCGTTTGGCAGCACCACGGTGGCAGTGCCGAATTTTTCGTGCGGATGGACAACCCCTCCCCGTTGTTTGACGAGGGCATTGGCAAAGGCAATGCCACTGCCTTCAATCACGATGTCGATGTCCATATTTTTTTGACGAAAAAGCAAATCACGCACAAAGCCACCGGCCACAAAGGCTTGGCAGTGCTGGGTTTTTGCCGTTTCGCCGATTTCACGGAGCAGGACGATAATTTCCCGGGGCAGCACCTGGGTCATCAGATTGCTCAGGTTACGGCCCTGTTTGGCCGATGGGTGTTCGTCTTCCCTAAGCAGCTCAGGAGAGATGTTGCTGGGATCGTTGACGATCAAACCCATCAGATCAGTACGGGTGATCACGCCGATTATGCTTTCCTCGTGTAGTACCGGGATAAGCCTCTGGCGGTTGCCCACGATCACCTTTTGAATATCGGCAAGGCTCGCCTCTTCAGTGAGGGTGGCAATGCCAGTGGTCATGTAGTCGGCTACGGGTACATGGCCCAATTGGTGGAAGATGCCCTTTTCCACCACCATGCGGGAAATCATGCCCAAAAGGCCACTGGGTGGCAGGCTGCCGTCGGCGCTGCCAGCCCGACGGACAACCGGCAATACCGTGATGTTGTAGCGGGTCATGATGTGGGCAGCCTGGCTGACACTGACTTCCGGAGTCACGGTGATCACCGGCGTACTCATGATCTCGCCGGCAACGGCCTTGGGCCTGATGTGGCTGTGTAGCAGAGCGATCAGGCTCTCCTCTGCCTGAAAAAGGCCCATATCGGTGATGGTGGCCGATGCGGCCGAAGCATGGCCGCCGCCGCCAAATTCGCGGGCAATGGTACCCACGTTGATCTCCGGGATACGGCTGCGGCAGATCAGGTGGATTCTGCCTCGCATTTCAATGAAGGCGAAGATGGCGTCGAGGTTGTCGACGCTCATGCTGCGCTGCACCAGCACAGCAAAATCATCAATGTATTCGTCCAGTGCCAGCCTGGTGATCACCGCATGCACTCCACGGATCACGTACAGGCGGCCATTATCGTGTAGTTGGCCAATCAGGTTGATCTGCTGGGCAGAGAGCTCGCGGAAGAAAAACTGGGAAACCACATCCAGGTTGGCGCCTTGGTCGAGCAGCCAGGCAGCTGCAGCCAAATCTTCCGACTTGGTGGAGGAGTAGAGAAAGCCGCCGGTGTCTTCATAGATGCCCAGCGCCATGAGGGTGCATTCCTTGGCCTGCAGTGTGACACCGCGTTTCCGCAGGAGATGGCTGATAATGGTGGTGGTGGAACCATAGGGAAGGATGTGCTCTACTTCACCTTTGAGATCGTCTTCCTTTTGCAGGTGATGGTCGTAGATATGGATGGACAGGCCGGGATTGTCCAGGCAGGCGGCAAGGGGACCGATACGGCTTGCCTGACGGGTATCCACCAGAATCAGTCGACTGATCTTTTCCAGGGCAATGTGTTTTATTTTTTTAAAAAGGTGAAACTTGTCGAATTCCTGGGCCAGATATTCGCGCACATTTTTTTCCTGGGAGCCGGAAAAGACCAGTTCCGCACGGGGATAGAGCCGTTTAGCAGCAACCATGGCTGCCAGACTGTCGAAATCCGTGCCTATATGCGAGGTTATGATTTCCATACACTAATTATACCGGGCAATGCAGTGCTGTAAAGTGGCTTGATGTCCAGGTAGGCAGGGGTGGGCTGGGTAGCGGCCGCAGCGATCATCCTTTTGTTGTTGCTTGACAATTGCCTGCTGATACTTTATTCTTTCATACTTCTTAGGAGTGCGAGCGGGTGTAGCTCAGTTGGCAGAGCACAAGCTTCCCAAGCTTGGGGTCGCGGGTTCGATCCCCGTTGCCCGCTCCAGGTTGTGGTTTGTGCTGTTTTTTAGCCAGACTGCAGTTTTTCCGGGAAGAATCCGGAGTTTGCTGAAAAGTGGGCTTTGCCCGCTTTTTTTTTATGGTTACATTCCCGCCCAGCTGGAGGCTGTCTGTATTTTGGCGTGAATGGAATCAGTTGACATGTTGTAACACAGGTTGCGTTGTGCATACTGCAAATGCTGTCATAGCCACGCTGGAGGCCTATGCCGGGCCGCTTTTGGCGGATCTCGGCATGGAACTGGTGGAAATACAGTTTCGCCGCGAAGGGCGAGGTTGGGTACTGCGTTTTTTTATCGACAGGGAAGGCGGGGTTACAGTGGACGATTGCGCTGCTGTGAGCCGAGAGATCAGTGCGTACCTTGAGGTGGAGGATTGCATCGACCATGCCTATGTGCTGGAGGTCTCCTCGCCAGGCCTGGAACGACCGCTGGTCAGGCCGCAGGATTTTGTCCGCTTTGCTGGCCGCCGCGTTCGCGTCAAGCTGCGGCAGGATACTGGCCAGGGCAAGGTGCTGGTGGGCACGCTGCTGGGACTTGAGGGTGAAGATATCGTCCTTTTGGTGGAAGAAACAAAAGTCGTTCTGCAAAAGGAGCAGATCGCTAGGGCGCGTTTGACCCTGGACTGAACTACGGAGAGCAAACCGGGCAACCACGAGAGAGTGTCCTGGTTTTGAAGGTGGAGATATGGTAGGTACGGACAATTTAAGAAGACTCATTGATCAGATATGCCGGGACAAGGGGATAGACCGCGGCCTGCTGATTGACGCCATTGAAGAGGCGGTGCGATCGGCAGTGAAAAAAAAATATGGTGGTCAGCGCGACATTGAGGTGCAATACAGCGATGAGTTGGGTGAGATCGAAGTCTTCCAATACCGCACGGTGGTTGAAGAGGTCTTTAACCAAGACCGTGAGATTTCGTTGGAAGAGGCCCGTCTGCGCCACCCCGAGGCTGGCCTGGACGACGATATTGGTGAGAAACTGACCACTATCGCGGATTTAGGAAGGATTGCCGCCCAATCGGCCAAACAGGTGATCATTCACCGTATGCGCGAGGCAGAACGTGAGGTGATCTACGACATGTATCGCGACCGGGAAGGTACTGTGGTCAATGGTATTGTCCAGCGCTTTGAGCGGGGTGACATGATCGTCAACCTTGGTCGTACCGATGCACTCCTGCCCCGAGATGGTCAAATTCCCAAGCGTTCGTTCAAGCAGGGCGACCGTATCCGCGCCTATCTGGAACAGGTGCGTCCCAGTAACCGCGACAGTAACGATGAAGAGGCTCAGGCCCAGGGCAGGGAGACAAAACCCCGTTACCGCGATGCGCAACTCATTCTCAGCCGCACCTGTAACGAGTTTTTGGCCAAGCTCTTTGAAATGGAGGTGCCAGAGATTGCCGAAGGCATCGTCAAAATCATGGGGGTCAGCCGGGACCCGGGTTTCAGGGCGAAAATCGCGGTTTCTTCGTTGGAATCCGACGTGGACCCGGTTGGTGCCTGCGTGGGCCTGAAGGGGTCCCGGGTACAGAATGTGGTACAGGAACTGCAGGGCGAGCGTATCGATATCGTACCCTGGAGTCCTGATCCGGCCAAGTATGTGTGCAATGCTCTGGCTCCGGCCCAAGTGTCCATGGTGGTTGTCGACGAGGAACGTAAAGCGCTTCTGGTGGTGGTGCCGGATGATCAGCTTTCCCTGGCCATTGGTCGTCAGGGACAAAATGTCCGTTTGGCCTACCGGCTCTTGGGTTGGCGCATTGATGTGAAAAGTCAGCAGCGCTACAATAATCTGGAGCATCCGGGTTACCGCAGCTTGTTGGCGGTACAGGGTATTGACGAGGGTTTGGCAGATAAACTTTTTGCCGCAGGTATCTTGAGTGCAGGTATGTTGGCTGAGCTGGAAAGCGGCAAGTTGGCCGAACTGGCCCGTGTGGATGAAGAAGTCGCCACAGTGCTGCTTGAGCGAGCAGCCCAGGTGGAGTCGCCGGAGCTGCCGGAGCAGGAAGATTTGACGGCAGCGGCCGAGCCAGCAGCGCAGGTTGTAGAGCTGCAACCAGCTGAGATTGTTCAAGACGATGCTGCGGAAGACGACAAGGCATGAAAAATGATCCTGCTTGGTACAGGATGTTGTCCATGCCGGGGCAGTTGGATGCTGCAGGTCTGATTGGACCAAGGGACGCGGAAGCAGACAGGTTGTTGAGGAGGAAAGGGTTATATGGCGAAGGTTCGGGTGTACGATCTGGCAAGGGAATTCGGGATGAAAAGCAAAGACTTGGTCGATCGTCTGATCGAGTTGGGCTATCCCGTAGTCAGCCACAGTTCCACCGTTGAAAAAGATATGGCGGCAGATATTCGTAAAAAACTAGGTTTTGGCACTGCTAGTGCCGTGGCTCCGGTGGGTAGGATCGAAACGAAAAGCCGGCCCGAGAGCAGCAGCCCATGGGGAACGACGGTCATCCGCCGCCGCTCCAAAGCCGACAAGGAAGAGGCGGCCAGGCAGCAGGAACTGGCGGAAACCAGGGCTCTCGAGCTGGAGGCGCAGGCAGCCGAAGCCAGATTGTTGGATAGAGAAGACGATGAATCGCCTGCAGAGGTGGAGGATATTGCGCCAGATACCGTGATAAAGCCGGACGAAGCGACGAGGGTCGTGGCAAGTGCGGTAACGGATGCTGAGCAGGAGCAGGAACAGGAGCTTGAAGAAGAACCGGATCAAGCAGACCAAGCCGTAATGGCCGAGGAAGAACTGGAACATGAAGAGCCGCTTGCAGATTCGGTCGAGGCCATGGATGCCACTCCTGTCACTCCTGTGGATGCAACGGCAGAAGAGGACGTCAAGGTCGTAGAAGAGGAAGCTGCGGCCACACCTGCTGAGGCGACGAGTGAAGAAGCGGCTGACCCGGAACAGGATGACGACGAGGTGCAGGACGATGCCTCTGCTGTCGTGCCGCTGGAGCGTCCCAAGCCCCTGGCCAAGATTGTGGGACGAGTGGTCATTCCACCGGCAAGCGAACCACCTGCCCGAACAGAGCCGCGCCGTCCATCCCGACCCAGTGGGACGAGGCCGGGACGTGCTGCGCAGACACCGGCAGAGGTCGGTGCAGGACAGGATGCAGCTGCTGGACGCGGAGAGGTTCGCGCCAAGAAAAAAGGTCGCAGAGTTGTAGCCATTCATGCGGAAGAGGAAGGCCTGGAAAGAAGAGCGGTCAGGGGAGGAAAAAAAGGTAAGGGCGGTCGAGACGATTTTGGCCATGAAGGCGAAGGCGAATTTGTCCGGCCCCGCAAGGGAAAGAGGAAAAGAAGTTCGCGTGGAGAGCGGGATATAGCCGCCCAAGCGGCTGAAACCAGGGCCATCAAGCGCCGCATCAAGGTGGTGGAGACCATCTCGGTGGGGGATTTGGCCAAACGCATGAGTGTCAAGGCCAACGAGGTCATTGCCGTACTCATGCAGTTGGGAGTGATGGCCACGCTCAACCAGGCCTTGGATGTGGATACTGCAACGCTTGTAGCCGCAGACTTTGGTTTTGAGGTCGAGCAGGCCATGAGTGTAGAGCTGGAGATCGAGGCCCTGGAGGAACTGGAGCAGGAACAGGGGGGTGAGGCTCTGCCGCGTCCGCCGGTGGTCACGGTGATGGGGCATGTCGACCACGGCAAAACCTCGATCCTTGATGCTATCCGCAAAACCGATGTAGCCCTTGGCGAGGCTGGCGGTATTACCCAGCACATCGGTGCCTATCATGTACAAGGCCCGGCCGGTAACCTGACCTTTGTTGACACTCCCGGCCATGCCGCCTTTACGGAAATGCGCTCCCGGGGTGCCAAGGTGACGGATATCGTGGTGCTGGTGGTTGCTGCTGACGACGGTGTTATGGAGCAGACCAAGGAGGCTATTGCCCACTCCCAGGCAGCAGATGTGCCCATAGTGGTGGCTGTCAACAAGATCGACAAGGATGGGGCTGATCCTGAGCGAGTGCGCAGGGAGTTGAGCGAATTTGGCCTGATTCCCGAGGCCTGGGGCGGGCAGACTATTTATTGCGAAACCTCGGCCAAAAAAGGCGAAGGTATTGCCAACTTGCTTGAATCCATCCAGTTGCAGGCCGAAATTCTGGAGCTGCGGGCAGATCCCATCCGCAAGGCCAAGGGCGTGGTGATCGAGGCGCAACTGCATAAGGGCCGTGGGCCAGTGGCCACGGTTTTAGTGCAGGAGGGCACGTTGCGGCCCGGCGATAACTTTGTGGCTGGTATGTACAGCGGCAAGGTGCGTATGTTGATTAACGAGCGGGGTGAGCAGGTCGAAGAGGCTGGGCCTTCCATTCCGGTGGAAGTGCAGGGTATTTCCGGCGTGCCCCAGGCTGGTGACGAATTTGTGGTGCTCGCCGACGAGAAGATGACCAAGTCCGTAGCCACGGCGCGACAACTCAAGGCGCGGGAAACGGAGTTGGCTGCGGTATCCAAGGTGTCCCTCGACAACCTGTTCGAAAAGATTGCCGAGCAGGAGGTGAAAGAGCTGCGGGTTATCCTGCGGGCAGATGTGCAGGGTACCTTGCAGGCCTTTGGCCAGGCTGCGGAAAACCTTTCCACCGACACGATTCGCGTCCGCTCCCTGCATGAAGGGACGGGTTCGATCACGGAAAACGATATCCACCTGGCTGCTGCCTCTGATGCCATTATCATTGGTTTCAATGTCCGACCCGCAGTCAAGGTGCAGGAACTGGCCGAACAGGAGGGTGTGGATGTACGCTCCTATGATGTTATCTACCATGCCCTGGAAGACATTGAAAAAGCCATGAAGGGTATGTTGGAACCCACCTTTGAAGAACGGGTGATCGGTACGGCCGAGGTGCGCGATACCTTCCAGGTACCCAAGGTTGGCCTTATTGCCGGCTGTGCAGTTATTTCCGGCAAGATCGTGCGCAACGCCAGGGTGCGGGTGCTGCGCGACGGAGTGGTAGTCTACACCGGCAGGATAGGTTCGCTCAAACGTTTCAAGGATGATGTCAAAGAAGTGCTCACCGGCTTTGAGTGCGGTATCGGAGTGGAAAACTTTAATGACATCAAGCTGGGCGATAACCTGGAAGCCTTTGTTTTGGATGAGGTGGAAGCTACCCTGTAGCCCAAAGGAATATGGATTTTGACTTCAAGCTGCCAGGGCTGGAACGTCCGGAAAGTTCTCGCCCCAAGCGGGTCGCCGAGGCAATACGGTGTGAACTGACGCTGCTCTTGCTGCAGCGGGCAGCAGACCCTCGTCTGGCTGGAGCAGGCATTTCCCGGGTGGAAGTGAGCTCGGATCTCAAGGTGGCGAAAATTTATGTCATTGCTGCCAGTCAGCAAGAGAGCAAACGTACCATGGACGGGATGCACAGGGCCAAGGGGTTTTTCCGTAGCCATCTTGCCCGAGTGCTCAATTTGCGCTATACGCCCGAGCTCCTGTTGTATTATGACAATCTTGCCGAAGAGGCGCAGCGGATGGAACAGCTGTTGGATGAATTGGAGCATGAGCGCCGCCATGGCCCAGCCTGATGAAACCATGCTTGGCATTGTGCGGGACAAGGGGCATTTTGCACTTTTTACCCACTACAATCCCGACGGTGACGCCTTGGGCTCTTTGCTCGGCCTGGCCGATATCCTTGAGCATGCCGGCAAGCAGGTCATCTGCTACCTGGAGGCACCGGTGCCGGCCATCTACCGTTTTTTGCCGGGTTCTGGACGCATACAGACCGATATGGAGCGAGTACGGGATTTTCTCAACAGCGCTGGTGAAGATGGGACTTGTATCGCCCTTGATTGTGGTGATGCAAAACGTCTAGGTCTGTATAGTGAAGAGGTGCTGAAGTACCATCCTCTTTTGGTCATAGACCATCATCACGACAATCCTGGTTTTGGTGACTGCAACTGGATTTCCCCGAAGAGTTCCGCCACCGGCGAAATGGTGTTTGACCTGACCCAGGCCCTGGGTTTTTCTTTGTCACCCCAAGCAGCAGAGTGTCTGTACGCAGCCATTAGTACGGATACCGGCTCCTTCCACTACGCTGCCACCAGCAGTCATACCTTCACTGTTGCTGCGGAATTGGTACGCTGTGGTGCAAATCCGGCGATTCTGGCCAATAAACTCTACAATAACTACACTCTGGGACGTTTGCGCTTGTTGCAGGATGTGCTGTCGACCCTGGAGATGTATGAGAAAGAACGCATCGCGGTCATTCGGGTGAGCCAGACCATGCTCGAGCGAACCTTCACCACCATGGAAGACATCGAGCACTTCATCAATTTTCCCCGTGCCATTCATTCGGTGCGGGTGGCGGTCTTTTTGAAGGAAAGGGGGCCGGGTCATATCTCTGTGAGTTTGCGTGCCAAGGGCCGTTGTGATGTCTCGGCTATAGCTGTTCATTTTGGTGGCGGTGGTCACAAAAACGCCAGCGGCTGCACCATGCGCGCAGAGCACATGGATGAGGTTCGGGATGCCTTGTTGCCGCACCTTGTTGCCGGTATTCGCTCCCACAAGAAGGTATGATGGGCCTGCAGGAACAAGCTGCCGGAGAAGTGGTCCAAAGTGGAGTTTTTTTGTTGGACAAACCAGCAGGGTGCAGCTCCTTTGCCATTGTTCGCAGGGTACGGCGCTTGCTGGGTATAAAGAAAGTCGGGCATGCCGGCACGCTTGATCCCTTTGCCACCGGGCTGTTGGTGGTATGTGCAGGGAGAGAGGCCACCCGTAATATCAATGCCTTCATGAAGGGGCGAAAACAGTATGCAGCCAGGCTGCAACTTGGTGTGGAAACCAACACCCAGGATCCCGAAGGGGTGGTTACCAGAACACGTCCGGTGGAGGGAGTTGACGCCAGTGCCATTCGTATCTGTCTGGATCGGATGATTGGCGAGCACATGCAGGTGCCACCACCCTTTTCAGCCCTCAAACACAAGGGGAAGCCGCTGTACCACTACGCCCGCCAAGGCATCACTATTACTAAGCCGGCGCGGCCGGTGAGTATCCATGCTCTTGCGGCAGACACCTATGTGGCAGCTAGCTGTCAACTGGATATCACGGTTACCTGCAGTCATGGTACCTATATCCGGGTGCTGGCCGCCGATATTGGTGAGGCCCTGGGCTGCGGTGCGCATCTGGTAGGCTTGCGGCGTACTGCCAGTGGCCCTTTTCAGGTGGCCGAGGCCCTGGATGGGCGGCTGCTTTTCGGGAAGGACGACCCACATGCTGCGCATGCCCTGCGTTCTGTTCGGTTGAACGTGGAAGATGCGCTTGCCCGCTTATCCCATGGACAGGTGAATTCACCTTGCCTGAACTCCGCCTAATGCGGTATACAGGCGCAAACGGCCTTACCGTCCCGGCCCTCTGAGACGGATGAGAACAGGCCATGTATCCAGACTCCAGAGAGGCTGAGGGAAACTGCTTCGCTGGTAGCAGAAGGACAACAGGAGGTTCTGCATGGCGCAGACAACAGAGAAGAAAAAAGAAATTATTGAGCAGTTCAAGATCCACGACACCGATACCGGTTCCTGCGAGGTGCAGATCGCCCTTTTGACCGACCGGATCAAGTACCTGACCGAGCACTTCCAGACCCATACCAAGGATCACCATTCTCGTCGTGGTCTGTTGAAGTTGGTTGGTCAGCGCCGTAATCTACTCAAGTACCTGCAGAAAAAGGACATTGGCAAGTATCGCAGCCTGATTCAGGAACTGGGCCTGCGTAAGTAGGTCTGTACAAGGAGGATGCGGGTGGAGTGGGACAAAAAACTCCACCCGCTATCATGATGGGGCTGTGGCGCGGCCGGCACACCATTGCAAAGGCACGAAGGAAGGCGGAATAAACAATTGGTATATTCCGCCTTCCTTTGTGACTTTGTGACGGGGTGATCGCGCTCGGCTGCCATCGTTTTTTAATAGCCCGGATCTCCGGGTCAAGGAGCATATAGACGAATGAAACGAACAGTAGAAGCGCAAATCGGCGATCAGACCATCGTCTTTGAAACCGGGAAGATGGCCAGACAGGCCGACGGTTCGGTGGTGGTATCTTGTGGGGAAACCATGGTACTGGTCACCGTGGTAGCGGAAAAGGAAGAAAAAAATCTCGGTTTCTTGCCGTTGACCATCGAGTACCAGGAAAAGATGTATGCAGCCGGCCGTATCCCAGGCAGTTATTTCCGCCGTGAAATTGGCCGTCCCAGCGAACGGGAAACCTTGACCTGCCGCTTGATTGACCGCCCCCTGCGTCCGCTTTTTCCTGACGGATATGCTTCGGAAACCCAGGTGATCGCCACGGTTTTTTCCGCTGATCCGCAGGTGGAGCCCGATGTGCTGGCCATGAACGGCGCTTCCATGGCGCTCAGCCTCTCGGATGTACCCTTTGCCGGGCCCATTGCCGCTGCCAGGGTGGGATATATCAATGGCAGCTACGTACTCAACCCTGCCAAGGCGCTGCAAGAAAAGGCCACGATCAATCTGGTGGTGGCTGGTACGCGCAATGCCGTGGTCATGGTCGAGGGCAAGGCCCAGGAGGCGAGTGAAGATGAGGTGCTGCAAGCGATTTTTTTCGCCCATGCTGGCATGCAGCCCTTGATTGATATCCAGCTCCAGTGGCAGGAGGAGATCGGCAGGCCAAAGAGAACGGTCACTGCACCGCAGGTCGACGTGCAACTCAAGGAGAGGGTGGAGCAGGCCGCAGCCAATGGCTTGGATGCAGTGCTGAACACCGCCGAAAAAGTGGTGCGTTCCGAGCGCTACGCTGCCCTGCGTCAGGAGGTGCAGAATCTGCTTGCTGACGAGGCAGGCGATGTAGCCTCGCAGATCAACGAACTTTTGGACGACTATCGCAAAAAGCGGATGCGGGCACAGATTGTGGAGCAGGGACTTCGTCTGGATGGACGTTCTTTCACCGAGGTGCGCCCAATCAGCTGCGAAGTGGGTGTGTTGCCCCGGGCGCATGGTTCTGCCCTGTTTACCCGTGGGGAAACCCAGGCACTGGTCGTCAGCACCTTGGGCAGCGAACGTGATGAACAGCACGTGGAAGGTTTGGCAGGCGATGTGTTTCGCCGCTTCATGCTCCACTACAATTTTCCACCCTTTTGCGTGGGCGAGGTGCGGCCGCTGCGTGGGCCGAGCCGTCGCGACATTGGCCACGGTACCCTGGCCCGGCGTGGCATAGAAGCGGTTTTGCCGGCAGGTGATGGCTTCCCCTATACCCTGCGGGTGGTGTCCGAGGTGCTGGAATCCAACGGCTCCTCTTCCATGGCCACGGTGTGTGGCGCAAGTCTTGCTTTGATGGATGCAGGCGTGCCCATTAAAACGCCGGTGTCTGGTGTGGCCATGGGGCTCATCAAAGAGGGGGAGACCGTGGTTGTCCTTACCGATATCATTGGCGATGAAGATCATCTGGGTGATATGGATTTCAAGGTGGTGGGCACTGGTAGTGGTATTACAGGTTTGCAGATGGATATCAAGATCGACGGAGTGGATCGTGAAATCATGGGACGTGCACTGGCGCAGGCCAGAGACGCCCGTCTCCATATTCTTGACAAGATGGAAGAGGCACTGGCTGCACCGCGCGAGGCGGTTTCCCAGCATGCACCGCGCTTTATGACCCTGCGCATTAATCCCGACAAGATTCGTGACATCATTGGCCCGGGGGGCAAGGTAATCCGGGAGATGACTACGGAATACGACTCCAAGATCGATGTGGAGGATGACGGCACAGTCAAGATCTTCAGCAACAATACCGAGGCAGCCAATGCCCTGATGCGGCGCATCGAAGAGATGACCGCTATACCTGAGGTGGGTCGCATTTACGAGGGCGAGGTCCGCACCATCAAGGACTTTGGCGCCTTTGTGCAGATTATGCCGGGAACAGATGGTATGGTGCATATTTCGGAGCTGAAGAACGAGCGGGTCAAGAAGGTGACCGACGTGGTGCAGGAAGGTGATATCATCAAGGTGAAGGTCATTGATATTGACAGCCGTGGCCGCATCCGCTTAAGTCGCAAAGCTGCCCTGGCCGAGGGAGAGGAATAACGCAATAGAATAACCTGACCCTGTGTTTGTAGCCGGTTGCCTGCCAGGGTGACCGGCTTTTTTGTGGTTTTTTGTACAAGGACTGAGAGTATGCACGAAGTACAACTGGATTTCATGTGGCTTGATGCAGAGGCCTGCCATGATCTGCCGCTCCCCTGCTACACCAGCGCCTGGGCAGCGGGTATGGATGTGGCTGCTGCGCTCAACGAACCGTTGGTATTGGCGCCTGGTGCCATTGCCCTGGTGCCCAGCGGTTTTGCCGTGGCCATCCCTTTGGGTTTTGAACTGCAGGTGCGACCCCGCTCTGGCCTGGCCATCAAGCATGGGATCACGGTGGTCAATGCACCGGGTACAATTGATGCCGATTACCGCGGTGAAGTCAAGGTGGGTTTGATCAACCTGGGCACGACCGACTATCTGGTTCAACGGGGCGACCGTATCGCCCAGCTGGTCCTGGCTCCAGTTGTGCGGGCGCAGCTCAAGGTGGTGGAGGCGTTGGATGAAACCGACCGTGGTACAGGCGGATTTGGCCACTCGGGTCGGTGAACAGCTCTGCTATGCAGCAGTCACCGCCCTGAGGAAATTGCGCAGGCGACTGTTTTTGGGGTTGTTGAACAGCTCTCTGGGTGGCCCTTCTTCCTGGATTTTGCCGTCATCAATGAAAATGACCCGATCTGCCACATCCCGGGCAAAACCCATCTCATGGGTGACCACTACCATGGTCATCCCCTCCTGGGCCAGCTGGCGCATCACTGCCAGCACCTCGCCCACCAGTTCCGGATCAAGGGCCGAGGTGGGTTCGTCAAAGAGAATCACCTTGGGCTGCAGGGCCAGGGCCCGGGCAATGGCCACCCGCTGTTTCTGTCCGCCAGAAAGCTGCTGGGGATAGTTGTTTGCCTTGTTGGCTAGACCAACTTTTTGTAAAAGACTAAGCCCCAGGGCCACTGCTTCATCTTTTGCCATTTTGCGCACCTTGATGGGACCAAGGGTCACGTTGGCCAGCACCTTCATGTGGGGGAAGAGGTTGAACTGTTGAAAGACCATGCCTGCTTCTGTGCGGATCATGTTGATGTTGGTCTGTCGGGCCATGATATCGTGGCCATCAACGATGATACTACCGGAGCTGGGCTCCTCCAGCCGGTTGATGCAGCGCAATACCGTGGACTTGCCCGACCCAGAGGGACCGATGATGCAGACCACTTCGCCTGCCTTGACGTGCAGATCGACCCCCTTGAGTACTTCCAGGTCGCCGAAACGTTTGTGCAGACTGCGGATGTGGATCATGAGGGTGCCTTACCTTTGGCTGACACTCAGCCGTTTTTCCACCATTTTCATGAGCTTGGCAATGGTCATGGTCATGGCCAGGTAAACCAGACCCACTGCCATATACACTTCAAAGGCGCGGAAATTTACTGCTGTTATCTCCTGACCGGTACGCATGAGTTCGCCCACCCCGATCACCATCAAGAGCGAGGTGTCCTTCAGGCTGATGATGAACTGGTTGCCCAAGGGTGGAATCATGCGTTTTAAGGCCTGCGGCCAGACAACAAAGAACATGGCCTGGGTATGGGTGAGACCGATGGAACGACCGGCCTCCATTTGGCCAGGATTGATGGATTGTACCGCGCCCCGGACAATTTCTGCGATATAGGCCCCGGAATTGACTGCAATGATGATGATACCCGCGGTGATGGGAGCGATGCGTATCCCAATGGCCAGAGGCACGCCGTAGTAGAGGAACATGGCCTGCACCAGCATGGGTGTGCCACGGATGGATTCGATGTAGGAGCCGGCGAGTAATCGTACCAGGCCATTGCGGGAGATTTTCATCAGCCCTGCTCCGGATCCGAGAAAGAAACCAAAAAACAGGCCACCCACGGTAATTTCCACGGTTAGCTTGAGTCCACGCATGAGCATGGGGATGGTTTCAAGAACTATGGCTGGTTCAAACTGGAAGGCCATGGGTGCTCGGGCGAGGACTGGAAGAGGGAGGGCGGCTCTCTCGGTACGAAGACCAGCCGCCGGCTGCAGGTGTAACTCGTAACTCCACTTTCATCCCCAAACGCTCTTCGGTGTCAGCATCGTGGCATACTCGCATACCCGCGGACGCACCCAAGGTATGCCTGCGAGTATGCTCCTTGCCTTCTTGAGATCATTGTTGATTTGAAGTTGAATCAAGCGGAGTGGATTATTGCGGCTCGCTACCGAACCACTTGATGTACAGTTCTCTGTAGCTGCCGTTATCGCGCAGGGTCTGGAGTGCTACGTTAACCTTGGCCACCAGGGGACTGTTTTTGGGGAAACCGATGCCGTAGTCTTGCCCCTGGTAGAGGGGACCGACCACCTTCACCTTGTCTTTTCCGGTTTTCATCATGAAATCGCTGACCACGGGTGAGTCAAAGAGTACAGCGTCGGCACCGCCGCTCATCAGCTCCAGGAACATGGCGTCATTGTTGGGAAACAGCTTGGTCTCCTTGGAGGTGGTGTTGTTTTTGAGGAAATCCACCGAGGTGGTGCCGAGCTTGGTGGCCACCACCTTGTCCTTTAAATCGTCAATACCGTTGATATCTGTGTTGTCTGTCCGTACCAGCAGCAAAAGACCTGCTGTATAGTAGCCATCGGAAAAGTCGATCACCTGGGCACGTTCCGGTTTGATGGTCATACCGGCGATGCCCACATCCAGCTGTCCAGACTGCAGGCCAGGAATAATACCGTTGAAGTCCATGGGCTGTAGCTCATAGTCAAGATCAAGCTCCTTGGCAATGGCGTCCCACAGTTCGACATCAAAGCCGGTGTGTTTGCCGGTTTTGGGGTCCTTAAATTCAAAGGGTGGAAAGTTGGTGTCGCAGGCAACTGTCAGTTTTTTCGCCATGGCAGTTGAGGCGAACAGGCAGCTCAAGACAAGAATCGAGAGGAGGGTAACGAGTTTTTTCATGGCAGCTCCCGGGTGTTTGAACAAAAGGATGGGATGATCACAGCAGAGCAGCAGTAATACTCATAATTTGATTACATTTTCAATGTTGTCAGATTCTCCATGGCTTGGCAACCGGAAACTGTACGTTGTGCCGCATCCTGTGCAAGAAGAGGTCAGTTTTGCAGGGGGCTTGCAAGTTTTTTGTCCTCGGGATATGCATACAGCCTTGTCCCATGGAATGCGCTCTGTTGGCTGCGCCAGCCAATTGCAGGCTTTTTGCCTGGAAGCATTTGGATGCGCATGTTTTTGTGTGTTTTGTGTACTCTGTTTGAGGAGGTCTTTTGCGTTGTATTGTACTGGGTAGTGGGAGTAAGGGAAATGCCACCCTGGTGGAAACAGGGCAAACCCGTATTCTGATCGACAACGGTTTTTCGGGCAAGGAGCTGGTCAATCGTCTCCATCAGGCAGGGGTTGATCCAACAAGCCTGAATGCCTTGGTACTTACCCATGAACACAATGACCATGTCGCGGGTGTGGGTGTGCTTGCCCGTCGTTTGCGCCTGCCGGTCTATGCCAATGTAGCTACCCACCGCGCCGTAGAAAAACGTGTGGGCAACATTCCAACCCGCTTGGAGTTCAATACCGGCGAGGTCTTTTGCATCGGCGATATGGAGATCCATGCCTTTGCCATTAGCCACGATGCCGTGGATCCTGTTGGCTTTACCGTGGGTAATGGCCAACTCGCCATTGGCTACTGCACCGATACCGGCACCATCACCCGGCTTGTCCGCCATCATCTCAGCAGCTGTCAAGCCCTAGTGCTGGAGGCCAATCATGATGTGCACATGCTGCGCACCGGGCCTTATCCCCTGGCTTTGCAGCAGCGGGTCCTTTCTAACCAGGGACACCTGACCAATACCGATGCCCTGAACCTCGCTGCAGAACTCATGGCACAGGGCCAACTGCAGCAACTGGTGCTGGCACATCTGAGCGAAGTGAACAACCATCCACAACTGTTGAGCCAGGAAATAAATCGCCGCACCAAGGATTTGACCGGACTTAGGATTGCGCTTGCCAGCCAGAGCTGTATTGGTCCGGCGCTTGACTTGACCAGATCGTGATCTATTCAGCCACGGGGGTGGTATTTTTTGTGGGATGACTTGAGGCGACTCTTGTCAAGGTGGGTATAGATCTGGGTGGTGGCGATGTCGCTGTGGCCCAGCATCATCTGCACCGAGCGCAGATCAGCGCCGCCGTTGAGGAGATGGGTGGCAAAGGAGTGGCGCAGGGTGTGGGGGCTTACCTGTTTGGCTATACCCGCGGCCATGGCTGCCTGCTGAATGATCTGCCAGAAACGGATGCGGCTCATGGCCTTGCCCCGATTGGATACGAACAGGTATGGGCTTTGTTTGCCCTTGAGTAGAAAGGGACGGCTGCGTTCCAAATAGGTCATCAGTACGGTTGCGGTGTGACTGGCAAAGGGGATAAGCCGTTCCTTGTCACCCTTGCCCTGAACACGAAGATGCCCGCTGGCCAGGTTGCAGGCGCCAAGCGGCAGGCCAACCAACTCGGAAACCCGCAGGCCAGACGCATAGAGCAGGTGGAGCATGGCATGGTTGCGCAGGCCAAGGGGAGTGTTCTGTGTGGGACTGTTGAGCAGGCTGTCCACCTCGGCTGGTGTCAGGGCTTTGGGCACCTGTACACCGGTTTTAGGAGCATCAAAAAGGGCGAGCGGATTGTCCTGTATCTCTCCCTGTAGGAAGAGGAAATTGCAAAAGGCGCGCAATGCGGCCAATCGACGGGCAAGAGAACGGGGGCTCAGGCCGCGTTTGTGGCAATGTTGTAGGTAAAGATGGACGTTCTCCTTATTGCAACTCTGCGGACTGTCCGGCAACTGCTGTGCGGAGAATGCAAAAAAATCCCGTAGATCCGCGTGGTATGCGGTTACGGTGTTGCGGGCCAGTCGCCGGACAACGGTGAGATGGTCCAAAAAAAGGAGCAGATGCGGGGGAGAATGGTCAGCGCGCAGAATGGATTCCCAAAATCAAACAATTACTGAATATAAAAAAAAACCCGGCGAATTGGTCGCCGGGTGTGTGTTCAACCTCTGCTTCTAATACGGTTGAACTTACGAAGTTTCCGTAGCGCCTCTGCAGCCTTGCGACGTTTTTTTACGCTGGGTTTCTCGTAATATTCACGCCGTTTCAGCTCGCGTTTGATACCGTCAATCTGTATTTTCTTTTTTAGCTGACGGATTGCGTATTCGAGGTCGCCTCGTACTTCCACTTCGATCATAATCGCATCACATCCTTTAGTTAAAGTGTATAAAAATAAAAATTATCAAACTAGTATACCATAAAATGGATAGAAGTCAATTAATGTGGTTGTGGATGAAAATTTTTAAGAATAAGGGTGGCAGCATGTGCACGGTCTTGCCACAAGATTATATTTATCCATAAGCAGTACCTGGCAAAATTAATCGTTAAGGGAGAAAAGCCGAGGAGACAAAATGAATGCATTTCAGGCGTTTTTATTGGAACAGGGTACAGACAGGCAGGTGCAGGGCAGGATGGTGGACTTTGATCCAGACCAGCTGGATGCTGGAGAAGTGCTTATTCGGGTGGCATATTCCAGCATCAACTACAAGGATGCGCTGGCAGCCACGGGCAAGGGTAAGATTATTCGTCGCTTTCCCTGTATTGGCGGCATTGATCTGAGCGGAGTCGTGTCTGCCAGCAGCGATGCCCGCTTTCAACCAGGAGATGCGGTGCTGGCCACGAGTTTTGATATTGGCGTTTCCCACCATGGCGGCTATGCGCAGTATGCTCGTATTCCGGCAGATTGGGTTATACCTTTGCCCGCAGGCTTGGGGCTGCAGGAATCCATGGCCCTGGGCACTGCTGGCTTTACTGCGGCCCTGGCCATTACCCGCATGGAACAAAATGGGCTGACTCCCGGCAAGGGGCCTGTTTTGGTGACCGGGGCCACAGGGGGCGTGGGTAGCTTGGCCACCAATATGCTTGCCCAGTGCGGCTATACTGTGACGGCCTTGACCGGCAAGGAAGAGGAGACAGATTACCTGAAAAAATTGGGTGCTTCGGAAATTTTGCTGCGTCAGTCCATTGAGTTCGACCAGGCAAAATTCCTGGAAAGCGCCCGTTGGGCCGGAGCTGTGGACAATACCGGTGGCCAAATTCTTGCTTGGCTGCTGGCTTCCATGCAGCAGGCCGGAACCGTGGCCAGTGTTGGTAATGCAGCCAGCTTCCACCTGAACACCACGGTTTTTCCCTTTATCCTGCGCGGGGTAAGCCTCTTGGGGATTGACTCCGGCTATATGGGCAATCCCTTGAGAACCCAGGTTTGGCAAAGACTGGGCAGTGAACTGAAACCCCAGAGCCTGGGCAGCATGACCAAGACGATCGATTTTGCGCAGTTACCTGCAGCCTTTAGTGCATTTATTGAGGGCAAAGTCAAGGGACGGATAGTGGTGCAAATTGGCGAGGACTAAAAAGGGATGAAAGGCGCTCAACCGGGTTGCTGTTTCTTACCTTTGCCCAAGCTTGACTTGGGCTTGCACAGCATGGCAGAGAGCACCACGGGTCTCCATATAAACACCGGGCTCATCCTGCAGCCAGCTTGACTATTCATTTCTAGTTGAGGTGGACAGGTACTGGTCTGTGTCCAAGCAACGTATCTTTCTTCTCGACACCGAAACGTTTGTTGTTGTTTGCTGGCGCACTGCAAACAATTATTCTTTTATCCTGTTTCGCTTCCCGTTATGCATTGTGCTTAAAGGGCTGCGGAAGGTTGCAACCAATGACTGACAACCAAAACGACCCTTGCCGCATTCTTTTGGTGGACGATCATAAATTGCTGATGGAAGGCGTGCGGAGCTTGCTTGCGCCATACCGGCATCTGCGGGTGGTCGGCATGGCCCTTGATGGCAATGAGGGTGTGGGGCTGGCCGCTTCCTTGCATCCGCATATTCTTATTCTCGACATGAACTTGCCCGGTATGAACGGTGTGGAAACAGGGCGGGCTATTCTTGAGGTCTGTCCCTTAACCCGTATTTTGATCTACACTGGAGACGAAGAACAGCGCTGGCTGCCGGAGCTGCTGGACATGGGCATTATGGGTCATGTGCGCAAGTCGGAATCACCCAGCATATTGCTGCGCGCCATTGAATGCGTGCGCACCGGCGGAATTTTTCTGAGTTTTCCTGATCCCGGAGCTCGTTTGACCGCCATGCTGCGCCAGCGCCGCCAGGGCATGGCAAGCGCACAGGACGGCGGCGATGCCGATCTGCGCGCGCTATCACCTCGTGAAAAGGAGGTTTTCCGCCTGCTGGTGGATGGCCACACCATAAAAAGCATTGCCGCAGATCTGTGCATTAGCCCGAAAACGGTAGAATCCCATAAGTACAATGTGCTCACGAAACTGCAGGCCGGTTCTGTAGGAGATTTGGTAAAAATAGCCGTCCGGCACGGACTTGTGATCGTATAAACCTTTTCTTTCCCGTGGGCTGTCTACGGAATTTCCCCAAAAAGCGACGGATAAATCAGAATTCCCCCAATGGTGAGAGGGATGAAAGCAGGCTACTCTGCTCCCATCCACATATGCAAAAATGTTTCGGACTCACACCGCAAGGGGGGAAACAATGACACACGATTTTTGTCCGTTCCGCGCCGGGGCAACAAACATGGTGGCACGGCTGCTTCTGCTAGCGGTCTTCTTCTGGCTGGCGGGCCAGAGCGCTGCTTTTTCCGCGCAAACAAGCACCGGCAATCAGCCTGCGGCAGTGCTGGCACGATCTGGGCAGGATGCCATTAGCAGCCAGGTCCTCTTGGCTGCCACCGGTAACGCAGCGCATGCGTCTGCGGCACATACTAGTTCGCCTGCACAGGCGCTGGATCCGGCCCCTGCTGACTCCCATCCGTGGTGGTTCTGGCCGCTGGCTCTGCTGTTTTTCTGTTTTATTTTGGGCATCATCGCCGTTATGGCCGGCGTGGGCGGTGGTGTGCTTTTTGTGCCGCTGGTCAGCGGATTTTTCCCTTTCCATCTGGACTTTGTGCGTGGCGCGGGTCTGCTGGTAGCCCTGGCAGGTGCCTTGGCCGCAGGGCCTGGTTTGCTACGGCGTAACTTTGCCAACCTGCGCCTAGCCCTGCCCGTAGCCCTTATTGCCTCCACCTGCGCCATTGCCGGCGCCATGCTGGGGCTTGCCCTGCCCACTAATATTGTGCAGACTTGCCTTGGCGTGACCATTTTAGGCATTGCCATTCTGCTGCTGCTTTCCAAAAATTCTGTGCGTCCGGTGGTGACCAAGCAGGATGGCCTCAGTCTAGCCTTGGGCATGAACGGTGTTTTTCTTGAACCAAGCACTGGCGAAGTAGTGGAATGGAAAACTCACCGCACCTTAATGGGCCTTTTACTGTTCATCGCCATCGGTATTATGGCGGGGATGTTTGGTCTTGGAGCTGGCTGGGCCAATGTGCCGGTGTTAAACCTGCTTATGGGCGCGCCGCTTAAGGTGGCCGTGGGCACCTCAAAATTTCTGCTTTCCATTACCGATACATCGGCAGCCTGGGTATACCTGAATCAGGGTTGTGTTATTCCGCTTATGGCCATTCCCTCTATTGTGGGTCTGATGCTCGGCTCCGTAGTAGGGGTGCGATTGCTGGCCTGGGCCAAGCCCAAGTTTATTCGCTACATGGTTATTATGGTGCTCTTTTTTGCTGGCGCCAAGGCCCTACTCAAAGGACTTGGCTGGTAGATCGACTCCACGGACAAGCTCTACGGACAAGACAAGGAGAACGATATGACTCCCGTTGACCTTAAAACTGAAATCAAGGCATCTCCGGCCCAACTGCACTATGCGGATACGCTCTTTTATGGCGCATTGCTAGGCTTTGTTATGATGCTCATCACCTATGCCCTTTATGTCTTCGGTATTCTTGAGCCGCAAATTCCCCTACAGGAACTGCCACGGCTCTGGAGCCAGGATGCAGCCACCTACCGCGCTGCCGGTACAATTCCGCAGGGCTGGGGCTGGCTTGTCCTGGTGGGCAAGGGCGATATGTGCAACTTTATCGGCGTGGCCTTTTTAGCAGCTCTAACCATTTTCTGCTTTGTGCAACTGGCATGGAATCTTGGCAAGGCACGGCAATGGCTGATGATGTCCATTGCCATCGCGGAGGTTCTGGTGCTTTCTTTGGCGGCATCTGGTATTTTGGTGGCTGGAGCGCATTGACAAGCGCAGGGCGGCGGATGCCGCCCCCATTCTGTTACGCTGCCTATCCGCAACGGGAGGCGGGCTTTTGTTCAGGCAAATACGGATGTTGTTAGAGGGGAGCGGCAACGCAGCCTGTAGTGGGAGGACACATGCTCGGCGCTATACAAAAGTATTTCGCACATCTGCTTGAGCTGCCCGACGCTATTTCTCAGAACCGGTACCGCTCATTGCGCAAGATCATGGTGCTGTCCATGGTGCTGGTGTCGGTCGCACCCTTGCTGATCCTTTCGCTGGTCAGCAATGCCCAGTATATGCGCACCCTGGAACGGGAAATGGAAAGCCCGGTCTATGCGATGGCGCGCAAATCCCAGGCTGCACTGGAACTGTATCTTGGCGAGAGGATATCCACGGTCAGCTTCTTGGCCCATGCTTACAGTTTTGCCGATTTATCCGACGAGCCTAGGCTCAACCGTATTTTTCTCTCCCTCAAGAGCGAGTTCCAAGGCTTTGTGGACATGGGCCTGGTGGATACCGACGGTCGTCAGGTTGCCTATGTCGGCCCCTATAAGCTGAAAGGGGTAGACTATGCGGGCGAGCCCTGGCTGCGGGAGACCGAAATGCAGGGTCGCTACCTCAGCACCGTATTTTTGGGTTACCGTGGCTACCCCCACATGGTGGTGGCGGTACACCGGCTGGAAGAAAACGGTATGTCCTGGACTCTGCGTGTGGCCACCGATACCTTGCGTTTGCAGCAGATTGTATCAGTGGTTGGGCCGGAACACGATACCGACGTCTTTCTGGTAGACAAGGATGGCGTGCTGCAGACCGATTCCAGCCTGTATGGCAAGGCCTTGGAGAGCATGGGCATGGATATGCCGCCCCAGTCGCACGAAACCGTGGTGCGGCGGGTCACCGATGCCCAGGGGCGTCAGCTGATGGTGGCTTCCTGCACCCTCACTGGTACCGAATTTGTGCTGATGGCAGTGAAGCCCGTGGCTGATGCCATACGCCCCTGGAAACTGGTACGTAGCGAACTGCTCTTGGTTTTGTGTGGCGGTATTGCCCTTATTGTGCTGGTGTCCAGGATATTAATGGGCCAGTTGGTCAACCGTTTGCAGGCCAGTGATGAAAGGCGTGTTGCCGCCTTTGCCCAGATGGAACACAGTCAGAAACTCTCCTCTATAGGCCGCTTGGCGGCTGGTGTGGCCCACGAGGTAAACAATCCTCTGGCCGTTATCAACGAAAAAGCCGGCCTTGCCATGGATTTACTGGCTCTGGACAGCGGTAGCGGTAATGGTAGCGACAATGGCAGCCAGTACCGAAAGCGCCTGCATGACCTGCTTGAAGGGATTGCAAGCACCGTGGAAAGGGCCAGGGGCATCACACACCGGCTGCTTGGGTTTGCCCGGCGCATGGAGGCCAACCGGCAAACCCTGCACATCGAAGAGATCATCACGGAAACCCTTGGATTTCTGGAGCGGGAGGCAGTTAACCGTGGGGTCAGCCTTGAGATGGAACTGGCTGAAGATCTGCCGGAGATTGTCTCGGACCGTGGGCAGTTGCAGCAGGTTTTTCTGAATCTCGTCGGCAATGCGCTGGATGCGGTGGCGGCTGGTGGCAGCAGTACTGTTTCTGCGGGCGCTTTTGTCCGTGTGGGTTGCCGTTATGAGGAAGACACAGGGATTATCGTGAGCGTGACAGACAACGGGAAAGGCATGTCGCCGGAGGTGCTGAAACATATCTTTGAACCATTTTATTCCACCAAGGCAGACAAGGGTACAGGGCTTGGCATGTTTATCACTTACGGCATTGTACGCCGTCTTGGTGGGGAAATTCATGTGGAAAGCGAAGAGAGCCGGGGGAGTGTAGTGCGCGTGATTCTGCCTCAGGTACCGCCGGAAGTTCCTGTGGAGGTGTAGGATGGCTTTGCGTGTTCTCCTGATTGACGATGAAAACGAATTTGTGGATACCCTGGCCGAGCGCCTTGAATTGCGTGGGTATAAACCCAGCATCGCCTATAGCGGCCAAGCCGCCCTGCAGGCCCTGCGTGCGGAAAAACCCGATGTGGTTGTGTTGGATATGCTCATGCCGGGCATGTCCGGTGAAGAAACCCTGCGCCGCCTGAAGAATATGTACCCGAATTTGCCTGTTATTGTCCTCAGCGGGCATGGGATGGTACAAGACGACGGCGTAGGGACTGCTGACCAGGCCTTTGCCTGCCTGACCAAACCCCTGGCCCTGAGCGCCCTGCTGGAAACCCTGGCGGCAGCGGTGCGTGCTGCTGCCGTCGATGCGGAGGGAGATACGCCATGAACGAAAACCAATGCATGGCCCGCCTGTTGGCCTCTGCTGTGCACGATATGCGCAACATTCTTGCTATTGTACGCGAATCGGCCGGGCTGGCGCAAGACATTGCCGCCTTTGCCGCCGGCCAGAAAGCAGCTAAGGATGGGGCCGGGCTGTCCGCCAGGGGAGACCGCATTGTGGCTTCTCTTGAGGAAGTGCAGCGCGCAGTTCAACAAGGAGCGGCCCTGTCCGAGGCTATGGATTATATGGCCCAGGCAGGCGGGGCTGATGGCAGAAACACCTCCGGTCCCTGCGATCTTACCAGGACCTGTCGCAGCTTCCAGCTACTGGCGGCCCGCCAGGCTCGTGCCGTGCAAATGGTGCTGATCAACGGCGAGACAGAAGAACCGGTGTGGATCAATGCGCCTGCTCTCAATGTGTTGCGCTCGCTTTTGGAGGTGTTTGATCTCTGCGCTGCAGTCGGCGGACAGGTTACGCTGCGCTTCACCGCTGGCCGGTTGCATAAGCAGGAGGGCATTGTCGTTGACGTATTGGATGGCCCTAACCGGGAGATGGTGCTGGCCGTCCTGACAGGCGCTCACGTGCTCAGTACCATGCCGTTCGGCTGGAAAGCGGCGCTCATGCCGTGGCGTGATACGGGTTCCCGTTATTTTCTTTCTCTTGTCGCCAGTGAGACCGACAATCAATAGGCCGGATAAACCGGCAAGCAAGGAGCAGCCATGACCAAGGAAGATATCAAGATTTTATTGGTAGACGACGAAAAACCTTTTGTGGATACCCTGGCCGAACGCTTGGCCATGCGGGGCTTTGTAGCGCGGGTGGCCTATAACGGGCTGGAAGCGCTCAAAGCAGTGGAGCAGCCCACCGATGTAATCGTCCTTGATTTGCGCATGCCCGGCATGGACGGTTTTGAGGTGCTGCGCAACGTGAAAAAAAACAATCCGCTGGTGCAGGTCATTATTCTCACCGGCCACGGCGGCGATGCGGAGGAGCAAACCGCCTACCGCATGGGGGCCTACAACTTTCTCCGCAAACCCACGGAGATTGATGACCTGTTGGGAAGCATCCGCCTAGCCTACCGCGACAAGCTGGAAAATACCATGGTGGCGGTTTCCCTGGCCGAGGGTGGTGATTTTGAATCCGCACGGGATGTTCTTAAGGAAAAAGACCTGCTTGGCGAGAAGGAATAATTCCAATTCCACATCAAAGCGCTATATGTGTGGGCATTGGCAAATACTCGCAGAACGTATCTGTATGTACGCCTGCGTCGTATTTGCCTCACCTCCTTGATACACTTCTTTGATCTGGAACTTAGAATAAGCAGAAGTAGTCATCACAAGACGGATTCCCAACTTTCTGGAGGTTTGCATGCGCATACTCATTGTTGATGATGAACCGTCTTTCGCTCTCTCCCTCACAGAACGTCTGCGGCTGCGCGGCATGGAGGTGAGCACGGCCCTGGACGCGCCGGAAGCCTTGGCCATTATGGAGCAGACGCCCCATGATCTCATTTTTCTGGATGTGGGCCTTCCGGGGATGGACGGAGTGGCCCTGCTCAAAGTGCTGCGCGAGCAGTATCCGCAGAGCGATGTGGTCATGCTTTCGGGCGCGGCCGATATGGACAAGGCCGTGCAGGCCATGCGGCGCGGTGCGGTGAACTGGTTGTCTAAGCCCATGCAGCTTGAGGATGTGTTGGATGAATGCCGCAAGGCGGAGGACAGAAGGCTGGCGCGCCAAGAGGCGGCCCGCTTGGCAGAAACCGCTCGCTGGCGTAGTTTGGGCCGGGTTGCCGAAGGCGTGGCCCACGAAGTCAACAATCCCCTCAATATTATTGTCCAGGCTGCGGGGTTGGTGCGGGACTGCCTGAAAGAGGTTCCGATGGAAAGTCTGCCCGATGCGGATGACGTGTTTAGTGCAATGCGGACTATCACCGTGCAGTGCCTACGGGTGCGTGAGATAACCAAGAAGTTGCTTATACTTGGTCAGGGCCTGGACAACCGTATTCGTCCCTTGGATGTCGCCTTTGAATTAGAACAAGTACTGGCCTTGTTGCATGAGCGCATGGAAAAGGCTGGGGTACGCCTTGAGATGTGTATTGACAGCGTTGGCAAGGCCCTGGGATCCGGCGCAGAATTGCGTCAAATTTGCCTGCATCTTCTGGAAAACGCGCTTGACGCCATGCCGCATGGTGGGGTGCTACGTCTGACCGGTCATATCCGACAAGACAGCCATGGGCAGCGGGACTGGTACGAACTGTGTGTGCATGACAGCGGCACAGGTATTAGCGTAGCAGACATGCCGCATATTTTCGAACCCTTTTTCAGCACACGTGCCTTGCAACCGTCTGGTGCCGGACCAGAAGGACAACGCTATGCCGGTTTGGGGCTGGCCGTGGCTCGCTCATTGGCCAGCGCGCGCAATGGAGAGCTTACAGCTGCCAATGCAGAGGACGGAGGTGCGGTCTTCTGCCTGCAGCTGCCACTGGCGGAAGTCTGCTAGATGTCCTGTTCATATTTAACTGTTTTTGTAAAGATAATTTATTCGTCATTAGCCATCTTTGGAAAGAATTTTTTGAGGCGACTAATTGAGTTTTTTCCCCTGACGATACATGTTGCTATAGATGGCGGGTAAGTTTTGCCGCTCAAGTTCTGTAACTACGCGTTCAATATCATAAGCCACGCGAAAGTGCTGCACACCTAACCCCTGTAGTGCCTTGGGACCGGGCGTTTTCAGTTCAAGAATGGCATAGGAAGCCCTGGGGTCGCCGTCAAACATGCGACCTACCGAACCCGGATTGATGAAGTGCACGCTCCCCTTGCTCTGCCCGATTTGCTTGTAGTAGGGACTGTGGGAGTGGCCGGTCAACACGATGTGTTCGCGGCAGTTTTTTGCCAGCTCCATAAAACGCTGCTCAGGCGTATTGCTGAACAAGAACTCTTCGTGGTCCTCCGGGCTGCCGTGAAAAAGGCCAATGCACCAGCCAGCCAGCTTGATCGTGGCCTGCTTGCGCAGGGCAAGGAGGTCATGTTTGGCGTCTTGGTCCAGCTGCTCAAAGGTGCTGGTGTACATGCAGCGCTTGTCGGGTTTGCTGGGTTTTTTGAAACTTTTGCCTTTGAGCAGGCGCACAATTTTGTCGTCTGTATTGCCGCTGATGCTCAGTGCCTGGTGATTGCGGAGCCAGGCCAAGGTCTCATTGGGAAAAGGGGCGTAGACCGTAGAGTCGCCGCAGTTGCATACATAATGAATCTCCAGGCCGCGCACTGCTGCGCCTATGGCTTGCAGGGCTGGGTAATTGCCGTGGATATCGCTGAGCACTAGGATATTTATGGTCATGGCAGTTGCTGGCTTGGTGCGCTGTTTTGTTTTTGTCCGCTACACTTTCTGCGCAGTGCTCACAGGGCTCACAGTACTATTCGGGGCGTGGTGAGGATCAGAATCAGGCAAGATAGGGCGCCTTGTAGACCCAACCATGGTCGTTATGGTAGATCATTAGCTTTGTCATACCACCATCCACGGTGATGTTTTGCCCGGTGATGAAGCTGCTCTTTGGGTCGCACAGAAACATGACTGCATGGACAATATCAGCTGGTAGCCCCACTCGGCCAACCGGATGCTGCCGTGCATCCGCCCCGGCCAGATGCTGGCCGCTGGTATTGATCCAGCCTGGAGAGATGGTGTTCACTCGCACCTTGCCAGCAAGGCTGATGGCCATGGCATGGGTCAGGGCACAGAGACCGCCCTTGGCTGCGCTGTAGCTTTCGCTGTTGGCCTGGCTCATCAGGTGGCGGGTGGAGGAAATGTTGACAATGCTTGCCTGTGGTCTGAAGTGTGCGTGGAACAGCTGGGTTAAAAGAAAAGGGGCAGCAACACCAACGCGTAGCACATAGTTAAAATCGTCATAGGAACAGGTAGTGAGCCCGCCTCGGGAAAGGCAGGCATTGTTGATGAGGAAATCCACCCCGTCATGCTCGGCCAGTACCTTGGCGGCGAAACGCCTGAGCACCTGTTCGTCGGCAATATCACCAACAAAGTAGTTGTTTGCCTGCAGATCAATGGTGCAGACAATAACACCTTGCCTGGAAAATTCCTCACAGATGGCCTGGCCTATACCCTGTGCCCCGCCGGTAACTACCGCAACCTTTCCCCCCTCCACATCAACCCTCCTTTGCTCTTTGTTTCTTCGATGCGTACCGCGGATGCATTGTCTGTCAGCGATAAATGTACACCAAACAGGAACAGGCTGGAAGAAAACAGAGACAGGAAATATCGACTGGCCCGTTAACCCCCTGGCCTGTTTGCTGTAGGCAGAAAAGAAAAACATTGCCGGGCCGGTGCCTGCCTGGAAGAACAGCACCGCCCTTACTGCGGGGCAGGGCGCGCAGGGTGCGCGCCTGGGCGGGCAGTGGTCTCCAGATGGCCGCCGCATAGCCTATGTGTCTGATGAGAGCGGCAGCAACCAGGTGTGGCTGATGGATGCCGACGGCGGCAACAAACAGCAGTTGACCCAGGACAGCGCCATCCATGCCTGGCCCCAATGGCAGCCCCAGGGGCAGGAACTGGTGGTGTGGAGTTATGACGAGGCGGCAAAAAGCCATGCCATAAAAACTATCAACTGCCAAAACGGCGCAGAAAAAACCCTGCTGCGCAGCCAGGAACATTTAGACCGGCCGGTGTGGAGCCCGGATGGGAGATGGCTGGCCTATGCGGCTGTAGCCGGCGGCAATTGGGATATTTGGCTGATGCGTGCCGACGGCAGCGATAGGCGGCAGCTTACCCATGATGCCCAAATGGAAACCAACCCGCTGTGGCGGCCAGACGGCAAGGCCTTGGCCTACAAGGTCGCGCCCACCGGCGAGTATAATTTGACTGTGCAGTATTTTATGACTTTTGCCGGGCCGGAATATAGCACGCCGCGCATTCACCCCTGGAACGGCCCGGAGGCGGTGCAGATGAACGCCTGGAGCCCGGATGGAAACAGCATTGTCTATACCGCCGAGGTGGTGAGCAACAGTTCCGGCAAGGATAGGGTGAGCTATGTGGCCATGGTTTCGGATATCGGCTTTCCGGCTGCAGATGGCCCGGTGCACACGAGCAATACAGTGCAACTCTCCCAGGGCTGCACCTTGGGCGACCGCGGCCCGGTGTTCTCGCCGGATGGCACCAGCATTGCTTACTGGGCCTGGGATAAGAACTATAACGCATCGCTGTGGCTCTATGAGCGGGCGACGCAAACAAACCGGCCCCTTACTGAAACAGGCTGGGCCATGTACCCGCAGTGGCACCCGGATGGCGAGCGCCTCTTATTTGAACAGTATCAGGGGGGCAGTACGGATCTGTGGCTGCTACAGCTTGATAAGTGACAAAGTACAGGCATACAGGCCATGAAAAAGCCGGTACCCATCAACAGGTACCGGCTTTTTCATGGCGTTATTTTGAACGCTATATTGACAGGAAACAAGGATGACTTTGAAACGGGATTGAATACGCCGGCATTATTTTTTCGCAACAGCTGCGGCGTTTTTGAAGGCCTGAGCTGAGGCGCGGATCACCTTTTCATCCACGCAGAAGGCCAGGCGGAAATGACCGGGCAGACCAAAGCCCTGGCCTGGCACGGCCAGGATCTTTTCCTCCTTCAGGATAGCGCAGAACTGTACGTCATCGGCAATGGGTGACTTGGGAAAGAGATAGAAAGCACCCTTGGGTCGCACATAGCTGATGCCAGCCTCGTCGAGGATAGGGCAGAAGGCCTCGAGTCTTTGTGCATAAATACTGCTATCCACAGCCACATCTTGCAACTGTGCCACCACCCGCTGCATGAGTGCCGGTGCATTGACAAAGCCAAGGATGCGGTTGGCCAGAGTGAGTGCTCCCAGCATTTCCTGCTTGTCTTCCATATCCGGATGCACGGCGATATAGCCAATGCGCTCGCCCGGCAAGGAGAGCTCCTTGGAATAGGAGGAGGCAACAAGGGTGTTGGTGGAAGCTTTGAGCAAGGGGGCCACCTCGTGGCCATCAAAAACGATGTTGCGGTAGGGCTCATCCGAGACCATATAGATGGTGCGGCCGGATTTTTTGCGAACCTGCGTCAGTAAATCACCAAGCTGCTGGAGTGTTGCTGCCGGATAGATTTGACCCGTGGGGTTGTTGGGACTGTTCAAGAGGATGATCTTGGTCTTCTCGGTCAGGGCATTCTCAATAGCGGCCAGATCCAGATTGAACTCCGCATCCGTGGCAACGGTCTTGAGCACGCCATTGTGGTTGTCCACATACATACCGTACTCGACAAAGTAGGGCGTAGGCACCAGCACCTCGTCGCCCGGATCCAGCAGGGCCTTGAAGATGACGTTAAGCGCGCCGGCAGCACCGCAGGTCATGAGGATGTCGCCGCCGCTCAGGGGCACGGCCTGATCCTTGCTCAAACGTTTGGCTAGGGCTTCGCGTACAAAGAGGAAGCCAGGGTTGGGCATATAGCCATGTATGCCCGGCGTTTCATCCGTGGCGATTTGTTGCAGGATTTTTGAGAATTGCGGCGGTGGCGGTACATCTGGATTGCCCAGGCTGAAGTCAAAGACCTTGTCTTCACCGAACTGCGCCTTCATGCGTGCGCCCTCTTCGAACATCTTACGAATCATGGACGATTTTTCGGAAAAAAGACGCATTTTTTTGGCAATGCTCATATCCCACCTCCGGGTGTCATGTGGTTGGACGCTACGAACCGTTAGCTTATAATATAGTAGATTTGCACTCTAACCTGGGTTCAGGCTGGTGCGTCATTTGGCAAACTTCTTCTCAAAATAGCCATAGGCTACATTGATTTCCTTCATCTTTTCCTCGGCAACCCCCTTGAATTCCTCGCCTAGGTGGCTGACCTTGTCGGGGTGGTATTGCATGGAGAGCTTGCGGTAGGCCTTTTTGATCTCATCAAAACTTGCGCCCTTTTCCAGGCCAAGCACCGCATAGTACTGCTCTTCCAGGGTGGCGGCATTGGCGCTTTCCTGGTGCTGGCGGTAGGTGTATTTGGCCTCAATAGTGCGCTGATCGTAGGTGGAAATTCCCAGCACCCGGGCAATTTCCCTGGCCTGGCGCAGCTCGCTTTCCAGTGGGGGTTGTTTGGTGTAGATGATCTGGTAGATTAGCTCCAGCAGGATCAAGCGTGGCTCGTAGGCAAAACTGGTGCGGAACTCCTCCAGCAAGGTTCTCATATCGGTCTGGGAGTCACGCGCCTCCTTGATGAGTTGCTTGACCCAGTAGATCTGATCCTGATTGTAGCGCAGGGTGTACTGGAAAAAGTTGAGGATGGTCCGTAGCTCTGCCTTGGTGAAATGGCCGTCTGCTTGGGCGATTTTCACCAGGATATTGACCAAAAGCACGACAAAGCGTCGGTGGCTTTCGCTCTGCGAGGCTTCATAGGTGGAAACCCGACGCTGCACATGATAGGAAAAGGCCCAGAACAGACCAAGCAGCACCAGGATACCGGCCAAGCCCGAATAAAACAGGACGCCGATAAAGTTGAGCAGGGCGGGTGCACCGCCGGTTACCAGGATCAACAGGGTGAGCAGGATCAGGCAGCCACCGCAGCCTGGCTGGTTATGTTGTCTGTATTCCATCGAATCCTTGCGTGCATGTTAGCAGGAGCACGGGGTTGAACACTGTGCGGACACAGGCCAGCTTCACCGGGTACTTTCGGTAAAAAGGGCATCGACAAACTCCGCAGCGTTAAAATCGCGCAGGTCGTCGAGCTGTTCACCAATGCCAATGAAACGCACCGGTATTTTCAGCTCCTGGCAAATGTTGGCCACAATACCACCCTTGGCAGTGCCGTCAAGTTTTGTCAATGCCAGACCACTCACTCCGACCGCTTCGTGGAAGAGTCTGGCCTGGACAATGCCGTTTTGGCCGGTGGTGGCGTCCAGTACCAGTAGTACCTCGTGGGGTGCTCCGGGTAAGCGCCTGCCCATGACTCGCTGAATTTTCTTGAGTTCTTCCATGAGGTTGACGCTGGTGTGCAGACGGCCGGCAGTGTCGATGAGGATTGCATCCACATTGTGGGCAAGACCGTAGTCAATGCCATCAAAAACCACAGAGGCTGGATCTGTCCCGGGTTTTTGCGCCACCACCTCCACTCCCACCCGCTCGCCCCAGATTTTGAGCTGGTCGATGGCTGCGGCACGGAAGGTGTCTGCAGCAATCAACAGGGTGGATTGACCTGATCGGACAAATTTTGCGGCAATCTTACCGATGGTAGTGGTTTTGCCTACACCATTGACTCCCACCACCATAATGACAAAGGGGCCTTTTTCCGGCATGACCAGCTCTGCTGGCTGGTCTGAGGCAGTGATGTAGGCGAGCATTTCCTCCTTGAGAATATTTTTGAGCGCCAGTGGGTCGCTGAGTTGATCGCGCTTGACCCGTTTGCGCGCCTTGTCGAGCAGTTCCATGGTTGTGGTCACACCCAGATCAGCAGTGATCAGGAGTTCTTCCAGCTGGTCAAAGAGCTCCTGGCTGATTTCCTTCTCGCCCATGAAGAGCCGGTCCAGCTGGTAGACAAAGGAGCTGCGGGTCTTGCCCAGGCGGTCTTGCAGGCGACGGAACATGGATTTGGCTGCTGGTTTTTCCTGGGTAAAGCTGGAGGAAGGCGAGAATTCATCTTGATCTGCAGCTGTTTCCTCTTCCTCTTCAGCAGCGCTGGTCTCTTCCTCCGCCTCCATAGTGGTTGCTATGGCTTCCTGGGCAGACTCTTCACCCACAAAGATCTCTTCTGGCCCGGGGGCTTGGTCTTCTGGTGCAGTTTCCAGGTCAACAGCAGTGGGCATCCCAGTTGCTGTCGAGGTGTCGGGCAGCTCAGACACGCCGGGATCTTCAACAAAAGGCAATTCTTCCTCTGCAGGCGGGCTGTCAAGAGCAGTTGCCACAGTTGCTAGCCCTTCTTCCGGGGCAGCTTCCTCTGTGTACAGGCCAGGACTGGATGCCGGGGCAAGCATTTCTGCCTGCTCCGGCTCTGCAAGATTTGTCTCTATTTCCTCTCCAACAGGCAAATCCACAGCGTCGCTGCTTGTCGCTCTTTCCTCCTGATCAGATTCAGCGGCTGCAGGGACAAAATCTTCCTGCGCAGGCAGCGTGGTGCCCAAAGTGGTCGTTACTGGTTCTTCAGGTGCAACCCTGGGTGGAGCTGCCTCCTCTGGCTCCTGAACCGTGTCTTCTTCGCCTGCAACCTCAGGGACAGCGTCAGCTTCGCCATCGGTTAGAACCTCGGCAGCAGGAGGGGGTGCCTCTGTCAGTATTTGCTCTTCTTCCCGCAGTTCTGTTTCACTTGCTTGTTCTGTTTTTTGTTGTTTGCTGAACTTTTTTTTGAACCAGGCCAGCATCATGTTGCCTCATGGCTAGTAGGGGAATCTGCGCCCATGAGAATGGTCAGGGCTTCCTCAATGGTGTGCGGGTAGTGGAAGATCACATCTTTGCGGATTTCTTCGGGTATTTCCAGCACATCCTTTTCATTGAGCGGCGGCAACACCAATTCGTTGATATCGGCGCGCAGGGCAGCCAGTACCTTTTCGCTGATACCGCCCACCGGCAGGATATCGCCGCGCAGGGTAATCTCTCCGGTCATGGCCACATCTTGGCGCACCGGCTTGCCAGAAAGAACGGAATAGAGCGAGGAAACCATGGCCACCCCTGCAGAGGGCCCATCCTTGGGGATGGCTCCTTCTGGCACGTGCACGTGCAGGTCGATCTCGGCAAAGGTCGCAGGATCAAGCTTGAGATCCTGCGTGTGCGACTTGATATAGGTGAGCGCTGCTGTGGCCGACTCCCTCATCACCTCACCCAGCTTGCCGGTGAGCATGAGCCCGCCCTTGCCTTGCATACGTGAGGATTCGATGAACAGTATCTGACCGCCGACCGGTGTCCAGGCCAGGCCGGTGGCCAGGCCTGGTCCCCAACTGCGGGTTTTCATTTCCTGGAAAAAGCGCTGCGGTCCCAGATAGTCGTACAGATCCCCTGGGGTGATGGTAATGGCACCGCTGTGGCCGCGGGCAATTTTGGCTGCCACCCCGCGACAGAGCGCGGCCATTTCCCGCTCCAGGTTGCGTACCCCGGCCTCGCGGGTGTAGAGGTTGATCAGGCTGCGGATAGTTTCCTCTGGTAAAATCAGGTCATCGTTAGTCAAGGCGTGCGCTTCCAGTTGCTTGGGCAGGAGATAGCGCATGGCAATGGCTGTTTTTTCTTCCAGGGTGTAGCCTGAGAGTTCCACGATCTCCATACGGTCGCGCAAGGGACCGGGGATGGTATCCAACACATTGGCCGTGGCAATGAACATCACCTTAGAGAGATCAAATTCGATGTCGAGATAGTGATCGGTGAAGGTGGAGTTTTGTTCCGGATCGAGCACTTCCAGCAGGGCCGAGGAAGGATCGCCACGGAAGTCACTGCCCAGCTTGTCCACCTCGTCCAAAAGGAAAACCGGATTGTTGGCTCCGGCCCGTTTGAGGCTGGAGATAATGCGACCGGGCAGGGCACCGATATAGGTGCGACGATGGCCTCGTATCTCTGCCTCGTCCCGTACGCCACCCAGGGCAATGCGCACGAACTTGCGGTCCATGGTGCGGGCGATGGACTGACCCAGCGAGGTCTTGCCCACACCCGGGGGCCCGACAAAACAGAGGATCGGGCCATGCACATCTTCCTTGAGCTTACGCACGGCCAGAAATTCCAGAATACGTTTTTTGATCTTTTCCAGGCCGTAGTGGTCTGCATCCAGATCCTGGGCCGCCTGGTCCAGATCCAGGGTATCGGTGGTGGATTCCAGCCAGGGTAGTTCAAGTATCCAGTCGACATAGGTGCGTGAAATCGTATATTCCGGCGACGAGGGCGGAATGCGCTCCAGCCGGTTGACTTCTTTTTCCGCCACGGCGCGGGCATGCTCGGGCAAAAGCTTGGCCGCGATTTTTTCACGCAGTTCACGCACCTCGGCCTTTCCCTCTTCATCTTCACCCAGTTCCTTGCGGATGGCCTGCAGCTGCTGCCTGAGAAAGAATTCGCGCTGGCGCTCATCCATATCTTTCTTCATCGAGGCCTGGAGCTGCTTACTCATCTCCACGGTCTCCATGCGTTTGTGCAGTTCACTGGCCACCCGGTGCAACAGGTCGGCCAGGGGGCCGATTTCCAGAATCTCCTGCTCCATATCGATCTTCAAGTTGAGCTGGGAGCTGACCAGGTAGGCCACGTAGAAAGGATTGGTCAAGCTGTTAACCGTGGCCACCAACTCTTGGGGGAGTTCAGTGGCGCTGACTAGCTTCTGGAACTGGCTGCGGATATTGAAGAGCAGGGCTTCGATGTTTTTGTCCTCCACCTGCTCCATGGGCAGTTCATGCACCCGGGCCTTGATATAGGGGCTGTCCTGCAAAAATTCATCAATGGCAAACTTGTGCGTGCCACTCACCAGAATTTGGTAGTAGCCTTCCTGCGCCTTGTTGATTTTATGCAGGTAGCCGACCACGCCCACCTGGTAGAGGTCGTCCTGTCCAAGGGCATCGTCGTCCTTGCTCTGTTCTTTTTTGCTGGGCACCAGCCCAATGAGTCGGTCGCCCAACAGGACGTCGTCTATCAGGCCCTTTGAGGCCTCGCTGGACACCTGCAGGGGAAAGCCCATACCTGGATAGAAAACAAAACCTTGCAAAGGCAGAATGGACAGGATTTCCGGGACACCCAACTCGACGGGATCTACTTTTTTTTGTTCGCTGTGTTCTTCGTTGGCCATACCGTTAGTCTCCAGACTGTATATTGATCGTTCTTCGAGGTTTTTTACCCTTTTTAGGCAGAGTGACCAGGAGAACGCCATGCGTGTACGATGAGTGCACCTCGTCGACCTCAATGGCCGCAGGCAGTATCAGGGTGCGTTGAAAAGGGCCAAGCTCCATTTCCAATTGGTGGATACAAGCAATGCTGGGATGATCGGTCAGTTGGCGCACACCGCTGATGCGGATGCTCCGCCCCTCCACCAGTACCTGCAGGCTGTCGCTGCGGGCACCGGCAAGCTCGGCATAGAGGAGGAAGGTGTTTTCGGTTTCATAAATATCCACTGCAGGTTGCCAGCCGCGACTATCAGCTGGAATCATGCGGGCAATGGACATACTGCGCAGAATTCTGCCGCTGTGCTGCTGCATCTGTTGAAGCTCCTGCAACAATTTTTTGCTGAATTGATCCATGGGGTATTCTCCCGTTATGCAAACGTGGTGCGTTCGTGGCCAGATTGTCCTGTTCGGCCCTGGAGTCGAAGTGGGACACTGACACTAAGCATATACTTTTAAGCATCATCTGGCTCCTGGCAATTTGAACACGTGGGAAAAAGAAGAGAAAAATCCCGACACCATAACGGGATAGCAGAAGCGTTGTTTTTGTTTTTTGTTGCTTTTCAGGGTGGCAGCATTAGTGTATGCGACGAATTGACACGATACCGTACGTATCTTGTGCGCGTTTGTGTACGTATTGTTTGGGTTTGTGGCACGGTCATTGGCCGGGCCCATAAAATGGAGGAAAAATATGAGCGGTTCATGTGGAAGCACCTGTGGCAGCGGCAGCTCGCAGCAGGGAACCTGTGGTACTGGGGATGCGCGGCTGGCGCAGCAGGATTTGGCCATCAACAGGTCGTTGGGAAAGATCAAGAACAAGATCCTGGTGATGAGTGGCAAGGGCGGGGTGGGAAAGTCCACGGTGGCTGTGAATTTGGCCTTAAGTCTGGCCAAACGTGGCCACAAGGTTGGACTCATGGATGTGGATTTGCACGGCCCGGATGTTTGCCGTATGCTCAATCTGACCGGCATGCTGGTTGCGCCTGAAGATCCCAATGGCCTGGTACCACCTTTGATCTATAACGACACCCTTAAGGTGGTGTCTTTGGAATACATGATGAAGGACCGGGACGAAGCCATTATTTGGCGTGGCCCCTTGAAAATACAGGCCATCCGTCAGTTTGTCTCTGACATGGACTGGGGTGAACTGGATTACCTGGTCGTGGACGCACCTCCAGGCACCGGTGATGAGCCGCTGTCTGTGGCCCAAACCATCCCGGGCGTACAGGCCCTGGTGGTGACCACGCCCCAGGAGGTAGCTCTGGCCGATGTGCGTAAATCCATCAACTTCTGCAAAACTGTGGACATGCCCATTGTTGGTCTGGTGGAGAACATGTCGGGCTTTGTTTGTCCGCACTGCAGCCAGGAGGTGGATATTTTCAGTAAAGGCGGGGGTGAACGCACTGCCCAGGAGTTTGATCTACCCTTTCTTGGCAGTATTCCCATGGATCCCCAAGTGGTGAGTGGTGGAGACACAGGCAGCCCCTATCTCTCCTCGGGCACGGACAGTCCGGCTGCCAAGGCCTTTGAGGCGGTGGTCAGTGCTGTGGAGCAGCGTTTGCCCCCGGGCCCGGTGTTGGTCGATCCCTTTGCCAGCGGTTGTGGATGCAATCCGGGTGCCTGTGGCCTGGGTTGATGAGGCTTGCAGGCGTAGTGAGGGGCTGTCATTATTGAACTTGGTCTACCGCGGAATCACCACCACAATCATCACCTTGTGGTCAGTCGGTAGGAGAGGAGGGAGTGGCGTATGCGTGTGGAACAACTCGTGGTTGGGATGATGGGCGTTTGTTGCTACATTGTATCCTGCGACAAGAGCAAGGAAGCCGCGGTCATTGATCCGGGCGGCGATGAAGAACGTATCTTGAAATACCTACGGGATCAGGGCCTGAATACCAAGTATATTATCAATACCCATGGGCATCTGGATCATGTCTGCGGTAACGCAGCAGTGCAGCAGGGTACTGGTGCGCAGATCGTCATGCACGAGGCGGATGTGGCCTATTTCAGCGATCCGGCCATCCGGCGTTATTTTTCCGGCCTGGGTTTGACCGAGTCACCGCCAGTGGATGTGGCGGTGCGCGATGGTGAGATGATCGCCATTGGTCAGGAACAGCTGCAGGTGCTGCATACCCCGGGACATACCCCGGGCGGGATGTGTCTGTACAATGCGCCGCACTGTTTTACGGGAGACACACTCTTTGTGGGTGCAGTGGGACGTACGGATTTTCCCAAGGGTTCCATGCAACAGCTGATCGACAGCATCCGCAGCAAACTTCTGGTCCTGCCGGCCGATACCCTGGTCTGGCCTGGCCACGGTTACGGTGGCTTACAATCCACCATCGGTCAGGAAGCACGAAGTAATCCCTATCTGTAGGTTTTTTTCGGGCAATAGCTTGGCTTGAAAACCGGAACCGGAAATATTTTCCCTTCCGGTTTTCTTTTTTGTGGCGTTGTAGCCGTTGTTTTTCAGAATTATGCACAGGGGGAGAAGCTGCCATGCGCGCAATACTTCTTGGTACGGCCGGCCATGTGGATCATGGGAAGACCAGTTTCATTCGCGCGTTGACCGGTATGGATTGCGACCGTCTCAAGGAGGAAAAGGAGCGCGGCATTACCATTGAGCTTGGTTTTGCCTATCTTGATCTGCCGGATGGCCAGCGACTGGGCATTGTCGATGTGCCTGGTCATGAAAAATTTGTGCGCAACATGGTGGCTGGAACTGCGGGCATGGATCTGGTGGCCTTTATTGTGGCTGCGGATGAAGGCATCATGCCCCAGACCGTGGAGCATTTCGATATCTGCCGGCTCTTGGGGGTGCGCGACGGCATCATCGTGCTCACCAAAAGAGATTTGGTGGAGCCCGAATGGTTGGAGATGGTGGAAGAGGAACTGCACGAGTTTTTTGCAGACAGCTTTCTTGCAGATGCACCGATACTGGCAGTGGACTCAATCAGTGGCAAAGGAGTAGAGGCGGTACGGGAGGCCCTTGCTGCCAAGGTAATGGCTTTGCCGCGTTCCGACGAATTCGGTCCCTTCCGCATCCCGGTAGACCGGGTCTTTTCCATGAAGGGGTTTGGCACGGTTATCACCGGTACCTCCCTGAATGGCCGCATCGAAAGCGGGGCGGATCTCACCTTGTATCCCGGCGGGCTGAACGCAAAAATCAGGGGCATACAGGTGCATGGCCAGGAAGAAAAAGTGGTCGAGGCCGGGCACCGTACCGCCATCAACCTACAGGGGGTGGAGAAGGAGCAGATCAACCGGGGTGATATGGCAGCCAGCCCGGGTTCGATGGTGGCTGCAAGTATTTTTGACGTTGAGGTGCAGGTGTTGTCTGCTGCAGCCAAGCCCCTGAAGCACCGCAGCCAGGTGCGGGTGCATATGGGCACCCGCGAGATTACCGGCCGGGTGTCTCTCTTGCAGGCCGATGCGCTTGCCCCGGGCGAGCAGGGTTATGCCCAGCTTATTCTCCAGCACAGGGCCGCGGCTTGGCCGGATGACCGCTTTGTGCTGCGCAGCTATTCACCGGCTGCAACCATTGCCGGTGGTCGGATTCTCAGTGTGGGACCAAGAAAGCGCCGGCGTTTACAGGAGGCAGACCGCGCCCAGGCAGCACAGGCCCTTGCTGTCTATGCCAGTGGAGAGCAGGAGGATATCCTTCTTGAGCTTGTGGAGGAAAGCGGCCTGCAGGGGCTTACCATGAACCAGCTTGCGGCCCGTAGCGGTATCTTTGGCAAGCGTTTGCAAAAAGCACTGCAACACCCGGTTTCAACCGGTGCCCTGGTCATTGTGGAAAGCGATACCCAGCGCATGCTGGCGGCACCGGTGGCCCGGCTGTTGCAGGAGCGGATTGTCGGTATCCTGGCGGAATTTCATCGTGCCAACCCGCTGAAGCAGGGCATGGGCCGGGAAGAGTTGCGCAGTCAGATACGTCCTGCGGTGGATGCCCGCCTGCTCATGCAACAACTCGCCGTGCTGGCCAAAAAAGGAGATGTGGTGCAGGAGGAAGGCATCTTGCGCCTGAGCGGGCATGCGGTGCGCCTGCAGGTGGATGAACAGGCCATGGAGGAGCGGCTTGTGGCACTTTACCACGAGGCAGGCCTCACTCCGCCCAATCTGAAGGACGTTTTGGCGCTTTTTCCAGATGTCCCGGAAAAACAGAGCCTACAGATGATCGAGCTGCTCAGCTCGCGGGGAATGTTGGTGCGGGTCAGCGATGCATTGCTCTTTCATGCAAGTGCGTTGACAGCCCTGGAGGAGCGGCTTGTGGCCGCACTGAGAGAACAGGGGGAAATCGATGCCCCACGGTTCAAGGAGCTGACTGGTCTGACCCGCAAGTTTTCCATTCCTCTGCTGGAATACTTTGACCGGATCAAGCTCACCCTGCGCGTTGGTGATAAACGGATTCTGCGCAAAGGGCAGTAAGAAGGGGTAAGGACGAAGATCAGGCCGTGAGCCGTATCAGCGTGTAACGGTGCAGATGACTGCATCCCGGGCAGGACTCAGCGCAATTGTTCCACCTTGAAATGCGAAGGAAGCTCCAAAAAGAAGGTGGCAACCGGCAGGGGATCAAAGGAAAGAAGCCCTTGGCGTTCCAACAGCAGTTTCCCTTTGACAATACTGCCACTCACCTCGGTGGTTTTCGGCCAATAATATCCTGTTTCTTCGTCCAGGCCGTAGTTGAGGTAGCTGACATCCAGGAGGATAGTATCTTTCTTGTCCACCAGCAGGTGTCTGGCCACCAGGTTACGTTCCCTGTCCAAGAGCAGATGATGGCTGAGTTTTCGGCTATCTTGCCAGACAAACCAGTACCCGGTTTGCTCTGGGTTCTGCGCTGCCTTGATCTGGCCACTTAAAGCTGACGTCAGGCCATGCACCCTGCCACCCAACAGCGGCACAATATCTGCCAGGATCAATGGCTCCGGTACCACGGATCGCCAGGAAGCCCCGTCAACCCGACCCCGGCGTACCGTTGCCGCCCGGTTATCCACCATGGTAAAATTGGTGCCATCAGATACGGCCAGATACAAGGTGCGACCCAGAGGATCGTGGGCACTGAAGCGCAGTTGATCGGGCTCATCCATCAGCAAGACAGCATCCACCCGGCCGCTGCTCCCCAGAATGTTCCAGGAAATGAGATAATCTGTCTCCACGGATGGTGGGAGCGGCTCCTGGGCCAGGGTCGTGAGGCGCTCAATGGCCTCTCGCTGCTCCAGGGCAGGGAGGGCGCTGGTCTTAGGCAGGCTGATTCCACCACAGGCGCTCAGCAAAACAAGGATCAGGGCGCAGAGCCCACTGTGGACAAGTACTCGGACAAGAGGGTGGTTCATGGACTTGGCTGATGTTCGATGGAGTAGATTTGTTCCAGGGTTTTGTGGCGCGCTGTCTCGTTTTGGCTGTCGATGTAGTGCTTGAGCAGCTGTTTATAGAGGGTGAGTGCGGCCTCGCGTTTGCCAGCGGCCAGGTAGACTTCAGCCAGGTGCTCGAGGATGGCTGGGTCGTCCTGGGCCAGGCGGCTTGCCTCTTCCAGTTCGTGTGTAGCCTCTTCCACCCTGCCCAGTTTATACAATACCCAGCCAAGGCTGTCGCGAATATAGCCATTGTCTGGCTTGAGTGTGACTGCCTGGAGCAGGTAGTCCAGGGCCTTGTCCAAGTTTATGCTTTTTTCGGCCCAGCTGTAGCCGACAAAATTCAGGGCTGCAGCATTCTTCGGGTTGATGGCCACAATGTTTTCCATAACTTCCAGGGCAGCGGTATGTTCGCCCTGACCCTCCAGCAGAAGACCATAGCTATAAAGCAGGTCTTCATCTCCTGGAAAATGTGCGATTCCCTGCTCCAGTACCCTGCGGCCCATGGTGTTGCGGCCCTGGCTGTCGTGCAGGGAAGCCAAAAGCCGGTACATGACAGGATGCCTGGTAATGGGATTGGCAATATTGCGCTCCAAAAGGAGCACAGCATCATCTGCCCGGTTCAGTTCCTTGTACAGGTTCACCATGAGCCCGAGGGCATCGAGAAACTCCGGTGCTTTGTGGTCTATCAGCCGTACCTGCCGCAGGGCTGCCTCGTATTTTTTTTCCTGCTGCAAGAGGATGGCGAGCAGATAACGGGCCTCAGTGATGTTCTCCCGGTTAAGCATCTGCTCCAGTACAGATCTGGCTGCCTTGTATTTTTTCTGCTTGATGTAGAGTCTGGCGATGGATAAATCCACCCACAACGGTTTGTCTGCCACTTGTCGCAGATTCTGCAATTCCTGTAGAGCTAGATCATCCCTGCCCTGCAGGAGGAAAAGCCGTATCAGGCCAAGGTAGGCGTTTTCATTTTGCTCCTCCCGGTCAATGATATCCCGGTACATGGCCTCTGCCTGCGCATAGTCCTTTTGCTGCACCAGCAGTTCCGCCTCTTCGCTCTGTACTTCGGCAGACCAGTTAAGGCCCAGCGCCTGGCTGTAGTGGGCCTTGGCCTCCTCGGGCCTGTCTTCACCGCGCAGGAGCCGGGCCATGAGGATATGGGCCTGATAGGATTGGGGGTCGAGTTGCAGGATCTTACTCAGTATGGCGCGAGCATTGTCTGTATGGCCGCTGACGAGATACACTTCTGCCAATGGCAGCATGACCGTAGGATCATCAGGATGGTTTTCAACAATGCGCTGATACTGCTCCATGGCAGCGGCCGTGTTGTGCTGACCCAGCAGGACACGGGCATAGAGCATACGCATGGTTGCATTGCCCGGATTTTTCTGTAGATACCGTTCAAGCCAGCTGGCTGCCTCGCTACTGCGCTCAAGCCGGAGCAGAAGTATGGGGATCTTGTCCTCGGCATAGCTTGCCTCGGGATCACAGATAACCGCCTTTTCATAGGCCTCCAGTGCCTCGGCAAACTGCAGACGCAGTTCGGCATTGCGTCCCCACAAAAAATAGAAGTAGGCACAGGCAAAATCCGTATCTGGAGCAGGAACCTTGACTGTTGCTGCGTGTGGTGGTTGCGTGGCTTTTGCTGGCAGGGCCGAAGCCCTGTCTGCCGCAGGCTGGCAGGCATTAAGAGCAAGACAAAAAGGCGCAGCGAGAAGCAGAGAACATAGATGGCGAAAGATCGTTACTGGCATGCAAATCCCCTGGCACAACACAGTTCCCGCACCAGCTGCTGAATACAGGCCTGAACCTTGTCGCGATTGGCGCTGTTGTCAATGCGTTTGATATAGCTCTGGGGAAAGGAGGCAAAGAGTCTGTCCACCTTGATCAACTGCTCTTCCTGCTCAAAATCGTTGGGATGTTCACGGCGCTGCTCGCGAATACGACGCAGCCCTTCCTGTGGCGATACCCTGAGCAGCAAAACCATATCCGGCTCCGGGGCAAAGGCATTTTTGGTGAAAATGTCGACCGGGTCCATGCCCGCTGCCCCCTGATAGGCAACGGAGGAAAAATAGTAGCGGTCAGTGAGGACGATTTGCCCAGCGGCCAGGGCCGGGTTGATGCACTGGGCTACATGTTCCTTGCGGTCCAGTAGAAAAAGCTCCAATTCCTCCTCTGGAGTCAGTTTTTTTCTGTTGGTAAAGAGGTTACGAATATACTGACCATAGGTGCCATTCGTGGGTTCTCTGGTTTCCACTACGCCAAGTCCCTGCCCGCGCAGGTAGGCGGCAAGCCACCGTAAATGACTTGACTTGCCAGCACCATCAATGCCCTCAAAGGCGATCAAAAGACCGCGTTGCACTGTGTCAGCATTCATGACGCATCCGGTTTGCAGCCATATTCTGAGCCAACACGAGGGCAGCGGCCAGGCTATCTGCCTTGGCCAGTCCCTTGCCGGCAATGTCGTAGGCAGTGCCATGATCCACCGAGGTGCGGATAATGGGCAGGCCTAGGGTGACGTTGACGCCATCTGCAAAGTGGAGCAGTTTAAAGGGGATGAGTCCCTGATCATGGTACATGGCAATCACCGCGTCAAATTTGCCTTGGGCAGCCTGGCAAAAAACCGTGTCCGGTGGCCAGGGACCGCTCAATTCGGCCTGCGGCAGAGCACGTTTGGCCGCCTCCACGGCCGGCTGGATAATGCGCGTCTCTTCGTCGCCAAAAAGGCCCTGTTCACCACCATGCGGGTTGAGCCCGACCACTGCAATGCGCGGAGTGGCGCAGCCAAAATCCCGTTGGAGGGTGGTATGTGTTTGGCCTATGCAGGCGCTGATTTTTTCGGCGCAAAGTAAGGTGGGCACCCGCTGCAGGGCCTCGTGGATGGTGACCAGCACCACCTTGAGGCGCGGACCAGCCATCATCATATGCACTTCGCGCGTGTTGGTGAGGGCCGCCAGCATCTCTGTATGTCCAGGATAGGGATAGCCGGCTGCCTGTAGGCTGAATTTGCTGATCGGGCAGGTGATGAGTGCACTTCCCTGGCCGCTGCCAAGCAGGGCTACAGTCTGTTCAATATAGCGGGCCATGGCCCGACCGCTGGCCTCTGTGGGCTGACCCCATTTGAGATCATGCAGATCGGGGCTGTCCACCTGCAGCACCGGCATCTCCCCTGCGGTAATGTTGTGTCCCGGCTGCCAGGGTGTGGGTCGTACCTGCCTCTTAGTCACTTGGGCGGCCTGCTGCAGGATACCCAGATCTCCCACCACCACTGTCGGCCAGGCAGGATCGGGACGCCATTGGGTTTCTCCAGCAAAAAGGCGCACAAGGATCTCCGGCCCGATACCAGCAGGGCAACCCATGGTGATGTACAGCGTTTGTGCACTATTGACGGTGGTGCGCATAGTTACGTCAAATAGTCAAAGGCATTTTCAAAAAGTTCAATACGCTCAACAACACCGTTGTGGTTAAGCAGGACACTAACCACATCAAAGCGGGCGGAACAGTTGCCTAAACCCTCTTGCATCATATAGTTCAGCGCAATTTTTGACAAGCGGCGCTGCTTGTCTGCATGCACTGCCTCGGCAGGAACCCCGAATCGCAGGGAGGTGCGGGCTTTCACCTCAATGAACACCAAGGTCTCACCCTGGCGGGCAATGATGTCCACTTCGGCAAAGGCCTTGCGGAAATTGCGCACCAGGATCTGGTACCCCTGCTTTTGCAGGTAGCACACCGCAGCCTCTTCTCCGATGCGGCCTGCTGTACGAGATGGCCGCGGCTTGGCTTTCCTTATCCCAAGGGCAACTCCTGTATGACCATGGTTTTGCCCACATGTTCCCGCACACCTCTGAAGCTCATACGATGTTGGGGGCAAGGGCCATGGAGGGCAATGGCCTGTCGATGCGCCCGGGTCGGATAACCCTTGTTCTTTTGCCAGTTATAGCAGGGGTATTGCTCGTGCAGGTTGAGCATCAGATGGTCTCTGTGGACCTTGGCTAGGATGGAGGCAGCGGCAATGGAGGCACTTTGCCTCTCGCCACGGACCAGGGTGTGCTGGCGGATGGGGAGTGGCACGCTAAAGGTGCCGTCCACCAGCAAACAGGCGGGCATGGGATTGTCCTTTTCTGCGCAGGCCACCACCGCTCGCTTCATGGCAAGCAGTGAGGCCTGCAGAATATTGAGCGTATCAATTTCCTTGGCCTCAGCCAAACCCAGGCCAATGCAGGCGCCATTTTCATGGAGCAAGTTAAAAAGAGATTCCCGCGTTTTTGCACTGAGCGTCTTGGAATCTCGGAATATAGAGTATTCGCACGGTTCAGGCAAAACAACACAGGCAGCCACCACTGGTCCGGCCAGCGGGCCCCGGCCCGCTTCATCCACTCCGGCAACAGGAGTTACCCCCTGGGCGTGCAGGCTGCGCTCAATGGCAAAGGTGTCGGGATAGCCTGCCAGACTTGCGCCTGTACTGGACAAGGACAAAGCCATGTTCCGGCTGCGCCCCTGCTTCATGGTCCCCTCATGGTGTGATGGTAGCCTTATGGCGTGTTACCGTTGTCTATGCGCACTGCTGTAGAACAAAACGCACAATACACATCTTCGGGGATGTGTATTGTGCCAGCTGAAACTGTGTGGCCGCTGAACAGACTTGCGTCTTATTTGTTGAGGCCGCGTTCGCGAATACGGGCTGCCTTACCACGAAGATTGCGCAGGTAGTACAGACGGGAACGGCGTACCCGACCGTGGGTAACAATTTCCACCTTTTCGATTCTGGGGGAATGAAGCGCAAAGGTTTTTTCCACTCCGACACCGTGGGAAATCTTGCGCACGGTAAAGCTGGCATCCATGTTGCCGCGCTTGCGGCGGATTACCACGCCTTGGTACACCTGCACACGCTCCTTGTTGCCTTCAACGATGCGGATGTGCACCTTGACCGTATCGCCGGGGCGAAAGTCGGGCATATCAAAACGCATCTGTTCCAGATCAATTTGTTCAAGTACATTCATGATGCTATCCCTTCAGAGGTCTGTGGCGTGAATACGCCGCTTGTTGTATACAAATATTCAACAGAGTTACTGTTTTGTTCCGGCATAACCGTTGTCCGAGCAACCGGCTGTGCTTCCCATGAGGCGATCCAGCAGAATGGCTGTGGCCGAACGCACCGAAAGGTGGTTGTAGCTGCCAACTCCCACAATGGGCGGCAGTACCGCATCTGCCCCATCCAAAATTTCCGGGGCAAGGCCCCAGCCTGTACCCAAAAGGAGGAGAAAGGGTTCTCCCTGCCATAGACGCGAGCGCATATCACAAAAGGGCAATGTTTCCCGCCCGCAACGCGCGCAGGTGGCGACCACTGTCGCTTTTTCTCCGTTCAGGGAGGCATTCATACCTGCTATTGCCTCGGCCAGACTACTGCAAATCCGCACCAGCGACAGGGCTTCGCCTCGATCGGGATTGGCCTGTGCGCCATAGCCCTCTTGCCAGTGGCCGATAATTTCCTCGGCCATGTGCTGCTGTTCGGCAAAGGGTGTAACCACCCAGTAGCTGCACACTCCGAATGTACGGGCCGCCCGGGCAATGTCGTGTAGGTCCAGGTTGGTGAGGGCAGAACCAATGGCTTCACCCCGCCGATTGAGAACAGGATAATGAACCAAGGCCAGACCAAGGCGCGGGCGGATCATGCGTTGATTTCCCGGGCTTGTTTCTGCTCTTGTCGCGCCTGCTCAACTCGGTCCAAGAGCCCTTCTTGGGCAAGGAGCACGCGTTCAGCCTTGCTCAACTCCAACCCGTTGAGCAGATCCGCTCGTCTGTCCAGGGTCAGGCGCACGGATTCCAAAAAACGGTGGCGGGCAATGGCCAGATGATCGCCAGATAGCAAAACCGCTGGTACTTCCAACCCTTCGAACACCGGTGGCCTGGTATATTGATCGTGTTTGAGCAGACTGCGGCTGAAGCTGTCGCGTTCTGCCGAATCAGCGCAACCAAGCGCACCTGGCAAAAGGCGACAAACAGCATCGATCACCACCAAGGCTGCAAGTTCTCCACCGCTGAGCACATAATCGCCAATCGAGCACTCTTCGTCCACATGGTGGCTGCTGAAACGCTCATCCACCCCTTCGTAACGGCCACAGACAAGAATGAGCTGATCAAAATCTGCATACAAGCGTGCCTGTTGCTGTGAAAACGGTACCCCCCGCGGGCTCAGCAAGATCACCCGGCTGCGACCCCGGCGTGGTACGGCCTTGAGGCAGGCTGCCAGCGGCTCCGGCTTCATGACCATCCCTTCACCACCGCCGTAGGGTCGGTCATCAGTCATCTGATGGCGGTCGCCTGCGTGGTCGCGAATGTTGTGGATGGCTATGTCAATGATCTGCGCCTGCCGCGCCCGCCGGATGATACCTTCACCCAGGGGCGAGGCAAAGAAATCCGGAAAAATGCTGAGGAGATCAATACGCATCATGTTTTTTCATTTGCGTTTATCTCCAGCAGTCCCTGGGGCAGGGTGAACACAACCGATTCGGCATGCACGGCCGTGATGAATGTGCTCACTGCCGGGATCAAGTATTCGTTACCGCCACCGTGCACCACCAGGAGCGCATGCGCGTCCGTATCCAGCAGCTCCACTATCCGGCCAAGAACGACACCATCGTGCGTGTGAGCCTCCTTGCCCATCAGGGTGTGCAGATAAAATTCTCCCACCGGCAGGGGCGGCAGGTCCCGACTGTCCAGCCAAATTTCTTGTCCCTGCAGCGACTCTGCCTCATTCCTGTTGTCGCAGCCGTCCAGCTTGAGCACCATTGCTGTCCCGCTCAACTTGGCCTGATTTACCCTGTATTCGCGTTTTTTCGTATCGTCCGGGGCTGCCAGAAAAATTTTTGTATAGACAAAAAAGTTTTCTTTCTTGGCAGTGAAGGGCTCAATCCTGATTTCGCCCCGCAGCCCATGCGGTCGTAGTACTCGACCGATACGCACATACACCTGTTCGGCAAGTGGACGATGCCCTACACCTTTTGGCATGACCCAGATTCATCCCCGTTCGGGCCCCTGTTCTTCCACGATTTCCAACCGTGCACGCCGATCGTCGCCTTGGGAGGCAGCCATTACCGCTCGGATAGCCTTGGCAGTACGACCCTGTTTGCCGATAACCTTACCAAGGTCTTCCTGGGCTACACGGAGTTCATAGGTGAGGGCGTCCTCCTCCTGTCGGATATCCACCCGAACCTGATCTGGATGATCCACCAGGTTCTGCGCGATATAACGGACCAATTCGCTCATCTTGTTCGGATTTACACCGCTGGAGGCGTGCTGTCCACGTGCTTTTTGATGAGACTGCGTACGGTGACCGAAGGAATGGCTCCCTTACTGACCCAGTGCGCAAGTTTTTCGCTGTCGATCTTGACCGCAGCCGGATCGCACATGGGATCATAGGTGCCGACTATATCGAGAAACTTGCCGTCGCGCGGGGCCTGGCTGTCGGCCACGACAATCCGGTAAAAGGGTTGTTTTTTCCGTCCTCTGCGGGTCAAACGGATATGTACTGCCATGCTGTTGCTCCTTGTTGTGGCGGGCCAGGGGCCCAGGTAGAAAATATATGTTCCGTGATCAATGTGTGGTGATCTTAGCGGCGCAGCCCCTTGGGAAGCTTCCGTTTTCTTGTTCCGGTCAGGATGCCCTTGCCCTTCATCTGCTTCATCATTTTCAGCATCATGCCGTAGCTTTTCAGCACCCGATTGACTTCAGTGACCGAGGTGCCGGCTCCTTTGGCAATGCGAACCCTGCGACTGGCGTCAATAATGCGATGGTTGCGCCGTTCCTTCAGGGTCATCGAGCGGATGATCGCCTCGGTGCGGGCCAGTTCCTTTTCATTGGGTTTGGGGGCATCCTGGGTCTGTTTGAGCTTGTTGATCCCTGGAATCATATCCATGATCTGTTCCAGGCTACCCATTTTCTTGATCTGTTGGATCTGGTCAAGAAAATCTTCCAGAGTGAAGGCATTTTTCTGGATTTTTTGAGCGAGTTTTTCCGCTTGTTTTTGATCAACAACTGCCTCGGCCCGCTCGATTAGTGAGAGAACGTCGCCCATGCCAAGGATGCGGGAGGCAGTGCGGTCGGGGTGGAATACTTCCAGCGCATCCACTGATTCGCCCATGCCCACAAACTTGATAGGTTTGCCAGTCACCTTTTTTACCGACAGGGCAGCGCCACCGCGGGCGTCGCCTTCCATCTTGGTGAGCACCACCCCGGTGATGGCCAGCTGGGCGTTGAAGGTATTGGCCACGGCAACCGCATCCTGGCCAGTCATGGCATCGGCGACGAAAAGCACTTCGGCAAGTGGCACTGCCTGGCTAATGGCCTGCAACTCTGCCATGAGCACTTCATCCACATGGAGGCGGCCGGCGGTGTCGATGATAACAGTGTCCTGACCCTGCTCCCGAGCGGTGGCCATGGCCTGACGGGCAATATCCACCGGGCTGTGCGTTGCTTCGGATGGGTAGACTGGCACGCCAATTTGCGCACCCAGCACATGCAGCTGTTCAATGGCCGCCGGCCGGTATACATCCGCAGGAACAAGCAGAGGCTGGCGGCCTTTGCCCTTCAGTTGCTTGGCTAGTTTTGCTGCAGTGGTGGTCTTGCCAGAACCCTGCAGGCCGGCAAGCAGGATGGCGGCGGGCTGTGTACCACTCAGGTTCAAGGGCTGCGCCTCTGTCCCCAGCAGGTCCACCAGCTCGTTGTGCACCACCTTGATGACCTGTTGGCCCGGAGAAAGGCTACTCAGCACCTCCTGGCCCACGGCCTTTTGTGTTACCGCTGCAATAAAATCCTTGACCACACCCAGGTTGACATCAGCCTCAAGCAGGGCAGTGCGCACCTCACGCATGGCTTCCTGGATGTTTTCTTCTGTCAGGACGCCATGGCCGCGGAGTTTCTTGAAAACTGATTCAAGCCGGTCGGTCAGATTTTCAAACATACCCTTCTCAATATAAAAAAAGCCTGCGGTTGCATGCAGGCGAACTTTGTGAGTTCATAAAATACACAATATACAAGGATGAACTATGTATCGTGTCTGGACTGAAAAGTCAAGGCTTTCGAGAACCTTCCCACCATGTCTGCTTGTGGTGTTCGCACCTTTGCCAGTGTCTTTTTTTTACACGTATGCTAAGGTGGCGCACCAAAAATCACTATTCGGTGTAGATAAAAGAGGGTTGCGCTATGAAGAAAGAGCCAATGGGGCCGTGCCCGGTATGTGGTGAGGAAGTAGTACTGGATCAGCTACAAGAGGGAGGCGCCTGCCCGCTCTGTTCGACTCTGATAACCACAATCAGCCAGCGGCCAGAATTGGTACAGCAGCTGTGGGCCACCCAGTATGCCTCTGCTCCGTTGCCACCTCCTGTCAAAACGCGCATCAACAGCGAAGCGGAGTTGCCGGATGTGCTCGATGCCAAGCGGTACCGCACCGTTGATCGTGATAACAACAAGTGGTACCTATCGGTGAGCGAGGTGAACGGCAAACCAGTGGAAGTGTTTGCCTCCACCGCCTTTGACCGCGATCACGAGTTGCAGTCGCGCATCTCTAACCTCACCACCATTACACGGCTCATCTCCTTGTTGCTCAGGCATCTTTCACTGGGCGAACCGCTTACCTATGAGAAATGCCTCAAGCAGATTCAACGCAGCTCGCGGCAAAGGAATGATTTGCCCGACATGCTGTACGGTGTACTCAGGCGATACGCCTCGCAGCCATTGGCCGGGAAACAGGCAGAAGAGAAACCAGGGCAGGAGCGGGCAGCTTGAGTCTATTTGTTGAATCTATTTGTTTTGGCTGCGCACTTTTTCCATAAAGTCTGCTGTATTGATGATGAAGCGCTCATGCCGACCTCGGCCGATAATCCCCTGCTCATCATGTGCGATCACCTCGAAAACGAGGCGACGTCGGTCGATTTCCACCAGTTTCGCTTCACACCACGCCCGCATCCCCACAGGGGTGGCACGTTCGTGGCTGACGTGGATGGCGGTGCCCACTGTACCGTGTCCTTCGGGTAAAAAGGGCAGCACAGTAAGCAGACAGGTCTTTTCCATAAGGGCGACCATGGCTGGGGTGGCAAAGACCTCAACTAGACCGCTGCCGTAATGGGCAGCGGTCAACTCTGGTGTCACCACCAGTTCTTCCTTGCCGCTGAGGCCTGCGGGGATGTTGGTTGTCATAATAAGCTCCTGTGAACAAGTGTTGTGCACCTGGACAATATTGAGTATTCAGACAGTTTATGCTACAATGTATCTGTCTACTTGCGCAAGAGGTAAGGCGACTTGAGGTAAATTACACGTGGTGTTTCCCTTCACCTTGTTGTTGACTTTTTTATCAAAACCCCTTTGATTCCACCCATGCTTCAGGCCAATTCAGCCATCCATACCAGCCCTGGCACAGATACCCAGCAGGAAACGGCCAAGCTTGCGGATGTTTACACCCTCCTGGCCCAACTCATGCGCTATCCCGAAGATACCGCCAATGTTGCCTTGTTGGTGCAGGCCCAGCTTGAGCTGGTCCTGGCGCTTGACTGGCACGAAGAGGCCGAAATGCTCCAGTACTGGCATGCGCAGTGCCAGGATCTGCCCAGCGACCTGCGCATCGAATACACCCGACTTTTTATTACTGCGGCAACGTGTCGCAGCACGGTGCCGCCCTATGCCTCGGTCCATGCAGATAGCGAAGCCCTGCTCCAGGGCCGGACCACTGAACGCATCCATGATTTTTATCGCAGCTGCGGCTATGAACTGGCCTCGGTTGCTGAACCGGCAGATCACATCTGGTTGCAGCTGGATTTTCTTGCCGCACTGGTCCGTGAAGGACGTCATGCGGAAGAGGAACAGTTTTTGGCCAGTTTGTTTCGGCCCTGGTTCGTTACGTTTAAGGAAAAATGTTTTCAGGCGACCGCGCATCCTGTATACCGGGTAACGCTTATACTCATTGATTTCTTCACTAAGGAGGAACAGTAAATGGCAATGAACCTCACCAGGCGGAATTTTTTGAAGACCGCCTCAATTGCCGCGGCATCCGTCCCCCTGTCCAGGGTCGCGGCAAGAGCGGAGTCAGGGGTTGTGAAGACTCCACAGGTCGCGCCGGGCAGTTTTAAAAACACCAAGACCGTGGTGGGCGGAGTCTGTGAAATGTGTTTCTGGCGCTGTCAGTTGGTTGGCAAGGTACGCGACGGCCGCCTGTTAAAACTGGAGGGTAACCCCAAATCCATAGATAACGGAGTTTCCCTCTGCGCAAGGGGCAATGGTGGGGTAGCCATGCTGTATGATCCCGACCGTCTCAAATATCCGCTCAAAAATGTGGGCAAGCGGGGAGAACCCAAGTGGGAGCGCATCTCCTGGGACGAGGCTTTGGATATTTGCGGCAAGAAGCTGAAGGAGATCGTGGATAAACACGGTGCCAAATCGTTGGCCATTTTTCCGCATGGTTCCACTGCCAGGTATCCGATGGATTTTTTTGAGCGCACCGTGGGCACACCCAATGTGTCGGAACCCTCTTTTTTTCAATGCCGTGGTGTGCGCGACATGGCCTACATTACCACCCTGGAGATTGCTCCGGATGAAGAAGTGGATATGGCCAATACCAAGGTGATATTTCTCGTTGGTTCTCATCTTGGCGAAAATATCCATGTATCCCATATGAAAAAATATCTCAAAGGGCTGGAGCGGGGTGCCAAGCTGGTGGTGCTGGATCCGCGTTTCTCCGCTGCAGCATCCAAGGCACATGTTTGGGTGCCCATTCGGCCGGGCACAGATACCGCCATGCTGTTGGCGATCATGAATTATCTGATCGAAAATGAAAAATATGCGGTTGATTTTGTAGAGGAACATGGCGAAGGCTTTGAAGAGTTCGCCGAAGGTATCAAGGAGTGGACCCTGGAGCGGGCAGCGGCCGAGTGTGATGTGCCTGTTGCCCAGATTAAGCAGGTGGCGGATCTGCTGGCCGAGAACATGCCCAATGTGGCCATTCATCCGGGCCGGCATGTCACCTGGTATGGTAATGACTTTCAACGTGAGCGCGCCTTGGCCTGTCTGACCGGCCTCTTGGGGGCAGTTGGCGTACAGGGCGGCCTGGTGAAGCCCAAAGGCCCGAAAGGGATTAAGCGCATAAACTGGCCTAAAGCCGAAACAGCGGGTGAAGGCGATCTGCGCAGAATGCAGGATGTGCATCATTTTCATCCGCCGGGTTGCCCCACCGAGTTGATCCGCGAGGCTGCCATCAGCGGTGATCCGTACCCCATCAAAGGTTGTGTTATCTGGGGCCAGAACATGATTCAAACCATCCCCGGCCAGGACAGAACCATCAAGATGCTCGAACAGATGGATTTTGTTCTCTGTACAGATATTATGCCCACGGATATCACCATGTATGCCGATATCCTTCTGCCCGACTGTTCGTACCTGGAAAAATACGACTTTATCAAGACCGGTACCCAATGGGATTTTTCCGACGAGCACCAGCAGTACATTGCCCCGCGTATGGCCTTGGTTGAGCCTGGCTTTGAGCGTAAAGACTCTGTCTGGATCGTGAATGAGATCGCCAAACGCATGGGCTATGGCGACAAGATTCCAGTGGCCTCTCAGGAGGAAATGATGGCCCAGTCCTTAGACGGGCTTGGCCTGACCCTGGATAAGATTCGAGAAGAGGGCGGTATCCACATTCAGCCTGGTGAAGACCCCTACGGTAACAATGACGATCTGCTGGTACATTTTTTCAGCGAAGAAATGGATGACTACGACTATCCGGCCATTCCCACCTATATTCCAGTGGAATCGCCACCAGCTGGCTTCATGCGACTTCTGTACGGTAGAACACCGTTGCATACCTTTAACCGCTCCATCAACAACCCCTGGCTCATCCATGAGGCACCGATCAACCCGGTATGGGTCAATGATAAGGTTGCTGTTCGGCTCGGCCTGAAACATGGCGATACGGTACGTCTGGTGAACCAGGATGGTGTGGAGTCGCGTACCACCACCACAGTCAAGGTAACCCCCGGCATCCGTGAAGATGCGGTGTACCTCTATCATGGCTATGGCACGCGCAACAAGGAGATGACCTTCAGCGTGGACAAGGGCGTGGACGACACCAGCCTGATCACCAAGATAACCATTGATCCGGAATCAGGCGCGCATGGTATGCGTAACAACTTCGTCAAACTGGTCAAAGTGGGTTGATGCCCCTAACCGCCAACAGGAGGACTGAACTATGCGCTATGGCATGGTGATCGATATAGACCGCTGCGTGGGCTGTCATGCCTGCGTTATCTCGTGTAAGGCAGAATGGGAGGTCCCCACCCAGTACGACCGCAACTGGGTACACCGGCTTGGTCCGGCGCAAACTTCCCATGGTCTGTCCTACACCTACTATCCGGGCCTGTGCAACCACTGCGAAACCCCGCCTTGTGTGCCGGTGTGTCCGGTGGAAAAGGTGAGGATGACCATGCAGGATGCCAAGACCGGTGAAACCAAAACTTTGGAAGTGGCCGCCACTTGGAAGGATCCGTTCAATGGCACGGTGCAGATCGACTATGAGCGCTGCATTGGTTGCGGGGCCTGCCGTGATGCCTGCCCCTACCATGCTCGCTATATCAATACGGAACTGGCTGATGAAAACTGCCTGGGCAAGGCCGATAAGTGCACCTACTGTATGCCCAGGGTAGCGGAGGGGCTTGAGCCGGCCTGTGTGCAGACCTGTCTGGCCAGGGCGCGTATTTTTGGTGATTTGGACGATCCGCAGAGCGAGGCGTCGCAGTATGTAGAGAAGGGTGCTGTTGGTTTGACCTCGCCTGCGGTACAGATCGGCCCCAATGGTTTGTATTACGGTTCTAAAAAGGCGGATATGGAGCTCTTAATGAAGAGCTCGGCTCCCAAGGAGATGCCCCAAGTCAGCACCCGTCGTGCAGCACTTGAAGCCATGCGTCTTGCTGCCAAAAAGCAGGTGAACGCGGTGGGAGTGTTTGGCCTGGCAGGGGCGCTGATCGCCAAATCCCTTTCTTCCGGATGTGAAGAAGGGAAATAGTTTTTCCTTGATTCTGCGTGTGTTTGGAAGCGCCGTCCCCATGGGGCGGCGCTTTTTCTTCTTTTCTGCTTCGCTGCCAGGGCAAATCAGGTAGGATGTGGTCAACATGTATCGCATTCCCTTGATCACTGTCCTCTGAAGTTCATCCTGCGAGTTTTCCATGAGCACCTCTTTTGTCCATCTCCATCTCCATACCCAGTATTCCTTTCTTGATGGAGCCATCCGCATCCCCGAATTGATCCACTATGTGCAGGAGTTGAACATGGATGCCGTGGCCATCACTGACCATGGCGCCATGTACGGTGCGCTGGAACTCTATGAAAAAGCCAAGGCTGCCGGAGTCAAACCGATTGTGGGCTGTGAATTTTACATGGCTGAAAACGGGATGGAGCAGCGGGGGGTGGCCGCGGGGCACAACTTTCATCTGGTGGCTCTGGCCATGAATAAAACCGGCTACAGCAACCTGATGAAGCTGGCGTCGCTGGCGCAAACCCATGGTTTTTATCGCAGACCACGTATTGATTGGCCCACACTTTTTAACCACAATGAAGGTTTGATTATCCTCAGTGCCTGTTTGCAGGGCGAACTGGCCTGGCGCTGCACCCATAACGATATGGGGGGAGCGCGGCAACGGGCCAGGGAAGTGCAGCGCGTGTTTGGCGATCGTTTTTATCTGGAGATTCAGGAAAACGGTATAGCAGAACAAACAGTGGCCAACGAAGGCTTGCTGAGCCTGGCAGATGAGCTGGGCCTTGCGCTGGTGGCCACCAATGACTGCCACTACCTGCGGGCCGAAGATGCCCATGCCCATGCGGTACTGTTGGCCATCCAATCGGGCAAGACCGTGGATGACCCCACCTGCTTTCGTTTTCCCACCGACAAGCTCTATGTCAAGTCGGGCGAAGAGATGGCGCGTGAATTCAGCTACTGCCCTCAAGCCATAACCAATACCTGTGTTATTGCCGAGCGTTGCAACCTTGAGCTCTCCTTTGACCAGCATTATTTCCCAGCCTATCCTGTGCAGGAAGGGCATACCCTGGAAGGGGATTTTGCCGCTGCCTGTTGGCAGGGATGGGAGCGGCGTTTGCACGCCCTTGCCGAGATGCAGGAAGTGGGGCCTGAGTTGGAAAAAACCTATCGGGATCGCCTGAGCACCGAGATCGATGTGATTCAGCAGATGGGTTTTTCCGGTTATTTTCTCATCGTGGCGGATTTTATCAACTGGGCCAAGGGCAAAGGCATCCCGGTCGGCCCGGGGCGCGGCTCAGGAGCCGGCAGCCTGGCCGCCTACTGCATGGGCATCACTGATATCGATCCCATTCCCTATGGCCTTATTTTTGAGCGTTTTTTGAACATTGAACGTAAATCCATGCCAGATTTTGATGTGGATTTCTGCCGGGACAGGCGTGATGAGGTGATGGATTATGTGCGTAAGCGCTATGGTGGCGACGAGTACGTGGCCCAGATCGTAACCTATGGCTCCATGAAGGCCAGGGCTGTAGTGCGCGATGTGGGTCGCGCACTGGATATTCCGCTGGCCGAAGTGGACCGGATTGCCAAACTCGTGCCCGACAAGCTGGGCACCACCCTGCAGGAGGCCCTGGAACTGGAGCCCCGCCTGCGTAGCGCCATGCAGGATACACGTATTCATGAATTGATCAATATTTCCATGCGACTGGAGGGATTGTCGCGCCACAAGTCCATTCATGCGGCGGGCGTGGTGATTTCCCCCCGACCCATGGTGGAATTTCTGCCAGTGTGCGTGAAATCCGATAGGGAGGGTTCGGGTAAGGAAATTCTGACCCAGTATGCCATGAACTATGTGGAGAAGGTTGGGCTGATCAAGTTCGACTTTCTTGGTCTCAAAACCCTGACCATGATCGACAAGACTTTGCAGGGTATCAAGGCAGATCTGGGCCGGACAATCGATCTGAACAGGCTGCCCATGGATGATGCCAAGACCTATGCCCTGCTCTCCAGGGGCGATTGCCTGGGTATTTTTCAACTGGAAAGCGATGGCATGCGTAATTTGGTCAAGCGTCTGCAGCCCGAGCAATTTTCCGACCTCATCGCCCTGGTGGCCCTGTATCGGCCAGGGCCTCTGGATTCCGGCATGGTGGATGCCTTTGTCGAGACCAAACATGGTCGCAGACAGCCGGACTACCCTTTACCTGAAATCAAGGAGGTACTTGAAGAGACCTACGGGGTGATTGTCTACCAGGAACAGGTCATGAAGATTTCCAATATCCTTGCCGGCTACAGCCTGGGTGATGCCGATATCCTGCGCCGGGCCATGGGCAAGAAGAAACCGGAAATCATGGCCCAGGAACGTGGCAGATTCATGGCTGGAGCGGAAAGCTGCGGCATCAATGCGGAACGGGCTGGATATGTTTTCGACCTGATGGAAAAATTTGCCGGCTATGGCTTCAATAAATCCCATTCGGCAGGGTATGCCCTAGTGGCCTACCAAACAGCCTATCTCAAAGCACATTATCCGGCACAATTCATGGCCGCCCTGTTGTCCTGCGATGTGGACAATACCGACAAGGTGGTGAAATACATACAGGAATGTCGCCAGATGCACATTGAAGTGTTGCCACCGGATATCAATGCCTCTTACCGTGATTTTACCGTGAGTGAAAATAATATTCGTTTTGGTCTGGCAGCGGTGAAAAACGTGGGTATGGCCGCCTTGGACAACATCATTGCCGAGCGGGAGGAAAAGGGCAGGTATAAATCCCTCACAGATTTTTGTGTGCGCATCGATGCTGCCAAGGTCAACCGCAAGGTGATTGAAAGCCTGATTAAGGTTGGTGCTTTTGATGCGTTGGGTAACCACCGGGCCCAGCTCATGACCATGCTCGACATGAGTATAGAGCGAGCCAAGGCCCTGTTGCGTCACCGCCTCAGCGGACAGATGAGCCTATTTACCCTGGGCCCGGCCTCCATGCAGCAAAGCGAAACAGCTGAACCAGAGGCACCGGAGGTGGACAAGTGGCCGGAGTTGCAGCGACTGGCCTTTGAAAAGGAGAGTGTGGGCTTTTATCTGACCGGTCATCCGTTGGAATCAGTGGCCACTGAGTTGCGGTTGGTAACCAGTGGCGATATCGCTTCACTTGGCGACATGCCTGCGGAACAGGTGGTGCGTATCGGTGGTCTGGTCACCAGTTATCGAGAACATAAAACCAAACGAGGCGAACGCATGGCCTTTGCTGTTTTGGAAGATATGGAAAACAATGTAGAATTGATTGTTTTTCCATCGGTTTTTGCTCAATATCACTCTCTGCTGACCAGTGACCAGCCATTGGTAGTAATGGCCACGGTGGAACAGGGCGAGCGGGGGCCAAAACTCACTGCCGAGGAGATCAGAACCCTGCCAGACACCCTGGAAAATTGCTGTGAGCAGGTGCAGGTGAAGGTGACAGCGGAATCTCTTTCGCGACAACGGCTCGCTGACTTAAAGGAATTATTTTTTCAGCACCATGGGGCTGTACCTGTGCAACTTACCCTGGCTTTTCCGCAGCGCGGCGAGGTGGATATAGTGGCACACAGCGATATGGGCGTGCGGCCCAATCGTGGCTTGTTCCGGACCATCAGGGATCAGTTTGGGGATGGTGCGGTTTGGGTGCGTATGCGTGAACCGGAAAGCAGCCCCAGGAGAAATGGCCGGGGCAATGGCTCTTCCTGGAGAAAAAACTAGGATGTTCTGTTCGGAGCGCAAAGACAAAAACCCCGCCAAGGCGGTTGAAGCAAAGGCGGGGCAGGGCGCAACAGGTTGTGGTAGCGTCAGGGTTTAAACGTTTTCGAAAATTTCGTACTCGGTTTCTGCTCCCAGCAGGATGTCGATTTTCTCCTGCAGGAGTTTGCGTTCAGGGGTTAAACACCAGTTACGCCAGTCGTCAAGGGTTTGCCAAGTACTGATGACCAGGCTGATTCCTTCCTGGTCCAAGCGGGTGAAGGTTTCTCCAGAGATGTATCCCTTTTGGTCGAGTGTATGCGCCCGCAGTTGCCGCAGCAGGGAATCCAGTTCCTTGTTTAGTTCCGTGTTAACCTTTCGTTTGATGAGAACTTTGACCGCCATACGTACCTCCCTCTGTGATAGTTGGATAAGTTTGCACCAGAGAGCCAGGGCTTAAAAACCTGGGTTCGGCCACGTATACACAAATCTGACCTGCAACAGGTCAATTTACTTGGAGTTTTCCTCCAGTGCCCATGCCCTTGGGGCCGGTGGCTTCTTGCGCCCGGTAATTCTTGACTGCTACCACCAGGTTGTTGAAGGCATCGGTCATTGCTGCGACCACGACTTTTCCTTGGGGTGTTTTTTTATAGGCCCCCAAGCCGCCGCCGGCACTGCCTCCCAAAAGCCCCATGATTCCACCAACATCCATGGAGCTACCACTGCCCTCCGCCACGGCGACCTGTACGCCGGAACGGTTATCAACCAGGGCCAGCATGCTCTGTGCCGATTTGGTTTGAATTTTGCTGCCAACCATGGCTCCCACAGAACCAAACAACCCGCCAACCGCTCCACCGATTCCGCCAGTGTCATCGGCTTGAAAAATCAGGGTGGGTGTGACTGTGTAGTCTGCTGAAACCATCTTGCCCTTGCCAAAATCGCTGTTTTTTCTCAACTCACCCATTTGTTCCAGCTCGCGCTCACGCATGACGCTACCCATACCTGCGCCACGCTCCACCACCACAAAACAGTTGCTCTGCTGTGCCAGTAGCCGAAGCACCGGTACGGTCGATTGTATGCCGTGCCGGCTAAGGTAGGTATACCAGTTGGCAGTATGGTCTTCATTGACAGCCAGGGTGCCAATAGGTGAGGTACAGCGTTCCAGATCGGCATTAGCATTGGTAACGTTTGCACCACCGGCACTGCCTGTGGCAGTGGATTTGGCGCTGGATGAGCCCATGTTGACTTGACTGCAGCCTACAGAGACGATCAGTAGAGTCACGAGACACAAAATAGAGCGGCGTTTCATAACCTGTTGCCTCACTTGAATGGTGTTGTTTTGAGATGCAGGCAGAGGGGGATCACCCGGCATGCATTGTATATTTTGTACGGCATTACCATGAGTTATGATTTTTTTCGATATGCCCTCCACTGTCAATAAGGAAGCATGGGCTATCGTGCGGTGTTTCGTTGTAGTTCCGCACCTGTTTAGTCATCAATATATCTCCAATTGCTATGGTAGACAAGTGGCTGATGTTGATATTGTCGTGCTAGGGATGGAAGCTGGTGCGGATGTTGCTAAAGTGGTTCACAGAGAGGATTTGTCCGGCGAGTGTGTTTGCCGATACTGGGGCAGTGTGGCGTTGGTTTCCTCAAGTTTGACTAATTCATGCAGGGCCAGGGGCGGTCCACGCTGTTCAAGAGGACAACCACCGGCCAGCCGACTTGCGGCTGGGGCCAGGATGTCCCTGCCGTGAAAGGTGGGGCTCAGTACAGTCGCCTTGGCAGATAGTTCGAGACAGTGGGCCTGGGCGATATGGTTATCTACCAGTAAATACGTAAGGATACCGTTGTCTGAAACAACAAAGTAATGTGCCTGACCGGTAGCTGCCAAAAGTCGGTGTTCACTATCAACACCCGGGTCGACCACTGTCCAAATGGATAGTGCCAAGGGAAAAAAAGCTGTAGTTGTTATAGAGGCAACGGGCAGCAGCAGCAATATCCCAGGGCGGAGTGGCGTGGGTGAGATCAACCGGGAGGATATGCGCACAGCTTTTGAGGAGTGTACCCTTGAGCTGGCCCACGTAGACGTCGTGCCATTCAAAATCGGTGATCAGGGTAACAATGTGCAGGCCAGATGCATCCATGTGAAGCAGCCAAAAAAAGGGCGATCTGTACCGAGGACCGGCAAGGAGTCCTTTGCAACACACCTGGTGGGCGCCCTGTTGAGGACAGTAAGGGCAGATAAAAACACCCCACAAGCCTGGCGCTTGATGCCAGCTTTTTTGTGGGGTGATCTGCTCTGTGTTCTCCCGTCAATTCGGGTTTTGCTCGTTTACCAGATTGATTGTAGGAAGTGGCCTGGCCCGTGCTCAGCTCTGCTGTAAACGGGAAATAAAAAGATCGGCTTCTCGTATGGAATCCTCCATTTCCCGGATAAGCTGATCCACATTCCGTTCCAGACTGAGCCTTTCGTCCTGGAGCGAGGCAATGGCCTGGGCATTTAAGTTGTGTTTGAGATAGAGTACTTGGTCGTGGAAAACGGTCAGAACCGGCTGGATTTTGCTTTCAGCCCGTTTCATGGCAGTGATCAGCTGCTCATACTGCCGCCGGGTGCTTTCCAGTTTGCGTTCACTGTCCTGGCGTAGGGAGGTGCTGGAATATTGTTGCAACTCTGCCTTCCATTCTTTGAACAGCGCCTCGGAAACCGATTCAACCGCATCTATCCGTTGATGGACCTGGTCTGCCCTGTCTTTACTCCGGGCGTACTCGGTATTGAGCTTTTTGTACTGCTGTTCAAGATTGCCTCCCCGTACCTGCACTATTTCGGTGAACTGTTCCAGGGCTGATTTAAATTGCTCCTTGGCCTCTGTTTGGGCATCCCGCGCCTCTTTGACCCGGTTCACCATAATGTCGCGCTTGTGCACGCCAAATTTTTCCATAGTGCTGTAGTATGCCCTGGAGCACCCGGATAAAAAGAGGAGGGATACGGCGGCGCATACGATCAGTGCAAAGGGTGCAATTTGGATGTACCGGTGAGTGGAAACATCAGTTGGTTGACACATGACTGTCTCCCATACGGTTTGCAAATAGATATATTGATGGGCAGCCTTGCCAGAGCATCTTCTGGATGGGGCTGCTCTTTTTCCCCGGACTCAGGATGGTCAGGATGAAGCAGGGCAATGCGCACAACTGCCTGTGCCGCCTTGACAGGGCGGGGTCGATGCAGCCGGTGCTGTGGAATCTGCCGAAGAAGAGGTGTTGCCTGCACTCGTTTCCCGGGAATATCCATCGGCATACCAGCCGCCGCCCTTGAGCAGAAAAGAACTGGCTGAAATGAGTTTGCGAACCGGTTGGCCACAGGTGGGGCAGCTGTTCAGGGGTGCTTCTGTAATGGACTGGCTGACTTCAAAGACTTTGCATTGGTCACATTCATACTCATAGATGGGCATAGCTTATCTCCGTTTACAAAAACAACGACACAAAAAATAAACATTAAAAACACTTAAAATATAAAGATACAAACGTTTCTGTCAACAGTCGGACTGAAAAAACGGCTTGGATGGATCGCCTGCATTGGCGGAAGTAAACATGTCCCCAGTGAGGAAGAGGGAGTGCTATGCACCGACCGTGTCGTCGGCTACCCAGGAAAGGGCGGCAGCCACCCGCGGAAAACCGATCACTGATACCAGAAGCAACAGGCTGTGCTCGATTTCCTGGATCGTGGCACCTGCTTCCCGTGCTCTTCTGGCGTGGGAGTGTACCGATCCCTCTGATTGCATGGCTGCCGCTGCAGCCAGCTGAATGAGGTGGCCGTCTTTTCGGCTAATCGGTCCAGCTTCGGCCAGGGATTTTCCCAATATTTCAAGATGTTCGACAACTTGCGGATAGCTGGCCCGAATTTTCTGGTACATTGCCGGCCTAGAGTTGTTTTGCTGTTTTTCGGATGTCATGTGGTGACTCATAAAAGTGGTGTTTGCTCCATGAAAAACCGGGCAACACCGTACAGTTGTACGATTTGCCCGGAGAATATTTGCCTTACCGATGAAACGAAACGTTAGTATATATCAAATTTTTTGAGCAGATACACTGCAACCCAATACGATGCAGCGAGAACTCCTACCCAAACTAACATGAGAATGATGCTCATTATGCTCATTATGCTGTACTCCTCGTGTCTGTTGTGTCTCTTGTTAATGGCCTTTTGCTGCGTTTTTTAGCCACACAGGGACGACCGTTTGCTTTGGTATGGTTTTTTGGCATGACTCAGTAAGATGTTGGGTCGCCTGTATCTTCCATGCGGATCTTCCCCTTGTCCATGGACCACCAGACATAGGCAATGTATGCCAGCACAAAGGGAATGGTCAGCGCAACATATGTCATGACCATTAGGGTGTAGGGGCTGGACGAGGCAGTGTAGATGGTGAGACTAGATTGCAAGTCAACCCTGGACGGATAAAAAGCGGTATTGTTGTAGGCTGGTAACAGAAAAACAGTCAACCCGACCAGTACCGTGCCCAGGCCACCAAACCAGATACCTTTGTTCTGTCTCTTCCAGGAGGTATGCCACACACCATAGAGCAGGAGGGCAAGTCCGGCCACAAGGAAGAGCAGTAGCCAGGGGTTGGCGAATAAATTTTTTAGATACTTGAAGCTGACCATCGCAATGGTGCCCTGCTCATCGATAATGCCGTATCCTGGCATGAGCAGTAGGAACAGGAGAACAATCACCAAAAAAGGCAGTGAATAGAGGCAGTTGTTCTCACAGGCCGCACGCAGCCGTTGTTCCATTGCCGGCACCTCTTCAGGAGCGATATTGTTGATCAGATACATGGAGGCAAGTGTACGGGCGTTCAGTACCAGGAAAATACCCAGGGAAATGTTGAACAGACTGTAGATGGATAGGCTCAAGGCTGCTTCCAGTCCCCGGAACGGATGGGTCCAGGTGACGAAATTGTTGGCATCCAGGGTGAAGTTGGCACCAGTATAAAAAGTGCCCACAGCTGCACCGATGAGCAGGATGCCCACCGAACCGTTGATGAGCAGAAAGAGTTCGTACACCTTGCTGCCAAAGATATTGTTGGGTTTCTTGCGGAATTCGTAGCTGACTGCCTGTAGAACAAAGGTAAACAGAATGAGCATCCACACCCAGTAGGCGCCGCCAAAAGAGGTGGAATAGAACTTGGGAAAAGAGGCGAAAAGGGCACCCCCAAACAGAACCAGGGTGGTAAAGGTCAGTTCCCACTTGCGACCCAGTGAATTGATGACCAATCCTTTTTCCTCTTCTGTTTTGGCCACCTGCCAGAGGAGTGTTTGTCCACCCTGGACAAAATTCATGAAGAGAAAAAGTGAGCCGACAACGGAACAGAGCAGCCACCAGAGGTGCTGCAGGGTTGTATATTCGAGATTGGCAATCATGTCAGTTTTCCTCCGGCCCTATGCTGATCTGCTTGAGCATGATGCTGATTTCGGCAATCAACAGTGCTGTAAACAGAAAGAGAAAGATGTAGAAGGTGGTTTGCACGGTTGCAGCGGTGAGATTGGTGCGGGCAATCGTGACCGGCAACAGCCCCTGGATAGTCCAGGGTTGTCGGCCGACTTCAGCCACAACCCATCCTGCCTGGCCTGCAATCAGGCCAAGAAAGTAGGTGATGGTACCAAAGCCTAAGAGCCATTTTTTTTGCTCCAGCGTTCCCTTCTTAGTGAAGTACAGGTAAAGCAGGAAAATAAATGGGAAAAGGGTACCAAGGGTTACCATGATGTGGAAGGCATAAAAGGAAAGCGCCACGGGCGGTACAGCTTCTTCCGGTGCATTCAAATAACCATAGCCCAGGTATTCCTTGGTTTCGTTGAAGGCGGCGAGATGTGTGGCTGCATCTGTCTCATCGCTGTTTTTCTTTGCCTGTCTATAGGCATCCAAGCTGGCGATGGCTTGCTTGCCACGCACCATCTTTTGGGCTGAGCCTAAAATGTCGTGTTCTGGATTGCCATACACCAGGTCCTTCATGCCGGGAACAAAACTGTTGAAAGAACGGTTGGCCATCAGGGTGAGCAGGTATGGGAAGTGGATTTCAAAGTAAAAAGGGTCCTGATCATCAAAAACCTGCTTGTTCCGGTTCACAATACCAAAGGCTGCGAGTCCGGCATTGGTTTTGCCCTCATACAGGCCTTCAAAGGCAGCCAGTTTCATCGGCTGTACCTGGGCGATTTCATAGGCACTTTCGTCGCCGTTGAAAACAGTAAAGACTGACGCGAAGATGCCCATAACAGCAGCTACCACGATGGAGCGCTTGGCCATGAGCAAGTGGCGTCCCCTCAGGAGATACCAGGATGAGATGGAGATGATAAAAAAGGCTGCGGTCAACATGGAAGAGCTGGTGGCGTGGACGAACTTGTTGACAGCATACGGAGAAAAAGCCACATCAGCAAAACTGTGCATTTCAAAACGGGCCGTGTCTGGGTTGAATACCTGACCCACCGGATATTGCATCCAGGCATTGGCCACCAAGATCCACACCGCCGACAGAGTGCTGCCAGCGGCCACCATCCAGGTGGAGAAGAGATGGAATCCCTTGGAAACCCGGTTCCAGCCAAAAAACATGACGGCAAAGAAGGTGGCTTCCAGGAAAAAGGCGATAATGCCCTCAATCGCCAAAGGGGCGCCAAAGATGTCACCCACCATCCAGGAATAGTTGGACCAGTTGGTACCAAACTCGAATTCCAGGATAATGCCGGTGGCTACACCAATGGCAAAGTTGATGCCAAAGAGCTTCATCCAGAATTTTGTCAGCCGTTTCCACTCTTCATTGCCAGTTTTGACGTAGATGGTGTGAAAAAAGGCGAGCATCCAGGTGATGCCCAGGGTCAGTGGCACAAACAACCAGTGATACATGGCGGTGAGGGCAAATTGTGCCCGCGCCCAGTTCACCATGGTCAAGTCCATGTTTTCAAGCATACTCTCTCTCCTTTGTTCAGTGCATCATGCCTGGTGCTGGCTGGGTCAGTTGGTCAGCCACGTACTCAGCCCGTTCTTGATCGGTATTAAATTCGGTATGCAAAAAGTTGGGAAAAAAGAAAACCTTCAGGATGGCAAACATGATAAAAAGCTTGATAAAGATGATTTTCCACAGGGTACGTCCGATGGTCATCTGTCTGAAGCCGTTTACATAAAAGAGCACAATACGCCGAAAAAGACTCGGCCTGTGTCCAGGCAGCTCTGCCATGTCACTCTCCATTAGGTCCTGGACACCAGTACAATTTTTGCAAGTCTGGATTGGCAGTGTTGTTCGCTTGTGTTGCAGCAGGTGGCAGGTCTGATACAAGTGTTGGCTGTGGCGCGCAGATGGTGTCTTGTCGTAGGTCTTCCAGACTCACTGCAGCCAAGGTAGCACGGAGCTGGTCACGTGCAGTCAACCATACCCGGTGCACGGCACAGTCGGTTTGGGCGCCGCAGTTATCCGGCCTGATGATACAGTCATTGAGGAAAATTTCGCCAATCATGGTTTCAACCACCTGCAGTAAGGAGATATCGGCAGGCTTCTGCGAAAGGATAAAGCCACCCCGTGCACCTTGGCGGATTTCGATAAAACCTGCCTTTGCCAGCTGTTGTGCAATCTTGGCAAGAAAGTGGGTGGGGATGTTGGCATTGTTGGCTACTTCCTGTCGACTGACTAGGTTTCCTTGTCCTTTGTCGCAAAGGTAGAGCATGCAGCGGACAGCGTATTCTCCAGCACGTGTGAGTCGCATGTGAGAAGGAGGGGTTGGTATTTTTTTGTGAAAGATAAAAAAGGTCTTATTTCTTTAGCAAGATTCCTTTTTGACCGCAAGATAATAATTCAATGTGAGATGCCATAAAAAAACTCATGGCCAAGGACAACATACACGCATCGTGCAACTGTAGCAAAAGCGTTTGCTCTTGTCGAGCAGTGTAGTGGTGTTTATCGTACTGACTTGGTGAATGACAATCAATGTTTCAGCAAGGGGCGCCAAGCTTCAAGGATGGAGAAAATAATGGAAACACAGACAGGAGCCAGGGAGCAGCTCAAATTGGAATTGGCCGTCAAGTTGGCCCAGTTGCAAGAGATACGGATGAAGGCGCGGGTAGCTGCCGCTGAAGCCGAAGCGCAGTTCGCCGCGGATATAGGCAGGCTCGAGCAGCAGGTGCAGGAGTTGCAAGATCAGCTGAAAGGCACTCAAAATGTCCATTCTGGCCCAAATCAGGAGGCATGGACTGAACTGCGAGAAGGCGCACTCAAATCTGCCCGGGCCCTTCGAGACCTGGTGCGCAACGCCTTGGACAGAATGTAATTACTTCGCTTGTTGCTGGACAAGGGAAAAGGAATCACGTATATACATAACGTATTGGTGCGTCCTCATGTGTGCAGGCACCGCGGGGTTTTTTCCGCTCTTTTCAACGCGCAACAACCTGATGAAACAACATCTTTTTGCTGTATATCTGGCAGCTCTCGCCACGGTTTTTTTCATGTACTGTTCTCCTGCCTGGGCAGCGAGGAACAAGGGACCTGAAATTCAGCATATCGTGGTCACCAGCGCCGATGGTCTGTTGCTTCTGTCCGCCTCGGTAAGTAATACTTTTTCCACGGAACTGCTCAATGAGTTGCGCAGCGGCGCAGTGCTCGACTTTGTTTTTTCCGTTGAACTGGTGCGCAAGGGGACTGGATGGTTTAAGGATTCCCTGCGCAGGACTTCGGTCGTCCACCGCCTGCGCTACGACCAGAAACAGGACGAATACCTGTTCACCACCCCGGCAACAGAGGGAGACCCGCGCCGCACAGCCTCTTTGGTTGAGGCGGAACAGTGGATGAGCACCTTTAGCCATGTCCAGGTGGTCGAACTTTCTTCTCTGTCTGCCGATGCCCCCTATGCCATCCATATGCAGGCCGTGCTGAAACAGGGTATGTTACCCTTCAACCTTGGTCGCTTTGTCCCCTTTTGGCAGGTCAGCGGCATCCAAACCGACAGGCGCACCATCGAATTTAGGTACTGAGTACCGCATTCCACATGCTTACCGCGGAGCAGCGTAAAGAAAAGCGGCGTCTTATCCACAGAGTTATCTTTTTTTGTCTGTTGCTCATTCCTGTTCTGGGATATGCGCAATTCAGGCTGCTCAGTGGCCAGATCCTGCTGCTGCCCAAGATTGACCTTGCTATAATTTTTGGGCTGATCAATCTCAATGCGTTGATTTTGCTGCTCACGCTGTACCTGGTGCTGCGTAATCTCGCAGAACTCTTTTTTGAGCGCCGGCACCAGCTTTTTGGTTTCAAACTGCGCAGTAAGCTGGTGGTATCCTTCATCGCCCTTTCTTTTTTGCCCACCACTCTGCTGTTTCTCTTTGCCTTTGGCTCCATCTCCACCTCAATGGATTATTGGTTCAACTCCAAGGTGGAAGAGTCGTTGCAGTCTTCATCCGACCTGGTGCAATCCCTGTTTCTCGACACACGCAAACAGGCGGAATTCGTTAGCGCCCAGTTGGCTTTCATGTTGGAAAGCAAGTTGATCGATCCTCTGGACACCAGCAATTTGGAGAAAGTTTTTGGCAGACTGGTCGATGGCAACGTCTCTGGCGCGCCCGACAGTATATTCATCCTTAATGCCCAGCATCAGGAGGTCATTGCCTTAAGAAGCCCAAGGCTGTTGCCTGTCATTTTGCCGCCGGTCGCGTCTGGTGCCCTGCGACAGGCGGCTGCAACCAAAAAAGTGGAGGTGCTGACCCTGCACTCTTCGGCAGGTGAACTGGTGCAGGCCATCGCGCCCGTGCATTTGGAATCGATGAGATCCCAAACCTGGTTTGCGGTTGCCACCCTGCTTATTCCCTCCACGCGCCTGACCGAGATGCGTGCGATCATGGCTGGTTTAAATGATTATCAGCACCTGATCATTATCAAGGCACCCATGAAATTGAGCCTGAACATTCTGTTGATCGTGGTGACCATGCTCATCGTCTTTGGCTCGATTTGGTTGGGGTTGTACATTTCCAGAACCTTGACTACGCCCATCAATGAATTGGCCCTTGCCACCCGACGGGTGGCAGAAGGAGATCTTGATTTTCAGCTGGAACGTCCGGTGGATGATGAGATGGGGGTGCTGGTGGCATCGTTTAATGCCATGACCACAGACCTCAAAAAGTCCAACCAGGAGTTGAGCCAGGCCCATGCCGCCCTAACCAGCAGCAACGAGGTGTCGGAACAGCGTCGCAACTACCTGGAAACAATTCTGGAGTATGTGCCTGCCGGGGTCATAGCCTTGGATGAGGGGGGAAATATCACCACCATAAACCGCTTTGCCGAGCAAATTTTGTCCATAGATCCCAACCTTTTTGTCGGCCATAATTTTCGCCAAGCCCTGCCCAGGCATCATGCGCTCATTGTGGAGAGTTTCCTGGCAGAGCTGATGCACAGCGGCAAGAGTGTGGTGGAGCGTCATTTACGTATGACCATTCGCCGGGGAGAAGTGTTGTCCCTGCAGGTGAATGTGGCCCGTATGGCGGATGAAAAAGCACAGCCCATGGGGTTTGTCATTGTTTTTGACAACCTCACCAATCTGGAACAGGCGCAGCGATTGGCTGCCTGGCAGGAAGTGGCCAGGCGCATAGCCCATGAAATCAAAAATCCCCTGACGCCTATTCAACTTTCTGCGCAGCGCCTCCGGAAACGCTGCATGCCGGTTCTGGCCAGTGACCAGGATGTTTTTGACCAATGCACCGAGACCATCATCAAGCAGGTTGATGAAATCCGCAAGATGGTGGAGGAATTTTCCGAATTCGCTCGCATGCCCAAGCTGAAAAAAACACCTAGTGATCTGGCTGCTTTGGTTAAAGAGGTGGTGAGCCTCTACCAGCAGGCGCATCAGCAGTTCATCTTTAACAGCCGTATAGATGATGATCTGCCTGTTTTTTCCTTTGATGCCATTCAGGTCAAACGGGTACTAATCAATTTGCTTGACAACGCTATCGCGGCCCTGGACAATACCGGAGAGATTGCCATCAGTCTGGAGCATGACAAAAGTAAAGCCAGTGTACTGCTACAGGTGGCCGACAATGGCGTGGGCATTGCGGAAGAAGTGAAGCTGCGCATCTTCGAGCCCTACTATTCCACCCGCAAATCAGGAACTGGTCTGGGGCTTGCCATTTGCCAGACCATTGTTAGTGAACATGGCGGTTCTATCCGGGTCGCGGATAATGAGCCCGCAGGCACGGTTTTTACCGTGGAATTACCCTTGGTTTAAAAAGCTTTATTCTCTGTTGACCGCAGCGTAGTGCAGGCGGTGCGCCAGCCTGCATGGGAGGTAAAACCTATGTTGCCATCAATGCCGCCAGCACTGGTCTGGTTTCTGCTTGGAATTGTCTTTTTTGTACTGGAGCTGGTGTTACCAGGGCTTTTGCTGTTTTTTTTCGGTCTGGGTGCCTGGTGTGTGGCTTTGGCTGTTTTGCTGTTGCCATTGTCCCTAAGTATGCAGATTCTGATTTTTCTGCTTTTGAGCGTTATCGCCCTGCTACTGCTTCGTTCAACGTTTCGGAAGATGTTCAAGGGCAAGGTGTTTGAAGTCGACGAGTTGGATGACTTTGTTCCCCAGGACGCAATTGCTGAGGTGGTGGAAGACATTGTGCCACCAGCTAGCGGCAGAATAAAATATGGTGGCACCTTTTGGCAGGCGGTAGCCGAGCAGCCGCTTGTCCGTGGTACCAAGGTGCGGGTACTGGCCAAAAACAACCTGATTATAACGGTTGAACCGACAACACAGGGAGAGTTGTAATGGATGGCATGCTGGTTGGTATTGTAGTCCTTACTGTTTTTGTTGTTTTTGTCCTTTTGAAAACTGCTGTGGTTGTGCCCCAGCGGAGTGAGTATGTAATTGAACGGCTGGGTAAATACCGTACAACCCTGGAGGCGGGTTTCCATATCTTGCTGCCTTTTTTCGACAAGGTGGCTTACCAGCGGAACTTGAAAGAAGAACCGGTGGACATCACCGCGCAGTCGTGCATTACTGCCGACAACGTCACCCTACAGGTGGATGGTGTACTGTACATGCAGGTGGTCAATTCCCGCCTGTCTGCCTATGGCATTGCTGATTATCGTTTTGCCACAATACAGCTGGCACAGACTAGTTTGCGCTCTGCCATCGGTAAAATCACTTTGGACAACACCTTTGAGGCCAGGGAAAATCTGAACATGCAGGTGGTGGATGCCCTTGACGAGGCGGCGCAGAATTGGGGCGTCAAGGTGCTGCGCTACGAGATCAGGGATATTCAGCCACCGGGTAGTGTGCTGGATGCCATGGAAAAACAGATGAAGGCAGAACGGGAAAAGCGCGCGGAGATTGCACGCTCCGAAGGCGAACGCCAGGCCGTGATCAACCGGGCGGACGGGGAAAGGGCAGAGGCGATCGCGCTTTCTGAAGGCGAGAAGATGCGCCGGATCAATGAAGCCGAAGGACGCGCCCAGGAAATATTGAAGGTGGCGGAAGCCACGGCTGAAGGCATCAGAAAGGTGGCCCAAGCCTTGAACGAAGCTGGTGGCCGCGACGCCGCCAATCTGGAAGTGGCCAAGAACTATGTGGAGCAGTTTGGTAAATTGGCCAAAGAAGGCAACACCCTGATTGTGCCGGCCACTCTCACTGATATTCCGGCCATGGTGGCCACGGTCATGTCGACTCTGAATGCCACCAAGGACAGTGGTGACGGCGAAAGAAAGCGTACACTGGGATGACATGGGATTCTTTGGGCGGGCGTTTTTAGATTTCGTTTTTGTGCTTAACGGTCTTTGCAAGGCACGGGTGTGGAAAAACAAGGGCCAGAGTTTTTTGCGTAACGATCTGTTATATTTATTTTTTTAGATGCATTGCAGGTGAGAGCTAAATAATTCTTGTCATGTGGATCAAGTCGTCTACACTTCGAGTATAAATGCCTATGCTTGCAGGGAGAGGTGAACCGGAGCAGATGGCTGTTATTACGATTTAGAAAAGGAGGCTTCGATGCGTAACAGGAAAGGGAGAGCAGTGTACTGGATAGCCGGTCTCGGTGCTCTGATGCTGGCTGGTTCCATTGGTGGGCTGGGTGGTTTTGCCCAGGCCAAAGATGGGGTGATGGCAAAAGAGCCTACCCAGGAAACATTGCAGGCTGTGCCGGGTACTCCTGATGGTGTGCTGCTCATGCAGGCCCGCGCCCTGATCGGTACCCTGCCTGACACCATGCCTGGTTCTGAAAACGATACACCAGCCATGGTAGAACTGGGGAAGAAACTGTATTTTGAAGAGGCTATTTCCATCAACAAAACACAGTCTTGCAACAGCTGTCATCCCATCGACAACAACGGGCCTGGTGCAGACAATCATAAGACCGGCGTGGGCGCAGAGGGTGAATCTGGCACCCACAACGATCCTTCCACTCTCAACGCGGGTTTTCAGATTGCCCAGTTCTGGGATGGCCGCGCCGCCACCCTGGAAGAACAGGCCCAGGGGCCGCCTCTGAACCCCATTGAAATGGGGATGCCGGATGCAGCATCCGTGGAGCAGCGGCTCAAGGAAACCGGTGACTATCCAACCCTGTTCAAGGCGGTCTTTCCCGAGTCGGAGGAGGCAATTACCTTTGATAACTTTGCCCGGGCTGTTGCCGCATTTGAGCGAACCCTCATCTCCCGCGCCCGTATCGATCGTTTTATAGCCGGAGAAAGAGATGCACTTTCTGCCCAGGAACGCGAGGGTATGCGTACCTTCATGGAAGTGGGCTGTATTCAGTGCCACAATGGCCCAACCCTTGGTGGTATGACCTTCCAGAAAATAGGTATTTTCCACGAGTACGCCAACACCAAGGATTTGGGTCGTTATGAAGTGACCAAGAATGAGGCGGACAAGTACGTTTACAAGGTGCCCATGCTGCGTAACGTCACCCTGACCGGACCATATTATCATGATGGCGAGGTCGCCAACCTGGGAGATGCTATTGATCAGATGGGATATCTTCAATTGGACCGCGAACTGAGTGATGCCCAGATCCGATCGCTACTTCGTTTTCTCCATGCCCTGGCCGATGAGAAGCTGACAACACCAGCGGATGCGACCCAACCTGGAGATGTTGATGGCGCCTGGCAGCCGCCCGTGCTCGCAGATGTGCCACAGAATGAGGAAGGCGATTTGATTCGTTTTGGCCATGCCCTGCTCACCGGCACCTATTCACAGCTCGGACCAGGGGCAAGGGAAGAAGCTATGCGCTTTAGCGGCAATGGCCTTACCTGCACAAACTGTCACCAAGATGAGGGAACCAAGCGTTTTGGTCTGCCCTGGATGGGAGTCTCCCAGGCATACCCGCAGTACCGTGGTCGTGAAGACGAGGAGCAGGGTCTGGAAAAGCGCATCAATGGCTGTTTTGAACGCAGTCTCAATGGAAGGATGCTTGCCGAAGACAGTAAGGAAATGAAGGCCATGATTGCCTACATGGACTGGTTGTCCAAGGGCATGGGCAAGGATACCAAAGGGCTGGGAACACCACCTTTTACCCCGCCGGAGCGAAGGGCCAATGTGGAACATGGCGAGCGACTGTATCAACGGCTGTGTCTCTCCTGCCATGGTGCTGACGGAAACGGATACCAGTCGGTGTCTGCCGGACGCCGGGGAGATCATGTCATCCCTGCCCTGTGGGGTAACAACAGTTACAATAATGGCGCAGGCATGAACCGTATTTTGACCAGCGCACCCTTTATCCGTGCCAATATGCCCTTGGGAACACCGTGGAACGCGCCCGTGGTGAGCGTGGAGGAGGCCTATGACATAGCGGGCTACCTCTCGTCCAAGGAGAGGCCGCAGATGAGTGGCTTGGAAAAAGACTATCCCAAGTTGGAGAAAAAACCAGTGGACTGTCCTTATCCTCCGTATGCGGATTCCTTTTCACAGGAACAGCATCAGTACGGCCCTTTTCAGCCCATAATGGAGGCAAGAAAGCAAAGTCAGGCCAAAGACGATAAGGAGGCAGCAGCCAAATCTGCCAACTGAAAATTTGGGGGTTGGCAATAAAAACCCCCTTTACTTTGTTGTAAGCGATATCAGGCTGGCCCGTTGGCTGGCCTGATATTTTTTTGTTTTTAACAATGTCTGTGGTAAGCGGCTGTTTTTGTGCGCAGGCCGTATGTGGGCACAGTATGTTTCCCGATGTTTTCGGATAAAATGATGGACAGTTTCCTCTTTTCAGAGGTAAAACTGCAGTGAAAAATAAACAATGAAGCAAGCCCCAGCTGTTGCCTTGGCACTGGTGGCAAGGGTCGATTAACTTTAGGGAAGGATACTGCAGCATGTTGAAGCAAGAACTGGACATCACTGTGAATAAGTGCACGGCAGAGCAATGCAAACCAAAGCCAGACGAGGAACATCTCGGTTTTGGCCAGTACTTTACCGATCATATGTTTACCATGCGTTGGAATAAGGACAAAGGTTGGCATAGTGCCCGGATTGAACCGTATGGGCCGTTCACCCTCACACCGGCGACCCTGGTTTTTCATTATGGCCAGGCTATTTTTGAAGGGATGAAGGCCTACCGTGGCGCGGACGACAGGATTTATCTCTATCGGCCCCTGGATAACTTTGAACGCATGAACCGTTCTGCCTTGCGTATCTGCATGCCACCCTTTCCCACGGAATCGGTTGTCAATGCGCTGAAATCTTTGGTTTATCTCGATAGGGACTGGGTTCCCCGCAGTGCAGGTGCCACTCTCTATATTCGCCCAGTCATGATCGCGGTGGAACCCAATGTGGGCTTGCGAGCCGCTCTGGACTACCTGTTTTTCATTATCACCTGTCCGGTGGGTGCGTACTATCCCGAAGGTTTCAAGCCGACCAAGATTTATGTTGAGGATAAATATGTCCGTGCCGTGCCTGGCGGGGTCGGAGAGGCGAAAACCGCAGCCAATTATGCCGCCAGTGTGCTTGCGCAAAAGGAGGCCAAGGACAAGGGATTTTCCGAGGTGTTGTGGTTGGATGGGGTTGAACGCCGGTTTGTGGAAGAGGTGGGTACCTCCAACATCTTCTTTGTCATTGACGACGAACTGATTACACCGCCACTGCAGGGTTCCATTTTGCCTGGCATCACTCGTGATTCAGTGTTGCAATTGGCGAAAAGCTGGGGTGGCAAGGTGAGCGAGCGTTCCGTCAGCATCGAAGAGGTCATGGCTGCAGCCGAGAGCGGTCGTCTGCAGGAAAGCTTTGGCACAGGCACTGCTGCGGTTATTTCACCCATTGGTGAATTAACCTACCAGGGTCACACTGTGCAGATCAATCACGGCGAAGCCGGTCCAATGGCCCAGCGTCTCTACGACGAGTTGCAGGCCATCCAGTTTGGTCGTCAAAATGATCCCTTTGGCTGGCGGGTCCCCATCGCCTAAACGACAATAAACCGCGTACAAACGCTGCCCAACAGCGTCCTTTTCTGTGCTTTTTCATACTCCAGTCAGGCTGCACGCCTGTTCTGGAGTATGTTTTTTTATGCTCTAGCCCTTGATTTTTTACTAAGCAAGCCTACAGTTAGCCCTGTCTGAACAGTAGTGGGTAAAAGTCTGTAGTGCGAACCACGGATTGCGCAGATTTTTACCTTGTTGAGGAACTTTTTCGAGTTTGTAACAAACATGTTGAAGGAGAAATTCATGAAGATTCGTCCATTGAATGACCGCGTTTTGGTCAAGCGGTTGGAAAGCGAGGAAAAGACGGCGGGCGGTATTATTATCCCCGATTCTGCCAAAGAAAAACCGGCCGAAGGAGAAGTCGTGGCGGTTGGTCCTGGTAAGTTGAACGAGGCAGGACAGCGGGTTGCCTTGAATGTTGCAGTAGGTGACCGGGTGCTTTTTTCCAAGTACGGCGGAACCGATGTCAAACTGGACGGCGAGGATTTCCTCATCATGCGCGAGGATGATATTCTGGGCGTTGTGCAGGCGTAACAAAAGCAGAAGACCACCTGAGTAAAGGAGAAATATATTATGGCTTCAAAAGAACTGAAGTATAGCGGCAAGGCCCGGGAGAAAATGTTGACCGGGGTAAACACCCTTGCCGATGCGGTAAAAGTTACCCTTGGCCCCAAAGGTCGGAATGTGTTGATTGAAAAATCTTTTGGTGCACCGGTGATAACCAAGGATGGAGTTACCGTGGCCAAGGAAATCGAACTTAAGGACAAGTTCGAGAATATGGGCGCCCAAATGGTGCGGGAAGTTGCTTCCAAAACCTCTGATGTTGCGGGCGATGGTACCACCACTGCCACGGTTTTGGCCCAGGCGATTTACCGGGAAGGCAGCAAGTTGGTCGCTGCCGGCTCCAACCCCATGGAAATCAAGCGTGGTATTGATGCCAGTGTGTCCGCTGTGGTTGCACAGCTGAGCAAGATCGCCAGCCCCACCAAGGAGCAGAAGGAAATCGCACAAGTCGGCACCATTTCCGCCAACAACGATGAAACCATCGGTAATATCATTGCCGAGGCCATGGACAAGGTTGGTAAGGAAGGGGTGATCACGGTTGAAGAGGCCAAATCCATGGAGACCTCCTTGGATGTGGTCGAGGGTATGCAGTTTGACCGCGGCTACCTGTCTCCCTACTTTGTCACCGATCCCGAGCGTATGGAAGTGAGCATGGAGAATCCGCTCATTCTCATCAATGAGAAGAAGATTTCCAGCATGAAGGACCTGCTTCCCATTCTCGAGTCTGTGGCCAAGATGGGGAAACCACTTCTGATTATTGCTGAAGATGTGGACGGCGAGGCCTTGGCCACCCTGGTTGTCAACAAGTTGCGCGGCACCCTGCAGATTGCTGCAGTCAAAGCTCCTGGCTTTGGTGATCGCCGCAAGGCCATGCTGGAAGATATCGCCATCTTGACTGGTGGCCAGGTGATTACCGAAGATCTGGGGATCAAGCTGGAGAACATCACGGTCAATGATCTTGGCACTGCCAAACGCATTGTGGTGGACAAAGACAACACCACCATTATTGACGGTGCAGGCGACAAGGATAAACTGTCTGCCCGGGTCAAACAGATCCGTGCCCAGGTTGAAGACACCACCTCTGATTATGACCGCGAGAAGTTGCAGGAACGGCTGGCCAAGCTCATCGGCGGTGTGGCGGTCATCAATGTTGGTGCTGCCACTGAAGTGGAGATGAAGGAGAAAAAGGCCCGGGTTGAGGATGCCCTCAACGCCACTCGCGCTGCAGTGGAGGAGGGCGTAGTTCCTGGCGGTGGTGTGGCCTATTTGCGTTGCCTCAAGGTGTTGGAAGATCTTCGTCTTGAGGGCGAGCAGGAGTTGGGCAAGAACATTATCCGCCGTGCACTGGAAGAGCCGATCCGCCAGATCGCTGCCAATGCCGGCTGCGAAGGTTCGGTTGTGGTGGAGCATGTAAAGGGCTTGGAAGGGCCCAATGGTTTTAACGCTGTAACAGAAACCTACGAAGATCTGATTGAGGCTGGTGTTATCGATCCTGCCAAAGTGGCCCGTTCTGCCTTGCAGAATGCTGCCTCTGTGTCTGGTCTGCTGCTCACGACAGAGTGCATGATTGCCGAGATCCCTGAAGAGGATAAGGGTGCCGGTATGGCCGGCATGCCGCCGGGTGGTATGGGTGGCATGGGCGGTATGGGTGGTATGATGTAAAGTCGCGGATACGATCGGCCCAGTAGTACAAAGCCCCTTTTCCTCCTTGAGGTGAAGGGGCTTTTTTTATGACCGTAATTATCTGAACTTGTACTGCAGTGGTTTTCTGAGATACTGGATCCGCCCATTATCTCCTTGGCAGGTCGGTAAGAAGTTGAAAAATAACTGCTCTTGATCTCATTGCTTTTCTACATGTTTGTTCAGATTCGTAGTTGATATTATTTTGCAATAATGTATTCTTATGTCTGTTGTACACATTGTACATTGAGTACGAATCAATACCTGTCCACGTATCCTGGCAGCGCGTTACAAAAACAAATCCTATGCGGACTTATACCCTATCAATGTCAACTGGAGGGACCATATGAAAAAGTGGGAATGCACCATCTGCGGCTATATCCATGAAGGCGAGGAGCCACCCGAGGAATGTCCGCTCTGCGGTGCTGATGCGAGCCAGTTTGTGGAGGTGAAGGAGCGTGCTGACGCTACCGCATCTCCGGCACAGGAGGGCGCAGCAGCGCAGACTGCAGCCAGCCAGCCAGTCAGCGCTGCCCCTGCTGGAACACCATCCTTCCCCCAGACCACTATTCAGGCCCTGATCGCCAAACATCATCTGCATCCGATTGCCGTGCACACTCCCAACGGGATCATACCCATGGCAGTCCTCTTTGTGCTGCTGCTTTCCCTCTTTGGCTCTTCGTCTTTGGGAAAAGCGGCACTCTACAGCTATACCTTTGTTCTGCTTTCCATGCCCTTTGTGCTGTTCACCGGCTATAGCATGTGGAAAACACGCTATCAGGGAGCATTTACTTCCCTGTTTAAAATCAAGATTATTGCCTCGGCCGTTGCCACTGTCCTTTTGGCTACCCTGGTCCTGTGGGGGTATGGCCAACCATCTGTTTTGCAGGCCAACTCTTCAGGACGGGGAATGTTTTTATTCCTCTCCCTGATCATGTTGGCTGCAGTAGGAATTGCTGGCCATCTGGGTGGTAAATTGATATTTGGCAGTAGAAAGTAGCATTTGTTTCAATTTGTTATGGAGTTATATCGAAAGATTTATTTGCTAAAAATTACCATATGATTTTTTTTTGCAACTACCCTTGTCAAACAAAGGAAGTAGCTTATTGTATAGGGGATCTTTGCAGTTGAATGACTCTATGCCGTTTCTGCTGTGGATATATGGCAGGCGGCCAGATACTCACACCTAGTTAAAAAGGAGCAAGTATGACCACTACTGTAGACAACTTGAAAGAAGCCTTTGCCGGAGAAAGCCAGGCCAATATGAAGTACCGTGCCTTTGCCAAGAAGGCGGAAAAAGATGGTTTCAAGAACATTGCCAAACTGTTCCGCACTACGGCCGAGGCCGAGCGGATTCATGCTGAGGGCCATCTTAGGGCGCTTGACATGATCGCCTCTACTGCCGACAACTTGCAGGATGCCATCAATGGTGAGACCTACGAGTTCAAGGAGATGTATCCGCCTATGCTTGATTTGGCCACTGCCGACGGCCACAGGGCCAAAACCATGTTCAAGTTTGCAGTAGACGCCGAGGAGGTGCATGCACAGATCTACGCCAAGGCACTTGAGGCCGTGAAAGAGGGTGTGGACATGGATGTGAGCGAGTTTTACCTCTGTCCGGTTTGCGGTTATATTGAATTGGGGCATGCGCCGGAGAAATGTCCGGTGTGTGGCGCCAAAAAAGCTGTTTTTGAAACAGTAGCCTGATTGTTTTAGAAAGATTGTTTGTACAACCCCGGCCACCATATGTCTGGTGGCCGGGGTTGTTGTTTGCACAGGTTCCCAAGTATCCGGAGCACTAAGGTGGTATCAGACTCTGGTCAGCTGGCGGTAGCGGATGCGATGCGGCTGATCGGCAGCCGCTCCCTTACGACGTTTGTAGTCCTGCTCATAATCCGAATAGTTGCCTTCATACCACACCACCTCGGAGTTGCCCTCAAAGGCCATGATATGGGTGGCAATGCGATCGAGAAACCAGCGGTCATGGCTGATGACCACCGCACAGCCGGCAAAGTTCTCCAGCGCCTCCTCCAACGCCCGCATGGTGTTGACATCCAGATCATTGGTCGGCTCGTCTAAAAGCAGCACATTACCACCCTCTTTGAGCATGCGAGCCAGGTGCACCCGATTGCGTTGGCCGCCAGACAGAGTACCCACTTTCTGTTGTTGATCACTGCCAGTGAAGTTGAAGCGGGCCACGTAGGCGCGTGAGTTCACTTCGCGAGTGCCCAGCCAAATGGTGTCTTGTCCTTCGGAAATGGCCTGCCAGATACTCTCCTCGGGCTTGAGCACCTCCCGCGACTGATCCACATAGGCAAGTTTTACGGTTTCGCCGATGCGGATGCTGCCGCTATCCGCCTGTTCCTGCCCGGTAATCAGGCGAAAGAGGGTGCTTTTGCCGGCGCCGTTGGGACCGATAATGCCAACAATGCCGCCCGGTGGCAGGGAAAAGCTGAGCTTGTCCATCAAGATCCGATTGTCATAGGCCTTACTGAGCTCTTCCGCCTCAATCACCAACTTTCCCAGTCGCGGGCCAGGTGGGATATATATCTCCAAGTCGCTTGCCGCCTTTTCCCCCTGCTGATTTAAAAGGTTCTCATAGGCGCTGATGCGGGCTTTGGACTTGGTGCGTCGGCCCTTGGGACTCATACGAATCCATTCCAGCTCGCGTTGCAGGGTGCGTTGCCGCTCGCTCTCCTTCTTCTCTTCCTGGGCCAGGCGTTTGTGCTTTTGCTCCAACCAGGAGGAGTAGTTGCCCTTCCAGGGGATGCCCTGGCCACGGTCCAACTCCAGGATCCAGCCGGCCACATTGTCGAGAAAGTAGCGGTCGTGGGTGACGGCAATCACCGTGCCGGCATACTGTTGCAAGTGCTGCTCCAGCCAGGAAACCGACTCGGCATCCAGGTGGTTGGTGGGTTCATCCAAAAGGAGAATGTCTGGCTTTTTCAAAAGGATGCGACACAGTGCAACCCGGCGTTTTTCTCCACCAGACAGATGGGCACAGGTGCTGTCGGCCGGTGGGCAGCGCAGGGCGTCCATGGCCATTTCCAGGCGGGAATCGAGGTTCCAGGCATCTGCCGCATCAAGCTGGTCCTGCACCTTGGCCTGGCGTTCGAGCAAGGCATTCATGGTCTGATCGTCCATGGGTTGAGCAAACTGTTCGTTGATGGCGTTGAATTCCGCCAGCAGATCAAGCGTAGCCTGTGCCCCTTCCTCCACCACCTGACGTACGGTTTTATCGCCGTCAAGTTCCGGCTCCTGTGGCAGGTAGTCGATGGTGTAGCCTTCGGAAAGCATGGTCTTGCCTTCGTGTTCGCGATCAATGCCGGCAAGGATACGCAGAAGCGTACTTTTGCCCGAGCCGTTCAAGCCCAGCACCCCGATTTTGGCACCGTAGAAATAGGAGAGGGAAATATCCTTCAGCACATACTTCTGGTTATATTTTTTACTGACTTTCATCATCGAATAGATGACTTTGTTAGGATCAATGGCCATGTGAATTCATCCTGGTTTCGCATTTATCTTATCATGTGGAGACAGGCACTCTGCCGACCCTGTTTTCCAGCACTACTGTGAACATCTCATTCTACCCGTATCCATAGAGCAGGGCAATTCCTCTTCTCCAGGGCCGAGAAAATTTGACACCAGCAAGGGCAACGTGCTATAGATTGCTTTGCTGTACACTTTGTCTCTGTTTTTGGGGATTTTGGGGGAGGATACATGCAAACTACCCGTTCTGTTCAACTTTTTGCTCAGGCACGCCAACTGATTCCAGGGGGAGTCAACTCACCGGTGCGGGCCTGCCGCTCCGTGGGTTGCGATCCCTTGTTTGTGCACAAGGCGCAGGGCTGCCTGATTACCGATGTAGATGGGAACACCTTTATCGATCTGGTCAGTTCCTGGGGACCAATGATCCTTGGGCATGCCCATCCCGAGGTGGTGGAGGCCATCAGGCAAACCGCAGCCTTGGGCACGAGTTTTGGCGCACCTTCACCCCTGGAAGTGAAACTGGCGGAAAAGGTGTGCACAGCCTTTCCCTCGTTGGACAAGGTGCGCTTTGTCAACTCTGGTACCGAAGCCACTATGAGCGCCATTCGCCTTGCCCGTGCCCACACCGAAAGGGATGTGGTGGTGAAATTTGACGGCTGCTACCATGGACATGCCGATTCCTTTCTGATCAAGGCTGGCTCCGGCCTGCTTACCTTGGGTATTCCGGGCAGCCCGGGTGTGCCGGAAGACATTGTCAAAAATACTATCTCCATCCCTTACAACGATGTAGTCCTTTTCAAAAAGACGTTGCAGGAACGCGGCAAAGACATTGCCTGCGTGATTGTGGAGCCGGTGGCGGGCAATATGGGGGTTGTGCCACCTGAACCCGGCTTTTTGGAGACCTTGCGCAAAGAAACCAGTGCCCAAGGTATTGTGCTTATTTTTGACGAAGTGATCACGGGTTTTCGCCTGGCACTTGGCGGGGCGCAAGAGCGTTTCGGCATCCAGCCGGATCTCACCTGCCTGGGCAAGATCATCGGCGGTGGGCTGCCAGTGGGGGCCTATGGCGGCAAGGAGGCCTTGATGGGCAAGGTGGCCCCAGACGGACCAGTGTATCAGGCTGGCACCCTATCCGGCAATCCTTTGGCCATGGCCGCAGGGATCGCCATGCTCGATGTTCTTAAAAGGCCAAGTTTTTACACTGAGCTTGAGGAAAAGAGCGACTGGTTTGCCGCAGAGTTGCGCAGCATTGCCCAAAAAGCCGCTGTACCGGTTACCCTCAACCGGATCGGTTCGATGATGACCTGTTTCTTCACACAGGAAGAGGTGCGCGATTACACTTCAGCCATGACCGCAGATACCCAGCGCTATGCTAGTCACTACCGTAATATGCTGGCGCAGGGCGTCTGGCTGGCGCCTTCGCAGTTCGAGGCCTTCTTCCTCTCTGCTGCGCACGAGCGTTCCCATCTTGATAAGATTTTGGCAGCGACCGAGGCTTCATTTAAAAAATTGATGAGTTGATTCAGAAAAATATTGCACTTGACCTGAGCTCATGCTACTCCTTCGTGGATGAAGCAGGGCTGAGCCACGAGTTTTTTATGTCCGAGGATCGTAAGCAAATAGTACGGCAGTTGGCAGTCTACAGCAATGCAGGGCTGACCTTTGTCCTCTCGGTGCTCATTGGCTTTGCTATGGGCTGGTTCTTGGACAACAAATTGTTGGTCGGCAGGACTGCGCCGTGGTTCACGTTTATATTTTTTGCCTTGGGCATTGTTGCAGGTTTCAGAAGTCTTTGGGCCCTCACCAAAATGGTGCGGGATGAATGAGAACAAACAGCTGGTTCGGCGCATATTGGCTTTGGCCTTATTCTTGGCCTTGCTGATAGCGCTGGGTGGCTGGATATTTTTCGGTACGTATTTTGCCTTGTCCGTACTTGTTGGCGCAGGACTGGCCTGCGGCAGTTTTTTTCTGCTCCAGCGGGATGTTCGCCAACTGATGGACCGGCTGGCGTTAGACAATGCTGCGGGAGGAGCAATCAGTGGCATGGAAAAAGCCCGGTTTATGGTCAAGTCACTGGGCCGCTTTACTGTACTGGCGTTGCTTCTCTTTGTCATTGCCACAAGAATAACGATTCAACCCCTTGGTCTTGTTTTAGGGCTGGCTACAATCATGTTGAGTGTGGTACTAATTGGAGTAGTCGGAAAAAGAAAAAAGCTGTCAGGTATACCCTGACAGGGGAGAGATCATGGAACACCCAATACTGTTCATTTCTTTGATTCTGCAAGGGCTTGGCCTGCCGGTTCCCCATACCCCCACTGGCCATACCTTTATTGAGCAACTCTGCACCCCCTACATGACCTACACGTGGTTGGTCATGGCTTTTTTGGTGTTGGTGCCCCGTTTGACCTTGGGTAAGATGGAACTAGTGCCCGGCAACGGCCAGAATTTCTGGGAAGTGGTCATTGGTGGTCTGATGGACATGTGTGTGGAAAATTTGGGAGAAAAGGGTGCGAAAATGCTCTTCCCGATGATGGCCACCTTTTTTCTCTACATCCTTGTCTCCAACATGATCGGCCTTATTCCCGGCTTTACCTCACCCACGGCCAACCTCAACATCACCTTGGGTATGACCATCATTGTCTGGCTCACGCACCATTTCCTGGGCTTCAAGTTTCACGGTCTGCAATATTATAAACATTTCATGGGACCCAGCAAATGGCTGGCACCCTTTATGTTCCTCCTGGAACTCATCAGTAACTTTGCCCGCCTTATTTCACTTTCCATGCGTCTTTTTGGCAACATTTTCGCCAAGGAAGTCCTGCTCATCGTGCTGTTCATGCTGGCTGGGGCATATTTTGCTCCTCTGCCCATCCTCATGCTCGGTGTGCTGGTTTCTGTGATCCAGGCAGTGGTTTTTGTCCTGTTGTCTGTGTTGTACTGTGCAGGCGCCATGGAGCATCCTGCCCACTGATAAAAAGCTCATCAGGTTGAACGTCCGTTCAGCGGAGAAGAAGGCCACTTTATATCTATTCATTCAATGGAGGAACTGAGAAAATGAACACCTTGAGTCTTGCCCTGATCTGTATTGGCGCCGCCTTGAGCGTCGGTTTGGCCGGTTTTGGCGCCGGTATTGGTATGGGAAATGGTCTGCGCGGCGCCTGCGAAGGCGTTGCCCGCAACCCTGAAGCCAAGGGCACCATTACCACCACCATGATCATCGGTATGGCGTTGTGTGAATCTATCGCCATTTATGGTCTGGTTATTGCCTTTATTCTGCTTTATGCAAACCCCTTTAATGCGGCTCTTGGCCTGTAAATAGACTTGTAGCCGGGTTGTATCAAGGGTTGTGGCGAACAAAGCCGCAACCCTTTTTTCTTGTGTATTTTATGGATTCACTCGTTCGGCCAGTGCAGCACAGGTCAAAACAAAAGCCCGTAGCTTCCTGCGGATTGTTGGCAGTCAATCCCTCTGATGTACACTGTTTCGGTGCCTTGTCGGACAGACATGGCTTAAAGAAACGGTTTCTTTTTAATGCACACCTGTATGATGGGCCGGAATTTTTTGTGGCTGGCCCGGCTGTGGGTGCACCCATGGCAGCACTATGCTTGGAATCACTTGTTACCCAGGGAGCAAGTCGCATTATTGTCTACAGTTGGTGTGGTTCTTTACAGCCACAATTGGTGCTCGGTAACCTCTTTATGCCATTGGCTGCGGTCAGTGAAGAGGGCACCAGTCGCCACTACCCCTATCAGGAGAGGGGCCGGGACAGTTCTTTGGAAGAGACGTTACACTCGTGGCTTGTCTGCCAGGATCTTGCTCCGCGACAAGGGTCCCTGTGGAGTACAGATGCGCCATTTAGGGAAACCAGGAAAAAAATTACCCGTTATGCCGACCAAGGGGTATGGGCCGTTGATATGGAATATGCTGCGCTCAGAGCGGTAGCAGCCTTTCGCCATGTGCAACTGGCTGCCCTCTTTACGGTGTCGGATGAACTCTTTCACTCCACATGGCGGCCTGGCTTTACGGCGCAGACCTTTCGTCGTGCCTCCCAGGAGCGCTTACAGCATCTTTGTTCCTTTTTTGGAGACTTGCGTTCATGAGCAAGACCCTGCACTTGGTGAGCCTGGGCTGTCCGAAGAATTTGGTGGATTCTGAAGTGATGCTGGCGGCCCTGGTGGCAGATGGCTATCAAGTCGTGGCAGACCCGGCACAGGCAGAGGTGCTGCTGGTGAACACTTGTGGCTTCATCCAGAGTGCCGCTGAAGAGGCTATTGATACTATTTTGGAACTGGCGACCCATAAACAGGAAGGTCCTGGCAAAAAACTGGTGGTCGCCGGTTGTCTGGTGCAGCGTTATGGTCGGGACTTGGCTGCTGCTCTGCCTGAGGTGGATCTTTTTATCGGCCTGGATGAGTTCCCAGCTATTGCAGGGCTGTTGGTAGAGCAAGAATCTGGCCAGCGCTGTGTCACCAACCCCGGAGAGGCACTCTACCTGATGGACAGCAGTGTTCCCCGTTATCTTGCCACGCCTTTTTTCCGCGCCTATTTGAAGGTTACCGAAGGATGCGATAACCGTTGTAGCTACTGCATGATTCCTTCCATCCGCGGGCGCCTGCGCAGCCGCACCCTTGCCGATCTGGTGCAGGAGGCGCAACGCCTGGATAGCAGCGGCGTTCGGGAGCTTTCCTTGATCGCCCAGGATCTGAGCGCCTATGGCCAGGACCTGGGTATGGATGACGGGCTTGTCGCTTTGCTCAGAGTCCTTACCAAGCATACTTCTATACCGTGGATTCGCCTTTTGTACCTGTACCCTACCGGTATCAGTGAAGCCCTGCTTGCCTACATGCAGGAGCAGGACCGCATCCTACCCTACCTGGATGTTCCCATGCAGCATGTCAGCGATACTGTGCTGCGTGCCATGAACCGTCGCTATCAGCGTAGACAACTGGAAGAACTTGTTGTACGTGTGCGAACGATATTGCCCCATTGTGCCTTGCGCACCACCTTTATGGTAGGCTTTCCTGGCGAGAGTGCAGCAGATGTACAGGAGCTTGTTGGTGCAATTGATAGTTGGCGTCTGGATCACGTTGGAGTGTTTGCCTACCAAGACGAGGAAGGATGCATTGCCGCCAGGCTGTCCGACAAGATCAGCGAAGAAGAAAAAGAGGAGCGGCGTACGACGGTCATGGCAGCCCAGGCAAAGGTAAGCGCCGCTTTGTTGCAGGAAAAAGTCGGTTCAATAGAACCGGTGCTGGTGGAGGGGTATAGTCGGGAGAGTGAGTTGCTGTTGGAAGGGAGAACCCGCTTCCAGGCCCCGGAGATTGATGGTTGTGTCTATATAACTGCTGGCCAGGCCGATGTGGGCGACATTGTTGCGGTACGCGTTACCGAGGCGCATGTCTATGACCTGGTGGGCGAGGTCGAAGGACGACAGGATTCTGTAGATCGTTAGGCCTTTTTCCCTTTGTTGACTTGCTCGCGCAAATCTTTGCCAACCTTGAAAAAAGGTAGTTTTTTGGGCTGCACAGTAATTTGTTCGCCTGTTTTTGGGTTTCTTCCGGTATAGGCATCGTAGCTTTTGACGACAAAGCTGCCAAAACCACGAATTTCTATGGAGTCGCCTCGTGCAAGCGCCTCGGTCATGGTGTCGGTGATGGTGTTGACAATGGAGGCGGCTTCCCGTACGGAGAGCTGCATGGATTCAGCGAGCTGTTCTGTGAGTTCCGACTTGTTCATTTCTCCTCCCTCCCCGTGGTGGACAAATGCAAGTAGCATGTATGCGCACCCGGCGCTTACAACGTGATGTATCCTTTACGTAGCGCCATGTTTACAAAAAAAGAAGTATTGCTGTAATATTAAGCAATTGTTTTCTTGAAAGTAAAGAAGTTTTTACGAAAAGATCTGCTCACGATCCCCAGGGCTGAGCATCTTGTAGTGGCCAAGGGGCAGGTTGTTGAGGCGCAAATTGCCATAGGCGATACGGCGCAAATGGAGAACGCGGTGGCCCACGGCCTGGAACATGCGCCGCACTTGCCGCTTTTTACCTTCATGAATGATGATTTCCACCAGGCTGGTCTTTGCCTCTTGACGCAGCAAGCGCAGCTTGGCCGGAGCAGTGACAAAACCATCGAGTTCTATGCCGGTACTGAGTTGCCGCAAGGTGTTATGGCTGGGTAGTCCGTTGACAAGGGCTTCGTAGGTTCGCTTGATTTCGTGACTGGGATGGAGAATAGCGTGGGCAAAGGCGCCGTCATTGGTCATGATCAGGGCACCCTCGGTGTCCAGATCGAGCCGGCCAACCGGGAAAAGGCGTGCAGGAATATTCCGGACGAGTTCCACTACGGTTTTTCTGCCCTGAGGATCGGATAGAGTGGTAACATAACCCGCCGGTTTGTTCAGCAAAAGGTAGATTTGCTGTTCTACGCCTATCTCCTTGCCGTCCACCCGGATAGAGACCTGATCTGGATCTGCCTTATAGCCCAACTGGGTGATGGTGCGGCCATCCACCTGCACCCGGCCGGCAAGGATCAGTTGTTCGGCGGCACGGCGGGAGGCAATGCCCGCCCGGGCCAGTATCTTTTGTAACCGTTCTGCCATTAAATGCGACAAACGCAGTTCTTTTGCGGGGCCAACTGGAGTTATTTGTGCGGAAATTTGGCCATGAGCACATCCACCCGCTCTTTGGTGGGAGTATCCACAGCCAGCACCTCGGTGTACCAGGGTTTCATACGGCAATCAAAGACAATGGGCATCTCCAGGCCAACATGAAACCGGTGGACAGTCTGCCTGCGGCCGTAGATGTCGGCAGCCGGCTCAAAACGAGTGAACATGGTCCACAGGAATTCCTGCAGGGAGAGGGTGGCGGCATCTGTATCATCCACCAAAAAAATGACTGGCCAGCCAGACAAACCATCCCATGTCGCCATTTCTTGGGCAAGCTCGGGTTGGGCCTGATAGCTTTCTCCCTGTACCACCAGGGTACCAGGGAGGTATACTTTGGCCTGACTGCAGGGCGGCGGCAGGCTACCATGGAATTCCAAGGGTAAATCCCGTTGCTTTTCGCGACCCAGGCCCAGCATCATCGCCTTTGAGCCCTTGTTCACCGAAGGGCCGGTGTAGTCCAGCGTGTCCTGGGATACATTGGCGAAGATGAACAGGTCTTGCCCCCAGTGGATGCGTTCGAGAATGTGCTGCCACAGTTTTGGAAAATCAGCCACATCCAGGCTGCCATCTGTGAGCAGCAGAAATTTGGTCAACGAGAGCTGCCCTTCCCCAAGAATGCGCAAGCCAGCGGCAAAGGCCTCCCGCGGGTAGCGATCACTTACCCTGGCAGCGGCCAAGCAGTGGAAACCAGCCTCGCCAAAGGTTTTGAGCTGAATTACCCCCTTCATCACCAAGGGGAAAAGGGGCGAGAGCAGGTCTTGGAGGAAGTCTCCGATAAAATAGTCTTCCTGTTTGGGGCGACCCACCACAGTGGCGGGGTAGATGGCGTCTTTACGGTGGTAGAGATGGCTGGTGTAAAAAACCGGATAGTCGTGTGCCAAAGAGTTGTAGCCGTAGTGATCGCCAAAAGGGCCCTCTGGGCGACGCTCGTGCGGAGGCACTATGCCTTTGATGGCAAATTCCGCTTCTGCAATCAATGGGTGACCACCTCTTGGATCTGCCACCAAATGCAGTTTGCTGTTTTGTAAGAGGGAGGCCAAAAGCAACTCGGGAATATTTTCCGGCAATGGAGCTATGGCCGCCAGCATCAGGGCAGGAGGGCCGCCAATGAACAGGGTCAGGGGCAGGGCTTTATTTTGTTGTTCCGCAGCAAAATAGTGATAGCCGCCGCCTTTATGGATTTGCCAGTGGATGCCGGCGGTGGTCTCGTCATAGCGCTGGATGCGGTACATCCCCAGGTTGTGGCCAAGGCCGTCTGGGTGCTCCGTGTAGACCAGGGGTAGGGTGACAAAAGGCCCGCCATCCGTGTGCCAGGAGGTGAGCATGGGCAAGGTGCCGAGGCGACAGGGCTCTTGGCTGCACTCCAGGATAGGCCCTGTTTTGACCTGTTTTAGCCCTACGCGTAAACCTTGGGCAATGAGGGGGCGCGCCTGCCATAAGGTGGCCAGGGTCGGTGGCATGGCGTGCTCCACCAGGTCCACCAGGTGCTGCACAAAGAGACGCGGTCTGGCGCCAAAGGCGAGTTCCAAACGGTTTTGTGTGCCGAACAGGTTGGTTACCACCGGGAAGGATGAACCTTTGACCTTGGTGAAGAGTAGGGCAGGGCCCTGGCGGGCAATGATGCGTCGGTGAATTTCCGCGATTTCAAGATACGGATCCACCTCGACATCAATGACCTGCAACTCGTTTTTGGCGCGCAACAGTTCAAGAAAGTCGCGCAGAGTACGCAGTTTGTGCATGGCGAAATAAGGAGATAGGAGTCAATCGTCCTCTTCCTGGAGGAAAAGGCGATGGTATTCTTCATTGCTGAGATGGCGGCGCATGACGATCATCAGGGTGTCCACCACAGTATGTATCTCGTCGTCAGTCAGCCGTGGGACAAGCACTGTGCTGAGGCGTTCATCGCCATACAGCTTGAGGAAGCGGATCAAGGATTGTTCGTCCAGTTGTCGATTGAGTCCGAAATACATATCCTGTACCGGTTAAATCAGAACGGACGGTCAGCCGTCGGCCAAAAGCAGCCAACGCAGTGTGCGCTTGCGTGGGCCGTCAAATTCACAGAAAAAGATGCGCTGCCAGGTGCCGAGTTGTATGTGACCCTGGTGGATGATGAGCGAAACACTGGAGCCAACCAGACTGGCCATCACATGTGCGGGTGAATTGCCCTCTAGATGGCGGTACTGTGCTGTATCAGGGACAAGGCGGGCAAACACATCCAAAATATCCCTTTGTACATCTGCATCCGCGCCTTCGTTGATGGTCAATCCGGCGGTGGTATGCGGGTTGTACAGTACCAAAAGGCCGTCTTGAATGCCGCTTGTCTGTACTATTTTTTGAATGCGGCCGGAGAGATCAATATATTCCCTCCGGCCGGTGCTGTTTACTTCAAAATACCCTTGCGGCATAAACCTGTATCACACTGGCTGGGATTTAACGCTGGATTTCCCACTGACCATTGGCATTGCGGCAAGCCGTGGCAATCACGGTTTCCTTGCGACCATCGATCCAGGAGTCAATCTCAGCCTTGCGGCACCAGCGATTGCTTCCAGGCTGCTGATAGGCCGGTTGTGGAGTGACTGCATACTGATAACCGGTGTCCGGGTTCACCCAGGAGGAGGTTTGGTTGGAAACACCGCGTTCATACATATGATCCAGCTGCTGTCGGTCGTACTTGTCCATTTCGTTACCAATCAAATAGCCAAGCACAGTGCCAACACCGGCGCCAATGAGAGTGCCTTCCGTATTGTGGCCAATAGCCTGGCCGGCAATGGCACCTACTGCGCCGCCAATGGCTGCACCGCTCTGTCCCCTGGTGGCACAGGCTGAAAGGGCAAGCAAGGCTATAAGGGCCAGAATGTTAAGATACTTCATGGTGATTACACTCCTTGTGTCAAGATATGATGGAGCGGAACAAATTGCCTGACCGCTCTCCTCGTGGGCAGAACCACTGGCATAGTGGTTCGGGAAAAATACCTATAGGTTTTTTAGCGACGTGTTTTTTGGCGGACCTGGTCCTGGTCTGATTTATCCATTTCGTTGCCAATCATATACCCTGCTGCAGTACCGACTGCTGTCCCGATGAGGGTGCTTTCGGTGTCTTTACCAATGAGTTGGCCGGCCACAGCTCCTGCCGCACCTCCGGCGGCGGCTCCGCTTTGGGCGCGGGTAGCACAGGATGAGAGTGCAATGACAGAAGCAAGTGCTAAGATACAGAGATATCTCATGTGCATGTCCTCCTTGTTACGAACACTGATTGTTGACAGAAGGGGGCAACTCTTTATTGGGTTGCACACCTAAATCCTTGAACCCTTCTGCTTTGGCAATCAGGTTGCCATGACCGCTGGTTAAGCGGTTTTTTGCTGTGTGCCATGCCTGTTGGGTCTGGTTGAGACGCAGGCCAATAGCGTTAAACGACTCTACAAAACCAACAAGCTTATCATATATACTGGCTGCCTGTTTAGCAATGGCCAAACTGTTTTTATGTTGTTCATCCACGCGCCAGAGGTGGTGGATGGTGCGGAGAATAGCCAGCAGGGTGGAAGGGCTGCTTAAGATGATTTTCTTTTGCATGGCCTGGACCAGCAGATCGGGATCCTGCTCCACTACCATCTGAAAAGCCCCTTCCACTGGAATAAAGAGCAGCACGAAATCCAGGGCACCGAGACCGCCGAGCTTATGGTACTGCTTGGTGGCCAGCAGGTTGATCTGCCGTTTGACCGAGACCAGGTGTCGCTGGATACTGGCTTGTTGCTCCTCCGGAGAAGCGGCGTTGATAGCATCGGTAAAATCTTTGAGGGAAACCTTGGCGTCAATGAGGATGTCGCGCTTGTCTGGTAGCCGCACCACAGCATCGGGTTGATAGGCGCTCCCACCTTCGGCTTTCAGATGCACCTGCAGCTCAAACTCCCTACCCTGGCGCAGGCCAGAAGCTTCCAGCACACGGGCCAAAATGAGTTCTCCCCACTGGCCCTGAAACTTGTTTTTGCCGCGTAGGGCTTCAGCCAGGTTGATAGCATCGCTGCTCAGTTGTTGGTTGAGTCGGCGGAGCTGCTCCAGTTCCTGTTGCAGGAGAATGCGGTCTTTGCTTTCCTGGGCATGCACTTTGTCTAGCCGCTGCCGGAATTCACCGAGCTGGTCGTGCAGGGGTCGCAGCAAGAGATTCAGGGTAGACTCGTGCCGGCGGGTGAGGGCGTCGTTTTGTTGATGGAGTATCCGGTCTGCAGCGGCCTGGAAATGTTGTTCGATATGGCGCCGGTTCTCCGCAAGAATAAGGTCCCGTTCTTCGAGCTGCTGGCGCATGGTGGAACAGGCGCTCTGGAGGGCGGCATTGTCCACATCCAGATCGCGGCATTCGCGGATGAGCGCCCGGTATTCTCCCTGCAAGCGCTGCAACTCTTCGGCCTGGGATTGGCATTCCTCCTGGAGCCGCTCCAGGCGCAGGTTGAGCACAAGCACTTTGCGCTCCCTATTTTGCCGGGCAAGGAAGAAGAGCAGCGTACAGAGGGTGAGGCCGCCTGTAAAACCAAGCAAGACCGAGACAGGCTCCAGCTGAACGGTAAATTGGCTCAGTGCTTCGAAAAAAGACAAGGGCGACGTGCCAGGGAAGAAGTGGCCTCAACTCCGGGCAAGCAGGGAGCGCAGGGAATCCAGTTCATCGAGCAGTTCCAGTACTAGGGCGCAACCCGGCAAATTGATGTGCAGGTCCTGGTGGAGTCGTACCACGGTTTGCACCCGATGGAGGGAAACCAGGGTAAAACGCCATTCCGCGGGTGTCCTCCCTTCGGGGCTGATAATGCCCTCGGCAACCATTTCATGGATCTGCTCTGCACTGGCGCCGCAGAGGCGGCACAATTCACCAAAGGAACAGTATGTTTCTTCATCCAGAACAATGCCCTGGAGATAGGCGTTGGAGTTGTGGCTCATGTCAAACCCCCAAATCAGTGCGTGGATTGAAGGCCATTTTTTCCGCCATGCTGCGATACAGGGCGCGCTGTTCTTCAGTGTGCGCCTCGGGCAGGACTACCTGCAGGGTGACAATCTGGTCGCCTTGTGTCTTCTCAGTGGAAAGACCTTTGCCCCTTAAGCGCAGCTTGCTGCCGTTCTGGGAGTTGGGCGGTATTTTGAGCTGCACCTTGCCATCCAGGGTGGGCACTGTGAGACTTGCACCCAGGGCCGCTTCCCATGGGGTTATGGGTAGCTGCAGGTGGATGGTCCGCTTCTCTGCCTTGAAAAGAGGATGCGGAATAAAATGGATTTCCAGGTAGAGATCACCCGGGGCTGCACCGCCATGCCCGGGCAGGCCCTGGCCTTCCAGACGGATACGCTGTCCAGCCATGATTCCCTTGGGAATGACCAGGTTGAGCTGTTGTGGCCGCATGCTCACATGCCCCTGTTCGTCCATCTCGGGCCGGTTCAGGGTCAGGGTCTGCCTGGTACCACGGTAGGCGTCTTCCAGGGAAATACTGATGGCAGCCTGCTGATCTTCTCCCTGCATGCGAAACTCTTGCCTGGTACTCTGGGCCCTAGCCTGACCAAAAAGCGCTTCAAAAAAATCGCTGAAACCTTGAGCTCCGGCTGTACTGCCATGAAATTCGTAGCTGCCTGCATCCCAGTCTGGTGGCGGTCTAAATTGTTCGCCAGCTTGCCAGTTGGCACCAAAGCGGTCGTATGCAGAGCGTTTTTCCGGATCCTTGAGTACCTCGTAGGCCTCGCCAATATCCTTGAAACGGGCCTCTGCATCCTTTTCTTTATTGACATCAGGATGGAATTTTCGGGCCACTTTGCGGTAAGCCTGCTTAATTGCATCTGGGCTGGCATCGCGCGCAACACCGAGTATTTGATAATAGTCTTTATATTCCATGGGCTAGGCTGAATGGTCATTATATTAGTCTTGACACTGTAAGAACAAGTCCTAAAAATGGAAAGGGGAAAAGGGTGTACTCTGGTTTTCCGCTTGCGTCACCTGCCACTTTATGTGCTACAGTGCATGTGTCGTATTGTAGAATAGGGTTTCTTTTCACCTTATTACATATATTTCACACCTGCAACGGTGTGCACCGTTGTGTGGTTTTCCCGCTTTTTGGAGCGGCTTGCTATGACAGAGACAGCAGAACAGTTGCCAAAGTCCATTTGGATGGTCACCCGTGAATATGAAGGGATCGCCGGAGCAGGCGGAGTCAAGGATGTCTGCCGCCAGTTGGCAGAGGCCCTGGTCAACCATGGTCAGTGCACGGTCAGTGTCATCCTTCCTCGATATGGCTTCATAGATGCGCCTGCCTTGGGTTTTCAGCTCACTGAGATAGGCACCATGGACGGCCGTATCGGTGCGCGTCGTTATGCACACATCTTTGAAGTGGACATGCATTATAGCGGCGAAGAGCGGCGTGAGCCGGTCGCCATTTGGCAGGGCGAACTGGGCGGGGTGCAGCTTTATCTCATCGAGGCCGACCGCTACGCCACCAAGCGAGGGGTGTACACGTATACCGAAGAGGATGAGCAGGAGGTGCTCTGGCAACACCGGGGCCGTGGGCATTTTGATTATTTTGCCATGAATGTCCTTCTGCAGAAAACCGCGCTGGATTTGATCATGTTTTTGGGTGAGTGGCCGGATGTTGTTCATTGCCACGATGGCCATGCCGCCCTCTTGCCTGCCATGATGAAGGAAAATAGTGGCTACCGTCCCTACTTCAACCGCACCGGCGCAGTGGTCACTATCCATAACGCTGGCCTGGGGTACCACCAGGAGGTGGAAGATCTGGACTTTGCTCAGGCTATTACTGCGTTACCTCGTCGGGTCATCAACGACAGTATTCTTGGTAATGGTTTTGATCCTTTCCTGGCCGCATCCGGCTACGCACTGCTCAATACGGTCAGTGAAAACTATGCACTAGAACTGCAGCATTCTCCGGAAGACAGCCGCACCGGCTGGCTGGGTCATACCCTGTTGGCTCGGGGTATATCCTTGGCAGGCATTACCAACGGCATCGATCCACAGGCCTTTGAACCGAGTAGGCCGCAGACATTGGGACTGTCCCATGGCTTCAATATTCGCACCCGCGAGTTGGAGGGTAAGCGTGCCTGCAAGCAAGCCATGCTAACGCAGCTGGGTAGTGTGAAAATTTTGGAATCAATACGCCAATATGGAGTGCTGTCGGGTCCGGCAGAACTGCCGCTCTTCACCTTTATTGGTCGTTTGACTGCCCAGAAGGGGGTCGACATTGTACTGGAGTCTTTGCTGCGCCTGCTGCAGCAGGGAGAAGCTCTGCACATGCTTCTGTTTGGTTCCGGAGCCGCTGAGCTGGAACGGCAACTGGAACTCTTGGCCGAATCAGAGCAGGGCTGGGGCAAGATCTGTTTTTTAAAAGGTTTTCATCCTGCCATGGCCAATCAGGTGTATGCAGCCGGTGATTTTTTTCTCATCCCTTCCCGCTATGAACCCTGTGGCCTGACCGATTATATTGCCCAACTCATGGGTAATCTACCCATAGTGCATAGGGTCGGAGGACTGGTTAAAGTGGTGGATGGAGAAACCGGTTTTTCGTATAGTGGCAACTCACCGGGCGTTTTGGCCAAGACCATGCAGCGGGCGATGACTGTGTACCGCAGTAACAGCAGGGCGATCGAACGCATGCAGGTGGCTGCGGTGGATCGGATTGACCGTCAACACACCTGGCAGGTGGTGATGGAGAGCTATATGAAACTGTATTATCAGAGCATGCAGCGCTGGCAAAACACCTGAAAAACGACTACTTTTAAGTAATTCGTACATCTGTCGCTTACACAATCCATAGTATTTTTACACAAAGGAGGAAGGCGTTATGCCTATTAAAATTGGTATCAATGGTTTTGGCCGTATTGGTAGAAATATTTTCCGGGCGCTTGGTTGTGACCCGGCTTTTGCCGATATTGAAGTAGTCGGTATCAATGATTTGACCGATGTCAAAACCCTGGCGCAACTGCTGAAGTATGATTCCATTATGGGTCGGGCTACAGAGGACATCAGCACCGCTGAAAATAGCCTGGTGGTGGATGGGCGCAGCATCCCCATCAGCAGCCATCGCAATCCGTCGGAGATTCCCTGGTCAAGTTGGGGTGCTGAATATGTTCTTGAATGTACAGGGCTTTTTAGAGATATGGAGAAAGGGAAGACCCACATTGACGCCGGTGCGACCAAGGTGATTATTTCCGCCCCGGCCAAGGGTGATGTCAAGACCATTGTCATGGGGGTGAATGAGGATGAGTACAATCCCACAGAACACCACGTGGTGTCCAATGCCTCCTGCACCACTAACTGTCTTGCCCCGGTGGCCCAGGTCATTTTGAATAATTTTGGCATCAAGCGGGGCCTGATGACTACCATCCATTCCTACACGGGCGATCAACGCCTAATTGATGCGCCCCATTCGGATCTGAGGCGTGCGCGCGCGGCCGCGCTTTCCATGATCCCCACCAAAACCGGAGCTGCAGCTGCAGTGTCCTTGGTCATTCCAGAGCTGAGAAATAAATTTGATGGCTTGGCAGTACGTGTGCCCACCCCGAATGTTTCCTTGGTGGATGTGGTGATGGAAGTGGAAAGGGAGACCAGCGTGGATGAGGTGAACAAGGCCCTGGCTGGCGCAACGAACCGTTATTTGGGTTATACAGATGAACCGCTCGTTTCCATTGATTTTCAGGGAGATGCCCACTCCTCTGTTGTTGATGGTTCCTGTACGCGTGTACTGGGGAATATGGTAAAGCTTATGAGCTGGTATGATAATGAATGGGGTTATTCAAATCGCATGCTCGATTTAGTCTTGCATATGGAGGCAAATAAGCCCCTGTAAACTACAGGTTTGAGTATATTACAATAAAAGAACAAAAACGGCTTCTTCTTGTCTTGAAAACAGAGCAAGAAAGAAGCCGTTTTTTATTGTGTATGCGTTTGTCAGACCCAACTCAGCCGTTGGCCTGTTCATGGCAAAGCCAGCGAGCGTGTACAGCAATTGTGAAGTACTCAGGCCCAACCAAGTGAAAAAAGAGCGGCTGCTTTATTCCTCAACCTTGCCCGTACCTTTGCAGGTGGGACATTTATTGTCCGGAGTACAGACTCTGTCATCCTCATTTTGCTTGTTGGCGGCACCAGACCATTCAGGGCTGGTCTCGCATACGCCCTCGATAACTCCTTTCCCCATACAGGTCGGACAGGTGCTGCTTTTCTTTTGTGACATCGGAAACCTCCTGTTACAATTTTTTGAGCTGAAGGGAAGCAATATAATTCTATTATCATAAAAGGTCCCTCAGGAAAAAGCAAACGTATTCAGTTCAGGATTGCTTGCTGTTGAGGGCGCCGGCGTCACGTATTTCTGTTGTCTGTCAAGGCCGCTGTTTCAGCGGCATATAGCGTAAAAAAGGAGTATACAGATCGGATGTCAGCTCCTATCTGCTTTGCGTGGTGCCTGCGGCAGGCCGCCGGCTAACATTCCATGCAAAAGTAGCGGCCCACTCGTTCAAAAGTTCTTAACCTTCAGGGGATAGTTTTTTCTCCTGTGCTGCTATGACAGCTTTCGCATGACAGTACCTTGTTCCCGTCAACAAGTGGAACAAGTGTATCAACTTTGCTCAGATGCCTGGTGGCATGTCACATATTCCAGCTACTGGTAGAGAAAAACAAGCAAAAACATGCCTGCGTCAGGCAACAGTTTGCTCAATACACACCAAGCCAAGCGTGCATATCCTTTGCTGATGCTAATAAGGGGTGGCCTGGTTATACAACCATTATGCAAAGGGGATGTGGCCTAATCAGTTATCCGTTACTGGCAGGCAGTGGCCAGTAAGCCAGGTACAGCACAAAAGATGAGAGGTGTATTTATTTTTCCAAATATACGTGGTCCAAGAAAAGGGCAATGGCTTTTTTTTGCGCCACCACGAACAGGCCGAATCCCTGTATGTTCGCCATATCCATGGCCCTGCCCCTTGGCGCGGCAGCCACTTCCTGCAGGGAAATGGCCAGATCATTCCAGCCTGGTTGCAGCTGAAACTGGGTGTTGAAGCGGTCTTCATAACGGCTGTTGTACTGCCTGTGCGTGCTGTCGTGGATGCGAGCGTTGAGTTCGAGCGGGATTGGTAGCGGATTGTACACACTAAAGCGCAGCCAGTGATAGCCTTGCCAATCTTTGGGAAAGTGGAAAAGGGCGATGCCGGAATATTTGGCGGTCGAAAGCTGTACCCTGGCGGCTTTGCGGCCATGACGCACGATCTGTGTTTCTTCCTGCAACTGTCCGGGATACATCCAACGACTCAGCTCATGGGGTGACTCGAAATCGGCCAATAGCGGAAACTGGCGTTGGGCCTGGTACTCATCCCACAGGGCACTGAAAAGGGGCTGCAGTGCAATGAGCAGGAGCAGAAGGACCATACCTCGCAGCAGGATGAGAACCAGGGGATGAAGGCCTGCATATTGGGACCTGCGCAGGAAGAGGAGTGCGATGAGCACCCCCAGCTGGTTGTGGGCCATATCTGCGCTACTGGGGGCTCGACCATTAGCAAGAAATTGCAGACATTCTATGCCAAAACCAACCAGGAAGGGGAGAATAAAGAGTATGGCCACGCGGTGCAAAGCCCTTATTTTCGGCCTGTGGAGCAGTGGCAGGCTATGCAGCCACAGGGTGAATAGAGCAAAATACAAGATATGCCCCAGATTCCACAGGCTGACAAAGGAGCGGGCAGAGTGGTAGCCAGGGCCGCCCAGAAAGAAGAAGGGTAGGCCGATGAGGAGGTAGATGGGCCAAAAAGAAACGAGTCGGCGTAGAGACATGCAAAGGGCCTTGTTTCAATTTTCCCTTCCAAGGGAGAGGGAAGGGAGAGAGCCGTTTAAGATACACTGGCTCAGGCGGTCCATGAACTCAAAACCTTGCACAATTCGGTGTATCGACCTTTATTCGAGCACTCCAACTTCAAGGTGAGCCGACTGTTCTGGGAGTCTGGCAGCTGCGTTCTTCGTCTTTTATATGCGTTATATGCGTTGTAAGCACAGCCAGCTGAACCAGCCGTAGACACAGAGCCACAGGGCAAGAAACACAAGAAAAAGGTGTTTTATCCTGCCCTGTTGCGGCAAGGTACAGAGCGCAAGCAGGGGTGCAAGGGGTATGAGGACGCCGGCCACAAAGGCTGGCAGGAAGCGGAGTAACTCCTGTAGACCAAGAAAAAACCAGGGACCGGCAATAAAAAGCAGACCAAAGCGACTGGCCTCGATGGGGGCATGCAGCACTGTGCCCAAGATCAGGGTGATGAGCACCAGAGGCAGGTGATTGTGTATAGCTGCCCTGTACCGGCGTAGATGCGGCCAAACAGTAATACCGCCCAGGACCACCAGGCCAATGACATGGTGGGCATACACCTTACGCACTCCACTGGCGCTGAGATCAAAGAGCAGGTCATTGAGTATGCTGCCCAACAAAGGGATCGACAGACAGATATGCTCGGCGATCATGCCGGCAGCCTCGCCCGTGGCGTCTCCACGCAAAACATAGCCGGTGAACAAAAGCAGAAGGCCACAAGGCACACTCAGGCAGAGTCGTACCCAGGAGCTGCGATGCATATCAGCACTTTGTTTCCACAAAACCGCAGCGAGGTGGGCAAGCATTGCCAGGAAGAAGAACTGGCTGGAAAAATAGTGGAGCGAACGCCAAAAGGCGCCGTAGGGTACGATCAGTTCAATGGTGGTCAGTGAATAAAAGGCTTCGGTATGGTCATAGTGCAAAGCAAGAACAATGCCAGAGACAATAGAGATGTACAGGCTGATCAGTGTTGTTCCGCCCCAGCGGTGATCCCGAACTAGGGCAAGGAAGCGGGAGCAGATGCGCATCGCAGGGTGCACCTTACATCTCCACGATATATGCGCTCACCAAGTTGTCTGTACCTGTGACGATACGAACAGGGAAGGTTGGCAAATCCTCCTCTGCCGGGCCGGCAATACAGCGACCCTCCTTGGTGAAACGGCTTTGGTGACAAGGACATTCGATCCATTCCTTGTCTTCCAGATAGTTGATCCGGCAGCCAAGATGGGTGCAGGTGCGGGAAACTGCCCAGGCATGGTCGTCTTTCACAAAGAGGATGAAGTTCTGGCCACTGTGGGCTCCACTGAGTGGCAGGGGAGCAGGTACCTCCACGAGCTGGGGCTTGCGTGGCATCTTGAAGGAGGCAAAACGGACGAGAGGATAGAGAAAAAGAGCAGAACCAATGGCAACGACCCATTGTGCTCCCTGGCGTAAAAAATTTCTTCGCTGCGTATTTACGGGTTGCGATGGGCTTGTGGCGGAAGGCCGCGGCGGGGATATCTGTTTAACCATCAGCTGAACTTGCGTTTCAAGGCTTCCTCGACATGGGGAGGGACCAGGCCGGAAACGTTCCCTTTGAGACGGGCTGCATTTTTAATGCCGCTTGAGCTGATATATATCCATTCGAATCCGGTCATGAGAAAGACGGTTTCCACGGAGGGCACAAGTTTGCGGTTCATCAGCGCCAGCTGGAATTCGTAGTCAAAATCGGAGATGGCGCGCAATCCGCGGATAATGGCGGAAATATTATGCTCGACTGCGTAGTCTACAATCAAGCCACTGGTACAATCCACCTCCACCTTGCCATTAAAATCTCGAAAGCATTCCTGGATGAGGCTGCAACGTTCTTCCAGGGTGAAAAGGGGAGTCTTGGTGACGTTGACCGCCACGATCACCATGATTTTTTCAAAGACATAGAGTCCCCTGCGGATAATGTCCAGGTGACCATTGGTGATGGGATCAAAAGTGCCGGGATATAGGGCGATTCGCGCTGCTCCCGACGGGAAGTCAAGGGGGGGCTGCTGGTTGAGTTCGTCCATGAAATTCACATTCCAGTTGGCTGGGCGTTCAGGGTAAAAAGCCAGAGGGCACTTTCTCCGTATCGTCTTCTGTCCATGGACTGCAAAGCGCCAATGCGGGCAGGCAACACGGTACAGTGGTGCTCTTCGGTGACAACGAGTGCGCTTGGGGCTAGGATGTGGGCCTCTTCTACCACTTTCAACAGCTGTTCCGCCAGGTTTTTTTGGTACGGAGGGTCGAGGAAGACCAGATCAAAGCAGTGGGGGGGAGGAATTTTTTCCCCAAGAGAGCTCAGTTGGCTGGCAGCGTGCAAGTGCAGCCGCACAAAGCCAGCCTGGGCCTGTGGCAGGCAGTTGCGCAGGTTGGCAGCGATAAGGCGACCTGCTGCAGGAGATTTATCGACAAAAAGGGCAGCAGCAGCGCCACGGCTCAGAGCCTCGATGCCCCAAACTCCGGTACCAGCGAACAGATCCAGCACCATGGCTCCACAAATTCGCTCATTGCCAATGATATTGAACAACGCTTCTCGAACCCGTCCACAGGTGGGACGGAGCATATGCTGGCTGGCCTTGGGGCCGAGCAGCCGTCGTCCTTTGGCCTGACCACCGGTAATGCGCACAGCTGCCTGTCAGTTTGGCTCGTCCTGTTCAGCAGACCGGGACTTGCGCAATTTCCATAGTTTTTTACCCCTGCTGGTGTCAAGGATTCGCCTGTAGCCCCCCATAACCGGACCGGAAAGCACATAGAGCAGCATGGCCACACACAAGGTGATGTGCGGTTCGCTGGCCAGCAATGCCAGCAGTAAAATCATGCCGGCCAGGGCGTGGAAGCGTTTTTCCCTGGGAATGTCCAGGTGCTTGAAGCTCAGGTAGCGATGGGTGGAGATCATCAGGTAGGAGAGCAGATAGACCAGGAGCAAAAGAGAGATGTGGCGGACCGTATCGGTCTTGTTGAGGACCACGGTGCTAAACAGTACGGCCGTGGCAACCATGCCGGCTGCAGCCGGACAGGGCAGACCGGTGAAGTTGCCGTCGGAATCCTCGCCCGTTTGTACGTTGAAGCGGGCCAGCCGCAGGGCGGTTGCTGCCACGTAGAGAAAACCAGCCAGCCAGCCGTAACGACCATAGGGTGTCAGGGCCCATAAATAGGCAAGCAAGCCGGGAGCCACTCCAAAGGAGACAATATCGCAGAGGGAATCGAGTTCCATGCCAAAATTGGAGGTGGAACCGGTCAGGCGGGCTACCCGGCCGTCGAGTGCATCAAAGACGGCTGCCACCAGGATGGCGATGGCTGCTGCCTGAAAATGACCGTTGATGGAGGCGATCATCGAATAGAAGCCGCTGAACAGACCACAGATGGTCAGCATGCAGGGCACAAGGTATAAACGGGTGGTTGGCTGGCTGGGGGTTTCCATCAGCGTTGTTCCATATGGAGACGGATGGGCGGAAAATCAGCTTGGCATTTCCTGCAGATAGCCGAGGATGCTTTCCCCAGATCTGACTTTTTCGCCCACCTGTACCGTAACATTGGCTTGCAGGGGCAGATACAAATCCACTCGGGACCCGAAACGGATCAGACCGTAGCGTTCTCCAGCGCGCAAAACATCACCGGCCTCGGCCCGGCAGACAATACGGCGGGCAATCAGGCCGGCAACCTGTACCAGGGCGTAGCGCTGGCCTTCGGGAGCAATCATGGTCAGGGCACAGTATTCATTGTGCAACTCAGCCTTTTCTTTGTCAGCTGCATAGAAACGGCCTGGCTGCAGATGGACGCGTTCCACTGAACCACTGATGGGAATACGGTTGACATGTACGTTGAAGACATTCATGAAAATGGAAATTTTCTGTACCCGCTCGCCGAGAAAACGCGCATCTTCAACCTGCTGCACTACAATCACCTTGCCATCTGCAGGGGCAATGATCGCCCCTGGGTCTGCAGGCAATACCCTGACCGGATCACGAAAAAAATAGAGGACAAAGCCGGTTAACACAAGAAAGACAAGCGCCGGCCAGATAAGGCCCAGTAGGGCGAAAACCAGGGTGCACAGGGTGGCAAATGCAATAAATGGTACGCCTTCCTGCGCCACGGGAGATGTGATCTGCTGCATAGTGCTTGTCACTGAGTTGAGAAAAAAAGGGGGGGCAGAACCTTATTTTTTGGGTGCCCGTTTCATGGCGATCTTGCCGGTGCGCACGATCTCCTTGATGCCAATGGGGCGGAGGATGTCCAGTACTGCATTGATCTTTGATTCTGGACCGGTAATTTCCAGGGCATAGGAGTTGGGGCTCACATCCACTACCTTGCCGCGGAAAATATCAATAATCCGTAAAACCTCGGCTCGGCTCTTGCCATCTGCCTTCACCCGAATCAGCACCATCTCCCGCTCCACATACTCACCCTCACTGATATCACTTAAGGTGACCACATCAATGAGTTTGTGCAGTTGTTTGGTAATTTGTTCGATGATCGCGGCATCCCCTTTGGTCACCAGGGTCAGGCAGGAGAGTTCCGGATCCAGAGTTTCCGCCACGCACAGGCTTTCAATGTTGAAATTGCGACCGCTGAATAGCCCGGTAACCCGGGAAAGAGCACCAGGCTTGTTGCGCAACAGGATGGTGAGGGTGTGCTTCATTGTTTGTATCCTTAGCTGGTCTGTGCAGGCGGCAAGGCCGTCCTGGAAGGGTTTATGTCAGTTCCTTGTATATTCATGCAGGCCGAATCCGGCACCTGCCTGATTGACGTACTACACCAACAGCATTTCAGTGGTGGCCTTGCCCGCCGGTACCATGGGGAAAACCCCCTCTTCACGGCTGATGATAAAATCCATGATCACCACATTGTCCGTGGCCAGGGCTTCTTTGATGACTGGCACCACCTCGGCCTTGGTTTTGGCCCGCAAGCCTACAGCCTGGTAGGCGGTTGCCAGGGTGACGAAATCAGGAGAAAAGTCCATGGTGGTGGCAGCATAGTGGCGCTTGTAGAACAACTCCTGCCACTGCCGCACCATACCCAAAAAACTGTTGTTGAGGATGGCCACCTTCACCGGTGCACCGCTTTCCTTGGCTGTGGCCAGTTCCTGGATGTTCATCTGGATGGAACCATCCCCGGCAATGTCGATTACGGTTGCTTCGGGGAAGGCCAGCTGCGCGCCAATGGCTGCGGGCAGGCCGTAGCCCATGGTGCCCAAACCGCCGGAGGTCAGCAGGCGTCTGGGATGATCGAAGCGGTAGAATTGGGCGGCCCACATTTGGTTCTGGCCCACCTCGGTGGTGATGATGGCCTGGCCATTCGTCAATTCCTGCAATTTTTCAATAACATACTGTGGTTTGATAACTTCCTCGTCATCAATGTAGGCCAGCGGATAGGCCTGCTGCCATTCACGCACCTGGGCCAACCAGGGCCCGAGTTGTTCGTGCATGGCGCTTTCGCTAAAATCCTGCAGGCTGTTGAACCAGTTGTTGATGGCTGTCAGTGCCAGCTTGCAGTCGGCAACAATGGGGATGTCAACGCTGACGTTTTTGCTGATGGACGAAGGATCGATGTCGATATGGATGATCTTGGCTTCCGGGGCAAAGGCATCCAACCGACCAGTGACCCGGTCGTCAAAGCGGGAACCCACGGCGATGAGCAGATCGCTTTTGGCCACTGCCATGTTGGCAGCATAGGTGCCGTGCATACCCAGCATGCCCAGGGAAAGGGGGTCAGTGCCGGGAAAGCCACCCAGGCCCATGAGCGTCATGGTGACCGGAATACCAAGGCGGCGTGCGAGCCAGGTCACCTCTTCGTTACTATCCGAGAGGATGACCCCGCCCCCCACATAGAGCACTGGTCTTTTTGCCTTGAGTATGGCGCGGCAGGCCTTTTCCACCTGCCGTGGGTGGGGTGTGGTGTTGGGCTGATAGGTCGGCATTTTGACCGGCTTTTTCTCGGGATAATCGATGGTGGCCGCAATGATGTCCTTGGGCAAATCGACCAGTACAGGTCCGGGACGACCGGCAGCAGCCAGGTAAAAGGCTTCGCGCAGGGTGGGCACCAGATCCTTGGGATCGTTCACCAGGTAATTATGCTTGGTGCAAGGTCGGGTGATGCCCACGATATCCACCTCCTGGAAAGCGTCGTTACCGATCAGTGCCCTGGGCACCTGGCCAGTCAGCACCACCACAGGAATGGAGTCACTGTAGGCCGTGGCAATGGCGGTGACCCCATTGGTGGCGCCAGGGCCGGAGGTGAGCAGGGCCACACCCACCTTGCCGCTGGCGCGGGCATACCCATCAGCGGCATGTACCGCTCCCTGCTCGTGTCGCACCAGAATATGGCGAATTGGGCTTTTCAGCAGTTCGTCGTAGAGCTCGATCACCGCACCGCCGGGATAGCCGAAGATGAGGTCAACACCTTCTTCCTGCAAACACTTGATAATGGCCTCTGCTCCTGTGATCTTGCTCATGACGTTTCCTGGTCTTCTGGGGAGGTGGGTCAAGAAAAAGGAGCTGCACTCGGGACAACTCCTGTGAATCTGTATAAAAAAGATAGAAACTAATATATGTATGCGTCTGAGAGCTGCCTGTCAAGCAGAAGTCGCGCAGTATGGGGATGCTATGGAGGACGTTGTAAAATCAGGAAGGTAGGGAGGGGTTTATGGTTTTAAGCCTACAGGGTTTTACGCTGACAGGAGGGGATAGCGGGCCAGGCAACGAAACGCTTGACCATCTTCTTCCACAAAAAGGGCCAGGGCATCCAAGGAGATGTTCTGTAACAGCCGTGCTGGAAAACGTTCGTTCAGTTCGAGTGCAACCAGCCCCTGTTCTCTCTTGTTGTGCAGTTGACCGGTTAGGGTGAGGCGGAAGAGCGCCTTTAAAGTGGCGTGGAAACCATAATGCCGGGGCGCTTGCAGCAGCTTACGTACTCGTTCTTCTGTCAGCCCTTCAATGTACGCTACAGGTTCGATGACTGCACCCCCAGATGTCGCGGCCAAGTCAGCAGGCAGCCGCCTGTGCCAAGGGGCTTTCCGGGTCAGGGGTAAAATAAATGGCAAAGCGTTGCATGGATGTCAGAGGTGGCCCCTTAATTTCGGACAATGTATTAAGGTGGGTTGTACACCCCTAATCAGGAGGCCACCCATGAGTAGCACGCGACGCAGACGCTTTTCAGCCGAGTTCAAAGCCAAGGTTGCCCTGG